>Ga0316204_10000069_pt1 | contig 442315 bp, 342 predicted proteins | sample 6monrhotite_MG_2_FD_205661 | JGI IMG/M metagenome (GOLD analysis project Ga0316204, IMG submission 205661) | Microbial mat bacterial communities from mineral coupon in-situ incubated in ocean water Damariscotta River, Maine, United States -... | ecosystem: Environmental > Aquatic > Marine >...
GGTTCGTGATGCCGATAGAACCGCTATCATTCTATATTCAAGATGTAAAGTACCCACAGGATTCGGTCGTTCAACTCGTAAAAAATCCTCCAAATTGTATTTTATTTATACTCCCGTAAACTTACGAATGATTGGCCTCTACATATTCTTGAGCTTGGTCTAAAAGAAGATGACGTACCATTGCCTCGGAATGGGAATTGGGGAAATGAAAAACTCTTCTTTTCGGAAGATCATTAACCTCTGGAACACCTTCGGGCAAACAACGCATAGTATGAAGCACAATGTTTACATCACTAAGCATGAACGGTACTATGAAGTAGTGCTTTTCATCATACCACTCACCCCCGTATTTCTTTGTTTTTTCCGAAGAGACAAATACGGGAAGTTTATTTACCACTTCTTTAACTAGCTCATACTTATTCGAAATCTCGCCTACTGTTCTTTCTGCAATAGAGGTTACAGACTTCAACCCTTTTTCAAACAGTTTTTTCATAATTAATGTTGCACTATCCTAAAAAAATGCACCGAGGTAAGTGACCACGCTGGCTATTTAACATGATCTCCGTGTGCGCCGCGTTATAACTACGCGATTTCAGCGCCTTGTATCGTGATGTTATCAAAGCCACCGACGAACTGATTTACGGTAATCGACATACTCTTTTCCAAATTTTTCTTCGAGATATGCTTCCTCTTTCTTAATTACAAATTGAGTGACCACTAAACTCGCCAATAATGCGGAAACGAAGCCCCACACGCTATTCGCCAAAAATGAGAGTCCTATACATAACATTACCATACTAATATAAATAGGATTTCTTGAATATTTAAACGCCCCGGTGGAAATTATTGCAACGGTGGCTTTCCTGTGATCCACACTAGTTTTGAACTTCGAAAACTCACGAAGTACCAACGCAAATAAAACAAAACTCAGAACAACTATTATGGAACCTACGACCTCAGCGACACTAGGCGCCACAAATGGAAGTGGGTAATATTTTTCTGCCAAGTAACCGCCTAAAAGAAAGACGAAATAAACAATAGGTGGCGGAAGAAAGACTCCAGATGTTTCACTTTTATTTATAACCTACTCCTTTCCTCAACATACAACGCCCGCATTTAGAGTTGATTTTGGGTGTAGCGGAAAACCAGCCCGACAACATTCGCTTGTTAGGCTTTTTGTACTCGATCATTTGGCATAATATGCGCAATAGTATTATCGCCATATGAGCGCTGTACTTTCGAAATAACTATATGATAACCATTGTACCACTTAGTATATTGTCGCTTTGCTTCAAGATGCTTAGGGTGTAATGAGAACTCTTTAAGAGCTTCTTCGTTTTTCCAATAATAAGTAGAATTAAGTTTCTTGCCATCTATTGATTGCCAAGATTCTTTTCCGATATAACCATCCATTGATTCTGCAATTTCTTGAATAAAGTTATCTAACGTATGAAATTCGCTATCATACGTTCCAGGTTCAAATACAAATGCTACTGAGTACATAACCATCCTAAATATTAATTAGCCAAACGACTGCATAAGGGCCGCGACGTCAGGAGCGTCCCAGTGACCGAAGCAAACGGTTTAAAGCACTTATAAGCGATTATACCCATTCATTAGAATTTACTCTAGCAATTTCAAACCATTCATTAATGATAATTCCTCACCTAATTCCCAATCAAGTGATCCAAAATGACTAATAATTAACACTTTAATAGAACCCCTAGGACTATTTTCATCAAAACACGCGGGGCGCGGCATCATCGTTATCCTATCTTTTAGCAAATGGGATCTGATGGGTTAGTTATACATGTGTAATAACCTGTAATGTACTTTATAGTTCTCTTAATTTTAATATGGAGTTGGAATATGAGTAGTTTCCTATTTTTAATAACCATACTAACTGGAGAACAGCCATGTCAGATAACATACCAAGCCCAAAGATAGATACCACACAAAAAAATGAAGCCGTAAAAGCACAGGGTTACCTTAATTACATAGGTGAAACTCGCGTATACTTTTTATTACCTAGCCTCGGGTGGGAGCTTTTTTATGATGTATCAGACCAAGCTTTCAAGGAACAAATTCTAACGGCATTCGCAAACCCCGACAATTTCGAAGTATATGTCTTCTACCAAGGGACTACCGTGAATTCCATACAGGTAAAGTGTGTCCTCCCACAATAAGACACGCTATAAATTGTTAACTCGCCTAATCGGGTAATCAAGAGTTAAAGCCAGAGGTAGTTGCTGTCGGTGGCCTGGACCTGGACTCCATTACATATGTTGGCATTATGGGACCGTCTAAAGTGCGGCGCACTTTAGATGGTCCCACACGAATGACCTATACACATATTTCATAAAACAAGCGCTAAAACAACAACTAAAAATAAAAAAAACCATCCGACGCCCCGATAAAACTTTGTATAAGCTATTCGACTAACACCTTTTTTATCCATGCCAGTAACTTCACCATATACTCCAGGAAAAATAATCATTGACGTAGCAATTCCCGGAATAATTGAGAAAAGTCGTGAGCTGTGCCTCGATGCTTCAGCTGCAACCTGAGAAAGTATGACGTTAGGTAAGAAATGAAAGGACAACATAAATAATACAAATATTGTAATAGCAATTTTTGGCTGAACGCCTTCAAAATAGTATAAAACATCTTCACATAATACATTTCTAACATAATACACACATAACAAGAGAGGAAGTGAAATTATGATTAACCAAATTATTATTGCGCTCATTCATTTAGCCCTTGTGTATGACGCCTAGTTCAGTTTCGCAAAACACATGCAGGGTTTGTAGTAATATGAGCTATGCCAACGATACCGTGTCGCAAAAACTAGGGGTCACAAAAATTGGGGGCAGGTCTTGCTTTTTGCCTTATCGAAATATCGTATCACCCGACTAACTCGAGAGTAATGCAACCCGAAATAGCGCCCTATTTCCTCAATACGATAGCCACCACGTCGATAAGGCCCAGTATTTTGGAACACAGTGACAAAATATGTCGGTCTCTATGCCTTTGATACTCATTGAGCCTTCTCCCCCTGCTTTCCAATTTCGGTTAAGCTGGAAGGAGACGAAACCAAAAAAGGAGAAAGCCCAATGAACTTTTACAATAACACGCATCCCTACTACAGTGGTATCGATTTACATGCCAGAACACTATATGTCTGCATTATAGATCAACTGGGTGAGGTCTGTGTACATAAAGAATCCACGCCGACCCCAAGCGCCTTCTGCAGCTCCTAGAACCCTATATCGGCAATATTGTGGTGGGCGTCGAGTGCATGCACTGCTGGTATTGGGTGTCTGATTTCTGCGAAGAGTTGTCGATCGATTTCATTCTTGGTCACGCTTTGTACATGAAGGCGATCCATGGAGGGCACTAACACCAAACAAACCGGCCAACGTAGATACTGTCAAAAATACTCCTACGTAAGACCAAAGCTTTGATTTGAACTTTGACCACATCCTATATTCAAGTAATTCCCACGTCTCATCAGTGAGAGAAGGAACTTGAGCTATAGGGGCTCCTATATTTTTGAATTCTTCATTCATAAACAGTTTTCATGCATAACGTTACAAATAATCAAGTCATTTTTCGTGAGTAGCACGAACGAAAAATGGGTCAGGTTGATTTGTGTTGTTAGGCATTTTGCCCACTAAAAATACCATCGATTTATTACCTAGCATCAATACTTGAAAGAAATTCATCCACAACCTTATTGAATTCCTCAGCCCTTTCCCAAAACATCATATGCTTGCCCATATAAACCGCAGTAGCCGAAGGAGTATTCGACTTAATCCATTTATCTGCCACATCTCTGATTTCATCTCGCACTACATACAACAGGGGTATTTTCCCGTCGAGCGCAATTAGGTCTTTGCTGTAGTCAAGATAAAAACCGGTGGCATTTTGTATTGAAGCAACACTGCTGGACGTGTTGCTGGCGATTTTTGATAGCCAGGCAACATTTTTAGGCGTTGGATTTTCAAGCATCCATTTAGAAAATTCCCTAACTACGTTTTCACGATCTTCGATGATTCCTACGGTGAACGATTGCGCATATCCATCGGAGTCGTCGTTTAAATACCAGATCCACTCATCACGTGAGGCTCCCGAAATATCCGGCCCAGTATCAATCATAATCATTGCTTTGATTTTTTTTGCTCCAAACTGATTCAAATACGCTAATTGCTCTGTGACTCCATATGACCAACCTGCTAAAATAACTTTATCCAAGCCTAGCTTTTCAAGCATTAAAGCTAAATCTCGTGCGTGTTGTTGATATGTGTGTCCTTCTATTGGTTTGGATGAATTACCTTGACCGCGAGGATCATAAGCCAACGCTCGGTATTTCGTAGAGCCTTTAAAGTGCGCAAGTTGATGTTTAAAAACCTCCGTTGACATCATCCAACCAGGAATAAATATAATTGTTGTATCACCGCTTCCAACTTGCTCCTAGTATATGGTGAGGTCTTCGTTTAGCTTAACTTCTTCTGCTCCTGCACTATTAACAAAAAGTCTTAAGCCAGAAAAAATAATCATCAAAAATTTTAGCATTTTGCCATTCCAAATATTTTCCCTAGCGCTTTATAGTATCACCACGCTAAAGATGGGGTGCCTATGCTTAAAATTGTCCACGTGTCAATGCCTGGTTATATGATTGTTAGCCACACCCACCACCTCCATCACAACCACCCGATCCACCATAACCGCCGGTTGATGAATCACCCCCGGTGGATGTGCTTGAAGCCCAACTTAAGCCGATTTTTCTATGGGCTAAAACAGTTCCCAATATAGGTGTGGTCCAAATTAGTATCAACCACAAGAGTTTAGATGAGTTAGTTAATAACGGAAACTCTATTACTTCCTTTGTTCCAAAAAAAGAAATTATAAAATGGAAAAAACCAACAACTGTTATCAACCACCAAATAGCTTCAGTCACCTTCATTCCTTACATTATTATCACTCATAACGGTGGCTGTTGAGCTTAATCGGGATAGGGGGATGCCTCACAGCACCCCTCCTCCCACACCACCCGGGCATACGGATCACGTACCACGGCGGTTCGGTTGATTGATTTAATATAAGATATCTTGTCGAAAATGTTTCTTCCATCCACATATCTTCCGTCAGTATCCGATATTAACTGGAGCATTACTATTCATTCACTTACCTCGATTTCTTCTTGGTCAGAAGCAACACCAAACCACCGAGTCAATTTATTACTCCTCTCTTTAAAACCGCAATCGGGGAACCGTTCAGACCTTCATCACAGAACGTTACAGTTTAGTTTATTTATTTGCTCGACCTTTCGGCCATGAGTGCCTAAATAACTTTATCTGTTCCTATCACTACTATGCCCTCTGCTGACTTCTGCCTATCGATTACCGTGGATTACTCCGCAGTCAGTTCTTCCTTGAACAATAGACAGATCTCCCAGGGTAAGACACTGAACTGTCACTGCATAAACGCTCCATTTATAAAGCACACCCCAATCGCAAATGGAGGACTTCGTTGTCACGTGCCAACTCGTCCCGGATGTACCACACCTCAGATGGAGTTCCTGTACGTCGCCCTGCAGATTTGCATTGGGCTTCCTCCAGCCTCACCTCGCGATGCAGACCTTGCCCTTCTGCTAACCTTCGGCTTTGCGAACACCTGGTAAGAGGACTTTCACCTCTCTAGTTCAGTGCCACATGCCTGGCACACACGTCGCAATTAACCGGCGCCGCGTCTTGCGGCGCCCGTGTTGAATTGCCTTGTTATGTAGCGATTCTAACTTGATGCTAGCTACAATTTAACACCTATTTGTTCTGGGTCTGGGTTTGGCGATTTACAGCCTACCATGGTTTCGGTCTTTTTGTTTGTTATTCAATTGGTTGAACTTAAGTAAGTGCCATTCTTCTCTGACCCCGATTTCCGGTAGAAGGTTGCGGATTTTTCAAGATCCGGTACTGCTAAGACAAACATTGAACTTTTAATCATAATGTTGTTTAACGCCTAACGATCAAAATGTGCGGTGAGAATGAGGTCTAGCGTAGTGAACGTCAGAACAAGCGCATTGTTAGGTATAGTAGTAGCCACCTTTTGGCGGCGCGCCAAAAAGAGACATTGCGGCTTGCATATCTTCTTTTGGGAAACTTTCGATTGATTTCTGATGCGACTCAACTGAATTCCATTTTTCTATGACCACGAAACTTTCTTGTGCATCCTTATTTCTTAAAACTTCACACGATTCGCAGCCTTCAGAGGAGGTGATGTAAGGTAACAAAGATTTCAGAAATTCAAATAACTCTTCAGCCTTTCCCTCTGCTGCCTGAAATTCGTTTATACGCGTAACATTCATAGCTTTCCTTCTTTTTTATGCCTAACGTTTAGTTGTGCAGCGAGACGTAAGGAACGTGCGAACGAGCGCCTTGTTATGCCTTTGACCATATTTCGTGAGCCCTAAGCACTTCGTTATCATATGAATTTTGTTCTATTTCACTCGAATAATTCTCGATTGCATACTGTAGAAATGACGCTATATAATTTCTTTGGGCTTGGCTACAACTATTAACCAATTTGTTATTTTCACCGTCATATTCCAGATGAAATAAAAATTGACCAAAATAGAAGTCATCAGACATGGTTTCTAGGCTAAGCCTTATAAACGCTGGCAAATAGTATTTTTGACCCTCTTCAGAGCAAAAACAAATGGGGTTCCAACCTGGCTTCCCTAGCTCGTCAAGACCAATAGTATCGATATCAGAATTTATTAACGTTTCGTCATGTTCAGCACATTCCTCACAATGCTTGTAATTAGTGAAGTGTTCTGGCTTAGGAACATCAAATACACGCTTCGCTTCTAGTATCCAATTCATATTTTTATTGAGGCAGTAACGGTTGAGTTAACGGGTTGGCCAACTCTGACTTAAAACAGTGACCATTCCTTAAATTATGCACAGGTGTTAAAAAACGGTGCAGTAGGCCAACCCCAGTTTAACGATTTGTTATACGCTGCTTGTATTTAGTAACATTTCAACTTTCTTAATACTCTCAAGCGCATTAGGGTGTGCCGCTACCCAAAGAAGTGCCATTCTTCTCTGCCCCGGTTTCTGTGACCACATCAAACATAACGCCCACATGAGCGGGCGGCAAGCTCAGTCAAGGAGGACCTTGAATATTGAAAACTCTTCATCGAAGCCGCTCCATTAGAATCATCGCCCAGACCTTGCCGATCTGACTCAATGTGCTTATACACTAACCTGTGTGCCTCAATTCTTCACGGATAACTTTTCTTAATGTATCTTCTAGTGATTGATCATGCTCACATATGTGATCTCGTAACGCTTCATTAATAAGTGTTTGATAATTACCACCACCTGCTGAATGAACTTTGCTTTTGAAGTGTTCAATTATGTCGCCGTCCAATCGAATGGTAATACGAATTTTATTTGGATCGCTAGATATAATAGGGCCTCTTTTACCTTTACTGAAATCTTCACTCATAATTTACACCTCGATAATACTGTTTGGTTTCGCTGCGATCTGCTTTGCGAGCTGAGATTATACGAAGAACGTCATTATCACGATATGTGTGTATGACAAAGAGAATATTTATAGAGGGCCCCATACCCAATGTTTTGAAACGCTGTTCATCGTGATCGGTATCTTCAATAGTGAGGGCATGCTCGTCTTCTAATGCAATCACAGCATCGGCAAAATCTACACCATGTTTTCGTAAGTTTTCTTCAGCCTTCCTTGGGTCCCACTCGATGTCCATACAACTAAGTGTATGCACAAATAGTGCACATGTCAATGTAAGGGTAACTATTTGATTTTAAATGTATAACGTTGAAGCTGTGCGGTGCAAACGAAGAGCAGTTTGCGTGTGCCTAGCATGTTACTTCGCTAGCTGGTTAAAGTCCAGATATGACCTTTGGGAGGAACATATAGACGAAGGCAAGGGTGCCCGAAGAAACACCTGCGCGCTGCCCGAGGAGGGGTAAAACGGTGCGCAGAGTGCCAATGAGGGATCTGAAGGAAGCCGTAATCAACGTTGCCACCTAAACTTGGTGTGAATTTTTGGTAGGCGGCAGTACAGGGGCGAGGTGCCGTAAACCACCGAAGCCTAATCATCTCCTCGTAACGTACTGAGGTATAGAATATAGGTGGGCAACAGCATAGTGAAGTGACTTACCTAGGGAAGAACCGCCGAGTCTGAGTCGGTGTAACTGCGACACTTTAAGCTCTAAGCGTGCTGGTAACAGTGTCGTGATGGGCCGGGGATTTTCAGAGCAAGCCATAGTAATCGTAAAGTGATCTGCCGATGAGATCCTGGTGACAGGGTTGAGGATAAAACGGGCCACCAGTGACGTAACCGTTCAAACTAGCACGTCCTATCCCCAAAGGGCTTGATCGATTAGATTGACCTCACGGTATTTAAATCACTAAATCGACGAGGTTACTATGCAAACACAATCCAATCAGCCCCCATCCATCAAGATCCGGCGCACACGTCAGCAATGGCGAACGATTGTCACTGAATTTGAACACAGTGGCTTAGGGATGCGAACGTTTTGTGAACAACACGGTCTGGCCTATAGTTCATTCGCCAAATGGCGCAGTCTATTAAAACGCGAAAACAATGATCCCAAAACTCAACCGGTCTCATTTATTCAACTACCTGAAACCGCGGTAAAGATTATAGATTATAGATTATAGGACACCCATATATTTGATAATAAATCCATAATCAACTACGCTTTGTGTTCGACAGGGGAAAGCCGTAAATGAGAGATTGCGATCAATAACCAAAGCTCGCAGCGAACAAGTGCATGTTGAAACCACGCCGTATTATCATTGTATGGTGCGTTGTGCGCGCCGTGCATTTTTGTGCGGGGAAGATCGCTTTACGGGTAAGCGCTTTGATCACTGTAAGCAATGGATTGTGGATAAACTTAAAGCCTTGGGTGGTGTGTTTGCGCTGGATATCTGTGCTTATGCGGTAATGAGTAATCACTATCACGTAGTGCTGAGAGTCAACAATGAGTTAGCGAAAGGCTGGTCTGCAGACGAAGTGATTGACCGTTGGTATACCTTGTTTAATGGGAATTTATTGGTGGATAGTTACCGTCAAGGCGAGGCCTTATCCAAAGCTGAACGGCTGAAGATGGATGAAAATGTGGCAACCTGGCGTCAGCGTTTAATGGATATTAGCTGGTTTATGCGGTGTTTAAATGAATTCATCGCCCGTGAAGCAAATAAGGAGGACGGTTGTAAGGGGCGCTTTTGGGAGGGACGCTTTAAAAGCCAGGCTTTGCTGGATGAAGCGGCATTATTAACTTGCATGATGTACGTGGATTTAAATCCTATTCGGGCCGGATTGTGCGAAACACCGGAAAATTCCGACTACACCTCAATCCAAGAACGCTTGTTGGCGTTAGCGGACAAGCGCCGTACTCAGAAGAAAAAAGCCAAACCAGCGTCACCCCCTGGTCAGTTATCCGCTAAACTGTCACCCTCAAGACAACCGCCCAAGCAGTCACCGCTGCCTATATCAGATTATCACCCTGCTGCGTTACTACACTTTCACGGTAACCTTAAGCCTAACAACCAAGATAATACTGGCATCGCGTTTGGTTTTCAGGATTACATCACCTTACTCGATTGGACAGGGCGTGCCGTAAGGGACGATAAAAAAGGGGCTATTCCTACTCACATACAGCCCATACCGCAACGCTTGAATGTCAACGAAGAGGCCTGGGTTGAATCAATTAAACATTTTGATCGGCGTTTTTATGATTTTATCGGTAGCGTGGAGAAACTTAAACGTGCAGGAGAGAATCTTGGTCGGTATTGGCTGCAGGGTGTGTCACGTTGCAAACAGCTTTACATCAATATACCTAAATCTCAATCGCTTTGAGTATAGACTGTAAAAATACCCCATTTATTTACATGCTTGTTTGAATATTGAATAGGGGCAGGGGTATTGTATCATTAATAAAATCGATTAACTAAATGTTAACTAAGTTTCTTCCTAATCCAAGCCGATTTTCTTCTGCAATAGAAATGTTACCCGTTTTTTAGGGTACCTATTAGTTTAGATTTGAGCTACTACAGATTACGAATCGATCCCACAAGGATGAAATTATAACTTTTTGGCACATTTGGTTCCGGCTATGCCAGCTTAGGGCTAAGATGTCTATTTTCCCGGGTTAATCCATGTTGTTGAAGGTTAATCATTGCGTATTAATTTATTTCGACAACTTTTTCACCGCGCGTCAGTGCCTCAATAATCGCCGGAAAAAGTGGTTCAAACCATCGTAGCAGCTCACTCTTGCGGGTATTGCCGCTACGCACCCATATTACAGGCGGCCGTCAGGCTCAATAGAGCTTAATACAAAAAAATCCTCGTCTTTGCTGATAATAGCCGCATTCACAGACCGAGTATATTTCCAGATTTGTCGATCGCTGGCGCTTTCTGAGGCAATATCGTGTACATGCTCGGAAGTGTAGCCGCGGCTACCTATCCATCTTGCTAGCGCTGGGGGCAGTTGAGCATCAACTAAAAAGCGTATCATGCGGCGTGAAACACAACGTGGTCACTTTGGCGTGCCGCGAACTCCAAAGCTGCCGTAATGTCTTCCGGCTGTAAGTAAGGATAATCTTCTAATACTTCCTCTTTACTTGCGCCTGTTGCCAGCAAATCAAGTATGTCCTTAACACGTATGCGCATTCCCCGAATACAGGGACGACCAGCACACTGTTCGGGATTAACCGTAATTCGATGCAATTCGCTCATTATTACAATTCTCCTGTATTTAAAGAATTAAAGGAACCGTCGTGATCTCACTCACTTGATTAGTTTTCAGGATAGCAGCCTTTACCAGCCAAATACAATAACATACACCAGATCTGGAGCACCATACCTAAGTGCTAAATTATATAATAATCAATGGGTTGAAGTTAAAGGCGATCTTCGTCTGCGTTGCTAGCAATTTGAACGCATATATTAGACACCCGAATAATTGATAAAAAGATTGGGTACGCAAAATAAGCGCATCTGCCACACAACGACCAGACTGGTAGAATATAGGACCGATATATGCCGATATATAGGACACCCATTTTATTGCATGGCTGCTGTTGTATAGCACGCTTGTTCAACAAGGTGATGTGCTAACGGCCCGCTTCACGGGCGGCGGCGCGTTAGCGACGCCGTCTCGTGGAAGCGGTGGTTAGGGAATCTATTCAATTTCCTTGACCTCGTACTCAACGATACGAGGAAATCCCCTTCGTCTTAACAGCTGTTTGTTATCTGGCACTATGAACTTTTTCTTTGGTGGTGGGAAAGAGCCTTCTGTAAATGCAGAGACAGTCACCATCACGCCTAGTAGCAAAAGAAGAAATGCCGGAAGGATACTAATGATAGTCGCCCAGCCACTGGTACCAAGTCCAACAACAAAGTCCCATGGCCCTACGACACTCCAGCTTGGTAGAGTGGACCAACTATCATAGATTAGCTTAGTAATTGCGAGACCGAGTCCCGTAAGAACTAGGCCAGCAGTAAGAAGGGGAAACGCGAACTCCCGCTTCTTGGATGTTCCAATAAACTCGTAGGGCAGATGCACCGGCCGAAGCTTTGGTGGAAGTTCATCTGCAACGATCGAAAACGTGAACTCCTCTTCCTTAGGGGACCCATTCAACAGAAGTTTTGTAATGAAGAAGTCATCGCTGTTGAGCAACGGAAAAATGAATCGGACTTCATTCCGCTGTTCAGGAACTTCAATGTCGATTTTTCGCCCCTCCGGACTCACATGAAGGATGCTTGCATCAAGCAGGGAGGAATTCGGAGGTACTCCTATCACCAATGGTTCAATAATGTCTCGAATTGCTTTGTCGCCTGTGTTTGCAATAAGAAACTGGATCTCAAAGAGGTTTTCTATCTTGTGTCCTTGGTACTTGACTTCAACCTGCTCACGGACCTTTGGGTCAATTCCCCTTAATGGAGACGAGGAGAACTGAATATACGGTGTTAGAGATTTGACAAAGGAGCGTTGAAAATAATACCTGGATACCACGACAGTCGCCGCGATACCGAGAATAAGGCTTCCTACCGACATCCACAATTCGTTCATTGTTACACCCGTGATTTGATTCCCTAACAGTTGTTTCAACTGCCACCGTCCTTTTCAGGTTTATTTTCCTACAATCTAAATCTTTTTATAAAAGGATCAAGCGCATTAATAATAGCAGTACTTCGCCTGAGGGGTAAGCCAATTCTGCCGTTAAGGCCAAAGCCGCTAAATATTGTCGGTGCTTGCGTCTGGTTACACGCTAATTCTTAATATAAACAGATGATTAACGGCTTTTAACACCCAAGTTAAAGCACTCAATATCGTCGCCACTACAAACCAGTGGGATCTTGTAACCTCACCAACGTATGCCTAAATAACAAGCAATACCCGGTATCGTAATACCCCGTTACGTTATCCATTTATACGGCTGCCGTCTTTTTCGGGTTTATTTTGCTGCAGAATAAACCTCTTTTCGCAGGATACAATACCACCCAAAATGGCGTTGTGTTTAATTTGCATCCACACTATTTATAACCTGCACGCACAAGCCTCGTTAACAACCGACTCCTCATATAATATTTCCCAATATTTTACGAACTAAGTCGGCAGAGAAATATAACGGCGATCACCACAGAGAAACTCAAGGCCTCATAATAAATGATGACGTAACCACTGCCGTCGATTATGAGTTGTTTTAAATGCATACTGTTCGTTTAACAACCAGTCATCGAGCGTTCCGCCAATTGTAACCTGGAGATGCATTGGTTAGGGTATAATCATCGGTTACAAAAACAATCCATACCAATCCCCTCTCGTACAATAAATAAGTAAAGGCAACAATAATGAAAGTTGACCGTAAAACAACATCGGCACAAGCCGTCATTAATGCGGAATTAGCTTACCTAAAAAATCATCGCAATCGTCTCCATCTAAAACACCCTGGCTATTCTGCTTTCGCAATATCTGGCGGCGGTATGCGTGCCTCTTCATTTGGTTTAGGCGTTATGCAAGCGCTGGTGTCAGCCAATATAATGAAACAGGTCGACTACCTTTCAACCACGTCCGGTGGTGCCTATATTGGTGCATCATTAACCTGGTACTTAAACCAGGGTTTACCTTATGATAAAAACCCCGCCGCTGGTGTCGAAACTGAAAATTTTCCGTTTGGTAAAGCCAGGGTAGGTTCACGCATCACCCGCCAACACGAACAGGACAATGAAAAAAGCAAGGCGCAAATCAGTGCCCTGGACTATATTCGGCAACACGGTAACTACCTGTCGCCTTGCGGAAAGCTTGGTAAGCAGGCCTTGTTGGCCACTGCATTACGCACCTCATTTATTTCATTGTTGGCGTATTTTTCATTAATTAGTTGTGTCATTTTAGTTTTTATTAAAGTCGGCGCATTTGACAGGCTTACGACTGGGTTTAGTCACAGCTCAACCATATTACCCATGATCACTTACAACGGGTTTGTACTGGCATCTACCTTTTTGCTCACTGCCTATGTTTTTATAAATCTTATTTTTTCAATGAGCACCCGTATCCTGCCCAGCCGGCACAGTTTCCGGTATACGCTGCGGACACAAACGCAGGTGATGTCGGGCTGGATACTCGTTGTATTATTAATATCCGCCATACTTGGTCTGTTTCCGTTAATACAGCAATGGCTAGAAGCCACAAAAATACAAATCGAAATGGCGAGCTTATCCACGGCATTGGGAACCCTAATGGCCATTATTCAGCTATACCGGCAACAGCTGGGCACCAACGGGGTCGTCAATGGTATTGTTAACGTAACCGCTGCCTTCTTAATTATCTACGGCATAGCCTTTGGTGCCTACTTGTTTGCCGACGCGATAAAAGACTCGCCGCTTACCATCGGTGTCGTTGTCGGTACAACACTACTGGTTAGCCTCATGGTAAACAGCAACTACCTTAGTATGCATCGCACCTACCGCGACCGTTTAATGGAGGCATTTTTGCCTAATCTTAACAACGCCGCTAAGGGTCAATGGGAACTGGCCACCGACGCCGACCGTGCGCCACTATCAGAGATGTGCAAAACACCCAATGAACGTCCCTATCACTTAATTAACACCAATATTGTACTGATTAATTCATTGAATGCTAAATTCAGGTGCCGCGGTGGTGATAGCTTTGTATTATCCCCACTTTATTCAGGCAGTGATGCCACTCAATGGATTGCAACCAAAGACCTCATGGGCAAGGGCAATACCATGACCTTGGCAACGGCCATGGCCATCTCGGGCGCCAGTTTAAACCCTAATGCAGGGAATAGTGGGCGCGGTATCACGCGAAATCGCATTGTATCTGCACTGCTTACATTGTTAAATATTCGACTAGGCTATTGGCTGGTTAACCCTCGAAAATTCTTACCTTCATTTTATCAGCCAAATTTTCTACATCCCGGGCTCATGGCTGGAGTTTTTGGTAGAAACTATACAGAACAACACCGCGTGATAGAACTAACTGATGGCGGCCACTTCGATAATACGGGACTTTATGAGTTGATTCGACGTCGAATTGACTTAATCATATTGGCAGATGGCAGCTCGGACGCCACTTTCAGCTTTGATGATTTAGGCAACGCCGTTGAAAAAGTACGGGTGGATTTTGGCGTACAGATTCTATTTGATGATCCTGACTATAACTTAAATAACCTGCAACCCGGTAGCGCCAAAGCTGACGAACACGGGATTACCCAGAACTTAATAGAACGTTACGGATTGTCTCGGCATGGTTTTGCCGTTGGCACTATCAAATACCCCGACCCTAATAAAAAAACCGGCACCTTAATTTATCTAAAAACAACCATGATTAATGGGCTACCCACTGATGTATTAAGTTATAAATCGTTATACGCGGCGTTCCCGCACGAGTCCACCGCTGACCAGTTTTTTAACGAAACCCAGTTCGAAGCGTATCGCGAGTTAGGGTATTATCAGGGTTGGGAAATGCTCAAAGCCAATGGTGAAACTGATCGCCAAGGTAACTGGACACCGACTAATAAATTAGCCTGTTTTAAAACCTAGCATAGTGTTGATTGCGGCATTACAACGAAACATAAATACGCATCCCCTAATGAGGGGAAGGTAGGCATTCGCAGTAAACTCAGCGGATTCAATAAGGTTGAACAAAACTCTAAAACAAGCAACAACTGCGCTGTTGTGCATCACGAATCAACGTTTCTAACAATTATTGCTAGAGTGTTATAACTGCATTCGTGCGTAACAGCGCAGTTGGCTCATTGACTGGCTATTGTTATTGATCTTCAATCATATCAATGCTGTCTACCTCATCAACGGTCACGTTGGTTCCGGACGATGTTAAAAACGAGGTTATTTGGCTAGACATTTCACTATAAACCGCAGCAGAAGTACTGTCCGATGCACCGTCCTTATCCGACGGCGTTACCAACGACCCATGATGACCTTTGACAAAACGCACCCAGGCTTTCACCGCACTGGAACCATCCAATGACTCACTGATTTTTTGCGCCCCTAACAACGCAGCGAATGGGTCCGTACCCGATAACGGTGCGGGGATGGTGCCACTGGTATCAACCGCATCAGGCACCTTATTTGGAATCACTAAATCGGGCAAATTACCCAAGGAAACATCGCCAATAACCTCCAACACTAAGATGCCCTTGCCCAATGCAGCCAGGGTAGCGGCATAATTGATGGGATCGCTTGAATCAATCACCAATTGGGCTGACGCCAAAAAGCGTTCATAATCTGCCGTACCTTTTACTATACCGTTGGTGGCCAAACCTGCCGCAATGGAGGCACCAAAAGCGGCTGAGCCGTCCAGCAACTTCGCAATACCACCGCCGGACATGGCCAATACCGCCGAATCAATATCCGGCTCAAGCGCCACAAATGCAGTACCGGCTACTGCGCCCAGAGAATGCCCGAGAAACTGTAAATCGCCGGTATCGAAATCAGGGCCATTGTCAATATTGTCGTAATCCATACTATCCAACGCAAAACGCAAGGCAAATAAATCTGCCGTTCCCTGACGTGTATTATCCCGTGAGGTGCGTAAACTTCTTAGGTTAATGTAATGAAAACCAGACGAATCGATGGTGCCATCAGGTCCTTCTGCGGTTGCGTTATCATTTTCATCCTGGGCGACAACATCGATGTCGAAATTACGCTCCGTGGTAGTGGTAAGGCCCAAGATATCCCGTTGACCAGCGTTAACAATGCCGTGTAATGGCAAATCGATGGAGACCGCCGCATAACCGGCTGCCGCCAGATAGTCCGCAACCCCCAGCAGCAGACTGCGATCCCTGGTGATGCCATGTTGAAAAATAACGGTAGGCCAGCCGTTTGCGGGTTTTTCGGTTTTAGGCACTGACAATAAAATCGGTACGTTTTGGGTGGATTGTAACGTCGGTGTTTTAGCACCCGCAGCCAGTATGATCCCTTCCCAAAAACCGTTTAAGGCATTTGTTTCATCACTGACCGGATTACCATCGCTTAAATAATAAGGCAGGCTAAGCGACCCTTTATAAAAATCTGCCACAGTCCCTACACCACTCAATCCAAGCGGGCTAATATCAATAGGCCCGGCATCAAAACTTGAAGCCGGTGGCGTACCCGCCGCGGCTAGGTCTGCGCGCACTTGCGTCAAAACCGCGCCAATGGTTTGCGTGGTAAACGACCAGCTTAAGATAATATTACTCTTAGCTAAATCGGAAATACTCGCCTCGGTATCGTTGGTAATGGTAAATGCCTCAACCAGCTTTTCCGCCAAATCGGTTGCCTGACGCAAGTCATCAAGACCATTAATGGTTGCCAAATGAATAGCCAAATCAGTATCGTCCACAACCCCATCGCTGTTTTCATCATCAAAGGATTTTAGCGCAAGAAATTTGATATCGTCCAAACTGGCCGGTGGCTTAGTCGTTAGGAATGAGTCACTTGATTTGGTAAAGCCATAAATTAAATCTGCTGCCGCCATATCACCACGCGTACCCCGAATACCATTGGATAATGCAACCAAATAGGAGGTGCTCTGACTCAGTGGCCTTAAGGGTGAGATCACCAGGCTTGATTTAGAGGTATCGAGGGAAGACAAACCAACGTTATATTCGGCTGTGGCGATGTTACTAAAGTCGGCGGCCAACCCCACCAGTTCACGATTGATGGCAATCACCGCTTCGGCAGTGCCGCTTAACGCCACTTCGAAAACGCGCACAGTATCACCGGGGATAAGCGATGTCGCATCGATGGCACTGGAAAACGTGGTCGATATTGGGGCGACGGTGGAAAAACCGTTTTGGTCATTCATTGCCGCAATGGTGGCTTTTTGACCGTCAGAGGCACCATCAGCAGCGGTTATATTAAGATTGCCGTTCAGAGTACCTCGAAACAATACATTGTTGGGAAACGGTATGATACTGTCGCCGGGACTAAACTTGGCAAAAAATCCCGTCTGGTTAATACTGTCCAATGTATTTGTGTCTTTATCGCTGTCACAACCCGTCGTTATTAATGCCAGCGAAAATACCAGCAAAAACGCCAGCAAAGATGACGGCAAGAATACCGGATCAACTGATTTTAATTGCATATTACTTACTCCAGGAATTATTCGTTTATTCATCGCTTTAGAAGTTCCAATTAAGCTGAGCGCTAAATATATCAACCTTGGCATCATAAGAACCAGATAGCGTATGCTCTAACGTGGCAGCTGCGCTGCTTTCAAATTCGTTATTAATCTTAGCGTCGGTAACAAACAAGTGGGCGTAACCGAAATCCAGGCTAATATCTTTTGTCGGCTTTACGTTAAAGCCAAACGAGATCCAGGTTCTGTTATCACCAGGTAAACGCGGCGTGCGCCGCTCTGCATTAGGGACGGGAGTTTGATCATGGGCCAAGCCAAAACGCAGCATACGAACAGTATCCAGTTTATAATTAAGGCCTACTGAAATACGATTGCTGTCGTCCCAATCTTCGGTTGTTACCGTGTCTGGCTGCGGAGAATCGTAAACAATTCTTAATTCTTTAAATTTGCTCCATTTCGTTAGTGTCCAGTCAGCCATTACAGCTAGCTTGGGAGTCAGCTCATGAAAATAACTCAATGAAATACTATCCGGTAACTCCAGGTCGGCCGCAGCATTTGCATCGGTAAACCGGCCGGTTTGCGTTAAAAACGCCAGCGAGCCCGGTACGGTAAAATCCCCCTTGCCTTCAATACGATGTTCAATAGATGAGCGATAGTGGAAGCCCAATCTTGAGCCAGGTGACCATTCGTAAAGCAAACCCAGGTTATAACCATAATCCCAACTATCCCCGGTTACCTCATTAAAGCCATCATTTTCCTGCGGGCCGGAGCCTAATGCGGCGCAGGTTCCAACGGGAATGGTGCCTAAAAGCTCCTGTCCACGGCAGACTGAACCCATATCAATTGCACTGGATAATTCCACATCAACATACTGAGCGCTAACACCGAAACCCAGGGATAACTGTGGATTAACTTTAAAAGCTAGGCTGGGGTTAATATTAACCGAAAGCAAAGCAGACTTAACGGCATGGTAACGCCCAACCCAATCATCGTCGTACACGATTTCAAGGCCAAACGGAGCATTGACACCAACGCCAAATGTCCATTGTTGGTTAATATCCTGCACATAATAGAAGTTAGGCACAAAGGCGCTTTTGCCGCCGTCATCCTCACTTCCCAGCAGCGGTTGATTACCCGTTGATGACGAGGTAGCAGACCCCTTGTTTGAAAACTGAGATGACGGCACAATCAAATGTCCTGCGCCACTGATTTGCTTGCCTTGTAGTCGTGTCATGCCGGCTGGATTAAAATAAATAGTACTGGCATCTTCCGCGACGGCACCACCGCCAGCATACGCATTTCCCATGCCGCTGGCGCTGTGCTCAATTATTGCAAAACCGGCCGCTTGCACAGCGTTAACCCACACCAAGCTACTGATCCCAAGACCTGCGGCAATCGCGGCTTTCGTTGCTGATGTGTGGCGACATTTGAGGCCGCTGAATGTGCTGTCCCGGTCATCGTTATTACTATGTAGATTAACATTTAGCACGTTAGTACTGGAGCCTCTTATACTCGACCTGTTTAAACGTTGGCCTAAACTATCCAAGCTTTGGCCTATTACGTTCCGATTAGCAAGGTTTTGCTCCCGATAATTGTGTTTGCTTGGCTTTTTCATGCAACCCTCTTGATATTAGTGATTTCCGTCCCGTTTATAATTTATAGTTATTGGTTGTTTTAAACTGTTGTCCCTACATTTATTTCTGTAGTCCCTATAAATATAAGCAAACCCTGAGCAGTAGCACCAAGGTGACAACATGATACGCAACCCAATACCGTTTGCAAATAACCTTGGGTTATTATTAACGGCTAAATGGTAATATTACACATTATTGAGCCCAACTAGTTCACCTATACTCAAAGAAACCATCGGTGTGCAAGCTGCTCCATAACTCACTTTCAATAACCTCATCTTCAATACTGTAGTCCGAATAACTTATTTCCTAATCACTTACGTCCTAATAACTTATGTAATGAGCAATCAGTACGGTTGGGTCGTCATTGGCAATAGGCTGTCATTACACATTAAACGTGTTAGATTGCTCTAATAACAACCAACTTAGTCGTCGCAATTTAAACTAATCGGTTAAATACCCTTCCCCGCATTGCACCCCTTACCGCTCTGATTCACACAGGCCCGGTGCTATTGAAGAAATTGCGCGCGTAACGCCGCTACGCGTTTTTTGTTCTGACCAAAATCTGAGCGCCCAACGCGTGAGGCCGAACGAACGTGAATGAGCCCCTCGTCCGTAAAGCGCACTTCCATATCGTCGACATACCGGAACAATGGCGTACTGAAGGTGGCCCAGATATAGTTCGGATCGACCCGTTGGATATCACCGCCGAGTGCGCGCAAAGCATGCTCCATTTTTTGCCGCACAGCGGCTAACTCAACATCGGTTATTTTGGGTGTCAGTGGCAGGGGATCAACAAAATGTGTTTGCTCAGCATATTCACTACCCACGCAATTCGGGGTATTTGGACAGGGTCTTAACTTTCCATCAATCATTCCCAGTGCTGGTGGTTTTTGGGATGTCCAGGCAAGAAAAACAAAATATAAGACAATAACGAATCCAATGCCAAGCAACCAGTAGGTCATTTTCTTTACCGTCCCTATAAGTGTCATATCACTTGTTATACCATCTCAACCATTACACCTGATCATCAGCTGGTTTAAAATCTACGCTACGTTCTCTCAAATATCAATTTTAGTAAGCTTTTTGGGTGCTATTCCTGTCCCCTTACCCAAACCAAACGGTGGCATATTTTTATAAACGGCCCTAAACGTTCCCGGTTTGGCGGTATAAATTTCATGCCATAATCCTACGTCACCAGCCCCACTGCCTTGCGAGTTAAACGCAAACCAGGCGGGAAAATGCTCGGCGCTTTTATCTCTGGCATAGCTTATCAGCTCGTCGTATGAACGCCAATATTGTATCGACAAACGCCCTCGGCCTGACCACGTTTCAAACCCCATGCAACCGATCTCTGATTTATTGTCCAGCTCTTTATGTATTGCCTTAAACGCGCGCAGTACCGGCAACCACTTATGGATTTTCCAATAACTATTAATACGAAAACCGATCACAAAAACAACAAATGGGGTCTCTATATTGGGTTCTAGTCGTTGTTTGTTTCTTTCAAGCATATAAACTCAATTGCCAGGAGTAATCTCTCAATCACATTAAAACGATAATTTAACCACACCGCCGCCACTTCACGACGTTTGTGATAACTATACACCAGGTTAATAAATAGACTAAAATGAATATCTACTACAGCTGGCACGCGCCCTGAGGCATCAATGCTACGTTAACCCAATGATATTACAAGCAATATACACTTACAACACAGTAAGCCATCGGCGACAAAAACCAGATAATGGGTATGCCTCACCGATAATATTAACTTAGCCGCCAAATTACGAGCTTTTCTCCTAACATGGCCTCTCTAATCTCCATCGCAAAAAGCAAAAATAGTATTTACTTAATTAGCATCGTGCTACTTATGGCGGTTACCTACCTCGGCTTAAGCCAATACGGAACGATTGATTTTTTAAAAGACGCAACCGTACTAAAAGAATGGATTAATAGTTTGGGCATGTTGGGCCCTCTGATGATAATAACACTCATCGCCGCAGCTATTGTAATGAGTCCAATTCCGAGCGCGCCCATTGCTCTCACATCAGGTGCTCTCTATGGCCATACCGCAGGGACGGTTTATGTGGTAGTGGGTGCTGAATTAGGCGCGGTTTGCGCATTTTTTATTGCCCGTTTGTCCGGGTTTGATATTTTACAAAATAAGCTGGGCCAACGATTCTCAAAAAACCTGGTTGGTTCACAAAATACGCTCATGGGAATAGTGTTCGTGTCACGTTTATTGCCATTCGTGTCGTTTGATTTTATTAGCTACGCTGCGGGAGTAACCCCCTTGACCTTCTGGCGCTTTGCGTTAGCGACCCTTGCAGGCATCATCCCCGCCAGCTTTCTCCTTGCGCACTTTGGCAGCGAAATAACATCATCAAACAGCGATCGTATTGCGCTGGCAGTGCTCGGTTTAGGGGTGTTTGCAGTAATCCCAATTATTGATGGCTACTTTACGCGTAAAAAATAACCCATTAAAACCCGTGACCAAGTCCATCATGAGGTAACCATAACGTTAGGCAACATTACTTTAGGTGATGTCAGTTCAGGTGGTGACATCAGTTCAGATAACATAAGTTCAGATAGCATAAGTTCAGGCCGCTAATTGATCCCGGCGTTACGTTGCTCTTTACGTATGTACGCAATAACATGCCCCACTTCATCAGGAGAAACCCCTTTGATCGGTGGCATATCGCCAAACTGCCAATGATGTTGCTTAGTGCCATCTTTAACCGCCCAATGAAACGCAATATCGGCATGGTGGCCTGGACGGTAAACTTTGTGAATTAATGGTGGCCCCTGATTGGTTCCTTTGGCCTCAGCACCATGACAGCGGGCACAGTTTTCAGCAAACACCTGCGCGCCTTTTGCTGCATCCGCAACAAAATCGGGTCCTGGCAAATGCTGTTGCTGCCGTCGTTGTTCCGCGTCGGGCATATCACATGCAGCCAACAAAACAGTGCTTACAACGGCAATGAATAGGTACAATACATAACGTTTACCATTGACACGTTTTTTCATTCGTAAACCCTCAAAAAATCGACAATCATACCCTATTTGATGAAATAAGTAGTAGGCCACCATAACCTGGTTTTATCTAACCACTAACCACAGCACTAACCTATTAGCGCAGATCTCAGTGCAAACCTCAGTGTAAACCTCAGCGCAAACCTCAATGCAGACTTAAGTGCGGACTTAAGTGCGGACCTAAGTATAAACACGAAAATATAAGCACAAATCGCTATACAAACTTAAGCGCAATCCACAAGCGGTAAAAACATGCCACGACGCCTACATATAGACAGCGTACATGGCAATTAGTCGTTAAGCCATATTGGCAGTTTCAATTAAATGGCAAATTGCATTACCATCGGGCACCCCATCGGGCATAGTTTTCCACCTTTCCAGTGCCATCTCCATACGCGCTTGGAGCGCATTCAGCTCGTTTAATTTCTGTTTATTGTCAACGATTCTTTGCTCAATGATTTCCCGCACGGTAGGGCATGGTGATAACGCATTGGAACTGTGGTTTATAATTTTACTTATATCACTTAACGTAAACCCCAATCCTTTTGCCTGGCAAATAAACTTTAGCCTTTTAATATCATCTTCTTTAAACAGTTTATAACCGTTACTTGGGTTGCGTATCGGTATTAATAAACCCAGCTGAACATAGTGCCTTACGGTATCGGTGGTTACATTTGCTAGTTTTGATATTTCACTTACTGTCAACACGTTCGTAGCCCTTTTATTACGTTTTTAGTTAATACGTTCATTAAAACGCGGTTAATTTATTTTTTTTGTATACGGCCTGTTGGTATCTGAACCTGGTTCACTATCAACTGACTCCACTTTCAATCAGGGACATCAGCATCGCAGTAAACATCAGGACTTACGTCAATATTTTTTTATTGCGGATACATTGCCATTCATACTGCCTCACCACTATGTGAACCCCTAAAACCATGAAAAATATCTGTATACATGATAAGGAAACGTACTTGCAATATTTGAAAACACGACACGCACGGGCATTACATAGAACCTCATCACCTAAGCCATTAGACTTGGGAAAGGGGGAGCTAACATCTGAATAACAAATTGTAGGTTAAGCTTGCCGCGGGGGTCGGAAATGCGACGGTAGATTGATGTGGTAGTGAGACATACCGATAGAGGCGTACTGATAAACAACTGCTCGCGACAGCAGTCGAGTGCTATTGATTAAGAAATTAAGGCACTGACTGCAACTATCGCTTTTGTCGCAGCCTGAGTTCTGTTGACAATCTTTTAAATGGCTGTTGACGGCTCTTGCATGATATTTAGAATAATATACGTTCGACACTGCATCGTAAGACAACTCGTTGCCATTTGCGCCAACACCGAACACGCCCTCAGCATTATTGTTGTCACTAGACAGGTGGCGATTATTGTAACGACTATAGAAGGTATTGTTATCTAAACCATCATAACCGTCGCTAACGTGGTCGCTACTCTTCTTGTGGCTATCTTTCAGATTTGGCGATCCATCGGCATAAACAGACCCCATAGTAACGATTAGTGACATAATCACCACGTACACCAGGGTTAATTTAGGCCAATTCTGCTGCATACTAATTTTTAGGGATTATTTTCCAGGTCATTTATATAAGATCACTTATATTTGGTCATTTATAGAGATCATCTGTATAGCTTATTTTATAACTTATTTTTATAGCCTATATTTATGGCTTATGTATATGGCTTATGTGTATAAGTAATGGCTACGGCTATCGCGTTCTTTTATCGGGTACCGGTCGTAGCGATTGGCCGCACTTATTAGCCGCATTGAGTGTGACCCACAAATACGTTGATTAGTTCCATGCCCAGATCACGGATACTTGGATAATCACCCTGTACCACCGACACTATCGAGCGGGCACGCATTACTATCTCAAGTAAACATTACTATTTCAAGGCTTTTTTGCTTGTTCATCCAACCAGTGGGCAATGGCAACACGCGCTTTTCTTGCTTTATCGTCAGACAGATACGCTGAAACACGATCCAAGTTTTCCTGTGCCCCCTTTAAACCATTATTCGCCGCCAATGCATACCACATATAGGCCGAAATATAATTTTTTGGGACACCATTGCCAAATTCATAAAGCAACCCTAATCGATATCTTGCCCTTAAATCTCCGAGTTTTGCCGCCGCTTGATACCACTGAATGGCTTTGCGAATATTTTTCTCTACACCACGCCCCTCCTCTAATAATACCGCCAGGTTTTGTTGTGCATAAGGGTAATTTTGTTCAGCCGCCCGCTGCCACCATTTTGCAGCTTGAGCAATATCTTTAAGCACACCTCGGCCATGTTCATACATAACGCCTAAGTTATATTGTGCCGGAGCATAACCCTGTTCTGCCGACCGACGATACAACTCAACAGCACGGCGCAATGACTGCTGATTTTCGTCCTGGAACGCGTAAATATCGGCTAGACGGGACTGTGCAAACACGTTGTCGAGGTCGGCGGCACGAGACCAGTACTCAATAGCCTTGGCTCTATTGCGCCGAGTACCTAAACCATTATTATGCAATATTCCCAATTCAAACAGCGCATCGCTGTAATTTTGGTTTGCCGACTTCTCCAGCCAATCAAAGGCCTGCGTATAATCCTGCCCTACATTTTGACCCACGGCATACATCGTACCCAGCAGATACTGTGCTTTTGCATCACCACTTTCTGCCCGAAGCATCAGTAACTCAACCGTTTGCCGATTCCCATCGCCTGAAAATCCACGCTGGCTTGACTCTGCCGGCGTAGCATTTGCGACACCTGGTAGTAACAATAAGGTCAGACTTAAAAACCCTATCGTACCTTTTATTTTTTTCATCCATGCATTTATTGACAATGCTTTTATTACTAATGTTTTTATTACTAATGCTTTTATTCTCAATGTATTCGTTACCCGTATTTTCATGACCAATCTCACCCCTCCCATTAGCCCTCGAAATAATGCAATACAAGATGCTAAGGCGGAAACTACGCGGGTTAAACGGATAATGCTGCAAAATAATGCGCAACACGAGTGACCATCGTCGCGACTGAAACACATAGTGCGTCCCCCCTGCAAAATTAGTATTTAGAAGTATAAAATCAACTCTTTCTGAATAAACTAATATTGCTTGCTTTCATCTTTACGACGCTTGCCATGCGCTGCTCACCTGCCTCATAGGCTACCGGCAACTAACACCGTAGTGTTAAGCCGCACAATGCGATGCACCGCACAAGCGGTTGCAAAAAAACTGACAAGAAGGACAAGCTAAATTAGTTTAATGAAGACGTTACGACGACATCATAATGGGAGGGGGTTTGGACAAGCCTAGAATGGTATTATATAAGGTATGTTGATATTGGGTTACAACGGTAGACGTATTGACATCAGTACTGATATTAATAACCGGCACTTCCAATGATATCACCGAGCAACAATCACACTGCAGAGGGCTACAATCGTTAGCATGGCTCTCGACGTTTTTACAGGAGGATATTTCTCCGCCTAAATAGGAGCTATTTCCGGCGCTATCGAATAATTTGGGGAATAATCCGACCTGAGACTCTGTGACTGATACTGAGTCCATCGAATGGGACCCTCCTGCACAGGCAAATAAGTGGCCATAGGGCAGCAACAGTAACGCGATACTGAGCATGGCAATAACCATGGCATTAACCCGTTTGGGTTGGCCGCGCTGGGTTTTAAGGTGTTTGTTTATGCTCACGTAGTCACATTAAGGACGCGGTTAGCATTGATTGAATCGCACTGACTTAAACACAGACGTTCGTTTAAACAACGCCCATTTAAACAATTTTTGTCTAGCCAAGCTCTGTCTAACCAATCTCTGTCTAACCATCAACAATGGATATCTATTTTTTTTATTCAATTGCGAAGTTTAATTGCAAAGTTTAATTGCTAAGTAATACATAATGCAGCTAGTTTAATAACTGCCCGCAATAAAGCAATCCATTTTTACGCTATTTGTTCAAGCAAGTAGCCCTCGAACAAACAATACCCCTTTAAATTCTATGTGTTAGAGCACTATTTTCAAGTGTTAAGTCAAATAAGCGCCCGTACACTGTGTCGATATTAATTCCGTACTAATGCGTAAAAACGCATAAAAATCGTACACATCATACTCAAAACGCAAAGATAGCTAACTCGCCTTGGCATACTCCGCTTGTTTTGAGAAATAGTCAAAACACGATTGTAGTTTTTTCTTAATTGCCTCGCTTTCGGAAAGAAAGTGGACCCCAATCATGCGATATCCTTTGCTATGATCTGAAGCAGGCATCTCATGTTTACTCCAAGCAACACGTGCCTCTATTTTTAACGGTACCTGTGTGGCAAAATTTCTCAAATTCTCATTTGGTAAATATACCTCTAGGTGGACGGTTTCATTTTTATCGATCACTTCCCGTTCCGCGAGTTTTATTTTCATCCCGCTTAAACTGAAATCCCTGCTGATGCCATCATACACTTTATCCTTATAATGTATTTTTGTTAGCAAACTATTTTCTGCACGCGGATAGTTGCGTTGCTCATTACGACTGGGTTCCACATACACCGTACTTTCAATTGTAAAATCGTTCATTAAACCAATGAGCTTTTCCGTAATTTTATATAAATCGCTACCAATAGTGGCCGTACTTTCCACTTTTGATGAGCTGTCTTTAAAGGTTGCAAATAGATTATCCATATTTTCAGTTAATCGTTTAAACTGCATAATCTGGTCTGTAGCGGCCAGACTGATATTTTTATTGACCTTTGTGGTCTCAGAGGCTTCGCCTAACATTGACTCGAATACGGTTACCAGGTTACTCACCTGGTCTTGCAGCTCTTGTACATTTTGCTCCGCCGTTTCCATGGTTGTCGACACCGTCTGTACTCGTGACGTAAGCTCTTCAATAATCAGAGAAATTTCCCCAACAGAATCCGTGGTTCCTTTTGCTAAACTTCTAACTTCATCCGCCACCACGGCAAACCCGCGCCCCTGCTCTCCAGCACGGGCCGCTTCAATAGCCGCATTTAGCGATAGCAAATTGGTTTGTTCAGCAACGGCATTTATTGTTTCGACAATGTGACAAATTTTACCTGCCGCTTGCTGAAGCTCATTAATCTCACCGGATGCCCGCATCACTTCATTGGCCGTGGCTTGCATATTTTTTATATTTGACTGAACTATAAGGATACCTTCATTAGCTTGGTCTTCAGTCAGCTTTGCATTGTGCATTGCCTCTTGAGCAAGGGACAATACGGTATTTGATGTTTCACTTAGCTTGCCCATTGCCGTCGTTACACTATTAGAACGTGCGCTCTCTTGTTTGCCAACACTTGCTATCTCGTTGGAAATCATGACGATTTGGTACGCTGATTGTCCCATTTGTTTACCACTCTCATCGATTTGATGCATGATCGTGTTAAATTTGGCAACCATCTCATTAAAACTATGCTCTAACAAACCAATCTCATCGCGAGAGCTGTTAATAACACCCTTGGTAAGATCGCCATTCTCCACTTTTTTTACTGCGGTGCATAACACTTTAATGGGTCTAACAAACAACGTAGCAACGATACCAATAATAATAAACTGGATAGCAAACTCAATTCCTGATTCCCAAAACGAATTAAAAATAAAATCATTGTAATTTTTCTGTAACTCAGTCAGCAGCACTTCATCAGAGCTGGCACTATTTTTTACGATTTGAATCATATCGCTCAACTCAGAACTCGCCAGCCAACGATTAAAAATCGTCGTCACCATTGTCACGGTAAAAAAACCAATTTGGAGCTTCCAGCGAATGCTAAGCGAGGAAAACCATCGAAATAATGACATGAACGTATTCCCTGAGTATTATTTTGCTTTACCCTAAATTATTTATTCAACGCCTCAATATACTGCCCGAATCATCATTTCAATCAAAGACGCAGCCCGACAAGTTATTCGGCAATTCCTTGTGTAACTTAAACTTTTTAAGCGCATTTAATCTATAAATTGTTAATAATAAACAATGTCCAATACTCCCCTCACACGGCATCCGCACATAAAATACGGGCATAAAAAAGCCCAACCACAAGGGTTGGGCCTTAAACTTGAACCTCAAATCTGCGCCTTAAACCAAGGCCTTATAAACCAAGGCTTTAAACCAAGGTCTTAAACCAGGGAATAAAAACAACAGCAATTTTTGTTTTTAACGATGCGGCAAACTATACATGCTTTTTAATCGCCTCCTGTACTCTCGCGGAATAATCCGGATCTGCTTTGGAAAACTGTTCAAGCATCCGACGCTGCACTGAAGTACTCGCCACAGCCAACCCCTCCGCAATATTGCCGGTTAGTTGCTGTTTTTGATCATCGCTCATTAATCGAAACAAATTGCCTGCCTGCGTATAATGATCCTCAGCGGAAGTATCATAGGCTTTGACCCAAGCGTCACCTAACAGTGGTAACGGGGGCGTTGCCAGCTCCGGTGCGGGCGCAGGTGCACCTTTGTCGGTACGATCATTAGGATAAAAATTAACACTGCTGTCCTGATTAATATCCCCCCCATGAGCAGGACACATGCCCGCCATTGCCCCGTCACGCTGGTAGTGGTGCACAGGACATTTAGCGGCATTAACGGGTAACTGATTGGCGTTAGCACCAATGCGATACCGGTGGGCGTCCTGGTATGCCAGCAAACGCGCTTGCAGCATTTTATCCGGTGATGCGCCAATACCCGGTACCAGGTTGCTCGGTGCAAACGCCGCCTGTTCGGTTTCGGCAAAGTAATTATCAACGTTACGATTTAACTCAAGTTGACCAACCTCAACCAAAGGCACATCACCATGTGGCCAGATTTTTGTCAGATCAAACGGGTTAATATCATAGTCACGCGCTTGCGCCTCGGTCATAATCTGTAATTTAACCGTCCAGCCTGGGTACTCACCCCGGTCGATAGCCGCCACTAAATCCTGTTGCGCCCCAAATGGAGGTAGTTTCGCCGCCTCTGTGTTGGTGACACATTTAATACCCTGGTTGCTTTTAAGGTGCCACTTTACCCAAAAGCGCTCACCTTGATCGTTCCAAAAACTTAAGGTGTGTGAGCCAAAGCCGTGCATATGTCGATAAGACGCAGGTATCCCGCGATCCGACATTAAAATCGTCATTTGATGCAGAGATTGAGGGTGGTTGGCCCAAAACTCAAACATCCGTGCAGGGTCCGGAAGATTTGTTCGCGGATTTTTCTTCTGCGAATGAATAAAATCCGGAAATTTACTGGGATCACTCAGGAAAAATACCGGTGTATTATTCCCCACCAGGTCAAAATTACCCTGTTCGGTATAAAATTTAATGGCAAAACCACGAGGATCCCTGGCGTAATCGCTGGAATCCTGTCCGCCGCCTACCGTGGAAAATCGTATAAATACATCGGTTTTTTGCCCTTCCTGTTGCAAGAATTTGGCAATAGTATGGTCTTTTAAGCTTTTACTGAGGGTGAATGTGCCATAAGCACCAGTGCCGCGTGCATGAACAACCCGCTCAGGAATACGCTCACGATTAAAATGCGCCAATTTCTCAAACACCTGATGATTATCAAACGTTAGCGGCCCACGTTCGCCAGCGCTGATACTATTATTATCATCTGCAATTGGGGCTCCCGCCGATGTAGTCAGTGTTTTCTTGCTCATGGGTGTAACTCCTCTTAATAAACAACCACAGTATATTTATACAACGTATACAATTCACTGGCCGGCTATCACTAGCCTGCGCCATGTTTATAAGATAGCCGTAATTTATAAATTAATATAATTAATAAAAACTAAAAACTCGATAGTATTAACCTATCAACACAATATTACCTACTATTAACTCTATAACAAAAGAATCCTTGACTTACAATTCAATGCTTCGTGCGATGCGATTGGCCAAGTCTAAACCAAATAAGCAATCATAGTACTGATCTACGTCTATACGGCCAAATTATAAACATAAATAAGTAGCTTTAGGTGAATATAGCGGTATAACCAAAGACAGTAAGGTAAACCGCCTACAGTTGCATGCGGGGTCCTTCAAACACGTAAACATCGATCGTTTTTTTCATGCCCAACACACCACGCTGTTGTTGCCACCAAGTGAACCACGATGATCCATGTGAACCAATGCCAGACTATCTATACCCAACGCGTTTGAGAATTAGGTGTTTAGAGTGCGTCATTTTTTGTTCGTGGTTAGGCGCGACAACGCAGCATGGCGGGCCCCATGGAAGGAGGCGCAACGCCGCCATGGACAAAAAGGGGCGTGTTATAAATACCTAATTCTTAAACGCTTTGGGCATAGTATAAGTTTCCCCTTCATTATCGCCATCATGTCACCCCTGCAGCACCCATGAAACAATAATAAGCAAAACAAAAATCGACATCCGTTGACCCATGCTTCCTAACACACCGCTTATTTAAATAACTAATTTTTGTAGCGCCAAGTGCGCCGATCGTTATGCGACAGCAACTGCTTGCTGCTACCATTTTTAACGAAATAAGCACGGTAATTTCTCCATGAATGAAACGCAGCAATCAGTAAAAAAATCGCACTTGCACCCTCAGTAAACAGCAAAAACAACTGGAAATTTAGCCGAATAATTTTTTAGCGCTGATGCGCTCGGCACTCCATCAGCAACAGGAGACGTTACGAGGCAGACATTGACTAACAAAACACTATGTAGGGAATTTACTGGGTATTAAATCAGGGCGATGACAAACCACCACCAGGCGATAATACTGGCATAGCTTTCGCTTTAATCACTTAATTATCAATGAATTAAAGACAAAACGTTAGCAATTATCTAATTATCCAATCCCTCTTCAAGCACCGACCCCACAATTATCCTACATTAACCAGTTGAACCTACTACAAACGCCTAACGCACAGAACTTAAAAGATTTTTTCTACTATTTTGAACTCACCGTAGGGGTAATACGTTTTTACCCAAAATAGTAGAAAAAATCTTTTAGGTTCTGCACCTTAGTCGCTTTCGCGACGATTCAACTGATTAATGTAGGATTATCTCAATTCGATATATTATTGACTTAGCTTATTCTATAGTGATAGATTACTTTTTAACCAATGGATGGGTAAACAAGCGATATTTTTAAACAATGGTTAGTACGGGGTAAGTATGAAGTTGCACTATGTTAAAAACTACGATCAGGTCCTATTTCAATTATTATTTAAAGAACTGCAATATTCAGAACATCTTAGCTTATCCTCAACCGGTACACCTTCCATTGGTTATCATTTCGATTTACAAAATAATGAAGTTTTACTTTACGTGTTAGAAGCTTTGGGCTTTGATATACACGGCAGCATGTTACAAGGTGAAACCCTCGTTGCAGAATATTATTATATTGGATTGCTACAAAAAGCGATAAATGAGACCCATTATGATAACGCAGACAGGCTTAATCATACCGTCAACGACATTCTCAAAAAACGGCGTCAAGACAGTCGCTATCCATCCTTTGCGAATATTAACCGGGTCGCGAGCTTTACACTTTGTGATGAGCGGGCAGCAACCGGCGTTGCTTTTTCGTTAATTAAACTATATGAAAAAAAGGTTGATGACTGGCTAACCGCCTTTGATTTTGAAATGATCAAGTCAAATGCCTATTTATTACGTCGCACCACCAAGGAAAGAGCAGTATTAGTGTCACTTGCTGCGCAGGGGGTACTGCAACATAGTAATATCGCCCTCGCAGAGGCGTTGATTAATGATGACAGGGCCGAGTGTTGGTACATCATTCGTTATAGCCTGCTGGGGGAGCTGCCCAATACCGATCCATTGTTGGCCAAAACCACGTTAAAGCAGCGATATTTTGAAAGTGAGCTGTTTGGTCTGTATGATCCTGCAGTTAATGAAGCCAACATGAACCCTGAACACTGCAAATCGATTTACGATATGTTTAATCGGCATAAAACCGAAATAATCAACCATGAAAAAATTAATCGTGCGTTGATTGCTGAAGCCAATAATGATTTTGTGCTAGGTGGATCAGACACAATCCGCACATTGGAAGAAAGCTTTAAAATCGCCTATAACTACCTGCGCACCCGCAACCTTAAAAACACAGACGCAGCCAAAAAAATTGTTACAACTCCATCCAACCACCATCACAAGCGCACTTTGTGGTCAACAGAAAACAATGCTGAGTTAACACACAGCACAGCACTGGCAAGCTAATTAGCTCCACGAATGTGATGTTGGCACCTGCTCTCTTCAACTCGGCACGAACCATTGCCGGATTAACTGGCTGGAAAACCGTAGGTGGTATAACAAAAGCACGTAATAGGCGCAAAACACAATAATCAACCCCACTACAGCGTATCTGTTTTGCCGATAACGCCATAATAGATACGTTGCTAAGCCAACAATTGTTAGCTTAGCGATAACAAATAATATAGGTTGATTGTTGACGAGGTATCGCAGAATGATATTTGCTTCAGTTGCAAAGCCTGCCTTTACCCAGACTAGGGTGAATAAGGCGTCAAATACGTTAAATATTAATATTGCCCTTATCGTACTTCCAAACCAATTTGGCGGCTGCCTGTTACTTGCATTCACAATATTTGTTGGTTATTTGAGAAAACATTTTATTGGCAAAACCACGCTCTATTTTTTGCCGGAAATATTCTGTAATTGTAGTAGAGAAATAGGCCGACCGACACTATCTTGATGTTAATCACCGCTCTGATATGCCAATACTGATAAAGCGATGACATATACCCGTGGCGTTTAGGTGTTAAGTGTGCTTCATATTTATTTCATGGCATCAAAAGTAGGGTTTTTAAGAAAGGCGAAATAACAAGTAATAGCCGAACCGCAGCGATGGAGACGAAGCGGTCGCCCCAGTGGCACCTAAATCTTACTCACGGAGGGCCTGTATCGTATTCTCCCAATAAAGGCACTTGTATTAGTATTTTCGTTCTAATACAAGCAAATCATTAAATTACGTCACAGGCTTGATGAAGACCACCTGCTAAGCCTAATGATATGGCGCGATTCAGTCACCCCAACAAGATGAGTAAGATTCAGTTCGTTGCTATCACAACCTGCCTTACACTTCTTCGGCCAATTCCAGCGGCAAGTTCATGAACCACATTTGATAAACCGATATTATGCCTTGCGCGGCAAAACACAGCCCCATAATGCCACCACTCACTAATACAACCCAGGCAAAAGGCTCAAACACTTTGGTTAAATACCACGATAAAATGTCTGCGAGTATCGCAAGAAATGGCGTTGCCAATATCAAACATTTTAACCATTTGCGTTTTAGATAAGCATGGCAAAAAATACTCCCCATGATAAAAAAGATAAAAGTAATGCCAAACAAGTGAATATGCGATACACGAACCAATGTAAATATATCCATACCGGTGTCCAGCTCCACCATTTTTGACACTCTATCGTAATCACTTAAATCTGGGATATGGGGGTTAGCCCCGCTATGACAGGTGATACAACGTTGCTCTAATATGGATTTGATTCCACCAAATTCTTCTTGCTTTGCGTCCCTCCGTACCCAGGCGATAATTTCATCCCGTTCATTGGTGGGTAGCATATTGGCCATTGGACCTTTCAGTGCCGCTTCCAAACGCGTATCGCTTTTGCTCCCACTATAGGCAATAATAAGGTCCTGCACAGATAACATGGGGTCACCATCACGACCGGCATGAGATTCAAAGATGTGAATCATTGCGAATAAATAGCCTGTTCCAAGCACTATAATTGTTGATGTGTAAAGTGTCTTCAACCCAATCGGCATTAACGAAAAATGAATGCAGCGAAGCACTCTATTATTACTATTCACAAATAACTCCTTTTCATTTTTGGTATGGCTTGTTAAGCGCCAATATCGCTGTTCAGGCTATTTCGTTACAGATGATTTTAATGACGTTAATAAAACAAGATGAACAAGCGATGTAAATATCCCTTGCGTGATACTCGACCGATTTATTGTACGATTAATCCAGGCTAGTAACCCATGCTAGCAAACGTCTCTCACATTCTGCGTCACTTAACATTGATGTATATCATGGGGCAAGGACTATTACCTCGCGATTCAGGCTAATTGAACCCCATTAATTGAACCCTGGTAACTAAACCCTGGTAACTAAACCCTCGAAATTAAATTCTGGTAACTGAAAAACCAGCCGCGGTGCTTCAAGCTTGCTCTCATAGTCCAATACCAACCGCTGAGATCTATTTACATTTTCCTGTGCATTTAATCACTAGCTGGGCGCAATTTATGTTATCGAAATTATCGCTGACAACCGGTTCACTACCCTGCCCACTGTGGACCATCCATGAATTATTGCATTGTTTATGAGAACGCATATAGTTAGGCTCCGAAACCCATGACACATTAGTGCACGCAGGCTTTCCGATACCAAATCGAACCGCTACCTCATACGTTCCGCACAACAACCACCCATGCTTAACTTCCGCTTCAAGCCCAAAATCGCCATTTTGGCGCAACCATGCACTGGCATTATCAAATTGAAACTCTAGTTTTTCAGGTAATCCACCGCCCCCCCAATTGACCGGTTTATTGGGGATTGCGCTATAGCGTTTTATCACTTCATTTTTCTTGTCAGAACTGGCCAAGGCTGCGCCAGTTACGAAAAAGAGTGCCAATAAAACAATGGTTTTTACGCGTATTTTCAATTTATATATTCTCCCTATCCTCTATCCATATAGGTTCCGCTTGGCGACGCCAACCGGAGGCACCATTAAAATGTCGATAATAACGGTGTTATTATCTGTATTAGGTGCGATAGTAAGCGCTTGCCCTCAACGGGGCCAATTCCCTATCCACGTAGCCATGCTTTCATGGTTAACCTGTTGACACGTGTTTCGTACAATCTTAATCCCATTTTATAGCAATGTATACGACTGCTGTAGACGCGACTACACTAGGGTACTTTTTCTGTTAAACACGTTTCACTCTTAACTCTATACTCCAAAGCTCCTTCACTGTTCTCTAGCACCAGGCGGTTATCACTGATTTGGACCACTTTATCTTCTACAATCATACCGGGTGGATACCATTGATGATTAGTACTATCCTGAACTACAATAATCAGTACTCCGTCCTGTACCCGCCAATGAGCTTTGACCAAAACCTGAGGGGTGACACATTTTTTAGTTTGGAACCCGATATATTCCAGACGGCCATTGTTACGATAATTTGATATTCCAGGTAATGCTTTTTTGTCATTGAGTTCTGCAACCCAGGTACCCACTAGCGATGCTTTTATAAACTTGTCATCAATCGAGAGAGGTTTTTCAACGCTGGCACAGGCTGATAAAATAAATGCCATACTCGTTAACATTACCATCTTGGTCACAAGCTTGTTCCCACGAGAAAACCCTGCGTCAGCCACAATAACATTGCCGCGCCTGATGCTGCGGAATGTACCAAACAGCGTTAACACCAAATCAAAGGTGCAATAAAACGCATCGCGGGGTGCTTTGATGTCTAATAATACTATTTTTTTCAATGTATACCTCGACGACTCATATTGATCATACCTTGCTATTGTTATTCAGTTGTATTTATTTTACGACCCTTATTCAAAAAGTGTCGGAGGCTTTCTATGTTTGGTTGCCTGCTCGTAGGCATAAGCAAACTTAAATAGATCAGGCTCCGAAAATGGTTTTCCGAGTATTTGCAGTCCTGCTGGCAGTCCCTCTGCGGTAAACCCCATCGGCACTGTTATCGCGGGCTGCCCACTGTGTGGCGCGATTATCGGGCTGTTATTGCCGTGTGGTGAATCCAGGTCCTCTAACTGACGGGGAGGATTATTCCAGCTCGGATAAATTAACGCATCAAGCCCGAGCCTATCCATTGTACCAACAACGGCATTCAGTAGTGCCAGACGACGAGGGTCTCCGTTGACATCAACACAGGGGAATTTTTGCTTTTCCGGTTCCACATCAACTGACATAGCCCATTTCATCCCCGATTCGCTTGATTCATGATAACGCTGAGAAGCGACGATATCTTCCAGCCTAATAACCGGCGAATTACCCCCCAGGGAGCGAAAATAATGGTTAATATCATGACGAAAACGGCTGCAAAAACCCGTGGCGCTGGTGAGCTGCTCAAGGTTCGGCACCACAACAGGGTCGACGACCTGCGCCCCCAGCTTTCGGATATCTATAATCGCTTGCTCTAATAAATCCGCTATATCCAAATCTATGGTTGGTGTATCAATGAGCGCCCGCAACACACCGATTCGCGCACCTTGCAGACCATCGTGTGTTAAGAAATCAGAATAGTTGTTCGGCAGGCGCCCTTTACTGACTAATGTCGTCGGATCTGCCGGATCGTATCCAGCAATAACATTAAACACTCGGGCAGCATCCTCAACGGTTCTTGTCATAGGCCCTGCTATGTCCCGATTCAGTAACAGCGGTATAATGCCATCACGACTGGTAACCCCGATGGTTGAACGAATACCTACCAGTGCGGTATGCGCGGCTGGCCCACGGATGGAATTCCCAGTATCAGTTCCCATCCCCACCAGTCCAAAATTTGCCGCTACGGCCGACGCGGTGCCACCGCTGGAACCGGCGGGCACACGCTCGAGGTCGTAAGCATTACGTGTTTCCCCCGCCGTTGAGCTTATCGTAAAGTAAGGGCTGAATGCCCACTCGGCCATATTGGCTTTCGCCAGTATGATTGCCCCTGCTTCCCGCAGCTTTCGCACCATATAGGCATCATCCGGCGGTAACGAGTCTTTAAGTACTATTGAACCGCCGGTAGTCGGCATATCAGCCGTATCATAATTGTCTTTCAATATTATGGGGACGCAGTGTAAGGCTCGTAATTGCTGCGTGCGGCGAAATGCCTCATCCAGTTCTTTAGCACGCTGCTGTGCGTTAGGGTTAATTAGCACAATGGCATTTAATTTTGTTGCCTGATCATACGTTGCTATTCGGCTGATGTAGTGCTTTACTAACACTTCGCAATTTAAACGTCCATTCTTAAAAGCCTGATGCACTTGCGCAATGCTCGTTTCCTGAATATTGAAAGCGGCTTGCTCATCCGGCTCAACTCGATGTTGTGCACAACCAGACCCGACAAGTATTGAGAAAAGCGTAATACCGGTTATTAAACAAAGCAGTCCCGGTTTTAACAGCACTAGTTTTAATAGCACTAGTTTTAACAGCACTGGCTTTAACAGCATTGGCTTTACCAACCCCCGCTTTAACAACCCTAATTTTTTTTGCCGTTTCAACGTAGCCGCCTTGTGGTGTGGACTGAAATTATACATGAGTATAGTGTAATCATGCCTCTGACTGTTTCACTTTCTGGTACAGCACCTCTAACGCATCGGCAGATAACGCTGTGATATCACCGCCCTGCTCCTCAATCAGCGTCTCTATTCCCTGAAAACGCCGGGTGAACTTCTTATTCGCTGCTTTAATAGCTGACTCAGGATCAACATTCGCGTGTCTTGCCAAATTGACTACCGCGAAAAATAAATCGCCTATTTCATCTTCGATACGTTCCGGATTCTGACGGTGATTCACTTCGTATTTAACCTCATCCAATTCCTCGATCACTTTTTCAAAGACTGGACCAATCGATAACCAATCAAACCCTACGCGGGACGCTCGTTGTTGCAACTTTACCGCTCGGGTCAATCCGGGCAAGGCCACCGCGACACCATCCAACGCACTATGACGTTGCTGATTTTGCGAATCGGTCGCCTTATGTTTTTGCAGACGCTCATGTTCTTTGAATTTTTCCCAGGCCTGCGCTTGCGCCTCCACATTGTCAATTTTATGATCACCAAATACATGGGGATGGCGACGTTCGAGTTTCGAGGCAATACCGGCTACCACGTCATCGAAATCAAAAAAACCTTGTTCTGTTGCTAGCTGAGAATGAAATACCACTTGAAACAACAAATCACCTAACTCGCTCTGCAGGTCGACCATATCATCTCTGGAGATAGCGTCAGTGACTTCGTACGCTTCTTCAATGGTGTATGGCGCTATAGTTGCAAAGGTTTGCTCTAAATCCCAGGGGCAACCATCATCAGGGTCACGTAAGTGTTTCATAATCAAAAGTAATTTACCGATATTGCTCAAATATCACCCCTTAAGTAATTGAAATTAAAAATGATAGTAGTAGCGCCGTTCTCCGTGATTATATCCTGATTAACAATCAGCTTAAGTATTGCGAACAAATTCACAGTGTTATTTTTTTAAGTAATGGAGTATATTGCTATTATTGTCGGAGAAGTTATATGTTTATGCGCTTTCAACTTGCCAAGTATCTGCTTATTTTTACAACACTTTTTTCTGTTGCTTCAGTTAGTTATGCTGAAAAGCTAGACTCTCTTTTAGAAGGGCAATCATTTTTTAATGAAGGCAATTACACAAAGGCGTTGCAAATATGGCACGACCTGGCCGAACAAGGCCTGCCCGAAGCCCAAGTGTTTGTCGGTCTGGCATACGCAAATGGTTGGGGCGTAAAGAAAAACATGGACGAAGCCTCCAGTTGGTACATGAAAGCCGCCGAAAATAACAGCCCCTCGGCGCAATTTCTGTTAGGCCTGCACTACGTTACCACAGGCGTTAATCAGTATGATGTCAGAGTTGGCATTAAATGGCTAAAACGCGCCGCCGATAACGGGGATAAAGGTGCCATTAAGTTTTTGAAAAAAGCCAAAAAACGCCGCTGGTTTAGTGAGTTAAAAAACGACCAGAAAATTGATCAGTACCAATTGGAACGGGAAGGTAAAAGTGTACTTGAGGCGATTACCATCACGGCCAACTCCGTTCCTAAGCTGCCTGCACCAAGCCTTTAATTTACTCCCCACCGCTAACCACCAGACTCAACGCTGGCCGCAATGTTAGTCACTGCTATCTGATTGATTAGCGTCTCGAACAAACTGTTCTCAGCTAAGCTCTCTAGCGCAATCAACCCCCAAGCGAGACGAGGCAATCACCCTGGGGTATACCCGGATAATTCCACGTACCCGTAACCTGTTATAATGCTACCGTCTGAGTTTTGCTTTCCTGACACTTTTACGGCCCCTTCCCAGAATCGAACGGATAAATTTAACTCCTGATCCTCAACAAGCGGCGTTACCTGCAGCACCAAGGATTCCGACGGAATAGTGATTTTCCACGTAGATGGATATTTAATGTTTGAGTGTGGGCTGTTCCAGTGGCGCACTACGGTTATCTCCACCTCATCATAGGTTAAAGTCCGCGAATCGCCGTTAGCATCAACAATACTGCCAATACTGTATTCGTTCAAATTACCATTTTTTGGTATCACATTGTCCAGGGCATTATCCCTTGAGGCATGAAACATAATTTCCCGATCATCGGAAAGCTGTAATCTAAACCAATCCCGACCAGGCAACCCGCTTTGCGTCTCAGTTGTGGACCATTCCCGATCAAACCAACTATCGCCCGTTACCGCATACTGTTGTGAATTAATCTCAACCGTTCCGGCCGTTTCCATACGCGTGATAGAAAAATAATAAGCAGCATTGCCCGGCGTTTGACCTTTGGTCCACAAGCCCTCGTCACCCTGTTTGACCACAGGTTTTTTGTTCCGCAACACCAAATTGATACTCACGTCCTTGTCTTTGGCATACACACGTACTGGAAATATCCCGTCACCCACCGACTCAACACCCCAGTCAGCCAACCAGACTCTCAGATTAATGGAATCTTGGTCCACTTGCTCTTTAAAATAAACGCCGGCACCAGCCAACCCCATCGCATCACGACTAAGGCGTTCACTGTAATAAAATGTTTTGTTCTCGATATCGGTTAACGCAAAATGCGCGATATAGAAGTGGTCACTACGCCAACCAGATGCTTGCCCCGGTAGCAGTGCACTTTTAGAACTAGGCAGTTCTGGTTCAACGGTACCATTACGCTGTTTTTTCTGGCTCGGTGTATCCTGAAGCACGGCTTCCTCAACCTGTCCCGACAATGCAACACGTAAAATAGTCAGTTCGTAACCAAAACGCTGGCCGCTGGTAGCATTTAAATTACCGGTAAAATACCACCATTCATGTCGAAACTCTGGGTGAACGGCATAGTCTCTAGGAAACGAAAACTTGTGCGGTCGATATGCACGCTTAAAGTCCCCCGTCGGGTTTGTACCAAAAACCTGCGTTAAAAAAGAGGCCTGCTGAACTTTATCATGATTAAATTGATCGCACGCAGACAGCAAACTTATCAATAGTATTGGTAATACAACAAATAACAGGCCCTGTTTGATCCTGACACTCCCCATCATTATTCCTCTCGCAACGCGGCTGATGGGTTGCTTCGGGACATTTTAAAAGCGGGTATAATACCGGCAATCAAGGCGGCGGTAATCGCCAGCAACAACGACTGAAAAAACAGCATGGGGTCAAGTGTTATATCCATCGACCAACCAAATGAGCGACGGTTAATAACCAATATGAGCACTAGCGCCAGTATGATACCGAGCGGAATCGCCAACAACCCTGAAATCATCCCAATCAAGCCCGTTTCACCACTAATGACCAACCACACTTCCTGCGGCGTCAATCCTAGCGCTCGGTACAGGGCAATTTCCGCTTTGCGTTCAAACTGCAGCGCCATTAATGCACTTACAATCCCTACAAATGCCACAAATATGGCTAACACGCGCAATACTTCGGTTACCACAAAGGCTCTGTCAAAAACACTTATTGAAGAATTTTTAATGGCCGTTTTGGAATTAATTAACAAATCCTGCTCTACGTCACCGGGCTTCGATTTTTGTTTATACTCAGCGACAATTGCGCTTATTACATCGATAAACAACTCATTATTAGTACCTGCAACCGTATGAATCCCGAGTGAGGTAATACTGTCGTCATCCCAGTAACGTTTGTAAGCATCTCGATTTAAGGTCACCACCCCTTGTTCGGAACCATAGTCCACATAAATACCGGCTACTTTAAAGCTTTTTAGCCCGTTATCTGTTGGTAACACCAGCGTATTCCCTACTTTGAGGTTATGCCGGTATGCGTAAGGCTCAGAAAGTAAAACACCATCTTCTTCAAAAAAAGCCCGCTTTGCATCTTCGTAATTTTCGTCGCCACGTAAATCAAATTGGGAAAAAAACATTTTGGGTAAATCAATCACATTTAATTCAGTAAACCCTTTCGGTGCATGAAGCTGTAGGTTATGCACAATGCTAATTGCCTTTACCTCGGGCAATTGTTCAAAACGTTCAACCCATTTGGGTGATAATTTCCCCGGGAATTTACTTGAGCTAATGCCAGGCGCTGTCACAAAAACATCCGCTCTTAATGTATTATCCAGCCACTCCACCACTGAACCGCGAAAACTGTCAATCATCACTGCCACACCAATCGTTGTTGCTATCGCAACGGCAAGTGAAGCAATAGCAATACTCGTTCGGCTTAATGACGTACTCACACTGCGCGCAGCGATATTCCCCAGCGCCCCCAACACTTTGTGATGTATCGGAACAAATGCATTAACTAACGCCAAAGTCAGTTGCGGTACAAATAGGGTAAACCCTAACATAATGGCAAAAACACCGGCAAAACTTATGTGCAATAATTCGGTAGGAATGAAAAGTGTAATTACCCCTACAGAAACAAAAAAAGCACCCAACCAGCCAAACCATCGGAAAGATTTACGATATTTCGCTTCGATAGCCGACCGCGCAATTGATTCGCGAGGCGCAGATTTCGTTGCCTCGTAGGCTGGCAATAACACGGTAAATGCCGTTGCCAATACGCCCAGCAAAAACCCTTTAGCGATCGACACATACGAAATACTTAAGGATTGTACGTTTAACACAAAATATAAATCATTGATGGTTCGTGTAACCAATCCCAACAAACCATCTGCCAGCAAGATACCAATATAAAGACCCAACCAGGTAGCGCCAATCCCTATTAACAGTGATTCATTAAACACCGATCGAAATATTTCGCGTCGCGTTACGCCGATTGCCCGCAATGAACCTATAACCTGCCGCCGTAATACCACTGAAAAAGTCATTGTGTTATAGATCAAAAACATTCCCACAATTAGCGCCAAAAAACTTAAGGCCGTTAAATTGGTTTCAAAGGCCTTCGTCATTTGCGATAAGGCATAACTGCGATTTTTAGCGGATACAATATCCAGATTTCTAGGGAGAATGTCTTTTATCTTTTCCAAACGCCGCTCACCTGCCGGTGAATCTTCCACAATCAAATCCATTTGGGTCAAAAAGTTCTGCATTCCCAGCGCCTCTTGCGCGGTTGCGATATCAACGAAAATCATCGAGCCCACGGCTTGCTGCGTACTGATGGCGCTATCGTTAACTAATCCAACAATGTGGAATATCCGTTCCTTTGCACCAACAATAAACCGTAATTCATCCCCAGATTTAATATTGAGTCGATCTGCCGCTGATTTTGCGATAACGGCAGCATTGGGTTCATTTAATAATCGAGTAATGTCCATCGATTCGATGGTATTGAATAAATGATCTCGAAACTGCCGTTCCGAAAAGATATCGGACCCCATCAATTGAAAGATGGCATCCTGCTCATTGCTTATATTCTCACTGACGAGTTTCGCATAGCCCTCTACGATTGGAGCAATCTCATAGATCCCTTGGTTTTTCCGTAGCTTTACATATAAATCTTCAGGAACACCATTGGGACCACCGATTATTTGATGGGTAGCTCTACCGGTAATAGCATTTGAGGACAACTCAATAGCTTTGTGTACACTGGCATTACACAGATCAATCGCAACCACCATGGCGACGCCAAGCGCGATGCCTATAAAAGAGAGTATTATTTGCCATGGGTGATGGAAATAATGCCGCCATGTGATCTTCCATAACATCACCCAGCGCTACCCCTGGCCTGTTGTTCTATTAACTGACCTTTGCGAAACACAAAAATCCGGTCGGCTAATTGCGCCACCTCCTGGCTATGGGTTACCAGCACCAGTGTTTTTCCTTCTTTGCGCACCAGGGTGGTCATTAAGTTAAGCACTTGTTTGCTGGTATCCGAATCCAGATTGCCCGTCGGTTCATCCGCTAACAATAATAGGGGTTTATGTATCAAGGCTCGTAATATTGCGACACGCTGTTGCTCACCCCCAGAAAGTTTATCCGGAAAACTATTAACTCTATCGGATAAACGCACTGCGCTCAGCAATTTCGATACGTGGTCATGATGCGCTTTTTTAAGTTTACCGGTTAGTTCCAATGGTAATAGCACGTTCTCCAACACGGTAAGCGTGGGGATTAAATTAAACAATTGAAAGATAAAGCCAATATGCTGGCGACGGAAGAGCGTGCGCCGATGCTCTGAAAGACTCGTCAGATCAGTATCGTTTATGATAACCTGGCCGGAATCGGGTTGGTCAATACCACTTAAAATATTCAGTAGTGTGGACTTCCCTGAACCACTGCGGCCAAATAAAACCACAAATTCGCCTGGGTGGATTTCCAGATCCACCTCCTTAAACACGAGTCTTTCCTGATCACCTTCCGTGTAATATTTACTGATGTTGTTGAGTATTATATGGGCGGAAGTCGTCATTGATTTATGCCATTGTTATTAATTTACCCGGGTTAGTTTGGATTGATGTCAATATTCATTTACAAGCCACCAATTCCATTGATAATCGCGCACTTTCAATAACTCTTGACAACAATGCCGGGTACCACATCTATTTTTCAATCATTATTTCAAACTTAAAAATCTGGTCATGCCTTACTTTGATCCGCGCTATAGTGCAAACACGGTACGTTAAACCCACTACCTTTGCTTAGAAAAACACAACAGCTTATCTACGCAACTAATGGCAACCATTTGTTACGGACTGGCATGTATGTAATGTGTATTGAGCTTAGTTTACTACTTGCGTAGATGCTTCTGCATCAGTGACTAACCGTACATTGCTACCTGGATTTTTTTCCCCACTACGAAGTTTGCTGGCCGTATAGATGTACTGCTTGCCATCGAGGGTAGTTCCATCAACGTGCTTTGGTTCCAAGTCGCTTTTATTGATACTCTGGGAAATGTGAGATGCTTTTAACTTATTGGAGTACTCAAACGATGCCATGTAACGTGTCGCGCGCAAGTCTCCGTCTCTTGCCGCCATTCTCATTAATGCCTCGCCACGCACTGAATTGCCATTACCCAATGCCATCATCGCCTCACTATACGTGCATGCAGCAGAAACATACGAGGTCGTCAGCAAAGACAGCAGGATAGTGCAACTTATTGTGATAGGTTTGCTCATTGTGCTTGCAAAGTCGTTACAAATTGTAAATTACGGTTGTCCATGATAGTAGATCATAATCTCTGTGTGTCATTAATTTTCTTTATGCCATAAATGAATTAACATTCATTCGATTAAAGCATTATTAAAGCGTTATTAAAACGTTATTAAAACGTTATTAAAACATTAATGCACTACCCTATAATTACGAACATACATCCGGTTTATTCTAGTCAATTTCCTGTAGAATTGAACTAATTAATACCGTCGTGGACCTGAGGTACTATTTATGTCACTAGTGGGCTTTTATGTCAATGACCAAAGGCGATTTTGAATAATGCATGATATCAGATACATTTATTATTTAATTGATTTATAAGATGATTTTACCCATTTAATATAACATTGTCTCAGCCGCTTATGATGAATAAAGATGACTAAATTAGTACTCGCCTCCACATCACCATTTCGCCAAACCCTTTTGCGCAAGCTTGAGCTACCCTTTGTCGTACAGGCCCCCGATGTTGATGAAACCATGCTACCAGGGGAAACGCCGAGTCAACTTGTTACCCGACTGTCGGAAGCAAAGGCAACGGCCGTTGCGGAGCGTCATCAGGACGCACTGATTATCGGTTCCGATCAAGTCGCCATATTGGCCAATCAGGTTTTAGGGAAACCCCTCACCCACGAAAATGCGATTAATCAGCTGCAGCAGGCCTCTGGTAAAAAAGTGGATTTCCTAACCGGCCTTTGTCTTCTTAACAGTCGTACAGGCCAAGCCCAGACGGCGTGCGTGCCCTTTTCAGTTTATTTCCGCACCTTATCCAATGACCAAATAGAACGCTACCTAGAGAAGGATCAGCCCTACCATAGCGCCGGCAGCTTCAAATCAGAGGGTCTCGGTATCAGTTTGTTTGAAAAGCTCGAGGGTGATGACCCCAATACGCTCATTGGGCTTCCTTTGATAGCGTTGATACGTATGTTACATCATGAAGGAGTTAACGTCCCGTAGCTTAACGTAACCCTTACTTTCGCTGTCACGTCTGTTAAATTGGCGCGTATTAACGCATCCAGCCATTGCGGGGATTATCACCCCTGATAAATATTCACAAATTTACAAGCACATAGTGAACCCGGGTGCTAAAATAGCTTGTGATGGTTAAAGGCTGTTGATATTTAAGTTTCATTACTGTCGTGCCATCAATAACGCTAATCAAGTCGCAGGGTGCACCGTTTAGTGGTTCCACATAAGTTGTTAGTGGTGCCAGATAAGCAACGCCGAGTAGCGCTTTTGATAGTGCAAACCAAAGGGTTGGTAGCGATGAAACTCAAATATCAACAGCCCCGAATCAATACAAAACATAAAGAGTGCTAGTTTTTTAATAAAAATCTCTTGAATCATCAACCTTGTTTTACGATAGATCTTAACTGTTTTTTCAGGAGGAATTGCGTGGAAAATAACGAGAAAGGCACAGATTCACCAGCATCGATGAGTGCAAAGCTACTGGACTACACCATTAATGCCAGGAAAGTATTTATTACTGGCGAAGTTGATCAAAAAATGGCCAAAGAAGCGGTCCTCCAACTGCATGCACTGGCCAGCATTAACAATGACCCTATCTATGTTTTCGTCAACTCTCCGGGCGGGCACGTGGAATCAGGCGATATGATTTTTGATGCCATTCGCTTTATTACACCAAAGGTTGTGGTCATCGGTTCCGGCTGGGTAGCCAGTGCAGGCGCACTAATTTTTGTTGCTGCGGACAAGGAAAACAGGTACTCATTACCCAATACCCGATTTTTGCTGCATCAGCCATCAGGTGGAATTCAAGGTCCGGCAGGCAATGTTGAGATTTATATGAAAGAAATAATCCGCATGAGAGAACGTTTGAATAAAATTTTCTCTGAAGCCACGGGCCAATCACTCGAAAAAATCAGTCGCGATACTGAGCGTGATTTTTGGTTGAGTGCAGAAGAGGCTGTAGATTATGGGCTGGTTCACAAAATTATCGTATCAGAAAAAGAATGCAACCCTAAGCTGACCTAACCTAACCTAACCCCACCCGAGACACCTCCAAAAACGGGTAACATGACATTAATGCGATAAGAGCCCTTCTTCGCAACACAACGTTGATAGGGCTCTGTTATAACGCTAACCTATCCCAGGAGCTTATAACCAGAGGGGTTTATAACCAGAGGGGCTTATAATCAGGGGTATTGTCCCCTTTGATTCGATAAGCCCGGACAGCCTTATACACGGCAAAGCAGGTTTTAGATAACCCAGTTAAAGCCGGACTAAGATGACGCCAAACTGGCCGCAATGGTTTTCAACACATCGTCACTGTGCCCCGGTTTGGCGTGTTTGAATAAAGTAAAAAAATTCTGGGTTGTCTGTCGCACGACTTGTTCCGTCTCCACCCCTCGTAATTCAGCGATATGTTCTGCTACATGCCGTACATAGGCTGGTTGATTCTGTTTGCCCCGGTGTGGAACCGGTGCCAGATAAGGCGAATCAGTTTCGACCAGCATTCGATTTTCAGGCATTTTTTTTGCCACTTCTTTAAGGTCTTGTGCGGACTTAAAGGTTACAATCCCCGAGAATGAGATATAAAAATTAAGATCCATTGCACGCTTGGCAATTTCCCAGTTTTCGACAAAACAGTGCATCACACCACCAATTTCGTCGGCACCCTCTTCCTTTAACAGCGCTAAACAATCCTCGGTTGATTCTCGATTATGAATAATCAACGGCTTTCCACATTGTTTCGCGGCACTAATATGCTGTCGAAAACGCTCTCTTTGCCATTCCAGGTCGCCTTCACTGCGAAAATAATCCAACCCGGTTTCACCAATGGCAACAATATTTGGATCCTGTGCAAGCGCCACTAATTCATCAGCATCAGGTTCATGTCCTTCCTGGACATTGGGATGAACCCCCACGGAAGCGGACACAAAATCGTGTTGTTGCGCAATGGCGAGTACATTCGGAAAGTTTTCCATATCGATGGACACACATAACATATGACCAACGCCATTTTCCTGAGCAGCGCTTAGCGCGCCCTGCATCCCCTGTTCCCAGGCATCCAACGTCAGGCAATCGAGGTGGCAATGTGAATCAACTAAATAGGCAGGCATAATATACTCAAATTCAAAGGAATGTAGAACGACACTGACTTAACAGCGTCTGTTTTTATTTGTTGACGAAAGTTTATTAACGAAAGTTTATTAACGAAAACTTATTTACGACTGCTTATTAACGAAAGCCTATTTACAAATAACCAATCGAGGACCGTCCATTTACAACAATCTCGTTGCAATAGCCTGCTTACAAAATCCACAAAGGGTTATACTAAAACCAATTACATGGTATGCGTCTGACGATCAGACTTCAATGCCCCGGCGAGGTAGGTTTCAATTTTATTACGCACCGCACCATTGTCTTGATGACTAAATTGTACGCCAATACCGGCAATGCGATTACCTTGGGAACCACTGGGCGTTACCCAGACGATTTTACCCGCGACAGGAAGTTTTTCCTTTTCTTCCATTAAAGTGAGTAACATAAAGACTTCATCACCTACATTGTATTTTTTATTGGTAGGAATAAATAATCCACCGTTTTTTATAAATGGCATATAAGCCGTATACAAAGAGCTTTTGTCTTTAATCGCTAAGGATAGAATACCACCTTGTTTGAAATCGCCCGCCATACGCTGAGTCACTCCTGACATGTTGCCACCTCTACTGAAATGGCAAATCAATAAGATTACCTGTTTAGCCGAGTCCAGTTGATCAACAAGTCTTCCAATGTTAATTGTACATTAGCCTGAGTCGGGATGGTACGGATGCTATCGGTGATTTTATCGAGAAATTTATATAAGCGCGCCAAATCTGCCGCTCCCGCCACATCACCCAGTACGGGCTTTGCTAAGATTGCTTTATTATCGACCATGTCAGGGGCTGACTTAAATTGAATCAATTCGGCCACCCATAGATACATCCATTTCAACGATACGCCCAACCCGGCAGATACCCACAACCCCGCCTCTGCCACGGGGTCAGTTTGTTTTTTTGCCAGTTTTTCAAAGCTTTGTAGCAACTGCTGATAACTCGACAAAGTGCCTGCCTTGGCATATTCCAGCGCCAATAACGGTGCGCCATCAGCAAGCTTCATAAGTAGCTCGGCGTTCTCAGTGGGTAATTTATCGTGGGCCAGTGCCTGCTTGAGCCAATCGTCAGCCTCGGCTTCCTGCGGTACGGGAATACTAATCGTCTGGCACCGACTGCGAATTGTCGGTAGCAAGCTCCCGGCATCATGGGAAACCAGTAACAGCAATACGCCGGGAGTTGGCTCCTCCAGCGTCTTCAACAGGCTGTTAGCCGCGTATTTATTCATGGCTTCTGCTGGCGACACAATTACAATTTGATACCGGGCAAATTGACTCGTTAATGCCAAAAAACCCGCGATACGGCGGACGCTATCGACCGTTATGACTTTTCCTTCACTTTCTGGCGACACCCGCATCAAATCTGGATGACTACCCGCCTTATAAAGCAAGCAACCATTGCAGGCACCACAAGGCAAAAGTGGTGTTGCTGACGTGGCTGACGGTGCTTTGGTTGCCTCATCGCATAACAAGCTCTGTGCCAACTGCTCACTAAATGCCGATTTGCCAAGACCGTAGTTGCCCGACAACAATAGTGCATGCGGCAACTGCCCCGCATAATAACGTTGCGCAAGGTGCTCCCAAACAGGGGTGTGCCAGGGATATCGTGTAAGGCTCATAAATCGCGCTCGTAACGTGTGACTCTCATTACAGAATGGCCAGCTAGGGGTTAACCCCTGGCTAGCCGTTAAATAAATCCGTATCCAATTGGTTTTTTATCTGTTGCTGCACTTGAAGTAATGATTGCGACGCATCAATAATACGGAACTGCTTGGGGTATTGCCTGGCCCGCTGTTGATAACTGGCCCTTATGCGTTCAAAAAAATCCTGCTTCTCTTGTTCAAAGCGATCCAACTCACCACGCTGCCCCGCCCGGTTAAGTCCCTGCTCAACGGACAAATCCAACAGCAAGGTCACATCAGGCCGCAAGTCTCCTTGCACCCACTGTTCAAGCAGGGCGATTCGCTGGACATCGATGCCACGACCACCACCTTGATAAGCGTAAGTTGCATCGGTAAATCGATCACATAACACCCATTTGCCTTGCCTCAGCGCGGGCAATATAAGCTCACCCAAGTGCTGGGCGCGGGCAGCAAACATCAACAACAATTCGGTGTCAGATTCGATCGTGGTATTGTTTTTATCCAATAGTAAGGTGCGAATTTTTTCCGCCAGCGGTGTCCCTCCTGGCTCTCTGGTAACCACTAACTCGACCCCCGCTTGCTCCAGGTGTTGCCGGATCGTGTTCATCGCGGTACTTTTACCCGCACCTTCGATCCCTTCTAATGTTATAAACTTCCCCTGCATTTAATTCGACCTGTAATTTGTGCCTGCTGCGTATCCATAATGCATTGCACTGGGCATTGATGTAATGGCACCTATTTTTCGGCTTTGTAAGATGAAAACGACTTTTTCTTACCTTTTAACTGATACTTTATAACGGCGTTGTTATGCTCTCTTAATGTTGCAGAGAACTGATGGCTACCATCCCCCTTTGCCACAAAATACAAGGTCTCTCCCTCAACAGGATGTAATGCGGCCTTAATGGCATCCACCCCAGGCATTGCAATCGGTGTTGGTGGCAGACCATGTCGACGATAAGTATTATACGGATTATCCGTTTTTAAATCCCGTCGCCGTAAATTACCATCAAACTTTTCACCCAGGCCATAAATCACAGTAGGGTCTGTCTGTAATCGCATTTTTTTCTGCAGACGCCGCACAAACACACCCGCGATAGCCCCTCGCTCGCTGGGTACCGCCGTTTCTTTTTCAATAATTGATGCCAGTATTAACGCTTCGTATGGCGTATTAAGTGGCAATCCCACATCACGTTGCGGCCATTGATTCGCCAGGGTGGTTTGCATGGCATTATACGCACGCTGCAAGAAGGCAACATCCGTTGTCCCCTTTGGAAAGTGATACGTGTCAGGTAAAAAGCGGCCCTCTGGGTGTTCATCGGCATAGCCCAAACGTGCCATAATATCATCTGGTTGTAGCCCTTCCAAAGTATGCCTGAGCGCGTCGTTTTGCTGTAATGCCACCATCAACTCCCTAAAGGTGACTCCCTCAACAATAGTTGCCGCATACTGTATCGTGTTGCCTTGCACCACCTGATTAAGCAACTGCTCTGCCGTTGTGCCGGGCGCAAATAGATATTCACCTATTTTTATCTTGTTGGCGTTGCCTTTATACTTACCAAGCCAAACCAAATAACGCGGGTTATCGATAACGTTGGCCATGTGAAGTTTATTGGCGACGCGCCTTAGATTATCACCGGATTGAATTTCATAACGCAATCCTTCTTCGGATACATTAATCGATGTGTTTCTGAATTGATTAATGTCCATCAACAACCAGGTTACCGCGATACTCCCCAACAGCAACGATATACCACTCAATTTAAAAATAAGGTTTTTTATCATCGACATCATTAATTATTGCAACATTTTTTACCCAGGATAATCTACCTCCAGGACAAACACAGCTGTTGCATCAATTGCGTTGTTATTTTTCCTGGCACAAACTGAATTTTCTCAATCTGATTTACGGGTCGAATACCATTCAGACAGTTGGTAATAAAGACTTCATCGGCGTCAAATAGATCACTTTCATTCAATACCGTTTCGCTAACGACAAGTTGCAACTCCTTTGCCAATTCCAGCACTTTGTCGCGCATAACCCCGGCAACCCCGCACTGGTTTAGCCCCGGCGTATACAATTGATGGTTTTTAACAATAAACAGATTGGCCATGGTTGTTTCAATAACATGCCCATGAACATTTTTCATAACGCCATCAACAATGTCGGCATCACACCATTCCGCGCGTGCCAATACCTGCTCTAATCGATTTAGATGTTTTAAACCGGCCAAAACCGGATTACACGCAAGGGGGGTAACACAAATGCGCAATCTAACGCCGGCAACGGTATTTCCCCCAGAGTAACCAGTATCGGAATATAACACAATAATACGGGTAGGCCGTTGAGGATCCGGCATCCTGTACCCACGCGGTCCACTACCGCGGGTAATCATAATTTTAATTGCCGCCGTTTCCATCTCAGGCGAAATAAGCGTATCAATTTCCGCTGCCAATGTTGATTCGTCCGGACACGGTATGTGCAACCGCGTACACCCTTCGTTTAAGCGTTTTACATGACGTGACCACAACAGCGGTTTGCCTTGATGTATTTTGATGGTCTCAAACAAACCATCACCATACTGCAACCCCCGATCAGCAATCGGTATCGAATCGCCGGGGTGACCGTTAATCACATATTTCGGCACGGATGAATACCGGTCATTGGGTCTAGGGCATGTTTCATTCAGTTAAACACTTGGCGGTTGATTATGGGGTTGGTTATGTTTTTCGTCAGCAGCGCCATCTAATGCGAGCAATAGGCCTTTCGCTTTCACTCGCGTTTCCTGCAACTCTTTATCTGCTACAGAATCGGCCACAATACCGCCGCCAGCACGCAGATTAATAGCGCGCCCGTTTTTAACCAAAGTACGAATCAGGATATTTAAATCCATACTGCCATCATGATTAATATAACCCAATGAACCGGTGTAAGCACCCCGTGGCGATTGCTCTAGCTCTGCCAGTATCTCCATACAACGTACTTTGGGACAACCCGTAATTGTCCCGCCCGGAAATACCGCGCTGACAATGTCACTGGGCGATGTATTTGCCGGTAATTGACCTCGAATATTAGACACAATATGATGTACATGTGCATAACTTTCAAGCACCATCAGCTCATTGACAGTAACGGTACCGGGCACACTAACACGACCTATGTCGTTGCGCTCCAGATCAATTAACATAATATGTTCCGCCCGTTCTTTCGGGTGTGCGATTAACTCATTAAGGTTTTCCGCATCGGCGTGTTTAGAACCACCCCGCGGTCGCGTCCCGGCGATAGGGCGCGTTTGGATAACCCCGTTATTTACACACACTAAACGCTCCGGCGACGAACTGATAATAGCCTGCTGCCGGTAGGTTGCTAATGCAAAAAACGGTGCGGGGTTACTGATACGAAGCCGTCGATAAATATCCGCAGTGGAAACCTCTGGCTTTAAACGAGCCTGCCATAAACGAGACAGATTGACCTGAAACACATCACCGTCCTTAATGTAACGCTTAATCTGCTGCACACTCTGCAGGTAACGGTCCGCATCCTCTTCATGTATACATTCAATAATAGAGACATTCGGTAAATGTGGCGTCATTTTTTTTGCCGCGTTAGCCTGACACTGACGTACATCAGTAGCAATGGTTTGAACACACGCCGCATACTGTTGCTCTACGACGATATGAACGTCATTATTACTGTTATTTTTAATAATCGCGGCTGGAATACGCGTAGCAAAGGCGGTTGGTAAATCCGCTGCATCGGTGGCAGGTAAAACCAAAGTAGGCTCAATCTGACCCGCCAGTTCGTAACCTAAAAAAACAAACCACCCACCGCTAAACGGTAACCCGGGGGCTTCATTATTGGTGACAGACTCTGCACGCCAATATTGATCAAACGCGGCGAGAAAATTTGAACCGTTCTTTGACTGGCTGTTCTTTGATTGACTGTTCTTTGATGAAGTTTCGTTTAGTAGGTTCTTGTTTGAAGGATTCTCGTTTGACGAACTACCGCCTGACGAGTTACTACGACAAGGTATCGCCTTTAGGTTAGCGCCGTCAGCATTGGCTTCCCGGCTATCGTTATGGGTCAGCTCCCCATCAATAAGTACCAACGTGTCACGCGGACAGGCAAACAATATATCATACGATACCTGCTCGGATTGCTGGCGAGCGACGGTTTGCAATAAATAGGGATAGCGCGTTGGGTGCAGTTCGTGTAGATCGAGAAAATCTATGTCGCCGTCAATGCGTTGAGTAATAGGCATGGTTGGCTTATCTTTTAAAACGACAGTATACTCCGGGCGGCACCTGGCGCGACAATCCTTTGCCGCATCATTAAACTAACGTATTTGCTGCAGTGTTAGCTATTTTGCCTTGTTGACAGACTCAGTATTAACCAACTCATTGTTAACCAACTCTGTGTTAACCAATTCAGTGATCGAGAACCTAGTGATGACAAAACCAAGGCTTTGAGGATATTAATGCTTTTTAAATATCAACGTGCCGTTGGTGCCACCAAACCCAAAGGAATTTGACATAACAATGTCGATGGCCATCTGCCGAGCCGTGTCCGGCACATAATCCAAATCACATTCAGGATCAGGCGTAGTAATATTTATGGTTGGCGGTGCGACCTGGTCGCGAATGGAAAGCACACTAAAAATCGCCTCTAACCCACCGGCAGCCCCTAACAAATGACCCGTCATGGATTTCGTCGAGCTCATTGCCAGTTTTTGAGCATAGTGACCAAACGTGGATTTTGTCGCCTCAGTCTCGCCTTTATCACCAGCGGGGGTTGAAGTGCCGTGAGCGTTGATGTAATCCACGTCATCAGGGTTTATACCAGCATTGTGCATTGCCAGCTCCATGCAACGCTGAGCGCCCTCACCGCCTTTAGAGGGGGCTGTCATGTGGTAGGCGTCGCCGCTCATGCCAAAACCGATTAATTCAGCGTAAATATGAGCACCCCGCTGCCGGGCATGTTCATACTCTTCCAACACCACCACACCGGCACCATCACTTAGCACGAATCCGTCCCGATCTTTATCCCAGGGACGACTGGCCGTCTCGGGGCTTTCGTTACGCGTGGATAATGCGCGAGCCGCGCAAAACCCCCCAAGCCCCGTGGGTGATGTTGCCATTTCAGCACCACCGGCAACCATCACATCGGCATCCCCATATTCAATCAGGCGACCGGCATCGCCAATACAATGCGTTGCGGTGGCACAAGCCGTGGTGATGGCATAGTTTGGTCCCTTCATGCCAAAAATAATGGAAACGTTACCCGAAATCATGTTGATAATGTTACTGGGAACAAAAAATGGAGAAATTTTTCGAGGGCCTGACGTCATAAATCCTTCATGCCCTTTTTCTATCCCGGTAAGACCGCCAATACCAGCGCCAATAGCGACACCAATTCGATGCGCGTTTTGCTCAGTTACTTCAAGCCCTGAATCATTAACTGCTTCCGTTGCTGCAGCAACGCCGTAATGGATAAAGGGATCCATTTTTTTCACATCTTTTGGAATGATATAATTGGTCGGATCAAAATTTTTCACAGATCCGCCAAATCGAGTGCTAAACGCACTCACATCAAAATGCGTAAGCGGGGCAATTCCACTTTTACCCGCTAAAATACTTTCCCACGACTCAGAAACAGACAAGCCAACAGGCGAGACCATACCGAGCCCGGTTATTACGACACGTCGCTTAGTCAAATGAGTTTACCTCATGCGTGATTGCAGATTTCGATGAGAGCAATATGGAGCTCAAACAGAGCGTCGAATAGCCCTGCTCATTACCTATGAATCATTTTAAAATGAAAAACACGGAATAACGAGCATGACCTTTTACAACTACATCTTAATCGTTATGATTTTATGTGTTCGTTGATATAAGCAGTAGCCTGTTGAACCGTCGTAATTTTTTCCGCATCTTCATCCGGTATTTCGGTTTCAAATTCTTCTTCAAGTGCCATCACTAATTCAACCGTATCCAAAGAATCAGCACCAAGGTCGTCAACAAAGGAAGACTCACTGCTAACCTCTTCTTCTTTAACGCCCAATTGTTCAACTACAATTTTTTTTACACGCTCTTCGACGTTGCTCATTTTAGGTTAATCCTCCAATCAATTATTTTATCGCCATAGGCGGCGCTGCGGTCGGTAATTCTATTGAAAACAGCGCCTGGATACAAGCTATAAAGCACTATAACTATAGAAAATAAGTAGTTGTATTATAATATATTTGTAGTTACATAGAAATATCGGCGTCGGTTATGCCATGTACATTCCGCCATTTACGTGCACAGTTTCGCCCGTAATATAGCCTGCCTCCGCAGAAGCGAGGAAATTTACCGCTGCTGCAATTTCCTCCGGTTGCCCTAATCGTTGCAACGGAATATCGCTTAAAAGTGCTTCACGCTGTGCGTCAGGCAACGCCTTAGTCATATCTGTATTAATAAATCCGGGCGCGACGGCATTAACCGTAATCCCTCGACTGCCCACTTCCCGTGCCAGTGACTTGGTAAAACCGATCAAACCCGCTTTGGCCGCCGCATAGTTCGATTGCCCTGCGTTTCCCGCACACCCCACCACAGACCCGATGCTAATGATTCGTCCTTTCCGCGCCTTCATCATATGCCGCAAACAAGCTTTGGATAAACGATACACCGAGGTCAAATTAGTTTCGATGATATCAGCCCACTCCTCTTCTTTCATACGCATAAGCAAATTGTCACGCGTCACGCCGGCATTATTGACCAATATTGTTGGTGCACTAAACTCTTTGCCCACTATATTCATTGCCTGTTCAACGGACGATTTATCAGTGACATCAAGTATTATACCCATACCGGTAACGCTGTTTTCCTGTAACGTTGCTGATATCGCCTCGGCACCGGCTTGTGAGGTAGCGGTACCGATAACCGTCGCACCGTTCTTACCAAGGGTTAATGCGATAGACTGACCAATACCACGACTCGCCCCAGTCACTAACGCAATCTCGTGTTCCAGACTCATATTCCCTCCACTAATATTTATTTATAAAAAATGTATAACCGATTTATAAAAAAGCCTATGAAGTAAGCTTAATGAGCAAGTTTGTCGATGGCGTCGTCCAGCGTTTGCGGTGAAAACACCGGCAATGCTGTCATTGATTTTTCGATACGCTTATTCAGGCCAACCAACACTTTGCCCGGGCCGCACTCGATCAGACAAGTAATATTGTTCTCGTACATGTTACGTATGGTCTCCACCCATCTCACCGGATTACATAACTGCCGTTTTAACGCATCGCGAATACTCGCGGCATCGGTCTCAATGGCGACATTCACATTATTTATCACCGGGATCATGGGGGCTTTGATATCAACTTGCTCCAGTAGAACCGACAATTTTTCGCTCGCCGGCTCCATTAACTGGCAATGCGAAGGCACACTGACCGACAGCTTTATTGCGCGCTTCGCGCCAGCTTGCTGCGCCAATACAATGGCGCGATCCACCGCCGCCGTGGCGCCGGCAATAACCACCTGACCAGGGGCGTTAAAATTCACCGCAGAAACCACCTCACCCTGGGCCGCATCAGCACAGCTTGATCTCACCGCTTCATCACTCAAGCCGAGCAGCGCCGCCATAGCCCCATTGCCTGCTGGCACCGCTTGCTGCATGAATTCCCCCCGCTTGGCAACCAATTCAACCGCATCTCTAAAATCAATCGCCCCAGCACAAACCAACGCGGTATATTCGCCCAGACTATGCCCCGCCATCAAAACCGGCTGATAAACAGGATTGTCTTTTAATTTTTCGTGCCACACATTCCAAATAGCAACACCTGCCGTCAACAACGCAGGTTGTGTATTTTGGGTATCATTTAATTTATCGATCGGACCTTGCTGCACTAATTGCCAAAGATCAAAACCTAATACATCGGATGCATGAGCAAATGTCTGCTGTACAATGGGGTAAACCTCCGCTAGCGGCGCTAACATCTCAATCGACTGAGAGCCCTGGCCAGGAAAGACAAATGCTAACGACATAATAATTTTACCTCACCTAGTATTATAATTTATTTTGTGCTTTGCAGCTTCGCTCTTTCTTTAGTAGAGCGTTATAGCTTCGTTATTGACTTAATGTTGTCATGAATTAGCATTGACGTTAGTTAAACCAATGCTCAACTGCGGATCGACGGCCTATATGATCATAATCGCGATAGCCTCATGCCTTATATTCCGGGCTTGTTTCGCCATGGGCTAACTTGGTGATTAATACTTCAGTAAGGTTGAACCCCAGGTAAATCCACCACCAAAAGCCTCCAACAGCACCGTATCACCGCGTTTTATCCGACCATCCTGAACAGCCACATTAAAGGCCAACGGCACCGATGCTGCTGACGTATTACCATGTTCCTGAACAGTAACCACCACTTGCTCCATCGGCATTTTTAATTTTTTTGCGGTCGCCGCGATTATCCGTATATTAGCCTGGTGTGGCACCAGCCAATCAATATCAGACTTTTCAAGGTGATTGGCCATTAATGTCTCATCAACGATGCGCCCCAGGGTATTTACCGCAATTTTAAATACCTCATTACCCTGCATACTAATGTATGCACTGCCATCGATCACCTTGTCATACCCCGTTGAAATACCATGAGGAACCGTCAATAACGACTCATAAGCACCGTCAGCATGTAAATGAGAGGATAATATGCCTGGCTCATCACTGGATTGAAGAATCACGGCACCTGCGCCATCACCAAACAATACACAAGTACCCCGATCTTTCCAGTCAACAATCCGTGACATTGTTTCGGCACCCACCACCAACGCAGTTTTTGCCGCGCCAGTGCGAATAAATTTATCAGCGATACTCAATGCATAAACAAAACCAGTGCAAACGGCCTGCACGTCAAAAGCGGGGCAACCGTGAATATCCAGGCGAGCCTGCAATAAACACGCGGTGCTTGGGAATACCTGGTTCGGGGTCGTGGTTGCAACAATAATCAGGTCAATATCATTCGCTTCTAACCCAGCAGCATCCAAGGCATTTCGCGTGGCATGTTCAGCCAAATCACAGGTCGTCTGATCATCCTCGGCGATATGCCGCTTTTTTATTCCGGTCCGCTCAGTAATCCATTGATCCGTTGTGTCGACCAACTTTTCAAGGTCTTTATTGGTTATTACCTTCTCCGGTAAATAACCGCCGGTGCCAACAATTCTAGAATAAGTCAAACTGCCTGCCTCTGTGCTAACACACTTTCAAGTTGAGTCTTGATTTGTTCGGGAACATTTTTCTGAACCTCCAGAATGGCCTCCCGAATAGCATAGGTGAAGGCAATTTTATCAGCACCGCCATGGCTTTTAACCACAATGCCCTGCAGCCCCAGTAGACTAGCGCCATTATAACGTCGGTGATCTATTTTTTGGCGAAATGCCCGCAACACAGGCAATGCAATCAATCCGGCCATTTTGGTTAATATATTGCGTTTAAATTCCTGCTTCATGTAATGGTAGACCAGCTGAGCCACACCTTCGGTCGTCTTTAACGAAACATTACCCACAAACCCATCACAGACGATGACATCCGCACTCCCTTTAAATATATCGTCGCCTTCCACAAAGCCAATATAATTAAGCTCGCTGGACTCCAACAATCGTGCCGCTTCCTTTACCCTTTCATTTCCCTTAATTTCTTCTGCGCCTATATTCAATAAGCCAACCGTCGGCGATTCTATGTTTTCAACCGCATTAATTAGCACCGAACCCATTACCGCAAATTCAAATAAGCTTTCCGCACTAGCATCAACATTTGCCCCCATATCCAGCACATGGGTATGCCCTTTGATAGTTGGAAGTGAGACAATTATCGCTGGCCGGTCCACGCCACTGATCATTTTCAGAACAAAACGTGCGGTTGCCATTAATGCGCCAGTATTACCGGCACTAACACAGGCATCTGCAGCACCATCCTTCACCAGGTTTATTGCAACACGCATCGACGAATCTTTTTTATTGCGTAATGCGAAAGACGGCAGATCGTGCATTTCCACAGCCTGGCTGGCGTGTTGTATAACAATACGCTCGCCAACGGTTGCGCCTTCTTTATTTAGCTCCCCCGCAATCGCCTCCTGGTCACCGACCAGAATAACTTTTAAGTCGCTATTTTCTTTTATAGCCTGTAGCGCAGACGGCACGATAACATGCGGCCCATGATCGCCACCCATGGCATCGAGTGCAATAGTTACTGAATGTTTCATATATTTGAAATTTGAGACGCCGCAATAACGCTGCTTGTTTTAAGCGCCAACCTAAGCCTTAAATTAAGCAACGTTATCCGTTGTGATATCAGTGGATGAAGTAGTCGGTGTTCTGGATGCGGCACCGGGTTATGATGGTCCGGCGCTCTGTATTCCAAATTATTACGGCTTATTCTTCATCTTTACCAGCGATGACCTTGCGCCCGCGGTAATAACCATCGGGACTGATATGATGACGACGGTGCGTTTCACCCGTTGTCGGCTCAATAGACAAAGTCGGTCCTTTTAACGAGTCGTGAGCTCGGCGCATACCACGACGCGATGGAGATTTTTTATTTTGTTGTACTGCCATGACTTACCCTCGCTTTAATATTTTAAATAAAACACGCTTTGAAATAAAAAACTCTATAACTGTTACTGCTTGCTACCTAAAACTGTTTAACAGCTAAGTAACAGGTCACCACACCTACTGTTTCGGTGCTTTTTTCTTTTCCGGCTTGTGCTTAAGCTGCGGCTTAATTTGTGACAACACGGCAAACGGATTTGGTCTCGCTGGTAACGCAGCGTCAACATCCTCTGAAAACGCATCGCCACCTGCCGTCACACTCAACCGCCCACTGGCACTACACTGGCCCTTGTCATGCAATGCCACCGCAGGCAAGCCCAAAATCAATTCATCCTCAATCAATTCAGACACTGGCACCGCCGAATCCTGTAACAACAACGGCTCATAATAACCTGGCAGCTGCTCGGCCTGCTCTTCCGACAAAACAATACCCAGCGATATTTTCTCACTAATGGTACAGCGCATTGGTTGCATACACCGTTGGCATTGAAGGGAAACCTCGGCGTTGATGTTACCAACCACATAGGCCTGCCCTGCTTCATCCAAATCGAACTTCAGCGCAACACTAACCACTTGCCCAACGTCGTCGCCGCCAATACCATGACCAGCCTCCCGGTTAAGCGGCAAGCGATCATCCAGCAAGCTTGCCAGACGCACCATATTCGCCAGCGGAATCTGGCCAATTAGCTCACGTCCGGCCTGCGCCAATCGCAATGGTTCTATTTCTTCTGGGAACGGCTTCGACATAAACGCGCAATGGTATAAGTTATTCGGCTTATTGTCAAAATGTGATATGGGAAATGCTTGTTGGCCAGACACTTAGCTTGGACTATTATATCTTGTGACGAATCAACAAGACACACCGTTAAAATCGTGAAAAATGGTTAAGATTATATGAATCAGTATTACCATAAATATATTGAATGATTATAACCTAATAAATTAAATTAAAAAACTGGGCTAACTATTGATTAAAAAAGTACTTATTGCAAACCGCGGAGAGATTGCCGTACGAATTGTACGTGCATGTGCAGAGCTTGGCATACGATCAGTAGCCGTTTATACCGATGCAGATCGCTACTCTTTACACATAAAAAAAGCCGATGAAGCGTATAGTTTAGGGCCGGATACCGTCTCTGGTTATCTAAACGCGCATCGAATTGTCAATTTAGCGGCTGCCACCGGGTGCAATGCTTTGCATCCTGGTTATGGATTTTTATCAGAAAATCCACTGCTTGCACAAATCTGTGCTAAACGCGGCATAGCCTTTATCGGACCCAGCACAGATGTGATTCGAAGCATGGGCAACAAGATCGAAGCGCGAAAATCGATGATTGCAGCCGGCGTTCCTGTTATCCCGGGCAGCGAAGCCAATATAAAAGATGTTGCCGAAGCATTAAAAATTGCCAAGGAAATTGGTTACCCGATCATGCTAAAAGCCACGGCTGGCGGTGGTGGTCGTGGCATTCGTCGCTGCGAGAGTGAGCTAGAATTGCCGGGTAATTTTGAACGCGTTATTTCGGAGGCTAGCAAAGCGTTTGGAAGCACCGATATTTTTATCGAAAAATGCATCGATAACCCCCGCCACATTGAGGCCCAGATTCTTGCTGACGGCCACGGCAATACCATACATCTGTTTGAGAGAGATTGCTCCATACAACGCCGTCACCAAAAGCTTATCGAAATAGCACCCTCTCCACAGTTAAATGAGCAACAACGCGAACTGGTGGGAACGCTTGCGGTAAAGGCGGCCAAAGCGGTAAATTATGAAAATGCCGGAACAGTGGAGTTCTTGCTCGACGAACATGACAATTTTTATTTTATGGAAATGAATACCCGCTTACAGGTGGAGCACACTATCACCGAACAGATTACCGGTGTAGACATTGTGCAGGAACAAATCCGCATTGCCTCTGGCGAGTCGTTAAGCTTTAAACAGGAAGAAGTTCAACGTCGCGGCATTGCCATGCAATTTCGCATCAATGCCGAAGACCCTAAAAACGACTTTTTACCCAGTTTTGGTCGAATAACCCGCTATTTTGCCCCCGGTGGCCCCGGAGTACGAACTGACTCTGCAATCTATACGGGATATGAAATCCCACCTTATTATGACTCGATGTGTGCAAAACTAATCGTCTGGGCCTTAGACTGGGAAACCTTATTAAATCGTTCGCGGCGAGCACTGAATGATATTATTGTGCATGGCGTCAAAACAACAATTCCCTACCATTTAGAAATTTTGAAATCGGATGAATTCCGCAATGCTAAATTCGACACCAGTTTTGTTGAGACTCACCCCGAATTAAGCCAGTATTCTGTACGGCGCTCATCCCGCCATGTTGCAGCAGCCATTGGAGCCGCCATTGCAGCTCACATGGGAAATTAAACGATAACCGGAACAAGCTACAGTAATGACAAAACCAAAAAAAACACAGGCTGTTAACCAAGCTATGTCCAAAGTCTTTGTCACCGACACCGTATTGCGCGACGCCCACCAGTCATTGCTGGCCACTCGCATGCGCACCGAGGATATGCTGCCAATTTGCGATAAACTCGACACCATCGGGTATTGGTCACTAGAAGTTTGGGGCGGCGCTACGTTTGATGCCTGTGTCCGGTTTCTTAAAGAAGACCCCTGGGTGCGGCTCCGAAAACTCAGAAAAGCCATGCCCAATACACCATTGCAAATGCTGTTAAGAGGACAAAATCTTCTGGGCTATCGGCACTACTCTGATGATGTGGTACGTGAGTTTGTCAAACATGCGGCTCTCAATGGCATTGATGTCTTCCGTATTTTTGACGCCTTAAATGATGTGCGGAATATGCGCGTATCCATCGAATCGGTGAAAGCCCAAAACAAGCATGCACAAGCGGCTATCTGTTATACCACCAGCCCCGTTCATACACTGGAGCAATTTGTAAAACAGGCCGTTCAGTTAGAAAACATGGGCGCTGACAGCATTGCTATCAAGGATATGGCGGGCCTACTGACACCTAAAGCAACCGGTGATCTGGTTAACGCACTGATCGGTGAGCTAAAAGTACCCGTACACTTACATACCCACGCCACAGCGGGGCTCGCCAGCATGTGCCAGTTAAAAGCCATTGAAAATGGCTGCCGGCACATTGATACAGCCATTTCAACGCTCTCGGGGGGCACCAGCCATCCGGCAACCGAAAGCATGGTGGCTGCCTTAAAGGATACAGAGTATGACACCGGGCTGGAGCTAACCAGCTTGCAGGAAATTGGCTTTTATTTTCACGAAATCCGTAAAAAGTATCATCAATTTGAAAGCGAATTCACTGGTGTTGATACACGGGTTCAGGTCAACCAGGTGCCAGGTGGCATGATTTCAAATTTGTCCAACCAGTTGCGTGAGCAAGGTGCATTGCACAGAATGAACGATGTGCTTAACGAAATACCGCGTGTTCGAGAAGACCTGGGGTATCCACCACTGGTAACGCCAACCTCTCAAATTGTAGGGACACAGGCGGTTTTAAATGTAATTTCCGATGCGCGCTACAAAAGCATTACCAATGAAGTTAAATTTTATTTACAAGGCAAATACGGTCGAGCCCCCGGCACAGTCGATGTAAAGCTTCGTCAACAGGCCATAGGCAACGCCGATATTGTAGACTGCCGACCAGCCGACTTATTGCCACCTGAAATGACCAAATTACGCAATGCTATAAGCCAGGTCGCTAAAACTGACGAAGACGTATTAATTTATGCTATGTTCCCTGAAATTGGCCAGGAGTTTCTAAACCAACGAAATGCAGGCACACTGACCCCCGAGCCACTCATTGCTCTCAATGCTATCGACGAGCCGCAATATTGTGTTGCTGCAACAGAGTTTAACGTTATATTGCATGGTGAAACCTTTCACATCAAGGTAAAAGGTACGGGGCATAAACATCAGGAGAAACGCTCCTTTTATATCAATGTAGACGGTGCGCCAGAAGAAATTATTGTCGAAGCACTGGATGAAATGACCACGGCAAGTGATGCCGCGGCCGCCGCGACAGAACTTTCTAAATCCACAACCGGGAGCAAACGACCAAAAGCCACTAAGCCAGGGGATGTCACTACCACCATGCCAGGATCCATTGTAGATGTCTTAGTCAACGAAGGTGATACTGTTGCAGCCGGAGACAGCCTGCTGGTGACGGAGGCCATGAAAATGGAAACAGAAATAGAAGCCCCCATTGCCGGTAATATTGCAAAAATTCATGTACAAAAAGGCGATATGGTCAATCCCGATGAAGTACTTATTGAAATTGAGTAAGATGGCCTTTTACCCAGCGCCTTAGTCGCCGACAATACCTTTAAACAAACGCTTAACCCAATTAAGCTCAGCATTGCTCGCAGGGGCCGGCCTAATGTCATCGACGGCGGGCTACATTCAGCAAAGTACCCAGCACCATTGTTAACGAATAAACAATTAACGAATCAACAGCAACTTCACATTGTTAACTTTTTCACATTGCTAGCTTTATACGGATCATCCCGCTTTATAAGGCTATATTAACTATCAATAAAATTAACGGATAAGACTTGCGACGTTGGTGGCTGCGCAAAATAAATGTCAATTAGTACTGGAAATAATGGTGTAGAATATGTTATCTCTATATACGTTCATATAGATTCGCGCAGCATTTCTAATATATTCCAACGTATCCGGTGTTGTTGTTGTCGCAAGTTATTATTAATCAGTTAGTTACGGAGCCCATCATGAGTTGGATTTGTGTTAAGCAAAAATTACCTACATCATCTGACGATGTGCTGGCTTATTCCCCCGATGACGGGTGTTATCGAGCTTGGTGCGATAATAATATTTGGCTTTCATACGAGAACGCCAGTTCAAACGCACCCACGCATTGGATGCCAATGCCCACCCTGCCCAGCCAACAATTACCTAACCCCAGTGGTTGCTATGGCATGACAGATAAATTGGTGAGCGGCGAAACCCGCCCTTATTCCGTATGGAGCGAAACAATGGATACCGCTAAGGATATTCGAGGCGCCTGGGAATATCGCTTTGGTGGACCTTACAAAATTATAAAGTCGAAGAATGGCTATGAAGTCCGCTACATGGGCGAATGGACGGAAGCATTCGACGAAAAAGTAGAAGCCCAGGGCTGATCAATATAACCGTTTTCCCTTCAACAATATTATCGGTATCACCCACTAAACATACCAGCGGTGTTTTTCTACACCCGATATTATTGCCAATTATCGTTGCTACCAATCATCGTTACCACCCATTATTTTATTCTCTGATTGGAGCAGCAATGCCGGACGTTATCAACAGCCGCTCAACTTACCTCGAATTCAGTAACCCATGATTTATGGGGTAATCTTAGCCGGAGGTCAATCGTCACGATTCGGAGGGCAGGACAAGGGTTTCATTCAATTTCGTCAAAAAACCATGATTGAATCAGTTATAGACGTACTCCGCCCCCAAGTGGACGACCTACTTATTAGTGCAAACGCCAACCTTGATGCTTACCAACAATTCGGCCATCCGGTAATTCAAGACAACACGCCGGGATTTTACGGACCATTGATGGGCATTTATTCTGTGATGGAGTTTATACATTCCAATCACCCCTCACATTCCCCGCATCAACACATAAACCTGCTGATTGTTCCCTGCGATATGCCCTTATTACCCCACAACTTAAAGGAACAACTTCTTAAAACTCAAAACCACCCACAGCAGGCGACGATTGTACGTGAAGGTAATCGTTTACAGCCACTGGTCATGCTGCTACCGTTGTCACACTCCAGCAATCTAAAGCGTTATCTAGAATGTGGTAACGCTAAAGTGACAGACTGGGTGTTATCAATCAATCCAGCGGTATCAGATTTTTCACCCCAAACAGGTTGCTTTGACAATATCAACTCCGCTAGAGAATTAGCCGAAACAGAAAAACACCATGCTAACAACTAAACACCTTCGCTCGACGACCCCAATCATTGGCTTTGTCGCCCGTAGCGGTACGGGCAAAACAACATTGTTATGCAAGATATTGCCCCTATTAAAGCAACGTGCTTATCGGGTCGCCCTAATTAAACACTCACACCACAAGTTTGATATCGACCGCCCTGGGAAAGACAGCTATCAACTACGTGAGGCCGGGGCCGACCAGGTTTTATTGGCGTCATCCGTGCGATGGGCACTGATGGTGGAAAACCAAACCATTACAGACCCGCCGTCATTACAGTATTTACTCGACCAACTGGATCACGCGAAACTGGATTTAATTCTGGTAGAAGGTTTCAAAAATGAACCGTTCCCAAAAATTGAACTTTACCGTGCTGCGCTAAACAATGGTTTCTTTTACCCAGAAGATGCTAACATTATCGCTATAGCAACAGATACTACGCTAGATAGCGCACCATCAATCCACCAATTAAACATCAATGACCCAGTCGCCGTCGTCGATTATATTGACGATACCATTATCAATACATGACTAAGCCCTTATTGTACGTTAAGAGTTGTACGTTAAGAGTTGTACGTTAAGAGTTGTAAGTTAAGAATTGTAAATTAAGAATTGTAAATTAAGAATTATTAATTAAGAATTACAAACTAAGAATTACGAATTACGAAATCAGCCACCAGGAAAGCGATAAATAATGCCAACCAATGACACTCGATCCAACGCAAATACCCCCCCCAAAAAAACAGCGCAAGCCTCCCCCCAACCAAGCTGTATGGACGATTACGACCCGCATTCAATGCTAGTCAATGACGCCCTCGCGTGTATCGAGTCATCTATTCACCCGATAACCAAATCGCAGACGCTGCCATTAAGAGAAGCACTACACCGTATTCTCGCGGCACCCATTACTTCTACCATTAATGTACCGTCCCACACCAACTCAGCCATGGATGGATATGCCTTAATGGGGACGGACATTCCCGTAAGCGGTTCAAAACAACTTACCCTGGTAGCAACCGTTTTGGCTGGGGCGCCAAGCCAAACAAGTATTCAACCCGGGGAATGCGCCCGCATTATGACTGGCGGTAAAATGCCTAACGGTACAGATACAGTCGTAATGCAGGAGCATGTACAAATTAGCGGCACCCGGATAACTATCAATGCCGCCAATAAAACGGGGCAAAATGTGCGCATGGCTGGGGAGGATATTGCCGCCGGTCAGTTAATATTACCTGCGGGAAAACTATTGACACCGGCAGACCTTGGCCTGTTAGCATCCATCGGCATTGCCGATGTTAGCGTCATCCGCAAAGTCCGCGTTGCCTTCCTATCCACCGGCGATGAATTAAAACCCGTGGGTGAACCTCTGGCAGAAGGACAAATATATGACAGTAATCGTTACACTTTGTTTGCCATGTTACAACGGTTTGGTGCCGACATTATGGATTTAGGCGTTGTCAGGGATGATCCACAGGCTATTCAACACGCTATTGAAACTGCCGCCGCTGGCGCTGATGTACTAATTACCACCGGCGGTGTTTCTGTCGGCGATGCGGACTATGTTAAACAAACATTAGACGCTATTGGCAACGTCAACTTCTGGAAAATTGCCATGAAACCCGGACGCCCATTGGCCTATGGCAACATAAAACAATGTTTATTCTTTGGTCTTCCCGGAAACCCAGTCTCAGCAATGGTTACCTTTTATCAATTTGTATTACCGGCACTGAACCGATTGAGCGGCCGGCTTGCAGACAAACCGCTACTACTGAAATTGCCTTGCTTGAGTACACTAAAAAAGTCGCCTGGCCGCGTAGAGTACCAACGGGGAAGAATTGAGGTAGACGAAAAAGGCAACGACGTCGTCACAAGTGTTGGACAACAAGGCTCGGGTATTTTAAGCTCAATGAGCAAAGCAAACTGCTTTATTATCTTACCCCTGGAAGCCGGCATTGTACCCGCCAATACGATGGTTACCGTGCAGCCGTTTCAGGGGTTGATATAGCGTTTCACCCCTATGAAGAACACATAAAAATATCGGTAAAAATTTACCACACATAAACCACTTCGACAATATTGCCCTTGCCGATATAATTGACCGACTTGCACATACTCTGCAGCAACATCAAGCCTTTACCACTGTACTCAAGACTTAGCGTAGATTGAGTGGCGCGTGCGGCATAATCAAACCCTTCCCCGCTATCTTCAATACGTAACAATAATTTTCCGCCCGCGTTATAAGGCTCATGCGCTATATAAATATTAATATGACCGTCCTTAAATTCAGAAAGTCGTTTTTCACGTTCCTGATAATACCCTGAAAATCCCTCTACCGATTTTTTCAATATAGAATCCATACCGAGAAGACCATGCTCGAGGGCATTAGAAAACAGCTCGGCAATAATGATATAAATCTGTTGACGTTGTTCCTTCAATCCTTGCATCTCAACAATTGACTGCACAATCATCGGCAGTGGGTCCAATGATTTTAACGCATCTGCCCCAAGATTGATGTTAAACGTCCAGTCAGAGGCAGGCATAGTTGACATGCTAACGGGCTTTTTAAATTGACCACTAACATCAAGACAGTCCTGATCATACGTTAGCTCAAGTAACGTAACATCGTCACTTTGATCTTCGCCTCCACGAAACTCGGCTAATCGTCGACTGATCGCCTCAAAAATATCACTAGAGTGCTGCGTTAGCGAAAATACCTCCTCCAACCTCGCCTGACCAAACATCTCATTATTCGCGTCAGTGGTCTCAGTAACGCCGTCGGTATAAATATACAACTTATCCTGACTTGATACCGGAAACACCTGAATCGTGCTATTTAAATTAAACGCTTCGGTAATACCTAACGGTAAATTGTTGGATGTGATTCGATAGGTGATTTTTCGTTCTTTCGCGTTAAACAATAATACATCCGGAATCCCACCGTTCCAAATCGACACAGTATGACTTAAAATATCCATATCAACAGCACATGCCGCCATAAACATTCCAGTAGGCAATATGTAGATTAGTTTTCTATTGATTTCTGAAACGATTTCGATAATCGAATAACCTTTACTGGTCATTTCATAAAATACTGACGCCGCAGGTAATGCACCGGTTGCTGCACCAAGTCCATGGCCGGTAAAATCGCCAAGCAATACATGCAATCCACCCGATGGTTTTTCCGCCGCAATTAACATATCGCCATTGAACAGAGACATTGGCGATAGCAAGTATTTCAGGTTAGGCCTAGAAAGCGATCCGGGGTTTAGAATTTTGTCAAACAATGAGGTCGCAACCGCAATCTCATTGTCCATCCGCTGATGATAACGGGCAATTTGGTTCTTTTGTTCGTTAATGGTGTTATATAGCTGCCGAATTCGCAATAACGCCTCTATTTTTGCATTTAAAATAATATCATTATACGGTTTTGTAAGAAAATCGTCTCCACCCGAGTTAATGCAGGTGACAAGCGCCTCGTCTTCGGTCACCGCTGTTAGAAAAATAACAGGGACAAATCGGTTAACGCATAATTTCTTAATAATAGATGTGGCCGTATATCCATCCATAACCGGCATGTTAATGTCCATTAAAATGAGGTCTGGGCACACCTGCTGAAACATATCGACAGCCTGCTGCCCATTTTCAGCAAGAAATGTTTCATATCCCTGCAGGTCCAGCAAGCTTTGGAGAACCATGCGATTCGTTATATCATCATCGACAATTAATACTTTTATTATCAGAGTTTTTATTGTCTGAGCGTTTATCGCTTGATTATCTTCGAGGCAGGATTGATATCCACCGCCGCTGTTTTTATTGTTGGCAGTTAACACAAGTTAATTCAACCGAATATCGGGGAAATTCAGGCTATATTAAACAAACTTTGAAAATTAGCTACCGACAATATCGTTTTTATGTCTTGGGAACAATTTCGCAAGGTAATATTAGAATTATTACCACCGGCATGTTCCCGCAACATCAATAACATCCCCAACGCCGAGCTATCCATGTATTCGGTTTCCATCATATCAACAACATATAACGACGCTGCCGAGTCTTCATAACAATGTCGGAAATCATGTTGTACACCAAAATCAAAATGACCGCTAATTGCGATAGTTAATTCAGCTCCATCGGCAGATTTATTGGCACTAATGGACATAACAACTCCTCAGTTTACTTCCGGATTTATCTAATCCGGGTTTATGCAATATTAGTGGGTATGACATAAATACAATGATCGGCTATTGCTTGAAGAACTTAAGGGTCAGCAACAATCAAATGAAAAAACAAAAACTTGCACATACCAACGGTAACGCTATCCGCTTGGGCGATTTAATTTTTAATAATTAATTTTTAATAATTAAGAATTAAGAATTAAGGATAGTTATATTTTGCTGAGGAACCGGTAAATTAACATAAAACGTTGCACCACCGCCCACAACCGATTCAAACGCGATCGTCCCACTGTGTGTCTCAATAATTGATTTAGCGATGCATAAACCAAACCCAGTGCTGTCACCACTCACAGTATGAAAGTGCTTGGTTCTGGCGTAGACATCAAAAATTTCAGCCTGTATCGCTTCCGGAACCCCGTCCCCGGCGTCTTTCACTGAGATTATTAGCATATTATTAACAACCGATGCACTTATTTCCACCACGCCGCCTAATGGAGAATGTTTCGCCGCATTTGACATTAAAATATTTAACGCCTGAGTGAGGCGATATTTGTCTCCAATTAAGACCACATCGGGGGCAATACTTAAGAGTTTATACGTTATTTTATAGCGCTCCTGGTCACGTTCTCTGGCATATAAAACTTGTTCTAATAAATGACTAAACTCCAGCAACTCAAAATCAAACTCCGTTTTTCCCGATTCAATGTTTTCAATTTCAAGAATATCATTAATTAATAATAACAAGCGGTCAGTATTTTTGTACGCATTATCGAGCAGCACTCGCTCTTTGTCTGAAATATGATGGGTAACTTCCCCCGCTAGCAGCCCAATTGAACCTCTAATTGAGGTTAAGGGCGAACGAATTTCTTCACTGACCGACGAAATAAACTCGTCTTTTCGTTTAATCAGCTGCTGCGTTGCCGTAACATCCTGAACGGTACCCACCATTATTTTTTGGTCAGTATCATTGGTTTTAGATAAATTTCCATGGACTAGTACATACTTAAAGTCGTTACTCCCCTCGCGTATCCGCACTTCCTTGGTAAACGGTTTCCCACTGGCCATCCCTAATTTAATTGCGGAGCGTAACAACGCGCTATCGGGTTTATGGAGTTTTTGGAGCAAATCATCCAATGCGATATCATTGCCATGATTCGTATTACCGTAAGTCGTAATACTTAAAATACTGTAAACCTCTTTTGTCGCCGTAATAATATTGGTCTCCAGGTTTAACTCCCAACTCCCCAAACGAGCTATTTCCTGTGCCTGCATTAATGACGTTTCGGTCCGACGGTAGGTAGACTCCACTTGTTTACGTTGTGTAACATCTCTAATAGTAACCGTGAAAAGCTGCTCTTCTCCCATTTTAAATTCACTCACACTAAACTCAACAGGTAACATATCGCCATCTTTTCGTTTGGCTTCACGTTCCCACATTGCCAGTTTACGAGCACTTACAAATTGCTTTCTGAATTCCGGGCCAAACAGGTCCGGCAGTAATTGATTAATTGATAGGTTTATTAATTCTTCCCGAAAATAACCAAATAAATTTTCAGTAGCCGGGTTGATCGTGTCAATAAAACCACCCGCATTAATAGTAATAACGCTATCTGATACTGTAGACAATATAGTGCGAAACAACGCTTCCTTTTGTTCCAGCTGTTGTTGCGCCCGTTGATGCGTTAAATTTCGTTTGTTTGCTGCTATAATATGACCAATTGTATTCAGCAACGGCTGGAAATAAGCCACCAGGTCCTGGTCATAGGGTTTCCTTCGATTTGCTACTCCAATCACCCCAACTAACTCTTCCCTGTTAAATACCGGCAATCCCAAAAAACTATAAATTGGCGGATGTCCTGGAGGCAAACCGCCACTTCTAGGGTCTCTGCCTGCATCATTTGCGACAGTAGGCTTTTTAGTCTGCAACACAGCACCAAATAGATTATGTAAGTTATGAAACTCCATATTCGGTGGCGCATTCTTTTCAAAAAATCGCTGCATTTCCAAATTTTGATTAGCGTTTGAAAACGCGTGAGTCTTAACATACTGCTGTCCCTTATCGTTTTCTAAAACCTCACCGATAAAACCATATTCACTTTCAGACAACTGCACCAACTTTGTTAAGATACTGGCATATAATTCGGTTGTATTTTTATTTTCAATATACTGAGTCTGAATATCACGAACAGTGTCAACCAATAAATGATTTGACTTAATTGTTTGTTCATTATGAAACAATTTTTCTGACGTTCGATTTAAGGAATGTACAAGGTGCTCGATTTCGGTCGAGTTTGTGCTTATTTGAAGATGATTGCCTTGCGCCATATCCAGCCATTCTGCAAACTCAGACGCCCGTGATAATGAGCGCAATGGCTCTACCATAATTTTTTTAAGCCAAACTAAACTGATAAAAACCGAAAGAATAATAATAGATATGCTCTGTTTTAAAAACGCCATGGAGAAATACTCCACCGTCCTGTCTGATATTCGCAAATAGACCCATCCATTAAATGCCCCTGCGTGCAGTGGCTGCCACATTTCCAATATATTATTTTCGGAAAAAATATATTTCTGTTTGCTTACAGGTGGAAATTTATTGACAGTGCCGGTATAGCCTGACGTGATAACGTTATTTTCATATCGCAACGCTAACACCGCACGAAACTTTGCATCTTTAATTGAAACAACATGATCGCCGATAACAGGAACGAGAGTCTTAATTTTTTCCCGTAGCTTAATTTTACTCATCGTTTCGGAGTCATTTATATAAATGGCTGCTATTTGCTTGATATAGTTATTATATTGCTTAGTTTTAAAATCTAACTCTTTTTTGATATTTTCGGTAACAACATACAGAGCATAACCACCAACAACGATGGTTAACACCAACACATTCGAAACAGCTAGTTTATAAATAATTTTTTTTGGCCAAAGGCCTTTGACGAAGGTTATGCTTTTTTGGACAGCACTATTAGCTTGCATTTCAATTCAAGTACTACATTATTCCGCGAATAGTGAGGGTTTGGTGAGAAAAACAGTAAAAAAATATGTATTAGTTTCGACCTAGTGGTATTCCCAAGCATCGATAACGTCAACTAACTTGTCGGCACAATGAGTCAATATCTTGAACCTAAATTCTGCGTCTGGATGCGCTATAGGCGATACCATTCATGGCATCGATAGGCCCGTGCCTGAAATGAAGACCGAGTGGTTCTGATATTCGACCGACGAAGCGTTTGCAATCAGGCCCGTATTCATAATCCTAAAATCATACGTTGGATGGCATGTAGCGTGCCCGCCTCGTAGGGAAGGAGGGAAATGCACTTTAATTCAATAATCTCAAAGGCTTGCCCTATTTTGAAGCGATCAACTAAGGAGTTTAGGATAATCGAGGCAGATTAGTGTCTCCTCATCAGGTTGCACGTTAAGACTCATTCCATTTACGCTAAAACAGATATTCTATTCGTTAACTTTACTAACGGTATGTTGATATATTGCATAGAATAAAAGAGATGACGAATGCAGGTAAAGAATGCAGGTAAACAGCGATGGCATTAAGCATAGCAACCCAGAATGATCATCAAACACCGTACGTCGAAGATGCGTAAAAAACTTGAAATAATCGGCGCTTAACTTTAAATTACAGCAATTACAAAAACAACGTATTAGCAGCTGAACGTATTGGCAATTGATAGGGAGAACCAGTATGAAAAACGGGCATAAAGTTGATGTATTCGATCGGCGCACCGGCGATAATCGACGATGCTGGTTATGCCAGCACGACTACCCATTTATTGATAGCCACGGCGTACTGGTCACTGAAGATCGGCGAAAAAGCAATGATCGGCGCAGCACACCTTCATCCTGCCCGCCCCTTCGCCAACTCTCCAATTAAAAAACCTGATAAGGAACACCGATAAAAACCAACGAAATCGAGCAAAATCAATCCATTAAAAACATTACATCTGGTGGTTAGCGTTATTGTCGATATTCTCAACAATACCCACCGTGTAATAAGAAAACCAACAATCAGTTAAAGAATTATGAAAATGGACGATACAAAAGTAACACGAGTAAATTGTGTAATGTCCATCAGATTTTTAGCTATTGGAGTTGTTAATGGAAATTTCAGGTATTGCCACGACCACCGCGACCCAAGCGACACAAAATAGTCAAACCGGCGTTGCCGTGCATAAAAAAGCCTTGGAAATACAAGAACAAACTGCTACTCAACTCATTGAATCACTGCCTGATCCAACATCGCGAGTAGGGCAAAATATTGACGTAAAAGCATAACAACGCGTAATTCTCCCCGTGCAATAGCGATTTGAGCGGAGTTTACCGGTAATTCATCCCCGAAATACCGGTAATATTGCTTTACCCCAAAGCGATAGGACTACCCTGGGTCAAACCCACTACTTACCTAACTGCTCTATTGTTAATACCACCTGTTTTAATGCCAATTGACGATCGTTGGTACTCATGGTTTTATTTAAGACCCGCAACGCGCCAGCCGCGGGCTCAAATCCATTATTAAATGCAATTGCAAACCAAACATAAGCCTGCATATCATCTTCAGGTACGCCCTCTCCAATATCGTATTTTAAACCTAAATGATATTGGGCCGCAGAATCATGTTGCGTGGCCGCTCGTCGATACCAGCTGACGGCTTTATCATAATTTTTTGGAACCCCTAGCCCCTTATCGTACATTAAACCTAAATACCGCTGAGCATCAACTCTGCCCTGTTCCGCCAGCTGTTTAAACAATCGACTGGCGTCTAAATAATTTTTATTCTTGTAAGCAGTTAACCCTTGTAAAAACATATCATCTGCCTTAGCAGCAACAACAAAACCACTAATCATCAGCAATAATGCATATCGCACAATAAATGCGCACATCTCAGTACCTCCGGTCTTGTTTTTTGTACATCAACTACCAAATTACCTACGTATGCTATTATTTTGTAAGCTGTAATACTACTGGTATTTCAGACAATGGATGGCGTACAAAAAGCAGCCAGCCATCGCGTCGTATCTCTGCTAGATTAATTGAGTAGATTATGCTGTTAAGAATAAGACACTTATACGGATTTTCCAAAACCGCTCATACAGCCAACAATTGAGTCGCACATTAGTGAACCACCTTTGCCTGCATCCAATGATGGTACAAGGCATTGGCCAACGTTATAGGGCGATATGTTATAAAGCTTGCACCTAATACGTAGACAGACGTTAGGCATATATTCTGCTATATCTGGCCTAAGCAACAAGCCGAGGTTAACAATCATCAACGATATTTCTTAGTGCAGGCTGTTTTTATAATCGCCCTGCTTTAACAATAGCGCTGTCAGCGTTTTCTTATGTGAATATTACCCTTTTGTGAATTTGCCTATAAAGCCTCGTGAAATGGCGTGGTATACTGGCAACTGATACAGAGATCGATGAAAGTGGTTTTATATTATTTAATTTTTTTGCTTATTCACTGTAAACTGATGATTTCTTATACAGAAAAAGCGCACAGCAAAAGACACATAAATTCATTAACAAATTGATAAATATAAAAATAGTGGTTCACGATCAGCTGTAATTATTTAGGTTTATCATAACCGTTGAACCAAATAATTAATTAATCCGATTAAGAAAGGCTTTTGCGTGGAAATTGACTTATTAAGAGTTCCCAAGGTTTCTCGACAGGTTGCATTTTGGATTCACCCCGAAGGTCGTGTGGTGGGGTCAATATTCTTACGCAAACACAGCGCAAACCACGCCGGCAGTGAAACACCCTTGGAGGTTTTAAATTACCCTGAGCCATTTATTGCGTTTAAACGTGAAAACCCGGAAGAGTTGCGTTTCTATAATCGTAAGTCAGTTATTAGAGTCGAGTACAACGGTAAGGATTACCTCGCAGCAACAGCAATTAAACCATTGCTTTGTCAAATGCACATGATGGACGGCTCCTTTATTAAAGGTACGATCCATGAACCACTCCACCCTAACAAAGCTCGACTCCTTGATTATTTAAATAAATCGGAAGACTCGTTTATTAATGTTCAGGTTGACCAAAACACCATCCTGGTCAACAAATCGTACATTAATTATGTGCATATAGATAATCTAGAAGACGGCGATGACGTATAACGCGTAACAAGCTGCTAGTATATACCCCCAAATTTGGGCTTAATAACATAACAATTATACATGGTTTGTAAAGTATGAGTTTTTTAGCGGGGTATCAGGCTAACAAAGCAATCACTGTATTGCTGGAAAGTCAGTCTTCATCGACTGTCAGTAAACAGGCATTGCTAAAACTTAAAAAAATTGGGCCGCCGGCGATCCCCAAGCTCATTGATGCTCTCTCAAATACAAAAAACACCCCGGTCATTGAAAACCTATTGCTTGGTTTCTTAAACAATCAATCGCTTCCAGCCTATATCGCGGCACTCAGCAACGACAACACTAAAATAGTGGAAGGGGGTGCCAGGGTCCTTACTAAATCCGAAAGTTACGACGCCAACCTGTTGTTAGAGCAGTTTAACAACACCACAATTTCCAAAAAAACGCTGGGAGAAATTTTACTCGCGCACCACAAAAACCTGAATACCAATGCCCTGCTAGCCCTGCTAGACAAGGTATCGAGTAATGTCCGGCCGGTTATTTACCGCATACTCGACAAAGTGGTTAGCGACAAATCAATTGATAGCCTTATTGAAAAATCAAAAAGTAAAGAACCAATGGTGCGCACTCACATGGCAACCCTGTTGTCGCGATTTAACACACAACAAAGTGTTAACGCACTCATCGAGTTACTTAACGATAACAATAAAAGCGTAAGACAATCGTCACTTAAAGGCCTGGCAAAGTTGCAGGCACCTGACTCAATCCGCCCGATCTGCCAACTGCTCAGGGATCCTGACCTAATGGTCCAGTCAGTAGCAATCGAAACGCTCGTAAAAATTCGCGACCGGCACACGGTTAAATTTCTTATCGAAGTGCTTCAGGATGAATCAGAGTACGTGCGCCGCGCCGCTGTCGAAGTGCTTAACGAGGTAGGCGATCAACGGGCTATTAAAGACCTCTTAAACGCACTGCGTGATGCCGACTGGTGGGTTAAAGTAAGAGCTGCGGACGCGTTAGGCACGATTGGCGGCCCCAAAGTGATCGATGCTGTGCTGATACTCATAAAAGATGACGATGAATTCATGCGCCGGTCGGCCGTAGAAATTTTAAACACCAGTAAAGATAAGAGGGCTTTTTCACAACTCATCGACGCCCTAAAAGATGAGGACTGGTGGGTCCGTGAGCGAGCAGCAGATGCACTCGCCTCACTGGGTGATCAGCGCGCGGTACTACCACTGATAAAAATGCTGGAAGACAACCCCGATGCGAGCCAGGTTGTTATCAGGGCATTAGCGACATTAGGCGATAAACGTGCCATAAAGCCATTGATCCAACAGCTCAGCCACGACAATAACAATATTAGCAAAGAAGCGTTACGCGCCCTACAACACCTAACCGATGCCAAACACGCACAAGAAGTACAAAATGCCGTAACCGCCTTAATCAGCAAACAAAACCAGGAATTAACCTCGCTGGCAGAAGATACCAGGCACAGCATCTCAGCAAAATTTAATGTTAAAAGCCTGGAGCGAAAACGAAAACAGGCCATGGTTGAAACTGCTGGCGTTGACAATGACGACGCTGAGGCAAGCGATGCATCATTATTAGTTGATTTTAACGCCTTAAAACAACCCACGACAGTCGATGCAACCAAGCTCCGGGAAAACGAAATGTTTGCCCAGCGATTCCGCATCATCCGTCAGGTGGGAAGGGGCGCGTTTGGTGTCGTCATCCTGGTAGAAGATACCATGGTGCGGGATGAGTTCATTTTAAAATTCTTGAACCCACACTTTGCCGCCGATGAAACCATGATTAAACGTTTTACCCAAGAGTTGCGTTATTCACGGAAAGTTACCCACGAAAACATCATTCGTATTTATGATTTAATTAACTACGAACGCACTTATGCCATATCCATGGAATATTTCCCTAGCCACTCACTGGCAAAGGAGCTAAAAACATCGACGGTCATTCCAATTCCCCGGGCGCTCCGTTTAGTTGATGCGCTCTGCAGCGGACTGAGTGCCGCGGAACAAGTCAACGTAGTCCACCGCGACCTTAAACCCAGTAATATACTAATTGGTGAAAACGATGTATTGAAAATTGTGGATTTCGGATTAGCGGCTGCAGCCAGCTGCATCGATTCACGCCTGACCAAAACCGGAATATTAGTCGGCACCCCGACCTATATGGCGCCGGAGCAGGTCAAAGGTGAAACCATCGATTCAAAAACAGATATTTATTCACTGGGCATCATCATGTATGAAATTTTTACTGGCACTGCCCCTTATAAAGGTGATGGAACCTTAGGTATAATGTATCAGCACGTAGAAGGAAACGCCAAGCACCCCCGAGAGCTTAACGACAATATCCCCGAAGCCTTGGAGCAAGTTATAATGAAATGCATCGAAGTAGACCCAAAAGACCGCTTCCAAAGCTTTCGCGAACTCCGGTCTGCGTTAAGCAACGTTCTAGAAGGCGTTAACTAATGGCACGCATAGACTCATTTTTGTTATTAGGGCGCGAGCAAGGTTGCTCAGACGTTCATTTTGCCGTGAACACTCCCCCACTGATCCGTCATAATGGCGAGCTGCGCCCGATCAAATACAGGGATTTAAGCACTACAGAGTTGGAAAACCTGATAGAAGAGATCTTGACGCGCGAGCAGTCTGAGCAATTAAAGACCAGCTCAGGAATTGATTTTTCCTACGCCAGCAAAGAAGCCGGTCGTTTTAGAGTCAGTCTGTTTCGAAAAATTGGTGGATTGGGCGGAACCTTTCGTGTTATCCCAGAACAGGTTCCCAGCCTGGATGACTTAAATCTCCCAAAAGTTATCAACAAATTGCTGTCGTATCAACAAGGCATGATCCTCGTCACCGGCTCTACCGGAACAGGAAAAACCACAACACTTGCCGCCATGATCAACCTGCTCAACACCACATTACGTCTTAACATAGTCACCCTGGAAGACCCTATTGAGTACATACACAAAAGCCAGAAATCGCTGGTTATTCAGCGAGAAATCGGTAACCATGTTAAGAGTTACCGCGACGGCTTACGAGCCGCGTTGCGCGAAGATCCAGATGTTATTTTGGTTGGAGAGCTGCGAGATCCAGAAACGATTTTAATGGCAATGACGGCCGCAGAAACCGGGCACCTGGTATTAGGCACACTACATACCTCATCTGCAGCCAAAACAATCGACCGCATAATAGACGCCATGCCGACCGAGGCAAAAGCACAAGCCGCAATATTTCTTGCAAATAATCTTAATGGGGTTATTAGTCAAAAACTGGTACGCACAACAAACGGCATGTCACGCAAAGCGATTGTTGAAATATTTGTGAATACGCCAGCCATTTCCAATTTAATACTGAATTCAAAGGTATTTCAAATCCCATCCGTGATGCAAACCGGAAAAACCCACGGCATGCAGTTAATGGATCAAGCATTACTTGAGGCACTAAACCGACAAGAAATTGACCCTGACGATGCTTATATCCATGCTTCGGATAAACAGCAATTTCAACGTTTCGTCACTAATCCGGATCTACTTCCACAAATGAACCTGGCGGTTAGTTAAACATGTCGAGCGTACCGAATAGGACATTGTAATGGCAAGAATCGATGCATTTTTGGACTTATTAGTCAAACAAGGTGGCTCTGATTTGCACATCGTGTCTGGAAACGCCCCACGAGTGCGCTTACTTGGAGAGATTCACCCTATTAAGTATCGTGAACTCAGCGAACAGGAGACGTCCCAACTAATCGAAGAAATTATGCCCGCACACTTTCGAACCAAATTCGACACCGAAGGCGACGTGGACTTTGCCTACGAAATGGCAAACGTATCACGCTTTCGAGTCAATGTGTTTCGACATTCCGACGGTATTGGTGCCGTATTCAGGGCCATCCCCAACAAAATACCAACCCTCGAGAGCTTAAAATTACCACAAGTATTGCGCAATTTGTCTCGCCAACGCAGTGGCCTGATACTGGTAACCGGGCCTACCGGTTCCGGTAAAACCACAACACTCGCCACATTGATAAACGCCATAAACCAGGAGAGAAATGGTCATATTATAACCATTGAAGACCCTGTAGAATACGTACACCCCAATCAGCATTGCCTGTTAAGTCAACGAGAGGTAGGATTACACACTGAAAGCTTTGCAGATGCGCTACACTGTGCATTAAGGGAAGACCCTGACGTTATCTTAGTCGGTGAAATGCGTGACCTGGAAACCATTAGCCTGGCAATTACGGCCGCGGAAATGGGAATTTTAGTACTGGGCACGCTACACACAAACGGCGCAGCCGCGTCCGTAGACAGGATCATCAACGCCTTCCCTCCTCTCGAAGAATCTTACATTCGAGCTATGTTATCCACGTCATTATGTGGGATAATTGCGCAGCAGTTAATACGAACAGCAGATGGGAAAAACCGAGTCGCTGCCGTAGAAGTTTTGATCAATAATACAGCCACCGCAAACATTATACGTGAGGGCAAAACAGAACAGTTAGAAAGCGTGATTCAAGGCGGCGCGCTACAGGGTATGCAGTCATTCGACACCGTGTTGCGACGTTTTTTAGATGAGAAACTGATTACCGGAAATGAAGCTTATCGAGTCTCACGCAACAAATCATCCTTTGAGCAGTACCGTGATCAGACTGAATTTAACGAACCCAATGCATTCACATCGCATCACTCTAACGTTTAGCGCTCTATTAATCTGGCGCTGAGCGGCATAAATGGTTACATTACGCCGCATTGCAACTGATTTCGTTATCGTGGGTGGTACGGCAATTTTGTTGGTGTAGCCTTGGTTAGCGTAACTTTAGGTTAGCGTAACGTTGGTTAATATAACCCTGGTTAATATAATCCTGGTTAGTATAAAACCACGGTTAACAAAACGACGGTTAACGCAACCCTCTAGAGGTAACCGCGTTGGTTACCTAACTGAAAAATGCAATCCAAATTAGCATTTTATTGATAATAATTATTCAGATAGAAATTCTGTGGGAAAGGCTTATGTCAAGCAAACTTATATTAGCCCTTGACGGCGAAATACTTCGGGAATACCAAATTGAACGCGATTTCATGAGTATTGGCCGGAAGCATGAAAACGATGTACAACTCAACGACCTTACCGTCAGTGGGCGTCATGCGTTAGTTAGCAAAGTGGGCGAAAACATCTATATTGAAGACCTCAATAGTACCAATGGCACATTAGTCAATGGCAACTACGTCTCAAAGCTTGCACTAAAACACGGTAATGTCGTGCAAGTAGGGCATCATTTATTTACGTTTTTCAATAACGACAAAGAATCTTATGAGCCCACCATGTTCATCAGAGCCGAAATTGATGAAACCCAGGTAGTCCTACCAGAATGGGACATGGACGACAAAGCCATTAACCTGCGGGGGCAACCACTGGGCGCATTGCGTAAACTTAACGACAATTCCGCAAACTCCAGCATCGAAATGCGCAAACCCTTTAGCACCATCGGATTCCACGGCAAAAAACTAGCACTCATTAACCGCGGCTCAAACGGTTACAGTATTGTCAGCATTAAATCTGATCAGCAGCAACAGCCGCAGGATATTCCCAAGTTGAATGGCCAGAAAATTGGCAGCACCGCGCTCCAACTGAAGGAGAATGACATAATCAGCATTGCGCGCATTGAAATGGAGTTTTATTATATAAATTAAACTGGATTCAACATACCCGTAGCGTTTGATTTAGGTGTTATGAGTGCATTATATTCATTTCATGGCAGCAAAAGTAGGCTCTTTAAGAAAGGCGAAATGAAGTAATAGCCAAGGCGGTATTTCAACGCCGCCATGGGATGAATAGGACATACTATTGGCACCTAAGGCTTACTTGCGATGGGTATATAATAGGGCCGGATACCGTTTATCCTCCAGCGACCCGATGAAGTATTTGACGGCACTAGCTAGCCGGCTATCTCTCATCCAGGGATCTAAGTGCAAAACACCGCAAATACAAAAAGCTGCAATTCTAACCAGGCTGGCTTAACAAAGACTTTATGCAATACTGCAACAACACCCCAAAACGTGCCCGGGCCTGCCACAATGAATAGGTGTGAATTTGACCTGCAAGTATTTCGCCCCTCCGACGCCACTGCAATTATACAACCGACGATATTAAACACAGCCATTCATGGCCATATAAAACTGGACTCTCAGCACATTGTTGTCGACTTTACCATCATAGGCGATATTTCGTTAATTAAACATTCCCCTATTACACCAACACCAAAACGGAAGGATAATCTCTGGCAATCAACTTGCTTTGAGGTATTTACGGCCGCCACCATGGAACCAGATTATTGGGAGTATAATATCGCGCCTTCTCACAACTGGAATGTCTATCACTTTGATGCTTATCGCGAGGGACAAACGCTTGACCCACTGGTTGGTGCTATAAAAATAAAAACCCAGTACGCTAACAAAAACCTAAACACGATAACTGCCTCATTACCCCTATCCCCACGGCTTGCGGGAAAAGAAATAAGCCTGGGAATTAGCTGTATACTCCAAGACATTAACAACAATTTGAACTATTATGCTTTAGTACACCCAGCGCACAAACCCGACTTTCACGATAAACGTGGTTTCGTGATACGTTTGAATCACTAATTTTATCGCGCATTTTATCGCTAACTTGTCACCAACAATCAACGCATCATCGTAAAACATTCAACATGAAATTAGGAATAGACTGCTTAATATCGAACGCCAAGTACCAAAAACAATTGGTTAACAAAAAAGTCGGGGTGGTGGCGAACCCCGCTTCAATTACCTCGCAACTGGAACATAGTCTCGACGCAATCTCTCAAATACCATCCATAACCATAAGCGCCGCTTTCGGGCCTCAACATGGTATGCGAGGCGATAAGCAGGATAACATGATCGAGTCAGGTAATTACAAGGACAGTAAACACAATATTCCTGTGTTCAGCCTGTATGGCGATGTAAGAAGACCGACAACTGACATGATGTCAACTTTTGACCTGCTGCTGTTTGACATCCAGGACCTGGGGTGCCGAATATACACTTACATCACCACCCTACTCTATTTAATGGAAGCCTGCGCTGAGCACCAAAAACCACTTTGGGTATTGGACCGCCCAAACCCGGCTGGCCGGGTAATTGAGGGAAATTTACTCATCGATGGCTGGCAAAGTTTTGTTGGTGCTGGTCAAATTCCCATGCGCCACGGCCTAACCGTTGGCGAATTAGCACTGTGGTTTGCAAAACATCATAACCTGGATATCGACTTACATATCGTCAAAATGCAAGACTATAAACCCAATCAGTCTCCTGGCTATGGCTGGCCCCAGGGTGATCTACCATGGGTAAACCCCAGCCCCAATGCCGCCAGCCTAAATATGGCTCGATTCTACAGTGGATCAGTTTTGATTGAGGGTACAGAATTATCGGAGGGAAGAGGCACTACCATCCCACTGGAAATCATAGGCGCACCCGATATTGAAATTGACCTAGTACTCAAAAAAATGTCTTCACTTGCACCGCAATGGATGCGAGGCGCCTACATCAGACCTATTTACTTCGAGCCAACTTCCCACAAACACGCACATACATTATGCCAGGGCTTCCAGGTTCACACTGACACAAGTCAATATCAACCACTTGACTTTAGGCCGTTTCGACTGGTTTTGTTATTTTTAAAAGCAATCCGCCTTCTTTACCCTGAATACCAACTGTGGCGAAAATTTGATTATGAGTATGAAACCGACCGTTTAGCGTTTGATATAATAAACGGCGGGACGCTGATTCGCGCATGGGTCGATGACAACGCCTCCAGCATTGGAGATATGCAGACATTACTAGCAAAGGATGAGCAATACTGGGCAAATGCTATTGATGAATTCCTGCTATATCAATAGGCCTACCGTCAAAACAATTAATGTGACCATCCGCAAACGAACCACATCTTCCTGAATAATACATATCAACTAACCTTGCGACCGTTGCGCAACGTTGGCCTTTATTATTGGAGTTTATATAATATTATTCAAAATAGCTTTTGCGACAGCGTGAGTTCTATTGACCGCATTTAATTTTACACAGATATTATTGACGTGATATTTCACAGTGCGCTCAGAAATAGATAGAATTTTTCCCACGTCCCAAGAAGACTTTCCCTCCATTAGCCAACGTAAAATTTCTACTTCACGATCGGTCAAATTAGACGATGAATCATTACTAATGCTTAAGGAATCATTATGTTTGCGGAGATTCATAGAAGTACCTTCCATTATAAATTCACACCTTTTTGGTTAAAACTCACAATTAACTGTGCGTTATCCGTTTTCAAATAATGGCAAACCCACACTCTTTATGGTCAGCAGCCACCCATGCATCACCCACCGCCACTGCTTATTGCCATTAAACCCATACAGCAATTACCGCTTAACCTATGACCAATATCTACGATCAATATATTTGTTTTGTCTCGGTACCAACGTTCCGCCTTCGGTGGCACCCAATACATCAATCGTTACACATCAAACTTAGCTTAAGGTCATTTTCTCAACTACAAATAAGTCCTGACCACAAATTCTTAACCATAAACCCTTAGCTATAAATCCCTGACGTTTAATCCTTGGCAAGGAGCACCAACACCTTTTTAAGCCTAAGGGGCTCTTTAAGCCTAAAACCTCTTTAAGTTAACGATAAGGAGCATCCGTAAAAGGAGACTACTCAAACCACTTAAAGCTTACTGGTGCCCACTTTTTCTGTTCACCAACTATAGAAGGTGTGAATTTTCTTGTCAACGACTTATTACTATAAGAAACATTAAATTTGCCGCAGGAACTGAATAATATAATTTAATTACCGGGTGTTAGATGAGGCTTGTATCAATATGAAATAAATATGAATATTCTTGAGCTACAAAGTACCGGACTTTGCCACATAAGTCACCATGATAGAGATCATGTTTTACCTACCGATGTGGAAATGTCGCTGCGGAAGCGCCTACGCAGATTTAACGGCTAACTGTAACAATGAGGTTATCAAATAGGGATCCGGATCAGCTTTACCACATTCCACTGCTTGCTGTATCACGCTATTATAAACATGATCCATCACATGATCTTCAAGAGTATAAATATCAATATTTTCTTGTTTTGCTATATTGTGCACTGAAATATACACCTTGCTTAACAGATTATGCTTAGACTCAATCGGCAGCTTATTAATATCGATGGCGCGTTTCGGCTCGAAAGGACACTCAACCACATTGCCGTTTTCAAGCCAGACAACAACCTGCGAAGCATCGTAAGCCGCATCAATTTCAGAGAGTAGCGTTGTTACAATTAACCGCAATGAATCGCGCTTAGGTGGCAAGTCCTTACCTAACCAGTTTTGAGCGCCAGATTTACTAGCACCAAACCGGTCTGCCAATGCTTTAGCCCTTCCAGCACCTACCGGAGGGTATCCCGCCAGATCCAACAAATAGTTGAAGCGCTTCGAAAAAGAATTGAGTTTTCTACCTGTTGATTTGATCATAAATTTTCTTCGCCGTAGCTATTATTGGTCCGATTTTCGTTCTTACTCACATCGCATCATAGCCGATTACTTCTATTTGACCAAGTGATTAGTTTTAATGGGCATCTTAGCTATCCCCTCTCATCCTAAAATGCGCCGCACAACGCAAATACCCACATTAACATTACCCTGTATACACTAACGGTAACGTCAGCTCGACAGTGAAACAGGCCTAGGCGACAATTAATCGACAGAAACGAAAATAGCCTCATAAAATCAAAAAGTTAAAACATATTCAACGAATCAGCGGAACCAATACACTAGCGCCGGCGATGCAAATCAAACAGCAACAGTACCGTCAACATAACAACGTACAACCACTTTGCCTTGCGCTTAAAAATCGCGGTATTATCCCAGCGTTTGCCTCCTAAATGCTTGCAACACGCCGGAACCCTTACGATTTACCCACAGACCAGGTTGCCCCCTTAACCCACGGTGTCCTTTCTGACAGTGGCTTAAATTAAGTCGGCGATCTATCGTTTAACCATCGAAGGTGATCGAGATCAATCTTTGTTGTTACGGCGGCATTACTTGACTGAAATGAAATATAGACAAACTCATTACCGGAAAAAAATATATAACCACTCTCATCCCAACATCGGGGGAAGTACCCAGGACGTGAACGAACAATTGATTACTTTGCACTCAAACGTTGGATAAGTTCAAGCGATTGGCGTAAACCCGAGAGTGACGCACCCATGCAACAACACCGAGCAATGGACGTAAGCAATAAAGATAAATAGGCAGCTTTCATGCTAGCAACGACAAGGGATAAGGATATAAAGCAAGTACGGTCGCACTATACGATACTTCGAAACACCAAAGCTTAGAAACACCAATACTTAGCAACAGTAATACCCAGAAACAACAGCACCTAGAAAAAATAACACATTGAAACTGAATCGCTCCTAAAATCTAAATCAGCGATTTAAAGTAATAAGCCGGTGATACCGCGTCTTATTAAGGAATTCTCATTGTAGCCACAAGTCAACATAATCTATACAATAGCCATCGTGAGACACTAATTCTGGGCACCTTATAAATTGGACAAAATACAGACAAAACCTAGCCACCACTTCATCCGCTCAGGCGTATTAGTCTTGATGACGTGTACGCTGATGATCTACGCCAGTATTGCCTCGGTGGTTCACGCCCAAAACATAGAAGCCGTTACCGTCGTAACAGACCAACAGTCCGGTGCAATTTTGAAGTTTGTTAACGGCCTCAAATCGTCACTGCACAAACACAAAGTGAACGTTATTAACAGCAAGGCTGCCACCAGCATAAGCAAGAGTGCAGACAATCGCGCATTTTACATCACTGTTGGTGGTGACCCATTGGCCGCACTGATTTCCAGAAAAGTTAGCTCGCCTATATTAGCCACCTTTATTTCTGAAAGTGCCTATCGAACCATCACAAAAGATCGACACGGCAGAAACATTACCGCAATTTTCTCTGACCCCGACCCAGACTATCAGATGAAATTGATAAAAAGCCTTTATAAAAAGCCGGTAAAAGTCGCCGTGCTGTTAAGCGAGGCAACACAGGAAAAGCGGCAATCACTCGAACATCTTGCGACCAAGAATGAACTGGACTTAAAAATAGTCAACTATAATTCGGCCGACAATATATATAAAGCGCTTAACCGTATATCAAACACCGATATTTTGCTGGCCATTCCTGACGATAAAATATACAACCACGACAGCATACGAACGATTATTCTGACAACCTATCGACACAACCAAGCGCTAATCGGGTTTTCCAGTGGTATGGTAAAGGCCGGTGCATTAGCAACTATCGCGGCTGAGCTAGAAGATATGGCCGATGAAATTAAAATTTTGATAAATAACTATAATACTAACAAACGATTACCATCAGCACGGTATTTTCGCTATTTCACTGTAAAAATTAACCAGCATGTCGCCAGGTCATTTAACGTCAGAAACACTAACTCGGTACCTGAAATAATTGCCTCTATCGCTGAACAGATGTTGACACACCTCGATACCGGCACTATAAAAAAATAACACCGATAAGCGGTTGCATTACGTATTTTACCCTTAAATTTCTCTGTTTATAATGAAAAACTGGATAAGTAACGCGAGCATTAAAACGCATACGCTATGCGCGTCATTAATACCGGCGATATTAATGTTTGCCATTTTAACCCCAAGCTTTTTATATGAGCGCACCGAAGATATAGAACAAACACTCGAACAACAGGGTAGACTGCTCATTACGCAACTTTCGCACGTCAGTGAATACGCCATCCTAACCGGCAATACCGACTATTTTGCCAACATTATAGAAGAGCTGTTAAAACAACCGGAAATTTATGCAATCTCGATACGCAATCAGGACAACAAAGTTCTTCTGAAGAAAACCAGTTTTTACGAGATTCGCAATCCATCTGACCTCATCGTTTATGAACAAACGGTGACACAGCTTTTTGATCCGACGACATTTGATATTGTCGAAGGACTCCCCTTTAACGAAAAAATTGAACTAACCCCAACACCACTTACCCCAAAAACAATCGGATATATACAATTAACCTTGTCGAAACGAAATCTCTACGATCGACGCACTGAAATTATTGTCTACGGTTTATTACTGGCTCTGATAGCCCTTTTGCTCAGTGGGTTTGTTGGGCTCTATATTGGAAAACGTATTGTCCGTCCAATTGAAGCGATGGTAGCTGGCGTGAAACGACTGGGAGAAAGCAATTACACAACACCCATTGGCGAAATAAGCAATAATGAACTCGGCGCACTTGCCATCGACATTAACACGCTAGCCAACAAGCTAAATGACGCCAATAACGAAATTGAACAGACAATCAACAAACTCACCGACGCCCGCGATGAGGCCGATCGGACCAACGCATCAAAATCTGACTTCCTTGCACTCATTAGCCATGAAATTCGTAGCCCGTTAAACTCAGCCTTTGGTGTTATTCAGTTACTAAATGACACTAAACTCACAAAACCGCAGCGTCGTTATATTGATCTTGCCTTAAACTCATTCAATCATTTGGTCAATTTATTAGACGACATTATTGATTTCTCCACCCTTGAATACGGTGAAATTAAAATCGAACACCAGCCCACCGCGGTAAAACAAATCATTGAGCAGGTTATTTCGAATTACCAGGTTTCGGCAAGCCAAAAATCCTTGGATCTCATTGTAAAATACACGGGTGACGCAAAACTACAGAAATATGATGTATATACTGACCCAACACGGCTACGTCAAATTCTCGCCAACCTGGTGGACAACGCCATAAAGTACACCAATATAGGAAGTATCCATATTCATGTTAATTGGACGTTAAAAGACGACAACCACGTGCTGATCTCAATGGTGGTGCAAGACACAGGGATTGGTATCGAACACGACAGACTAAAATCGATTTTTGAAATGTTCACTCAAGCGGCCTCGCCATCAACCCGAGGATACGGCGGCGTCGGTCTGGGCTTATATATTGTAAAACGACTCATAAAATTACTGAACGGAACTATCAATGTGCGCAGCCAAATCGGTATTGGAACCATGTTTCATATTGACCTACCCACCAGACTTGCCGAAGATGTTTCACTGCATTCAACAACGGCCTTGCTTCCCACCAGTCAATCATCCATTAAATCCCGCAGAGTATTAGTAATCGAAGATGATTTCAGTAACCAGGAAGTGATTTCCGGGTTTCTAATGCAAGTGGGCATTCAAGCAGAAATCGCAAGCAACGGATTGGAGGGGTTGCATTTATTTAAAACCAATGTCTACGACCTAGTCTTTATCGATTGTTTTATGCCAAACATGGATGGGTTTGAACTCGCCACCGTGATGCGCGACCACGAAACCAAACATTGTAAACATCGAACCCCCTTAGTCGCTATAACAGCCAGCGCATTACCTGCAACCCATAAAAAATGCTTGGAAGCTGGAATGGATGATATTATTACCAAGCCATATCGCAAGTTTGAACTTTACAAACGCATATCAGCAATATGTAAAACAGACAAAATCCTTAGCAAAATCATGTCGCATAAATCATCCGAAGTGTAGCGTATCCATAGCCGCATATTTTTTGTTTTATTGCCTACCTTTCTTTTCTGTTTATTATGAGACAGTGAATATTACTGTCCTATTGTACAGTTGTTAACTAACATGCAGAATGGTCTACTGTACCCACTGGAGACGAAAGCAGTTATCTGAAAAATGTTAACTACAACGCCACAGACAAAAATGAAAAAAGGCGTGAAAAGGAAGACGCGGTACCAACAGAATTAAGTAACTAAGTTTTATATAGTCACGTTTGAGTTATCGGGTAAGTAATCAAATAAGCTACCGGAATCACGTTACCGAAGTTGAGATGCCAAGCTTATATACTACCAAACTTAAACAATACGATTTGACTTACTCTCACTACAGAGTCTTGCCCGGTCCCCATCCGGGCTTTTTTTTGCCTACCATTTCCCTCACGCATCGCACTGGCGCATGGTAACTGACACACGGTAAAAACTGCGGTTAACGCAACGTGGAACACTACCCAGTTTAGCGCTACCCCATATTTAACGAATGAATCATCACCACCACCAAACTACATGTGGGTCGACAATAACGGTCTTTATAACAAAGCCGACCCATATGTAGATTGGCATATAACAAAATTAATGCCAAATATTCATCATCCCTCGTGCACAATAGTTAATAATAAACCCCTGCGCTATAAGCATCAAATATTTTACTTATCATAAACTTTGCATTAAACTTTAGACGATGGAGCTTTGGAATATTGCTGTACGCATCATAGAGTAAGCCCACAGAGTGTTGACCACTTACTGTTGGCCTGGGTCTATGAGAGTAGCTAAATGAGAGTAGCTTAATAATAGTAGATTGATGTGAGTTTGATAAAAACCTAATTCATCGAAATATTAATCGCCACAATGCGAAGTACGTATAGAAGACCAAATAACTGGAGGGAACGCAATCATGGAAACACATCACGACCATATCAGCCACATTAACATCGGCTTGTTGTTTTGGCCCGCGTTAGTAACAACGTACTCGTTACTCACCTATACGATGTTCTGGCTTATCTGGGGGTGATTCCTGGTTGCCGGTGGCGATTGTAAGCGCCGCCAACGCTAAGCCGTCAAACGGAATTAAAGCACGCTACATCACGATAGCGGGGCCAAAACCGCCCTGCCGATCGCTTACCGCCGCATAAAACCCAGCCGTTGTCCATTCACGGATGGACACAAATAAACCCACAGATACAAAACAGATACAAATAGGTTGTTCCGGACATATAACGGTTGTTTCTACGCAATAAAGAGACACCCCCCAAACGATACGACTCGAACCCTAGCAGAGATATTGTGTTGGTTTCACTAGTTCATTAAGCCACAACATCCTGCACAACCGCCACAAACAAAAGCCCCCCCTCAAGTGACACATCCAACGAGCATTGCCATTAAATTGTTGCAACCCGGCTTACCTGCATCAAAATCAGCGGAACGCGGCTAGCGCATAAGGCGTTCCCCCATCCTGTTTATCGCTGAAAATATAAGTATTATCTTAAATTCCGCAGTTGACCGCATAAAAGTGAACTAATATCATACAAGCAGTTGATTTCTAGTATTCATCATCTTCATTGTTTGATGTGTACGCGCTACGACCAACACAGCGCAGCGTGGTGTTTTGTCTAACCTTGTAAAAAAGTGTCAAAATCCCAGCCACTAACGCTTTTTTCCCTACATGGGGGTAAACAAGAAGCATAAGCGTTGCTTCGTCAGTCGAATAACCAGGATTACTCGGTCTTCATTCCAGACATGCCCCCCAGCGATCTCACCCCTGGAATCGCCTGCAGGACGGCTAACAGTTGAATTTAAGACTGTCTCTTACAGTGAAGCAAACGACTGGCCATCGCGGGGATTATCAGAGTTAGCAATTGCTATTTCCGATAATCAACCTTATGCTACGTCTTTGATAAATAAGTATTATATAGGCACGTAGATTGCACAATTGAACAGCAATATCTAACAAAACGCTTAATGCTATGTCCACCAGGTCGGTTAACTAGACCGACGTGTTAGATCAGTCTGTTAACTCGTTTTAATAACCCAGCTTATTGGTATTGCAAGTACAGTTTATTAAAACGGTTTATGACAACACCTACGACACCATTAAATAAAAAGGGAGAAATCATATCAGGCCCATCTTTTGTGACCCTTCAACAATCACACCGCTATTATTGGTTAATTTGAGGTCGTCTTCTTGATAAATCGCCGTCTGCTCGTTACGCTTTTTACAATCGCGGTTGTATCGGGTACGTATACGAGCCATTTTCAATCCATCGAAAAATTTACGTATGATCTTTTTATTCGTTTATTGCCCAACATAGAAACACCACCCCGCTCGGCGGTCATTGCTATTGATGAGAAGGCATTAGACAAGTATGGTCCCTGGCCTTGGCCACGCCACCGTCTAGCGCAAATCGTCGAAAAATTAGAAGCCGCAAAAGCGGGAGCGATCGGCATTGTGTTACCGCTGGACCAACCTCAATCTCTGTCATTACCTGAAACGTACCAATCCGTTCTTGAATCAGCCAATGCGCAAGTCCGGGAAAAAGTACTGTTACTATTAGACCGCCTCGATCCCGATGCAATTTTTACAGACGCCTTGGCAAAATCAGATAATGTCATCCTTGCTATTCCCTACTGGAGTGAACAGGCAGGTTTAATTGGGCCTATCGCCAACGATCTATCACTGATTTTACAACCCTTACAAACCACACAGCGAACACAAGGCTGGGGACAACTCAGCGATGCAATCCTTGCCCCACCCTCCATCGAGCGCCATATTGGTCGTGCGCCGGTTTCAGTGTTTGCGCTTTCCGCCTCAGGCATTGGACTCGCGCGACTCGCTCGGCAGGGAGAAAAGGTGCTGGCCGATACCCTCGCCGTGAAAATCGACAATCACTACATCCCCTCTTTCGCGCTACACATTGCCGCGCAAACCGTCGGACTATCCCAAAGTGCTATGACAGTCACCCATTCACGCGGCGTCGGATTTGGTAGCGGTATGTATCATACCGATGCCGGGCTAGATTATTACCCACGTCCTATTTTTGATAAAGAAGGCGAACCTCCGCGCATCCCTATCTATTCCGTTGTGGACCTCTTGTCCGGAAAACTGAAAAAGGAATTAATACAAGATAAAGCAACCCTGCTTGGCTTCACCGCAAATGCCTATGCGCCCACCTTCGCGGGACCCGGCGGAATGCAAACCACACCCGTGGGCTGGTCAGCGCACATCGTCGACTCGCTACTGGCGGGCACGTCCATTAACGCTCCCTACTGGGCCTTGGGGCTTCAGCGTGCACTCATTGTTCTACTCGGCATATATCTAATATTTTTACCGGCAATACTACGGGGGCGATTGGGGCAAATTGTAAGCCTGTTATTTGCATTCGTACTACTAAACACCTGTCTCTTATTAATTCTCATCCAATCCATCTGGTTACCATTAACCATACCCGCCTTATTCGTACTCATTGGGCATGTGCTAATTACCGCCTATCACCGATTATCAGAAGCCCTGTTTGCACAACGAGCCGAAGCCGTTAAAGCCTACCGCGAATTAGCCGACAACCTGCACTCGCAGGGCAAACTCGACCAGGCCTTCCACAATTTACGCAAGTGCCCCTTTGACAGCTCCTTGCTGGAACCCCTATACACCATCGGCCTTGACTTCGAGCGTCGCCGCCAATTTAGCAAAGCGATTACCGTGTATGATTACATGGTTCGTCTTGACAGTAACTTCCGCGATATTCAGGAGCGGCGCGCACGCCACCAGACGCTCCCGGAAACCAGCCCTCTAAACGGCAACAATAGCGGCAATTTCACAGCGACCCTGGTGGTAGATGATTCTAAAGTAGAACGCCCTGTGTTGGGCCGTTATCGCGTCGAACGAGAAATTGGCCGGGGCGCCATGGGCATGGTGTATTTAGGTAGCGACCCCAAGATTGGCCGTACTGTTGCCATAAAAACCCTGGCGCTCACCGACGAGTTCGAGTCAGACCAATTGGAAGAAGTTAGAAACCGATTCTTTGTTGAGGCAGAAGCGGCTGGCCGTTTAAATCATCCCAATATTGTTACCATATTTGATGCCGGTGAAGAGCATGACCTGGCCTACATTGCCATGGACTATATCGAAGGCGACAGCCTCGACTTATACACCAATGCCAATAATTTGCTCTCCATTAATGAAGTGTTTCTCATTGGCATCAGCGTTGCCAAAGCACTCGATTACGCCCACACCAAAAACGTCGTACACCGTGATATCAAGCCCGGCAACATCATTTATGATAGGGACAAAAACACCTTAAAAGTTACTGATTTCGGCGTCGCCTGCCTCACCGACAGCAACAAAACACGCACCGGTACCGTATTGGGTAGCCCATCTTACATGTCACCAGAGCAGCTATCCGGAACAAAAATAGACGGGCGCTCCGACCTATTTTCGTTAGGCGTCACCCTATACCAATTATTTACCGGTGACCTACCCTTTAAAGCCGACTCAATGGCCTCTCTGACCTACAAAATAACCAATGATAAGCCCAAGGGAATTCGTCGCGTACGCTCAGAATTACCCACCTGTTTATCGCGGGTCATCAACAAAGCATTGGATAAAAACCCGAAACAACGTTACCTAAACGGCAACGCATTCGCCGATGCCCTCGAACGCTGCAGCCCCAAATAATTTACTTATTTTATCAACCATCCGAGAAATTGATGACTATAGTTATTTTATGACTATAGTTATTATTGATAGCCACGACGATCAGCCTACACATCGTTCAACCGATGATTTTAGATTAAAGCGATGACATTAAATTAAAGCGATGGTTGGCGTCACGGTTGCGCCGAAATAATTTCTATCATTATGCCCAATGCCTCATGCCCAACGAATCATATCCAACGATAATGCTGCACTATCTAAAAAATAGGCTAAAATATCGAATTAACTGCACAATACCAGTGCCCGAATACATCTAATCCACCTAATACAAGTAGAGAAAACCTTAGCATGCCAAAAATTGTACATACTCGGAATGGGAAACCTTACAAGGAATACGATTTAAAAGAAGCCGGGCAACTCAGCGTAGGACGACGTCCCGAATGTGATATTCAACTGCTTGACGATATAACCGTCAGCGGCGAACATGCCCGAATTTTTATCGCAGCAAGCTCGTACATGGAAGGGTTATTTGATATCGTAGTAGAAGATCAACGCAGCACAAACGGCACCAGTTTCAATGGTAAATCCATCAAACGACATCGATGGAAACACGGCGACATGGTCAAAATAGGCATGCATGAATTCACCCTGATCGATGAAGAAACACGCGCCTTTGAACGCACCAACATTGTGCTCCCCGAAGATGACTGACGATGCCATTGCCTGATCAACACCGGGTGACAATAATAAACAACATGCATTATTGTCATTTTGTCGCATCATTACGTTGCACAATTACGTCGCACAATTACGTCACATAATTACGTCGTATAGTAACGCCACATAGTGACGTCACATAAAAACGTCACAAGAAAATCGCTCGCAATTGCGTCCCCCCCCCCCCCCCCAAAAAAAAGGACATAGCTCCGTGCATCGCTCACGCGGATACAACACAACAAGCACCAAAATAGTGAGCAACCCGTTAGCGTTACCCATTGAATAATAGCAACATAACCGACTATAACCATTCGGTACTAAACTCGCACACGCTCACCTCCGTACATGCGAGCAATAACGCTTCAATGGCGGCAATTTCACGCTGCAATTTTTGCTTATTATTACCAACCAGCGAAATACCCAATGCGGCGCGTTGCCATTTATCTAAATAACCTATTTCAGCGACCGACGCATTAAACTTTGACCGCAAACGATCCTTGATACTTTTCGTGATTCGGCGCTTATCTTTCAAAGAGCTCGCCTCGGGCATTATAATTTCCACCATCACCAACGCTACATTTATTTTAAATACTTGCATCACACCTTATCACGTCCCATCTAAGTGCAACCCATTGAGGCGATTAGTAACACAGAATAGATACCAATCACCCGTTATTTACAGTACAATTTAACCTAATCGACCAAACGCTTTTTAAAATCCAAGCGGTTAAGAACACCAGAAAAAAATTCGATCACAATCGCATATACAACAGAACATACAGCAGCACATGCAACGGCACATACATTAAACCCTTAATAAACCGACATTATACCTATGTTAAACGATACGCTCGCAATTGTACTCGCCGGTGGTGTTGGCTCCCGCCTACAACCCTTAACCCACCAAAGAACCAAACCCGCCGTACCGTTTGGCGGCAAATACCGTATTATTGATTTTACACTCACCAATTGCCTTCATTCTGGCATGCGACGCATCATGGTGCTAACCCAATACAAATCCCACTCATTGCAAAAACACTTGCGTGATGGTTGGTCTATCTTTAACCCCGAAATTGGTGAATACATAACCCCCATCCCGCCCCAAATGCGTACCGGCGACAACTGGTACAGTGGCACCGCCGATGCCATTTACCAAAACCTGTACCTCATTCAGCGCAGCGGCGCAAAATGGGTACTCGTTTTATCCGGTGATCACATCTACCGCATGGACTACGCGCCAATGCTCAAGTTCCACAAACAAAATAATGCCACTGCCACCATAGCCTGCATGAATATCAACATCGCTGAGGCTCACCAGTTTGGCATCATGTCGGTTGATCAACACCACAAAATCACCCGGTTTGATGAAAAACCGCAACACCCCGCTACCGCCCCCAACGATCCAGATCACGCCCTGGCATCGATGGGCATTTATATTTTTTCTACCGATGAATTAATAGCCGCCGTGGCATCCGACCACGAAGACAATACCTCAGACCATGATTTTGGCAAAAATATACTACCCCGCATGATCGACAGTCAACACGTTTATGGCTACCGGTTTGGAGGAGAAAGCGGCCGCGTATCACCGGACAACTATTGGCGTGATGTGGGCACACTCGATGCCTATTACGAAGCCAACATGGATTTGTTACAACCCATCCCCCCAATGAACCTCTACCAAAACGATTGGCCCATCAGAACGTATTCAGGTCAACATCCACCGGCACGAACCGCGCAAGGTGACTATGGTAGTGAAGGTATCTTTATAAACTCCATCGTCTCAAGCGGCTCGGTTATTTCCGGTGGCAGCGCACAGGAGTCCATTTTATTTAACAACGTAAGGGTAAAAAATGAATCCATTGTAGAAAAATCCTTGTTGTTCGAAGGCGTAGAAGTCGGCAATGGTGCGCGACTTAAAAATTGTATCGTCGACAAAAATGTTATTATCCCCGACGGCGAGTCCATAGGTTATGATCTGGAAAAAGACCGGGAACGATTTACCCTATCCCCCAACAACATCGTTACCGTACCCAAAGCCTATCAATTTACTAAATAACGTTTTTCTGCCACAACACTAAAACGCCCTAAAAAAACCAATGATCAGCCACGTAAAACTTGTCAGCATTCCCGTTCGCAACCAAACACACGCCGTAACGTTTTATACTGAAAAGCTTGGTTTTACCGTCATTGTAGATGAACCCTTCGGCAATGGTGAGCGCTGGATCGAGCTAAAACCACCGCAAGGACAAACACGGGTGGTATTATTAAAATCAGATCACCAGCCAAATCGAATTGGTGGCTTATCCAATATAGTATTCACCACCGACGACGTGGAGCAAACCTATTTCGACCTCAAAACCAAAGGCGTGCGATTTAAAGAACCGCCCAACAAGCAGTCCTGGGGGCAGTTTACCCAGTTCGAAGACTTGGACGGCAATCTTTTCGTGCTCGCCTCACAGTAGTAACAAAGCACTGCGACATTTGTGCTTATATTTGCGCTTTCATTTGCGCGTGCAATCACAAGCGCGCCAACAAAATGGCTTCAATTTCAGGATCGGTGAGTACAATCGGATTGGTTTTCATGCTACTGCCACGGGCATTGTTAACAATGTTATCCAAGCAGCTCTTAGATATACCGTACGTAGACAAGCGCGGCAATTGCAACGCAACCGTCCAGTCATCAAGTAACGCCACCAGCGCATCCCAGGCCTGCGCATCAGAATCAAACGACCGTTCACATAACACGCTGCCAATGTGAGCATACTTGGCCAGCGCCGGATTATCCGGCTCTCGGGCTAGCATCGACTTAATATTAATCGCCGTGGCCGCCGCCACCAACGTGCCGCAAACTACGCCATGTGGAATCGGATAAAACGCCCCCAATGGTGACGCCAGCCCATGCACCGACCCTAACCCCACCTGAGCCAGGGTAATACCCGACAGTAATGCCCCGTAAGCCATTTTTTCCCGCGCAGCGTGCAACTCCCCCTCGTTACCCTCATTACGGTACAACGGCACCAGCGCGTCCCGCACCGCGTGTATACCACTCAATGCCAGCGCATCCGTCAACACATTGGCTTTTAGCGAAACATAAGACTCCAGCAACTGCGTCAAGGCATCCATACCATTGGCAGCGATCACATTCGGCGGACACGTTGACAACAAATCAGGGTCAACCACCGCATAATCCGCCACTAACTTTTCATCACGAAAAGACTTTTTAAAACCATCAAGCCCGTGAATACTCAACACTGCATTTTTAGTGGCTTCGCTGCCGGTTCCCGCCGTCGTCGGCACCGCAATAAATGGCACCGACGGCCCTTCATACACCAGCTCAGGGCCAACACCCTCCAAATAATCCATCACCGACGCCTGAACCTTCAGCAGGCCGGCAATCGCCTTGGCCGCATCAAGGGCACTGCCACCCCCAATCCCCACCACCACATCAATGGACTGGTCTTTAAATGCCTGTACCGTGGCATCCACCAGTGCCGGCGATGGCTCCTGACTGACCCGGCAATGTTCCCAGCGAATCCCTTTTTGCGCCAACAACGTGCTCAGTGCTGCCCACATCGCTGATTGCAAAAAAGAATGCTCGCCTGTCACCAATAAAACCCGATCACCAAAACCCGCAATAATATCGGGTAGCTTGCGCAAAACCCCACGACCAAACTCGATTTTTGGCAGCGCAGCAATCGAAAAATCAAACCTCATGCATCCACCACCGGGTATAAACCATTATAACTGCCCCCCACCCTCGGTTCTGCCATCCAGTTAGCCACCGTCTCACGCCACCGTAAATAATGTGCCGTCTCTTTGTGGGCAGCGGCCTGCTGTTTGGATTGATACGCTTCATAAAGCACAAAATGGGTAGGATCATCGGCAGATTGCAATACATCAAAACGCATATTGCCCGGTTCTTGTACCGAGTGTTCATGGTTAATACGGCTGGCTTCAATAAATTCGTTGACGTAATCGGCCTTTACACAGACCTTAACAATGGTGACATGCATGCAATCCCTCCCCCGCTGTTTATATCCAACGCTATTGCGACAAGCGAGTTTACCACTGCTTGTGTACGAATGCGTGTGTTTGAATGCTGTGTGCTCGTTGATCGTATGCTCATTGATCGTGCACGCATGGATTGTACGCTAAATGACCGTAAACCGATGCTAACGCGCCACCCCTATACAATAATAGCGCGGCACCCTCATTCATCTGCCAACCATTCGCGACAATCCCTCAAACCACATACTAACACTGATGTCGACCTCTTTTAACACAAAGCGACAAAACACCGCCCTCATCGGCACAGTATGGGCGTAATTATCATCAATCACGCCGCGGCCATACAGTCACGCGAAACATTCACACCAAACATTAACACGAGGTACTAACACGAGGTACTAACACGAGGTATTAGCACGAGGCATTAGCACTACACATCAAGGCTTAATCGCCTTATACACAATCGGTTGCTTAACACTTTTTGTGTCTTCCTCAATCCATTGGTTCACTCGTTTAATTTTTTCCTTTTCATTCGACTCAGCTTTTTCCAGCCATTCTGCCAATATCGGATGCTTATCATCTTGGTCTTTAGGTTTAGGTACACGAACCCACGGCACACCGCTAATATAGGAAGGCGGCTCAGGGAAAATAAACTCGCTATCTTTCATATCAGAATCCTCATCAATACCCGATTCCCCCCCTGACTTCAGATTGGTAAAGGCATAACGAAAAGGTTGACCACCCCCCTTACCATTTGCTTGTATACGGGTACCAGCATGACCAGGGCCAAAAATACCCTTATAATTCGCCAAATTTCTACCAAACGGGCGAATACTGTCAATCACCTCCCCCGTCAGCGACTGATATTTCATACGCACGTGCGCCGCATAAAAATGCCGCTCGCCGGTATACCTATTCCCCCCCCGGCCGCCGCTGGGAAAACCACAAAGCGCCGTGGCATGCTCACCCTTTTCACGCAAAATAGCACGCAGGGGCAATAAATCCTTACTGATCGCATCCTCGCCTACGGCACTATCATCAACGCTGACAACCCCCTTTTTACTGATAATACTGCCTACATATTCCAACGACACATCAATCGGCGGCCCCATCGTATCAACTCCTGTATACTCCACCATATCCATGTGAAACGGAATACGTTGCCAATCATATCCCTGGTCAATATACGCCTGCTTGTCAATGCTAGGTGCCACCACCATAACAATAAACTCCACCGGCGTATCCCAGTCGAACTTATTGACCATTAGCTTGTGATACCCCGAAAATGCCAAACCATACTTGGATTTATTCGCCCCCCAATTCAGCACATCGCTAAATTTTCGATGCGGATACATATATTTCCCCGCCCCACCTAAGCGCATCATCACTTTTACTCGCGGTGTATAAAGTAAGTTATCAACAAACAAGGTTGGGTAAGTACTGTCTTTCCCCCGACTGGTCAGAAAAACCTTATTCAGCAACAAGGCCTCATCCCGCACCTCCTGCATCTGGTCCTTATCATATCCGGTTTTTGACGATTTTGGGTCTGGCGAAGGATCCAACGATATTTCCGGCACCCGATGCGGGCGATCAATATCAAGCGTCACACGAAATTCTGCGCTAAAGGTACGTGAATTTTTGTTCCCCGACGCTTCGGATTGTTGATATAAATCATCTTTACCCATCGCACGCACAGGACGCGTAGTACGATTTTTACGGTCTTTAGCGTTCAAACGACCAACCGTCACTTCAAACATATAACGCATGTTATCCAAACCATTTAAGCGGTAATACCATTCGGATGGATCGTCAATCGCCACCAGGCCAAGCGCACCCAACGCCGTTTCGCTGGCCATAGGCTTTACCCCTGGCACAGTATGCAAGCCAAACTGGTAAAATGGGTAAAACACAGCACCATGAAGCCCCTGCTCTGCAAACCGATACTCATTCGGTAACAACTCGCCCTTATTTAACGCGCGTGTCAGCCCTTTATAAACGGGACCATTAATATCAATCCCATCCGTTCGGCTCAACTGAACACGAATCGGATAAATGCTTTGATTCTCACTCTTGGTACTCACCACCGTCTCTTTCAGCACCACAATCACCCGAACCTGATCAAACGGTGACAACTCAGGATTAGCGCCGTTGAGTTTCTCATCCAACGGTTTCCAATCACTGTCTTTGTAATAACCCCGGGGCCGCCAATAAATGGCAGTATACTCATAGACCTCCTTATCCCTTAACTCTGTGTAAGTAGGTTTAAACACATCAGAAAAAGCATCAACGCTTTCACTACTAAAATGATGCACCGGAAACACCTTCTGAAACTCTGCTTTGATGGTATTGGAATAATAATTATCCAAAAACTTAGCAATCTGAATCGAACCCAGTAAGGGATTAATGGCCGTATCACCGGCAATACCCAGTATTTTAGTAAACGCCTTCATGCCAGTTTCGTATTCTGAAGGCTCCAGCACAACCCACTTACCGTTTTTATCCAAACCAAACCCCATATTGGGTTCATTATACGCAAAGCCCATTTCATTAATCGCATAAAGCCAGTATTCATCCAGGCTAAGTGGAAACAGGCTGCGCAAAGGAAAAATCCATTGGTCATTCAAAACAAAATTTTCAATATACTGCTGTACTTTATATTTTCGCAAAAGATGCCGGTACTCATTGACATCATTGGTTTTATTAGCCGCCCGGGTCAACAGCCCAATCAAGCCATAAATCGCCTCCGCCCGAAGACGAAACTGCGCATTAAGGTAATCACTCGCCTGCTGCTCCGTTGCCTCTAGCTCATGCACCTTATTGGGTTCAATTTTCCGTAAATCTTCGAGGGGGGACTTCATGAGCTTCTGGTTAATATGCGCCGATTCATTAAAACCCTGCAACAAATTATAATTGTTAATGATCGTGGTAAAATGATGATTCAAAAATGTTTCATCCGCCCACGATGCCGCGCTTTTAGTCACAGCCACACCCGCTTGCACGGCCACAATAACCGCCGCCACCACACGAGCACCAGGCACCGGCAACAACGCCAAAGCACCCACCGCAATATCAAGGGCATTACTGGCGGCCTCTTTTGCCGCTGCGTCCATCCCCAACTCATCGGCCACCGTCGCCGCACGCATCTTCTCCAGGTTGGTCATACCCTCGCGACTGGCCGCATAACTAGGCACCATGGTTTTATGCTCAAGCACCGCGACGACCCGACGGCTTTTGCCTTTGTTCTCTATGCCACCTTCATTAATCAAGCGGGTTTCGCCATATCCCACCACAGGCACGCGCTTTTTATCAATACCCCGAGCAACCAACAACGCTTGAATGGCCTTGCCACGCTTCATCGACAAACTCATATTATAAAGAAAGGAATGCGTCGAATCAGTATGCCCTTCAATGAGGGTGACCGTGGTGGGGTACGTTTCCATAAAGCTAACCACCGCATCAACACAACTAAAAAACGCGGGCTTAACAATGGCTTGATCCACGTCAAATGTCACATTAAGCACCAGACGCTTATTTTTTTCAGGTGCGATCTTTTGCTCACTGACTAACTTGCCAAATTTGTCGTAATACAAAAAAGAACTAATATCCGCGTGTTCTACACCGACCTTAGGCACCACCATTTCATGCACCTGGCGGTGATAATCTACGGCCACCTCATCCATGTGCTTAACATTCTCTTCCGCCTTTTCTGAGACTTGCATATAATTGGAAACCGACACCCCCAGTGCATTAACCGCCAAGCCCTTGCCAACCACCCCCATGTACTTATCAAACCTTGCTAAATAACGTGCGGGAATTTTATACTTACTGGCTAAAGAGGTGCCCTTGACCGGTTTTTTCGGATCATCGACCACACCACTGGCTTTGTTAGCTTGAAAAGCCTCAGCCACATCCAGTTTTTCGGTAAACACCCCTTTGACTTTCGCGGCATCTTCTCGGGCTTTCGTTAAGGCCGTAAGCTTGTCATTGAAATCTTTCACTTGGAACATCAGGTCAACGGATTTTTTGAGTTCTGGATTAACCGCAGTAATACCTGATAAGGCTTGACCATAAGCCCAGAATTTCTTCGATAAATCATCTGCCCCTAACACACCGGCAATCAACTCCGCTTTACTCTTGGTAATGGTAAGATGATGAACCGCCCCCTGGAAGCCTTTAGGTACAGTTTTTTTATTGTCCGCTTTGGGTGATTTATCGCCCTTTGCCAGCTTCGTGGCGTGTTCAATTAAGTGACTATATTGCAAAGGAAACTGCTGTAACATGGCCTCTTCAATGGTGATGGGGTCACAGTTAATGATTTCGAAATCGCCAGCAAGGTTTTTGATGTCGAAGCGGAATTTTTCTTTAAGCGTAAATGAAAAACTCCCTTCGCTCTCAACCAATTGACTCCAATGGCTATTTTTCGAAGTTTCCACCTCAAAATTGCTAACGCGTATATTGTAAAGACCACTAGAAAGGTTTTGTTCACTACCACGAAAGATGGTAAACCATAGTTCAGCGTCTTCTACTTTAGTAACTGTCTGCCTATTCTCAGTATTATATTCAGTTCCGTGCTGCCAAATATCTACATAAGCGTTCAGGAAGTTTGAATTAGAAAAGGTCAAAATAACTGCGCGAGTTTTTTGGATTGCAAAACCGTGTAATACTTTATTGCAGTAGCGCTTCTGATTACTATACCAATCCCGGTATAGGTCTTCCGCCTCTTTATTTTCCTTCAGTACATCAATATCGTCCTTGGGTAGGCGCAGTTCTTCAAAAGCTATATCCTTACGCTCCAATTCTTCAGGTTCTGTCCCGGCTAACAAGCTTGCAACTTCATCCGCCCAGTTCTCGCCATGCGCAGCAAACATAAAGCTCATTGCATCCATAGGTGGTAAATAAAACTTTTGTGATTTGGCTGCCTTAAGTTGCCGTATATCGCTACTGAAGCTAAAGTCTTTCTTGAGTTGCTTTATGACACCCTGTTCATTGGTAGACCAGGATATCAATTTCAAGCCCTGGTTGTCATATAACCCGCTTTTATTACGGGCTGGCATACTGCTCTCACTAAAAAAAACGGTATTCGATACCGGCTCATAACCGCCGACAGGCTTTCCGTTCCTATCGACATACTGAGCAAATAAATACGTGAGTGGTACGGGCTTGCATTCACCGGCGACTTTCTTGTTTTTTTCTGTATTTTGCTTATTTTTTTCGTTCATAATAATTCCAACACAATATTGGGCTAATAATATTTAGAAAATATTTATTTAATTTAATCGTTATAAACACTCATGTAAAACATTCGAGGCTTTAGATCAAGCAATTTTATTTCTTGCATTGTTTCGCTATGAACGGAAACAAGGTTTCCTATCGGCAAACAGAGCAGCTTCTTTTCTATAGGCGGAATTAAACACTCGGCATATTTAATAACCGCCAACACATTCTCAGGGGCTTTTGTACTAATGAAATAATACCCTTTTTTATCGCCGTAAAATATAAAGTCACCATTCCTACTGACATTATAAAAAGGATATCCTTGTATACGTTCCGCCAACTTTACCTCTCGAATCAACTCCCCATCAAAATCATACTCCGCAAAGCCGTTATGGGTCATGGCAATAAAATGCATATTATGAGGAATAAGATATAAACCACCAGTAGTTTTAATATATTTTCGTTTCTTGAGTTGTTTGGTATCTAAGTTGTACTGTACCCAATCTGCATAGTCTCCCCCCATTAACCCAAAGATTATGTTCTTACTATCCGGGGTCCATTGAAAGGAAGGAATTGCCCCACCCTCTGCAATTTGCTCTACTTTCTTTTTTTTAAGATCTACCAAATATTTTTTAATCCCTTTTCCAGTGCTTAAAGAATAGACTATATAGCGATTATCCGGTGAGCGTACTGGAGGATGATTAATAGAACCTGGCATCGGTGTACTTATCAGTTCCGCCGATACCACACGCCGAACATCAGTGCCATCCAAACGGCTGCTCCAAATTTCGGGTAAACCACTTTCCTTAAGTATAACCACAAACTGCAACCGCGGCGTACTAAACGTGTCCGGGTCACCATAAACCTCATCAGGAATATCAGCCGCACCAAGGCGTTTATCTTCTACTTCTGCATCAGCCGCTATCGTACTACTGCTTTCAACTTTCGGGTTTTCATCATTAGCCCCGGAACAACCCGCCAACAACAGCCCTGCCGCCAACAAAAATAGCATCAATATTGACACGTTAAGGCTCACAAATATCGGCAAAAGCCTTGGTAGTTGAACGTTATTGCTCATTATTTCTCCCAGCAAATGGGGGTGCGTTACACCCAGGTGTTATTTTATATTTCATACTAAAATTTTTCCAAATGCGCATACCGCACGATCAGAACAACACGTGCTCCACGACCAACTGCTAATTACACACCCTATTCAAGCAATCCTTTGCAATTAACAATCTACTTAACCTGATCATTATAAATGCTCAGGTGAAGCATCCTAAGCTTTAGATCAAGCAATTGTAGTTTCTCCATCGTTTCGCGATGAATGGAAAAAAGATCCCCACTCAACAAACAAAGTAACTTTTTTTCTATAGGCGGAATTAAACATCGGGAATCTTTAACAGAAGCCAGTACATTCTCAGGGTCTTTTGTATTAATAAAATAATACCCTTTTTTATCACCATAATATATAAATTCACCATTCCTGCTTACATTATAAAAAGGATACTTTTGTATACGCTCTGCCAACTTTACCTTTCGAATCAACTCCCCATCAAAATCATACTCCGCAAAACCGTCATAGGTCATGGCTATAAAATGCATATTGTGAGGAATAAGATACATTCCGCCACTATTCTTCATGTGCTTCTTTTTAGTGACTTTCTTGGTGTCCAAGCTATACTGAACCCGATCATTATACTCTCCACCGACCAGGGCAAATATTATATTTTTACTATTAGGTGTCCATTGAAATGAAGGAATTCCTCCCCCTGTCGCAATGACTTCCACTGTTTTCTCTTTTAGGTCTATTATTCGCTTTTCAATCGGGCCTTCCGGGTTGGTTGAATAGACAATATAACGGTTATCTGGTGAGCGTATCGGAGGATGATTAATGGAACCCGGTATTGGCGTACAGAGCAGCGCCGCCGAGACCGTACGCCGTACATCGGTTCCGTCTAACCGACTGCTCCAGATTTCCTGCAATCCACTTTCCTTAAGTGTAACGATAAACTGTAACCGCGGCGTACTAAACGTATCCGAGTCACCATAAACTTCATCAGGAATATCAGCCGCACCAAGGCGTTTATCTTCTACTTCTGCATCAGCTGCTTTCGTGCTACTGCTTTCAACTTTCGGATTTGCATCATTAGCACCGGAACAACCCGATGACAGTAGCCCGGCCACCAGTAACAACAGCATCAATACTGACACGTTAAGTTTCACAAATATCGGTAAAAGCCTTGGCATTTTAACGTTATTGCTCATTATGTCGCTCATTAAATGAGCGTGCGGTATACCCGCATGTTATTTCATATCTCATACTACAGCTCTTTTGCCAGATGCACAGTCCACACAATCGGAACAAATTACATGTATTCTCCAGCTCAGTCTAAATTGCTCCATCAGAATATTTTTCGCCACCAAATACAGTCGCAGTTCCAAACAAAGTCACCATTAAGACTATCACCTTACCCCCAATTAACTTCACCTCACCACCCATGCCATGCAAGAACCCCCCTTCTGACGATATTAGTGCTGGTTCAACATCAACCAAATCACTCGCAGCAATCTCTCAATGGCTAGAAATAACCATTTATGGCTTTCACGCGAATCCTGTCCATACTAAGAGTGCCGACTTGCTTATGGAATACGATTAACTCATTTTCCCTTTATCTCCTGCAATGCCTCGTTGATCTTAAACATAACAATAAATAGCTCGCACGTTACCCGCACAACCACCGCCCCCACCACCGCCAATAAAACACTAAGTAGTATGGGTTCAACCTTAAACTCTAATTCAAAAAAGAACCACCCACTTGTGATGGCCCCCAGAAGCAAAAACCAGTATATCGGCAAAATTAACTTTGGCGTTATCATTTTATCAAAATATAAAAAATCTCTCATTTATTGTTCCTCTTTATTTACTGGATCATTATCCCTCAGAAGTCACACTATACGAGGCTATTGAAAACTACGTAGCGTTTGTTCCATACTAATAGGCTCACCCCAAATTTAAAGCGACGGCATTCTTAATATCCCCCTCAAACAATGAATGGTAAAAACTTACATTTACCATTCATTCCCCTATTTTTTTCTGCTAACTTTCTTGTTTTTTTTCGCTCATAATAAACTCAGCATAATGTCAGACCGGCACCCAATATTAAACCAAAAACTACATAATCAATTCATTGTAAACGCTCATGTGAAATATTCTTGACTCAAGACTGAGTAATTTTTTTCCTCTGTAGTTTCATTATTAACAGCGACTAAATCGCCCCCCTTTAAACAACGCAGTTCATCTCGATTCGAGAGAACCAAACATTGATAATCCCTAAATGAAACCAATATAGTTGCTGGGTCATTTATTTTTATTAGGTGATTCCCTTCCCTATCCGCATAGAGTAATAATTCTCCATTGCGGCTTACATCATAATAGGGGTACTTTTGTATACGCTCTGCTAATTTCACCTCTCTAATCAAGCCCCCTTCAAAATCATACTCTGCAAAACCGTCATAGGTCATGGCAATAAAATGCATATTATGAGGAATAAGGTACATTCCACCGCTATTCTTCATATGCTTCTTTTTAGTGATTTTCCTGGTATCCAAGTTATACTGAACCCGATCATTATACTCTCCCCCAACCAAGGCAAATATTATATTCCCACTATCAGGCGTCCATTGAAACGAAGGAATTCCTCCCCCTGTCGCAATCACTTCCACTGTTCTCTCTTTTAAATCTATTATTCGCTTTTCAATCGGGCCTTCCGGATTAGTAGAATAAACAATATAGCGGTTGTCCGGTGAGCGTGCAGGAGGATGATTAACTGCCCCCGATTTTGGCGTACTCAGCAAAGCCGCCGATACCACACGCCTGACGTCCGTCCCATCTAAACGACTGCTCCAAATCTCTTGCAAACCACTTTCCTTTATGCGCACCACAAACTGTAACCGCGGTGCACTAAACGTGTCCGAGTCACTATAAACTTCATCAGGAATATCAGCCGCACCAAGGCGTTTATCTTCTGTTTCTACAACAGCAGCATCTGATTTGGGGCTTTCCGGGTTGGGGTTGCTACTATCGGGGCGAGAACATGCTGAAAGCGCTAGCACAACGGTCATCACAAGCAGCATATACGCAGGGCGGGCACATTTGTTGCGCCCATGCTTTACGTTATTGAGCATTACGCCCACTACTGACCATTAAAAGGCACGATACGGCCTCATTTTTATCTCTTCCAGGCATGGCGCTATGCTACCGAATGCTACAAACGACGACTGGAAGTCACTTCTTCGTAGCTTAAATCTTCAAAGATAAACGTAGGCGGGATGCCCTCTTCATTCGGATCAAATATCATGTCGAACGTACCTTTTTTAGGCACATCAGCAAACATTAATTCCACCCAGTCGGGCATTGATTCCGCCATATTTTTGACGTGTAACGTCTGGTGCCAGCTATGGTCGGTTGCCTGTAGGGTGATGGTGTCGTTTTGGGCTTCGGGTGAGTATAAATCGAGCTGATAATGAAAGAACACGCCACCAAAGCCTCCTTCCGTCAGGTATACCGCAGGTATGCTATGACCACGGTATTTTGAAATCATGTCCGGCTTTTTACCTTCATAGCCTACAATATCGGGGGCTTGGGTTATGGGTTCCACCAGTGGATCGTCACCACTAAAGCCTTGTTGATAGCTCGAAAGATCAATGCGTTGGAGTTTGTTTTTTATAGCGTCGTCGGGGCTTATCTGGGCAGTTTTTTGTTTAATGCGTGGCAGCAGGCGAATATCATCAGGATGGGTGCCCCCGGCTTTACCGATATCCTCCCAGCTCCATTGACTGCGGGAATGCGCCAATTGGATGGTTTGAACCTCGCCATTGATTTTGTGAGGTAATAGGAGCAAATTCATCATTAAACCGGTGTTGTTTCGCTCATCTTTACCCGCATCATGGCCTAATTCAACATCGCCCATTTCACCAAAGTCGTTGTATACCTGAAGTTCGCGCCACAAGTACCCATTAACAAACACATAGAGCCAACCACTGGGCAGTAACGTGGCGCTCGCTTTGTTTTCGGGCGAGGTGCAATAAAGCAACTGAACGGGGACCAGAACGTTGTCCCACTCATCCTTTTCGGTTTCCCTGGCAACGGGGGTAATGCTCTTGGCCAGGGGGATGCGGTCGGTGCCAACCACATAACGCAGCTCTCTTGGCTTATTTGGCACATCATCAATACTGATAATGAGTCGATGTGGATCCCGGCTGATATTTCGGGTAAACGTCGCGTCTCTACGATGCTCCCCATCCGAGGTCCGCGTCACCTCCACAAAACCCTCTAAATCGTCAGGACTTTGACCGGCTACTTCAATCACTATTTTGTATTTTTGATCTTCTTTAACCGCGGGCTCTTCCCACCGTTTACGCTGGTAGTCCGTTATTGGCCGAGGCTTTGGCTCTGGTGCGGGTATGATGGAACTGGCCCTGCGAGTTGGGGTTTCTTCTTCCTCTTCTACGGGGCAAACATACAGCCCCCCTTCGTTGAGTTTTTTTGCCAGTTGGGCAATGATGGTTTCGGTGCGGGCAGGACGTGCGACCCCTACATTGAATAGGTCGGCATGCAGTTCTGTTAACTGATTCATTGCGTACGGGTAGTCACTGAATTTTCTAAGAAATTGGTCAGCACAGGCCGTGTCGTTAAAGGGCAGGCATTTACCGGGTAAGATATAGCCATAAGGAATAATATCAAATTTACCTATAGGGCTATTTAGGCGAAGTAGCATAGTGGGTCTCAGTATTATTAGTAGTTCAAATGGGTTGAAATCTTTCTAAACGAAAGTATTGAGCGATATGAATATATTGACTAATCGTATATAACATTGCAAACGTTATTTATGTGAAATATTCACACTATAAGCTGATTCGCGTTTAATGCCGTCAAGCAATATCTTATGTACTAATATAGCTCTTTATTGATATTACTTAATCAATATGATAGCAAATAAATCGTATACTGACCGTTAACGCTGACAGCGGGCAACTTGACTCAATGACATAATTTAAGAAAGGCAAAATCGCCACCGTTATGGCCAAGCATTGGGCAGGAAAACACCGCTGCGATGGGACGAAAAGAACGCGCTATAGGAGCGTGCTATAAATATGCTCGCAGCGATTAGGATGTTAGGTGTCAATAGCACACCCTCTTCATCCCAAGGCGGCATCGAGATACCGCGCAATAGTTACGCGATGACTTGGCAGTTCGCCTACATTAACGAACCTACTGTTGGTGCCACGAAATAAATATGGCGTATTTTTAACACCTAAATGTCTCAACCGCTACGACTATAGTATTGCCACCCAGCTGATCAACAAGCCGTTATACTCCGATTGGTCAATGACAACATTATCATGCGAAGGAAGCTGCGACACGAAGGCAAGCTGCGCAAGCAATACAAATAATACGATTATTAATTGACGACTATTAATTGGCGATTATTGGTTGTTGATTGTTGATTGTTGATTGTTGATTGTTGATGATTAGTTCGTGATTATTGATTGCCGACGAGGGGATGTTAACCATTAGAAAGGCGGTCCTGTTGAATCTAAAAAAATGCCCGGCAAGGTGTGAGGAGAGAGGTCTGCTTATTCCAAATGAACCCCGAACAACGCAGCTTGGCGTTTTTTCAGGCACAACCCGAAGGGCCTTTCTAATGGTTAATACCCCCCTAGTTATTGCTAATGCGATTGGTGGTAAATTAGTAGGCGCCTGCCCCCCCTTCAACTTCAAAGCGCCGCTAATTTGCCGCAACCTACTCTGCTATTTATCGTTATTCGGTGTTTTGGGCTTGTTATAAAATGTACCCGGGAAACCAACAACTTGACTGGACCCGCCGTCAATAGCGCTGATTTTCGCTGTTCCTTCTTTTTTTACTTCATCGATTCGAACAATCGAGTGCATAGGGATGTAGGTTCGTTTTACTTCGCTGAATTCATCTTTTAATCGTTCTTCTGAGGGATCAATCACCACCGCCGACTTTTCTCCAAAAACAAAGCCTTCTACTTCTATAAAACCAAACATTCCAGACTGGGCAATTTCCTTGGCGTAAACTTCATATACTTTTCCCTGATTGACAAATATGACTTTAAATACCGTTTTTTCTTGTGTTTTTTCTGACATTTAGTAAGCATCTCCCGATTCTGCTCGCACATTTGTTGCGATCCGCCGCGCATTATACCCTTCGTCAGTAATTTTTTATATTGGATGATGCTCAATGGATGGCTTGTTTGTGACAAAGCCCGGCAATATTCCGATGCTGCCACACAGTAGGGCACGGGGGGTAAGAAAAGATCGGCTAAATGCGGTACTCAGGCAGTGAAGCTCAAGATGAATAATAATGTGCTTTTTTTGAACCCTTATTTAAACCTTTGTTTAAACCCTTGGTTGATGCCATTTGCAACATCAAATCGATTAGCTCCTCCGCTGCCAACCAGTCTTGCATATGGGCATCACCATTAAAACCTCGTTGCTCTGCCTTATAGTAGGCCGCTTCTGCAATGAGCTTATGACGTTTTTCGGGGGTAATATCTGATGCGCTTGCTGTCACAAGCGCGAGGTTCTGGCGTGGATGAGCTGGCTTTTTTGTAGACATTTCAGCGACTCCTCTCCGCTTACTTCTGAATAGGCGTTACCGCGACGACCTAAAAATAACTAACGCAAACACCTACTATACGTTAGTAGGACTCCATTAACGCATAAATTTAGCCCTACGGTATTGATTTGCATCAAACAGACGCTATTGGGTTTCAAGTCGCTATGAACAACACTTGAAACCCACAAGCTGGGGGTAAATAACATACTATTAGCGAACGTTTGCTACAATAATGGCCCGCTGTGGTGCAGGCAGTCCTTCCAGGGTTTTTTCATTGTCATTGGGATCGAGAAAGTCTTTTAATGACTCAAATTGCATCCAATTTGTTGAGCGCTGTTCCCCAAACGTGGTTTTTGTAACATCAACCAAGCGAATATTGCTGTAGCCACAACGCGTTAACCACGACATTAACGTTTGCGGTGTTGGCAGAAACCACACATTACGCATTTTTGCGTAACGACCTTCTGGTACTAAGGTGTACCCCATTGCGCCCTCTACCACAAGAGTTTCCAACACCAGCTCGCCTCCTGGACAGACAAACTGCTTTAGATCTAGCAGATGATCAATAGGTGAGCGGCGATGGTATAACACCCCCATGGAAAAAACAGTATCGAATATGCGGAGCTCGCCCGGCATATCATCACTGCTCAATGGCAAGAGATGGATGTTTGGGTGCTGAGCATATTTCTGCATCGCGTAAAACTGCATAACGTAAAGTATGGTGGGATCTATCCCCACCACTAGTTTTGCACCCGCCCCCGCCATGCGCCAGCAATGATAACCACTGCCGCAACCAATATCCAGCACCGTCCGGTTAGCCAGGGGGCTGATGTGATGCTTGAGTCGTTCCCATTTTAAGTCCGAGCGCCACTCTGTATCCACCTTAAGGCCAAACAATTCAAAAGGCCCTTTGCGCCAGGGATGCAATTCACGTAACAAGCCCTCAATGCGCACAAGTGACGGCTCATCACTATCACACGCCGCGCCGATTTGAATGGTGGGCGATGCTATGTCTATATTAGAGGGTGTCACGGCCGGTAAATCGTTAAGAATACGAATCCATTTATCCTTATCACCGTGTTTAAGCTCACGCAAAACCTTATCAACTGCGCATTTGAGTTTTTCAGCCCGATTAGATACACCCTGCGCTGATAGCGTTGCATATAACTGGCTATAATCGATCATTTTATGGCGACGATGGATGCAAAATTAAAACACTGGAACCAGGTATAGCATTGAGAAAAACCAATGGCATTTAATCGCTCCAGATGGGCAGCCAGTGTATCCAGTACCAGCACGTTTTCCAGTGCGGTTCGCTTCTGGTTTATTTCAAGGTCCGAATAACCGTTTAGGCGTTTAAAGGCATGATACATTTCGACCTGCTGCTGCTCTTCGGTTGGGTCAGCAAAGGCGATTTTTTCGGACAAGATAAAAACTCCCCCCGGTAACAGTCCATCATAAATTTTCGTTAATAGTGGGTAGCGATCATCAACCGCAATAAATTGCAACACCAGGTTGAGCACGGCCACTGACGCATTTTGTATTAACACCTCTCGGATATCAGCACAAACCACGTCAATTGGCAACGAGGTGTCGTGTTTATCAATGTTTGTGCGGCACCGTTTTACCATTGCCTCAGAACTATCAACAGCGATAATGCGACAATCGTTTGCCTTAATATGGTGTTGCATCGCCAAGCTTCCTGCCCCCAACGAGCAACCCAGGTCATAACAGATGCTGCCTTGCCTCGCATATTGCCCGGCCAGCACACCAATCATTGAGATAATGGCCGCATAGCCGGGAACCGAGCGCTGAATCATATCGGCAAATACCGTGGCGACCGACTCATCAAAGGCAAAATCAGCCACGTTATCACGAGGCTCGCGGTAGAGCTGGTCTTTTAGTTGTTGCGGAGGAAGCGAACGATTTACTGTTTTATGATCGTGCGTTTTTTTATTGTCATTCATAGTGGATGTTTTAAATACTTCATTGCCAAGGTCAAAAAATCAGGGCGGAAAAACCATGCAAGTTGCACCGCATGCCATATTAGGCTATTAAGAGAAGGTACCCGCTATAATAAATTGCGCTGACGGACGTGCCGCTCCGTTTTGATGAGCCATTTTTTGATGCGGTTGGAATCACCATATTTACTAAGCTTCCCCCACGAATTTAGCAACACCAGAATTAGCGGCCGTTCCCCAATTGTTATTTTCATGACCAGGCAATTGCCGGCCTCTGACGTAAAACCGGTTTTGCTCAGGCTAATTTCCCAATTATCCTTTCTGACTAACCGGTTAGTGTTTCGGAACTTAAACACCTTGCCCGTGTTGGCATCTACGACGGAGTCTTCCTGGGTCGTGGTTAACGCCCGTATAAGGGGGTATTGACTGGCGGCGTCTACTAATTGCACCAGCTCAGTGGCTGTGGATATGTTTTCGTTACGTAACCCTGCCGCATCCGCAAATTTGGTTTTTTTAAAGCCAAGCGAAGCCGCCTTTCGGTTCATCGCGGCAACAAATGCCTGATTGCCCCCCGGATAGGTTCGGGCGAGCGCCACTGCCGCCCGGTTAGCTGAGGCTGCCAATGCCAATAATAACAAATCGGCCCGCGTTAATGTTGTGCCAAATGGTAACCTGGACTTGGAATAACGCAATCGATCCTTGTCAGCAGACACGATGGTAATAGACTCATCCATTGGCAACTGCGCGTCAATCAATACCATTGCAGTCATCAACTTGGTCACGGAGGCAATAGGTACTTTTTTGTTTGCGCTCCGGTCAATAATCACTTCGTTATCCCGCGCATCATAGACCATGGCAATGTGCGAACGCAGAAATAGTTTGCGCGGTTTGCCGTGTCGCCGTAATGCCGTCGCCGGAACATAACTGGCCGCGATCTCTGCCAGTGGGTCAGATGTGGGTGCTTGTGTAGAAGACGGTGTGGCCGACAGAACACCCCCCGTTTCCTCCTTAAGGGCACTGGCGCCCGCGAGGTTCATTGGGCCAACAAAAAACCCATAAGCTATTAATATTAATAAATATTTTTTCATAAAACGACAGATAGTACTTTGTGTGATAATTTAGATGACATCGGATGAAAAGCTGAAATGTAAACGGCAGACAGGCTTAAACATACTCAGTAAAGTATATCAACTTCTGCGTTTTTATCACAATAAAAAGGTATTGTTGATTCCACGGTTGGCTCCACGGGAACCAATGCGCATTATTAATCGATTCTATAGCAATGCGATAAGCGGGTGTTTAATGAATGTTTAGCGAGTGATTAGCGGGCGAATAGCGCTTCATGATGGCAAAATGGCGAAGCTATTAATGGCAAAACTAGTAATAGCGAACCTATTTACGACGACGATACAAAACCGCCTGCATTACAATAAGGACGCAGCCCCCTTGATCCGGCCAACATAGCTGGCTAGCGGCAATTGCGGCGCTGCCAGTGTCATTGAGGGCTAATAACTAATAACTAATAACTAACCGCATCGTCAAATTCATACAAGCGGGACACACAAATAATACATTCGCGTGCGCCATCGTGCATACATTGTGTTTCTTCTATGTCAAAACACTCGCCATAACGCTCGCCTAACCCACGCACCACCCCCTTGACCACATCGCACATTTTACGATGCGATTGATACCGCAAAATGAGCAAGTCCTCGGTTTCACGATGCGTTAAAATCAGCGGAGGTTTTCGCTGAGGATTATGGCGATGAATAGCATGATGTATACATCCACCGGCGTTTTCAATAACATCAAAGGTTTTCCACTGATCTTCTTTGGTATACATATGGTAAAAATCCATTAATTTGTTACCCACATAAGCACCAAAGTCTTCCAGAACAGCAGGTAATGGTATCGCTAACGCCGTTGACGCCGATTGTGCCAACGCCACCATTTCTTCATCGGGGTATTCGGTCACTGGAAAGAATATTTTATAGCCATATCCATTATCCTTGAGTAAGGCCTTCCAGGTATCTTCCCCACCATGACGTTCAATAACGTAATCACGTAAAAAATCAAAAATAACACCGTACATAATATCATCCCTATTTAGATCAACCATTTTGACATGGGTTAACAATATTAACCCACCGGTATTACCCCACCGGTTCCTTAGTTGTTATTTTTGAGATACGACGAAGTACCACCAGAAGCAGCATCAGGCCAGTATGCCGTGATAACCATCAATTAGATCGTTAGTTTCTTAACGCCTTGCGCAATAACTTAATATTTCTAGCCGATGAAAGACTATACCGTCATTGCGTCATTGCGTCATTGCGTCATAATAGGCACACCCATAAAATATATTCCAATTTATTCCAAATGTCCTAATTTTCGCCATTCGTGGCGTGAAATTCATAGTATGAAGTTCATACTATAAAGAATGACAAAGCATCGAGTGTACAGCAGATGCTACGTACTGTAATTCCAAACCCATGATGAATGAGCAAGCCGCACTATAAAACGTTTATTGACGATCCATGACTAAGACGTTAATGGTATTATCTCAATTAGCAAACAATCACCCCCACTATTACGCCTCCGCAATAACAGCCACATAAAATAGGCATAATCATAAAAATAAAATTAAGGTGTAAGCTGTCTGTTTTATTAAAACAAAAGAAACGCTAAGGTCTCGGGGGTGTTAACCATTAAAACGGCGGTCCTGTTGAATCTAAAAAAACATCAGGCAAGGCGTGAGAAAAAAGATTTGGTTATTGCAGATGAACGACGAACAACGCAGCCTGGCGCTTTTTCAGGCGCAACCCGAAGGGCCGCCGTTCTAATGGTTAACACCCCCTACTCCCGTTATTGCAAACGAGAATGATCACTGTAGTATGAACGATCATCTAACAAAACTCTGTTGTGTCTACGACATTACAAAATGGCGCTACCGCACAAGGACAGGCATCGGTAGATTTGTTGCCGGTATGCGGCTAATCCCTTGCTTTAAACGCCAGAAGGAAACACCGTTTGCCAACCCCAGGTAATCACCCCATTTTGCAAAATTAAGTTAATTTCCACCGCCGTATACTGTAAAATCGGTTTTTTGTGAATATTTGCATTATCATGGGGCACCACAGAACTGAACCTGACAAAATAAAAAAGTGAAAACCTAGTATATGCGATTTTATTACTTCATTTTATTGGTCGTTGCGCTCCATTTAATCGGTTGCGATCACAATGATAACAACGATAGCAGCCGCTTTGTTGATGCAAGTAGTCGCGATGCAAATAGTAACGACCCAAATAGCGGCGATACGAACAGTAGTGATACACGCAGTGCTGTTGATGCTAACGCGCCCCCCACCTCAACGACACCCCGTGCTGCAACGGCTAATGCCACAAACGGTAACTCAGACGGTAACTCAGACGGTGCCGCAAACAGCGCTGCAAGCAACGCAACAGCCAGCAATACACGCGTTGATACCGCTCAATCGGCAATGAGCCCGATAGCAAGGAGTCCGGGAACAAGTAACGCATCGATAACCCCAAATACGGTTGAGCAAGTAGCGGAGACGTGTAATGAGTGTCATCGTGCAGAACCTGTCGAAGCCGACAATGCAGCTCCCTATATAGCCGGACAACATGCCAACTACCTGGCCAATGCTATTCAAGCGTATATTAACGGAACCCGCACTGACCAAGATAAGAAAGCGCTGTTTTCATCGCTCACGAAGCCACAAATCAATGGCATCGTTACCTATTACGCGAATCAGCCACGTCAATGGCAACGCTTAGCCCAAGCCCCCCGAAAAACGGTCGCCGCCTCCAATAAATCGATAAATTCCATTAAGGAGTTAGCCTCATCTTGTTTTGCCTGTCACGGAAAAAACGGTAATAGCCTAACCGACGGCGTGCCCAGCATCGCTGGCTTAAGCGCCGATTACTTACAAAAAGCACTTGGTGAGTATATTAATGGCCGCCGAGATAATGAGTTTATGAAAGTGTTTAAACATTCACTGAATCCTCAAAAAATCCATCAACTCAGTGATTATTTTTCCTCACAACAACGTAAAAAAACCGGCTTAGCGATTCATGGCAATATTAACACTGGCGGGAGTCTTGCCAACAATCACTGTGCGGGCTGTCATGGCGTTGAGGGCAATAGCGCGGTTGCGACCATACCAAGTCTGTCTGGTCAAAATGAAAGTTATCTCGTCAAGGCCATAAGCACTTATCGCGACGGCAGCCGAAACAACCCAATGATGAAACAAGCGTTGGATAACCTGTCCAAGCAGCAAATACGCCATATTGCCAGCTATTACGCTGTGCAGAAACCGGCACCGATCTCAATAAAACCACAACCATCAACTAAATTTGACCCGGTCAATGACGGAAAAGCGCTGGCCGCCGCATGTGCCGGTTGCCACGGCGACCAAGGTAATAGTAAACGACCGGGCGTGCCAAGCCTTACTCGCCTTACGACGGACTATCTAAAAATAGCCATTAACGCCTATAAAAACGGTGATCGAAAACATGCCTTAATGCATTTTTTTGTTAACCCGTTAAGCGACGATGACATCAGTAAATTGGCATTGTATTATGCACTGCAAACACCGGAGATGGCGGTAAACGCCAATGCGGACAACAGCAATAACCATAATAGTCGTAATAATAGTAACAGTAATAGTAATAATAGTGACAACAATGCAGAGGCACTCGCCGACATTATCCCCAGCTGCGCGGCTTGCCATGGCGACAATGGTAATAGCCAGTCATCTCCAACACCAAGCCTAGCTGGCCAGGATGAGGACTATCTTAAAATGGCTATTACGCATTACCAGTCGGGACAACGACAACACGATGATATGCGCAAGGCGACGGCCGAATTGGCACCGGCAAGTATCGATCAACTGGCCCGTTATTATGCATCACAAGCCCCGACTAAGCCGCTTACCCGCATTCCTGAGCCTCCCGACGTTATTGCACAACGATGTGACCGCTGCCATGGTAAAGACGGCGAAGGGCTTGACATCGCCGTTAGCGCTAACGCTGAAGCGGCCGGTGCCATACCGATTTTAGCCGGGCAATCACCACAGTATCTGCTTAAAAGCTTGCAGGACTACAAGTCGGGCGCGCGCAAACACTCCGCAATGCGCGCCATGGCTGATGTGTTGAGTTCGTTGGAAATGAAAGCGATTGCCACGCATTACTCACATAAACCAGTCAAGTAAACCACCAATTAAACCAGCGCCGTAAACTTACCCAAACATCACTGCACATTAAAGAATAATGCCATCAATAACCCTTACCACCCTGAATGCCCGCTATATACATGCGTCGCTGGGATTACGTTACTTGTTTGCTAATATGGGCCACCTGCAACCCAGCACGACGTTGCTGGAGTTTACCATCGACAACCGCCCCATTGACATTGCCGAGACCTTATTGCATCGTGCCGCCGAACTGAAACAGTCACAGATGAACACCGCAGCGCAAACATCATCGCCCCCTGCCCCCGCCGCCACATCGGATCGACGACCAAACATCATCGGCTTTGGTGTCTACATCTGGAACATACAAGAAACCACCGAAGTAATAGCGCTGATAAAGTCTATTAGCCCCGAAACCGTTATTGTGATTGGCGGGCCGGAAGTGAGCTACGAAACCACGGAGCAAGCCATTACGGCGCTGGCAGACCATGTGATACCAGGGGCCGCCGATTTAAGTTTTCGAGTACTTTGCGAAAAAATACTACAGGGTAAACCACCGCTCAACAAAGTGGAGGCATCACCACCCATCGACCTCGCATCGATTACGCTGCCCTATCAGTATTATAACGATCAGGACATTGCCAACCGTGTGATGTATGTGGAAGCATCCAGGGGTTGCCCCTTTAAATGTGAGTTCTGCTTATCCTCCCTGGATAAAACAGCCTGGCCATTTGACCTTGATTTATTTCTTGGAGAAATGCAGGCACTTTACACACGGGGCGCGCGCCACTTTAAATTCGTTGATCGTACCTTTAACTTAAAAATAGACACCAGTATTAAAATACTGACGTTTTTTCTAGACAGGCTGGATGACAAACTGTTTCTTCATTTTGAATTAATACCGGATCATTTACCGGACCGGCTAAAAGCCATTATCCAAAAATTTCCTCAAGGCTCATTACAGTTTGAAATTGGCATACAGAGTTTTAATCCCGAGGTGCAAAAACACATAAGTCGGAAGCAGGATACGGATAAAACCCTACAAAACATCCATTGGTTACGTACTGAAACGCAGGCATACCTGCATACTGATCTGATCATCGGTTTACCCGGAGAAGACGTGGCAAGTTTTGCCCGGGGATTTAATACGCTCGCCGCCTTAAAACCTCATGAGATTCAGGTTGGCATTTTAAAACGGTTGCGGGGTACACCGATCATCAGGCACAGCAACACCTTCAATATTCGGTATAACCCCTATCCACCTTACAATATACTGTGTTCAGACCGGATAGACTTCAACACCATGCAGCAGCTAACCCGTTTTGCGCGTTACTGGGATATGATTGCAAACTCAGGTCGTTTCACGAATAGTTTGTGGCTGATACTTGGCGATAATCCCTTTGACAAATTTTTTACGTTAAGTGAATGGTTGTATCAGCGCACCAGGCAAACACATCGGTTAGCCTTGCCTCGCTTGTTTGAGCTTTTGTATACCGGCTGCATTGAATGCCTCAATATTGCTGCCGAGGTTGCCGCCGATAGCTTGTGGCAAGATTACCAGAATACGAAATTAAAAAGCCGTCCCAGTTTTATTGCAGAAAAAGTTACGGCAAAAGCCACAAAAAAAGCCACAGCAAAACCCGCGATGAATAAACCACCCGTGACGAAGACCCCATCCAAGGCCGGTAAACGTCAGTCGCGGCATTTACAGCCACCATCAGCAACATAATGCTCCTAAAGGCAGACACTGCTACTACTTGATGCGCACTATTAACACTATTGACGCACCCGACTCAATGCAGGTCGTTTTAGCGCAAAACAAGACGAAGTAACAATGTTATTGGGTCGGCGTATAGAACCCTTTATTTGACTAAAAAAGCAGCATGGATAATCCAAATTTCAAAAATGCCTTAAAAAATGAAAGTCGAAACCTAACTTCGCTGGCTGCCGATGGTCAACTAACCCCACCGGCCGCACGCACCCTGGAAATTGAGCGTATTCTCTCTTTGTTGGGCAGGCGACGTTCAGGTCTGCTCATTGGGCCTGAAGGCGTTGGTAAAACGGCAGTGATTCACGGACTGGCTCACACGCTCAGACTAAAACTGGGTTTGCGCCTACGTGAAATGTCCACCCCCAGTTTTTTTACCGGTACTCGTTACCTGGGTGAATGGGAAACAAAAACCCAGGACATTGCCAATGCCGCAATCAAGAGCAGCTCAGTATTGTATCTGACAGATATTTGGAATCTTCCCACCGCAGGGGTATCTTCGAACAGCACCAGTAATTTACTTGACACCTTACGGCCAATGCTTCAAAACGGCGACATACTACTGCTTGCAGAAGTAACGCCTGAGCAGTTATTGTTGATGCAGAAAACACCGGGATTTGTCGCATTATTTGAGCAGGTTTTCATTAAGCCCTTGGACACGCCCACGATAAAATCCATACTATCAGCCACTGCCAAACACTCCAACCTACCCTGGAGTGAAGCATCCAGCCAGCGCGTGATAACCTTATGCCAGCAATTTTTAGCCAGCGCTGCAGGCCCCGGGCCAGCACTGACACTACTCAGTCAAATTAAGGATTATCACCAGCAAATATCAAATATTGGCGAAGCCGAAGAAATTACCCCGGCATTTATTGAAAAGATTTTCTCGATCTATTCTGGCTTACCACTGTTTATTGTTTCTCGCGACATGGTCAAGTCAATGCGCGACATTCGAGACTGGTTTAAACAAAAAGTGATCGGGCAACCCAAAGCCATTGATGCGGTTATCGAGACTATCACGTTATTTAAGGCTGGCTTACATGATCCTAACCGACCCATTGGTGCTTTTTTGTTTGTGGGCCCCACCGGAGTCGGTAAAACAGAACTTGCAAAAGCCATCGCCCATTTCCTGTTTGGCAGCGAACGTCGGTTACTACGCTTTGATTTATCGGAATTTAAAGACTATCACGCATTTGAGCTATTAATTGGTGATCCACGAGCCACGCAAAAGCCCGCGAGGCTGGCTGATCCTGTGCGCGCCCATCCATTTCAGGTAGTACTGTTTGACGAACTCGAAAAAGCTCATGCCAATATCTCGGACTTATTGCTGCAAATACTGGATGAGGGACGATTAACGCCGCCCGGCGGTAAAACCATCAATTTTCGCAACACTATTATCATCGCAACGTCCAACGTAGGTGCCCGTGAAGCAGGTAATCGTTCCATTGGATTTACCTCTCATGATGACCAACAAGCCACATCGGATAAGATGCGCCATGCGCTGGAAAACCGTTTTCGGCCGGAATTTCTTAATCGCTTCCAGCATATTGTATTGTTTCACGGACTTACCCAATCGCAAGTGGCTTTTATTGCCAACCAGGATATTAAACAACTACTAACCCGTGAGGGCATTGCAACCCGTAAACTCTCTATCGAAGTCGCCGATGACCTAATCGCGCATGTGGTTAAACAGGGTTATGACGTTAAATACGGCGCCCGCGCACTCAAGCGCGAAATTCAACATAACGTGGTATTACCCATTGCCGAATTTTTAATGGAACATCCCGTCACCCCTGGTTCGGTGTTGAAACTCAGTTATCGTCATCATCGCCCCAGCGTTAACGTTATCCCAACCGCGGCGAGCAAAGCAACCGAAAAAGAGCGTTTACCCATAAAAGCCTCAGACGGGTGCAGTTATTCTCGGCAGGATCTTGAAACTAATCTTGCGGACCAAAAAGCAAGAGTGGATCGACTAAGCCAAGACCTGGACGAACCATCCTTGCGCAACAACATTAGCGAACTGGAACAACAGCAATTAGCGGATGATTTTTGGGCCAACAGAGAACAAGCCGCATTCGTGGTATCCTCACTTGACCATTTAAACAGTGCATTAAACCGCTTAGTCAACCTCAGGGAATCCTTGGATAACATCGAGCAACGCTTGAGTACTTCGGTATCACGCAACGAACTTATTTTTTTAACAGAGTCCCAATTAAAACTGGAAAATAGGCTTGTCAATGCGCGGCGCGAACTATTATTAATGGGACCAGACGGTAAATGGGATGCACTGGTACACCTCTCCCCCATCGGGGTTCCAGACATTGCCAGGGATATGATGTATCGGCTCTACACCGACTGGGCCAAGTGGCGAAATTTGGATGTTAGCCTATTGTGTAACCCGCTGAGGGATGATGAACCGATATTCCTGGCGATCAAAGGAGCCTATGCCTACGGTTGCCTGAAACTCGAATCAGGTTTGCACCGCGTTCGTAATACGGATCAGAACAGTGTGGTTCGTGTTCATGTAGCGCCTTGGACAACCGCAAGCGGTGAAGTCACCTTGGCAGAACAACGTGCGCTGAAAAAACAAGGTCAACTTGGCGGGAAAGTCAGATCCCGCTTGGTCGTTAATATGCATGCTACACAGCAATTTATCCTCCAAAATCATCTTAGCTTAGTGGCAAACCGCGACTTGGCCGATAGCCTGGCCGCGTCCTGGAATAATGCCCCGACATTGATCGACGAGATGGTAAGGCGTTATGATCTTGAACCGTTTACCGTTCGAGATTATCTGACAGACCTTAATACCGGTCGAAAAGAGCTGCTAAAACCCCAGCGTTTTCATACATTATTGTGTCAGCGCATTGATGTTAGTGCATCCGATGCACTAAAGAATTACCCCTAGTGTTAATACCCAATATGAACGACCGTGTTTCTGCCCAGGCGCTTCGCATCATACATGGCGGTATCCGCTTTTTGCAATAACGACTCGATGTTATGATGGCTGATATCGGAATCGTGATGGTTTTCTGGGTGAAGCAGACCAATACTCACTGTTGCAGGGATATCATTGCCCTGCCAACTAAATTGATAGTTTTCCAGGTAGGTACGTATTTCCCGCGCGCGACTTATCCCAACCTCAGTTTCACAGCTCATTTGTATTACAAATTCATCGCCCCCATATCGGGCAACAATATCATTGGTGCGCATATTAAGTTTAAGTATCGGCGCAATCTGAATCAATACGGCGTCCCCTGCCGCATGCCCATACCGGTCGTTAATTTCCTTAAAGTTATCGATGTCGATTAACATAATACAAATGGGATTACGCCGATTATGCTGCTCATTAAGGAGTTTAGAGAGAGATTTTTCAAAATAACGACGATTTGCCAGCTCAGTTAAATAGTCCCGTTTTGCCAAGTCTTCCAAGCGGGCATTGGCATCTCTTAGTTGTTTGGTTGCGGCATCGATACTTTTCTTTAGCGAGGTATTTAATGTGCCCACTTCCTCGCGGGATTGCTGTAACCCCGAAATTACGTTTCGCAACCCCCGGTCCAACTGACTGATCTCCTTGGGGGCATAACGTGATATTGCAGGCAATTCGCCCTTAAAGTTATTGTCCACCAGGCTAGCCGTGGCTTTTGCCAATCGGTTGATCGGCTGCGTGATCCATCGCGCCAGCGGTATCGCCAACAGTATCGCGAGCACGAAGCCAATGCCGCCCCAAGCATACTGTGAGGCCAGCAAGGCATTGACTTGTTGTTCAATTTCGCGCCTGGGTTGGGGCACCATTATTCCCCAGCCAATATCCGGTACGGCCGTATACCCGGCCACCATGTGTTGCTTAACAAACGGTGAATAAAATTCCGTTACGCCGGTTTCCCCCGCCATCATCGATTGAATAACGGATAAATGAGATAGGTCTCGTATTTCTTGCATCCACTCGGGGTTTGGGTGGGCTATTACGTGGCCTGTTTTATCGACAATAGCAGAGTGTCCTTTCTCGCCAAAATGGATGTTGCGGCGAATTTTCTCGATAAGATCAATTCGCAACTCGGCCAGTAGCACAGCGCTGACTCGACCATCGCGGAACTTAACCGGTTGAGACAGAATAATAGTAGGGTCGCCACTGATTGGGCTGCGCTTAATACCGGATAAGGCCCATGTAGCGGTATCACGGCTTATCAAATAACATGCTTCGTTGGAAAAAACGGTGCGATCAACCCCCGCTATCGATGGGTCGCGCTGAGATAATATGTCAATGGAGCCTCCCATTCCTATTAATGAAAGCGATCTGATCCCCTGCATGTGCTTGAGTGCATTGTCGAGATCCTGCCGAATCAACCCTTTGTTGACGGTATGCGATAGGTTATCAACATTGCTAATATGATCAGCAATCAATCCCAGGAAATCCCGATGATCATTCACATAAATGGAAATGGGCGAGGCCAGATTTTGCGCTAAAAGAAGGTGCTTTTCGTTGATCTCTCGCCAGGCGTTGTCCCAGGCCTGTTGGTATAATTTGTAGGCAAGAAAACCAACCGGTACTAGGGCAATAATTAGAAAGCCAATCAGTAATAATCGCTGGACAGGTTGTCCATACACGGCTTTCTCAACGTTCTCGACGTTAGTATTATTTAACAGCATCATTATTTTTATATAACTACTAGTGTTTCACGTTGAATACTGACTCAAATTGTAAAAACGCCAAACCAACGTCAGCATCGGTTTATTATTCAGCAAAGGCTCACTAACGGACTGGTGGCATGGGCTTGTTTTAAGAGTCCAACATAAACGCCACGGGCCTCACCAAAAAAATAAAAAAATCAGTATGTTACAACGCAATATTGCTCGGCATTATTACTCGACAACGTTACCCAATTATATTTTATGGGTAATGTTATCAGTATCAATAGAGCGTTGTGGCGGGAATAATAAGATTGGAATATAAAACGGAGAATGAGATATTGCTGGCGTAGAACAATACACCCTCCCTGCTACAATCTACCTACCCTGTATTCCCTGACAAATTCTACTAATGCAAAGTGTTTGCCTATCGAAATTAAATATAGGCTACTAATAGCGAATTTTAAAGTGGAGATCTCATTTTTATTTCAATAAGTTTCAGCAATTACACCAAACAACCAACGTCAGCAGACAATCTGGCGTTTTGTTAGCCATTTTTTAGCTGAACGATAATCTCTTGAATGGTTTTTCGCTGGCGTTGAATACTGCGTAGGAGTTGAAACTGCGTATGCGCTCGGTGTAAATTCTGCTCCTCACTGGTTACCTTAAAATAAATATTGCCCTGAAGATAATCGGAGAAAAAGCGCAAGCCCAGTTCATAAGGTAATAACCAAATGGCATCATACATAAATTCATAATCGGCCGGTTGCAAAAACGCCCTGGCCATACGACTATACCCAGTTAAAATCGCCCGGCACCGGTTTACATCAAACTCAACAAGTTCGTCACTGGACAAGGGGGCCTCGCCGGCCATGTTACAGCACGAACGTAAACAATCCCCAAGATCATAATGAATTAAACCCGGTTTAACGGTGTCAAGGTCGATGAGGCTGACGGCCCTACCATCCGTTTGATTAAATAAAATATTATTTAATTTAGGGTCGCCATGAATAACATGCATGCTTAAACGTTGTTTGGCACGCTCCAACACATCAGCATAAGGCCGTCCAGCCTCAATGCTATCAACACAGAATGCAACGTGTTGTTCGGTATGTTGTGCGTTATGTTGTGAGGCGCTACGTAACAACCGTGCTTTATCAAGTGCATCATACACACCCAGATACTGAGGTGTCACGTGAAAACCAGGTAGGGTGTCATTCAAACGGCTGATGTCGACATTACTTAGCAAGTGATGAAACAGACCTAAAGCATAGCCTACCTCCTCAGCCTGAGGTAAACTCTGGAGCGTATCAAATACACTACTATTTTCAACAAAACGGGTCGCTCGCCAATAATCACCCGTGTCATCAAGGTAATAATCCCTACCCTCGCTGGTTCTGTAGAGCGTTGGAACATGAAACCCACGCCCCTCATCCAGCGGCACCGTGGTTACTTGCTCATTAATATGATCGTATATACACCGATAATTGGCGATAATTTGCTCAGGATTAGGGAATACATGACGATTAATTTTTTGCAAAATGACATTGCTAGCAGACTGAGCATTTTTTGTTCCGCTAGAAGCTCCATTAGAATGCCTCAAGGACACGAGGTAAGTATCATTAATAATACCCGCCCCAAATGCCTGCACCGTCTGAACCTCTCCAGGCAACACAAATTGATCCGCTAATTTAGCGAGCTTGGACATACCGCAATCCTTATCCGTGGTTAACAAAAGCAGAGGGATATAGCATACAACAGAAAAACAGTACTACTCGTTATTTTTATCATCAATGCCAAATAGTTTATTTAATTCGGCCTGAGCGTCCGTTGCATTCGAAGGCAATTGGTTTTGCTCCGTATCGCCGCCGAACAAATCACTTAATGTGGCTTTTGCGGCTAACGCCGCCTCTTGGCTTGAGGTCTGATAAGCATTCGCTTTTAATTGAAAATATCCACAAAAATTACTCACTTCCTTGCGGCTCACTACATCGGCGATCGGTTCTCGACACTGATTGCTAACACCAGTGTCATAGAAACTGCACATTTTACAGCTGTGTAAATCTGCGCCGCAGCCATCGCACGCCGCTAGTCGCGACAGCGGTAATGGCAGCGCCTCAATCGACGCACCACACTTCCAACAGACGTTATTTTCAGATACCATTTTCAGATACCATTTTCAGACACCATTGTCAGACCTTACTCGCAATACACGATGTTAAAATACAATATTAATACATCATATTAATACGTAATGTTAATGCATAATGTTAAAAAACAATGCAAAAATACAATATTAAAAAACACCGCGTGAACATTGCGCTTGAATGATTTGTACGCTTGGTATAAAAAACCTAGCTTCTGTTGTTTTTTGCCTACGACGGACTCAACGTAGAATTATAGGCGATAAACCCAGGCTATTGACAACAAAAATACGCGATTATAACAACCGATGTATTCAATGCATCGATACGTTACTCCCAAGCGCCGCTTTTTCAACCCGACCTATTACTTGTCTCACGCCAGTAAAAATTGCACACCGCTCATGGCATCAGGGTGGATAAGGCTTGGTAGGCTTATTGAATATCCTGCCCTAACATTGCTCAATCTCCTCAGATATTTCCAACCATTTATTTTCGGTATCTTCCAGTAACTGCCCCAAATCGGCCTGCTCTAGCAACAGTGCTTTTAGCTTTTCTTTATTATCGTCATCATAGATGGCGCTATCAGCCAGTGTGGTTTCAATCAGCCCTTTTTGGTGATTGAGCTTTTCAAGCTGTTTTTCCAATAGCTGTGCTTGCTTTCTAAGCGGTTGCAATTGTTTGCGTTTGTCTGCGCTTTGCTGTCGTTGTTGTTTTTTGGAAGCACCGCCAGTGGACCCCGCATTATCAGCCCTAATCTCGCGTTTGCGTAAATTCAACCATCGGCGGTAATCATCAATATCACCATCGTATTGAGTGACCTCACCATCGGCAACTAACCAGAACTCATCAGCGACGGTACGTAATAAATGCCGATCATGAGAAACAACGATTAAAGCACCATCATAGTCCTGCAGCGCCATGGTTAACGCATAGCGCATTTCCAGATCCAAATGATTGGTAGGCTCATCCAACAGTAAAAGATTAGGTTTCTGGTAAACAATTAATGCTAATACCACCCTGGCTTTTTCGCCACCGGATAACGGCGCGATAGGCTCCATTGCAGCTTCGCCAAAAAAGGCAAACCCACCAAGAAAATCTCTTAACATTTGCTCATTCGCCGCAGGGTCTATGCGCTGCAAATGTAGGAGCGGGCTTGCCTCCGGGTCCAATTGTTCCAGTTGGTGTTGTGCAAAATAACCGATATTGAGTTCTGACGACACATACAAGGAACCGGCACTGGGCGACAAAGACTGTGCAAGTAGCTTAATCAGCGTGGATTTCCCCGCACCATTGGGGCCCAGCACACCGATGCGATTACCCGGCACCAGGCTTTGATTGACGCCACGAATAATAACGGTCTCATCATAAGCAATGGTTACATCTTCAAGGCGCAGTAGTGGATTAGGCATTTTGTTCGCTTTTTTAAAAATAAAGCTAAACGGTGAATCCACGTGTGCTGGCGAAATTAACTGCATACGCTCCAATGCCTTCAATCGACTTTGTGCTTGACGTGCTTTGGTCGCCTTGGCTCGAAATCGAGTAATAAACTGGTTAACATGGGCGATTTCACGTTGTTGTTTCTCATAACTCGCCTGTTGATGCGCCAGATGCTCCGCCCGACGTCGCTCAAACTCGGTATAATTTCCGGCATATAATTTCATATGAGATTGCTCAATATGAGCAACGTGGGTGGTTACATTGTCTAGGAAATCTCGATCATGTGATATCAGTAACAGTGTGCCTTTGTAAGAATTAAGCCATTCTTCGACCCACAATACGGCGTCCAGATCGAGATGATTGGTGGGTTCATCCAATAATAATAAATCAGATCGACACATCAGTGCTTGCGCGAGGTTTAACCGCATACGCCAGCCACCGGAAAACGCTTCCACTAATGTATCCGTTTGTTGCGGGCCAAAACCAAGGCCATGCATCAACGTCGCGGCGCGGGATGACGCGGTATAACCATCAATGGATTCCAGCTGACCATGTAGTTGTGCTATTTTATCAACATCATTACGGCGTTGCGCATCGTTCAGCGCCTGTTCAATCGCGCGTAACTGAACATCACCATCAATCACATACTCTATAGCAGGTTTGTTTATCGCTGGGGTTTCCTGGGCAACATGAGCAATCACCCATTGCGGTGGTACATGGCAATCCCCTTTATCAACATGCAGTTCACCACGCAGCAAAGCAAACAAACTGGACTTACCGGTACCATTCGCGCCCGTAATGCCCACTCGTTGTTGAGGATGAACCGTAAAATCAACATTCTCAAACAATAACCGGCTACCGCGCCGAAGTGACAAATCAATTAGTTTTAACATATTAGTTTTAACATAGTGGCAAATTTGTGATGGTTCGCATTAAGATAATATGATTCAGAAATAGGCTTGTATCTAAACTCACCTTTGTTATAACCATGCCCGTCGTCAATTGCATTGTCAGCTAATCGTTATTACATCTAGTACACTGTCAAGTGTTAAACGAGAAATAACGCTTTTGTTTTCGCGTAACCAGTTTTCGCGTAACTGGCTTTCGCGTAGCCCGCTCTCGCGCATCCACTAATGCTAATGCAATTACCGTTTACAAGGCATCGCTCAACACCTGCCGTATTATAATTTGATCGAGTTAGTCCCCGAATTTAAACGTTGACGCGGCTAGTATACCTTACTGGTGCATAAAATTTTCTTCGAAAACGGACGATCGACTGAAAATACAGGTTCAAAATAGCATTAAGCCCCTGTTTCTAGCATTGGTGATGCATGAAAAGTAACAAAGGCACTCGGAAACGTGCCAACACGGGTTCTACTTACACTAAACACGCTGGCTAGCCCAGATGAAACTCGCGGATCCAGGATGAACGTGGAATAACCGACACAATACAAACAATTGGCTTCTCGTGAACGAGCACCCTTAGCCGCGCCGTTTTATCCGACAATGCAGAGGGTCCGATTCCGTCAACGTCATCCGGACTACAACGATCTGAGAATGCATGCAACGATGGGGTATACTATCAAAAACCAATAATTCGATACAACGCTAACGCTCACATCACGAACCTATGATAGCCGTTCAGTCAAAGATACCAGGGTATATTACGATTCAGACTATCAGATAATCAATTTTTAGCATAACACTAGTATGGATTGGCAGTGTGGATTGGCGTTTTGTATTCGTGCTTTGTTAAAGCACTCACTCATCGTTGTTATCACTGATCACCCAGTTAACAATTAGCCATTCACGATGAACCGTTCACTATTGATCGTTATCCGCGGAGATAGCACAACAGAGATGGCAAAAAAAAAGCGTATAACGACAACCGTCATACGCTCTTTCAAAAGAAAGCCAAAGAATAACTCTAGTTTAGTTATTTCTAATTTATTATTCAACTTTTATTATAAAATATTTTTTACCAAACACCTTCATAGAAGGTATTTAAAAGGTATGAGTAACATCTCGCTAAACTTTTTCCTATTGCGCAATATTGGCAACGTTCTTTTTATCCAATTTCTTTACACTATTAGCAACTTCATTTGCATTTGATCTAACATCAACAGTGGTAGTGGTAGACGCTTGCTCAATGTTGGATTGCGGTGGAAGATCATGCATTTTAAAATCATCGTCTGCCGAGTCTGAATCATTGGCAGCTAACGCTGAATTATCAATAGCCAGTTGCACGACTTTTTGTTGCAATTGATTTATCTGGCCTTTCAGTACTGCCCGCTCCTGCTCCAACGTTGCAATTTTTTTGGTTAGGTCGTTAACATTACCGGCCAACTGTTTTGAAGATTGCTCGGAAGATTGTTTTTCAAGATTGACTTCATTCTCCAGGGCTAGGCGTTGTTGGTTGAGCTTGCTGTACTCATCGTCTTTTTTTGCTAATCGCTGAGAAACATGGCTAGCCTGAGCGGTCAAAATCGATGCCTGTTTATCCAAAGGCATGTCTCTCAAGTCTTTATAATTCAATGCCTTAGATATCAACAATAATTTTCGTTCTTGTTCCAGCACGTGTTTTTCATAGTCTTTTTTGTTTGTTTTAATCAGCGCTAAAACAGCATCGTTAACCTGTATCAGGTGTTGCACAGAAAAGCGAAACGCCTCTGCCACTTGCGCCACGCCCGTTTTGTCCGAAACATTGTTTTCGATAAATTGATTCGCTACTTGTAATGCATCAAGCGCCGTTTGCAGGGTCAATGGTGCTAGATTTTTAGCATCTGCCTGCTGTACTTTTTCCAAATCTATTTTGGATGCGGCCAATGAATTATGCTTTACCACCAATATGTTTAACGCCATCATACGACTTACAATAATATCTTTGTCTTTTTTAAGCCCATCGAACGCATCCTTTCCTTTAGGCTTGCTACGCTTTATTTTCTCGATATCGGCAACCATATCGCTAACATCACCCAATAACGTCTGATAATCATCATTGAAAGCATTGCCGACCTGGTTGGACTCCAAAATCTGCTGCTGATCAAAAATGTCTTTTAGCTGCAGTTTCACCGATTTCGCCACTTGATAGGCACTATCCAGATACTGTTCCGCCACAAAGGTATACTTAAGTATCTCCCGGCTATTGGGCTTTTCCTTGGCGATCGATTTTGCTTCTAAGACAGCCTCGAGCGCATCGTTATAATTTCTTGGCGAATAAAAGTCGAGCCTATCGTCTTTTGCCGCAGCAACCCTCTTATCCACCGCATACAGCCCTTCAGAGGGCGCTTGCCCTGCATATTTTGAATTAAGTGCTTCTTCAGATACTTTTGGAGCACCCGCGCAACCAATAACAAATAAGACAAGTAGTGAACCTAACCAATAATACCTTTTCACCTCGACAGCCCTCCGATAACATGAGTAGTGTGTTACAACTACGAACCTTCGGCTGAATTAAGCAGCCTAACAGGTCAGGTTATCGGACAGTCCATTGGAGAATTAAATACAGTCAGCTGCCAAAACGTTCGCAATCCAAGGCTAGCGCACTGTATTCGCTTATGATATTGGCCGAATGGTAAATCGTTATTAACATTATTAATATACCCGCCGCGTTTGTGAGTTCGGTATTACGCGTGCGCCATATTCATTTCGTGGCTAAGCGAAATAACAAGCAATCGCTGGACTATTGCAAGGACAACAACGCTGCCATGGAATAAATTGGGTGTGCAATTATGCCTAAATCCTAAACACCACGGGCATATAACCCATCACATCACTGCCAACCGCCGTGTCGATCACTTGAACAGCCCCTGTTTACACGGGCTAAGTGCCCCTACCTGCCTTATTCGTACCACCGTTGTTGCCACCGTTGTTGCCACCGTTATTGCCACTTCTGTTACCGCATCCGGCCCGGGGTTTGTCTGGTTATGCTCACGGCAGACAATGGTGTATTTTCTCACGATGTGAATATTCCCACCGAGTAAGCCCGGTATTACCTTTTTGTTATGCCCCAGATAGCGTAAAATTCGCGCCCAAAGCTATCTTTTTATTAGTTATGACTATATTATAACCACAACTTATGATATTACTCGGCAATCAGGTCTCACTACGGTGAATCAAAAAAAATATCGCGATGTTTTACCTAGTGGGTACCAACTACATTGGTATGAACTGCTGTCGGTTTTGGGCCGGGGTGCCTACGGCATTACCTATCTGGCCACCGACAAAAATCTTCAGCAATCGGTTGCCATTAAAGAATATCTGCCCAATGAGTTCGCCTCTCGGGAAAACGACAATACGGTACATCCGGTTACAGGGGAGCAGCGAGAAATCTATGAATGGGGGTTGGACCGGTTTCTACGAGAAGCCCGCACCTTGGCCAAATTTAAGCACCATAATATTGTGCGAGTGTTAAGTGTTTTTGAAAAAAACAATACTGCCTACATGGTCATGGAGTACGAACAGGGAGAGGATCTGGCTAAAATTTTAAAAGCCCATAAAAATATGCTTGAGGAAAAATTGCTGAGCATATTTACACCCATTCTAACAGGCCTTTCCCTGGTCCACGCCGAAGGATTTATTCATCGCGATATCAAACCCTCCAATATTTATATCCGGCAGGATAAATCCCCGGTATTAATTGATTTTGGCTCCGCCCGCCAAACCAAACACGGCCCAACCCGCGCATTAACCAGCTTGGTCACTTATGGCTATGCACCGTTCGAACAGTATAACGAAGGCGAGGACAAACAAGGGCCCTGGACTGACCTGTATGCCATGGCCGCCAGTGTATACCTCGCAATGGTTGGAAAGTTACCTATGGACGCCTTATCCCGGGGCTCCAGTTTATTAAATGATGGGGTGGATTCCTATGAACCAGTCTCAATAGTGGCAAAAGACCGGTTCTCACCCCACTTTCTGTTGGCAGTCGACAACGCCATGATGTTTCGCGCCCAAGACCGACCACAAAGCGCCAGCCAGTGGGCCGATATGTTAACCGGTAAAATACCTGCGCCACCTTTACCCGCAACCCTACTGGTACCCAAAAACATACCTACTGATAGTAAAAACACAGTACTAATGCCCGGCGATTACGTCAGCTTTCGACATACCAACGGGCAATCACCTCAGGCTGCCGTACCATCAAACGGTAACCAACATTCCACTGTGGCGCGCGCAACCAATCCCAGTCAGCGCATAAACAGCCATATTAGTGAACATACGGACTCAACCCCCGAACTGGAAACCCGTCAGCCCTCGGGCAGACAACAACATTCCCCAACAACAAGCACTAAAAAACGAAAAGGGTTTGGTGTCACGTTAGCGTTACTTGCGATCATCGGAATCGCTACTGCTGTGACACTGAGCATTATCAAGCCCTGGAATGCCGTACCCGATAGCGGCAGCGACACGGCAAAACCCGAAAACCCGCCCGTAACCACCCCCGAGGATACGGCAAAAGCAATCTCCGCTGCAAAAATCACAGCATTATTACAATTAGCTCAGTCGGATATCACGGCGCAAAACATTCTGGCGCCAGATAACAATAACGCCCGACAACGCTATTTGGAGGTGCTGCAAATAGACCCAAACAATGCAGCTGCGAAGGACGGCTTAAAAAAAGTGACCGAACTACAGGCCATTTTGATAGAAGATCAACTAAATAATAATTATACCAACGAGGCAGAAAAAAACATTGCGCTTTTAGCCGAGGTTGCGCCCAACCTTCCCGCCACGCTGACACTACAGCGCAGGCTTGATAAAATTTCACAATCGGAGCGGCATACCGAAATCGAGCAGTTGTTACAACAAGCCAAACAACATTTTGAAAAACACCGATTAATTAAACCAAGCACCAACAACGCATTTAATAGCTACCAACGTGTCTTGGAAAAAGACCCCAATAACGAGGCCGCCAAAACCGGTATCCAGGCGATAATTAGCTATTACCAAGCAGCCGCAGAAAAACACATAGAACAACGAAATTATTCCAAAGCGAGTCGCATTATTAACAATATTGAATATATCAATCCCGATTCAGTGGTTGCCCGTCGACTCAACGATATTGTATCCAAGGCCAGGCGAATAAGAACCCAGGTTAGTTCACTACTAACCAAGGCCAAGCAGAATTTTCAGATCGGAAACTTAGTTACGCCGTCTGATAACAACGCGCTTTACCACTACCATCAGGTTCTAACGCTTGAGCCATCGAACCGCGATGCCCGACAGGGGATTGTGGATATCGAAAACCACTTTAAAAAACAATTTGATGCAGCGCTGGCAGCCAATAACTTCAACGCAGCGAAAACCACCTTAACCACCATGCAGGCATTTGCCCCCGATGCAGCAATCACCCATAATGCCAGCACTGCACTCGCCAAGGCCCAAAAAGCGGCAACCCCGACCCGGTCGGATATTGAAATCATCAGTGAAATTATCGGCCAATATAAATCCTATTTTGAATCCGGTAATATCCCCGAATTGGAAAAACTCAGCCACTATAACCCCGGTCGCAAAGACTTTGTAACCCAATTTTTTGATCAATATCAATCTGTTACTGTTCTTGTTTCAGGGTTTCGATATATTGGCAAAGAACATAAGGGACTGGCAACTATCTCTCTGACAGAATTACTGAATAAGCGGGGCAACACCATCACACCAGGCACTTGGGGTAAATTTGACATTGTCATTAACCAAAACGCGCTAGGAGAATGGAAAATAGTGTGGTGATTCACCCACTACTTATCATAATAAGAGCACACAAAAACACTCATTATCTTCAAGTTATATTGAATTACGGGTGAACCTGCTCCTTTCCCCCTATTGGATTGACTATTTATCATACAAACTATATATTATTCGTTCATAAACGGCTTCCAACCCTGAACTAATACGTTACTTCCCGTAAATAATTCGTTTTTAGCTACCCTAGTGCTTTATCGTCAATATCACGGCGTTATGGCGTAACGAGGAGGATGCTCAAATGCGACAAAAATGCTATGGTAACCGCCAAACTCATTATTAATGAATATTTTTACCCCCTACATTAAACGATCATATTAAAACACATGAAAGGATCCCCAATGAAACGACTGCTGCGACTTTGCCTGGTTTTACTGCTAAGCGAATCATTAATTTTTTCGCCCCTGCTATATGCTGAGCAGTTGTCCTTGCCTTCCGGGGATTTAGTGGCTCCAGAAGTCACCCACACTCCTGACACCACGGCAATGACGTCGGGCTCAAACAAGATCATCAAGGCCAATGTTACCGACAACGTCGGCATCAAGTCAGTGATTCTTTTTTACCGCCTCAAAGGCAGTGAAAACTACGACCGGCTTAATATGTCTCGCCAAGGCGGATCATCAGATGAATATGTTGTCGAAATAAAAGATCTTTCCAGCCCCGGCATTGAATACTATATACAGGCCACCGATCTGGCAGGGAATACCCTGCTACACGGTTATGCATTTTCCCCCCTCGCGGTTAATGTAAAACTTCCCCCCAGCGTTCCTGAAACCACCGTTGCGCAAAGTGAAGCAGAATCAACCACGACAACACTTGCAGCAGAAAGCAGCGAAAAAAGTTATAAATGGCTGTGGATTGGCTTAGGGGTACTGGCAGTCGGCGCAATAGCTGCGGGTAGTGGTGGCGGTGGTGGGGGCGGCGGTGGAGGCGCAGCCGCCGATGATACCTCCTCGGTCATTATTAGCGCACCCGTCCCTCAATAAAAATGCTTGATGTGCCGGTAGCCTACCTACCCCTTATCAAGCAATTTTTTTAATCACTATTAATTCCGGAGCACCCGACTGCTCCGGAAGTGTATTGTTCAATAGCGGCTCCATCTCAACCTCATATTGATTATCCGACCATTGCCGTACACACGCTTTTACGGCCTGGGTCTCTTCATTTCCGCCCGGGTGCCCAGTATATGCGACAATAACAATAACCCCATTACGCTTTAATAACCCTGCGGCCTGCTCCAATGCAGGTATCGTGGTGGCTTTGGTGGTGATGGTTGTCGTGGTGATGGTTGTAGCACTGAGAGCAGACTTATCCAGCCCAGGCAAGTAACCCAAATTAAACATCACCGCGGCAATGTTGCCATGATGATGCCCCGGTATGACCGCCGCTAAGTTTTCGTGCCCCTGTTTGAACAACATCACTTGCTGACGCTTCCCCGCGCGCTTGAGGCGTTGCTCGGTCTGGTCGAGTGCGGTTTGCTGGATATCAAACCCGTACACCACCCCCCGCTCTCCGACGTGACGCGCAAGAAATAAGGTATCGTGGCCATTACCCAAGGTGGCATCAATCACCGCATCACCGGCATTTACCGCCTGTTCAACCCGTTGATGTGCACGCTGAACTAACGAATTCCCGGCGGTAACAAAGCGCTTGATATCAACCTCAGGCGGTAATGGAGCCCCTTGTAACAGGTGATCACACATACGGGACGCATAATAAGGGATCATTAGCGCCCCCTTTGAACCAAAACCATTAAATATAGCGAATCGTGCGATACGTGGATGCCTACCAATAAACGGTTTTTTATCTTTTGTACCTGGCCGAATACCCGCGTTGTGTTGATGAATCTCCAGGGGCGCCGCTTGCTGCAGTTTCCGCTGTATAGATGCCGTAAGTGCCTGCCTACCCTCCTCGCTGCTGTTTTGGTTCAACACATCCCATGAGTATGTGGCTCCAGCACGATAGAGGTTCCCCCCTAACGGCAGCAGCCAGTGACCATCATTGATGATGTTTTGCGATAAGTCTACCTTACTACTGAAAGTAATAATCTCACCTTTTGAGGGCTGATAAGGTAAGTGCGCAAACCATGGGTTGGCCTTGGCATTAAACCCTTCGCAAAAGATGATATTTTTGGCTTTAAAACCATGCCATTTAAGCATTTCGGCATCGCCGCTAATGGTGTCGTAATCAACACGCCCGGCATGATAACTGTGTTGCAAAATAAAAAAATGTTTTAATGCCGCCAACAATTCTGGCATCATCAGAAAACCGGTTTGCGTCTGCTCAAACCCGCCCAACGGGTCCAGCAACTTATCACTCACACCACCGGGTAAGAATTTTTTCCCCAGGTAAGGCTGATAACCCGGATCTTCCTGACGTTGTTGCCAAATAGCTAATTGCTTTTCTGTTTGAAACAGCCGTAACATGGCACGCGATTGGTAGAACGATTGGCCCAATTCATGTTCTAATGCCCGATAGCAGCGCAATGCAACCGGTAGCAACAAATCGACTTGCCAGGATTTTACCAGTCGCTGTCCAGTAATCGGATTAATAATACCTGCGGCGATGCTTGATGCGGAGATATGGTTTTCGTCATCAACAACCAGCACGCGCTGCCCGCGCTTGATCAGCTCATACGCCAGCAAGCTGCCGGCCAGGCCTTGGCCAATGATAAGGGTATCTACAATCATAGGAATCGTTGTTGCCGATGTTATTTTTATTTTTTACATTAACAGTGTTAGCCACAAGTATGTACAAATAATGACCTGCAAGCGATTGAAAAATCTACAAATATAGCGAAATCAGGCGTCAACACTGTATACCATATAACCATATCTGTTAAGCAAGCATTCAGGTTATCATCTGTACACTTCATACCTACTCTTATTGTAACACTACCCCCTAGTTACAATTAGACGCTCCCTAAGCCCGCTGCCCCCAGCGGGCTTTTTTTATGGGCGCTATTCTTGTTGTAACCCTAACGCTGTAACCCTAACGTTGTAACCCAAACATCGTAACCACAAGTCACAACAATAAACGCGCGCAGGCATTCCAAGAACGGGCACTCGCCAGCTTAGCCAGGCAAAACCGTTAATGGTGCAAAGCCGATGATATAAAACCTGAACGATGGAGCCTGAACTAAGGCGTCGGCACTATAAAACCTGTGCCATAAAACCTATGCCGTAAAACCCATGCTGTAAAACGAAAGCGAGGCAGGCTTTAGTCCTGATGCTCCAGGTTTTTTTGCTTCTGGGAAAATTCGATTAACGACTCGATACGCACAAGCCGTTTGTCTAGCTCATGAATCTGGAACTGAAGATCTTTGGAGTCATCGCGGGATACCCGCGCCATCTCACTTACTTTTTCAGAAAGCGTTTCAACACGATCGGCCAGTTTGATTGCTTCAGTGATTGCATCAATGACTTTGGACATTCCGTTGCCTTTGTGTTGATTTAATAGAATGTGGGGTTGAATTCGGTGGTAACATTATTTGTAGCGTTAGCGTCGTTCAGCAGCACCAAGCAACATTAGTCCAGTTAACATTGACCCAGCTAACATTAATGATGCTAACACTTTTTAGGGGTGTTTTTTAGCGGTATTTTCTTAGAGGAAAAATACGCAATGGTTTCTTTCACGTCTTTTTCGGCCTTAAGCAATGCTTTTCGCGCCCTGCGTGTATTTTGGTCAAGCACAACAGCCAGCGTTTCCAAGTCCTGTTGGTCTTTTTGCGCTTCAGGGTTGTATGCTTCCAATGCCCGACGAAATACATCGGACGCAGAACTATCAGATTGTCTTGCCAATTTTTCCGCCAACCTTTTATGTTTAGGTTCCACTAATATCTGCATTCTAACCACGGATACAGGCTCCAGGTGATACTACTCTGTAAAGTATAGCAAATCCATATCACCCTACACAACACCTACACAACTCGATTTCCCTGAATACCATAGGATAAAAATCAATCAAGTTTCGAATAACGAGCGCATTGGTCGTGTTTTGGGTATTTTTTGCGCTAGGCTAAAATAACATTCTCGGTGCTGTTATTTTTTTGTATAAAAAACACCCGGGATCCAGCTTTTATGTAACTGGGTTGTACGCTGAAACGCCTCCGAGGGCAAATACACAGAGTGATGAGCACAAAACTCGAAGTAACTTAAGCCAATCCGAATTACATCCTTATCCGCCAAACGATGCCCCAACATCTCGTTGCCGTTGACACTGGCATTAACCCTGGTGTTGTTAACCCTGGTGTTGTTAACCCTGGTGTTGTTAACCCTGCTGTTGTTAACCTTGGTGCTATTAACCCTGGCCTCACCAACATCAGCCTTACTAACATCGGCATTGCTAACAGGGGTGTTATTAACAGGGGTGTTATTAACATAGGTCCGGTTAGTGCTACGCAAATCATTAATCCAGTATTCTTTATTGGCCTTGTCGTTAGTGAATCCACCAACGATGATCAAGGCATGATAATTACTGACGGTTTCGTCTTGTATAACAATATCATTATCAGCGGCACGTCCTATGCGAAGCCCTGTATTGTGAATTGGAAATTCTTCTAATAAATCACCCTGTTGAATTTTAATTAACGTCGCCATTATCGAACCCTGCTCATTAGCCAATACCGGATATATCGGCCTAACTCAGCAGTAATTCATGGTGTTTCGTCACAATTATGGTAACTATGTCGCGTCTCTTAACAATGACCGTTTTTCTTTAACGTGGTCTCAGCTCTTGAATAACCAAATTCGATCAGTTCCTCAGCACGGTGAAACTCGTAAAAACTACAAAGATTTCCTGGAACTTCAATGATAACATCAGGGGAATAAGCCGCCAGTTTGAGCTTTGCGATGCCATTTCCCATCACATCCAGGCTGGCAGACAATACATCAAACATCCCCAGGTTCGCCGATTTATCTGGCACAAATTTTTCCTGAATATCTTCGATGAATGCCGCAATCGATTGGGAGATTTTATTTTTATTGTTTTCACCAAGCGCCTTTGGCTCTTTCTTTTCCCCAAGCGTCACACCCGGTTCATACTTCCCACTAAGATTAACCGCAATCGTGATATCTGTTGCATCATTTAACGATGGCGCCATGGGTATCGGATTCACCAGACCACCGTCCAACAGACGCCGGCCGTTTCTCACGAAAGGAGTAAACACAGTAGGAATTGCAATGGATGCGCGTATGGCATCAAACAACAACCCTTCGCTAATCCAAACTTCCTTTTGAGCATCGATATCAGTAGCAACAGCGGTGTATGAAATGGGTAAGTCTTCAATATTTTTATCACCGATGAGGTCTTTTAATTTATTCATTAAACGCTCACCTTTGAACAACCCCGCACGTGTATAAGAAAAATCCAAAATACGTACAACATCCATTCGTTGTAACGCCTTCACCCAATCTTCATAAACCTCGAGCTTACCCATGGCATAAATACCACCGATGAGCGCCCCCATTGAAGAACCGGATATAGAGCGAATATCATACCCCTGCTCCACCAAACATTTTATAACCCCTATGTGGGCCAAGCCTCGTGCACCGCCACTGCCCAGCACTAACGACACACTGCGTTTATTCTCTGCCATACATTCAACGCCCCTCTAAGTACAATATAATCTGGAGTAAGCACTCTTCTATCCCTATCGCACCTGAAGCTTAGGTCTTAAGAACATCCTTTATATCATTGATTCTTATAATATAAAAACGATTATTTAAGCATAATAAAGCGTAACAAATAACGTATTGGAGACCGCCCCTCCATCGATACCGAAAAACGCCACACCGTAATTTCACCTCCACGAGACAGTAAGCATTGCATAATTTTTATACAAAAAACCAGCCGACGAAATGTAACCATACGCCTCAATTTATCACTACGAACCACGTTGGCATTTGCGCTTTGTCAATCTCAACGATAACTTGTCAGAAGCAATTTTATTGCGGGGTTCTTATAATAATTATGCAGGAGGATGTTCCTTAGGTCTTTCTATCGCACGTAAACCCTGGCAAACTACTCACTTATTCGCCGAGAATAATAATAATAATAATGGCACGTAATGGATTGCTTCCCGCACCTACCAATAATAACGCCTTAACGATAACGAAGTAATTTAGCGGATCTGAGTAATGGAATCGAACATCGATATAATAAAAAAGAGCTATGGGCGATGCATGTTCACTCGTGAATCAAAACAACAGTTTTTCAACCATTTTTATCAGCTTTTTCTCCACAGCGATCCTGAAATAGCACTGTTATTTCAAGATACCGAGTTTGAAAAACAAGTCACCTTGCTCAAACACGCAATCAGTATGTCCATTATGTTTGCTGAAGATAATAACGATCTGGCAAAAAGCGTGCTGATGCAAACCCGAAAAAGTCACTCCCGCTCAAGAAAAAATATTAAACCAGAGTACTATACATTCTGGCTAGACTGCTTAATGCACACCTTTTGGGCCTGTGATCCGCAGTTTAACGAAGCATTGGAAAAAAGCTGGCGCGAACTGTTACAAATCACCATTGACTACATCAAAGAAGGTTATGAGCATTAGTGTCTAAATACGAATTTTTAACATGACCTTTTTAACATCATCTTTTTAACATAAACTGGCAGCAACAATTTAAAGCAACCGTTTAAAGAAACAAGCATCCACCATCTGTCGTAACCCGCCGCTTCCTCCAAGATCATTAAAAACAGCCTGTAAATGCTAAGTATTACCAAGCCAATACTCGAATTTACTTTAAGCCTCATAGGCGAACAATAACCATAAAATACAATAGGTTAATAGCATTTCCTAAAATAAAAATTAATTAAAGTAATCACCATTAACGTCGATAAAAGTGAACAGAGATCACCCGTTGGTACCCTAAGAAGGCACCTTGAAAATTCAAAAGGCTTTTACCGTGCAACCATCTAATACTTCAGCAGACTTTGACAATCAACCAGCCGCGCAACAAAACCTTCGACAGGAGCTTTTAGAGCGCATAGCCACCATTCAAACACTGCCAACCTTCAATTTACTGAGCCACATTATCACCAATTTTCTTAGCCGAAAAGACAGCTTCAATATTCAGGAGCTTGCCGAAGTGGCGCGGGACCCGGTTATCAGTGCGAAGCTCATCGGTGTGGCCAATTCCGCATACTATGGCAACGGTGCGATTAAAACGGTACAAGCAGCCATTATGCGCCTGGGTATCGACCGGACATTATCACTTATCAGCTTCTGCGCATCTAATCAGGCATTTGATACACGCACCTGCCGCTCCTTTGAGTCCGCCCGTTATTGGTATGAATCTATTATTTTCGCCCTTACCATTAAACGTATCTTTATGGCGTCGACCATTATTACCCATTACGATGCAGAAGAAATCTACAGTATCGGCCTGTTAAAAAATATTGGCTTGCTACTAATGGTTTATTGTTTACCTGAAAAGATGAATCATATTTTTTTACACGAACCCAATAAAAGTATCTATCAGCGCCAGCTCGACTATCTGGGATTTCATCATTACGAAATGGGCGGGCACTTGTTACGGGCATGGGCATTACCAGACGATTTCTCCATTCCTATTAGCCAGCTCTGCAACGAAACATTTGAAGGCGAACATCAAATTATCGTATTTATGATGCGTCGCTGCAAAGAACTGATTCAACACAGCTTCGATTACGAAAATGATTCAATTGACAAATTATTAGGATTAAACGAAGAAAAGCTAACATCAATAAAAAATGAGTTCGATGCTGATTCAGAATGGATGATTTCACTGATATCCATGATGTGACCTGGGCTTGGTTTGGGCTTAACGGCATCTTTGCGTTAACTATACCCGCAGCGATGAGGGTTTAGGTGCTACCAGCAGTCAGTACTAGGCCACCAGGGCCAGCAACCAAAGCTTTCAGCCGCCTCGCCAACGCTACGTTAAACGCAAGCTACAGAAGGCTCAGCCGTATGGCGAGCGACACCGGTATCATTCCGTGAAAAATTCAGCATACGCTGTATTGGCAAAATGGCTTTTTGGCGAATTGCTTCATCAATCACAATTTCATTAACCCCGGTTTCCAACACGTGAGCCAAATTTTCCAGGCCGTTCATCGCCATCCAGGAACAATGCGCGCACATACTGCAAGCGGGACTTGCCCCTCCGGTAGGCGCTACCAATAATGTTTTACCGGGCGCAGCCTGCTTCATTTTATGAAAAATACCATAATCAGTTGCAACGATAAACTTTCTGGATTTAGACTCGCGTACAGTATCAATTAATGTTGAAGTAGACCCCACAACATCGGCCAATTGAACCACATCTTCTGGAGACTCAGGATGCACCAACACCTTAGCATCCGGGTTTTTTACTTTAAGCTGCCGTAACTCTTCTGCGCGAAATTCATCGTGAACCACACAAAACCCTTGCCAACTAATCATGTCGGCCCCCGTTTGCTGCTGGACATAACGGCCTAAATGCTTATCGGGTGCCCAAATGAGTTTTTCTCCCTGATCCTTTAAATAACGCACGATCTCGACTGCATTCGATGAGGTAACGACCCAATCCGCCCGCGCTTTCACCTCTGCACTGGTATTGGCGTACACAACCACTTTGCGATCAGGGTACTCATCACAAAAGTCGCTGAACGCCTTGGACGGACACGCCAAATCCAACGAGCAGGTGGCATTGAGATCAGGCATTAATACGCGTTTCTCAGGATTTAATATTTTAGCGGTTTCTCCCATAAACCGTACCCCCACAACCACTAAGGTGCTGGCAGCGTGACGATGGCCAAAGTCGGCCATACTTAGGGAATCAGCAACATAACCACCTGTCTCGTCAGCGAGCACTTGCAGCTGCTCATCCGTGTAATAATGCGCGATGATTACAGCGTTTTCTCGCTTAAGCAATGCTTTTATCCGCACGATAAGCTGGTCTCGACGCGACTCGGAAATGACAGCCGGTTTTGGCGCACTTGCCGCCAGATTCAAAATCTCTCCCCTTAACTGCTCGGGTACTTCAAATGGTTTATTCATAGCGTTATTCATAGATAGACATGGCCCGATATTATATTTTTGTACCACTTTTCGCAAATAATAACATTCTTATGGCTCAGTTGGGGTTTTTTGGCTACGTTAGCCGCAAGTTGATGGATAATGCGCAACGCAATTGACGACCAATAAAGCCGGCGTTGTATTTATTGCTTGCGATGATGGAAAAATAGAAAATCAAAAAACAGCATAAAATTCAATATGATAAACTCAAACAACTCAACATTTGGCACAAGGCCTTGCTGAGTAGGATCGGTGCAGGATTTAAAAAACAATGGGTGGCAAGGCCAACCAATACCCCATCGATGGCACCGAGCTACGCTATTTCAAATCCACTAGGCATCACCGCACGAATAACGGGGGTAACCGTTGATCGATAATATTGTCAGGTTTTAAACTCATGACCACAGTACCGAGAACCGATAATCATTTGCATAGCGCCTAATATGAGCGGCTGCCGTTCCGACAAAATACCGGGACCATTGGTGAGTTACATAGGTGGGGAGTTACATAGGTGGGGAGTTACATAGGTGGGGAGTTACATAGGTGGGGAGTTGCATTGGGGACTATGCTACGCTCGCCTTGTCGTAATCCGGCATAGCATGATTAGAGTGTTATCTGAGTTTACCCACGGGACGAGAATAGCTAAATGGTTATATTTTTATTTGTGTATGAAAGAGTATGTGTAAACGAGCATCTATGAACAAGGGTTTATGAACAAGGGTTTATGAACAAAAGTTTATAAACAAGAGCCTATAAAGAAATATCTATAAACAAGTGTATTAACGGTATTTTTACAAAACATGCCGTTTCAATAATTCCATCGCGGAAATTCCATCGCGAACGTAATCAGCGCCCTACCACAGGCAAAACAACAGGTCTAAATCCAGGACGAGCGAAAAACGCGGACCCACCACGCAAGCTGCAGACAAACCAGGGCAAGCATAGTGCTGCAGACGGTGCAAATTTGATACGACTTATTCCTTATCAACGATGCTCAAGCTTCCTCTTTGTCTTGCTCCCTCCATTTGTCATAACACTCAAGACCACAAAAATACATAACGTAGTCTGATGTTTCTTCGCTGAATGCCCCGGATTTCGGGATTTCTTTTAGACACACCTCACATTCGATGATCTGCTGTATCTCACTGCTATTTTCTATCTCCGTCATGGCAGCCTCCTACCCTGTAACGACAGCGCTTGTAACAACGGTGTTTGTGACAACGGTGTTTGTAACATCGGTATTTGTAACAACGATGCAAACATGAAACACGTTGAGCTACGCTCTCAATGCAAATGGCTCTCCTTTCAGTATAGCCAATTATCGCCATGATTATTGGAATCGCCAGACCACAAAGCTATCACATTGATTTTTATGACAAAAAATAACATCCCCTAAAAATACAGCCAAAACAGCACAAAAACTTGGCACATGAAACCATATTATGCTGTGATCATCTTTTCGCCTTATCGTTTAAAAATTCTCGCTATGCGACTGATAAAACCGTCATCATTAGACGCATCGTCACTATCAGGGTTTGCATCATGCTCAACACCTCGGCCAATAAACCCAAATTGATCCACGGCATCGCCGGTTTGCCAGCTTATACTAAAATCCATCCCGCCATGCGACGCAGAAATACTTTCATCTACGCGCTTTGCAATCGCGTTTTTAAATACCGTCCAGGCCTCACTGGTAAATTCCATTAAGAACCCATCTTCAAGCATAGTGGCACCGGTTTGCTCCTTTCCAGGTGCCAGTATGATAAAGCTTCCGGCAATCAGCTCACCCGACGCGCCGGGCAGCGTGTTCATTTCAATGCTATCCCTGCCGGGTAACCACACCAAACAACCCTCATGATAAACCTCGAACTGTGTTAATAAACAAACCGGTGACGTGGCATTTTTTGCATTAAAATAGTCGACCAATGCTCGCTGAAGTAGCGGAGACAATACCAGTACAACCTTGTCACCTGCTATCAGGTTGACAGTACAATGCTTTAGCCGCAAGGGTTTTAAGTTCCGCACCATACTGGTTTTTAACACATTCTGAAACGCCACGCCCCGATGCTGCCGGTCATTCCAGGGTAACAAGGGAAAACGGTTTTTTTCATAACCCAAGCGGGCGATAACCCGGGACAAGCCTAATGCCTGAGCCACAAAATGCTCCTCTTTGGAGAGTAAAACACAACTTAAATACGACGCGGGTAATGGTAATTCGTTTGCCTTGAGTAAACCTACGGTATACCCAATACCCGAAAAACCAAACAAACCATTCTCGCCTAATGATGTAATGTCACCAATATCCACTCGCTGGCCCTTTAGCGCGTGGTGATAAAGTAACAAAAATATTTTTAATGGTGAGCGGGAAAACGTGGGCGCGGTATCTATATCGTTAAGTTTAAGCGTAAAAACAAGTTCTTTTTGTTTTAACTTACTTAAACCATGGCTAACATAAGTCCAACATGGGATGTGGCTGCCCGTACCTAACAAGTGATGATGATGAACGGTGACGGCGAGCTTAGTTTGCACCAATTCTAACGTAAGCGGAAACCGACCTATCGCGCCTTTAAGTATTTTTATGGTGTTTTTTGCCATTTTCACCCGATGCCAATCACGTTAATCTGTCCTGAAAAAGCGTTCTGCATACTAAGGGTAGATATACCCAAAGCGTTTAAGAATTAGGTATTTATAACACGCCCCTTTTTGTCCATGGCGGCGTTGCTCCTCCTTCCATGGGGCCCACCATGCTGCGTTGTCGCGCCTAACCACGAACAAAAAATGACGCACTCTAAACACCTAATCCTCAAACGCTTTGGGTATACATTAATCCAGTTTTGCAGTAATAACATACGCCAGGATCTTAACAACCTGCTCCGGTGTTGCCGCAACCGCCAAAGCCGCGGCATCAACTTCTTTCAATGCATGTGTTAACTCTTTATCGTGCAGTGTAATCACGGGCTTACTCAACGCCGCCGCATAACCTGCATCAAATGCCGCGTTCCACTGACGGTATTTTTCACCAAACCTTACTATTACAATATCGGCCTTTTCAATATGACTTCGAGTGCGAATTGCATTAATTTTCGCGGCTTTATTATCGCGCCAAAAGGGTTCCTGCTCTTCACCTAAAATGCGATCGCCACAATCATCGCTGTTACTGTGATCAGTGACCGGGGCAGAAAAGTCCACCGCTAGCCCATAAGATTCAGCCCCTTGTTTTATGCGTTCACGCCAATCCGTATGTATTTCCCCTGAGAGGTACACGTTCCAGACATGCTTCATTTTGTTCTCCTGTTTCTTATTTTAATTTGTCATTATTTGCGTCATTGGGGAAAACCACAATCACCCTACGATGGGTATTGAACACCGACTTTATCCCTAATCATGTCTTTTTTTCAAGCCATTAATAATACGATACTTTTTATATGATAGTATGCCAGTAATCATGACAACCCCACAAACAGACGCAACCAGCACTACAACCCCATTAGCCCACTAAAAATATCGAATATATCGACAATGCCCCCCATCGAATACGCCTCAATCAGTGCCGCAATTGATATGGCGATCCTGCTCATCCTGTATTATGTACTTGCCAGGCGAAGACGCATTGGTAAAAGCGACTTGAGGCAGTCGCGTATTATTTTTGTAATTAGTAGTTTTGGATTGCCTATTTTAATTACAACAGGTTTTGTTGCACTGACCGTCATTTTAAATACGTTTTACCACAGCTATTTTGATATCGGCCAACACGGTGGTGGTGTTTTTGTGGTGTTGGTAACAACGGTAGTAACATCCATCATAACATTGCTATTACTGTTACCACGAATCAAGCGCTCTTTTGATTAACACTTAATTAACCATTACTTAATTAACCATTACTTAATTAACCATTACATTATTAACCATTGCGCAACTAAGCACAGCTTGACCAACAAGAATGTGGATTAATAATAACTGCGCTTATGCGGGTTAATATGACACGTTAAGGGTCGCTTAACCCCTCAGGGCGCACATAATGAACCGTCGTCGCCACACTGCCGTCGTCGCCCAACACAATGTGCCGAAACCCAGGAGGACCATCATCGATACCAGGCTTGCTTGTACGGGGTTTAAACTGAAAACACGTTGATGGAGCACCTAAATATAAAACCGAGTGTTGCCTCACCTGCAACTCCTGATGAATATGCCCGTTAATCACTACTTTTACATTGGTATGCGCGGCGAGAATATTGCGAAATGCTTCGTTATTGGTAAGGTTTAAACGATCCAGCCATGCTGATTCCACATCGACAGCATGATGATGCAATGCAATTAACGCATGACGAGAGGACTGAGACGCTAACTCACGATCTAAACGCTGAAGCACTGACTCGGGAATATACCCCTCAACCTTACCCTTAAGCGACGAATCCAGTAAAATAACACACCATTTATCGTGAATGACGGAGTAAAAACCATCCTGGGTTGAATGCGGCAATACCTTCTCTAATAGATCAGAGGCATCATGGTTACCTGGTAAATAATAAATTGGTACTGATAACCCGGCAAGCGCATTTGCCAGTGCCTTATAACCGGCTTCTGTTTCATCATGCACTAAATCCCCCGTCACCAAGACAATGTCATACGGAATATTATCCCTAGCGACCTGGTGCAAAACCGCCAGCAGTGATGCTCGAGTATTAACCCCGTACAATTCGCCATCCGGGTTTTCAAAAAAATGGGGGTCCGTTAGCTGTAATATATTAATCATTATGATGCATTACACCCTCAACTTGAAATCTATTCATATCAGGACAAAATACCCCAACCCTGTACTGGAAAGGAATCGAGCAAATGGCAACTCAACGAGATGAAACCCCGGCCACGTGAAAAGCGTATTTTGCCGTATATTTTATTTAATAACAACAAGTTAAGGCAAGACAGCACACTTTCGCACAGATCACCGCAAACCCCGTCAGCCTGCCACGGTGTCGCTTCACTTCCAAATTATCGGCAAATATCGATAAATATAAACAGACACACTATAAAAAACAGGCGTTTGCCTCCTAAAAACGGCGCTAAGCGCGAAAATCGAGGCTTTGTTACGGCTGACAGCAGCAGCATCCCGGCCTAGTTCCTGCCCCATTGACACATTGTCAAAGCCCAAGTAAATATGTTAAAAAGGCATATTGTCTTAAGGAGAATATTATGAATCTAGTAAAAATGGCTATTTTGGCTGGTATGAGCATGTTAATCAGCCTGCCCGCCCTATCGGCAGATGCCATGAAGAAAACTGTAGAAGCTATACATCTTGAAAAAATAAAATTGAGCGGCAAGCAAGTTCAAATTCGTGGCAAAGTTGTTAAAGTCAACAATGGTATTATGAAACGCAATTTCCTGCACATCACCGATGGCTCAGGAAAAGAAGGCACTAATGACTTAACGATCACCAGCGACCAAACCGCCAGTATTGGCGATGACGTTACCGTTGTCGGCACTGTGGTTTTGGATACTGATTTTGGTTTTGGTTACGCTTACCCGTTATTGGTAGAAAAGTCCCTGATTACAAAACACTAAAGCCCATCTGGACTGCTGTCGTTTTGAGGAAAGCTAAATCCTTCCTTTATGGCTCCCAAATACGACGTACAAATACGGCGCACAAACAAAAACCCTCCTCAAGGTATTTAGGAGGGTTTTTGCTTTCCTACAAAGCCCAGGTCTCACCCCACGTACCGCACGGGGTCACACCAACGACGACTGCACCGACAACTACCGTATTGATAAATATACGTTTTTTACACCACCACCCGCACCTTACAATAGACTCTGCCTCCTTCATTGCGACTCAGGATCTTGTGCCAATCAGCACAAAAAACAAAGTAAAAAATTTGTAAATTTTTTTTGGAACTAATTTATCTTAAAACTGACCAATTAGTTGCAAGAGTGATGAAGTATGATCAAATAGATTTCCTCCTCAATCTTAATGCTCGTTGCTTTTGTACTGTGATGTAATTTGTAAACTCTCCCCTCGTAAGCCCGCCTGGAAGGTGGGCTTTTTATTTCTCAGTCATCGCATCGGTTCCTGCCACAGATTCTCTGTCATGGATTCCCTATCATAGAGAACCTGCAATACTTCCCCTACAATAATTTGCGTCATTATGAAGTTCACAATCGTAGCTTTTCTATTCAGTTAGTGTAATCATCTCAGCAAGACGGCTAACCAAAAACACCATGAATAAAATAAACGGTCAGGGCATTCTATTCTGTTAGCTACACTCTGTTAGCTACAGTACGTCACACTACGTGGCACAATAGATGGTGGTAGACATTGTAAAGGCGCTCTCCCCCTCAGCAAGCTTTACCCTGATGGCAACTGATGATACACAGGGACAGGGCAGCAGCGATGGGTTTATTACCGTATTCTTAATGCGGTAACTGATCGGTGCCTGTCTTACAACAAACAGTAAGTATAAATAATAAGTAGCCAACAATTAACTGATGTTTTTTTTGAGCAGTTGACATCTAAAATACTGCCAATGTTCAAAGCCTAAGCTATAAACCTTAACTATAAACTTAAACTAAACACCTAAAATCCATCTGACTTGCGCGCACCCACATGCAATATTCAACGCTATATTTTATAATCATTACTTGCTTTTTATTAACGACAGCAAGTTGGATTACCCTCAATAAGGTCTATCACGACAATATAAAACATAGCCTGCGTCTGTTTGTTCACGTTAGCGTGGAATTGGTAATGTCTTCGGTAGCATACTTCGCTTTATTTTTTGTATTAACACTTGTGGTTGCTGGCGCAATCTACCTTATTTTATTGTTGTTAATTTATGTGCCTTCAGATTTTATGCGCAATTATTTTGGGTTTGATGGATTGACCAAGGCCTTAGGATCACTGATGCCCGTCATTCAGAGTAATCCCTCATCACCGGGTATCACCGGCATCCCCTTACTTGACTATTTTTCGCTTTTATCTTTTTTGTTGGGTCCAGCCTGTGGCGCCAAATGTATTATTGGGCAATACCCTCCCTTAAAAACAGTCCATGATACCCATTAACTGAACACATCTGACGGTTAGTCTTGCATGCCCCCGTCTTAGCGAATACCTTATCGAGTCTTTAAATTTTCCTATAAAAAAACCGCAAAGAAAAAATTTCTTTGCGGTTTCTGAACAAAAATCACTAATAACAAATAGTAACGACTATATCAATTAATCATCATCATCGTCGTCAGATTTATTTTTTTTGCCATTGGGAAATTTTTGAATTTTATTGATGCAGCTAAATGATCGTCCTTCCGGGTTTTGCGAGCCTCCACGACAAACAAAAACTTCGTCAAGCATATTGCCATCTATCATGCCTTTAACATGATACCCATATGCCCCTGCTTTGGTGGGCAAATACGAGATGTTGAATCGATTGGGCTGGCTTCTGTCTCTACGCAAATCGTCCATCAGTTTTGCTTTACGCTTAACTTTTGCATCAATAGCGTCTTCTTTTAAAAACAGAATAACGACATCAATCTCTATTTCCTGTACATCGGCAGCCGTATCATCGGCATTACGAATAATGAGATCAAACGCGTTAGGCTCACCCGCATAGGCCGGCTCCACCCGATTACCAACGGAAATATTATAGGCACCGTTAGCCACCCCATCTCGCGGTTCATGCGCTTGAACTGGCGTAATAAACGCCGACACAAGCAAACCGAACAACATCGCTACACTATTTTTTTTACTTTTAAGCATATCTATATCCTCCATTTATAACATCCCGTTATTTCCAAAAAAAGAAATGATAACGACCCATCCCCAGCAAAATTAGATGTTGGCATTACGCTAACAATGACAATATTAATGACTACCGATGATGGACGTTAATCATTAAATAGGACTTAAAACACGTCCCATTTGGATATTACTGATTTAATCAGATAAATGCACGTACTATAAACTGTTTTTTTTTACATATTGAGATGGTTAATTATTATCCATACAAAAATACTAGTTATAAGGTGGTGATCGGGGTAAACATTCGACGGGGTTAATGCTATAGTCTTTGGGCATCAGTAAAAACACATATTCCTTAATGCATCGACATGCTAAATTTAATTTGTCATCTGCATTTATCACCCGCATTAATTTAATGAAAACAATATCAAGAATAGTATTCAAAATAGCGTCTAAAAAATGACGGACATTTGACCGTCAATATAATAGAGCAGAGGTTTACAAAGGCACGATAAACATGGAAATTTACATAGGAAATATACCGAAAGGGACCCGACCCGCTGAAATTAAAAAATTACTGAAAGAGTCAATCAGGCCTAATATTTTTCAACGACTCTACGATAAAATCGTTTCACTGGGTCGTTTGGACAACGATGTTGATATCGAAATTTATACCAGTAAAGACAAAACCAGACGCAAGTCCTATCGATATGGACAAATCACCATTAAATCGCATCGTATGGGCCCAGTTGCACTAGAGGCCTTGCATAACACCAGCATTAGAGGCAGCGTACTCAACGTACGTAAACTTGTGGTTAGGAAATCGGCCAACGAACGGCGCACCACGTCTTCTTCCGACATACCCTGGACCGGAAAATCTCGCCGAAAAAAAGAACGGCGCAAACATCATATATGATTAAATTATCCTAACGCAAACCATTTAATCACAAACAGTTACCATAGGCATCGTAGCGGAGTAGGAAATAATAATGTCCTCCCAATTGCAAACCAATACTCCGCTAAAAACCCACTAAAGCCCGATTTTTAATCGAATTTTATCCACCAATGGTTGCTCATTGATTGTTACAAATGTCCTTCCTGCTGCATTGCAAATAAGACAACGCCAAAAAGTACTACGTACAGAATAATTCCCAATGTCATTTAACCCTCTCCATTCCCTCATAAAATAGGTTCGTAAAATAGTGAAAAACTAAAACAGCGTTACCTAGTGGTCCCTGCGGAAAATTATGTCACTGTTCGCTTCGTGAGAAAGCACCGCTCCGCGTTGGCAACACTCGAAAGGGAACCACCCTTCCAGCGTGTTGCCGCCTTGACCCGTGCTTTCTCACTGTGCTCCTTAGTAACAGAACTTCCCGCAGGGACCACTAGCCCTCATTCTTTATTAACGTCTCCTGCTAAATTAAGTTTAAAAGCCAGATCAAACAGTTCAAATAACGTCCACTCTATGACCACAACAGCAACATGACGATGGCAGCAAATAGGGACATAACTATACGACCATTTTCATCACCAAAAACTCCATGTAGAGCAACTAATTCATCGGCCTATTCATTATATGTCTTCATCACATAACGCTACCGATAATCCATTAGTGTTGACATAACCACCGGCGGCAACGCAAACCGCTACGCATATATTTTCTCTAAAAAAATCAATGCATGACACAGGCCAACCCAGTTTTATCTACCCGCACAATGCCTTGCATAGGTGGATACACTTAACTGGCGGTAATGATCTGCCCCTCCTGATGGGTAACACCGGCATTGCCAGTGGGAGTGACCTGGCGGTTATGTGCCTGCCCCGCATTCTGTAACATCAACAAATCCTGCACACTCTGGTCAAGCGTGACCTGTTGATTGATGCCTTGCTGTAAAAAATGATTTAAATAAGGAATCATACGAATAGCATCGTCAACCTGAGGGTCGGAGCCTGGCTGATAGGCACCTACGTTAATCAAGTCACGGTTTTTGTTATAAGCCGAATACCATTGTTTAAAACGTCGAGCAATCAGTTGATGGTTGTCACTGGTAATCTCTGTCATGACCCGACTAATAGATGCTTCCACGTCGATAGCCGGATAATGCCCTGCCTCGGCTAGCTCCCGCGACAACACAATGTGTCCATCCAGGATCGCCCGCGCCGCATCGGCTATAGGATCATTAGCATCATCACCTTCCGCCAGTATTGTATAAAAAGCGGTTATGGAACCCCCACCGAGTTCCGCGTTACCGGCCCGCTCCACCAGTTTTGGCAGCTTGGCAAACACTGAAGGTGGATAACCTTTGGTAGCAGGTGGCTCTCCAATTGCCAACGCAATTTCGCGCTGTGCCTGCGCATACCGGGTTAACGAATCCATTAATAACAATACATTTAAGCCCTGATCTCTGAAATATTCGGCAATACTGGTTGCAATTGATGCGCCGTGTAGGCGCAACGCCGGACTATCGTCGGCTGGTGAAGCGACCACTACAGCTCTTGCCATACCTTCGTGTCCCAGTATATTTTCAATAAACTCTTTTACTTCACGACCACGTTCACCGATGAGACCAACAACAATGACATCCGCAGTGGTATAGCGAGTCATCATCCCCAGCAGCACACTTTTTCCCACGCCACTTCCGGCAAATAAGCCCATACGCTGCCCGCGCCCCACGCTAAACAAGGCGTTAATAGCGCGAACCCCCACATCAAGGGTTTCCCGAATCGGCGCGCGTTTTAGAGGATTGATAAAACGTCCCACCAATGGAGCCCGACCAGTGACGTTCAGTGGGCCCAGATCGTCCAACGGCTGCCCACGTCCACCCAGAACGCGCCCAAGTAAAGACGGCCCGACTGGCACGTCATAAAATCGACCGGTAGGGATTACTTTGGCATTTGGCATTACCCCCCTAATGTCATCAGTGGGCATGAGATAAATTTTTTCACCTGCAAACCCCACTACTTCGGCTTCGATGTCCTCTCCCTGTGGGGTACTCACAAGACAACGGGCCCCTATCGGTGCCAGGCATCCCACCGCCTCAAGGGTTAACCCAACCATTCGGGTAAGCTTACCGGCTACGCATAATTGAGCGGGTTGCACACGATCACAAAACTGCGCTAAACGTTCGCCCCACACTCTACTGCGATCAAACGCAGGTAAATTATCGTCGAGGGACATGATCAATCATCCGCTGCCATCGTTAATATTTCATCCGTACCACGTTCACCACCCAACATGTCCAAGATAATGGTGATTAAACGACGTTCAACCGTGGCATCAATACTCGCACTTTCTGATTCGATCCGGCAATCACCTCTCGTGAGTGAGGGATCACTCACAATTTTCCATGCCGTCTCAGAATCGGATGCATTAAGCACGCTCGAAACAAAACTAATATCCTCGGGACACAAAAACACACGCACGCTGCGTGACGCCACAGGCAAGGCCTGCAATGCCTCTCGAACAACCCCGACCACCTCACCCGGATCTATTTTTAGTTCTCGCCTTACGAGCTGATTGGTGATAATCATGACCAGCCGCACAAACTGCTGTTCAACCTGTTCATCCAACTGTTTTAGGGGTTCTGTTAACGTCTCCAATATGGTTTCGAGCATATTCAATGTTTGAGCAGCTTGTTGTAAACCGGCGGCATTACCTTCCACACTGCCTTTTTTAAAACCATTCATATACCCGTCTTTGTAAGCTCTTTTCTTAATAACCTCGATTTTCTCTTCGGTAAGTGTCCCGAGAGAGCGCTTACCATCCTTGTTATCAGCGCCTTCAGTTAATTCTTCAACTATGGGTGATTGCCAGTTGGAACGAATCAGCGCATTATTTTTGTCAATTATTTTAGACATATTCTTCCGATCCCTGACCGCCTAATGATATATCGCCCGACTCTGCCAACCGGCGAGCGACAGACAGTATTTCTTTCTGTGCAGCATCCACTTCACTGAGCTTAACCGGCCCTTTTGCTTCAAGATCATCGCGTAACATTTCGGCGGCACGTTTCGACATGTTCCTAAATACTTTTTCCTTGAGCTCTTCTTCAGCACCCTTTAGCCCAAGAATTAATGAATCAGAGGATATCTCCCGTAAAATGGATTGTATATCCCGGTCAGCGAGATCATTTAGATTATCAAACACAAACATCAGGTCTTGAATGGACTGCCCAAGATCCCCATCCACTTCCTTGATGTTATCCATAATCTCGGCTTCCATTGCGCTATCAAGAAAATTCAAAATATTAGCAGCGCTTTTAATTCCCCCCACCGACGATGTTTTAACGTTTGTGTTTCCAGAAAATTGTTTTTCCATAATTTCATTGAGCTCCTGCAACGCAGAGGGCTGAATACCATCAATGGTGGAAATGCGCATGATGACGTCAACACGAACTCGATCCGGAAAATAAGTTAATACCTCTGCGGCCTGATCAGGCTCCAGATAAGACATAACAATGGCAATAATTTGAGGGTGTTCCAAACGTATGATTTCAGCCACTGCCCTGGCATCCATCCATTTGAGGGTTTCCAACCCTTTAGTGCTGGCCCCCCGCAGTATCCGATCAATTAAGCCACCGGCTTTATCTTCACCAAGGGCTTTAACCAATACGTCCCGAACATATTCATCATTGCCCAGCCCTAGGCCGGTTTGCAACTCGACCGTTTTGGAAAACTCAGCCAATACCGCGCTAACATGATCTTTCGAGACATTTGTTAACAACGCCATTTCAGAACCCACAGCTTGTACTTCTTTGGGTTCCATATGCATCAACACCTGAGAGGCTGACTCCTGCCCCAATGCCATTAAGAGAATAGCCGCACGCCTAACACCGGTAAGCTCACCAGAATCATTAGCCATCGTCAGTCACCCAGTTCTTAACAACTTGCGCCACTAATTTTGGGTCTTCCGCCACGGCTTGTTGTGCCAACATCATATTTTGCTCATAAGGCGTTTTCGGGGCATCTAACTTTTTTTGTTCCTCACCGCTTAAACTCACCAAATCATCTTTTACACCACCCGCGGGGCCGTCAAGTTCCGGCGGCGCTTGCACTGCCGCCATAACCGGCATCGTCTTCATCAGTGATTTCCAAAGCGGTTTAAGGACACCAAAAAATATGACAATAATCAAGATAACACCAACCACCTGCTTAACTGCGTCCCATACCCAGGGCTGCTCCCAAATAGGGGGACCGGGAATCGGCGCGGGCTCGGGAGGTACGTTAAAAGATTCATTAACCACATTGACGCTATCGCCTCGTTGCAGGTCAAACCCAATAGCCTTTTTCGCCAACCCGGTAATACGTTCCACTTCTTCAGGGCTGCGTGGCACCCGAATCACCTGCCCCTCCGCATTGGTGCTCAGTTTATCGTCCACAACTATCGCAGCAGATATGCGGCGCAAACGCCCCGTTGCGAAGCGCGTGTGACTAACGACCTTATCCAACTCATAATTGTTAATTTCCTTCCTACGCAATCGTGAAGGAGTTTTCTTTACGCCACCTTCTTCCGCGTTACCGGCTTTTTCCGGCACCTCAGGATTAGCGGGGGGTTGGTTAGACACGGCACCGGGCACACCACCATCCAATCCACCGGTCGATTGCTCCTCAACCGTATCATTACTTCTTAACGCCGGGGTGTCCGGGTTAAATGATTCTTCTCTCTGTTCGCTGATGGTAAAATCGATGTCTGCTGTTACTTGCGCACGCACTGAGTCCGCACCCAGAATCGGAATCAGAATATTTTCAATTCTTTCGATATAACTTTTCTCCAGCTTTCGAGCATAACCAAACTGTGAACTGGTCAGCGCAATATCACTGGAGCGCTCGCCTGTTGTTAACAAATTCCCTTTATGATCGACAACCGTAACATTTTCAACCGCCAGATTTGGGATGCTCGCCGACACCATATGTGATATTGCCGACACTTGTGCCTCGGATAAAGTCCGCCCCGAATACAGGCTAACCACAACCGACGCTCGCGGCTCTTGGCGCTCTCTTATAAAAACCGATTGTTTGGGAATCGCCAGATGTATTCGTGTGGACTTTATGTTGTTAATGCTTGAAATGGTTCTGGCCAGTTCCTGCTCCAGCGCTTTTTGAAAACGAGCTCGCTGCATGGTTTCACTGACCCCAAAGCTGCTGCCCTCGTCCTTCCCCAAGCCTGCAAAACCACCATTAGTGCTCTTTGGTAATCCTTGCGCAGCCAGCTTTATCCGCGCACTATGTACATCCTTAGTTGGCACCAACACAGCACCCGAGGACGCATCCAGCTTATAAAGAAACCCTAATTGTTGCAGTGCTTCTAACACAACACTGGCTTCGCTATCGTCTAATGACGAAAATAACACGCCATAGTTTGGTTCCTGAAACCACAAGACCACCCAGAACCCCAACGCAACACTGCCGGACACACCAAGCAGCAATACTATTTGGCGAATAATGGAAATTACATCCATCCCATTCGGGACGTGCTTAGTATCTTGCGCTACTATTTCTGCCATGTTATTCGCTTAACCAATACATCAGTAATGCCATATCAACCATTATTTGCTCAGATACGTTATCGTCCAAGCGACTTAGGTAGTAAGTTGATGGGCTAAGGGTTAGACTTGCATACTCATCACTTGTTTATACGCTTCTACCAGTTTATTTCTAACCTGCAGTACGGACTGGAACGCCACACCTGCTTTTTGCTTGGCTATCATAACTTCAGCCAAACTCACGTTAGTATCACCCAACTCAAATGCTTTACTTAACCCGCCAGATTGTTTTTGCAGTTCGTTAACTTTATCCACGCTTTGCTTTAATAAGCTGGAAAAATCCGGTCCATTACCGGGTGCCTCCACCGCAGGATTCAGAGATACTTTGTTTGGCGACAACACCTCGTTGGTTTGTATTCTGTTTAACATCTGAGCCATATTCATTTCTTTCATAACATATCCTTTACTCTGTTCCGCTACCGTTTGACTGACACCATGACAAACGCCACAAATAATCGCTACAGACTGGCAGTTGCTCCGTATCGCCCGGGCACGTTAATACCCTGGTCTCGCATCTGGGCCAGTTTATAACGCAAAGTGCGTTGGCTAATCCCCAACTTTTCGGCAACCGCTTTACGATTGCCCATTTCAGACTGAAGCACCTCCATAATACGTTTATATTCGTGATTCTTAATATCCGCCCCCAGGTTAGTCGTAATCGCGGTTGGTGGCTCATCGGCAGGGATTACGTTTTTTATGGCGGCGGGTTCATATTGTTCATACTGAATATCGGAGCTCGTAATATTGTCCAATTGCTTTAAAATCAATGCGCGTTGAATCACATTATCTAGCTCCCTAACATTACCTGGCCAATCATGCTTCAGCAATTTTTCGATAGCCGCCCCCTCCAATTCCGGCACACTCCCCTTAGCACCACCGGTTGTAGTAAAGTGTTTGGTAATAAGGCTGTTTGCAATATTGACAATATCGCTGGGCCGCTCTCGCAGCGGAGGCACATGTAAGGGAAATACGTTTAAACGATAGAATAAATCCTCGCGAAAGTTACCGGCACTAACCTCCTCCCGCATGTTACGGTTCGATGTAGCCAGTACTCGCACATCTAACTGCACAATTTTATTGCCCCCCAACCGCTCTACTTCACGTTCCTGCAGCACGCGCAGCAGTTTGGCCTGCAATGCGAGATCCATTTCTGATATTTCATCAAGCAAAATCGTGCCGCCATCGGCCAACTCAAACTTGCCGGGGCAGGCCTTGTACGCTCCAGTAAATGCACCTTTTTCATAACCAAACAACGTCGCTTCCAACATATTATGGGGTATCGCGGCACAGTTAATGGCGATAAAAGGCTTGTTAACTCGGGCTGAATGCTGATGTATATAACGTGCCAGTACCTCCTTGCCACTACCACTTTCGCCGGCTATTAAGACCGTGGCATCAGTCACGGCAACCCGCCGGGCAATTTCTGCCGTTTTTCGACTGGCGTCATCCGTTGCAATAAGCTCGTGACTGACTTCCGACACATTAATGTACTGGCCCACCATATTAACCAGCACTTCCGCTTCAAACGGCTTGGTGAGATAATCGACAGCACCGTCGCGCATTGCCTCTACCGCTTTTTGAATCGTGCCATACGCCGTCATCAGCATCACTGGCAAATCCGGCCAGCGTTTTTTAATGTGCTTTAACAACACATGGCCGTCCATACGTGGCATCTGTATGTCCGTAACCACCAGCACAGGAATTTGTTTTTCTATCAGATCCAACGCCATGCGTCCATCCTGCGCCACTATTACCGAATAACCCGCTAGCACCAGGGTATCGTTGAGGGCGTCGCGTAAATCAAGGTCATCTTCAACTACGAGAATCGTCGCTTGTGTCATTTAGTTCACCTGTAATGTTAAGAATTTAACTTCGAAGGTAGACGCAGTATAAATCTACTACCACCCTGGTAGTGTGTGTCCAACCAGACATCGCCCTGATGAGCGCGGGTAACCGCCTGCACAACAGAAAGACCAAGCCCTGTCCCTTGTGATTTGGTGGTAAAAAACGGGTTGAAAATTTTGTTTTGTATCTCAGCAGAAATCCCCGGACCATTGTCCGTAATCACTACATCGACACTGTTACATTGGGTAAATTTGACGGCCACCAATATCCGCCCATTAGAGGCAATGGCTTGTATGGCGTTGTTGATCACATTCTGCAAAGCACTTAACAAGATTGACTTATTACCGACGACAACAACGCCATCACACTGGTTGTCAAACTCCACGACAATCTGTTTTTCTTCTCCCGCAACACTGGCATCGTTCACTAATCGATTAATAAGTGGCGCCAGGCTAAAACTTTCACCATTGCAATACTCTTCCTTTGAAAAAAGCAACATGTCATTAACCAGACTTTCCAGATAGCTCAACTGATCAATCATCTTCTCAGCCACTGACTGCTGCTTATTTTTATCACTGTTAAAAGACTTTAGCTGCGACGCATTCAGTAATGCGCTGGATAGCGGAGTGCGAATTTGATGTGCCAGTCCAGCCACCATCTCCCCCATGGAAATCAGGCGCTGGTGTTGACTTAATCGTTGTTGTAATCGGCGGGTTTCAGTTACATCGGCAATTAGGAGTATCTGACCGGGATCATTACCCAACGGACAGGTTGAAATATTAACGAGCCGACCATCATTAAGGGATATATCATGGCCATCGTCGCTTTTTGGCGTAAAAGAACGGGTAATAACATCACGCCACATTTCTTCGCGTAACGGGCCACCCAACAACGCAATCGCTGCCGGGTTGCAATCTTGAACGCGCCCGGTAGGATCAAGTATGACAAGCCCGGCCGGTAAGGCTTGTAATATTGAGGTCAGTTTTTCTGCAATGCGGTCCCGTTCATAAATTTCTTCACGACGCTTTTGCTGCACGTCATCCAACTGGAACTGCAGTTGGGTTATTCTGTCCTCGAAACTATGGTAGGTGTTCTCCAGTGTTTCAGTTAGCTGATTGAAGGTTTGAAAACTGTCTTCTAGCGCTTGAAGCCGCCCTGAAATCGGTGCACCCATGCGACAAATTGCTCCTATTAAGTGACTGATCTGAAGCCCTAATAAAATTCAGCGTTGGGGTAAGAACTGAAATCAGAACTAAAGCCAACACGACTGGACGATCATTATCACTTAAGGAGCAATTTCTATGCCTATTGATTAGGCTATTTTATTTCAATGAGTTAGCCGGTAAACCCGGCAGGTCGGTCAAATTTCTGACACCGACTCCGAACGTTGAAGCCCATACTTTCTTAGTTTTTCCACCAGAGTGGTTCTGCGCATGTGCAAGCGTTTAGCGGCATGAGCCACCACGCCACCGGCTTCTTCCAATGCCTGCTTTATCAGCGAACATTCGAGCGTACTGATGTGTTCTTTCAAATCTATGCCATCTCGGGGTAATCGCGAGGAAAACATAGGCTCGATGGGTGCCAAATGCTGCTCAAAATTAACGGGTTTGGCCTGTTGAAAATTGCCAACGGGGCGAAATTTTTCGGGTAAATCCTGAACATCCACGACACCGTAGGGGTACATAATAACCAAACGTTCCAGTAAATTGGATAACTCGCGCACATTACCCGGCCAACGATACTGACACAATGCCATTGTCGAGGCCGGTGTAAAGCGTACTGAACCACGCTTTTCATGCTCCAGTCGAGCAATAAGCTCGTTAACGAGTAAAGGAATATCATCAACGCGATCCCGAAGCGGCGGCATCTCGATGGGAAATACCTGTAACCGGTAATAAAGATCCTCACGAAACGAACCATCCACAATCATCTCATCTAAATTACGATGGGTTGCCGCCACCACACGAACGTCGGCTATGAGCGGTTTAGTGCCACCAATTCGTTCGAAGGTGCGTTCCTGCAAAACACGCAACAGCTTCACCTGCATGGTCATCGGCATATCACCTATTTCATCCAGGAAAAGGGTCCCTCCCTCCGCCATTTCAAAACGGCCCTGACGCGCACTGAATGCACCGGTAAAAGCGCCTTTTTCATGACCAAATAATTCACTTTCCAACAAATCGCCGGGAATGGCTCCACAATTTATTGGCACAAAGGGTTTATCCCGCCGGGCAGAGTGATAATGCAGGTTACGCGCAACCACTTCCTTACCGGTACCCGATTCACCCAAGATAAGCACCGTTGCCTCAGAATTTGCCACTTGTTCAATCAACTGACGGACATTACGTACGCCCCGGCTATTGCCCACCAGGCTACGAAACAAGTCTAGATTAAAACTTCCCCCTTTACGCTTTTTACCTGACTGGAAAACCTGAGCACGATGTAATGCATCGGTCAATGCAACATAAGTGAGGGGGATATTAACTACCGCGAAAGCGCGTTTAACGAATTCACGATCAGATTGCCTGCTAACTTCATCGGTTAATAAAACAATAATCGGGATCTCTGGATCCTGCTGCTTTATATAATCAAACGTGTTTAGTAAATTATTATCCTCACCACATTGCCCCAATATGACGGCACCAATAGCATTGTTCTCAAGTGCGATACCAACGTTGGCGGAGTCTGTGGCAATTAGTTTGTTATACCCCAAAAATTCCAATATTGCCGAAAGCTTTTGAGTTTGGTTTTGGTCACTCTCAACGATTAGTAACGCTGTTGCCTCTGGCATGTCCACTCCCGTATTAATAAATTTGTATTTATAGAAAGAGTAATAGCTTACTTAGTGATAAGCCATAATATGAGTAAAACACCTGATTTGCGATATGTCAAAATATTGTCGCAAAGAATTTTGCGCCATAGCACATAATAAGTAGCTCAACGTATACGATCTTTACGTTAAGCGCTTAATTATAAGAGATATTTTTATAATTAGACTGACGCCGAAAATACTTGATATAACATACACCTGAATCACACATCTTTATGTTTCATTCGCTTTTGCTGAGCGATACATCGACGGTGATGACGAAAAATATACTTGCTAATTAAATCTTGAACGTGATCACTGACCCCGACATATTCTGCTACTACATTCGCATTCGTCCCCACACCATTCTCGCCAGCGCTATGTTCTCCAACGCTATGTTCTCCAGCGCGATTCTCTGCAACACCATTCTCTCCAACACGGTTGTCATCATCCCGACGCTCAAGTACCTGAACAAACAACTTAATCGCTTGCGGGTAATGCCGGTCAGGAAAACACTCAACCAGTAGATAATCACCGGCCTTCAAGAAAATGGTGCTACTAAAAGCAATGCCGAATGCGCTGATTTTAATTCGTTGGCTCTCCGGCAATGGCGTAGCCTGCAGCATTAGATTCCCCACCCAATTAAGCAATAAATTGATTTTGGTATCAAGATGCTTTAATTCCGATTTTGATTCGGTAACGTCCTCCTCCTGATCAGTGAGTACCTCGTCACGGCTTAATAACACTTGTAACAATAGCTCATTTTCGCGATTAACGGCATCTAAGTAGTGAGATTTGGCCGGCCAGCTAATAGGCTGCCATCGCATTGGCAGACGATCCTCATAGACTAGCGCATTGTTAAACAAAGCGTGTTTGCGGGTATCAGTCTTGTCTGGACAATCCATACCTTATCTGCTTCTCCAATACTCGATAAAAGATAGGAACGGGTGAAGGGGATAACCATTATTCGGTACAAGACACGAGCAGGAAAATACCACATCATGCCTCTATGTACTCATCAGTAAGCCCATATGTAGCGCATCCGGGCTATTTTGCCTTGCGGATGTGATGTTAACCGGTATTTTTTAAATATGCTGACGTAGCGCTTTTATGATTAGCCAATTTATTGAGCTTTCCCCCTATTTGAACATGAGCAGCAGCACTTAAACGATATATTTCTTTGTCGGCTGCCATGGTTTTGGTGATTCCTTTCCGTAATACCTCAGATTCCGCTGGTAATGGTTTATTTTCAAAGAAAATCGACAACAATTTGGAGCGTTGCGCTTCATAACTTATCAATGAATCCCACTCCGACTCATAGGCAGCGCTGAGCATCTTCTGTGTAAGACTTAATATTGATGACCACTGTCGATCACGTTCCGTATCTAACATAATAGGCCTTTCATTGCCGGTGCGCTAATTATTTGGCAGGTTAGCATTAATGAAATTTTTGACGCTTACTTTAATAATCTAGGTTCAAGTAAACATCAGCCAGCTGCCGCCTGATCACGCGCCTTTTTATCTTGTAATTCCTGCTGCTGCTGATGCTTTAATTTTACATCTTCAGGAATAGCATCCCAGGCCTCTTTAATGGGTCTCAATAAGGATGTCACCTCATCCAGGAGATTTGCATTGTTTGTGAGATTTGCCTCCGTTAAGCGTTCATTGATGTACAAATACAAATTTTCAAGATTTTGAGCAATTTCACCACCGCGCTCCTTGTCAACACTCAGACGCAAACCATCGATAATTGAAACGGCTAACCCAATTTGCTGACCTTTTTCAGCAATGCGTCCGTTTAACATTAAACCTTTCGCAGCAGCCACTTTTTCAAGTGCCGCATCGATTAACATTTGAATTAAACGATGGGGGCTGGCGTCATTAACGCCGGTCTGAACCGCAACCTGGTTATAGGCATTTAATGCACCAGACACGCCCTTGGGGTTATTCATACAAGCTCCTTTGTACTGAATATATTATAGTTATCTGAAATCAACATCGCATGTCTCCACCGCATAAACCGCCCTTTCTATCGTGCACCAGGCAACGTTGCTAACTGTTGTGAGAGAAAATTGCTCGTATTGTTGAGACCGGCTAATAACGTGTCCAATGCCGTAAACTGATCTCTCAGGCGTTTTTCAATTAACTCGATACGAAATTCGACACCAAAGCGTTGGTCCTCAAGGCTTTCTTTTCTTGAGCCTAACCCATCTGTTCGATTTGTGATGAGCCCTTCAGCATCCAACAAACCATCCGCATAGCTATCGAACCGAAACATATAACCTTGACTATCATTTGCCAGCAATTCAGCAACACCATCGTAATCCGCCGAGAGTGCGGTCTCCAATTTCGTCGTATTCAGCGATAAATCACCGGTGCTGGTTGTTGAAATCCCAATCTCAGATAAATATCCCAAGCTGGTACTTAACCCCGTTGGAGTGGTATTAAACACATTACGCAGCTGCGATTCAACCGACAAGATGGTGGTATCACCCTTAAGCGAGCCTGTTCGTAACCCCGAAAGCTGCCCTCTTAATTTATTGTACGCGGTAATAAACTCTTCCACCGAGGAGGTAACCGATTCAACATCGTTTTCAATTTTCAGAGTTTCCGTTTTCGTACCCAATGCAACCAAGTTTAAGGTAACACCATCAATAGCATTAATTTGAGAAGAACCAGACGTCACTTTAACCGTGTTGGTTTGACTGGTCACCAGATTCCCGTCAATTTTCACCATCGCATTTTGGGCAGAATCAATGGTTGCCGCCGCGACATCGTTTACACCAAGCGTCGTGGCAACATTGCCGGTTTCACTAATATATATTTTGTTATTCGTTCCGGTTTCATCAGATGTTAAAATCAATTTACTACCGGAATCCACGTTAATAATCGAAGCCGTAACCCCAATATTGTCCGACGCCGCATTAATTGCGTCACGTACCCCTTCAAGCGTGTCATTCGAGCCATCAACGGTAACAGAAAAAGAAGGCGTATCCGGGTGATCAGTAAACGCAATGGTTAAATTACCTGAAGCAGAGGTACTGGTCGTTGAAGTGGCAAACGCAGACGATCCAATTTTATGTGCTTGAGCCAACTGAGGTGTAAACGTCGGATCGGCTGGATCATCAAAAAATTTAATGGAATAAGTTCCCGGCGCAGCGTTCGCATCCGAGCTGGCGGTAAACACTTCTTCATCTGAACTGGTAGTCTTGTATACTTCGAAAGCTGAAACTTTTTTTAATGGTGACAAGGCACTTTGGAAGTCAGAGAACGCACTTTTTAAAGAACCGTAACCGCTAATTTTAGTATCAACATCACGAATACGGCCGTCTAAGACCTGTAATGGCCGCCTTTCGACCTGCATTAATCCAGAGATAATTGATTCTATATCAAGACCTGAACCTAGCCCTGTTGCTGTAATACCCGCCATACTATTGCCTACCTCTTTACACTACCGGGACGCGCTGCAAAATACTGGAAAAAAACAACCAGTTTACACCTCCGTTTGTAGTAAATTACCTTTCTCACCATTGAGGTCTTTCATACGGCGTGCCACTTCCAGTATTTCATCTCCTGGAATCTGCCTGATAACGTCTTTAGTCTGGTGGTCAATCACCTTTACAACGGTTCGACCGGTTTGATCGTCGACACTGAAATGAATTTCACGTCGCGCGTTTTGCACAAAATCATTTAGTTCCTGTACGGCACCAAATACTTCATCGTCAGAGGGTTTCTGTTCGCTTTGCTGCTGAAATTGCCTGACATTGTTATTGGCAGTGGCTATATTCGGTGCCAATTCGCCTGATTCCGGCAACACATTGCCCACAGGCACTGATTTCACTGGTGACTTGCCGGAACTAGGAGCATTCAACGATGTTCTAGCGGTTTCTACGGTGGCGGATTCAGATGTTGCAGTTTGCACACGAGCCATCCTGCTTTGCGTAATCTTTCCCTGATCTAACGACTGGACTGACGGCAAAACCTGAACTTTTAATTCAGATGACATAATACATACCTCTTAACCATTCAAACCTGACTTTGTCAGGACAATCCTGGTTACATACCGAGTTACTACTACTATTTCACTCCCTGTTACTCCACTCCACACTACATAATAGTAATTATTCTATCGATAAGCGCAAAACTGTATTACTGCTTGAACAATTCGCCTATCACCTTCGTTGCTTTACAGACATTACTTTACAGACATTACTTTACAGACATTACTTTACAGACATTGCTTTGCAACCATTGCCTTACAAATATTGCTTTATCAATAAGCCTGTACGACAAATACTTTACCAAAAATTACTTTTACTAGTATTCCCATTGCAGCTTAGCAATGATACAACAACGTACATATCGACTTTATCGGCTGATCAGTAAAAACATTTAGCGCTCTATACGATAACCACATCACAAAATCGATTTCCATTTCACAAACATTCCTGCTATCGCTAGCTATTTCGACTTGCCAACGACTCATCGAAAAATCCATTTTTAATTAAACGTTTTATTAAGCGTATCGATGTAACGTCAATCACATCATCAAACTTCCAGATTCTGCGTCAATTTCAGTCCAACGAGAAGCTCGTGTTACTGCAGCAAACTTAATACATTTTGCGGCAATGAATTTGCCTGTGCCAGCATCGACACACCTGCTTGTTGCAGAATTTGTGCGCGCGTTAACGATGACGTTTCTGTGGCAAAATCCGCGTCCATGATACGACTACGTGAAGCGGAAAGGTTTTCCGCCACATTCTGACCGTTACGAATTACCGCTTCAAACCGGTTTTGAACAGCACCAAACTTGGCACGCAGTGTATTCACTGAATTTAGATAGCTATCAACAGCACCCAGCATTGCCGAAGCACTGCCTGCCGTGGACACGCCACCCGTCAAGACCAGAGAAACGCTCGTACCACTCAAGACATTAGACGTAATAACCGACACAATATCACCGGCATTCGGACCAACCTGAAAATCAAAGCTGGTGGCCCCGTCACCCACGATGGCGGTACCGTTAAACTTGGTGCCGGCTACACGAACAATCTCCGATTGTAGCTGTGCCACCTCCAACTGCAATGATGCACGATCATCCGTACTATTGGTGGCATTTACAGCCTGCACCGCCAATTCTCGAATTCGTTGCAACGCATTGGTCATTTCCTGCAATGCCCCTTCACCGGTTTGCGCCAGTGAAATCGCATCATTTGCATTCCTAACCGCTTGGTTATACCCACGAATCTGAGTGGTAAAACGCTCTGAAATGGCAAGCCCCGCAGCATCGTCCTTGGCGCTGTTTAACCTCAACCCTGAGGATAACCGTTGCAAGGAGGTGAACATATCCCCCTGTGAACGGTTTAACGCCCGCTGTGTATTTAACGCAGCAATATTGGTATTGATGATCTGACCCATATTCCATTCTCCTTGGTCTCGGTGAATCCAATCAATTCTCCCTGCCCCACCTATCGGCAGGCCAGAAATAATATTTAGGAATTCAGCAGAAATATCTGCAACATCGCTGCTGCAGATATATTCTGCATCTTCCATGATATACCTTCTGTCCAAACTCACTTCTGCTTCAAACCGCTATAACAAATGACTACCTCTGATCTATGTGTTGTTGCGATAGACTTACTCAATAAGCTATACCGCTACCTTACCCCAACAGACTTAGTACACTTTGCGGTATCGCATTGGCCTGCGCCAACATCGATATACCCGCCTGCTGAACGATTTGGGCTCGCGTCAGTGAAGCGGTTTCCATCGCAAAGTCCGCATCCTGAATACGACTTCTAGAAGCCGATAAATTTTCAGATACATTTTGCCCATTACGAACCACTGCTTCAAAACGATTTTGCATCGCACCAAATTTAGCCCGCATTCCGTTAACGGACGTCAGGTAATTATCCAATGCCGCAATCATGTCTGATGCACTTCCCGCCGTGGATACCGCCCCTGTCAAAACTACCGTTACGCTGGTACCACTAAGCACATTGGATGTAACAACAGAAATCACATCACCTGCATCTGGACCCACCTGGAAGTCAAAACTGGTCGCACCGGCACCAATAATTGAGACTCCATTAAATTTAGTACCAGCCACACGTTGAATTTCTGACTGCAGTTGTGTCACCTCTTGTTGCAGCGAAATACGGTCATCCGTACTGTTAGTGGCATTCACTGACTGCACCGCCAGTTCCCGCATGCGCTGCACCGCCGTAGTAACCTCCTGCAAGGCACCTTCAGCTGTTTGCGCTAGTGAAATAGCGTCATTTGAGTTACGAATGGCCTGGTTATAACCACGAATCTGGGCCGTAAAACGCTCAGCAATCGCTAAACCAGCCGCATCGTCCTTAGCGCTATTAATTCGTAAACCAGATGACAGACGTTCCAATGAGGTATTTAACGCGCCTTGCGAGCGGTTTAACGACCTTTGTGCATTCAGGGACGCCACATTAGTATTAATAATTTGAGCCACGTGTTTCTCCTAAAGCTCTAATAATTAGAGCTATAACTCTCATCGGGCATATCACACAACATTTATCACACACCGCTTAACTACGGTAATCACATATACCTTTACGTGATTGCGCAGTGGCAGTTACATCGAGTAATAACGTTGATTGAATCGCACGAACAACAGGCAAACCGCGATGGTCCGCTGATGATAATAAGGGCAGTGGTTGAACAATAGTGGCACTGAAAAAGGCTATTTCAATCATTGAAATAACGTCAGTAATGAAATGAAAAATCACACGAAAAGCAGATGCTATCCCAGCATCTATCGCAGTGATTTTTTTTACCTGTACGGCAACTTCAGCTGCCGCAACGTCCCTAGCACTTGTCTTTCCTATTCCAAACCGGCTAAACGCATTTGGTAGACGGGATACGAATTGATGACTCAATATCGAACCCAAGGTATAAAATACCCGTGCCATTGTTTTCTCCTCTGCACCTCGGCGATACCGTCCTTAGATCCCAGAGAGAGAAGTTAATTTAGCGGACATACTCGGGTTTCTTCGTGAAACCTTTCGTGTATTTACCGCCTCCAACGCTTATATCGTCCGGGCAGATTATTTCTTTAACCTAGAGAAACTAACGGGGCACGACAAAAGATATGCAGGATAGTGATGAGAAAAGCCGACTCAAAAACGGCAAAGTTACTCTATTGTCACTCTATTGGTAATGAACTGCTTTTTAATACACTAGACGAGCGCCCAACCCACTTTAACGTAACAAAAAGGTGGCCTGTGCCAGATGCAGGGAGCAGACCGACGTAAGGCAAGACCTCGCGCCATAAAACCCAGCAGTACCCATCGCAGATAAAATTTACAACGAATAACAGAAAGTCGATTTAACGTTACTTAATTTTTCGAATAATACGTTGATAAACCGCGATTTTTGCCAACAAAATATCCGGCTCTAATGGTTTATTCAAAAAATCATCACAACCCGCACGATAACCTTTTAACTGCGTAGCCAACGAAGCATTAGCACTCATAAGTATAACCGGCACCCAAGGCTGCTTGCTTGTAGCGTTAATTTCTGATGCCCTAATTTTGGATGTCAACTCAAGCCCGTCCATACCGGGCATATTGACATCTAATAAGACCAAATCCGGTTTATCATGAGAAAACCGATCCCACCCGCTCATACCATCTGCAGCAACGATAATCTCATGATTTTCATTGGCTAATATCTCAGAAAAAGTGCTCAAATAAGAGGGAGTGTCATCTACCACTAAAATTCTTAACGCGAAATACTGCATAATACCTCGTAAAACCTACTAAACAGATTGACATAAATTATCGTTTTTTTGTCTTCCAAACAGTGCAGCGAGTCATCCTTGAGCAAGCTTACCAAATTCATCGTAATTTCCTCAATGGTATCGAACAAAAGCCCAATCATTACGCTTAATTCGTTATCCTCCACAAAGATAATGCTACATATAACTCTATAGCCGACAATTATTAAATGAACCTTAAGTTAGGCCGTATTACGCAAATTTAAATCCACTCACATATTATCGAGTTAGGCAACTATCTCGCTACTTTCGGTTAATCGTACAGGCTTGGAAATTGCATCCTCTGTGTTTTGAGATAAACCGACTTAACGAGGTTGCATTGGACACAACAGACTTTACGGACGCGGAGCTGGGTAACTTTATAAGCAATCGATTTGGCGACCGTTATCTCTATGCCGTAAATCGAAATTCATTTAATCAAGCGGGTTCAGACAGTGTTTATCAGTCTCGCTGGAAGGATGAACTGTTTGCCGATGCCACATTATACGTCATTGCTGGCACAGACTCGGGGTTATTGCTCAACTATATCATTAGACGCGGTGTACCCGAGGGCAGTCGCTATGTGTTCGTGGAGATTCCAGAAATAATTCCTCTCATTGAGCACACCATACCAGAGGAACTCAAAACAAATCATAAGATAAATTTATGCACAGTTAAGGAATATGAACAGGTTCTGACTACCTGCCGTATCAGCGAATACGCCTATCTCGACGCCGTGATAATGCAGAAGTCGCTAGCCGTGGTCGATGGCTTTGTCATGGCGTACTGCCAGCTTTGGCGAGAACTTGAAAGTCAACTACGATTACGCTTGTGGCGATATCGGGTAGAATTTGGGAGTCGTATTTTTATCACCCGGCACGTACAAAACATTGCTGAAAACCGTGACTCCGCAGCATCACTAAAAAATACATTTAACCGGAAAACCGCCGTACTTTTAGCAGGCGGACCATCATTGGACCAAAGTTTACCCTGGGTAAAGCAAAACAGAGCCCATATTATGGTAGCGGCAGTTTCCCGTATTAGTCGCCGGTTACAACAAGTGGGCATCGAACCGGATCTACTAATAACCGTTGATCCTCACCCAGTAAGCTTTGACGTCAGCAAACATATGTTAATGTTTGAAAAACCAGTCCTCGTTAATGCCTATCACGCAACACCCTTGCTAACCGGTCAATGGCGTGGCAGGAGCTTATATCTCGATTCGCGTTACCCCTGGCCCACCCCCAGAAAAAAAGAAAAAACAATTAGCGGTATGGGGCCAACCGTAAGCAACAGCGCCATTAACCTAATGCTGGAAATGGGATTCGCGCAGATCATTCTCGCCGGAGTCGATTTATGCTTCAGTCCGGATGGCTTTTCACATGCCGAAGGAAGTGATGAGCGAAAGGTTGGCCCCATGGTAGCTTATGGAAATCACACGCTTAAAACCAATAGCGGCAGCATTGCCGAATCGGATAATGGTTTATTCACCGCCATCACCAGCATCGAAACCCAAGCGGAAAAAGCGCTAAAAAAAGGCTGTCAGCTGATAAATCCATCGCCTAATGCCGCCGCTATCAGACATGTTCAATATGCACCACTAGACACGATAGCACTGGAGCCTCTGACACAAACTGCGCTCGAAACCATATTACAGGCACTCCCGCAAGAGAGCCGTACAGTCCGCCTTAAATCCTACCACGACGCCCTCACCGAACTTGACCGCATGTGCTTTCAACTCGACAAACTTAAGCAGCTATCACGAAAAGCATTGATTTATAACGATGGTATGTTTGGTCGCAACGGTATAAAAAAAGATTTTAAATATAAGTTAAAAATGGATCGTATCGAAAAGCGCATACTAAAAGAAATAACCAATACTGCCAACCTATCGAAAATATTTGGCATGACAGAGTTTGTAAAATTATTTCGCCCCGATGACAGCCAGGAATGGTCCGACGACGATATTGAACGTACTGGTCAGGCATTTTATAACGCCTACATTAACGGCGCAGACAAAGTCCTCTGCATCATCAAAGACCAACAACAGCGTATAAAATCCAGAATAAACGAAGAACAGGATAACCCCGATTTCCAATCATTGTTCGAACAATGGAAAAAAGACAATCAACCCGGGCGTGCCGCCGTATGGCGACTTAAACACGCCGAACAGTACGCGGGCCTATCGCCGGAATTAAAAGAAACGTTCACTCAGTTAGAAGCGCAACTCAATACTGAAATCGCCCGTACCGACCATGGTTATATGAGTGAAATAAAGCAGTTTGCGGCACTACGCGGGGTTAATGGAAAAGCGCTAGAGCAATATCAAAACAGGGATAGTGTCGGACTCAAACGCCTAATCAGGGGGCTGCAGTCTCGCCACGAAACTGAAGCCCAGGAACTCACCAAACTCGCCCAAGGCTACCTGGCGGAAGTAGAACAACGCCATGAGGATGCCTTGGCACACTATACGCAGATTATCATCAACCCCCACAACACTGACAGCGCCTATCTGGAAAACGCACTGATGCGGGCAAGTATACTGCTATTGTCCAATAATCAATTTGACTTAAGCGTGCAATATCTGAAACGCCTGGCTGACCTATCGATAAACTATATGCCGTTCTATGCTGATATTTTGCGTATCACAAATAACATCGATGCAGCATTAGACACCTATACCTTATACATCACAAAGGTGCCCGACGACCTGATCGTGATGATGAAACTCGCTCAGCTCTACCAAAAAATGGGAATTAGCGACGGAGCACGCTGGCTATTCAAGCATATAATTAAAAATGACCCCAACAACCAAGCTGCAAAAACATATTTAAGTGACTTGGATTTAGCCTCATGAATCTGAAAAACAAAAAAATACTTATCACCGGTGCCGACGGGTTCATCGGATCACACCTCACTGAAACACTCGTTCGCCAGGGAATGGATGTCCGTGCCTTTGTGTTTTATAACTCATTTAATTCCTGGGGATGGCTGGATCACAGCGACAAACACGTGCGCGATTCATTGGATGTATTTGCAGGAGATATCCGTGACCCGCATGGAGTACGAACCGCCATGCAAAACTGCGACGTAGTTTTACACCTGGCGGCATTAATCGGCATTCCCTATTCTTATCATTCACCGGACACCTATGTTGACACCAATATTAAAGGCACCCTTAATTTATTACAGGCAGCCCGCCAACTGAATATATGTAAATTTATCCACACCTCAACCAGCGAAGTTTACGGCACGGCCAAATTCACGCCCATTCACGAAGAGCACCCATTACAGGGCCAATCACCCTATTCCGCCAGTAAAATCGGGGCAGATCAAATGGCGATGGCATTTCACCAATCCTTCCAGACACCGGTATCCATTATACGTCCTTTCAATACCTATGGCCCCCGGCAATCGGCAAGAGCCGTCATCCCCACCATAATAACGCAAATCGCCCATGGCCAGACCGACATAAAACTGGGTACCCTGACTCCGACACGTGATTTTAATTTTATTGATGATACCGTCAGTGGTTTTATTGCGGTGGCAGAATCTGACGCCAGCCTTGGCCAGGTCATCAACATCGGCAGTGGTTACGAAATTAGCATAGGCGACACCGTAAAACTTATTAGTGAAATAATGGCGACAACAATCAACATCGTTAACGATACAAAACGTGTACGCCCCACCAATAGCGAGGTTGAGCAGTTACTCGCAGACAATACCAAGGCCAAAACACTCACTAATTGGATACCACAATTCAGTGGCCGGGAGGGGCTTATACAAGGTCTTCGCAACACTATCGACTGGTTTACCGCCCCAGCCAATTTAATAAAATTTAAATCCAATCGCTATAATATGTAATCACTCCCAACGTCATGGCCTTATTTAATCCAAAAGACATCGTTTCCGCAATCAGGCAAACCCTGAATAATCACGCTGATACCTTGCCACTACACCAGCCACGATTTATGGGCAATGAATGGCAGTACCTTAAAAACTGCCTCGACAGTGGCTGGGTTTCCAGCGTTGGTGAATACGTCAGCCAATTTGAAGAAAAATTGGCACAATACACCGGGGCGCAATATGCTATCGCCGTCGTAAATGGTACCGCCGCCCTGCATACCTGCCTTAACCTAATTGGCGTACAGCCCAACGATGAAGTACTGTGCCCTGCACTCACGTTTGTTGCAACCGCCAACGCAATTAACTATTGTCACGCGATTCCCCATTTTGTGGATGCTAGCTTTACGACCCTGGGGATAGACACCGCCAAACTGGTGGAATACCTGGACAAGAATAGCGTTGTCAACAACAAGACCTGCTTTAATAGCAACACAGGCAGGCCAATACGTGCCCTGATTGCCATGCACACCTATGGTCATCCCGTAGAAATCGATCGTCTGCAGGAAATCTGTGCATCCTTTTGCATCACCTTGGTAGAAGACGCTGCAGAATCCCTGGGGAGTCAATATAACAATCAACACACCGGCACCTTTGGCACCGTATCCGCACTCAGTTTTAACGGCAACAAAATCATGACCAGTGGCGGTGGCGGTGCCATTCTTACCAATGACAAACACCTTGCCCTACGTGCAAAACATATCACCACTACCGCCAAAACGGCACACCCTTGGGAGCTTAACCATGACGAACTGGGCTACAATTATCGCTTACCCAATATTAACGCCGCATTAGGCTTGGCTCAGCTGGAGCAGCTCGATGGCTTTGTTCAATGCAAACGGCAACTTGCTATACATTACCAGCAAGCATTCCAGAATATGCCCGGGGTAACGGTGTTCAACGAACCACCCAATGCTTATAGCAATTATTGGCTCAATATCCTCCTACTGGATGCGGACCTGGCAACAAAGCGCGACCGGCTATTAGGCGCACTACACGACAATCACATCTTGTCGCGACCAGCATGGCAACTGATGCACCGCCTCCCCATGTATTGTGAATGCCCCTGCATGACATTAAAGAATGCCGAACAGCTATACCAGCGCATAATTTGCCTGCCAAGCAGTGTTAAGGAATTAGAATTAGAATTAGAACAATAAATTATTCATCGATGAATCGAAACCACTATTAACGTGCAATATTAACGTGCAATGAGCAATCAAGCCAACAAAACGAAAATAGCTGTTATCACAGGGTCTCGGGCTGACTATGGACTTCTTTATAGCCCACTAAAAGCGCTGCAAAACCACCCTGAATTTGATCTTTACATCCTGGTAACCGGCATGCATTTATCGACCGAATTCGGTGACACGTATCGCATCATCGAACAAGATGGTTTTTCCATACACGGCAAGGTCGATACCTTGTTAGCGTCTGATAGCGCCATCAGCGTCTGCAAGTCCATCGGGCTCGGTATTATCGGCTTTGCAGATACGTTCAACCAACTTACCCCAGATATAGTATTGGTGCTCGGTGACCGTTATGAAATATTTGCCGCAGTGCAGGCGGCCCTGATTCACAAAATACCCATTGCACACATCGCCGGTGGCGACACCACGGAAGGTGCCTATGACGAAGCGCTTCGGCACAGCATCACCAAAATGGCCCATTTGCATTTTGCTACCAATGAAACAGCCGCGCAACGCATTATCCAGATGGGCGAACATCCTGAGCATGTTGTTACTGTAGGCAGCCCCGGACTGGATTTAATAAAAAACCTTACATTATATGATAAAGAACAACTTGAAAAGCAACTGGACTTTACATTTAGACAGAAAAACATTGTTATTACCTTTCATCCAACGACCCTGGAGCACCATGATATTCAGCAACAATGCCACGCGTTATTTGGTGCGCTAGATGAACTCGGTCCAAACCTTGGCTTGATATTCACCAAAAGCAATGCCGATAACCAGGGTCGCAGCATTAACCGCTTAATCGACGACTATGTAGCGGGTAAACCCCATGCTGCCGCCTACACTTCTTTGGGGCAACGTAACTATTGTAGCTTGGTGGCGCTGTGCGATGCCGTGGTTGGCAACTCGTCCAGTGGTTTGTACGAAGCACCGGCCCTACACACTCCCACAGTCAATATCGGCGACCGTCAGAAAGGCCGTCTATGTGCCGAGTCCGTTATCCATTGCGCCACCGATCAACAAGACATATCTGACGCTATTACCAAGGCGCTTAGCATGGATTGCACAAACAGCATAAGTCCCTACGGCGACGGCACTGCAACTCAAAAAATACTAAAAACCCTGGAGCAATTCAAAGAACCTTACAAACGCCAGGCCTTAATCAAAAAACATTTTTTTAATGTTTCTGGTGGATTGAGCCATTGAGCCTTAAAAAATCATCCGGCACCTATATCATCGCCGAAGTCGGCGTTAATCACAACGGCAGTGTGGACACCGCCATCAAACTCATCGACGCCGCCCATAACGCAGGAGCTGATGCGGTAAAATTTCAAACCTTTATTCCAGAAGAACTGGTCATCTCCACGGCGCCCAAAGCTGAGTACCAAATAAAACAAACCGGCGATAGCACCACACAATTGCAAATGTTACAGTCACTTGCACTAACGTTTGAAGAACAGCATAGGCTTTTTACCTATTGCAACGACATCGGTATCGAATTTTTATCCACCCCGTTTGACCACAAAAGCCTACAGTTCCTGTGCTACACCCTGAACTTGCCGCGCCTTAAAGTCGGCTCAGGCGACATCACTAATGGTCCGTTGTTATTCGCTATCGCCAGTACCAATAAATCCATCATACTGTCCACTGGCATGAGCAACCTGGACGAAATACAAGACGCGCTCAACGTCATTGCATTTGGGTATTCCCAATCCGGTAACCCACAACCCCAACATACAAACATTAAACCCGCGTTCGAATCAGGCTTTCAATCAGAGCAACATCAAGCCATTTTAATAGAAAAAGTCACCCTACTGCATTGCACAACCGAATATCCCTGCCCCTATCACGATGTTAATCTACGGGCAATGGACACATTGGCCAGCCAATTTAGCCTTTCCGTTGGCTACTCAGACCACACCCAGGGAATCAGTGTCGCCACTGCCGCGGTAGCCAGAGGAGCCTGCATTATTGAAAAGCATTTCACCCTGAACAAGAACCAACCTGGCCCGGACCATCAAGCATCCATCGAACCCAACCAGTTAAAACAAATGATCGCTGATATCCGCGCTACAGAAGCTTGCCTGGGATCCATGCAAAAAGCACCAGCAAAAAGTGAAATTAACAATAGATCCATTGCCAGAAAACACCTGGTTGCAGCCCGTAATATAAGAAAGGGCGCAATATTCACGCCTGACGACTTAACGGCAAAGCGTACCGGACATGGACTATCGCCCATGCACTACTGGCAATTATTGCAGACCCCCGCTACTAAAAATTATCTAAAAGATGAGGTGATAACACTGTGAAAAATGACCGACCTGTGATTTTATTAGGTGCTGGTGGACACGCCAGAATGCTACTAGAAATAATACGGCAACAAAAATTAACTTTATTGGGGTATGCAAGCCCCGTTATATCGGAACAATCTCCCTTTACCAGCCTTAAATGGATTGGACAAGACGAGTTTGTGTTTGCCAAACCGGCCAATACTGTTTACGTTATTAATGCCTTGGGGTCTGTTGGTGACACCACCCGGCGCGAGCGGCTCTACAAACTATTCAAACAGCGTGATTATGCGTTTAAAACCCTCTTTCACCGTACAAGCACGGTTTGCAAAAATGAATCTCGGTTTGGTGACGGCCTACAGGTTTTCCCTAACGCCATCATCAATACCAATGTTGAAATAGGTAACAACGTCCTAATAAACAGCGGTGCAATCGTGGAGCACGACTGCACTATTGGAGACCATGTACATATTGCCAGCGGCGCCGTAATATGCGGTGGTTGCACCATTCAAGCAAATTGTCATATTGGCGCTAATGCGACCATTAACCAAAATATCACCATCGGTGAAGGAGCATTGGTCGCATCAGGTGCCGTGGTAATAGACAACGTTGAACCTTATACCCTCGTAGCGGGTGTACCAGCCAATGTTAAAAAAGGCGCTCAGTAATACAATTGTCACACACCCTACTGGCGGATACGACACAATCACTATAATCAGTAATCAGACAAATTCGAATTCAAAATTAAACGTAGCTTCTTTGGGACCGGTGGTTTCAAAATCCCCTTTACCACTCAAGTCACACAATTCACCCGCACCTGATTCCGAAATAATATGCCAACTACTTTTAGCCACGCCGTTCTCGAAACGCCCGACATGTTGAATAGCAAAACTACCGGGGCGACCATTAACACTGCCTTCAAATAATTCAATGCCAATAAAATTAGACGTTTTATCACTCTGATAACACAGGGTGTATTCAATGGAACCCTGCCCGGCTAGTTCACCAAAATATGATTGTTTAACGCTGGCACGACTGAATTTTCGGCCGCTACCTGATTCATTATAAGGTTTTTCTTCCCAAGAATTAACCTGAAATGTACCTGATATTTTTCCCATGTAAGGTGATCCTTCTTTTTCGTAATATAATAGAGACTGACATCACGCGACAAAAGTAAGTCCCGTGGCCTCTAACCCTCGACCTCTAACCCTTGGCCCCTAAAATAACATTACCTACAGTGCTCAAACAATAGCCTGGAACGCGCTATTACAAACGACTGTGTAAAATCACAATATGGAGTTAATTATTGGCTTGACAGCTCACCTACTATATGAGCGATTGTACAAAGAAAGGTGCTCATCTGTCCAAAAATAGCTTGTAGCTAAACAAACGTTATCAAATCGATGCAACGTATAAGACTGAAAACGCTATTTCGTACGTGTTATTTTTCAGGGAACAGATTGTATGTCAGAAAACTCAACAACCACTAACGAAAGCTGGTAGTTGTCGAATTGGAGTTCATAAAAGACACTCGCCCCAACCTAAGATCTAGTCCAGAAGTATCCCTATGTCGGCGCGGGCACCTCCCCCACCTGTCCGGCTATAGTGTGTTTTCTTCGTAGTTAATATCAATAATTGGGGTATTGCTACTGCACCTACATTAATGCAGCCCTCGGTGAGGGTAACTTTTGTTCCTGCATGGTACGCAGACAAGAGCGCCACAATGTTAATATCTGATACTTTACATCTTGAGATGACAAACCATAATAACATATAACAGTGCAATCACCCGAGTTGGATTACTAAAGTTTGCGTCATTTAAAATTACCGACAAAGCTCTATCGGTCGTAGCACTCATTGTTACTTCGCACGAGCACATGCGACTCGCCCACCGCACCTGCTAGCTATTTACAGTACACCATTACCATGTTTGGTCTGCTCGGCGGCATCCTTTGGGGCGGCTTTTAGCGTAATACGATGATAATACTCTATATTCTATTAATATAAAACTACTCCTCTAGCCATAGCTCTTTAAGGTCTGCAACACTATCTCCAAAAACACTACAGCGCGTACTAGCGATTCTCACCGGTTTACCCAACATGTAAGCAGCCAACCCAATTGACAAAAATGCCTTACCTTCGCTTGTAGTATAATCAAAATACGCCTGCTCATAGATCGCGGTTGTGCACGTATTAGGGAATGTTGCGCCTGCTATTTTTATAACACACGCCGTGCTATTCACTTTCGCAATTGCAAGAACCTTCCCGGAATTACTATCTTCAGCGGCAGAGACAGCTGAGGCGAAAATTTAAGTTACAACTACGATCAAAACCCATCTTAAATACAACATTACTTACTCCAGCTTATAAAATAACTTTAACTTATACATCACATACTATTACCCACCAACGATCAAAAGGTGCAGGGCAAGACAGGAGCAGCATCGTTTTTGACTGTGTCACAACCACCAAACTATTTCATCGAAACAACAGTACGCATCATTGATGCTGGCATCTCAACCTGCCAGAACACCTTCTGCTGTATTATTGTTAGAAACACAATTTGATGACAAAATATTATCGGCACATCACGACTAACAGGGTACAACAAAACTACTTGACATATACCCGTAGTGTAATTGCAATTACCACCCGGTAAAACAAGGCCCGGTTTCGCTCCCCACACACAGATTGGCAATACTGCTACTTGATCCGTCGCAAAGCCCTTCAGTTGAAGTAGGATCTCGCAAATCAACGGATACAAATGAACTTAGCATTCTCGCAGCAAGCAATGTAGAGTAAAGCCTTTTATAATCTGCCCGACGAGCGTCGATAAAGACTCTATTGGAGTTACACTGGTGATTACCATCAAAATATACGAATGATCCCTCGGCTATTGACACTAATGCAGTGACTTTTAATTTATAATCAATATATGGTCCCGTAGGTTCAGCTGCATTTGCAGCACCCGACAATACGACTAAAATACACGCAACTGCTGTAAACAATTTTACACAATCGATTTTTTTTGCTGACATTATTTCCTCTCCAATTTTCTAACAATAAAACAGTCGCTGCGACAATGCTTGGTGACAGCCTGCCCGAGCATTATTGGCTTCATGACTGAAACCATTCCTGAAACCATAACTAAAACCATAACCGAAACCGTCACTGTTACCGCAGTAATCAACACCGAAACTTATCCACGTCATCTACGCTGGAACTCACAACAGCGCACACTTCGATTAACCAAGTCGTTCGCCACTCAAGCTCAAACCCTATAAACTTTCTATTTTCGTAAATACACCGCTGGTACCATCACAACGGGTAATAAAAAACTGGACCTTCATCTTCAATGCTTGATACGTTAACAAGCTACTGTAAATCAGTTTACCACCAGGAGATGATGTATCATTCATAATCATGTCATTTGCGCCACACTCACTGGCGGGCCCATTCACATACAAAAAAACGGTACCATCTTCGTTTGTTTGTATTCTATTTATAGTCCCGGTATACCAACCACTGAAGCTAAAGCTTGCTTGCGAATAACACAATAACAACATTAGCAAGATGTAACGAAATTTAGAACTCATGTTATCTCCTGGTTAAATTTACTATATACAATTTTTTATTGGTAGCGCTATTGCCAATCTGTAAAATAAGGCTCGTTTTTATTCCCGACCAACAAGTAGACCTGACCGCCGCCTGGTCTACTACTGCACACTGATCTTATGCTAATAAAATCAATTTATCACCGGGCCATTGGCCTATGAATGAAGGCATAAGAGTGAAAGCATAATACCTTAATTAAACAACTGATTCAAAATGCTTGAAAAATGTTTCTTTAGCGCTCATTTAATCAGTAAGTTACAGGACACGTAGGCATTCAACGCCATTTCCGCACCACATCGCAGTTGACTTACATCCGCTATCACGAGATGCCCTTCAAAGCAAATAAATTTTACTATTCACACACTGCAGGGTAAACCTCTCGTTTCATTGAGACCAGTTCATCAATCCAGGCGTGTTGAGTCAGTTTATGAATTTGTACCGACATACAAAATAACAAGCGGTATATTTGCTTCAAATAGGTAAAAAATACGCCGGTATATACTACAGCACCAACGTCGCCAAAATTACTCTCAAATAATATAGACCAACGCCATTTCATTTTCCTGTTCACTTTTCAGCATTAACAAATCAACGCTTTGGTCAAACACTATTTTTGTTTGCCGTAACACTCATACAACAGCCTATTCAACCTGCCCCAATATAGGTCGCCGTCCTATCCCTATTTACCTATGACATTTAGGCGCTTATAAAACACCCTCATTCCAACTTAACGTGGCGAAAAAGTGCGACTGGCACAAAATTATCGGTTAACACCATTAACCATAAATGGTAACCTGCGCAATGCCGTCGCAACGGTGACAGACTGAATGTACAATAAGTGATAACACAGCTTACAAGCCAACAGGAGAGGCATCAATATGGGGATCGATCACAAAAACTTAAATAGTCGTTACCTTGAGTTATTCACCAGTGCCCTTCTAGTCCTAACCGTGTTATTCCCGTTATCAAGCGAGGCCAAGGTAGAAGGCGATACTATTACCCTGGGGGCAGCTGTTTCCCTCACAGGCAAATATGCCACCAATGGCAAACACACCAAAAACGGGTATGACCTGGGGGTAAAAATCGTTAATGAACGGGGCGGCATTAAAGTTGCCGGAAAAACATACAAATTCGCCATTAAATACTATGATGATGAATCCACCCCTGCCCGGGGTGCCCAATTGGCAGAACGCCTGATCAAGCAGGATAACATTAAGTTCTTATTGGGCCCCTATGGCTCCGGGCTAACCAAGGCGATGGCCCCCATTACGGAAAAGTATAAAGTGCCAATGGTCGAGGCCAATGGTGCGTCGTTGAGTTTATTTAACAATGGCTATCGTTATCTGTTTGCCATTCTGTCCACAACAGAACAATACCTCCAGAGTGCGATTTCGCTAGTGGCCACCGTTTCGAAAAATCCCGAAAAAGTCCGTATTGCAGGTGCTTTTGAAAATGACCCCTTTTCGCAGGATATTCGTAACGGCGTGTTTGATGATGCCAAACGCCTGGGCATGAAAACGGTGATCGATGATAAGCTACCGCCCGATCTTAATGATATGTCCGCCACCTTAACCAAGGTTAAGGCATTAAAACCCGATTTATTGGTGATATCAGGGCATGCCAAAGGTGCCACGCTGGCCATTCGACAGGTGTCGGATATGAAAGTCAACGTACCAATGCTGGCCTTAACCCATTGCGACTCTGCCGACATTATCGGCAAATTTGGTAAAGCCGCCGAATACGTATTATGTGCCTCGCAATGGGATCGCAGCCTCGCTTACAAGGATGCGTTTTTCGGCTCAGCCGAAAACTTTGCCCAAGGTTTTGAAAAAAGCTATGGTTATGCCCCTCCTTACCAAGCCGCTGAATCCGCCGCTGCGCTATTAGTCTATAAAGATGCCTTTGAGCGCGCAGCCACATTCGACCCCAGCAAGGTTAGAGATGCGATTGCCACCACAGACATGCAAACCTTTTACGGCAATATTAAATTTGATAGCAGCGGCAAAAACATCGCCAAGCCCATGGTGCTCTATCAAGTACAGGATGGCCAATACAAAGTGGTAGCACCGACCGAATGGGCTGCCAGTAAACTGCGCTGGCCTACTCCGCCCTGGCATAAGCGCTAATACCATCTTGTTATATGCTATAGCCTCCTCTTTAACCATCAACCGTATTGAACTGCCATGTGGGATAATGTTTCAATTTTAATTGACGCGCCGATTTTTCTGGTTGATTTGCTGGTGAACGGCATATTGATTGGCGCAATCTTTGTGCTGGCCGCCTATGGTATGGCCTTAGTGTGGGGCGTTATGAATATTATTAATGTCGCCCAGGGCGAATATGTAATGATGGGCGGATTTGTTACCTTACTGGTGGTTAAGGCAGGACTTCACCCCCTACTGGGCATCCCTATTGCCGCGGGCGTGTTGTTTATCACGGGCTGGGTACTCTATCGGATAATTCTTTACCGGGTGGTGGATCGCGATATTTTTATTTCGTTACTAGCGACCTTCGGTATTTCAATTTTGTTGGCCCAGTTGTTTAATCAATTGTTTGGCGCCGATGTGCAAACCATCGATGCAGGCCTGGGCACCTGGTACTTTATGGATGGTGTGGTAACAGTCGCCGTCACCAAAGTCATTGCCTTTTCATTGGCACTCGGGCTAGGACTGGGCTTATGGTTTTTTTTAAAGCGCTCTCGTATCGGGCAGGCCATTCGCGCCACGGCTCAAAATGCGCGGGCAGCCCGTATCCTGGGAATTGACACCCATCGCGTTTATGCCATTACCTATGGACTTAATGCCGCCTTGTGTGGTGCTGCCGGCAGTCTGGTTGTGATGGCCTGGGCAATTCATCCTTATATGGGGCTGCCTTATACAATACGCTCATTTATGGTCGTTATCGTTGCCGGTTTGGGAAATTTACCGGGAGTAGTGCTCGCCGGATTGGGCTTGGGTGCAAGCGAGAACCTGGCCGGTTTTATCCTCGGCACGGAGTTTCAAATCGCGTTTGTCTTTATATTGATGATTGTGGTACTGATTTGGCGCAACCGATCATTAAAACGACAACGCAGGTACCTCAAGTGAATAACCGGTATTACTATTTACTACTGCTATTCGTGAGCCTGGCCGCACCATTCGTTTTGCCCGACTACCGCACTCAACTGGCATTGCTATGGGTGATGGTCATTTTTGCACTCACCTGGGATGTGATGGGCGGACAAATGGGTTATAACTCCTTTGGCAATATCCTTTTCTTTGGGGTTGGCATGTATGCCTGCGCCGTCATACAACGCGACAGTGGCTTATCGTATTTTCCAGCCTTGCTGCTGGGCATTGCCGCCGGTGGAGTGATCGCCCTGCTGTTAGCCTTACTCATTGGTAACGGTTTATTGGGCTTAAGAGGACATTATTTTGCCATTGGCACCTTAGGGCTCGGGGTTGCAGCCGGCGAAATCGCCGGTGGCTGGGACTACATAGGTGCAGGCTCCGGCATGACCCCACCGTTATTCCCCACTGAATTAACGGTCCGTGATACCTTTTTTTATTATTTGTTTTTCATCTGGGCCCTATTAACTTTTTTTAGCTTGCATTGGCTCTATCAAGGCCGTTTTGGGCTGGCCCTTAACGCCATTCGAGACAACGAAGATAAGGCCGAGGCCATGGGCTTGCATACCACACGCTACAAAGTGGCCGCCTGGTCAGTCGCCGCACTTTTCCTGGGGGTAACCGGCGGCGCGATGGGAAACCTGATCGGATTTATTGACCCTAAAGAAGTGGCCTTTGCCGGTTCAACCTATGGTGTCTGGATGATCCTCATGGCGATTGCCGGGGGGAAAGGCACATTGTGGGGACCGGTTATCGGTGCTGTAGTGTTTCATATTACCCAGGAAATATTCTGGACCCTGCTACTAGGATGGCAACGAGTGGCGCTGGGGGCGTTAATTATCGTGATTGTATTGTTTTTTCCACAAGGCATCATGGGTTGGGTGCGGCAGCAGTTTCCCCGGCGCATCGACTCTGACCAACTAACTTCAGACCAGCTAACCTCAGACCAAATAACCTCGGAGCAAATAGCCTCAAAACAACGTATCCCGGACAATCCGCGCCAAACGCACCATCAGCGTAAGAACAAACAGAGTCACCCCCTATGACGGAAAATCTGTTGGAAGTAACCTCGGTGAACAAATCCTTTGGTGGTGTCGAAGCTAACCGTGATATCAGCCTGTCGGTGGCGCAAGGTAGCATCGTGGGGTTAATCGGCCCGAATGGCTCCGGTAAAACCACGCTGTTCAACTCCATCGTGGGTTACCACCCCGTCGATCACGGCAGCATTCGGTTTCAGCATAAGGAAATTACCCGACTACTGGTGCCCGATATTGCACGCCTGGGGATGCTACGCACCTTCCAGCAAACCCGTATTTATAACGGCATGAGTTGCCTTAACAACATGCGAATAAGCATGCCTTGCGAAACCAAAGGTTTAAAATCTTTGTTCATGTCGTTATCAACCAAACAAACGGAAAAAATCAACGAAATGCTGTCGTTTGTTGGTCTTTATTCCAAACGACACTTATTGGCGGGGGAACTTTCTTTTGGCCAGCAAAAACTACTGGAATTTGCCATGGCGCTCATTGCTGATCCCAAACTATTACTGCTTGATGAACCAACAGCGGGTATCAACCCAACCCTGATCAACGGCCTGATTGAACGCCTCAAAATCGCCAACCAGCAACTGGGGATTACCTTACTCATTATTGAACACAATATGCGGGTCATAATGAATCTGGCGGAGCATATTTATTGCCTGGCCCACGGCCAGATATTAGCGCAGGGCACCCCTGAACAGATACAGACGAACCCAATTGTGCTCGACGCCTACCTGGGAACATCATAGTGACCAAAAACACTAAAACCCTGGGTTATGGCCTGGGCGCGATCGATACCATCATCTCAGTGGACGACGTTAACCAGCAGGCCAGTCAACTCGCCGAGCAGGCCCCCAGCCATGAAGCACTATTGGCATTGGCAAACAACAAACCTTATTTAGCCATTAATAATCTATGCGCTGGCTATGGCAATATGGAAATTTTACACAACCTGGAGCTTGCGGTAGCAAAAGGTCAATCGCTCTGTTTAATTGGCCCTAATGGTGCTGGCAAATCAACGGTATTACATGCTATTTACGGCTTTGCCCAAGTTCATCGTGGTGTAATACTTAAAAATAACGTTGATATAACGACACTTTCGCCCACCAAAAAACTCAAGCAGACCCGTATTGCTTACATACTTCAGGATAATTCTGTGTTCCCCCAAATGACAGTGGCAGAAAACCTGTTAATGGGTGGGTTTCTGTTACCCGACCAGAAACAAGCGAAACGCGCAGTGGATAACGTCTTGCAAAAATACCCGCGACTGGCGGCCCGACATCGCCAGCTTGCGGGCAGCCTTTCCGGCGGAGAACGACGCCTGCTAGAGATATCACGGGCCTTGATCATGGACCCGGATGTACTATTGGTAGATGAACCTTCAATCGGTCTGGAGCCCCGTTTTATTGACACGGTCTTTGATATACTGATGGAATTGCAGCAATCAGACAACAAAACCATTATCATGGTGGAGCAAAACGCCAAAAAAGGACTTGAATTTGCCGATATCGGTTATGTGCTGGTCTCCGGTCAGGTAGCCCTTGCAGGCCGCGCTGACGAGCTGCTGCAACAACCCGAGGTTGGACGACTTTTTCTCGGTGGATAAGGCCATTCATCACAAATTCATCACCTAGATTTACACCGGGTCTTTAGTCGTAATAGCCTAAATAAACAGGCCGCTAGTGTCGATAATATTTACGCCCTATAGCAAATTCTCGTTTAATTAACGATACCCCAAGCGTTTGAGCAGTAGTGGTATTATATAGAATTCATTCATTCTCCGAATAATAAGATAATACCCTCATACGAATAATCTACTTGAACAGATTTTGCGGATTGGCCATGATCACTACCAAAATCCGTTATTGTTCAATTTTTTTGCATAAACCGATAACTTATTACCTGCCGGCAAGCTCCAGCCCCGGCAATTTAATCAATAACAAAATAATAATAATGATAACAACGAGGACTCAACACATTGAATAAGTCAGGAAACGAAGAACAGGTTATTGCGCCGACTAAGCGTCTGAATCGCAAACAATTGATTGCGGCAATACTATTTGCTCTCTTTGCGCTCTACCTGTCATTCATTGTGCCGACCATCGAAATCGCCTGGGTAAGCACTGTTTTATTACTCACTATCTATTTATTCGCTTTTGAAGTGGTTGGGGTCGACGTAGCTGCAGCTTCGGTAATGGTGTTATTAGGGCTAACCAGCCTATTAGCGCCAATAATGGGATTAGAACAAGGCTTGGTGGATAACAAGCATCTGTTTGATGGTTTTGCCAGTAATGCGGTCATTTCCATTATTGCGGTAATGATCATTGGCGGCGGCCTCGATAAAACCGGCATTATGAGCAGTGTTGCTGCGTTTATCCTCAAAGTTGGCGGCACCACTGAGTCGCGCATCATTCCGATTATTTCTGCCACCGTTGGGGTTATCTCCTCATTCATGCAAAATGTCGGCGCTGCGGCGCTATTTCTGCCGGTGGTATCGCGTATATCTGCCCGCTCCGGTCTATCCATGTCACGATTATTAATGCCCATGGGCTTTTGTGCCATTCTGGGTGGTACCATCACAATGGTAGGCTCAAGCCCGTTAATTCTGCTCAATGACCTCATTTTAACATCAAATAAAGCCCTGCCAGTGGACCAGCACATGGACACCTGGTCATTATTCTCCGTCACCCCCATCGGCCTAGTAATGGTCACCACGGGGATTATTTACTTTGTGATCGCCGGGCGCTTTGTATTACCCGCTGCCACAGAGAAAGGGACTACCGGTGCCGACACCATGCAGTATTTCCGGGATATTTATGGCCTGGATTACGATTTGTTCGAGGTGGAAGTACCCGCCGGCAGCCCCTTAGTGGGAAAACAACTGGACGACGTCGAACATCAAGAGCGCGTTCGCATTATCGCCGCGCTGCGAGGCAGTAATGATTTACGTATCGGACCTGGCAGCCTTGCCCGAGATATTGGTATCGAAGCGGGCACTGTGTTGGGCATATTGGCATCACCCCATAACCTTAAGAGCTTCGTGACGCATTACCAGTTAAAGTTACGCGATGCCATCACCACATTTTCAGAGGCGCTGGCGCCCACTAAAGCGGGCATAGGCGAACTGGTCATACCGCCCGGCTCCAGCCTAATTGGCAAAAGCGCCCGAGACGTTTGGCTGCGCAAAGCCCTTGGGGTTGCCATGGTGGCCTTGCACCGCAATGGCGAAACCCTTCGCGAGGGCGAAGGCATCCGCGACCTGCCGCTGCAAGCCGGCGACACGTTAGTGGTACATACAACCTGGGAGGCCTTGGCCCGCCTGGAAAAAGACCGCCGTTTTGTGGTAATCACCACTGAATTTCCGCATGAGGAATTGCGGCCGCAAAAAGTGACCTGGGCATTATTGTTTTTCGGTATCGCACTGGCAATGGTATTGTTCACTGATATACGCCTGTCAGTAGCCCTGCTCACAGGAGCCATCGGCATGGTACTCTCCGGTGTACTATCAATAGACGAAGCCTACGAGGCCGTGAGCTGGAAAACCGTATTTCTGCTCGCCTCACTTATACCGCTAGGTCTGGCAGTAGAAACCACCGGCACTGCCAAATGGATTGCCGAACAAACCTTATCTGTGGTGGGCCATATGCCTATCTGGGTAATACAATCCGCCGTCGCAGTGCTGGCCACGTTTTTCACCTTGGTTATGTCCAACGTGGGTGCCACGGTATTGCTGGTTCCGTTAGCCGTGAATATCGCCATAGGTGCCGGAGCAGACCCCGCAGTATTCGCGCTCACGGTAGCCCTGGCCACCTCCAACTCATTCCTAATCCCCACTCACCAGGTTAACGCCTTAATAATGGGGCCAGGTGGATACCGGGTGCCCGACTTCATGCGAGCCGGGGGAATCATGACCGTATTGTTTCTGGTTGTGCTCATCGGCATGATGAACCTGTTGTTCTAAGTGCACACAAAGGCCTTTGGTAAAAAAAATTGTGCAGATTGCAGATATAACCTAATGAATTGGCAACCGGATTGCGATAACGGCAATCCGGGGTTCAATTCAGGATTTGCTTGTTAGCGGTGTCGATACGCGTCACTACGATAAGCAACCTTTTACGACCGTGACTATCAGCGCTAAATCGTGAACCTCATACATGTCCTCCTAATCTTCACGCAAGGACATTCGTACCGCCTCGTTTACCACCTCAGAGACCGATTGATGCGTCGTGACGGCTCTAACTCTTGAGGCTCGATAAATATCGGGTTGAAAGTAAATCGTTGATTTTTTTTGATAATTCGCTCACACCACCATACCTCCTTCGTAAAGCATAGCGCTGTAGCGTCAAAGCACCTTAATTCGACGCTTACTATTCCCTGGATTCATAACCCTACACAGCACAACCAACAAAAATAAGGCATTGTTTTACATATCCATTTTTACATACAGCTGATAACAAACTATTCAACCGGCCCCCACTAAGCAACAACTTATCAGGCAAATATCAATGCGGCCTATTGACATATTCCAATATTGGAATATATTATCAATATGGCACGCACACGAACGACTTTTGACCCATTTAATGCAATCGCAGAACCGAAGCGACGCGTACTTATAGAAGCCCTGGTGGTTAAGGAGCTAACTGTCAACGAGATTGCAGAACGGGTGGGCTGGAATCAGCCCATGGTTTCAAAGCATCTCAGTGTATTGAAGCAAGTGGGGTTAGTGTCAGAGCGAAAAGAAGGTCGATATCGGGTCTACAAGGTGAACGCCGCGCAATTGAAACCGATACAAGAATGGGTTGTCCAGTTTGAAAAGTATTGGAGCAACAGTCTGGATCACCTGGAAGACTATCTAAATAAACTTCAATCTGGAGAGGTAAAAAATGACCAATAACAATGAAATTACCGTGGAACCGTCGATCCTAACACGAGAATTTAATGCGCCAAGACAGTTGGTGTTTGACGCCTGGACACAAGTGGAACACTTAACGCATTGGATGTTTCCCCAAAAAGGATTTACCTGCGAGTACGTCTCTGCCGATATCAGGCCAGGCGGCTCCTCACTTCATAAGATAATATCTCCCAATGGACACGAAATGTGGCTACTGACAAAGTTTGAAGCTATCAATTCGCCAGACACCCTGGTTTTTCGACAGTATCCCTCCAATGAGGCCGGGGATATTTTACCTAATTCGCAAATGCCAAACTGGCCTAAAGAATTGAGAACCACCATCACGCTTGAAGAGGTGGAAGGCAAAACAAAATTACAGCTAATCTGGCAACCGATTAACCCCACCCAAGAAGAAGCCGACGCCTTTGAGGCCTCTCGCTCTCAACATGGTTCCGGATGGGGCGGAGGGTTCGACCAACTTACCATCTACATTGAGACCCTATAAAACACAAAACAGGCCTACGTCGCCAAATACTCGAGCACGCGATCAAAATCATTACATAACTGCGTGCTCAATACGAGTTGGCAAAATACATGGTATTTTGCCAACCATGTGCCCTAGGTACTAGGCATTAGGTATTAACGCGGCAATATAGCATTTTAACAAACGCTTAACGTTAATGTTCAACCAAGGAGAAATACAAATGCCTCAATACATTATTGTCTATCTCGGTGGTAACCAACCATCAACCCCAGAAGAAGGTAAACAACATTTTTCGAAATATATGGCATGGTTATCATCGTTGGGCGATGCAGTTGTTAGCCCTGCCAATCCGCTGAAGGATACCAGCACAATAAACCCGGACGGTACTATTACCACTGGCGGCGCAACCACAATGTCTGGTTACACTATCATTAAAGCAGAAGCCATGGACGCGGCACTGACGATGGCAAAAACCTGCCCTTTTCTCGACATTGGTGGTTCACTGGAGGTCTCAGAGTTAATGGAAATGCCCACTCAAAAATAGAGATTACTTTCGTACTTTGGCATGAGCCTATTGAGATAACACCAATTTCGTAACACAAAATACGCATGGCCAGGATTCATTAGCATTATCCCCAGCGGCGGCGAGCCCCCGTTGTTACGCACTTGTTCAGGAATGCCGAATAACCGGCATTCCTGACGCTAGTGTTAGGAACACCTGATACAACCCATATTCTATAATCTAGCCTCAAATCATATCCAAGCCATTACAAACCACTACAAGCACGAGTTTCTTAAGCAAAGACTACGAATGCGTGAATCGTAGCGTACTTGTAGGTAAGCGAATTTAGGTAAGTGAACTTAGGTAAATGAACTAATGGCGACTTTTCTGGCTGACATTATATGTCAGCCACGGCTCAATACCCCAAAACCACAATTGCCCGGGTCGATATCCCACCTCTCAATGTCGCTTTATCATTCGCCCATATAAGTCATGTTCGGTTGAACCTACAATTTCAACCTCGAGCAACTCGCCCTCGCTTACCGTGTCTTGATCCGTTTTTTCAATAATGACATTGCCATCTATTTCAGGGGCATCATATTTGGTGCGGGCAATGATTTCGTGCTCTGCGACCTCGTCGACCAAAACGGTGTACTGTTGGCCGATTTTCTGGCGTAACTTATCCTCGCTGATGCTCTCCTGGAGTTTCATTATGGTTTCCAGGCGATGCTGTTTCAGGTCTTCATCGACGGGTTGATCAAGCGCATTGGCGCTGGCACCTTCCACGGCAGAGTATGTAAAACAGCCAACTCGATCCAATTTCGCTTCCGTTAAAAACGCCAGTAACTGCTCAAAATCCTGCTCTGTTTCGCCGGGAAAACCCACAATGAAGGTGCTACGTATGGCGATATCCGGGCAAACCTCTCGCCAGTTATTGATACGTTGTAATACATTTTCACTTCTGGCAGGCCGTTTCATGGCTTTTAGTACAGAGGGGCTGGCATGCTGAAAGGGAATGTCCAGGTAAGGTAATATTTTGCCCTCTGCCATCAGCGCAATTACATCATCGACATGTGGGTAAGGATAAACGTAATGTAAACGCACCCACACACCGAGTTCACCAAGCGCTTGGGCCAAATCGTAAAAACGTGTTTTAACCGGACGTCCATCCCAAAATTCGGTTTTATATTTTTTATCAACGCCATAAGCACTGGTATCTTGACTAATGACCAAAATTTCTTTAACGCCTGCATCCACAAGGTTTGTCGCCTCCCGTAATACGTCGTTTACAGGCCGACTGTCCAGATCACCTCGAAGTGACGGAATAATGCAAAAACTGCAGCGATGATTACAACCTTCCGATATTTTCAGGTATGCATAATGTTTAGGGGTCAACTTAATGCCGTGTGGTGGTATTAAGCTGGTATAGGGGTCATGCTGTGCCGGCAAGTGATCATGTACTGCCTCCATTACCTCATGCAAAGCATGGGGGCCAGTTACCGCCAATACGTTGGGGTAATTTTGCTGTACTATATCCCCTTTTGCTCCTAAGCAACCTGTTACAATCACTTTTCCGTTTTCGTTGAGCGCCTCACCAATGGTGTCTAATGACTCCTCGATAGCCGCATCGATAAAGCCACACGTATTTACGACCACTAAATCCGCATCTGTGTAGCTGGGACTGATGTCATATCCTTCTGCACGCAGTTGCGTAATAATTTGTTCTGAATCTACCAACGCCTTGGGACAACCCAGGCTGATAAAACCAACTTTGTTATTCTGTGCTTTATGATCCATAGAAATATACTGGGTAATTACCTGTTTATTCGTTTCTTAATTGTTCGTTTTTTAATTATTAGCTTCATAATTATTAGCTTTATAGTTATTAGCTTTATAATTATTAGATGCGTATTCATTAGCTGCTTGTTAATCAATAACGGTTATTGAAAACCGTTTATTAGCCAATCGGATTATTAGCGAACCGATGAATTAGCGAACCGATGAAGTGCGCAATTCTACGCTGTTTTGACGATATTAGCGAACGAAGATTCCGCTGATGGTGGGCGCTGACGGCGTGAGTAAGCAGTGCGCCTGAATTACAAGGGCTATATGATGATTTACCAATAGCTTAAGGTTTACAGGCAGGCGATGGTTTGCAAACAGACGGCGGTTTACGAATAGGTGACGGTTTATATGCATTCAGAACCGTGAACGCCCGACTATAAATAGCCCGTCAGAATAGCCTATGCGCTAATTCACAATCATCGTTTTAGCATTATCGTTTCAAAATGATTGCTTCGTTTTTAAGGTAATGTGGTTAAATGCATCCAAGGCATGTTTGTTGGCCTGGTCGCGGTTATCGCCAACGGCAATAACCATCCCGGCCCAGCCGTTGGCATCAACCGGTGCATCAATAATGTCGCCCACTTTAGCCTTAACAATAACGTCTTCAACGCATAACAAATCACGCGCAAGATCAACGCCGGATATTTCAGTAATACGCCCAGGCTCGGCAAATAAATAGCGTTGTGAAACAGCACGCGTAAATTTTGGCGCCAGTGTCTTCAAGTCTATTGCTTCGCCTAAGGCTTGCAGGATGGCGACTTGCAAGGTATCGATCCCCGTGCTTATGGATATTTGATGTGTGCCAAAATAGTCACCATTTAAGCCCGCGGTAACACCAAGGATGTAGGGCTTAAACTGATGGACCACAAAATCTCCTTTTAATACACCATTGGTAACACCAAGGCCAGCAGCCGCTTTTTTCATTTGATGATTGATTTTATGCTGCACATCATCGGGCAATAAACTGGGGAAATTACCTCCATTTTCAATCACATAAGGGGAGAAACGCTTGAGGTATTCGAAATTTCGATCGCAAACACCGGGGGTGTAAACATCACCGTCAATGATTAACGATTCAGCGCTAACCTGTTGGCCGGTAATAAATTTTTCAACGATCACATGGCTATTTAAGGAGTGCGATATTGAATAGTTAAATGCCCATTCAAGATCAATACCCTTGGTTAAATACAGTATGCCGCCAATATCCTCCTGGTGAGCAGGCCTAAGTAACAAGGGAAACCCTTTTGATTGCACAATATCCTGAAGTGCGCCAACATTGTCTACCGAAGAATACCAGGGGAGGCGTAACTTATTTTCACTAAAACAGGTTTTCATGGCCCGCTTATCAGCAATTAATTCAGCTGACGCAACACTGATACCCGGTAAAGCCAGGCGCTGCGCAACACGAGCAGCCGCAAGTGCAGCATTCTGTGAGAAGCTCAGCACTCCGTCAATGGCACGAATGTTTTTATGATATTGCTCAAGGGTGTTTAAACCTTCTTCCATTCGCGGTATATCGTTTTCGATATAGTCATCCGCAAACTTCACACCGACCGCCATTGGGTTTTTATCACACACAACGACATATAAACCCATTTTTTTTGCACAATGAATCCCAGGTATCGATTCTGAATTACCACCAAGGATTAATAAAGTCTTGCTCATACAATATATACCTATTCGATCTGTTACTGATATAAAACGATTATTTGACAAACCAGTTTTTGGCTGTTTTTTGTTACTTAACTTTAGTTAACCAATTTTTGCTAACTATTTTTGGATTAACCATTAACCATTAACCATCGCCTATTAAATCTCAGTCGTTGGATTTTCGCAATAAGCACGGTACACCAAACGTCGCCAACCCGCAGTACCTGGTATTTTTACTACATCTTTTGTGCCATAACGGCGGGGACGTTGATCTAACACTGCACAGTGAACAGCTGCGCAACTATATACCCAAAGCACTTAATATTTAGGTTTTAGAGGGCCTCACAATTGTTCGTGGCTAGGCGCGACAACGCAGCATGGCAGGCGCCATGGAAGGAAAAGCAACACAACCCATGAACAAACAAGGACCGTGCTATAAACACCTAAGCCTCAAACGCTTTGGGTATATATCGCTGGCGACCCCTGGACGTTTAATAGCCTGTCTATGCGTGGCAGGTTATCCATATAACAAATCACCTATACCGGATAAAGGTATTTCATACTGAAGCAAATCAGCCAGATAAGCGAAATCGCCGCGAGTTTGTGCCGCAAAAATAGACTCCAGTAATTGATTATCACTCGCGCCATATAAGTTCGCATTACTGCCTAATAACGGTAATAAATAATCTGCAAATTTTACCAGATTATCATTGCCAAGCGGCTCCATACCCAAGCGAAAACAACGAATTGCTTCACTAATATAATGGCGGCAATGTTGCGCATTGACCGTTAACGCTGACTCATCCATTCCTGCAACACCTTTGCCTAAGAGAAAAACCATCACGAAGGCTATGCTCACTCATAAAAACCCACCCGTGTTATCACTAAATGAGTATGGCGACAGACGATATTCAAATTGCGGCAAACTACCACCAGGACGGAAGGTTTCGTCAATTTCGCATAATGAAAAAACAATTCGCGTTAACATCGAAGGTGATACGTTTTGATGGTAAAGCATAGTAAATACTGCACATTGCGAGGGATCCCAATCGATGCACAATTTTGTAATATCGTCACCTACAATTAATTTTCCATCCGGCAATCCCAAGCCGGTCATGCAGGATACCAGGCTGGATGCCGGACGATCATGTAGGCAATTTTCATACACATTAAAGACTTCGCGCACAGCGCCGCCCATGTTTGCACCTAAGCATACCGGGCCTTTAAAGGCATCGGGTAACAATGTAATGGTACCGGCTCGTACCGTGCCCAGAGGACGCTCCCAATGTGGAAACGATATGCCGACAGTTACGCGCTCCGCATTGTTGCTAATACGAAATTCTTTTAAAATATCACCTAAGTCTGTCTGAATTCTGGCCTGTATAATTAATTCATTATCACGCAAAAACAATGCCGGATGAACTCGTTCAAGATCCGTAATGCGCCGATGCCCGCCGATTAAATCGATAACAACACCCGCTGAATAGAAATCGGCACCATGTTCAATCGACTTAAAATAACCATGATGCAGTGTTCCCAGTACCGGTATATAGGCATGGCGGTTATACGCTAATGTATCAATAGTAATACCACGCCGTAAATTAAGGGTCATTTTGAGATGTTCAGTCGCAATCGATAATAGCTGCTCGTCTGGGTTAATATTCACCCTGAAGCCTGCTGTTATTAATGCCTTCTCATCAATACCAACGCTGGATATACCCTCCCCCTGCCCTATGCTTTTAGGGCACGTGCCAGCAACACCAACATCCCCACATAAGGTTTCTATCTCAGTACACACGTCCTGCCAGCGATCATCCGTAATGTGGGTTCTAAAATCGCTGGACCAGCAGTAACATAAACGCCGCCATAGATATTTTGTCTGCAATAAGGGTTGTTTTTTAATGGCGCGATAAATTTTGTGGCATTGCGTATTTAGCCACAAATCATTGTGCCCGGTAATTGCCCAGCGACTAATATTGTATTTAAGTTGTTTTTTGACCGGCACCGGGTAACTGGCCGAGTTTAATACCATGGCCTGATGATCATCATAATTTTTAGTCTCCAGGCAGTCACCAGGCAGATTAAAACGCATGCCACTATCGCGTAATTTTGTTAATAAAGTGCTGATTCGTTGCCATTCAACTGCTGACGTAAGGGGTGGTTCAGTGGTAAACCGCCCCGGGCGGTAATCAAACACTTCGGCATCGTTACAGTATATTGGAATGGGTACGCTAGCGGTTTTAAAACGCGGCCAAACATAATCAAAATACTGTTTTATAGAGAGGTCACCGTGGGCATAACGCTGAAATTTTTGAAACAGTATCGAGTCAGACCACAACACCGGCAACACATGACCATCGCGCCCGTCGGCAAATCGCGGCATGTGTTCAAGGTCGCTGTTATCCCACCCCAGCGCCAGACACACATTGTCCCGATCCATAATAATACCGTCATAACCAGCTTCTTTGTAAACCCCCACCATACCCGAGGAATAGGCCATTTCATTTATCAGGGCAATATTTGGCGCTATGGCTAAAATATCATGATAATCGTCAAGACCATAACGTTGATTAAGGCGATTAATGTCATGCGGCACCAATGGCCCTATAATTTGACAATAACCACTACCGATTAACTCGCACTTTTTAGCGGCTAATAAGTGCTTAAAACAAGATACCCAGCCTGGATCAAGGCGTTGAATTTCCCTTAATGTCCAACCAGACATTTCAACGCCCAGCGCAATATCAACTGTTTCTGCCAGGTTCAAGAGAGGCCAATAACACTGATCGATTACCTTTTTTCTATCATGAGTCTCAATAGAAGAATAGGCCAGGTTGAGGTGAAACACGATAAAAGCAGTTGGCATACGAGGTTTATATACGGATGTTGTTTATATGATTAAAGTCAAACATGATTAAAGTCAAAGCAGCGTTGAACGTTTCCAAGGCCTCACTAAGCCGCCACCGTTTCGATAATTACCGTGTCAACCACGGCCTTGGCCCTGGCAACGGCTTCCTCCCGGTTCGTTCCTGTGGTAATCACAAACCCTGCCCGGCAAGTGTGGTCGGTAACGGGAGCAATGACATCATCTATTTTTGCAAACAAACCAATGCGATGTACCCCACTAAAAGCGCGAGCTTGTTCCACATTCTTAATATTATGCACACGTCCCGGCGGTGGAAAAAAATAACGAATCGCAACCCCCTGTTCACGACGTGGTGTTAAGGTCAGTAAATCCGGTGCTTCCCCCAATGCCAACTGAATTGCCGCATCAATAATATGAACCCCCGTAGCCAGGGGAATTTGGTCGCTGGACATCCACCCACCTGACAATCTCGCCGCAATCTCAATAACCATTGGACCCTCTGCGGTTAACACCATATCACCTTTAGCGATACCATTGTTAATACCCATTGCGTGTGCGGCGCGCTCTGCCAATTGAACAATGTTACGTTGATCCACCGCCGTAAGCGTTGACACTTGTTCGCCACCATTTTCTATTATATAAGGCTTAAAACGTTCAAGGTATTCGTAGTTTCGGTCAATAAACCCCAGCGTTATTGCCTTGTTATTCACAATGACTGTTTCGGTGCTAACCTGTGGACCTTCTACATATTGCTCCACCATCACCCTGCTGGTAGGAGAACACTCACACGCGTGCTGAAATGCCCACGGCAAATTGATCCCCCCCTCCAAACGCAATACTCCACGCGCTCCACGACTGTCCACCGGTTTGATAATCAGCTTATCCCCATATTGAGCAACAAGCTGCGCCAAATGGTCCGCTGAGTCAACAGCGCTAAACCAGGGAACGGGTATATGTGCTGCCATAAAGTGCCGTTTCATTGCAAGCTTATCCACCGCTAACTGGGCTGTCTCCAGCGCCAACCCAGGTAAGCCCAGTGCCGCGGCAATATGAGCAACGGTTAATGGCACGTCAGCTGCCATACACATCACCCCGTCAATCGATCGTACCTTATGATGGTATTCCGTGGCGGCTGCAACGCAGCCCTTAATATCATAGGTACTCACTAACAGAACATCATCAGCTTCACTAAACCCAGGACAGCCAGCATTATAATCACAAACGACCACATGTAAGCCCAAGGCCTTCGCATGCTTGATTCCAGGAACCGCCTCTGCGCCACCACTGAGTATGAGTAAGGTTTTTTGCATTTTTTCTTGCAATGATTTTCGCTACTTTATTAATTATAGTTTTATTAATTGTTGCTTTATTAACTATAGTTTTATTTGTTATAGTTTGCCAAATACCCTTACCAGACAGACCTGCTAGATAGGCTTACCAGCGATGATGATTCAGCGCATTACTAAAATCTTCAGCTAAAACCTTCAACCAATATCATTTACTAACAGCATTTACTAATAACATTTACGCATCCCCTAAATCTTAATCGCTACGGGTATATAGCCACTTATTCGTCATAAGGCCACATTTTATCCAGGGTTTGCCCCGCCATCAACATCGGCACAATATCTTCAGCTTCATCAACAACACAATGCACCAATGCTGGACCATCATGTGTTAGCGCCTGGGAGAGCACGGACTTCACGTCTGAAGCATCCGAAAGATGAAAGGATGCCAGACCATAAGCCTTTGCAATAGCCGCAAAGTCCGGATTCCATTTATGCCCTGTGGTAGGATCATCTTGCCAGTTCCATTGCTGAAACTGAGAAACAATGCCGAGGCGATGATTGTCAATAACAATGATTTTTACCGGTAGTTGATGCTCAGCCACCGAGGCCAACTCCTGGATGTTCAGTTGTAAGGAACCATCACCCACAACGCATAACACCAGAGCATCGGGGTTATGAAGTTGTGCACCTACAGCACTGGGCAAATCGTACCCCATGGCGCCATGCCCCCCCGAGGTCAATAAACGCCGTGTTGGAAAATCAAACGAAAAATGACGTGCGACCCAGTGTTGATGTGAGCCAACGCCGGTTACGCAGACCACCTGCCGACCGTGTGATATATCACTTAAACATTCAATCACGTACTGCGGCTTGAGCGGACCATCCTGACGATAGGTCAATTTATAATCCCGCCGCCACTGTTCGATTTGTTTACGCCAACCCACACAATCCGGGATTTCATGGGATTGCAATTCAGTATACAACGCCGTCAGGGCGAGGCTGGCATCGGCATTGATAAATAAATCGGTACGAATCCGGCTGCATTCTACTTCGGCATGGTCAAGATCAATTCGCACAACCTTGCCATCGGGAACAAAAGCATCGTAACAATTTCCGGTCTGGCGCACATCAAGCCGGGACCCTACGGCAATCACCAAGTCTGCCTGCTGAATGGCTTTACCCGCAACCTGATTGCCCGTATGGCCGTGAAACCCCAGCGACAAACCCGATGCTGACGAAATAGCCCCTAACCCTAACAAACTATGTGAGACGGGGATGCTATATTGACTGACGATTTGCCGAAGTAGCGTATCAGCACGAGACAACAAGACCCCCTGCCCCGCAATAATCACGGGACGCTTGGCCTCACTCAGCCAGGCCGCCAATTGCGCGGTTTCGTGGGAAAGCGCCCGCCTGGACATACCCGCGCGGTCATTGTTTCCTGACGTTAACGTGTTGTGCTCCGAATCAATCGCCTTGACTGCCGACACATTCGTACCGATCGGCGTGCGCTGTACATTCATCGGTAAATCAACCACCACCGGACCGGCGCGCCCAGCCACCGTCAGGGAATAAGCCTCCGTCATGGTCGCAAGCACGTGCGCCGTCTCCTCCACCAGAAACTGCGCCTTGGTCACCGAGCACAGTAATGATAGCGTATCCACTTCCTGAAACCCCCGCTGCCGCAGTGGTAAATCGCGGCACAGATCGGCCGTCCCCACCTGTCCGGTTAACAACAGCAACGGTGTTGAATCGTAATAAGCATCTGCAATGGTGGTTATTACATTGGTAACACCGGGGCCTGACGTCACCATAACAACCTGGGGCTGACCGCTTAAACGTGCTGCTGCCAAGGCCGCGTAACCGGCCCCCTGCTCATGGCGGGCACAAAATATTTCTAATCCACGCTGTTTCGCAACATCCATTAGCGGCGCGATGGTACCACCAGGAAAAACATACAAGCGCTGAATCCCTTGCGCTATCAACATATCAATAATAATTTCTGCACCAGTCATGGGGTTATCACTGCAACTCCGGTTAATAAACATTTGGTTTCGTATACAACGAAATAATTCGCGACGGTGCCACGCCACGCTGTAATAATTGCTGCACAATTTGAGGCTGTCCGCCAAAGCTGGATATAACGATGGGTTCCTTACCCGTACACCATAGTTGCTGCGGAATAGCGTCCGGCGCTAAGACAGCAATACCATGAAATGCTGTCCCTTGTTTCAAGGGATCACTATCAACAATAATAAAACGCCGTGTGTTGTTAAATATACGGCTAAGATGGCAAAGGTATTCGGTGTGTTGCCCAGCCCCCCAAATGATAATATTGGTTTCCGTTGCCAAGCTCGCGTACAAGGAAGCTAATGTGCCGTCAACCTGCGTGACGTTGTTACGCCACTGTGCTAGATAATCATGAGTCGCCGCCATATCGCGCTGACGCGCCGGGTTAGAGACCGTTTCGCTAACGGCACCTCCCGCAACCGCTAATACACGGTACCCATTATAATCACGAATATCCTCACTGAATGTTACTTGCCAACCACTACAAGCTAACATGGCATGTAAACTGGCTTTGCTGAAATGACTCAGATGCTGAATGGTATAAAAACCGACAATGTCTTTATTCTGCTCAGCCGCTGCCCTGTCAATCACAGGCACTTCAACAACCAGAGAGGCATTATCGCGGCACTGAGCTCGCAGATTGACTAAGGTTTTTTTAGGATCGGGTAAATGTTCAAGCACGTGAAACAGCGTAATAACGGCTACATCCGGTATCGCATTGTGGTTAGCCCCGTGCGGGGAGAATGCACTGGAAAAGTCGCCAAGGCTAAAGTGTATCCCGGTATTTTCTTCGTCGGCATAATCGATGGAGCCTGAATCAATATCAATTCCGTAGCGCTGCACCCCTCGCGGTAAAGCCTTTAAAAAAGCACCGGAACCACAGCCAATATCCAACACTGACTCAATATCCAAAACATGCTGTTGCAGCCAAGCAGCCTGCTCCTGACAACGTCCTTCACTATGCCCATAACTTTTCCCCGCTTTCTCAAACAACCGGGCAAAACCCTCGGGTGTATAACAAGGGTTGGTGTAAACAAAACCACATCCACCGCACGCAACAATGCGGTGTACAACGCGGTTTTTACCGTCGAGATCCTCATAAAACTGAAAGTCATCGATACTTAACAAGGTTTTATCGGGCGGAGGCTCTGGCGCTGCTGACACTGGAGCCGATGGTGATGCAGATGATAGGGCGGATGACGACGCATCACAACACATCGGGCAAGAACGATTATATTGTAATCCGATATCGCTGGGCCTAGATGCCAGACGCCGGTATTTCTTCCACGGCATGTTTTCAACCGTTAGCTGCACAGTGATAATTACGTATCCTTAAATTCAGTGGGCTTAGTTATACTCATAACGATTAGGATTTAGGCATAATTGCACACCCTATTTATGTCAACGTAAGTTTCATGGCGGCGTTGCGGCCCTAGCAATAGTTAGGCTCACGCGTCATTTCGCCTTTCTTAAGGAACCGACGATTAGTGCCATGAAACAAATGGTGCCATGAAACAAATAAAACGCACTCTTAACACTTAAATCTCAAACGCTACGGGTATAGATTAGTTTATACAACAATTTACGTCATAATCAACATGGCGGTTAGTACAAACAACTAAAAATATCGACAAATAGCTACAAATAACTACAAACAACCACAAACACCCAAGTAACCCTACTGCGCACTACTTCAAGCCATGTACAATCCACCATTAACGTTCAAAGTCTGGCCCGTAATATAGGCCGCCTGGTCGGATACAAGAAAAGCCACCGCAGCGGCCACCTCATCAACAGACCCAGGTCTGCCCAGCACAATTTGTTTCGCTATTTTATCCTTTCCTGACGGGGATGCGATTTCCCCGGCCGTCATTTCAGTATCAATTAAACCCGGTGCGACACAATTTACCCGTACACCCGCTGTCGCACCAACCCGCGCCAGCGATTTTGTCAATGCGATGACCGCGGCTTTACTGGCGGCATAGTGTACCGCTAGAATCCCTCCCAGCTGCCCGCCACTTGATGCAATATTCACAATACCCGCGTTACTGGCCGTCATGTTAGCAAGCACCTCCTGCGCACAAATAAACACCCCTTTCAGGTTAACCGACATTATCGTATCCCAGTCCTGGTCAGTGATTGTGCTAAACGGCTTTTGTTGCAGTATGCCGGCATTATTAACTAAGGCGTGAATGGGTTTAGATTGCGCCGCCAGGGCAACCAGCGCTTGTTTTACCTCGGTACGCCGGGTAACGTCAACTTGCCGAATATGAACATCAAAGCCCCGCTCACGTAATGCCAGTAACGCAGCGTCGGCGTCCGCATGACGTGAACAGTACCAAAGCTCCAGGCCAAACCCTTTTTCCGCCAGCGCACGGGCAACGGCAAAGCCGATTCCTCGTGTACCCCCGGTAATAATCACCCGACCTGGTTGCTGCGCCCCGTGCGGCATTAATGCGCTGCTTTAAACAGGGTGTGCGCTATTCTAAACGACGTTATCCTAAACATATCTAAACCTATCTAAACCTATCTAAACCTATCTAAACATTAACATGTGCATACAGGGCCTGCTTTCCATCATTGGGGTATCGATTATTGGGGTATCGATTATTGGGCCATCCATCATGGGGGTGTCAATTATGACCATCATAAGACGACCTTAATTGAAAAGCCCTGCTCCGTATTATTCGGTTGTTATATCGATTGTTATATCGATTGTTATTTCGGTTGCTATTAAGTTTAGTCATAATTTCAGAACAATTTTGCACAGCAGGCGAATAAATTCCCCAAGATATAGTAAGCATGAGTTAAACATCGTAATTATTCACCATCTCAGCTACACTGGACGGCTACACTAAAAAAGTGTACAAGCCAACATGAAAACAATAACAACCGATTTTTTAATTATCGGCGGCGGAATCATCGGAATCACTATCGCACTGGAACTCAAGCAGCGATTTCCCGATCAAACCATCACTTTAATTGAGAAAGAGCCAGAGTGCGGCCTCCATGCCAGCAGCCGCAACAGTGGCGTACTGCATGCCGGATTTTATTACACCGCAAACAGCCTTAAGGCACAACTCACTCGCACGGGCAATCAGCAACTCACCCAATACTGTTTACAAAAAAACCTAAGCCTCAAACCATGCGGTAAATTAGTGGTGGCGCGCCATGAAGCGGAGCTTGCAGTGCTCGACGAGCTTCTGTTACGTGCGAAAACCAATAACGTGGAATTACACGATATCACCGCAACAGATGCTCAAAAAATTGAACCTTGCGTTAAAACCCATCAACGCGCCTTATACTCACCCACCACCGCCAGCGTCAACCCCAAACAGGTCATGCAGAGCCTGGTCGCAGACGCCATCGCTAATGGTATTCATATTCAGACCAATACTCAGTATTTGAAAAAGAGCGGGAATAATATAACCACCAATCAGGGGACTATTGCATCGGGTTATGTTATTAATGCTGCCGGGCTTTATGCGGATAAGGTCGCTCACCAGTACGGCTTTGGACTTAATTATCGAATTCTACCGTTTAAAGGCCTGTACCTCTCTTCGCAGCAAAAAACCCTTCAACTTAACACGCACATCTATCCAGTCCCAAACCTTGAGCAACCTTTTCTTGGTGTGCATTTTACATTAACCGCGACAGGCCAGCTTAAAATTGGCCCAACCGCCATTCCCGCCTTATGGCGGGAGCAGTACCAAGGGCTTAAGCGCCTCAATTTGCCGCAAATATGGCAAACCTTAAGCCTGAGCACCACCTTATTTATCGACAATAAAAACCATTTTCGTCAGTTAGCGAGCTCTGAATTAAAAAAATATAAACAATCCTATCTCATCAATGCGGCATCGCAGCTCGTTCAAAACCTCGACCTTCGGAGTTTTCAGCAATGGGGAACACCTGGCATACGTGCACAGCTAATTAATACCGACAACAGTCAACTGGAAATGGACTTTGTTATTAAAGGGGATCATCAGTCGTTTCATGTGCTAAATGCGGTATCACCGGCATTTACCTGCGCCATGCCGTTTGCTACGTACTGTGTGGATCACATAATATTGTTTACAAGTACAGTGTAACGCCTCATGCGTCACGCCTGTTGTGATAACATAAAAACCCATTATTGTTCGTAATACCAATTAGCGCTGAAGTACTCATTGCCGTTACTCAAACTACATTGTCTGTTTTACTGCCAGACCGGATAACCCCAAAACTCAAGGGCTCAGCCAGAAGCGGCTTCCTACCCCCGCCCAATATCATCATGCCAGTCAATCTCTGGCTGAAACTGAATACCCCCCCCACACAACCTGAATGACCGTTCATGTTTGCTGCGCCAGGTTTCAAGAACCAAAGTTTCGAACATCAAAGTTTCGAGCACCAAAGTTTCAAAAACCAAAATTTTAAAAACCAGAATTTTAAAAACCAGAATTTCGAACACCAATCAGTAAAAAAGCCAACCGTCATAAGATAATACTTATAGAATCCCGTGGAACATCTAAACTATGTTCCACAGTTAACGACAATTTATGTGGATAAGTCGTGGATATCCAATTAGAACTAGATCTATATGACTTGTTATTATGACATTTTTGTTAAAATGATCAAAAAACACACACAGACACCAGCGGGATAAATTAAAACTCAACGAACGCTCACTTGTAACAAATTAACGATGACCAGAGTAAGCGTAGCTCAACATCACCACCCGCAAAAACCGGCGCTGACACCCAGCGCGCGCAGGCCTAGGACTACAACAGACTCACGTCCGGAGACAGCGTATGCAAAATTTTCGCAGTTTTGTGCTTTACTACTTGACCGCAATTAAAAACACCTATATAAGACAGACGGTATCATTAGTAATAATCCAACAACCATCTGTCGCAACGAATAGATACTGCAACGAACAAATACTACAACGAACAAATACTACAACGAATGGATATCAAGCAATTTGGTATCGTTCGTGGTGCGTTAATTTAACGTACCCACCTACCCCAAGCATCATCGGTTGTTATGAAAATCACGGCCTAAATACTCTTTATTTGACTTATGTTACAGTTAAAGGCCAGAGAAAATCCCCATCTACTGCTACACTACTATAATTCTTTCATACGAATGCTTGCACACGAATAACCTAACTGAATCATCAACCCAGCGGAACTTACCGTAACACTATGTCAGCACACTACGCATCACCCCGACCACGGGCTTCCCCACTGGCATCAACGGGCAAGGTAGCAACCTTACCACGCGATATTCGATGGCTAAAACGACGTAAAACGTCACCGCCAACGTGAAAACTTCGCCCAATTAAACACATCGATCTGGGGCATATCCAAACGATAAAATACGCTCGTGCGGAACAACGTTGACAAATATCAGGGCATATTGGAAGAACCTGACCACCGCATCATCAAGATACTCCGATTAAAGGCTCCTTCCATTCAACGCTTAACTGACGGCTAGTGCCTTTTGTGAAAAAAACCATCAGAACAGACACCCAGTGGGTGTCAAAACAATGTTAGATAAATTCGATAAAAGATTTAATCCCGCAGAAATGAAAAAAAATGTAGCGTTTTTTCATTTCCTGTCCTATAAACCTGTTTAAAATAATGGAAAAGTAACTGTGGAACAAATCGTAAAAAAAATATTGGACGACATAATGGAAAGAAATATGGCAGCAGAACAGCAACATTTGCAACAAGTATTAAATGAAGAAATCCCAATAACAAGCGCCCTTGGCATACAAGTGATGGAATACACCGGTAGCTCGCTAACATTGTCGGCACCACTGGCCAGCAACACCAACCACAAGCGTACCGCCTTTGGTGGTAGCCTGTACTCAATTGCCGTCCTGGCGGGTTGGGGATTGCTTTATTTACGACTCAGGGCTCTGGGACTGACGGGACACATCGTCATACAGGAAAGCCATGTCAGATACATGCACCCGGTTTCTGAGGACATCATCGTCACCTGCAACATCGAATCCGAAGCCTACTTTCAGAAATTTATCAATTTCTTTAATCGCAAGGACATTGCCAGAATAAGCCTAGTATCATTAATCAATCAAAACTCGGATACCGCCCTGGAATTTGAAGGTAACTACGTTGTACATGCCTAAGAAATACCGAGCGATACTGAATGGCAATCCAACAGCATCCACCCAACCTCCGAAGCTCGAACAATAATCTGCGCCACTGATTGCCAACACACCTAGCGTCATCACCACAATGATGCAACAATATTCAATTCACACCTTCTAAGAGCCCCCAGATAAACCCGAAAACACAAATAACAAACCAATAAAATAAACCGCAAGTTACCTAGAAATGGCACCTGCCTGGCAATCATGAAATAAACATCAGCGTTACCCCCCATACTTAAACTACGTCATGCTTGTAAATCTCATTTGTGGTGCAAAGATAATATGTTTACTATATATTCACGTTTCTAAATTTAATTGGCTGAGGACAACCTATCGATAAGCTGCCCCCACCAATAATCGATCCATTTACAATTCTCGAGATTAATTCATACTGCGCCGACTTGGTATGCCGTAGCACTAGTACAATCCCCCAATAACTGAATCTCCGTTAAAACATCACCTGGCACTAACGCTCGCGTTAGAATAATTTGCGACCCAGAGCCATTGCCAAATTCTATTAAATTTACATCGTAAACGAGTATATGAGCACAGCACTAGCAACGTACACGGATGTTGCACCAACAAGCCGTGTCGCAACCGTTGGTACGGGTAACCCCTTGCAAGGCCGAGCTTCTGGGAAAGAAACTTTAATATCATTGCGGAGTTCTGATACTACACTAACTTTGTCACCCGCCGAAATAGGCCGCCTAACCCAGTTGCAATATCAACTTCCGATTACCAAGTTACCACTGTTGCAAATTTCGCGATCTCGCCTACACTATTTTCCGAAACAGTTGTTAATGCTCCTCTGGGCATATTTTCAAGGTGAATAGCTTGCTGCCCAACTAATGGTGGTATGGGATCAATTTCCGGAGTAAGTAAAGGGTCCGGTTCTACTCCTGCCCCTTCCTCAACAGAAAGACTGATGCTTTCTTTGCACAAATACTGCTGGGCTGCATATTTATCATTGAAGTTAAATAGCGTAATTTTAGGCGCTAAATTTGTCCTATCGCCACCAAAAGAACCTGAAGCCACGTAACCCCCACCATTGGTAAATACGGTCACCCGAGCACCACCGATATATCATACTACTATGACGCGACCGAATTGATGGATGATCTTAGGGTCAACCTCTGGTGCCGGTAGTCCGTTGGGAAAGGCTATCGAGTGGTCAACAACGGCAGGTTGCGATAGACCCGAGATAAAATCATTAAACGTCTGTGTTGCAGTGACAATTTGATCGGCTATCAAGGGTGGTGTCGAAACCTTTGCGCTACTTTCACGACCCGCTTCCAGTCGACATAATCACTTTTCTCAAAATATCGCGCGATCGGCTATATTTGGCAACTTCCAATGGAAAATTCGAAACATCATCTGCCGCATCCAAGTATCGGTCTAGACCTAACTTCATTGTGTACCAGGCCTTTCGTAAAACGCGGTTCTTAGCGTAAAGAAACTCTTTATTAAGTGGTGCAACTGTTTCAGAAAGCCACTCCATCATTAAAAATCCTTGCGTCGTTTCATGGCGAGGGAATTGTTTGGCTAACTCAGTTTGTCGCTCATTTATCAATGGCGCATGTTTTCGTCCACCTCCTTTTTAAGCGGTATAGATAATAGTCGAGGGCCTCTTTGAGAAATCGAGAAGATGGCTTAATCTGTTGTCCAGAAGTATCATACAACTGGCCGTGACCAATAGTTGAAATGGACTCACCGACTCCAGCTTGAGCAACAGAGGTAGGGTCAACAAATAAAACATTATTGTTAACCAGCATAATAATGAGTATTAGAACTTCATGGCCTATCTCTTTATAATGTTTATGTGATGACAATGGTAATTCAATCGTAACGACTTATCTGGCATTAATATGATAAAAAAACATATAAACGCAACAAATTTGCCATGTAGCAAGTTAACGACAACTTACAATGTGGTGTTTTTTAACGCGAGGAAATTGAGATAAGTTGATTATATTGAGAAAACAAGCTTAACAATTTTATTGTTAATATAAGAGAATAAAAAAACTTCGTTTAGTCGCTTTAAAATATGAGAAAAATATCAATATCAAATACTACTATTGAAATAAAATAGTTGGGTAATATCGCCTTGAAAGATGTTATTTTAAATAATCATTATAAAAATCAAGCCGAAAAATTTCGACCTTAGCAAGGTTATATCATGAAGGTTTGAAATTAAACAATCAACTGAGGCTATCTAAAGAAAAGCAAAAATGTGCACACTGGAACCAAATTGTTTATTCACATGTACTGACTTAGGAGCGCCCTCTTTCTTCTACTATTTTTTATTGCTTTTATATTGAAACTTAAACGTACGCTATCACCTCAAAAAATCGAGTGAAGACTTATCATTTTTTTAGCTATTCAAGTTATGTGCTGCAAACTTAATTTTAATACTAAGAAAAATAGATTGACCTATAAACCCCATTATCAGACTAAAAACAACTATTTTTTAGAAGGTTGACCCTGACACCTATCTGGTTGATATATTGCGACGAGCAAAACTACAGAATTAACACCTCGGATTTGGAAACAAAAAATTGCTGATGCCCCTAAAATCTGATTTCGAACAGCCCGGTCGATTTAACGCCCTAAAATGACCGGTCACGTATCAAGCACTGTAAAATATACTATATTGAGCGCTGACACTGTAGTCATACTCTTTAGGGTTAGGGGCTACCATAATAACCCCCTCTGTCGCTGAAAAACTCATCAGTGTAACCCATAGGATAGCCCGCATAACATTGTCCGCTGTTATTCTTAATTTTACGCAAATGTGAGACGCTATGATCAAACACTCACCAAAGCCCTATTGTAGTAGTGGCCATGCCTCGGCTCATGCATATCCTCACTATTTAACCCCATTGACATAGCTAGATATTGCACAGCAAAAATTATGACCATCAACGAGCAGTATTAGAAAACTGGGGCGCTACCTGTCGAACCTAAGATGCACTAATTAGTTAAAGTATGTGGTTTAGTTGAGATAAGTATTGAGGTAAGTGTAGCCCAAGCAACGGAATAGTTTTCAGGTTATGAATCCTTCTGAACACTCGAGCTAAAAGTGATTTTATTTTCCAATACTCAATGTGCCGTAACGCCGTCGAAGCAAATCTGGCTTCCTGGCCAACCCAATCCACGCAAGCAGAACCGAAAATTAAGCCGTTGTTGCGAATAATTTCACATATTGTTTTAAGTCCCGGAGACAGCGCTCGCAAACAAATCAGTCATGCCCTCTAGATGGCCTTATCTTGTCAAATACTCGGGGTAATGGTCAAAGGATAGTGGCATCCTGTGCTTCACGATGTCAAAATATATGGCGCCAATTAAACAACCGAAATTGCAAACAATTGTAAAGGCCTATTGCTTCCTTTGCCGGGTTGAAATATAGTTCAGCTACCTAAGTAAGCATTTAAGGTTGGCTGGAAACAAAAAAACTAATTTCACCAACCAATAGGCATGACATAGCACGTATAAACACATAATAAGCTATCACTAAAAATGATGAATAAGCAGCCTATAAATTCACATTTTAGATGACAGCGCACCCGGATAAATACCGGTGAAAATGAAAAAACGAAACTGCGATTTTCGACGGGAGAAAAAGCACAGTGACTGAGTCTGCAATCCACATTAGGCTATTTACCGGTTTAATCAGACTATTTTGCCGGTTTAGAGGGTAACCTCATGCTTAAATTGGCAATCTATGTGAAATTTACGCCCTTTAATGGGCGTCAGTTGTGGATGCAAGTTAGAAATCTGGGCCTACCTCTCTTTCATCTTTTCAAAATCCAGCACCCGCAGATAGCAAAACCTATTTGCCAACCCGATGGAAACTAAGCAACTTTAACAAACGACGACTGCAAGCACCGGATGAACACGCTTTAGATTCAGCTCTACTAATAATTAACAAAGATAACAAAGCGCAACATAATCAAAAAACTGGCAGATAAAAAACTAACACTATACATAGCTTAATCATCATAAATGCTATCGTTCGGCTCGAATTTCACAATTGCAGCGTAAATTCGAGAATGTAGCAAACGAATAAACACGTAAATTCAAAAAATAAGGTGACACCACATGATTTCCCCACGACTTTTTCGTAATATCTCGTCCATTATGGTTTTGGGGGCGTCGTTCCTTTCAATCAATAACGTTGCTTTAGCCAGTGCTGCGCCAGCCGATATTTCTGATGGTGACTTTGCCGCAGCAACAATACTTGCTCAAGATACCCTATTTAGAGAGACAGCCGAATTCAGCCTCAATGACCCAGGGTATACAAACCAACCCGGCCCGAATAATTCCTTCAAGCCGTCATCGGCGATCCTCATCGCCTCAAACGAAGATGACGATGACGACGATGATGATGATGATGATGACGATAAAAAGAAAGATAGTGATCGCGATGGCTTGAGCAATGCTCTGGAAAAACGTATCGGCACCAATCCTTACAGACGCGACACGGATGGTGATGGTATCAGTGACAGTCGCGAGGTAGGCCGCAACCTCAATGAACCTCGTGACAGCGATGGCGATGGTCTCATCGACGCCGTGGAATCCAGTCATAAGGATGCTGACAACGACGGCATTAACGATCAGGCAGACGCCACCAACAACGACCCATGCCTGCCCGACGCCAACGGTACTGCGTGTGCAGACCAGGACACAGACAACGACGGACTCAGCAATGGTGACGAAGCCAAGTTAGGCACCAACCCCAACAACAGTGATACCGATGGCGACGGCGTAAGCGATAAAAACGAAATTGGCCCTGACTCCAACGCACCTCGTGACACCGACCGTGATGGGCAAATTGACGCCCTTGAATCCAGCATCAACGATGCCGACAATGATGGTGTCAGCGACCAAGCAGACCCAGCAAACAACGACCCATGCCAACCTGATGCAAACGGTACTGCCTGCTCAGCACAAGATTCCGATGGCGACGGCCTCAACAACGGCGACGAAGCTCGGTTAGGCACTAACCCGAACAATCGCGATACTGATGGCGATGGTATTGATGACAAAACCGAAGTGGGCAACAACGTTAATGCCCCTATCGACAGCGACAATGACGGCCAAATTGATGCCGTGGAATCCAACATCAACGATGCCGATAATGATGGCGTCAATGACCAAGCCGATCCCGCCAATAACAACCCTTGTTTACCCAATGCCAACAGCGCAACCTGTCTGGCGCAGGATGCCGATGGCGATGGCCTTAGCAATGGCGACGAAGCTAAGTTAGGCACCAACCCCAGCAATAGCGATACCGATGGCGATGGGATTGATGACAAAACCGAAGTCGGCAACGATGTCAATACCCCTATCGACAGCGACAATGATGGCCAAATTGATGCCGTGGAATCCAACACCAATGATGCTGACAATGATGGCGTCAATGACCAAGCGGATCCTGCTAACAACAATCCTTGCCTACCCAATGCCAACAGCGCAACCTGTTTGGCCCAAGATGCCGATGGCGATGGCATCAGCAATGGCGACGAAGCTAAGTTAGGCACCAACCCCAACAATAGCGATACCGATGGCGATGGTATTGATGACAAAACCGAAGTGGGCAACGATGTCAATGCCCCTATCGACAGCGACAATGATGGCCAAATTGATGCCATTGAATCCAACACCAATGATGCTGACAATGATGGCGTCAATGACCAAGCGGATCCTGCTAACAACAATCCTTGTTTACCCAACGCCAACAGCGCAACCTGTCTGGCTCAGGATGCTGATGGCGATGGCCTTAGTAATGGCGACGAAGCCAAGTTAGGCACCAACCCCAACAATAGCGATACTGATGGCGATGGCATCAACGATAAAGTTGAAGTGGGCAACGATGTCAACGCCCCCATCGACAGTGACAATGATGGCCAAATTGATGCCATTGAATCCAACACCAATGACGCTGACAATGATGGCGTCAATGACCAAGCGGATCCTGCTAACAACAATCCTTGCCTACCCAACACCAACAACGCAACCTGTTTGGCGCAGGATACCGATGGCGATGGCCTTAGCAATGGCGACGAAGCTAAGTTAGGCACCAACCCCAGCAATAGCGATACCGATGGCGATGGGATTGATGACAAAACCGAAGTCGGCAACGATGTCAATACCCCTATCGACAGCGACAATGATGGCCAAATTGATGCCGTGGAATCCAATACCAATGATGCCGACAACGATGGCGTCAATGACCAAGCCGATCCCGCTAACAACAATCCTTGCCTACCCAATGCCAACAGCGCAACCTGTTTGGCCCAAGATGCTGATGGCGATGGCCTCAGCAATGGCGACGAAGCCAAGTTAGGCACCAACCCCAACAATAGCGATACCGATGGCGATGGTATTGATGACAAAACCGAAGTGGGCAACGATGTCAACGCCCCCATCGACAGCGACAATGATGGCCAAATTGATGCCGTGGAATCCAACACCAATGATGCTGACAATGACGGTGTTACGGACCAAACCGACCCAGCTAACAACAATCCTTGTTTACCCAACGCCAACAGCGCAACCTGTTTGGCCCAAGATGCTGATGGCGATGGTCTTAGTAATGGCGACGAAGCCAAGTTAGGCACCAACCCCAACAATAGCGATACCGATGGCGATGGGATTGATGACAAAACCGAAGTGGGCAACGACGTTAATGCCCCCGTCGACAGTGACAATGACGGACAAATTGATGCCGTGGAATCCAACACCAATGATGCTGACAATGACGGTGTTACGGACCAAACCGACCCCGCTAACAACAACCCTTGTTTACCCAACGCCAACAGCGCAACCTGTTTGGCCCAAGATGCTGATGGCGATGGCCTCAGCAACGGCGACGAAGCCAAGTTAGGCACCAACCCCAACAATAGCGATACCGATGGCGATGGTATTGATGACAAAACCGAAGTGGGCAACGACGTTAATGCCCCCATCGACAGCGACAATGACGGCCAAATAGATGCCATTGAATCCAACATCAACGATGCCGATAATGATGGCGTCAATGACCAAGCCGATCCCGCCAATAACAACCCTTGTTTACCCAATGCCAACAGTGCAACCTGTCTGGCTCAGGATGCTGATGGCGATGGCCTTAGCAATGGCGACGAAGCTAAGTTAGGCACCAACCCCAACAATAGCGATACCGATGGCGATGGTATTGATGACAAAACCGAAGTCGGCAACGATGTCAACGCCCCTATCGACAGCGACAATGATGGCCAAATTGATGCCATTGAATCCAACACCAATGATGCTGACAATGATGGCGTCAATGACCAAGCCGATCCCGCTAACAACAATCCTTGCCTGCCCAATGCCAATAACGCCGTTTGTTTAGCACAGGATACCGATAGCGATGGCCTCAGTAATGGCGACGAAGCTAAGTTAGGCACCAACCCCAACAACAGCGATACTGATGGCGATGGCATCAACGACAAAGTTGAAGTGGGCAACGATGTCAACGCCCCTATCGACAGCGACAATGATGGCCAAATTGATGCCATTGAATCCAATACCAATGATGCTGACAACGATGGCGTCAACGACCAAGCGGATCCCGCTAACAACAATCCTTGTTTACCCAATGCCAACAACGCAACCTGTCTGGCTCAGGATGCCGATGGCGATGGCCTTAGCAATGGCGACGAAGCTAAGTTAGGCACCAACCCCAACAACAGCGATACTGATGGCGATGGCATCAACGACAAAGTTGAAGTGGGCAGCGATGTCAACGCCCCTATCGACAGCGACAATGACGGCCAAATTGATGCCATTGAATCCAATACCAATGATGCCGACAACGATGGCGTCAATGACCAAGCCGATCCCGCTAACAACAATCCTTGTTTACCCAATGCCAACAGCGCAACCTGTCTGGCGCAGGATGCTGATGGCGATGGCCTTAGCAATGGCGACGAAGCTAAGTTAGGCACCAACCCCAACAACAGCGATACTGATGGCGATGGCATCAACGATAAAGTTGAAGTGGGCAGCGATGTCAACACCCCCATCGACAGTGACAATGACGGACAAATCGATGCCGTGGAATCCAATACCAATGATGCTGACAATGACGGTGTTACGGACCAAACCGACCCGGCTAACAACAACCCTTGTTTACCCAACGCCAACAGCGCAACCTGTCTGGCGCAGGATGCTGATGGCGATGGCCTTAGCAATGGCGACGAAGCTAAGTTAGGCACCAACCCCAACAACAGCGATACCGATGGCGATGGGATTGATGACAAAACCGAAGTAGGCAACGACGTTAATGCCCCCATCGACAGCGACAATGACGGCCAGATTGATGCCGTGGAATCCAACACCAATGATGCCGACAATGATGGCGTCAATGACCAAGCGGATCCCGCCAACAACAACCCTTGCCTACCAGACGCTAATAACACAGCCTGCATGACTCAAAATAACGACATTGACAACGATGGCTTAAGCAATGGTGAGGAAGCAACCTTAGGCACCAATCCCAACAACAGTGATACTGATGGCGATGGTATTGATGACAAAACCGAAGTGGGCAACGACATTAATGCCCCCGTCGACAGTGACAATGACGGGCAAATTGATGCTGTGGAATCCAACACCAACGACGCCGATAATGATGGCGTCAATGACCAAGCCGATCCCGCTAACAACAATCCTTGCCTGCCCAATGCCAATAACGCCGTTTGTTTAGCACAGGATACCGATGGCGATGGCCTTAGCAATGGCGACGAAGCCAAGTTAGGCACCAACCCCAACAACAGCGATACTGATGGCGATGGTATTGATGACAAAACCGAAGTGGGCAACGACATTAATGCCCCCGTCGACAGTGACAATGATGGACAAATTGATGCCGTGGAATCCAACATCACTGACGCCGACAACGATGGCGTCAATGATCAGACTGACCCCGCTAACAATGATCCTTGTCGACCGAACGCCGATAGCGAGACTTGTCTGGCGCAGGATACCGATGGCGATGGCCTTAGCAATGGCGACGAAGCCAAGTTAGGCACCAACCCCAACAACAGCGATACTGATGGCGATGGTATTGATGACAAAACCGAAGTGGGCAACGACATTAATACCCCCGTCGACAGTGACAATGACGGACAAATCGATGCCGTTGAGTCCAATGCCAACGATGCCGACAACGATGGCGTCAATGACCAGACTGACCCTGCTAACAATGATCCTTGTCGGCCCAACGCCGATAGCGCGACCTGTCTGGCGCTGGATGCCGATGGCGACGGACTCAGCAATGGTGATGAAGCCAAATTGGGCACCAACCCCAACAATAGCGATACCGATGGCGATGGCATCAATGACAAAACAGAAGTGGGCAGCGACGTTAATGCCCCTACCGACAGTGACAATGACGGACAAATTGATGCGGTGGAATCCAACACCAATGATACTGACAATGACGGTGTCAATGACCAAACCGACCCAGCAAATAACAACCCTTGCCTGCCCAATGCCAATAGCACGGCTTGCTTAGCACAAGACGCCGATAATGATGGCCTTAGTAATGGCGACGAAAACAGGTTAGGCACCGACCCCGGTAACAGTGACACTGATGGCGATGGCGCTAACGACAAAGTTGAGGTAGGCGACAACATCAATGCCCCTGTCGACAGCGATAACGATGGAAAAATTGACGCCATAGAATCCAGCATCAATGATGCTGACAAGGATGGTGTCAGTGACCAAGCGGATCCATCCAACAATGACCCTTGCGTACCAAACGCTGACAGCACGGCTTGCTTGACCCAAAACAACGACCCTGACGAAGATGGGCTACGTAACGCTGACGAAATCAGACTGGGCACCAACCCCAATAACCGCGACACCGATGGCGACGGTATTGACGACAAAACCGAAGTGGGTGATAACCTCTTCGCCCCTCGCGACTCCGATGGCGACGGTCTTATCGATGCCGTGGAATCCAACGCTAATGACGCAGACCAGGATGGCGTTAACGACCAGGCAGATCCCGCAAATAATGACCCGTGCCTGCCTGATGCAAGCAGCACAGCGTGTCAAACCCAAAACGACGACTCTGACAATGATGGTTTGCGCAATGGCGATGAAATCAAACTGGGCACTGACCCCAACAACCGCGACACCGATGGTGACAGTATTGATGACAAAACCGAAGTGGGCAACGACGTTAATGCCCCCATCGACAGCGACAACGATGGGCAAATTGATGCGGTGGAATCCAATACCAACGACGCCGACAACGATGGCGTCAATGATCAGGCCGATCCCGCCAACAACGATCCGTGCTTACCCAACGCCAACAGCGATACTTGCTTAGCGCAAGACGCTGACAACGATGGCTTAAGTGATGGCGACGAAGCCAGGTTAGGCACCAACCCCAACAACAGCGATACTGATGGCGATGGTATTGATGACAAAACCGAAGTGGGCAACGACGTTAATGCACCTATCGATACTGACGGTGATGGACAAATTGATGCGGTGGAATCCAACACCAACGATGCCGATAATGATGGCGTAAACGATCAGAATGATCCTGCCAATAACAACCCTTGCGTACCCAATGCCAACAGCGCAGCCTGTCTCGCTCAGGACAACGATAGAGATGGCATTCCCAACGACTTGGATGCCGATAGTGACAACGATGGCATACCTAACAGTACTGAGGGTACAGGCGATACGGACAATGATGGCATCCCCGATTACCTGGATCTGGACAGCGACAATGACGGCATATTCGACCTCATCGAAGGTGGTGGTTCAGACCTGGACGGCGATGGCCGCATTGATGATACAGCAGATCAAAATGCTAATGGCCTCAGTGACAGCGTCGACCCTGACACCAACGGTACACCACTACCAATACCCGACAGCGACAACGATGGTATGGCTGATTTTCGAGACGTCGATAGCGATGGTGACAGCATTCCTGATGCTATTGAAGCAGGCCTTGGCGCCCTGCCCAGGGACACAGACCAGGATGGCGTACCCGATTATCGCACACCAGACGCCGACGGCGACGGTTTACCCGACACCCTTGAAGGACGGGCAACTGGCCTGGACCTTGATGGTGACGGAATTGATGATGCCTTTGACGTTGATACTATCGGTGGCAGCGATGTCAACGGTGACGGAATTGATGATGCCGTCACCGTTGTTGACACTGATGGAGATGGTCTGCCTGACTTCCAGGATATCGATGCTGATAACGACGGCATTCTAGACGCCATCGAAAGTGATGCACATTTACAAAATGTTGATGTAGTCGGTAACGATTATGTCTTACCGGACACCGATGGTGATTCAGTACCGGATATGCATGATCTCGATAGCGACAACGATGGCATTCACGATGTTACAGAAGCAGGATTGGTTGATACCGACAACGATGCATTGCTCGATGTGGGCCAAGCCCGCACCCGTACACCAGATGACTCAGACAATGACGGGATCGCCGACTACCGCGAAGTAGACTCAGATAACAACGGTGTCTTTGATATCGAGGACGCCGGATTGCTAAATCTGGATACCGATAGCGATGGACGCATTGACGACATGAACGACGGTGATCGTGATGGAATACCCGACATTGTAGACCTCGCACCCAACGAATTCGGCAACGGTGTCGACCTTGACGGGGACGGTATTGCCGATAAAGACGATCGGGACGATGACAACGATGGCATTCCCGATGAAATGGAAGGCGCAGGTGCGATTGATAGCGATGGCGACGGCATCCCAGACTCCCGCGATCGAGATAGTGATAACGACGGAATCCCCGACTCCATAGAAGCAGATGGTATTGACACTAATGCAGATGGCGTGATCGATGATGCTGGTAATGATGCCAATAACGACGGTCTGGCTGACAGCGTTGATGCGGATACCGGCGGTGTACCGTTAACCGTACCTGATACCGATGGCGACGGCATTAAAGATTATCGTGATCGTGATACCGATAGTGATGGTATCCCGGATGCCAAAGAAGCCGGTGGCACCGATATCGATGGCGACGGCGTCATCGATGATGCCGGCAATGATGCCGATAGAGATGGACTGAGCGACAGTGTCGATCCTGACACAGGCGGCACCCCACTACCACTGCCCGACACGGATAGTGACGGCATTAAGGACTATCGCGATCCGGATAGTGACGATGACGGCACCTCCGATGTGGTGGAAGGTGGCGGCAAAGATACCAATAATGACGGCGTTATTGATGGCAGCGAAGATGACATAGACAACGATGGTCTACCAGACAGTGTTGACCCAGATACCGGTGGAACTCCATTGCCAATACCCGATAGCGATGGTGATTTGATACCGGATTACCAGGACTCTCCAACATTGAACAACCCAACGCCGAAACCCGGGCTGGATGCCAAATCTGCCCTTAAGACGGCAACAAATGGTATAGGCAGTAGCGGCTTAGTATTTTTAGCATTGTTGTTACTTGGCGCACTTACACGTGTGCGTCCCAAGCAGCCAGTATTGTCCATTACAACGGTGTTAGTACTGCTATTGTCAATGACCAGCGCGTATGCCGCCGAAATACCGGAAAAAACCAACAACTGGCCCTCACAATGGTATTTAGGCGTCGATCTTGGGTTGTCTCAACTCGACCCTGAAGAGGATGGCAGCGACTTTAATGTGTCTGACAATGATGGCAACGGCTACCGACTCCTGTTGGGGTATGACTTCGGTGACTCTTTTTCGTTAGAGGGTTTTTATGCCGATTTGGGGGCCGCAAAAGTGGATAGCAATGACGCGAGTATCGGGCATTTGGGAAAGTTAAAATATAACGTATACGGTATCGGTGCCAACTATCGTCCCTTTTGGCAGAACAAGGCTATCGTACCCTACCTTAAGGCGGGGATTGGACACACACGTAATAACACCACCGACTCGCGTATTGACTATGAGAGAGAGCACCCAAACGGTATATATCTCGGCCTCGGGGCAACCTGGCGATTTATGAAAAGCTGGGGGCTCAACGCAGAATTGGTCAGTTACGATGATGACGAAATGCTTTTGTCCCTAGGAATCCGTAAGCGATTCGGCCATACCAGCACTGTCGAAAAAGATCCGGATACGGATAACGATGGCGTACCAAATTCATTAGATCGTTGCCCTTCAAGCCCTCCCGGCGCGGAAGTCGACGAACATGGATGTAAAGTCATTAAAGAAGACGATGATGATCAAAAAGATGATGACAATGATGGCGTCACCAATGAAATGGATGAATGCCCTAACTCAGAACCCAATGCCGAAGTGGATGCAACCGGTTGCGAACGGGATGATGATATCGACGGTGTTGTGAACCTTAAGGACCAATGTCCACACACAGCTCCCAACCAAGCGGTCGACGAAAAAGGTTGTGCATTAGACGACGACCAAGACGGAGTGACCAACCTCCACGATCGTTGTCCGAACACAGTACCCAATGCTGAGGTTTACGAGAACGGTTGTGAAAAAGATGATGATAACGACCGTATTGTAAACCGACTGGATCAATGCCCTAATTCATTGCCGACTGAAAAGGTTGATGAAAAAGGTTGCGAGTTGGCCGAAATTATTATACTCGAGGGCGTTCATTTTGAAACAAACTCCAGTCGCCTGGCAAATGATTCGAAAACCGTACTTAACTGGGTTGTAAAAACACTTACCCGTTACCCTGAAATGAAAGTGGAAGTAGCCGGTTACACAGACAGTCGAGGGGCCGCTGCATACAACCTGCACCTGTCCGTCAACCGCGCCAAATCAGTTGTGAACTACCTAGTCGAAAACGGTGTATCGCCACAAAACCTATCCGCCGAAGGATACGGGGCTTCCAATCCGGTTGCCACGAATGCAACCCCAGAAGGGCAAGAGTCCAATCGCCGGGTGGAGCTACATATACTGGAGCGTTAACGTTAACGCTAATGTTAATGTTAATTTAAAATTATCCGTTGGACGGCATGTAGCGTGTGTTTTTGTTCGTGACTCGATAGGCGCGAGTAAAAATACGCTATACATGTCGTCATGTGCGCACTCATTGGGCCTACTCACCCATTAGTGGAGTCTCGCGTTACGCCTAGGTAAATCGTAGTTAAACCTAGTTTTAGTTAAACCTAGCTTTAGTTAAACCTAGTTAAAGACACAACAAAAGCTTAACGTCCCACCCCTTCCCCTCCACGACTAATGCACCAATGTAGCCAGGAGCCGGACTCAGCTGGCACGAAGACCAGCGACCCGTCGCATCAGGGTTATCATGAATCCTCTGCAATACCGCCGGACCATCAACCGCTATTGCCAACTCAACTTGCTCCAGCGCAGCCAGTCCCTCACCCGTTGCCTTGACATAAGCTTCTTTCACTGTCCAGCCCTTAAAAAATATCTCATTCTTGCGCTCTGGCGCTACAGCACAAATAGCGTCAAACTCCCTTGGAAAAAAATAACGTTTGGCCAATTGCTCCACATTACATTTCGCCGCAATGTGCTCTATATCAATTCCCACGCAACGCGTACGACTAACCGCGTAAAGCGCCATATCGTGAGAATGGGACACATTAAAATATAGAGTTTCCGCCGGACTATTGGCTACAAGCTCGGGTTTACCCCGAGGGCTATATGAAAACACTAACGCTTCAGGCAACTGACGAATATAACGCCCAAGAATCAAACGCAAAAATCCCCGGCCCGCAATATATCGTCTGCGATCTGCATCAAATACAAACCGGCCTGCCCTTGCTTTCTCGCTATCGCAAAGCGTCCGCTCCAATTCCTCCAGTCGTGAGATTGGCAAATCAATATTTGCCCGCCAAACGTGAACATCATTCCCACTTAACGACAAATCAGATGAAGGAAGTGTCCAATTACATTCGTGGTTCAACATATCAATTATCCTAAAATCGTTCCTTGGACGGCATGTAGAGTACGTTTTAATCGTGACTGGCGAGGCGCGATGAGGCACAATAGTGAGCTATTACAACGATCCGCACGACACCAAGCCTGATTAAAAATGCCCCTACATGCCGTAGCGTGCTCATCCTTGGGTCTAGGTGGAAAATACACCTTAATTTAATCATCCCAAAGGGTTAACCCGATATTGAAGCGATCAACAGATGAATGTAGGATTATTCATCATTAATAATAAGGTCGGTATTAACGTGACTCTCTTTCACCTAAACTATCATTTGGCTACATTGACACATTTACGCGGGTTGGGCTAACAGCAGATGAACCCCCTTACATCGATTATCTTATTATAATTAAGGCTAACCAGGCGGCCGCTCATAACAAAATGTCGATTTTGCGCGAACAGAACATCGGATCAAGTGGAAATAATATAGAAGCGGACTTAGCTATACCCAAAGCGTTTAAGAATTAGGTATTTATAACACGCCCCTTTTTGTCCATGGCGGCGTTGCTCCTCCTTCCATGGGGCCCGCCATGCTGCGTTGTCGCGCCTAGCCACGAACAAAAAATGACGCACTCTAAACAACTAATTCTCAAACGCTTTGGGTATAGATAACGCGGCCCGGAAACATTGAGGTATATCAAGCAAAATGACAGTGAAAAAATCAATTAAAATTTCAGTAACCAAATATATTTTTTAGGTAACAACCAAGCTCAGAGTTAACACCCTACTAATAAACCAGCCCAACACGCTGAATGGTAGACTGAAACTTCAACCAAGATACGGCGCAATATAGCCCTATTTATTACAAAAAGGCCAAACCTATCCCCGTTTAATGATGCTTGCCATTAAACGATCAAATAAACGATCAAAGCAGAACATCCGTTATAAGGCCCGGCATAATAACGAATTAATGCCTGGCTTACCAGGCATTACATTTAAGATCACAAACCTTCGGCGTAAACTTAGTGCATTTTAATTCGATCAAGCAAGCCGGGGGTAAAGCAATCCTCAAATTTATCGTAAACTGACTTTGTTGCAACCGCGAATTTTTTCATATCCTGCTCAGGAAGCTCAACAATCTCTATCCCCTCGTCCTGCACCATTCGCCTGGCTTCTTCACCATCCCGGATAGACTCAGCCCGTTCTTCGCGTGCCGCATCAACGGCGGCATCCTTTATTAACTGTTTTAACTCGGCATCAAGAGACCCCCAAAAATCTTTCTGCACAATCATTGACGTTAAGAATAAGCTATGTTTCGTATCATTCATCACGGTGGAAAATGTATTTTGTTCCAGCGGATACACCCTTGGCCAGGCGCTCTCCCCCCCCATAAATAAGCCGCTGGCAACACCATCATTAATCTCTTCTAACTCGCACGGCACAGGAATTGCCCCAACGGCACGAAATGTTTCCATTGCAAATGGGTTTTTATTGGAACGTATTGGTGTATTCTTGAAGTCCTCAATTGAACGAATTGCCTTGTTACCTGGGATCATGCGAAAACCACCACAATACGTAAATGCCAACCCATGCACATTTGAGTTATCGGCCAGGCCACCCAATAACTGCTCTCCGACTTCGCCTTCCAATACATCTTTGGCATGTTCATGATCCCGAAACATAAATGGCATATCTAATACATGCATATCAAAACTGTATTTTTCGGCGAGCCAAGTGGTATACATTTGGCTCATCTCAATTTTCCCGGCATCCATTAACCCCAACAAGTCATGCTTATTGACCTCAACGCCATTGTTATATCGCTCAGAATATTCTGTGAGCGTCATTATTTCCACTTGCACTTTTTGGTGGTTCGATTTCGAATTAATTGCAGCAGCAAAAGATTTGGCGGCTCGATAGAATAAACTTAATGGTTCATGGGCAATTACCCAGCGGATATGGATAGGACTATTCATTAGCATCTCCTTTATAACGCTAAACACGTGATATTGACTTTGGCAAAATACCTACCTAGTGGTCCATGCGGAAAGTTATGTCACTGTTCGCTTCGTGAGAAAGCACCGCTCTGCGTTGGCAACACTCGAAAGGGAACCACCCTTCCAGTGTGTTGCCGCCTTAACCCGTGCTTTCTCACTGTGCTCCTTAGTAACAGAACTTCCCGCATGGACCACTAGTCACTAAAAATACTTGTTTCGAAACAACGCAGGAATCTCAACATCAAAACTAACTTGCAGGTTTAATCGTAACCCGGAAACACCTTCAACTGAATGAATTATTTTTGCATTCACAATATACCAATTATTAAACGGGCCGTAGACACTATCAACCAGCTTCAGATTTGGCCCTCTTTCAACCGCGACCATCCTTTCCCTGACTAACGATTGCCCCTCCTCTCGCCAAAAACACAATTTCGATTGTGGACCGCCACTTTGTATGTTGTATAACAAAACAAAATCGCGGGTTACATCCGTATGTGGTAATTGCGGTTCGTCAAAAAACATCACTCCCGAATTAGTGAGTTGAAATTCGTCACTAATATTTTCGCGAACCCAGGCTAATGATTCTTCATCGAAATAATGGCGAACATTACCGTTAGATGCCATTGGTTGAATCCAATCATAAGACTGTTTCCGCCAGTCCGTAGAGCGTCGGATACTCAGATATTCACGACTGTCGGGAGAATATCGTTCCGTGCCCGGACGATAAGCCCTGTCTATCCTATCAATTAGCCATGTTGGTGGCTCGGGCAAGTCCGGCAGAACCTTGAAAGTCCACTGATGCATCTTCACTCGCCTCCTTATATGCCTTGCGCACTTTCTTCAATACAGTGATTGCCAATATAGCCGTCACAACGTCCAATGCAATAACTATATAAAACACCAAACTCCAACTCCCCGTTATTTCACGAAGCAAAGCCGCAATTGGCCCACCAAATATTGCACCGATACCGACGGACGCATACAAAAACCCAAAGTTGACGCTCGCATTTCTCTCACCAAATGTATCGGTACACAATGCAGGGAAAATGGAAAATATTTCCCCCCACGCTAGAAAAACCAACCCGGAAAGGAGAATAAACATAATGGGGTCGTGCAACTGGCTAAACCACAAGAAGACAAACAATGCCTCCATAAAAAAGGCTAATGCCAGTGTGTTTTCTCTGCCCAATCTATCTGAAATCGACCCAAATAGAATACGGCTAACACCATTGGCGATCCGATCAACCATCAATGCCAGCGGTAATGCCGCCATACCAAACATAATTATGTCTGACCCAATACCGGACTCTTTAGCGATAATTGCAATATTGGAGGTCACCATCATCCCTGACGCCGCGATCATTGTCATCATAAAAAACATTAACCAAAACGCGGTGGTTTTTAACATATCAAGCGTATCGGCACCTTTATTGCTGTCGCCTGAATGCGCAAACTTCGGGATATTAATTTGCTTCGGAGCCCGTATCCCTGACACTACAATCAAACTTATCACAATAAAGATAATTCCGAATTCACTAAGCGTAATATCAACGCCGTTTGAATCCACCGATTCGGACACCGCGTACGTCGTCAGCAACGGACCTAGTGCATAACCCGACATAAGAATACCCGTCGCCAGCCCGCGCTTATCTGGAAAACATTTTTGCACCAATCCAGTAGATCCTATAAACGCAATACCAGCACCCAGGCCACCCATCACACCATACGTCAAGTACAGCATGAGTATAGAATCAGCCTGACTGGCCAATATCCAGCTACCACTGCACATCACTAAACCCATAGCGATGATGGCTTTTGAATTAAACCGGTCGTGAAAATAGCCCGCTAATGGTGTAATAAATGTCATACACACCACAACGAGCGAAAACACTATCTGTAATTCACTGAGAGGAACATCAAATTTTGTTAACAGTGGTTTTACAAATAATGCCCACAAATACTGAGGCCCACTAATAACAACCAATACGGCCACTGATAAGGCAAGTTGCATCCAACGATTTTTAAATATATCCATGGACACGATTTTAATATCAGAAACTAAAACACACAACATGATCCTAGTCATGGTACACACCAATAAAATTGATTGGCATTAACTCCTTACGTTATACACCAAGCCATTCAGCATATACTACTTAAGTATTAAAAATGTGGCACTTTATTGTAAAAACAAACCAACAAACCAACATAGTAAAAAATAAATAAAAATAATTAACAACATACTAAGCGAATTTTATATATCAATTGACAATGGCATCATAATGACCTGCGGTTTTGATTAACGACCAACACAGCCCTAACAACAACCATATTGAAGACATACGAACAGACGTTATAAGGAATGGAAAATAACTATCTAAAGAAATCGATAGCTACGCTGCAAAAACCAAGCAGGCAGAGGGTATAAAACCCGATTGTAATTCGGTTTTGATTATGCCAAACAAACTTTACTCATAGCAGCCAAGAGACGGACCTATTGGGGTATCCAATAGGTCCTCTATTGTAGCATTCAGGCCTTTTACCTGGGCTATTTTCGCATCATTAATTTCAGCATCGCTAACCCGTCAATCCCAATTACGATCACTCACGCGATGGCAACCAGACTGAGCGCAATTTTTATATTGTGAAACTGATCGTCCATCATGATCTCCCGCACTGTAGTCCCGCTCATGACAGCTGGCACAGAAACCAACGAAATTTGGATTACGAGAAGGATACGTGATCTTCTCATTATTATCCGTATGACACGAACGACAACCTACATTGCCATTGTGATCACCCGGATAGTTACCGTTGGCTGAATGACTGAAACTAACTGGGGCCCAACCTGTAATTGAATGGCAAACACTGCAATCCTGAGTAGTCTCAAAATGGTTAATTGATTTGCCGGTTGCCGTTGTACCATTGTGGCATGACACGCAATTACCATTAATCCCCCGGTGATCAAACGTACCACCAACAAACGTTGCCGTGGTATGGCAAAACGAACAATCCAGATCCGTTCTGACATGATTCGTTGACTTGCCGGTCGCCGTTACACCATGACAAGAGGCGCAATTATCCACAATACCAGTATGATCGAACACCGCTCCGGAGAAGGTGCCTGTGGTATGACAAACACCACAATCTTCATTCGTGGCAGGATGGTTCGTTGTTTTGCCTTGGGCAAACACCCCATCATGGCAGGAGCGGCAGTTATCCACGATACCCACATGATCAAACGTTGCAGGCGTAAACCCGGTGGTAAGATGACACTGACCGCAATCTCCGTTGGTTGGTACATGGTTGATGGATTTTCCAATAACAATACTACCATCGTGGCAACTGGTACAGTTATTGACAATACCCCTGTGGTCAAATTTGGCACCAGCGAAAGCGGTGGTGTTATGACATACCGAGCAATCCGCCCGGGTGGGTATATGATTAGGTGTCTTTCCTGTTGCGGCAGTTCCATCATGGCATGACACGCAATTATCGACAATGCCAGTATGATTAAAAAAGGCCGTCGCAAAAGTGCCGGTTACGTGGCAAACACTACAATCCTGAGTGGTGGGAACATGCCCCTGATCCTTACCAATGGCCGAGGTACCGTCGTGACATGCCGCACAGTTATCGACAATACCGGTGTGATCAAACACAGCCGTCGAAAAATCAGTGGTTCCATGACATACCCCGCAATCCGCAGCCGTTGGAATATGTGTAGGCGACAACCCTAAAGCACCGACCGCATCATAAGTCCCATCGTGGCATGATGCACAAAGATCGATGATCCCCGAATGATCGAAAATCGATGGGGAAAATGCGTTATTAGTATGGCAAAAATGACAGTCCTGAACTGTTGGTACGTGGTTCACTGCAGCCCCCTTACCAGTTGCAAGCCGACCGTTGTGACAGCCTTCACAACCACCGTCGATGTCGTTATGAACCGTCGTGAGAAACGTCGTGGATGTAAACACATCGGTAGAATTATGGCAAACACTACAATCTAACTGTGTAGGAATATGTTTAGGGGGTTTACCGGTTGCGATGTTACCGTTATGGCAAGAGGCACAGTTGCTGCTATCAATGCCTGCGTGATTAAACACTATTCCTGCAAAGGTATCAAAATTGTCGGTACGATGACAAACAGAGCAGTCTTCCATGGTTGGCAAATGCTTCGCTGACTTTCCTGTGCTGATCTCTCCATCATGGCACGATGCGCAGTTACCTACGATCCCCCTATGATCAAAAACCACCCCCGTAAAAGTGTCTGTCAGGTGACAAGCGGCGCAATCTTCGGTAGTTGGCACATGGCTAACCGGTTTACCACCACTGATTACGTTATCGTGGCACGATACGCAATTATTGGTTACCCCGGTATGATCAAATATCCCACTGCTAAAGGTGCCCGGCGTATGACAAACCACACAGTCGTCCAGGGTCGGCATATGATTTTCCGACTTACCAAGCGCATCAGCACCATTGTGGCAGGATACGCAGTTATCAACGAGACCGGTATGGTCGACAAACGCATCTGCAAAATCACGTGAGTTATGACACATAGCGCAATCGGCGTTGTTCGGATTAGGGTGGTTCTGCAGTGGTTCTCCCTTAGCATTGATACCATTGTGGCAGGATACACATGATTGTGCCACTGAGTCGATCACCGAGTGGTCAAAAACACCACCAAGATCGAATGCCTGGGTATTATGACAGATACCACAATCAACGGATATTACCGGGTGATCAAGCGTTTTACCTGTTGCAACATTACCATTGTGGCAACTGACACAATCCCCCGTGATCGTACTGTGATCAAATATGGCTGTCTGAAAATTTTCGGTACTATGACAAACCCCGCACTCATTGCTAGTTTTAATATGTCCTTCATGCTGACCTGTAGCGGTAATGCCATTATGACATGAAGCACAAGCGCTACGAATACCTGTATGATCAAAACTACCATCAGCTTCCAGCTCCAGAAACCGGATAGTATTATGGCAATCATCACACTCGACAACCGTCGGAACATGCCATTGGGATTTACCGATGGCCAATACACCGTTATGACATTCGCTGCACTGCCCAAAAACTTCCTGGTGATCGACAAACGGGGCTGAGGCAAACCCAAAGGTAGAATGACAGGCCTGACAAACATTACTGACAGCGATGTGGTCCGGCGATTTAGCCACGACAATCTCACCATCAATATTAACGGTGTTACCACCATGACACATTACACAATTTGATGACAAACCACGGTGCATATAAATCCCAGTGGGTCGCTCACCTGGGTTGGTGACCTCTACCGTTGCAATGGCGCGCTGACTGGAAACCCCTGCAGCACTAACCACTAGTTGCACCATATAGGTTCCCTTGGCATCCGCCACAAAACTGGGCTCATCTGTGGTAGCGCCTAGTAACTGCGTTTTACTGGCATCCGGTTTGGCGCTAAAAGACCAGGCATAAGTCAATGGCTCACGTGTTGATGTACTGGACTTTTTACCGCTCAACGTAGCTATCTCATCCACCCTGACCGCCACGAGTGGCCCCGTATCTGCAATATTTTCCACAATAATACTTGCGACAGGCGGTGTACCACTGGGCGGTGGTGTAGCCGTTCCGGCACCAGGATCAGCATCGCCACTGCCACCCCCGTTATTACCTCCCGTTTCGTTTCCCGTCTCAGTGCCAGCCCCAGGTTCATTTCCGCTTCCGCCTCCACCCCCGCACGCCGCCATAAATACGGACAAAATGAATACCAATAGATAGCGGGTTATGACCCGGCACTGTCGTTGAATCAACATGATTAGCCCCTTACTTCCCTTAATTAAACAATATTCCGTACTTACTATTCCGACTTATTGGCCGTACATTAAAACATTTCGTGTATTATTTTATTTTTACTTCTATTATGTATAAGTATATTGATATCAAGCATATACAATCTTTTAATATTACAGATAAGTAACACTTCAATATTCTCTAAACATTCATATTTCCTTACACCCTCACCCTCACACTAAGATCAGCATGAGATCGAGAATGCAGTTGTCGACACCCGCCTAGTAGTCTTGACAGTCACTGGTTACACACCAACGCCTCATAACCCTACCCCTTATTCCCGGTGGCAGGCAGTAAGCGCGTGGCGCATAAAAAAAGGACATATCCGAAATATTCAGATATGCCCTTATTCTGTTCGACTACGTTAAGCTCGTCTCTAGTTCAATTTCTCATCAGTCCCAATTACGGTCACTAACCCGATGACAACCCGAACCACCACAATTTTTATTTTGCTCCACGGTACCGTTCCGTCCGCCAATGTGCTCACCTTCCCGTTGGAAATCGCCTGCATGACAACCCGCACAGAAACCCGCATATTGTGGTGACGAATACGTAATCGTCTCGCGATTGTTCCCATGACATGATATACAGGTTACCCGTGAGTTGTGGTCGCCAGGGTAATCCCTCGACTGATGTGTAAAATCGATCGGCGCCCAACTCCTGGTTAAATGACAAACGTTGCAGTCCTGGGTGGTCTCAAAGTGGTTACCCGACATCCCGGTTGCGGTTGTACCATCATGACACGACACGCAATTACCACTGATTCCCCGATGATCAAATGTACCGCCAACAAAGGTTGCCGTGGTATGGCAGAACGAACAATCCAGATCCGTCCTGACATGATTCACTGACTTACCGGTTGCCGTTACACCGTGACAGGAGGCGCAATTGTCCACAATGCCGGTGTGATCGAACACTGCACCGCTGAAGGTGCGCGTGGTATGACAAACACCACAATCTTCATTCGTAGCAGGATGGTTCGTTGTTTTACCCTGGGCAAATACGCCATCATGGCAGGAGCGACAATTATCCACGATACCCACATGATCAAACGTTGCGGGCGTAAAACCCGTAGTAAGATGACACTGATTGCAATCGCCATTAGTTGGCACATGATTGATGGATTTACCAACGGCTATACGACCATCGTGACAACTAGCACAGTTATTGGCAATGCCTTTGTGATCAAATTTGGCACCGGCAAAAGCGGTGGTGTTATGACATACCGAGCAATCCGCACGGGTGGGAATATGATTAGGCGTCTTCCCCGTCGCGGCAGTTCCATCGTGGCATGATACGCAGTTATCGACAATGCCAGTATGATTAAAAAATGCTGTCGCAAAAGTACCGGTTATGTGGCAAACACTGCAATCCTGCGTAGTGGGAACATGGCCCTGGTTCTTACCAATCGCCGAGCTGCCATGACACGATGCACAGTTATCGACGATACCGGTGTGGTCAAATACGGCCGTTGTAAAGTCAGTGGTACCATGACATACCCCGCAATCCTCAGAAGTGGTAATATGATCAGCCGTTTTACCGATCGCCCCAGATGCATCATTAGCGCCATTATGACAAGAGGTGCAATTACCAATAATCCCAGAGTGATCGAAAATCGATGGCGAAAACCCATCATTTCCATGGCAAAAGTGACAATCTTGCTCCGTTGGCACATGCTTCACCGCGTTAGCCTTACCAGTGGCCAATGTGCCGTTGTGACAACCTTCGCAGCCACCGGTAATATCTTGATGAACCGTATTAAGAAACGTGGTGGACGCAAAACTAACCGTTGAGTTATGACACACACCACAGTCATCCAATGTCGGAATATGCTTCGCTGTTTTACCCGTCGCGACGCCACTATCATGACAGGAGGCGCAGTTACCAACAATACCACTGTGGTCAAACGTTGCTTCCGAAAAGGTATCCGTACTGAAATGACAGACAGAACAGTCCTGGGTGGTTGGAACGTGATTAGTGGACAAACCTGTGCTAATAACTCCGTCGTGGCACGATGCACAGTTGTTTACAATACCACTATGATCAAATACGCCGGTAGCAAAAGTGCCGGGCGTATGACACACACCACAATCCGCATTGGTTTCAACATGGTCGAGTGTCTTGCCGATCACATCAATGTTGTTATGACAATCACCGCATAATTTACTCGTCACTTCAGTGGAAGTATGGTCCACGAACGCGGGGGAAAAACCGGTGGTGTTATGACACATGCCGCAATCGGCATCGGTTTGAATATGATCAGGCGTTTTACCTGTGGACGCAACACCATCATGGCAGGTTACACAAGTACTTGTAACGGTGCTATGATCAAAAATAACAGTTTGAAAATTATCGGTGATATGACACGAGCTACAATCGCTATTGGTGGGGATGTGTCCCTTATGTTTACCCGTGGCAACAATGCCATTATGGCAGATGGTACAGTCTCGATTAATACCGGTGTGATCAAAACTGCCGTCCAGCTCCAGTGCCAGAAAATTATTGGTATTGTGGCAGTCATCGCACTCGGCACTGGTCGGAACATGCTTGTCCGATTTTCCGATCGCTACGATACCGTTATGACAGGTGCTGCAATTACCAAAGACCTCCTGATGATCGGCGAACGGAATTATCGTAAAACCAAACGGTGTGTGGCACGCCTGACACATGTTCGAGGTTGCGAGGTGATCTGGCGATTTCCCCCCCGAGGTAAGGGCGCTATCGTTATGACAATTAACACAATTAGACGACAGGTTCAGATGACTCTTGGGTCCGGTAAGCTGATCCTCCTCGTTCGTGACAAGAACTGTGGCAATAGCCCGTTGACTGGAAACACCGCCAACACTGACCACTAACTGTACCAGATAGGTACCTTCCACATCTGTGACGAAACTGGGCCTTACTTCGTTGGAACCTTGTAATTCTGCACTACTGCCATTGGGTTTGCTTGTAAAGGACCATGCGAAACTCAATTGGCCCCGTATTAGCGAGCGAGAAAAACTGGCATCGAGGCGAGCGGTTTGGCCAACCCGAACAGCGACTATAGGCCCAGGGAGGGCCTCAATATCCACTAATGCTGCGGGCGTGGTTCGGTTGGATGGTGTACCGGTGTCGCCACCCCCACCTCCGCAACCAGTGACTAACACTAGTACAAACGTAATTAATAAAAACGTAAATAAGTAGCCGAGCACAACTCGGCACTGTCCTTGAATCACCATGGTTAGCCCCCCTAACCCAACTTATTTTAGCATGGCGTAAATTATTTTACGCGCCTTCCTTAGATAGCAATAGATGCAAGTATATCCATACTTAACGTCATTCGTAAGTAATAAATCGATATATAATTAGGAAACTCAAATTTCATTCCTGATATGGGATGTAAGTATAAACGACACCCGCCAGTTTAATTGGGAGTGAATATTCTTACTGTATAATAGGCAGTTGACACTACAATCCTCTTGATAAAACCGCCCGACAGCTTCCCAAGCGGACATTATGCAAGAAAAACTATTGAACATGAGGGCTATTGCCCACAAAAAGTCATCCCTATATCCTACAGAGACGATAAGAATACTCACATCATCACATTCTTCACACACTTTCAGGCTTTATTACGAGAAATTATTCAGGCTACTCAATACCAAATCCAGCGCACCCCGCCCCTCCCCCTGTCGCAGCCACCACCCAACAACATCCGACGGAGCGGAATATTAACAACCCCATATACTCGCTAAGTAATGTTTTGTAACAATATTTCTTTAAATAAGGGTAATAGACAGAACGATGCGATAGCGCACACAATGCAGCATTGAGCCGCATACTTTACCCCATACCGAAGAGAGTCTGGCTTTTATCCATAGTCCTATCGTTAATCCATAGTCCTATCGTTAATCCATTCCCAGCATTAACCGCCAATGCCTGCACAGTGACGCTGCTCCACTTGCCCTGCGGTTTATCTATTTACAATTGTCCAATATATAATACCCTTATGGATTATGCGCAGGCGTGCGACACGCGCCATGCAGATACAGCCTAAAACCAGGAGCGCTTACTTAAAAATAAAGAGATAAGAAATTTATGAAAGTTGGGTTAGTCATGCTTTCGCTAACAGGATTAAGTGTAATTTATTTTCTTTTCAAAAGCAGGAAGGTTCATCAATTAGCCTGCATTCATAATTACACGTCGCCCCTATCAGTCAGCAATAAAATTAAGAAAAAGTATCCCCACTTGCGCGATAGCCAGATAACCACCGTCTTTGATACGCTAAAAAATTATTTTTATATTTGCAATAAAGGAAAGAGGCACATGGCTATCCATGCCACCCCAGGTAGTCGATTTTGCATGGCACGAGCTCATTCTTTTTACTAAAACGTATAAAATATTCTACAATAAGGCAATGCGCCGCTTTTTACATCACACCCCGTGTGAAGCGATGAAGACACCAACGTTGGCGCAGCAAAGAATAAAACGAGCATGACAACTCGCCTGTGCAAAAGAAAAAATAAATCCTTCCAACCTGCAAAGACAAAACCTCACCAATATACGATATGGAAAACATCAGCCCCCACAATTGAGAAAACTCTAGACATGAGGATACCACTTGTCACATTATATTAACTTATTCCCTGACGTTGCCGAGCCTGAGTTAATAACAAATATTTACTGACCATTAAAGTAATGATAAAAATAGAAGATCAAAGTAAAGTGACCGAGAGGTTAATGACTGTAATAAATCCATCTTCGATTTCGCACAATGCTAATAACCATCGAACCATACAAACAGAAAATCACGGCTGAGCTAATGGCTCTGCTACTCATGGCAGACCCTAACAAGCATGCGATAAGCGCATACCTGCCTAATGCTGCCATACTGGTGGCTAAAAATCAGACCACCTTAGCTGGCGTCGCCGTGTTAACCCACGAACATTCGACATTTGAGCTAAAAAATATCGCTGTTAAAGAAACACATCAAGGTAAAGGTATCGCCAAAACGCTTATTTCTCATACCAAACATTTGGCAAAGCAGATGGGAGCAACCCTGATTGAGGTTGGTACTGGTAATTCCAGCCTCGATCAACTTGCACTTTACCAAAAATGCGGCTTTAGACTGCATCGCATAAAACCCGACTACTTTTCATCTTACCCCACCCCCATCTATGAAAAGGGCATCCGCTGCCGAGACTTGGTGATATTGCGCGCATCACTCTAATAGTCAACTCAACCTACCCCTAAAAACATAGTAATAGCAGCAATGAATTTAACCCACTGACTTCGTCTGGAATAAATATCCCTCCTTAACTGACGCCTAACCTATTCAGCGGTAAATCAGCCGTCGCTACGAGAACACATGCTAAGCATGCTACACTTGGCCATTATGTATCTCGATTCTTTTGTTGCCTCCGCCTTACTCGTGCTAATCGCTACGTCGATTGCCGTAACCTTATTTAAATATTTTCGACTCGGTTCCGTGCTGGGGCTGTTGGTGGCTGGGATTATTGTCGGACCTTATTCCCCAGGACCGATTGCCACGGAACACGTTGACGATGTACGCCACTTTACCGAGTTGGGAGTGGTGTTATTGTTGTTTTTGATCGGTATTGAAATGAAACCCAGCCGTTTATGGGCTATGCGCCGCGATGTGCTTGGCCTGGGTTCGCTGCAGGTACTATTGTGCGGCCTTGCCATCGGTACTTATTTTACGGGCTACCAACAACGCTGGGAAGTAGCCATGTTAATTGGCCTGACCTTCGCGCTTTCTTCTACCGCCTTCGTGCTGCAATTGTTGCAAGAACGGGGGGAAATCGCCAGCAAGCATGGCACCACCGCATTTTCTGTTTTGCTGATGCAGGATATCGCCATTGTCCCCCTACTGGCCATCGTACCGCTTATGTCAATTGCGGGCCCTATGTCAAACACTGCGCCACGCTGGGAGCAAGTGCTTACCATTATTGGCGCACTGATACTCTTAATCGCCTTAGGCCGTTATGTGTTTCCATTTTTCCTAAATCTGCTTGCCCGACAACGCAACAAGGAAGGATTTTTACTGGTCGTCATCCTATCCGTCATTTTTGCCGCCTGGGCCATGCACCTTGCGGGCGCATCCATGGCATTAGGTACTTTTGTCATGGGGGTCTCCCTGTCTGGTTGCCGCTACCGCCACCAAATCCAGGCGTCGATAGAGCCCTTCAAAGGTATATTGATGGGGCTATTCTTCGTGGCCGTGGGAATGTCGATCAACTTTCAGGCCCTGGGCGACGAATTAGCACTTTTTGCGCAACACACTGCCGTTATTATTTTATTAAAAATCATTGTCTTGTATCTGCTGGTTATGGCCTTTGGTTATTCACGTAACATGGCCATTAAAGTATCGTTGCTGCTGGCCCAGGGAGGGGAGTTTGGCTTTGTACTGTTTGGTTCCGCCATGGCTTTTCAGGTAATTGACAGCGCCACATTCACTTATGCCATTGGTATCATCTCGATTAGCATGCTGCTTACACCAGTCATGGTGCATATTGCAAGCTGGCTGACCCACAACATGCCGCAACATGATGAAGATTCTGGCGAGCACTTTACAGACTCGATACACAATGCGCCGTCAGGCAAAGTTATCATAGGTGGTTATGGCCGGGTGGGCCACGCAGTGGCAGTATTGCTGCACAGTAGCGGTGTGCCCTTTGTTGCTTTCGAAACCGACCCAAAACTGGTCAAACAAGGACAAGACGATGGTTACCCGGTCTACTTTGGTGACATCGGTGATTTAGACTTGCTTAATACCGCGCATGCCGAACACGCTTTGCTGGTTATTCTTACCATCGATCATGAGCTCACGGCTGAGCGTGCGGTGTCCCATATTCGCAACAGCTTTCCCACCATCCCCGTTATTGCCCGCGCCCGCGATTTGGCAGCAGTAAGCCGCTTAATAGAGGCCGGTGCCACTCACGCGTATCCCGAAGCGGTTGAGAGCAGTCTTCGCCTTGGCGCTCTTGCACTTGAGATTCTCAATATCCCTCAGGACAATGTTGATCTGTTAATGCAGGGGGTACGCTCAGATAATTATAAATTGGTCGAACCTAAGGAAAATGACGATAACCCTTAACTGATAATCAATAGTCTAAGGGTCCATATAAAGGTATACAGGCTGAGCCGCACTATAAATATCCCAACGGTAAAGCCGTGTTTTCAACAACCCGCCGCATAACAAAACTGGAATGTACACCACTCACCCCTTTGATGCGCGTGATTTTGTTCAATAAAAATGCCTGATAATGGTCCATATCCGGCACTACCACCTTTAATAAATAATCGGCATCCTGACCAGTGATGAGATAACACTCCTGCACCTCAGGGTAAGACTGAATTTCTGACTCAAAAACATCAAAACGCTCGGGCGTATGTCGATCCATACTGATCTGAATCAACGCCGTCAGGGTTAAGCCAAGTTTGCGGCGGTTAAGCAACGTTACTCGCCGCTCTATAACACCACTATCCTCAAGCTGCTTAACACGGCGTAAACAGGGTGACGATGAAAGCCCAATACGCTCCGCTAGCGCCTGGTTACTAAGCCCCCCATCCTGTTGCAGCGCCGCCAGAATACGGCGGTCAAACTCATCAAGTTTCGGTGTTTCAGACATAAACAAACCCTATACAAAGCCCAACACAAATTTCTGTACAAACTCTGGTGCAAACTTCGGCACAAACTTCGATGTCAACTTCGATGTCAACTTCGATGTCAACTTCGGTGTAAACTTCAGCACAAATCTTATCGCAAACTGCCACCAAAAACCAATGCTACGCTATTTTATACCAAAAATTATAATATTTTTGGTATAAAATAGCAATATTATCGTTATTTTTAGAAAAATAGCAACATAATTGCGCCAATAATAGATTAAGCTTGCTTAATGTTTCTAAAAAATACGATAACGAGCATTAACAGCCATTACGATCACCGGCGACAGGAGCCAATACTAATGAGTTACGATCATCGCAAATACCGCCCCTTCCCGCCCGTTGGCAAAACCAACCGGCGCTGGCCCGACCAAATAATTACCCAAACGCCCAAATGGTGTAGCGTCGATTTACGTGATGGCAATCAGGCTTTGGTAAAGCCTATGGATGTCACCCAAAAAATGCAAATGTTCGAATTACTGGTGCAACTGGGGTTTAAAGAAATTGAAGTGGGCTTTCCCGCCGCCTCCAAACCCGATTTCGATTTTGTACGCAAAATAATTACAGAAGACCGTATCCCACAGGATGTCACAATCCAAGTGCTAACCCAGGCTCGTCCGGCTTTAATCAATAAAAGCTTTGAGGCATTACGCGGAGCACGCCGCGCCATTATGCATTTATACAATTCCACTTCACGCGTACAACGGGAACAGGTATTTAACCTGGACCGCGAAGGCATTAAGGCTATTGCGGTCACAGGAGCGGAAACAGTAAAAACCTGTGCTTCCAAGCAGACAGACACAGACTGGGTGTTCCAATACTCACCGGAAAGTTTCACCGGTACCGAACTAGACTTCGCGCTGGAGGTATGTGATTCAGTGATTAACGTCTGGCAACCACAACATGATTACCCGGTAATTATTAACTTGCCATCGACCGTTGAAATGGCCACGCCCAATATATTTGCCGACCAAGTTGAATGGTTTTGCGATCACATAAAACAACGTGAACATATTACCGTAAGCGTTCATACCCACAATGACCGCGGCTGCGCCGTTGCCGCAGCAGAGCTGGCCGTAATGGCAGGTGCCGACCGGGTCGAAGGCACGTTGTTAGGCAATGGCGAACGCACTGGTAATTTAGATATTGTCACCATGGCCATGAACCTGTATTCCCAGGGCATTGACCCTGCACTGGATCTTTCTAATATGGCAGGAATCATCGAATGTAGTGAAGCATGCACTGATATCAACATACACCCACGCCACCCTTATGCGGGCGAATTGGTTTACACTGCGTTTTCCGGCAGCCATCAGGATGCCATCCGCAAGGGTATAAAGCATTACAAAGCCGGCAGTCACTGGGAAGTCCCTTATCTGCCCATAGACCCGCGTGATCTCGGTCGTCGTTATGAAGAGGTGGTCCGCATCAATAGTCAGTCGGGAAAAGCCGGGGTTGCTCATGTGCTTGAACGCGATTATGGCATCAGCCTCCCGCGCTGGCTGCAACAGGATTTTAGCATCGTTGTGCAGGCTTGGTCGGAGCAAAGCGGTAAAGAAGTAACACCCGAACAAATTTGGACGTTATTTTGCGAGCACTATGCTGCGCCTGCCAGTGAATGGCAAATACAAAGTTACACGCTAAAACGAATTGAAGATACGGTACATGCGGATGTCAATATTGGGCCACCTGGCTCATCAACACGCTTACACGGTTCGGGGCATGGCGTCGTTGAAGCATTGGTTGCAGCGCTTGCACATCAGCGCGGAATAGCCGTTGAGGTTGAGGCATTTGATGAACACGCCCTGTCATCAGGCACCACGGCCGACGCGATAGCGTGTATCCGCCTACGAATTGATCACAATATTGGCTGTGCCGTTGCTTTCACAGAAGACACCGCCTCCGCTGCATTACAAGCCGTACTAACGGCTGTTGGTTCCGCTATATCCGTTGATACGTCAATTAAACCCGCGCACATCGCCGGATCAGCACGCTAACAGCGATCAGCCAACTAGTGTAGTGCGTCGCAGTCGCACTACACTAGGCGCGTACTAGATTCCAACAAGGTTCCAACAAGGTCCCAACAACGTTCCAACTAGGCTCTTCAGGTTATAATGTGAACATACCGCAACACACTCATCGCAAAGCCACCATATTGTGCAAAACAAGATCAATTTAGCGTTATGAATTGAAAGGTATCTATTACCGCGTGTGCTATATTATTATAGTTCAAGTAACAGGAGCACATCATATCGGTTTATTTAAGAGTGATATGCATTCATGTAGAGCGGATGTAAGGAGACGCAGGTGGAAATTTCCAAAGAAATAGAAGCAGGACAAGCTATTTATTCTAAACCGGTGCTTTCCATTTATGACCTCTGGGTTCTGGGAATATCCAACCAATATATTTGGAAATGCCCTACTTCAACACTTCTCAAACATTTTAATCAACATGTAACGCCAAATCATTTGGATGTCGGCGTGGGAACCGGGTACTTTCTCGATCATTGCCAGTTTCCACCTGGCAAGATCCGAATTGGACTACTAGACCTGAATCAAAACAGCCTTCATCAAACGGCTAAAAGAATCAAACGGTACGAGCCGACTCTATACAAATACAATGCCCTTGCCAAACTGGATATAGACACAGCCCCCTATGACTCAATATCACTCAATTATTTGTTTCATTGCTTACCCGGCAGCCTGCTAGAAAAACTAACGGTGCTGGACAATCTGAGTCACTTATTATCTAAAAACGGCACCGTATTTGGCGCAACAATTTTGTCCCAGGGTGTTAAAAAAAGCAGTATCGCAACACGTTTAATGGCGATATACAATAAAAAAGGGGTTTTTAACAACGACCAAGACAGTTACCAGGATCTGAAAAACTACCTGTCAGACAAATATGTCTCACATGAAATTACAGTGAAGGGTTGTGTTGCTATGTTTAGCGCATCGGTTAACGCCTCAGTTGACGTATAGTTAAGGAGTAGTTAGTGAATGACATCGATGCCCGCCGTTACTGTTTTATCTTACAGCGTCACATTATTGTAATAAGGAAGGACTATAACAAGGACTACAGCGTGGATTACAACGTTGAACACACTCCCGGCGAATAACCAGAAGAACCGACGATATTGTACGCTTTCACCCTAAAACAAACTGAATCCCCCTTATAAAGCCCTAAATCATTCCAGGCATCATAGACAACGGAGGGAGAGCTTGGCTCAAAACCATCGGACGAAATAGCAACACTCTCAAGTAAATATACCGCATCAGTTGCAACATTGCTTTTCGCAAAATACAACTCATACCCCAAAATATTGTCCGTATTCTGATCCCAGGAAACTGACATCAATGTTGACACTGCACAGCGGTCACACGTTACGGATACGGACACCGTCGCGGTGGCTAAATCGCCATCCGCATCAGTAATAACATAGACAAAGCTATCATCACCAGCAAAATCAATGGCCGGCAGGTAACCTATAGAGCCGTCGTTTAATACTGATACAGAACCATTACTTGGATTGGAAAAAATAGAAGTAACAATAGGGCCATCGGCTAACCCCTGATCATTGCGAACAACGTCAATATTAACGGAAGTATTCAACGTCGTCGTCGATAAATCGTTCATGGCATTGGGAGTAGCCGCCCCCCGACCAATGCTACCTCCACCACCCGCGCCTTGCGAATCTGCGCCATCACTGGGTGCACAAGCTGTCAACACAATAACCGTACCCACTAGAATAATTGCGGCGTACACCCTGTTTCTAATCAATCTTCGGTAAGACATTACCACCATACTCAACTTCCACGGCAAAACGTTACGACAAGCGAGCTAGAGATGCGTGCTATTGCAAACAGCCACTATTAAAAACCGTTATCGGCATCAGTTAACAAAAAAACAGCTTACCGAATCAATAAAGGCGTGATGACGAGTGAATATCAGAATAATGATGATGGGAACAACGTACTATATCGCAGAAATAATGACGCTTAATCATACACTTAATCATACACTTACCCCCTGAAACCAAACGAAACTTAGCACCATAAACCGGCACTTTTAAAAAACATCACACTGATCACTATTCAGCCGCGTAACACGATTACTTATCTTATTGGCGAATATTGTAGAATAGCGAATTCAGATCTTAATTCAAGCTTTTTTTACAAGCAACAGTACCGTTAAGCCGATAAGTCGTTTAGCTGGCAATCAAATCTACTTATTGCGCTGAGCTAATCTCCCTATAAACCACCACAGGCCGGTACCTCCACTACCGACAGAGCCATCATGTTAGTCAGCCGGAGCCAGGTAGTGATTGATTAGGAGGTGATTGATTAGGCTACGATTGTTCAAGCTACGATTGTTCAAGCAATGATTGTTCAAGCAACGATTGTTCAGGCAACGATTAACTAGGAAATTCTTGTTTAAAAACTGCAACATATCAGTTTTTTTCCTATACTTGACAAAATCGGGTACTAGTTTCCCGGAAACTAGCGCCAATGACCGGATAACCGAATGGCTCAGACCATAATGCCACCCGGTTCGTCTGCTATAAATACATGCCCGCGTTAAATCAAGCATCAAAGGAGTATCAAATTGAAAATAGGTATTCTGAATGCCGATCAACTTACACCAGAAGTACATAAACAATACGGAAGTTATAGTGACATGATCGAGCGGCTATTGCATTCAGTACAGAATACACATACGTACCACGCCTACCAGGTTGCCAAGCACCACTACCCCACCAGCATTGATGAATGCGATGCATATTTAATTACCGGCAGCAAAGCCAATGCCTATGATGACACCCCCTGGATTAAAACACTACGGAGCTACATTGTAGCGCTTGATAAACATCGTAAAAAATTGGTGGGAATATGTTTCGGACATCAGATAATCGCTCAAGCGTTGGGAGGCCTAGTGCGGCGCCATGAACACGGCTGGGGTGTAGGTATAACGACCAACCAAGTATTAATAACCCAGCCGTGGATGAAGCCGGTTAAACAGCATATTTTACTGCGAGTCAGTCACCAGGATCAAGTGACCCGCTTACCGCCGCAGGCACAACACGTAACAACCAATACCTTTTGTGTCAACAGCAGTTTTCAAATAAACGAGCACATTATCACGTTTCAAGGTCACCCCGAATTCACTGCGGAGTACCTGCAGTATTTAATACAAGGACGCCAGAAAATCATCGGTCAACAACGTTATCAACAAGCACTAACGTCATTACATTTGGCGGTGGATAATGCCATCGTTGCCCAATGGATCCTCAACTTTATGACGCACCCCGATAAATCACTCACTTGATTCAATACTGAATAAAATTATTCATCACTATACCGAGTTCCACTAATAACCGCGCCTTTGCGACTCATATTAATAAATCGAATAGAGTTATTGTTAGCAATATACCGCTCTAGATCACGTAAATAACCAATCATATTAGGCCACGACGGCACCATGTTCCCCTCCCCATTCATCACTTCGCGCTGCATACCCACTTGATAGGTGGGCTTTGAGCCTGGCACCCCCTCCGTATGTGATACCCCCCCAGGAAATGACAGGTCGACACCAAATAAATGAATGCACTTGCCACCCATTTTTACGGCAAGATCCACTGCGGGATGAATGACACTACCCGCGGAATAAAGTTGCGCACGAGGGTATAATGCCATTAGTTCGTCATAAATAGTATTACGCGAATAGGCCACATAACGCGGACCTGGCCACGATAATAGCACTTGATTATTGACAACAGGGAAATAAACAAGGGGTACATTTGTGTAGCCACTAACATCACGGCATTGCTCACTGTCTGCGCTATCGGAACCCCCATCACTGAGGTTGCCTTCTAAATCCAGATAACGTCCAATGCTGTCTTTAGCGCTATCTATACTGACAACCACATCAGGTACAATGGAGGATCGCCTTAGCACAGGCAAAGCCGCATCAACGGTTATTAGCAGTGTATCTTCATCTCGTTCTTTAATAACATTAAGGTTATCCGCCAGACTTGGCCCCGCCGCGGTAATATACACTTTTTCCTTTGTTTTATCAGAAAACCCTTCAAATAACGCTATAGCGTCCTTATCATTTCTGACCAACTCAATATTATCCTCAAGATTAATAACGTGGCTTTTATTTTCCTGATATTTTTTATGTATAAAAGGTGTGTTTATTTCAAGAACCACTTCATCCCGAAGCTTCACGGCAATAGCGTCAACCAGTTTAAGACAGGCTGGCACCGTACAAAACGGCACTTGAAACGCGTCGAGTTGCTCTGGAAGGTATAAATTAATGCGAGGATCCGATAACCACTCCCGATGATCAAAATAGTGCATGCTTGACTTGAACACACTGGATGACATCACGACTACGTTAATCTGTACAAAACGCTTGTTTTCCAACAAATAGCGAGGCAAATCACCTACCCCAACCCCATAAACCCAAACAGTCTCTGCCGCATTGGCAACTAAACCAGCTTGCAGTTTTATCTCCTCATTTCGGTCATAGCAACTACTTAGATGAATACCATTAACACACAAGGTCGTCTCATTTTTATTGGTTATATACTCAGTGACGACCGGGGTATTGCTTGCCGCCAGATAACGAAGTACATCCGGCCAGCGATGCTCAATGACGGCTTCGTTTTCGGCAGAAAAATCCCTAACCTCGCCTGCTTGCCATTGCTGTCTCTCATTAACCGTCATAATTTCATAACCACTCATTATTATGTAGTTTATTAATCATTAGGCTTTGTTCTCCTTGTGTTCCGAATTGTCTTCCGAATTGTGTTCCAAAACAACGTCACCCATTACCACACAAAATCAGTTCGACCACGTTGACAACGCCGGACTGGCTGGCTAATCAGGCAACTTAGAATCGGCCACAGACCTCGCAAAATCGAATTAACGTTTTGCTGCCACAAAAAGTAATTCTTCAACCGGTGTGTCCCTGCCATCCAAGTACTCCAGGTATGATTTAGCCTTTTTATGATCACGAGACACCTCCAAACATTCTGAAAAATAACGATAGGCTAGCCGCTTATCCTGCTGCAAGTAAGCCAACTCGCCAAGGTGAAATGCGCAACCACTCATATTGTAACGAATGTCATATAAACCACTAAACAACCGCTGAGAGTATGATAATTCACCTCTATCTTTTAGCTCACTCGCAGTGTTGTACACATGCGATCCTTCCCAGAAGCAGTCGACATTATAGAAAGCAATATATTTTTCATACAAACTCACCACGAGCCCCAGCATAGCGTCACTAGATACCGACCTTGACGTTGATCTTGACAGCAAGATCGCGTACTCCTTAATAGGCAACAAGACCGATCGCAACACCTCGGGATCATTACAGGACGAACGCATCAGTCTAGCGAGCTCAACAAAACGATTGTCGCTAATTAATTTTTTTACCAGCATTAACTTAGCAATATGGCTATCCACGTCATCCAGAGATGTAATATTGGTAGCATTCAAGCAATACTCAATCGCATCAGAACACGCCTTAGGCAGATACAAACTAAGCTCCACTAGACTGGAAAATTGAACTGCATTTATCTCGAGGAGTACATTATTCTCCCTAACCCGCGTATAATACCGCCACCACATGGTCAATACCGATCGCACGTCATCCTCGGCCCCAATATCAAGTAACGCTAATGCGTAAGTACCCACCAGCGGATGAAGGTTTGGCGGATATAGAGTGCATGCGCGTTGACATGCTGCGACGATCTCATGTGCCTCGCAAAAATCATCTTCTTTATAACGTTTCCCCAATAACAGCGCTTTGAGACGCCACGCCCAATGATTGTCATCGCATTCCTTGACCGCAATATCGCAATAAACCCGTCCTCTCTCGACATCATTCTGGCTTACGTACCAATCGGCAAGGTAAAATGCCGCCGCACTACAAATAATGGATTTGGCTCGCTCAATCTTTTTGTCATCGTGGTGACACGCCAACGAAGTTACTGTATCCACATAGGCCCGATAAGGAAAGTATTCTTCATAAAAGAACAAACTGGAAAGTATGTCGTCTCTTAGGGGGGTTAAAACCAGATCCTTACTTTTTCTTACTAATGTCTCAAACAATGGAATAGCGTCAGCTTTCTGCCCAAAATGGTAGCATGTGCGCGCCAAGTTAATTAACACAACCATACTATGTGGAAATACCGATAATGCATACCCCCAGTGCTTAATTGCACTGGACAACGCTTCCTGGCTTACCCTGCTTTTAACCGCCAAACCCCGCTGGGTCAGTTCCATCTGATGGGTATAGAGGTACGCGATTGCGGTTAAATTTAAATTTTGCAGGGTTTTTGGTAAGTTTTCGTTATACGCAGCCACTTTACGCAGATTATCAATACTCATTTGCGACTCGCCATCTCTGCAAATGGGCGCATGTCCTAATGATCCCACCACACACAGAGGCTGTCCTCGCGGCCATTGCTGCGTTGAACGCTGTTCATTTACAGACATAATTTGGGAAAACAAGCAGTATTTCAAAAATCGTAACCCACTTGGATCATTCATACGACGTCGAAACTCAAACGGTTGCGATGGAGCCGTATCCTCCTTGCCGCCGATTCTGGCGTCTATTGTTTCTGGCAGTTTTTCATAGCGGTAAGGGATAAAACCCACATCGGGAAACAAATCAAACAAACCCTTTTCTAAATACAATACTTGCGCACCCTGCTCGCGTGCTTCAACACCTCGCGATGGATATGTGCCACAATAACGAACAAACGTTGGAACCAACTTGGTATTACGTAAAAGACGACAATAACATTCCGTGCTTTCAAAACCGGTATTAATACGAATATTGAAGTTATCACTGAGCTGGCATATCAACGCCAGGAACTTGGCTTTTTCCTGAAACACCGGTTTAAAACTGGAGCCTGTCAATAAAATATCAAAAATGCGGTCCCCGTCATCCACTTTATTTGGTTGACTGTCCGGATAATTAACCAATAAGTAGGTATAGGTCGAACGCCCAAATGACGATGACACCTCGAAATGTTCAACACTGCCATAGACCATCAACGTATCATAAGACGACAATTCATCGTATTTCTGATATAGATGAAAATCATAATCGGTCACATAAGCAACGGTGTATGGCGCAAGTTCCTGAAATCCTGGTGGTGATGGACAGTACTCAGGGTGATGGAAGACAAAAAGATCCGGCTCAAACCCCTGGAGACTTAGATGGTCTTTAATCGTATCCACGTCATCGCCCGGTGTAATCGCAATATCATCGAGATCCGAGTAACCCATTGTGCGTACCACAATCCCCTCTTCCTCCGTTGTTTGTAAATTTAGCTCCTTCGCCATTGCCAATACATTCAGCGATTTTTTACAAAGCATCTTGTAAAACCGCTTCCCCTTGTTAAAATCGGGGTACGCATTTAGCAAAGACATCAACGATTGCAACGCCGCATCCCTTCCACGTTGACACCAAATAGCAAAACTTCTGGCCAAGAGCGCATCGGCACCTAAGGTTTGGCACTCCGAAAGTTGTGCCATTCCAAACTCAACATCTCCCATCAATATTCGACTTGAACCTAATAACGCTAAGTCACCCTCTGCATGTAATGCAGCATAAACGTAATTACCATCATGGAAAGCGGCCCATGGATTGTCGTATTTATCCTGTAGATCATCATACGTAGTACGGTGGAAAATATCAGGTTTGAGAGGGTTATACATTAGCGCACCGCATAATTCTGTTGCTATCAATAAACGGATATCAATTTTCAGTTATACACTTATTTGGTTCTAAACTTTGCCCCGGTAACACCCGTTGAAATTCTGTCAGGGGCACTCACGATCACCATTGCCAACAGACTAAAGGGCTCAGTTTCCGTGCTCATAATACACAACTACACAATACCGCTTTCCTCTAATAAATGTTTAAAAAGAATAGTGGCAGGCTGCGAGTGTGAATATCGCTCCCTGGCGTCGCGCGCTCTTTTTGTGTAAAACCCCAGGCTTAACTGCTCCATAATACTTTCTTCCCAGGAGTCTCCCACCTTACTCACGTATTCATGTAAATCGGTGGGAAAACGACAATCATCGGTTATTAAAATTGAGTCATTAGAAAGGTGATAATGTAATCGGCCGACGGACTCATGTTCCCAATCACTGTGTTGTTTGATGTTTAAGGTAACTTTGGCCCGAGAAATTAGGTCTTCGCGGTGAAATGGTGCCGTAAAAAGACTCGATACCACGACGTTTAAACCCGCATCATGGAGTGGAGCTATCATTTCTTTACGATAACGCGTCAGTGTACCAGTAAAGAGTACATCAATATCCTTTTTTGAATCATCGTATTGCTTAACAGTCGCAAACGCATTGCTATAGGCATGAGGCATATATTCGATATTCACCGCTGGAAATGTCTCTCTATATAACGGCACTTGCTGCTTAGCCGGATGCCAGACGGCGCTAACATAGGGTAGAATTCGACTAAAATTATTATAACGTTGTTGCCAATAATCCTTTCGTTGATTATGATCTGCCTTCTCTCTAATACCCTCTGGCTCATTATAGATATTATTAAATGTCCCCCCGGTTATAAACTCCGTCGACACAACGATAAGTCCCGTACCCGGTGACCAAGTATTTTCGATATGTTTAACAAAATCGTCATCAAAACATTCAAGCATAATGTTCATATAACCGGGCATAAAACGATGCTCGATGTCCGCCGTATGCCCTAAAGACGCTAACGAATACTTCATCATCAACAATATATCGGCAACATGTAACCCGTAATGTTGATGGTTCTCGTAAACCAGTTTGAATTGCATCGATCACATATTCCAGTCGTTTCACTTTCTCGTGGTTAGTACCTCGTGATGAGTATCTCGTGGTTGGTGCCTCATGATTACTACTTCATGATTACTACTTCATGATTACAACTTCGTGATTGCTATCTCATGATCACTAGCGCGTATTCAGTACCATACAAAACAAATATTGGCTCGCATCTCTGTCAATGATTGCAATTTAAATGCCGCCGATGCATCACTCCCAAATAACCTTTAGCAAATCTTAATGCTTAAAAAACGAGCACGTTATTCTTATGTGTTTAAAGGGCAAAACCTTCTGTAAATCGTGATATCAATACCGGTCGGCCAAGGCGTTCACGGCATCAGCGATTACTGCAGCAAGCTCCACGAACCGCGGATTGGTGCGCTATAGCGATAGGGTACAGGGTCAATAGCAAGTCTTCCTGACGCTATAGCGACGCTGTTACCCGTCAATGTTGGTATTAGGAAATATTGGCGCCAGGGAATAATAAGAACCTACGCTTAACACCTGAACCTCGAACGCCACAGTTATAACAATAACAAGTTATACCGCATTTTCCATCTCGCAATTTTTCCAAACAAGTTTATTTAGAAAACCTCCATTTTTCCGCTTCCAAAGAATGGTCTCACGCGCATAACGAATAATATCATTGTCGAAATGTATAGGCTGCGGCGTCACTATCTGGGCGCTTTTCATGATAGTCACCTCGCGGGAAGTAAACAAGTTCTCAAAATACTCCGGCAAATTATGGTCAAAGACATAATCCATTAGAAGTATATTTTTTGCTCTGGGAATACGTATCGCCTGATAATCAAATACCTCTTTCAGCAACTTTTCCTGTCGAAACTCCCCTCTCGCCTTAAGATATTTATGCAGTATCTGATATAATTCGGCATAAAACTGCTCGACACTATTCGCTATTTCAAAAAACAGTATTTCTTCTTGTTCCCAGTAAATATTGCCGTATTGTGGAGCAATCATCCCTCTCCCTTCACCGCCAAGAATTCTATCAGCCTTATCTAGCATACGTTGATGAAACGACCCTAGCAAAGGGTACTCATCTAAATCAAACTCACCATCAGAAAAAATTGAAATTACTTCAGAATAACGAACCCCATGTTCCTTATGTAGAAAAGCCAAGATATAAAATGCGATTTTCAAGCTATGAAATAACATCGTCGCCCAAGAAAAGCAGAGCATATTCTTCCAGTCCTGGCGCGACATACTGTTTGTTTCCACAACAATTTCTTCGATTTCCTTTGCCCAACCGGGTTCACGAGGACTAATATGAATTTCGGTTAGCTCGATAGAGACGGATTTAATCCCGTGCAGCGCTTGATAGGTAACATCGGCCAAATCGGTATTGGGCAACACTTCACAAATGTACATGAATAATTGATTTTTTAAGCCTGAATTCAATACGCGATCGACCCCATTCTTCCAGGTTTTGACACTCTCCCCCGGCAGCCCCAGTATCATCTCGGTATACACGGGTACATTCAGCTCATTAAATTTTCGCTGTAAGTCCTCAGCCACTTTAAGTTTGATATTGTCGCGCTTAATATTTATTTGCACCTGTTCATCGACACTTTGATAACTAATGGTAATCCCTTTCTCCAACTGGTGCTCGTGCAGCTGGGAACCAATACTAAATATTCTCTCGTCAGTGTTTTTTCCGTAACAGGTACGAAATTTTTCAGGAAACCCATAGCGTTTCTTCGTATCAATCAGTATCCTGGCAATTTCCTCATCACGACGATGCATACCAAAATTGGAATCCGCGTTGAAGACGTAGACTATCTTATTTTGCGCCATCCACTCGATTTCTTGCCTAACACGCTCGATACTGTGAAACCGATACTTTCTGCGTAACCCTCCCATTCCCCAGTAACAGAAGGTACACTTAAACGGGCAACCTCGATTTGTTTCAATAATCGCCTGAAAATTCATATCCGGATAGTCGTAAATCAATTGATCATAGAGTCCTTCGAGATAAGGCGATGGAAAATCATCAAGATCTTTGCCTGCCTCACGCTCAATTTCGCACACTTTTATTTGACCATTGCCATCCCGATTGGTCACGCCCGCAATGGAAGACAAGGCTTTGCCACTCACCAATGCTTCCAAAATTTCTCGAAAGCTGTCTTCCCCCTCTCCTTTGACGGTAACATCAATAAACGAATGTAACGTTAAATAATTAAAGCTATCGTGCGGAACTTGTGGTCCTCCAAAAATAATCGTACACGAAGGAAAGCGGGCTTTAACTTCACGCGCCACTTTTAACGAAAGCTGTTCATTCCACATGGAAACCGAAAACGCTGCCACTGACGGGTTATCATATTTTAATAGAATTTTTTGAGGATCATCGATATGAAAGTTATATTGCATAAAATCGTAGTTGAGTCGAACAACTTCAGATTTATTTGCATAGGCATGCAATATTCCTGACACCAGCGGCAGATAGGTACTATTTCCCATCAAAAGATTAAATTCATTGAGATAAATTTTTCTTTTCAATATATCAGCCCTATTGCAATACCAAGACGTTAATAAACCTAATTGTTAATCGGCGTTTCACAGTAACACGTTACCGTTACCGTTACCGATTGACCATCTGCACAGATTTCACTGTTTAAATATTTCCAAATCGAGTATTTTTTATCATACTAAAACCCTTTATTAGTTCCGTTATACCACTGTCCAACGAATAACGAGGCCTAAAACCCATCGACTCTATTTTTTCGTTGGACACAATATAATTCCGTTGATCCGGGTCTCGGCCTACCTCAGCTTCCACGTAAACAAAATCGGCTACTTGTTGCTGTATCCTGTCACAAAGTTCCTTTTTTGACAGGTTGGCATCGGATAATCCAACGTTATATATTTCGCCACCCATGGCATCAACCTTGTCGAGACCCAATAAAAAAGCATTAGCAACATCGCGGATATGAATATAATTTCGTTTAAAATGACTTTCAAATAACACGACGGCCCGATCGTGCACTGCGCGATAGGTAAAATCATTAACCAGTAAATCAATTCGCATGCGTGGCGCCATCCCAAATACCGTCGCCAAACGAAAACTAATGGCATTCTCATGGTCCATTAGTGCTTGCTCCACCTCCAGCTTCTCTTTTGCATAATGAGAAATGGGATTTAGCGGCGAATTTTCATCACAAAAATTATGACGGCCAACATCGCCCCCGCTACCGTAAGCGCTGTTAGTGGTTGGCATCAACAAACGTTGTTCTTTACTCAACCAAGAAAACATGTTGATAATGGCATCTCGATTTGTAGTGGTAGCAGTCACTGGATCCTTATTGCAAAGGGGGGCACCGACTAATGCCGCCAACGGAATAATAATGTCGGCAGATTTCACCAGGGGTTTAATGACGGCATTAACCCGTACATCACCGTTTACAACACTGAAGTTAGGATTATCGCACACCTGGGCTAAGCTGTTTTGGCGATACATAAAGTTATCCAACACGGTTACTCTGTTGTCTCGCGCCAATAAGGCGGGCACCAATATGGACCCCAAATAACCTGCACCACCTGTTACTAAGATATTGTATGACACCGCTATACTCCCTTGCCGATTAGTACCTTTAGTGACGCTATACCCAAAGCGTTTAAGATTTCGGTATTTATAGCACGCCCTTTTTTGTCCATAGCGGCGTTGCTCCTCCTTACAGGGGGCTACCATGCTGCCTCGTTGCGCCTAGCCATGAATAAAAAATGTCACACTCTAAACACCGAAATCTTAAACGCTCTGGGTATCTTTCACTGACATTTTATATTTTATATTTCCCAAAGTACGGACGCGATCCGCATTGACTCGCTTCGTGTACAATGCGCTTTTGGTGAATACGTTTTACGCTACAAGCTGTACCAGTAATTTACAATTTTGGCTAGCTCACGCCATATTCACTCGAGCACAGCGCCTGTGGATGCCGTTTATCAGGCAGAAAATATTGTGCTTGATAATAAGCCTCTGGTATACCAATATCGAGAAAAGGCGCTTTGCTTAGAAACCCATAACAACGATTTTCCGCAACAGCCCCTTCAAATAAGTCATGTTCCAGTGATAGTTCTTCACCCACCTTGTTTTGCCATTTTGTTAACAGTTGTTTGGAAAACAGGTAAACACCGCCATTGACGAAAACCTTATCATTTGGCTTGTGTTTAATCCCTGTTGAAAAACAGTCTATTTGGCCTTGCCCGGATAACGCGATAGTGGCATAACGTTGCGAGGCTTGCTGCTGGGACACACCGACGGTTACAGCGCTGTGCTTTGTACGGTGAAAATTCAACAGCGCCGATAACGATAGTGGAAACCAGGTATCACCATTCAAAACAAGTATTGGACGGCTTTTATTAGCATGACATGAAACCACTCCCTCGCGTGCTTCCCCCTCCAGGGTTCTCATTGCCAACAATATACCACCGCCGGTCCCCAAGGGTCGACGTTCCACTGAATAAGTCAGGCTTAATCCCTTGTAAGAATCACCCAGGTGTTCTCGAATAACCTGCCATTGATAACCCAACGCCAACACTACATCCCTAACACCCTGGTTTCGCAAATACTCCAGTTGATATTCAATAAAGGGCCTGCCATGAATCGGCGCCATGGGTTTGGGTATGTCTCGAATCACCGCTCGTAGCCGAGTCCCCAGACCACCGGCTAGAATGATCGCCTGTGGCATTAGACTAGCCACCAGTATCACTGCCCCCACAGGTGCTTAACGCCTTGTGCAATCGATCAATCTGAGGTCTGATATCCCGCGGATGATTTCCCACAAAAAAACCATTATCGTGAGCGATATTCGCATTACGAATTTCCCCCACTGTGTCGTAATCAAAATATTTGATCACATCATGGCGTAAAAAATTACCGCCGGTAATCATGCGAAAGCCGATATCGGATTGACGCAACACTTCGAATACTTTTTTACGACTAAGAGCGCTTTGTGGATGCACAATCATCGTAAACGAAAACCAGGCGCTTTTCCCGTTTTCTTTCTGGATAATAAAGCGTGAATCATCCTTAAACCGTTCTTGGAAATAGAGTGCGTTATTCCGCCGTACTGCCAACATGCTGTCGAGTTTTTTTAGTTGCGCAACACCAACAGCACCACTTATTTCCATGGGCCGTGCGTTATAACCAGGTAATATGAATCGATACGCTTCAGCAAATGTATCTTCTGAGCGATAACAAAGTTTAGTATCTTCGGGGAGGTCTCGTACCCAGCCATGAGCACGCAACGAGAGCGCCAAATGATACAACTCTTCGTTATTGGTAAGTATCAAGCCACCTTCAATAGTGGATATATGATGGGAATAAAATAGACTAAAGGTATTAATATCACCAAACGTACCACATTTTTTTCCATTTAGCTCCGCCCCCATCGACTCACAATTATCTTCAAATAGATACAATTGGTGACGATCACAAAATTCCCGCAGCACACCAAGCGGCGCAGGATTACCTAATATGTTCACCGCCACTAACATACGGGTTTTGGGGGTTATTGCCCGTTCCAGCTGCGTAACATCCATATTTAGAGTGTCGAGATCAACATCAACAAAACGCAGTTTTAAGCCATATTGTTGCAGTGGGTAATACGTGGTTGCCCAGGATATCGCCGGTACGATCACCTCATCGCCTCGCTGTAAAGGCCTCTCCTGCATGTGAAACAAGGCCGCCACGCTGACTAAATTTGCGCTAGAACCTGAACTCACCATCACGGCATGCTGCATGGAAAATTTGTCGGCAAAACGACGTTCAAACTTACGCACATTATCGCCCATGGTTAAACAATCACTCGCAATAACCTGCTGGATCGCCTGATACTCCTCATCGCCCCATGAACTGCTGGCTAATTCATAAAACATATCTCATCCCCAAATAGGATTCATTTTTGATTACCTTCTATAAACTATCTTCTATAAACTACCTTCATATAATTTAGCTTCATTTAAATGGCCTGCCTCCAAATAAAACTCATTGACGTTATAGGCTCAACGTTACGTTATCGAAAAGAATTTAACGCCTAAAAAACACACGTTTTCCAGCCGTTATCCGTTAACCACACATTTCAGTTATGACAGCGGCCATTTTTTCCGCTGTTGGGTAATAAAACTGCTCTAACGTAAAACCCGCGGGGGTCGGCACATCGGGCAAGCCGATGCGCCTTACAGGGTGACGCAGGGATTCCGGACAGGTCTCCGCTATCAAACAACCTATTTCAGCACAAACACCCCCCATCGCCCAACCGGTATCAACAATCAGTATTCGACCGGTTTTGCGAGTTGATTCAATAATCAGGTGTTTGTCCAGCGGTTTGATGCTTCTAAGGTCGATGATGTCAGCAGAAATAATGTCGGCAGAAATGGTTTCGTCGTTAATGCGATTCATTGCCTCAATCGCTATATGCAAAGCATGAGAACTACCGACGATAGTGATATCGTCGCCTCGTTGTCGATAAACGGCGTCCCCGATAGCAACCTTATATAAACCCTCCGGCACAAACCCGGTCTGTTTCATTAACCAACGGTGCTCAAAGATCAACACTGGATTGTTGTCGGCAATGGCGCTGAGCATTAATCCTTTAGCGTCATACGGCGTGCTGGGCATTAAAATCCGTAGACCCGGTACCGTTAACAGAAGTCCTTGTATGGCCTGAGAGTGCTGGGCTCCCGATCCCCACCCCCGACCAATCGCTGCCCACATGACCAGCGGCACATTGGTTTGTCCATTATCCATATAATGTATTTTGGCGGCGTGGTTCACTATTTGATTAAACGCCAACAAAAAGAAGTCTGGACGGTTATGGAGATACACCGGTCTCAAGCCCGTCATAGCCGCCCCGGTACATATTCCTGTCAAACCCTCTTCGGACAGCGGTGTATCAAATACCCGCTTTGCACCAAATCGTTGCTCAAGTTGCCGAGTAACACCAAACATGGCACTTGGGTCGTTTACCCCCTGCCCCAGTACAAATACATTTGGATCCAGGTCCAGCGCCAATGCCAACGCCTCGTTAAGGGCATCAACATAACTTAAGACTCGTCCTTCTACCTGTGACGTTAGTGATCGCGATTGTGATTGTGATTGTGATTGAATTAATGCGTCAGCCCAAGGCATAATAGCTCGCTATATATCATAAAATTATTTCCTGCCAATACTTACTATAGCCGATACTTACTACAAAGGTTTACTGCAATTACTCACTGTAGACATGCTTATAAAGATCAACCTCAGTAGGTGGTAAACTACTAATCGCACTTGCAAACGCTGCATTAACTTCCTCGTCAATACGCGTTTCCATCGCCTGTCTTCTAGAACCTTGCAATATATTATGTTGCGTTAAAAACTTCGAAAATGACTCTACGGGGCAATGTTCCTGCCACAGCTTCACCTCATCGGGGTCTCGGTAACCACTGGAGCTATCATCTCCTGCACCACCATGGCCGCGCCATCGGTAGGCACGTGTTTCAATAAACGACGGACCTTGCCCGCTGCGCGCCCGGTTAAGTGCCTTGGTCATTGCATCGTGCACGGCCAGTACATTAGTACCATCAACGACCGTACTAACGAGCCCAAAGCTCTCCGCCTTTCTAAATATATCGACTTCCGGCTGTCGCTGAGACAACGGTGTACAAACGGAAAAATAGTTATTTTCGCAAACATAAATAATAGGTAACCGTTTTAGCGCAGCAAAATTCAGGCTTTCCCAGAGCGCTCCTTCTTCCGTCGCGGCATCACCGAAAAACACGGTACTCACCCAGGACTCATTACGCATATATGCCGTCAACGCTGCGCCGGTCGCAATCGGCACAATACCTGCCACAATTGCCGACGAACCAGCCATACCCACGCTTTTATCAAGTAAGTGCATGGACCCTCCTTTGGATCCCACACAACCGTTAGCCCGGCAATAGAACTCAGACAACATCGCGTTCAGGTCACCTCCTTTCGCCAGATAAACACCATGGGTGCGGTGACCACAATAAACCAGATCACGACTGCTGAGCAAACCACAGACGCCAACCGCACTTGCCTCCTGCCCAATAACCAAATGAATAGGGGTTTTCATTTCATCTTCGTGATAACGCGACTCGATGGCTTCCTCTACTCGCCGGATACGCAGCATTTGGAAAAACAGTGCAAGCAAATGCGCTGGTGGATACTGATCGAGCACGGATGCCCACGCGGCATAGCCGGTCCCTTGATAACGGTATTTAGTCATTATTTACCAGTGATTGTGATTAGCCATTACTTGTCGCCATGAGGTCACAATACCTCAAGCTGCCTATACCGATGATCTGGCTTAACTAAGCCCATTGGGTTGATACAATACTATCTTTGCTCCACCCTCTTCAAATTTTACGGGAACCTGTATTAATGACTTTAAAGCTTGACGTACATTATCTTGCTGAGATGGTCTAACAAATAACAATAAAAAACCACCCCCTCCTGCCCCAAGTAACTTACCGCCGATAGCACCGGCTTTTAGCGCAAGGTGATACAGTTGATCAATATATACATTGGATACCTGGTCGGATAAAGACCGTTTTAGTTGCCATGACTGGTCCAGTAACTCACCAAACTGCTCGATGTTATTAGTTTCGTTTTGCAATATGTCAAGTGCCTGTAACACCATTTCCCTGAGCGATTTAAGCTCAACCCTGCGTTCCTCCAGGTTTGCTATTTTTGATTTCGCAATTTCTGCGGCGTTCCGCTGTAGCCCGGTAAAAAACAACATCAGGTGCCCTTGAAGTTCTTCTTTACGATTTTCAGGCAATATGACTGATTCCACATTGAACCCGCCATCATGGGAAAACTCTATTTTATTTAAGCCCCCAAATGACGCCGCAACTTGATCCTGTGAGCCAACGTGTTCACCAATAATCTTTTGCTCCACATAGATTGCTTGTCGGGCCAATGCTTGCTTGGACACATAACTTCCTCTTAGTGCCCATAAGGTATGCAACAAGCCGACTGTAAAACTGGAACTGGTCCCCAGCCCTGATCGTGCCGGTAAATCACCATCGTAATGTATTTCTAGCCCCTGGTAACACTCCATACTGTTCAATACCGCTTTCACGGCCGGGTGTTTTATATCATTAATGTCTTTGACGTTTTCAATTTGCGAATAAACGATGCGATATTTGTGGTCAAAAAATGGCGGTAGATAACGACAACTTATGTAACAATATTTATCTATCGTGGTTGAAAGCACCGTTCCCCCATTTTTGCTCGACCATGAAGGATAATCAGTACCACCGCCGAAAAACGAAATTCTAAATGGCGTTTTACTTATAATCATTTAATTCGCCTTAGTATGAAACCCTTGTCTAATCGCATCTAACCGGTAGACCAATTTACGCCTTGCTATACGCTTCGTTTTAGCAAACTTTTCGTTTCAGTGGGATATTCGTCATTTCATTAATATGCCGAACGACCTCCATTCCAAATTTTTTCTGTATAGACTCCAGATAACCCGGGTTAGTGTAGTACGTCATAAATGCCTCATCGCGAAACTGCAGTACCTGGCCCGCGCTCAGCGTCGCCGTTGATAACGGCAGGCAATTGTAACTATGCTGCGAATAAGCGAGCCATGTCTCCGGCAACGGCTGCCCCTGCGTCAGGGCTTCGTCATATAATTTTGATCCAGGGTATGCCATGGCGCTATAAAAATTGGCAAATTCACAATTGGTTTCCTGCGCCAAGGCCAGCGTTTCCTTCATACTGTCATAACTGTCATCCGGTAGACCAAAAATGTAATTACCGATTACGTTAATACCGGCATCTTGAATATTGCGAACTGTTTTTATTATATCCGGTATCCCGAACGTGCCTTTTTCAACACCGTCCCGCACAAGACTACTCGCAGATTCAATGCCTAATGCCAGCCAGCGAAATCCCGCCTTTCGTAGTTTTTCCAGGTATTCATCCTTAACCGTATCGATCCTCGCATACGCCCAAATATTCAGGTCGTATCCCCGGTCGATGAGCAAGTCACACATACCCAGTACATGCTGGCGGTTCAAGACAAACATTTCGTCAGCGATTTTAATGTTTTTTACGCCATATTCATGTACCAGCACATCAATTTGCTTAATAATCGTTTGCGGTGACCACATGCGATACGATGGTTTGCCAAACGGAGCATTAATACAGCAGAACGCGCATTTATACGGACAACCTAAACTGGTATAGATAGATGCATAGGGTTGTCGCTCGGTAATGTGCTCAAAACAATGCCAATTGTGGGCGCGATACTTTGCCATGGGCAACAAATCCCAGGCTGGAATTGGCATTTCCCGGTCGAGATCGTCAATCAGCGCCGATGATTCCGAGCGATGAACCTTACCATCGTTGCGATACCATAAATTAGGTATAGACGAGTAAGGGTTAGGGCTTTGTTTGAGGCTGTGTTGGGAGCCTTTTTTAATCGCCATTACCGTTTGATAAATCGTTATCGGCCCTTCGCGATCACAGACAAAATCGATGTCTTCTTCGTCCAGCGTGCGCTGCGGCAATGCAGCAGGATGGGTGCCTGTCATTATTATTTTTAGCGCATCATTCTTATGCTTTATTGCACGACAAACGTCACCCGCTGCCATCATCGTTTGTGTGGATGCAGAAGGTTGAAAACCGTAAACCACGACTGCAATAAGTTTGGGTTGATACTGCCGGCAGATAAGGTCGGCGACCTGCCCGGCATTAAGATTTAATACAGGCACGTCGATAATGGCGGTTGTCAGTCCCTTGTTGCGGACATAAGTAGCGAACAACGCCGCAAGCACTGGAGGTTCCAACGCAGACAAGTCCTGCCCAAGCTCCTGATAAACAGCGCTGGGAGAGCCGGGGTGAATAAAAAGCACATCAATATCTTGCGGTTTGTTAACGTTACTTACTGGTAAATCAATCATCGCCGTTGTTATTTTCCCGCAGTTACCAGAGAGATTCTCACAGGTAATGCCGTATCACCATTACCTGTGAGAACAGCCTCAACGCTACCGATCATTTTTTTGAACGACTTTACAATAATGCACCCCGCCTCAGCGACGGCACGCAACTCAATAGTGCAATTACTTTACAAGTCTAGACCTAAATTTAGGATATGCGAGTGCTAATTGATTGAATATTCGATTTATAATCAGGACAAGGCGACTACGCGCTTTACAAAGTCAGTAACACCTGAACAGGTAATCGCGTTTTTAGCCCGCAATGCCAGTCGACCCGAAAGCGCATTGTTTTCCATTAACTCAGCAAGCCCGCTCACTGCTTGCATTTCATTATCGGCAACTAAAGCTAGCTTTTCGGTTTTGAGTATTTCCATTTCCCTGGAACCAATATCATAAGGGTTAAAAACCACACAAGGTAAACCAAGCTGTAACATTTCAAAAAATGAAACGCCATAAACGCTAATCGCATAATTCATCTGGGATGCTATCGGGTAGATATCGCTGGGCGCATGATGCACCGTCCAATGTAACCGAGCCTCAGACGGAATTACCGGGGAAGCGGCAAATGGACCTTTAATCCAGTGAACCGCTGTACCATCGGGCAAGTGTTCATCTAACTGACTGGGAAGACGATGGGCAAGACACGTCGTATCACTACCGCCGGTAAGCACGATGGCATTGTTTCCTTTTTGCCATTTTTCGGTATGCGGCGGTTTTTTTAACAGATAAGTATTCCACCCATGCATTATCTTATGTTGATACGCTGGTCCGCTATACTCAGGATCCAAATAAAATGATGGGATATAAACCAGATCCAATTGGTCGATACAACGTAACATGCCATCAACAGCAATCAGGTTTAAGGATTTGTCTCTTAGTTGCTGCAACAAGTTAAGCATATAATCGTTATTATAATGGTTCACCGCATCAAAAATAACGGTTTCAGGACCAATGCGTTCAACGCTATCCAATACACTGGTATTGAAATCACGGCTATCCGGGCAAAACTCGTGGGATATAAACGACAACTCCGGTAAATCAAATTTATCGCCAACGATCAATAAAGTCACATTCGCTTTGGCAATTTCCTGTAATGCTTGCGTTAGGATAATACTGCGTGTGAGCTGCCCTAACCCTGACGCTTTCCCTGCTTGTGTCACCAATAATATTCGCCTGGCCGTTTCGGCAATGGATTTCTGTTGTACATGGGCATTCAACAATTGCAATTGCGGATTCTTTTGTAACAATTCAATAACCCACCTCAACTCAACAATTGAGTCTTGTGGGTGATCACAATACCACTGCCGATACACAGTCTGCATAAACTGATAATCAGAGACCGTATCTACGGATATACGATGCTGTAGCGTGGCATAAACAGGGTCCTCTGCGACCTCAACCGTTGTCAGTTGATGTGAGAATCGGTTTAATGCCACCCCAACATGCTCTTTCTCTTGAGGCGTGATAGATGCGCTAACAATACGATCCCATACCGAGCGCCGGTAAATGGAAAAACCCTCGTGGATATAGGCTTTAGCATCCGCTGTAGCTTCCAATTTAACAATATCAGCCTTGGTGGAAGTCATGAGCGCAGCAATCATCCGCGATACCGTTGAGGGCTCGATAAGTGGTGAGTCACCACAGAGATAAACCACGAAATCAGGGTTGCGTTGCTCAACCACCGCATTAACCCGCCCCACCAAGTCGTTTACGTCGCCGTCATATACATCAACGTTCTTACCTGCTGTGACTGCCCAGTCGACTAATGGCTGGTTGTAATTATCGGAGGTTGTCGCAACCGTTACATAACTAATTTCAGGAATTTTTTCAATGCGCTGAAAAATTCGCGCAATCATCGGTTGCCCCGCCAGGGTAAGTAGGTGCTTTTTAGGAAGTCTACTGGAATTGAGGCGAGCACCAATGACGGCTAATACACTAATTTTTAGCATAAAACACAAACGTACCGTTCATTAACCCAATAACTATTGGCTTAAATTTATAGAATAAAAAACTGGGTTAACGATTGCATGGCCGGCATTCAATTATATATTTCATTGTTTTATCTTCACCATTAAGTCTGACAAGTTCATTATAGCGCTTATCTCAACAATAACAGGGCACTAGCTTGAAATCCCTAAAACCTTGAGTAAACCCATCTAGATCTAAACCGTTTTGTTTTCATCCTACATTTTAGCGTACTCTCCTACCTGAGAAGAATCAGGGCAATATGGCATAGCATTGCCATGTTTTCTGGTGCGAATTCCTCCCTTACGCGATTCTCGTCTTCCCGAAATACAATATCCAACGCCCAATACAGGTTATTTTCAATTCTCCAATGTTTCCTGACTGCTTCGCAAGATTGTTGAGCATTCTTTTCAGGGCTTGGCATATAACATAACAACAACGCTCAATGATTATATCACCACCAATGTAGCATTCTGGTTCAGGCAGTCCAATGCTATTCAAGTCACCCAACTAACTATGCTAATCGAGCCAATCAACTTCATTACAAATCCAATAACGCCGTATTTCAGTGCGACCATGATCTGCATCAATCGTTTCGTAGCAATCAATTGATTGACTCAAATTTCCTTTATTTACCGCCTTAGTCAAGTATGAGATCACATCATCGTATATGTTTCCTTAATTTCCTTTTAAGGCAGGTACGTAATATTTACATTGTTATTGTATCGCGCGTGCAATCGCCTTTTGACACCCCATGGCATTTATTGCCAGGATACAATAGTTTAGCTCGAACATCTTAAGGAGCTTAGGGATTGCTGTTATTTCATTGAATTTTCCCTCTGTATTAAGTTACCATAAACCCAAGATGTTTTCGCACACCCAAGCACTCACCAAATGAATGGCCGCAGTCTTACTACTACGATCATGGGAACGTCTTACATGTTTTTCCTTCAATCGCGGAAATTTCGCCTTAGTTGACTCCACTGATTGACTGAAGCCATGCGAGGAAACAGGTTTAAAATTCTGATGGACGTAACACAGAAAATACGCGGCCAAACATATCATGAGACGGAATGCTATTGGGAAGAGATAAGGATTGTTTAAACCATTACTCTTTCGCTATACCGAATTCGATCACTTCTATCCGCATATCTGCGCTTCAAAAAAATGAACATATGACAATAAAAAGAATATATTGTAATGAATATTGCCTGTGACACTCGATTCTCGGATCTGCTATTCCTTGAAATACCTCAATAAGACCTATTTTGTACTGCTTGGCATTTTCTGCTAAACTTACTTAGATTTTTTTAATAAACTCATGATTCATATGCGATTACCCTGGGACATTACCGACACTGAGCAGCATTAATTGATTCCGCATAGCGAAGGATCAGAAATTCGATATTCATTCTCTAGCCCGCGGTATATGGATGGATTATCCGTGAGTCGCCGACGTTCCCAGATATCGTCTAACCTGCATCGATTTTGCACCAACCGGGATACTTGTCTCAATACAAATATACTGCACCTGAGCGACTAGCGCTGTTATCACTTTGACCGGTGAGGTGGTTGATCCCCATGGCGTTACTATTTTCGAAAATAGCGCCAACTGCCAGGGTGCTACCATCACCATTCAAGACCACGGTGCGCCCAAATAATTCCCCCGCTCCACTATTTGGCGCCTTAACATAGGCTTGCTGCTGCCAAGCGGCATTGTTACGCTGGAAAACATATACTGCGCCGGCGTCAACAGCACTGTTATCGCTCTGCCCTGTCGGATGGTTAATACCCATGGCGTTACTGCCTTCAGTATCAGCACCTACGGCTAAGGTATTACCATCACCACTCAAGGCAACTGATCGTCCAAACCGGTGATTTGTTCCAGTGTTGGATGCTTTAACATAGGCTTGTTGTTGCCAATTGCCGTTACTTCGCTGAAACACATATACTGCTCCAGACACCGATACACTATTATCGCTCTGGCCAGTAGGATGATTAATACCAGTTGCACTGCTATCTTCGCTATCAGCACCAACGGCCAATGTGTTGCCATCGCTACTCAAGGTCACTGACCACCCAAACCCATCATTCGCTTCCGTATTTGATGCTTTAACATAAGCCTGCTGTTGCCAGCCTTCGATACTACGTTGAAATACATATACTGCACCTGAGTTAGGTGTGCTGTTATCGCTCTCGCCGGCGAGATTGTTAATGCCGGTGAATTTACTGGCCTCGAAGTCAGCGCCAACCACCATGGTATCACCATCACTACTCAAGCCTATTGATATTCCAAAACCATCATTCTCACCTGCATTTGAGGCCTTAATATAGGCCTGTTGTTGCCAGTTTCCGTTAGTGCTCGTAAAAACATATACGGCACCAGATTGGCTAGCGCTATTATTGCTTTGCCCAGTTGGATGGTTAATTCCAATAGCGTTACTGTCTTCGTCAATAGCTCCCACGGCCAAAGTACTGCCATCGTCGCTCAAAACCACGGTGCGCCCAAACAAATCACCCGCTTCAGTATTGGATGCCTTGATATAGGCATTTTGTTGCCAACTGCCATTACTACGCTGAAAAATGTACACGGCACCCGACATATCAGCACTGTTATCACTTTGGCCAGTAGGATGGTTAATCCCAGTAACAGCACTGTCTTCAAATCTGGCACCAACCGCCAAGGTATTTCCATCCCCACTCAAGGACACATATCTCCCAAATCGGTCATTCGACCCAGTATTCGATGCCTTGATATAGGCTTGTTGCTGCCAACTACCATTACCACGCTGAAAAACATACACAGCGCCAGACTGGCTGGCACCATTATCACTCTGACCAATTGGATGGTTAATACCCGTAACGGCACTGGCCTCCCAATTAGCGCCTATGACCAATGTATTACCATCATTACTCAAGGCCGTAGATGTACCAAACCTATCTTCGGCCTCAGTGTTAGAGGCTTTAATATAAACAATCGCATCCAGCATAGCGCTGCTAACTGGGGCAGGAATTGAACTTTTACAGCCATTCGTATCACAAGCATCAATAGCATAACTGCTATTAAACCAATCCATACCATGCACCACAATATCTTCGGTATATTGTTGCGTGCTAAGTTCAGGGCTAATCGGGGTAAATCCTGATGCCCCGTCGGGATTTACTAATAGGCGGTAGTGAGTGACTTCACTGACCGCATTCCAACTAAAGTGCAGTTGTTTTGTATCTGCGCTCACCTGAAGTAATGGTGCTTCTGTGACACCTTTATCCGTTACGGTCACGGCGATGCTTATCCTTGCATCCACAACACTATCGCTGGCACTCACCTCCAGCTGGTAGACATTATTGGTATCTGAATCCATAGGGTTTTCAAAATTAGGGGCGCTGGTAAACACTAACTGACCAGTCGCACTATCGATAGAGAACAGGGCACCATCTGGGCCACCACTTAAGCTATAGATAATACGGGAATTTTCTGGATCAAGTGCCGCAAGCGTGGCAACATCTTCAAGGTTTTCTTCTATCTCAAAATCAGCCGGACTAGTAAACGCCGGCGCCTCGTCAACATTGGTAACCACAACTACCACGGATTGTTCAGCACTTATGATTTGATTGCTTGCGCTAACAAGTACATTATAAATATTATTGCTATCAGTATCTATGGGATTTTCAAAATCCGGTGCATTCACAAAAAAAAGTATACCCGTTTCCATATTGATACTAAAGTAACTCTGATCATCGCCACCAGCGATGCTATATCGGATAGCCCGCTCTGCAACATCGCTGGCCTGGATAGTAGCAACTTGATAGTTGTTTTCGCCGACATTAAAGGCAGCGGTGCTAGTAAATGTTGGGGGGAAATTCACTTTGCGGGGGTTCGAACCCAACTCCAGTTCTTTGATATTACTAATACTGTCACCGTCGTCGTCAGTATAGTCCAGTAACGCGGTCCTAAAATCAACAGGTGTCGATTGACCACTTATGATATCCACTTTAATGCCGCTAACCATTGCGAGCTGCACTTTCCCATAGGTAGCATCAAGAACGGAATGTAATAACGAAAGAGTGTGCTGCCCAGCCGATAAAGCAACGTCGCAAGAAAAAGCACCCGCGGCAAGATCAACCTTCAAATTATTACAAAGCCTAGGCTCACCGCCGTCGACAACAACATCCACCACCAAGCTTGTTTCGTCTGCAGCCATCGCTGCTACTCCCACAGGCAGGGGGGCGCTCACCCCATCTGTGGAAACCACTACATTATTGTTATTATTGCCCTGACTACAACCAGTTACCACGATGCTCAATAGTCCCGTCATCAGATAGATAAAAAACCGGTGTTTTATAAATATTTTATTTTTGTTATTGTCCATTCGGGTATGCTCACTTTTTTGATAGCATTTAACAATCAGCATTGGTTGGTATTAAACAAATGACCTCAAAAACCTTTAAGGTGCTGGCCCAGTAATTACCGCGGTACCAGTACCTATTGGTGGTGGCTCGTTATCGCTGTCGCCGCCACTGGCAAACGCCCCCACCGCAAGCGCCCCCAAACCAATCCACACCCACTTGCTAATACCTCCTTTTTCCTCAGCGACTTCTTTAGGCTTAGGTGTTTTTACCTCAATGGCAGGCGCGACCACAATCGTCAAGAGAGAAAACCGCTGGCCGAGAAAAACGGAATTCTCAGCTAGGTCCGTTGCTTGCAGGTAGTACTCGATTCCCGGTGCCTCAACCGACGGCAACTTTGCTGAATAAATATCGCTATCCAGTTCACGTTTCAAGCGCAGGGATTTAAATTCAACACTATTAACCTCGCGGTAGAAAAAGTAGACATTCTTAATTCCGTTATTATCGGTCACCGTAGTACGTATAATAATGCTCTCATCGGGGGAAAACACTTTGGCGATGGGATCGTGGTAAATTTCAGGAGCGATTAGATCCCCCATTGACAGCGCAAGTGCTTCGTTCGAATGGGCTGGTGGTAGAAAAACAAGAGTATAACTAAAGCACAAAATTAGGATCGCGCGTAAAAGCTGCATTTAAAACAACTCCTTCTTTTCTTAAAATGAGATATTACTTGATTAATTGTTTGACGAAGAAGCACCGAGCAATATTTATATTTTTAATAGCTTCAGTATGCTGCCCCGATGTAAAGTATAGAACAACATAAGTCTATCCATGCCATTTTGTTCTACCAATTCCGTCACTCATGGACAGCATTAAACTAAACACGACTAAACAACATCGTCTTTAGAAAGAGTCTAACATCGGATTCTATGATTTTTATAAGGTAGGTATGAAAAGTCAGTTTTTATTTAACCAAGCGTTACCCGACATAGGCTACGCCAGTTTAAATAGATTTATGTTTCTATCTGTTAATCGATGTGGCACACATAATGTTGAAGCACAAATGGAAATAATGGGATTTAAAATGAGAAATATTAAATATATAAGATTGGTTTTATGTAATTTGGATAAATCACGATCTAATCGGAGGTGGTTTGCTATAAAAAAGTTGGCTTCGTTATGCTTAGGCAATAAACAAGTACTAATTATTGAACACCTCGTGCACAAAACAAACAAATAAAGATTAATATCCTGTGCATCGTTCAATGTCGCACATAACTAAAGTAGGGTGGTAGCCAGCTTACATACATCTAGGTCACAATTATCTAGCTAAAAAATTAATATTAGGTAAAATAGCTCGTAGAATGACAACATGACTTTCTAATGTGGCTGAACTCTGGGTGTTGCCGTCTATAATGCACGGGCCATTTCCTAGTCCACATAGCTTATTTTCCTATTTTGTAATACCAAAAAATATTTTTTAATGAGACGCCTTCCCTGTTGCATATGCCATTGCCGTTGTACGGAACTATTCAGTAGGGTCATGCTCAATAGCTCCCCTTGTGTAAGGAACAATTGTGCTCCACACAGCTTTCCAAACGTTTGCCTCTTCTACAAAAGTATACAATTCATGACCTGATTCTTCACGGGTATTTCCATCAGCCTCAAATTCGATATCAAATTTGTAACTAGCAACTGCTGTGCTTCCCCAGCAATTGATCACATACTCAGAATCCTTAAAACTGATGATATTCGTATGCGTCGAGAAATCTTCATAATGCTTCACGCAATTACGTTTACCTTTTATCGCATCGTGAAAGCCAGGCCCCTGTATAACCATGTTATCATGAAAATATTTCCCCAATTCAGTCAAGTGGCCTTGTGTCCAAGCGTTGTTTATGTGTTGGAGTGTGTTTTTAATATTTTTCTCTTCCCCCTGATAAAGGCTCATTTATAGATATCCTCCCGGCCAAATGCTTCAATTGCTATGGCCTGTAAATTTATTGACCAAAACGAGTTTACTAATAGGCTTTTAATCCAATGCAACATTACGTGGACTGCTCTTCACCCATTTCCTAGCAACTCACGGTACACTTTAAAAAAATTGCCATCAAGGCCTTTTATCGTAAACGGCCTAAATACCCAACGACTTGTTTTTAACATCATTAACAATATTAGAACCCGATTTTTTCGCTCGACAAGGCGAAACAAGTGCCGCGTAATCATGCTACGCAAGCGACAACGCGGTCAGGGGGGAAAATCAGCCCGGCCCTGCGGGTTGCGCCATCAAAAGCGCAACTCGGCGTTGCTCATTTAAAATCACTAAACGTCGCACCACGCGCCTTGATTAGCGCTTTTGATGGCGCAACAGTGAGGAAACTCAATAATCGCCAGACCCTAGACCAAAATCACAATTTTTCCTTTTTGACAATTGGATTCCATATACTGATGCGCTGCAACAATTTTGTCCAGCGAGAAGGTTTTATCGATCAGTGGTTTTAAATCGCCAGACGCCAGACCATCATATACAAACCCCTTAGCAAGCCGTAAACGCTCAGGGTCGAGCGTAATTTCAAATAACACATAACCTCTAATCGTCAGGCTTTTAGAGAGTGCTGCAAACAATGGGTAAGGCGTTGGTTCCGGTGCCAGTGCACCATATTCAATGATAGTACCCTGAGCGGCGGCTGCGTCCGCCAGTTGCGGCAGCATAGCTCCGCCAATTGGATCAAATGCTAAATCGACACCGTGGCCGTCTGTGATATCCTTCGCAGCATCGACCAAATTTTGTTCATCGGTAACGATAACATGATCTGCCCCCGCGTCTAATAAAAACGGCTGCTTGTCTCCGCCACGGGTAACTGCAATGGTTTTGGCGCCAATCTTCTTCGCTACCTGAATTGCTGCCAGACCGACACTGCTACTGGCAGCCGTAATCATCACTGTATCACCCCGATTTATATTACCGACCTCAACCAAACCACCATAAGCAGTGAGGTACTGCATCCATATCGAGGCACCTTCAATAACAGAGAGATTCTCTGGATAACGGGCTACCGCGTGAACCGGCACGATAGCACTCTCGCCATACACGCCATATTTTCCTTGGGAAAATGCCGGTATAGTACTGACGCGGTCCCCAATACTAACGTCACTAACATCGGGGCCTGTCATTGTTACAGTACCAGACGCTTCGTAACCCAGCCGGGAGGGAAAGGTCGGCGCTTCCAGATACTGACCTTCGCGAAACATAATATCTGCCCGATTTAAGCCAATGGCATCAACCTTAATTCGCAGCTCGCCTGCCCCCGGTTCGAGCACAGGGCAATCTTCAATAGTGAGGACGTCAGCGGAACCGGTTTCGTAAAACCGAACAACTTTATTCGTTTTTGCATTCATATTTTTCTCAAAAAATTAACCATAAAAAGGCACTTAACTTAATAAGTCGTCAGGCATAAGCTATCAGTCGATTATTTGCGTTGTTAATGCGCGCCGCCGTTACTTATCTAAACCAATGTTTTTCATTCGTCACAGTGCCATTAATATGGCTTTTTCACTATGCTAGTTATCGTCTATTACCCTACCCACCAGCGCGTGCCCACCAACGCGAGCCATCCACAAGTGATATTGTAGGGTACCCCTGACGCTCCATGTCCTTAAGCTGACGCCTAACCGCCGTCTTCCAGTCAATTTTAGGCTCGTAACCCAGTCTTTCTCTCGCTAGCGCACTGGGAGCGAACCAATCTTCCCCAAGAAATACAATTGATCGGGTCAGGAAAGGGTCACCGGGCAACAAGGGGTTCAGCTTTTCCATCAACCACGCAAACACATATGCTGCACTAAGTGGCACCCCAAAGTGTGGTTTGGGCACGCCGGCTTCTTTATGCAGAAAATCGACAACTTCCCGCATCGTCGGGAATGATGGCCCACAAATATTATACGACTCAAAGCCTTTCAGTCCTTGCGCCGTGGCTGCCAGCGCATAGGCGTCACCAAGGTCTCGGCCATCAACCAGTGGCACACGTGCCCTACCACCATCAACCCACGGCACCATGTGTGTTTTCAGCCTGGGCAATAACAACGACAGAAAACCCAGGTTAAAGCGTTCACCAACAAAGTGGCCACAACGTAATGACACCATCGCGGTTCCCCGGTTTGACTGAGCACGCATGTAATTTTCAATGTCGACTACGATATCCATATGCGGCCAATGACGTGGATAGTTAGCACGCTCATGATCACCAATCGTCTCGCCATTACGACGGGGACCGCTAATCACGACACTGCTGTCAAAAATAAACCGCTGTACACCGGAATTAATGGCCGCTTCAATTAATTGTATTGTAGGCTCACGATAAAAGCGTTGTTCTTCTGTTCTGTGCGCCCAAAGACTGGTCCAGGCCGCCGCATGGCAGATAACATCCACATTTTTCACAAGTTCGTTAACATAACTGTTGTCAGTAAGGTCGCCCTGACGAACCTCACCATCGAAGCCAGGCAACAGTTTAGCTGAATCACGACATGCGGCAATAAGTCGGATGTTATTATCAGACATAAGTGCTTCTAACACATGGCTTCCCAAAAAACCGGTTGCGCCGGTAACAAGCACTGTTTTTTTTAGCTTATCCATATCATTGCCTTATTTGTAAAACATCGTATCTCAGGATATAGTGTGCACTAAAGCAAGTAAATATGTGATAATGCATCGAGGCTTCGCAATTATGCACAACCTAAATTGGGACGATATTCGACATTTTTTAGAGGTGGTGCGATCGGGTTCGGCCACTCTTGCGGCAACGCGATTAGGTATTAATCACACAACAGTTTACCGGCGTATTGCCGCGTTAGAAAAACAATTGGGGAAAAACCTCTTCGAACGCTTAAGCAACGGCTGGGTTCTTACCCCCGTTGGTGAGCGTATTGTGACGTTTGCAGAATCCATGGCAGAAGATGCCAACAATATCGAGCGTCAGATTCTAGCCGATAGCCATGAGCTACGTGGTTTGTTGCGCCTCACAACCGCAGACCATTGCCTCGATCGATTGGTAATGCCTATTCTCCGAGACTTTATTCAACGTTATCCCGACATCAATCTCGAAATTGTTGCGACAACTGATGAGTTGGACCTTGCCGCACGAGAAGCTGACGTTGCGTTGCGTGGCACCGATGAGCCACCACCAAACTTGGTAGGTAAACGAATTACTCAAATAGGCTTTAATGTTTATGGAACGCAAGCACTCAAGGATCAAGCCTTAAAAAACCCGGATGCAGATGACCTACCCTGCGTTACCTGGGTTGGCGACGGTTACACTCGCCCATCCTGGATTGAAAAAAACTTTCGCAACACGCAGCGCATTTATCGCACCACATCCATTCCGGTTATGCTAGCAATGGCACGCGAAGGCATTGGCATTGCACGACTAGCCTGTGTACTTGGAGATCCCGACCCTCATCTGTGTCGCATTCCAGCGCGTCAGGTAGAACCCGGCCCAGCATTATGGGTGCTTTCTCATGTTGACCTGAGAACCACCGCTCGGGTGCGTATTTTTAGGGATTATCTCGTTGCGGAACTGGAAAAACAACGCGCGTTAATCGCGGGGTGAGGCAAAAGAAAAGTTAGCCATAATAACCTGCCTCTAGCTATCCTTACACCAACTTCGGCGCCGTGTAACGCAACGCATTGCCAATTTATAAGAAAGCAAACTTGCTTATCATATACCGCTATAAGGCAATTGGGGATATTTTCGTGCAAGCGCTAAGCATACGATTCAGACTTGTATAACCGCCAATCTAACTTAGTGTAAGCAATAAGCTATAAATCAGACATGTAAATTCCCCCACCGGGAACAGTTCCATACGGGGGGACTGCTTCATCTTTCACCGAAAGATATACATCACCAGATGATAGTCGAATTCGAAAATAATCAAACGCATATTGTCTGTGTTGTTCGGGAATGTTGTCCACTGAAATCCATGTTTCCCATATTTCATTCCCCGCAAGCCGCTTGGGAAGTCGCCTTGACTCGGGCTGAATTGGAATGTGGGCATCCAGACCGTCATACCAAGCATGAGTAACCTCGATAGGAAATTGTTCCAAATTTGTGACCGTTAAAAAATAAAACAGCTTCTGATATGGCACAAATTGGGCGATGTGCGTACAAAATCGTAAGTGGGTTGCGCTAATAGATTTTGCTTCTGAGCATTGATGCTGTTTGAGTAGCTTGACAATGCACCCTAGTCCAGACTCAAAACTTGGAAAAAAATCGACATAGTGTAGAGCACGCAGCTGCTCAAAACGCGGCGTACAATCATCTAGCCGGGCAGGGATAAGATAAATATCTTCCCCTGGATAATCCTCTAAGACCTTAATCGCTTCGTGAATTTCCCGCTGACTATAACCTATTTTTTGTGTTGAAGCAGAGGACAAGAGCACTAAAAAATAACGGCACGATAGAATAGCTTTCTTAATTTCTACGTCCCACTTCTGCCCAGGCAGTAGAGACTCTTTGTCAAACCAGACATCCACTTCTGGTAACGAATTCAGAATACTGTAAATACGTTGGGCATATTCGATATCTTCGCTGGCATAACTTAGAAATATTCGAACCATCGTTGCTACTTACCCTCTTTCGCATATTTTTTTTAACACACTAGATGCCATAAAACAAACATCTTCCGCTCGAAATTCAGCGTTAAAAATTCATTAATTATTCTCAGCGGGAAGATCCAGTGGGGAATCCTCATGGGTATGCATGGCGACAATTTCGCCCCCCAGACATTTTTTGTAGAACGTTAGTGCTTCTTTACAATGACCGGAAAATATAAGATACGGATTGAGTTTCATGGTCAACGCTCCTCAGTATCAAGTTTACTGCTCGCCAATTGACTACTAACCAATGCTCCTTCTCGAAGGCCATTATAACTATTTTATCGGAAAAAATATATCACCTTCAACTGGTGAATAATGATAGCTAAAATTGAGAAATACTCATCGCTGACACTCAATAACATCAGCCTATCTAATGAGCAATCACTGAAAGTGATCAGAATAATGCCGTTGTTTGAGAGCAATATAGCATTATTGTCTCATTAGCGATTTTGTGAAAATGTGCTTCTCACTGACTGTAGAGGGCGTAATCCATCTACGGGGTCGGCGCGCCAGTCCCGATCTGCCAATTCAGATGGCATCGGTTTTTTTATTCCATCACCATCTGCTGCAAGGCCAATATTTATTTGCTTAATAACCGCTTCAATTTGATCAGGTAACCAGCAATGCCCATGCGCGTATTCAGCACCCTCTCCATCGATATCCAGATGAAACTCAATCACCTCGGCCCCCCAACGGTGAATGGCCCGATGTAACACGCCCGGCTGCACAGTATGGTCAGATAAACCAACTTTGCACCCTGTTTCTAAACGCATGGTATTAATAGCAGCAAGATTAGCGTCAACATTAGGCGCAGGATAAGATGAGGTGCAATGCAACAAAATGGGATTTAAACCCTTGTTGGTTTTTAATACCTCAATGGCATGCTGCATTTCATCCATTGTCGACATTCCGGTGGATAGTATGATGGGTTTTGCCGTTTTTGCACACTCAATGAGCAAATCATCCCACATTAATTCATAAGAAGATATTTTATAAGAAGTTACATAAGGCTGCAGTGCAGATACGGCATTAATATCAAAGGGAGAGCAAATAAAGTCTATATTTTTTTCGCGGCATTTAGTGGCGATATCGGGGATAAATGCCAAGGGTAATTCCCAGGCTTTCCTGCGCTTGTGCTGCTCTGAGACGGCTAATATTTCTGGCGAAAACAACTGCTCGATACGAAACAACTGAAACTTAATGGCACTACAACCAATGCTTTTCGCTAGATCAACAAACGCTAAACAACGCGCTAAACTCTGGTTATGATTGCTTGAGACTTCGGCTATAAAATAGACTGAATCAGGTATTACCATACGATTATTCTCCCAGCTACCGCAATGTTACGTTCCTATCAGCACCACTTGGCAGTGTGAATATGACGCCTTCAATCCAGGGGGAAGCATCGGCATCACTAACATAATACGTGGCTAAAAACTTGTCATTTGGCAGTGCCACTATGTCGCCATACCCACCATTGTACAAGCCTCCGGCATAAACGTTCAGTTCTGCAATGGCTTGCCATCTTTTCCCCTGATTATCGCTACCGTATATTGAAACACTTGGCTGATTTTCCGTTAGGTCTCGCAACAAGACTAGGTGTTGCTTTTCATTAAGGCGATATAATAACGGTGCATGCCCACACAAATCAGTTTCCACGGCTGGCGACCAGCTAAAACCATCGTCTTCAGAAAAAGCCCTGCAAATAACATGAGGCTCAACGTTATCGCGAATCAAAGCCAACCATTTTTTATTTCCGCATGACGTTAATGAAAATTCGTTGAGCTTTTTATCGCAATCAGCTGAATTCGCCACTATCGCCCGTAACTGCCATGATCTGCCGAAATCGTAAGAGTGCCATAACAAAGGAGAAACGATGCCGTTCCCCGTAGTCTCACCGTAACCACTAAGCAACAAGGCTCCATCCTCCGCAGACTGGATGTGTCCAAAACAGGCCGATGGATTAATACCGCACTCAGTTAATAACCTTCGCGGTACTACGCCTTGTGTTTCAACTACCGATTCATTTAAGCTGGCCCGGGTAAGACTTTCTACGTCATCAATACTCAGGTACGATATATAATTTTTATTAAACGCTTTAATCCGGTATTCGCGCGTAATCAATATAAGTTCATTGAAATCAAATCCGGCATTGTCATCGCCACTTGCAAACGGTCCGGATATCAAGGCATCGAGTTCGTAATTTTCACCTTCGGGATTCCCAAATAACACACCATGATCCGTCCATTGCTCCGGCGACGAAACCAGCGCACTCAACAACCGTACCCTTCCTCCCCGGCCATGCGGTTCATTACTGTCGGAATAACCACTTCGGCATGTTAGTAGAATGCGGTCATTCACTTTCGTTAACGTTGGAAAGGCGTGATAGCCATTTTTCTGTTTCGGCAAGATGGAAAATCGTTCAATTATTCGTGCTTTTTGCATTTTTTTCAGTTCTCGATGAGGCTCTCTATGACGTTTGTTCAGTCATTGATAACATAATATTTCGCCACTTTTTTGACAGCCAGCACCACGTCGTCTACATCCTGCTGCACCATACCCGGAAATAACGGTAGTGATATCATACATTGGTAAACGAACTCCGCGTTGGGGCACAAGCCAGGCTTGGTCTTTAAGGTGTCTCGGTAATAAGAATGTAAATAGACGGGTTTGAAGTGGACATTAACACCGATCCCTTCGGCACGAAGTGCGTTAAAAAATACCTGTTGTGAGCAACGCAGGTAATTCTGCGCCAGTTTAATCACATAGAGGTGGTAAGCATGGGTCCGCTGAGTAAGGCGCGTTAAAGGTGCTAAGCACGTAAGCGCTTTAAATGATCGGTCATAATAAGCGGCAATTGAATTACGTCGGTCCAGCCATTGTGGCAATTTTGCCAGTTGCCGTAATCCCAACGCACACTGAAAATCGGTGATTCGATAATTAAAACCAAGTGATGGTACATCATAATCCCAGGTATTCAACTGAGCCCTTTGTGAGTGTTCCATCGTTATACCGTGGTTACGAAATTGTTTAATGCGCTTCGCAAACAGACCATTAGGGGTTGTGACCATCCCCCCTTCTCCGGTCGTAATCAGTTTCACCGGATGAAAACTAAACGTGGTTAAGTCTGCAACCGAACCAACTTGGCGGCGTTTAAAACTGGCACCTAACGCATGGCTTGCATCCGCAACCAAGTACAAACCATGTCGATTGGCAATCGCCTGTAGAGCATCATAATCGCAGGCCTGCCCCGCATAATCTACCGCAATAATAGCACGGGTTCTTCCTGTAATTAACGGCTCTACACTCGCGGGGTCAATTAGCAGGGTATCTGGATCAATGTCGGCAAACACGGGGGTCCCGCCCTGATAAACGATGCAATTGGCACTGGCAATAAACGTCATCGCCGGAACAATCACTTCATCCCCAGGCTTGATACCAATGGCAAACATAGCCGCGTGTAATGCCGCAGTACCACTGCTGAGCGCAGCCGCGTGTTCTACCCCCACATAATTGGCTAACGCTTGCTCAAACTCTTGCACCAAGGGACCCGTCGTAATGAACGACGAACGTAGTGTATCCGCTATTTTTTCGATATCGGTTTCGTCAATCAATTGGGTGGCATACGGCAGTAGCGACGTTCTGACGGGTTTTCCCCCATGCAAGGCTATGCTTGTCATGAACTGGAAATACTAAGGTGGCATACCATTTGCGCCAAGTCATTTTTTGTCAACCAACGGTCATTATGTTGGCTGCTGTAGTAAAACCCTTCACGACAAGGCTCACCGACGTTGATATTCTCAGCGACATTGGCATTCTCACCGACCTTGGTATTCTCACCGACATTGGTATTCTCACCGACATTGGTATTGATGGACGAGTCCATATTACGAATTTTTGAAAAAGGCAGTATCAAATAATAATCGCCAAGATCCAGGGTATAACGCGCATCTTCTTCTGAGATCATCACTTCGTGTAATTTTTCGGCGGCCCTTATACCAATAATATTGAACTCACATTGAGGTGCAATGGCCTTGGCCAAATCAACAATTCGCATACTCGGTAGTTTTGGCACATAAATTTCACCACCGCGTGCCAGTGCCAAACTTTGTAATACAAAACTAACACTTTGTTCCACGGTTATCCAGAACCGCGTCATTCGTTCATCGGTAATATCAAGGTGACCACTGTCACGCGCATTCATAAAAATAGGCACGACACTGCCGCGACTGCCTACCACATTGCCATAACGGACTACACTAAATTTCGGCCCATGAGCACCACTATAATTGTTTGCGGAAACAAAGAGCTTATCGGAACATAGCTTTGTCGCACCGTACAAATTGACCGGGCTAACCGCCTTGTCAGTGCTTAACGCAATAACATTACTGACCCCACAATCAATGGCGGCATCGATTACGTTGGCAGCCCCCATTACGTTGGTTTTCACCGCTTCGATCGGATTATATTCACAGGTAGACACTTGCTTTAGCGCGGCAGCATGAATAACGAAATCCACGCCATTAAATGCCCGGGATAAACGACTACGATCCCGGATATCCCCAATAAAATACCGTAAACACGAGTAGGTGTGTTCTGAAAATTGCTGTCGCATCTCAAACTGCTTAAGTTCGTCTCGGCTAAAGATAATCAGTTTCTTGGGGGTGTATTTAGCTAACACGGTTTTGACGAATTGTTTGCCAAATGACCCGGTCCCCCCGGTGATCAGAATGGTTTTGTTATCAAGCATACGATGAAGACCCAGGCTTTTGTTATTGAATTTATTATTAAATTTAGTCGGATATGTGAATAACTATAGCCCACTCGAATCAACACGCCAACTCTAACGCCATTCATTACGCCATTCATGATACGAACAGCTCATCGGCAATTGATCAAAAGCAGCATTAAGGCAACATCACCTGATCTCCTTATCACCATCATGGTCTGCACTCTGCACAGTAAGACCATCAGGACAATATCATCTTAACAGCAGTTAGGCCATGGCTTAATTTTTGCATTGTCCCTTAGTGATTATCAAACATTCATTACGTATTAGGTCATATTGACCCCAATTGATCCACATGAGCCACGACTGGAAGTCAATTAGCATACCCTCCACAGCCACCATGCGAGAGGTATTAGCTCTCATCGATAAAACCGCCATGCAAATTGCGCTGGTGGTTGACGATGGGTGCCACCTAATGGGCGTCATTACCGATGGCGATATTCGACGCGCGCTGTTAAAGGGAGAAACCCTGGATGCTCCTGTTAATTGCTTCATGAACACCAATGCAATTACCGGACTCATCGATGAAGACCCCGAGAGCTGGCAACGATCGATGCAGCGTCATACCTTACAGCACCTGCCGTTATTGAGCGCTGATGGCTGCATCATCGATATAGCACGCCGCGAAATCCCGGAGGAACCCAAGCGGGACAATACGGTCGTTATTATGGCGGGTGGTATGGGAACTCGCCTACGCCCACTCACCTATTCGCACCCCAAACCACTGTTAAAAATAGGGGATAAACCGATATTAGGGACTATTATTGAAAACTTCATCACCCAGGGGTTTTACGATTTTAAAATATGCATTAATTATCACGGCGACAAAATACGCAACTACTGTGGAAACGGCTCCCGTTGGGGAGTCGACATTGATTATATTCAAGAGGATAAGCGCCTGGGTACAGCGGGCGCCTTAAGCCTTTTACCCCAGAAACCCGAGCGGCCTTTTTTTGTAATGAATGGTGATTTACTTACAAAAGTTGATTTTGTACGGCTATTGGGGTTTCACCTGAAACAGGGGAACCAGGCTACGATGTGCATTCGGGAGTACCGTTACCAGGTGCCTTATGGTGTGGTGGAATTAAAAAATCATCAAATTAATCATCTACAGGAAAAACCAGTTTATTTTCACAATGTGAATGCCGGTATTTATTTACTGGAACCCTCGGTACTCGATAACTTGCCAGAAAATCAGTATTTTGACATGACGAGTTTATTTGAAACCATGATTAAAAACAAAACCCAGGTAGGCAGTTTTCCTCTCACTGAATATTGGATGGATATCGGTCGTATGGAAGATTATGAACAAGCCGACCTGGAGTATTCGGAGCAATTTGGATGATAGAACAACATTCAGTACTCGCACTAATACCCGCACGTGGTGGCTCGAAAGGCCTGCCACGTAAAAACATTATCCCAATCGCGGGAAAACCGATGATTGCATGGACTATTGATGCGGCTAAAAAATCACAGTATATCGACCGTATAGTCGTTTCATCGGATGATGATGAGATCATAAAAATCGCCCGACAATTCGGTTGTGAAGCCCCATTTACGCGCCCAGCTGATCTGGCACAAGACAACTCGCCGACCATCGACGCGGTTGTCCATGCACTGGATAATTTGCCACATTACGATATTCTGGTGTTACTGCAACCAACGAGCCCACTAAGAGATGCCGAGGATATTGATAATGCGATTGACACCCTGTTACTGGCAAATTCAAACAGTTGTGTCTCGGTAACAGAACCCGACAAAAGCCCTTACTGGATGTTCACTATCAATAAAAAAGGTAAAATTCGTCCCCTCCTGAATCAGGAGTTAAGTAACAAACCACGCCAGGAACTTCCTCCGGTTCAGGTGCTAAATGGTGCTATTTATATTATAAAAACCGAAACACTAAAAACCAACCACGAATTATTAACTCACGATACAGTCCCTTATATGATGAGCAAAGAGCACTCCATCGATGTAGATTATGAGCTGGACCTGAAGCTGGCCGACTATTTATTACAGCAGCAACTCAATGAAGAACACAAACACTATGCCTCAATATAACACCCACTTCCTGCGCCTGCAGGACTGAACAAAAAACGATAGCCAAGCCCATCAACGAGTTCACCGGCGAATACCATGGCAAATATCCGCATCATCGCCCGCCTGGATATCAAAGGCCCCAACCTTATCAAGGGTGTCCAATTTGAAGGCCTAAGAGTGATTGGTGACCCAAATACATTTGCCCTGCATTATTATCACGAAGGCGCTGACGAATTACTCTATATAGATAGTGTTGCCAGTCTTTACGGGCGCAATAACCTGGCTGATGTGGTGAGCTACACGGCCCAAAATATCTTTATCCCTTTTACCGTGGGCGGTGGCATACGCAGCATCGATGATGTCGACACACTGTTACGCTCCGGAGCCGACAAAGTAGCCATTAACACTGCCGCTATTCAACGCCCCACGTTAATTGAGGACGTCGCCAAACACTTTGGCTCCCAATGTATGGTGTTATCCATAGAAGCAAAACGCCGAGAAAACGGCCAGTGGGTAGCCTATACCGACAACGGCCGTGAACCAAGCCACTTGGACGTTGTTGATTGGGCAAAACAAGGGGAATCACGAGGTGCCGGGGAAATCGTGCTCACCTCTGTTGACTGCGACGGTATGCGCAAAGGGTTCGACACGGCATTAATACACGCAGTATCCAATGCCGTATCAATTCCAGTGATTGCCAGTGGCGGATTTGGCGAACTACAACACCTGACCCACGCCGTATCAGACGGACAGGCCGACGCAGTCGCCATCGCCAGCGCTATTCATTATCAGCAGGTTACCTTTGGTGATATTCGTGATTATGCCACCAGAAACCACATTGCCATACGCCAGCAATAAATAGAACCTTAGCGCTAATACCGGTCGTTCCACTTAACACAACCAGATTTTTTTAAAGCAATACAGAGATAAACCAAACAATACAGGGCAAACTACTCAAGGTAAAAGTGGTGACTAACAACGTTACAATTATTGATTATGGCGTTGGCAACCTGCTCAGCGTACGCCGGGCCCTGGAACACTGCGGTGCCAACGTTTCGCTTTCTTCGAACCTCGCCGACATTGCAACGGCAGAGCGCCTAGTGCTGCCCGGCGTGGGTGCCTTTGGGCAAGCGATGCACAAACTGGAGACAAACACCCTAATCGAGTCGATACACGCCTTTACAGCGACCGAACGTCCTTTGCTCGGCATTTGCCTAGGCATGCAACTGCTCCTTGATAGCAGCACTGAATTTGGCCATCATCAAGGGCTGGGGCTTATTGGCGGTAAAGTGCTCCCGATCCCCCCCTACATTCCTCCCTCTGACACCTGCGCTATTGAGACGACAAACCACCGGGGTGCCGCGCTTAAAGTTCCCAACGTCGGCTGGTGCGAACTCCACCTATCCGCACCACATCGCTGTTGGGACAAAACCCTACTAAAAAAGACGCATGAACAGACAAGTACCTATTTTGTACACTCTTATCATGCCAAAGTGGATAATCCTATCCACGAAATTGCCCGCATCAACTACGGCAATACATCACTTGCTGCTGTCATAAACCGCGGCAACATTACGGGCTGTCAGTTTCATCCCGAAAAAAGTGGCGCGGTTGGATTGCAAATATTAGCACAATTTATCGCCACATGATGTTGATCAGCTCACGCGCCGAATAGGCCTGTGAGCGCCACTTAGATTAGCCACCTGGGCTAACTACATCGACAACAATCCTGCCCACCACTCCAGTGAAGACAAAATTTACGACAAACCCCATGTCTACCAGCAGGCATAAATGAAACATTACTCTATAAATTTCAATACCTTATATTTAAGATATGATGTATTTTATAACAATTAAGATAAATTATGATAAACCACCAATAATTGTTACAATTTTAAAAAGAGTCTTCATCCATTTATTATTAACCGTCGTTTCCTCCATGCTGTTAGCAAAAACAATAAACGTTACCCACATACCTTGGCACTCTTTCATCCCCTTCGGTTTGATCTTACTGACGATATCGTTTGTCAGTCAGGCCGCAGCACCTTGGGTTGATGGATATCAACGCTCAGATGGACGTTATATTGAACCGCACTACTTATTTCATTCAAAGGGAAAGTTTTACGATCGCGACGCGCTACTCATGCCTTCAACACAACGACCCGCAAGTGATGGCGCACCACGTGATGTGGATGTAGTGCCCCCAGAAAAAAATACGATCGAAGTACCCGAAAACGCCAAACTTAACTATCTGGGTACTGATTGGGAATGCATACGTGGTTATCGGCGTCAGGCATTTAGCTGCTCAAAAGTCGAGATGCCCGAAAATGCCAAGCTCAATTATTCCGGCGATGACTGGCAATGTGAACGCGGCTTCCGCCAGTCCCAAGGTAACTGTGTCGCCGTCCCTGTTCCGGAAAACGCGACATTAAGCTACTACGGCAATAGCTGGAGCTGTAACCGGGGATTCCAACAACGCGATGGTCAGTGCATTAACGTACAGGTGCCAGAAAACGCTCGCTTAAACCAAACGGGCACCGGTTGGAAATGTAACTTTGGTTTTATCCAACAGAACCAAGCCTGTGCCCGGGTGGAGATCCCTGACAATGCAAAAATAAACTATTATGGCAACGGTTGGAACTGTCGCCCCGGTTATCTTAAGCAGGAAACTGCCTGTGTAGCCATTCAGGTGCCTGAAAACGGTCGTCTGAATTACTTTGGTAGTGGCTGGCAATGCAAACGCGGCTATTTTAAAAATGGCGATTTGTGTCTAAAAAACTCATCAAAACACCCCGAACCACCACCATCGCTTGCCTATTGACCGTCTCCGTACCAAGAGCAGATCCCATATTCTAAAATCAAGCGATTTTTACCTGCCCCCCTGGAGTCCGGGAATGGCCTCTGCAATATTATACTTCAAGCGCCATTCACCATTGCTATTTTGCCACAGATGATCTGAACGCCAACTTTCAATCACTTCTTTAAACAACGCATCAGTAATATCACAATATTCCAGGAACGCCTTGTAATAACGTTTGGGGAATTCACCATCAAACTTCTTCACCAGCGCAACGCCCTCTTCTCGGGTAATTTTATTATCGCGAATTTCGTGCGCAGTATCCGATGTTGCCCGGCCGATGCCAAACTTTATATACGCCAGATAATAATGAAACCCATCAAGCTTATCATCCAGACTGGCATACTTGGAATACGTGCCTTCGGTGCGCTCCGGACTGGGTTGAAAATTATTATGTTCCTGGCAATAATAAAAATTCTCTTGAGGGTCCCAGAACTTATAATAACCAAAAAAATGTATTTCAGTATTATTGGCCTTAATTTCTTCCGGACTGGGTGCCAGATATGAATAAAGATCTTTCTCAGTTAAACCATACGCTTTCCAGACCTCCGGTGGTAGTCCAGAAAAATAGTGGCCGTTATGATCGCTAATGTCGCGGGTTGGCACCTCGGCGTTTTTCATCTCGCCACCATATTCCACTTCGCCATTCTCACCATACATAATCAGAGGGACGCCGTATTGCACAGCAGTACGTAATGGGAAGTTGGTTTGACCATAAATAAAAGGCTGAAAAGGGTCCCCTAAATGAATAAAGGCCAACCGGGTCATCAAACGATGTACGCTTCCATCCGGGCGACCCAAGACGTTATCAAATCCGGCATCAACAAAATTTTGCAGGTTCTGCTGGCCAATATCGGTATATAAATGGGGTGCCCAGGTGACCGTTAACGGATTCATGCCATAACGATGCTTAAGCTGATGCGCCACAAAGCCCCCGTCTTTGCCGCCACTAACGGGTACTACAATGTCGTAACTACCGTCATGACGCCGGTGTTTATCCAGTAAAGCAACTAACGCGTCTTCGCGCTTACTCCAGTCGATCCTGCGTTTATAATCAGCATAATTGCAGGCACTGCAGACACCATGCTCATCAAAGGAAATTCGCGGTCGTTGATTTGAAATCGTACACTTCTTGCAATACATAACCTCTGCAGGCAAATGATAGCGTGTGAGCACATCCTTTTTTTCTATATTCGTTTCTTCCTTTAATTCTGACTTTGACATAAAACACTCCAGACACACAATTCGCCAACCTCAATCGCGCCGACAATGATTGAATTAGCTGATGTAATAACAGATCAGCCTGCACTAATAACACGCCATCAATAACTATACATATTTCGTGCCTAACGACACGCACCCAACCCCCATTTGGATTTTACAGCATCGTCGTTCTCTCGAATGCTTCACTTGGACATGCGCTTAATAATGCGGAACTCGTTTGGCCGCTCACTGGACGCAGGCAAAGCGATGAGAGGATGTTTTTATCGACGACGGCAATCACAACACAGATAACAAAGCAGAGAATAAAACAGACAAAGCAATAGTGTTCTTTTCACTCGCCACACAACTTTTTAATCCATTCGGATTGGACTATTTTCTTAATACCCAGCAACAATGGATTACGATAAGCCTATTTCTTCTGCACTTAACATCATGAAATCCTGCCAAACTTTATCCGGGTGCCAATATTCGAAAACCGATGACTTGGCATCATCGGTGGCGAGGCCAACGACAAGCCGTTGGTACTGATACATAAACGCTGCCACCCTGAAATTTGCGGCGCAATGGACCCACATCTTTTCATGTGTTAGACACTGCATCACGTTTATAAACAATTTAAGCTGCGTTACCGTCGGTGCCTCAAACGGGACGGGTATATGGAAATACGACATACCCAATGCTGTGACAATACTGCCTTCGTTTGCCACTGCATCGTCTGAGTTATGCATTGCCAGATTAACAACGGCCTTGCACCCCACCGCAGCAATGGCATCAAATTCATTCTCAAGCGGCTGGCCCGATGTGGCAATCGCGTCATTAAACTGAACGTAATTATAAATATCGCTAATACTCATCAATGCCCTCTACATCACCCCAACCGGGGTTCTCCCATTCAACGCCAACCTAGTGGTCCATGCGGAAAATTAAGTCACTGTTCGCTTCGTGAGAAAGCACAGCTCAGCGTTGGCAACACTCGAAAGGGAGACACCCTTCCAACGTGTTGCCGCCTTGACCTGTGCTTTCTCACTGTGCTCCTTAGTAACAGAACTTCCCGCATGGACCACTAGCCCTGAACCAACAAACAGCCCAACCACAGACCAACAACGAATTAACCATCATTATATACCCGTGGCATTTAGGATAGAGGTGTTAAGTATGCATTTTATTTGCGTCATGGCGTCAAAAGTAGAGGCTTTAAGGAACGCAAAATGACGGTTGACATGAAAGAAGCTATGCAACTAGACCAACCCCCCTAAACGCCACGGGTATTACATTACATGGGTATCACATTAAGAACCATCAAAAACCGTGATTGGATTACTTCTTTCCCAACGTTGGCGACAGATTTTTTGTGCCGCATTAAACTGAGACTGGTAAAAATCGTAGTTAATGATAGCTTGCTCTAACGCCGTTATTACCCCTTCAGTATCCCATGTTTTAAAAACCGGACAATCAAGATTGTGCCGTTCCATCCATAGCGCCATTTTACTTTGCGCCGGGGTCACGCATATTTTACCTAAAAAAAGACAATCATCAAAAATACCTGACATAATATGCCGGTATCGAGGGCCATAAGGTAGTAACACAATCGAAGAAGACTCGATCAAATTACAATATTCATTGCATGACAACATCCCTAAGTAAAGCTTAAGGTTCTGGATATCCTCAAGCTGTTTGAGTCCCTGGGTCTCGCCCGAAACATACCCCTCGCCTTCCTGTACGGCGCTAAGCTGAATCGAATAACTAAGCCCCTGATGACACCGATTGATGCCGCTGATCACATCCCCAATCAGGTGTTGACCTTTACTATTATGCCCAACTCCACCGGAACCAAGGTAAGCAATATTAATACGTTTATTCATTTTTTCGGGAGAAATGCCGCCGGGATAATGACTTAAATTATCACTGACGTAGTCATCGCCATCGGCTAATATCGGTATTCGCTGGTACATCGAATGTAAATAAACAAAACTAACATCGTTGTTTTTACATAACTCCAAAAATCCTCGGTTAGGAAAGGGTTCTTCATAAAACACTTTATAATTTGCGGCACAAGCATCTGGTATGCTATCAAACAAATACCGGTACATGGAGCGTTTGAGATCATTTGAGACAATAACATTTTCTAAGGCTGAAAACGACGCATCACTAAGCTCAACCCCACTACGCCTGATATCCCGCCCCTGGGTGTCTTCTATTTCTGAACTGACCGTTGCATAAATACCAACACGCGCCCTAAGCTTGCAGTAACGTAGCCACTGGCCATAAGCCACGGCCCTGCTTGCTGTCATCGACGTTAAAAACACAATGTCGCTGTCAGCAAAACACGTGTGATCAATGTGCATCAGCGCCTCAAAACACTTCGCGTTCGACACACCAAGCTCGACACAATAATGCCCGGGCATATCGAGTAATACAGAGTCACCAAATATTTTTTCTACCTGAACCCCTGCCGACATTAAGGACTCGTCAAAATCAACATGGGTATAACTTTTCATACCATACCCTTTTCGTTGACACAAATGCCACAGCGCTAAATGCTGACTTAAAAAATGCCCACCCTGGTTGATTAGCATGGGATCAATGACGTGCAATATTGGCATAATGGTGCGACGACCCGTTTCTATCCGTTAAGTGATTTTCAAATAAAATAAGCCGCTTTATACCACGGCTCAAACACCGGCAACGCGGGAGGAAATGATTCGCCGCACCGTTTTTTCAATGTCATTAACCTGAAAAGCATAACCCATCAATTTAAAATAGTGCATAAAAAACCTCGGCCAGCACGCCCTTGATCACGCCATATATAAGCACGCAATGCATAAGCACGTAACCTACCACCATAACCCGTAGTAGACAGGCAACGGTGCCCATGGGGAAGTTAAACAGGTTAGGTAAATCCGGTGCATGGCACCATATTACAATGCTACAACGAGTATTATCCCAGTGATCTCATTTTTATGTTGTGAACATAATTTGACGAATACGTCGCTAATCACGCTTGCCACGCTAAGCCGATCTAATGCTATTTACTGCAATTTAAACACGCTAACCTGAATTTAGCATAGCGACATAAATAAGCAGAGGCAAGAAATGTGAAGAAATCTTGTGGTTATTGAAACGAAATTGCTATTTAGCCGCTTATTGAAATACAATAAGCGCGTTCTGCAGTTTTGCCCCGCGTTCGAGCATGCCGAAAATCGTGATACCTCCTACACAACCTTTCCACAGTGGTACAGTTGTTGCATTTTTTAGCACTGTCATTGATATTAGATAGAGAAAACCCATTGAAATGAAATATTCCCACGAAGATACTTATTTTCTTGACCGGGATCTAGCCTACCAAACGGCGCTGGCCCACAATATAGTCACCCGCAGTGATGGCGAAAAGGCAGTGCAAGTGTGTTATTACGACGGTGATCCCTTTGAACATGCCCCGGAGAATCTCGTCAACGTCCCTGCCAACGAGTTTACCCGCTATTTTTCCACCCACCCCCAACGCCTCCCCGCCAAAGTGGAGACCTCACCTCAGCAATCCCCAGATGAACCCAATAATTTGGCGCAAACGTTGGAGGGGCTGTTACAAACGGTCAAACAAAACCTATCATCACCATCAAACAAGGAGAACACTGAACCGGTACTCGATACACTCTTCCTAGATCCGGAAATGGCGCTCGCCGCCGCCAGCCGCCAGCAGACCGTCGATTGTGGCGATACGACGCTTTATGGCACGCAAATTTGTTATTACAGTGGCGATGTCATCGACAATGCGCCTGAGAACCTAGTTAACGTGCCGTGCGACGATTTCCTGGACTTTTTCAGTAATACCCGACTAAGACTGCCCCGCACCGTCGTATTTCGCGAGGACATTGAATACGACGAAAAAGATAAACTGGCGCAAGCATTTGGTGAATTGTTAAGCCAATCGATCGCAAACCGAAACAAAGTTGGCACTTTACTACGGCAAGAGTGCCAACAAACTAAACCGGATTTTCAAAATGCGGAACCCCTACGCGTATTGCTAACAACCAGTCGTTACGATAATATTAAGCGGCCAATAATAGAGGGTTTTTTCGATGCTTTTGAACAACACCATTGCAAAACCAGATTAATTATTGAACAAAGTAGCCTGGAAAAGCTGGACACACCCTGGTTATTCAAGGAACATTTTAGCTTTAATCCGCATGTAGTTTTAACCATTGACTCATTCGATACAAACTGGTTACACCCAGATGTATTTAATATTGTCCTTTGGTGGAAACCGGCCTATGATATTTCAATTGGTGCGCCGTTAAGCTGGCGTAATCGTGATATCGCTCTGCCTAGCAATGACCATAACCTGAACTTACTCTCTAAATCGGGTGCCAAATCCATATTGAGCAACCTGGTTGGGTTGGACCCAAGTAATCCGAACATATTAAATATTGACTATGGAAAAACAGTATCCGCTATTATTGATACTATTCAACAAAAGGTTCACCTTAAAACCACATGAATAATGCACACTATTCAAATTATGAAAACTCGACCGATAATACTGATTTATCCTCTGGCCGGGCTCAATTAGAAGACACCTATTTCCTTGACCGGGAGTGTGCCTTAAAAGTTGCAACGCAACGTAATATCATCATCGTTAACGATACTAAACAAATCCAACGGTGTTATTACGACGGCCCCCCTTTTGCTCAATCACCCGATAATCTCATACCGGTTCCCATAAACGAATTCATTGCATTTTTTTCTTCAAGCCATATACGTATTCCCACCTACCTTTGCAATCACAATCCGGCAATGACCCCGGAGGAACACATAGACCAGCAGGCCGCGTTTCAAGAAATCCTGGAAGAAGTTCGACAAATTAGAAACTCAATATTGCCTCCGGAAGAACAAAAAGAGGAATCGACCGATTGTTATTTCTTCGACCGGAACTTAGCCCTGGAAATCGCAAACCAGCAGAATCGAATTGCAACAATCCATCCCTCGATTGATGGATTACAAATTTGTTATTACGACGGCGAGCTCATTGAAAATGCGCCGCAAAACCTGATTAATGTAAAATTCAAAGATATATTATCATTCTTGATCAATACCCGCCTGAGATATCCATCTCGCGTCATCTATCCAACTCAGGCAAGCGCCACGCAACAACACGAAATAACCCAACTATTCAATCGAGTCATCAATGAGGCGGGCAGTCAGCGGGAACAACTTGCGGTGGGATATGAAAATAGAATCCGTGCACAACAACCTGCACATACGGCTGGCGAGCCATTTCGAATCTATTTTCGCGCCTGTCGCCTTACAACAGTCATGCAATATGTATCAAGAAACCTCGCCAAGACTTTCGAATCACTTGGCCACCACAGTCTTGTCTCCGTAGAAGACAATGATATGGAAATATTGCACAAGATGTTACATTTAAAGGGGCAATACGAATTTGATCCTCATATTTGTATCAACATTAATCATCCCAACAATCAGTACCTGAACGAGGATGTGGTGAATATTGTTTGGTGGCAAGATCCAATGCCATTGATTAAAAAAATGCAACCGCTTCACTGGCGTAAAAAAGATGTGGTTTTTTCTCTCACACCACCGCTGGATAAATATTTAGTACAATGTGGCGCGAAAAATATTCAACGCCAGTTATTTTGCACCGATACCCATGTTTTTAACACGAAACCTGATATTCAGCGCGAAAATAAAATAATTTTTGTGGGTGCATCCTACATTACACATTTATCACAAAATGCGCGAAACATGGAAAAAAACGCCGACGCTCTCCGGGAACTGGCCAGTCTACTGGAGCTGGGAACAAACATTAGCGAAGATATAATTACCCAAATTGCCAAAAACTATGACATGGACTACGAACATGTCTTCTGGAACCTATATCATGTGGTCGTGCGCAATAAAACAGTAGAATGGTTATGCGAGTACACAACACTTCCTGTCGAAGTATACGGTTATGAATGGGAGTTTAATAACATTGTAAAACCGTTTTACAAAGGTAGTCTCCAGCATGGCGAAGAACTGGTTAACGCTTACAATTCTGCGCGATACACCCTGGTTTCTCATCCCTTTGAAGTAAACTCCCAACGACTCAATGAAGCCACCGCCTGTGGCTGTATCCCCCTGGTATATGACTGCCGCCACTCGGCAGAACAGCCCCATTGGGATAACGAGCTAATGTATTTTAAAACCCGTAATGACTTATATAGAATACTGGATAACAACGAAGGTACACCGGTACCTCACATCGGCGAACATTTTAGCTATGAATCGCTTGCAAAACGCATTATAGGGATCGCCGAGGAATTTTATCAAAAACAATCCACCGAAGCATAAACCACCCATTGCGCCACCGCTATACCCCCGGCGTTTAGAATTTAGGTGTTAAGTTTGCATCCAATTTATTTTATGTCACCCAAAGTTTCATGGCACCCAAAGTTTCATGGCACCCAAAGTAGGTTCTTTAAGAAAGGCAAAATGACGTGTAATAGCCGGACTATTGCAAGGAGGCTCAACGCGGCCATGGCGCAAATAGAGGGTGCAATTATGCCTAAATGCTAATCACTACGACTATATACCTTACAATACCGCAAATGGTCGATAATGCGCCGGACTCGTATAAGATACCGAAACAGTATATTTGTTAGATAAAATTAATGTGTTCCGGCGGATTTTGTAGATCCCATAGAAATTTATTAACGTAATCCTGCCGACAGCCAATTGCGCAGTCTTTATGCACATCTACACTTTTCGCAATGTCTTCATGCACAGACCAATAGTGATCGCCGTTAACAATATCGGCAAATGATTGATCATGTAGATCCCCCATAAAAAACCGCTCTTTATTGAAAAAAGGCCCGCAAGGATATATTTTTCCGTTACCGGATATTTGTAACAGAAAAGGCGTACCTAAACAAACATCATATTTTCGATAACCGTTTTTATACAGCTCGGTCTCCTTTGCCGCACCTATTTTATTCCATTTAACCTGAACCACATATTCATCATTAGAATAGGTTTCAGCCTCTAAAAGCACATCGGCGACGGTCTCGTAGTTACCATAGTCGATACCAATCTCTTTATATTCTGAATCAGAACAATGCTTAATAACGAAATAATCAACCCCCAGCTCCGCGCCCAGTTTTGCCTCTGGGATTACTTCTTCGTAACATTCGGGAATAAGTACCATTTGCAAGCCAATGGTGCAAGAATAGTTATTCTCGCGTTTGATCTTAACCAGGGCTCTGATTTTTTCAATCAATTCAAGATAGTTTTTTTCTTTGGACTGATGCACACGGTTAAATCCTTCTGGTGTACCCGCCGACAGGTTAAACCGTATCCATGACATATTTGCCAATAAATCATGCGCTCTATCCATATCGAGCAATAAACCATTCGTTGCCATCGAAGTGTCAATACCCAGGCTACCCGCTAGCACAGTAGCATCATATAAGGCGGGGTTTAACGTAGGCTCACCATCGCCAATAAATCCAATAGAACGCACACCTAAACGCCCGCAATCCGTTATATACCGTAACAGTGCATCACGCTCGATCATTTTCCCTTTTGTCATGTTTTGAACCACCGCATAGCAATACAAACAAGCGGTATTACAAAACTTGGTCAATCCCATGTCGATATGAATAGGAGAAAAACGTTTTCCCTGTTGCCATGCCTGCACCCGATCCAGGTGATGCAGCATTTTGTGGCCATCGAAACGGAATTTTTCTGCTTTATTACGGTATGAGGGGCCAGTGAATTGATTGGGCTGCTCCTCGTGCACTTCACCTGAGGTAACCCGCACAACCCCTACCTGATCTTCGAATTTTACAAACTCGAAATTCTGTCCTTCCAGTTTGTTGAGACCCACTGAATCGGGACGCTGCGCATTTGTTTCCTTGCCTTCAACGGCTTGAGCTGCATTTTCCACGGACGCTTGGTTATCAGTCTGCGGTTGCGACGGCACTTGTTGATGCAGCACAGAACGATCAACAATAACATTGGACGTTCTCAATTTATGCCCTGGACGATGTGCTAAAGGAATATCTTCAGGAATTTCAGTTTTAGCATCATTACCGAATCTGTTTTTTTTGGCCGTACCTTTACTCATAACAATAACCTTTATTCATATCAAGAACCTTTACTCACAACAATAAATGTCAGTCAGCACAATAACCTTCACTCAGTCAATTAGAATGGGCCATGAAATTGTGGGTTGGGAATATCCTTTGCACCGGTATGTTGCAAGTCTGATACCACCGCGTCTTCATTAACCAGCCCCTGACATCCAACGATTGTCAATATGGCCCTGGCAATATCCACCGCCTCAGGATAATAGTCGTTAGCCGCATAGGGCGAGGTCGGTACGGGATAATCCGGTGAACTAATTCTAACAGGGGCCTTATTAAGGTCCGAAAATCCCCGCTCTACCACCTGCGAAATAACCTCGGCGGCAATCCCGTGGGTGATGTGCCCCGTATCGGCAACCACTAAATGGCCCGTTTTTTTCACCGATGCCAATACCGGCGCAATATCCACAGGACGCGCACTGCGCATGTCAATGACTTCCACTTCAATGTGCTGCTTCGCTAATACGTGCGCCGCCTCAAGTGCCTCTAATACCATATAAGAATACGCCGCCACGGTAATGTGCTGACCAGTACGTACCACCTTGGCCTTATCAAGCGACTCTCGATAATATCCCGAACTGACCTCTCCCGTAACCGGATGTAGCCAGCGATGTTCGATAAATATCACAGGGTTATCATCCTCAATAGCACTAATAAGCATACCTTTAGCATCCTGTGCCGTTACTGGCATAACCACTTTTAGCCCTGGAATATGGCTGAATAGGGATTGCAGGCTCTGGGAATGTTGCGGCCCCTGCCCCCAGCCGCGGCCAATGATCATACGAATCACCAGAGGAACCGTATTTTGCCCAGCAAACATATAGTTCCATTTGGCGGCATTATTGATGATCTGATCCATCGCCAATAAAGCAAATTCAATGCGTTGATGCACCATCACAGGACGCATGCCGGATAATGATGCGCCGATACAGATACCTGTCATGCCATTTTCTGACAACGGCATGTCAAACACGCGGGACGGACCGTACTTGTCCATTAGCCCCGATGTTGTGCCAAAAATACCTTTTGGATCCGGTACACCTTCGCCCACGACAATGACGTTTTTATCGTTGCCCATACAAAGATCCAGCGCCTCTCGTATCGCTTGTGCCTGCGTTTGCACGGGCTTCTGGCGGGTATTTGAAGAGTGATCAGGCAGCATACACGGCATTGGCAATACTCTCTAAGCTGGGAGTATTGCTGTTGAGAGCGAAATCAAATGCAGCTTGTATTTCCCTGGATACATCCTGCTCCAGTGAGCGCAACGCCTCAGGATGAATACCCCCATTGGTCAGTAATGAACGTTTGGCCTGCTCTAGCGGGCATTGACGTTGCCAATGGTCCAGTTCGCCGGCTTGCCGGTAACCCAGGTCATCATCGTAATCCGGGCCACAGTGTTCGCGCCAACGATGAGTTTTAAATTCCATAAATTGCGGCCCATTGCCTTGCCGCACTTCATTAAGCGCATAGCTGGCAGCCTCGGCGACCTCAACAACATTATTGCCATCCCCTGCGAAGACAGGTATACCATGGGCTTTCACCACGGCATGAATTTCTCGTGCGGGTTGACGTTTGTGCAGCGGCGTATAGACCGAATATCCATTGTTTTCACACACGAAAATAACCGGCAACCTGTTCAGCGCCGCAAAATTCAAAGACTCATGCACAACACCCTCTTCAAAACAACCATCTCCAAAAAACACCACCGTAACTCGAGCTATGCGCTGCAAGCTAGCCGCCCACGCGGACCCTACCGCCAACGGCACGGTACCGCCAACGATCGGCGTTGACCCCATAAAACCTGCCGCCTGATCAATGAGGTGCATTGACCCACCACGCCCCTGGCAACAACCCGTTTCGCGCCCATAAAGCTCCGCAACCATACGACGTAAGTCACCACCCTTAGCAAGATAATGACCATGGGCGCGATGATTACCAAAGACATGGTCCGTTTTCTCCAGACCATAACAAACGCCCTCCGCAATCGCCTCCTGGCCGATGCATAAATGCATGGGACACCGCATCTGTTGTTCTTGATAACGGTCCGCCAACGCTTCCTCCACGCGCCGTATACGCAACATTCCTGCATAACGCTCAAAGAGGTGATCATCCAAATTCATGTCAATGCTCGTTGCTCTTAGTATTGTGTTCTGTTGTGTTACGTTATTTTGTGTTGCGTGGCTTGATTTCAATTTTTATTTCGACACTTCACTTCAACAGCGTGGAAATGTATTTAAACATCGAAACAGGTTCAACGGGTTCCCGGTTGCAAACAATTTGCACGTCCAGCGCAGCGGCGGTACATCCGACGAATGCAGCCAATCGAGCACCCATGCCGCCACCCAGCACTGCACCTGCGATAGACAAAAAGGCATCGCCAGCGCCGATGCGGTCCACCACATGGGTAGATAACGCAGGTACCTGGTAATGGTGTCCTTGATCACGGTCAAACATCTCCACACCAAGCTTCCCACGAGTTACCGCAACATACCGTGCACTTAATGCCTCACCCACCTGCTCAGCAATATCTTCCAGCTCGCCGTGCCTATCATGTGCGGCAATACGTAACTCCGGCTCATTGAGAGAAATAAAGTCTGCCCTCGGGTAACGATGTATCACGTGATGCCCCCGGTTACCGCTATTGAGCTGAGTATTGACGGCAAGAAACCGGGCCTTGTCACAAATAACACTAACCATTTCATCGGTAATAAAACCATTTCCAAAATCAGGTACTAATACGACATCAAAATTGGCAACATTCTCCTGCAACCATAAACACGCCGCTTTATTGAGTTCATCATGCACCGGTTTATCTTCATAAAAATAAACTTCAAATAGTTTACAACTATCTTCATCCACGTACCGGCGCTTTACCAGGGTAGGTGCATTGTTAAAATAGAAAAACTTGTCGTTTATATTTTCTTTAAGTTTAGAGCGTATAAATTCTTCATGACTATGGACATCGCCCAACCCGGTAAATAGTGTCACCTCACCCACAATACCTGCGGTGTGATTAGCAACTGCGATGGAGCCACCAGCGAAGCGTTCTTTGTCTTTGTATTTGGTCGACAGTACGTTGTACTTCCCGGTTTGTCCTAATGGAATGGTATAGTGATACTCATCAACGATGGCATCCCCAACAACCAAGACATTGAGTTTTTTTAATGTTTTAACGGCACCGACGACATCATCCGCGCTATACTTTCGTTTAAAATTATTTAAATAATTTTTAGTCTCCGGTGGAAACACATCAAAATATTCATTAAGCAGCTTGCTCGAACTAAAAGTAATGTCTTCCGTGTAAACTACCTTGCCACCGCAGGCTTCCACCGCCTCGGTTTCCAGATAAATATTACCGGTTACATCCTCTTCATTTACCTTATAGTCGCCGCCTTTAATATAGACATCCGGTTGGAGTTGTCGAATCACGTTAACAGACGTATTTGCGTTATTGATAGCAACATAATCCACGGCAACTAACGCCGCAATATGCTCCGCACGAAGCTCGCTACTGAATACGGGACGGCCCGGTCCTTTATTAACATACTGGTCTGCCGTAATGGTCACAAACAGTACATCGCCTTCCTGCCGCGCGCGCTCCAGATGGCGGATATGCCCAATGTGTAATAAATCAAACGTACCGTGGCATAATACAATTTTTCTACCTTCTCCGCGGTGATGCTGTGCGTTGTCGGCAAGACTTTCAAACGGTATTATTTTTTTGCTATACGTCGTCATGTTTATGCGATATTGCTTTGCGATATGTCGCTATCCCAACACTCATCAGACCATTCAACGCCGATGCGGTCAGACCAATGATGCAACGTAAACAGATGTCCAATTTCAACCAATCCGTATTCATCGGATGCAATCCAGAAGTTTATATCGCCTCGTTGGCGCAGTGGGTTTTGCGCCGAAAACCCCGACAAGGTAATCACCGCTGCACCCGTTTCCCGGGCGCTATTGACAGCATTTAATATATTTTTCGATTGTCCGGAACTGCTAATTGCAATTAGCAGGTCACCCTGACGCGCTATTTTTTTAAGGCGAATGGAATAACTGTGTTCGTAACCAAAATCATTGGAAAAACAGGTGATGACGGAGGGTTCGTGAAGTGTCATTGACCGCAGCCCCGCCACGTTACAAAAATCGGTGGTAATATGACTGGCGACAGCAGCGCTACCACCATTGCCAATCACATAAACATTACCGCCGCAATCGCGAACAGCTTTCAACAACATGAGTGCTTCTAACGTCCCTGCGTCCATAGACAACGCCGTACCGAAGGCGTCAGTAAACTGACTATTATGAATAAGCGAATTAAAATCGTTAGATCGCGCTGCGAGACTTTTGTTTGTGAACATGTGTTTGAGGTTCCAAATATTTAAACCAGCTTTTAGTGGCGCTGGAAATAGACGCTGCATCCCACAGTGGCGCATCTTGCCAGGCATTAATATCATCAAGCATATGCGCCACCCCTTGCTCGAACGGCACGCTGGGCCTCCAATTCAGTTGCTTGGTAATGTTGGTGGTATCGGCAAAGGTGCAGTCCGGTTCGCCTGGACGTTTGGGCACATATTCCACCTCACCGCCAATGAGATGCACCAAGCGATTAATACTATAATGCCCGCCACTGCCTACATTGAAGATTTGTCCTGCAATATCCGACTGCGCGGCACAGATAAAGGCATTGGCCACATCAGTCACGTAGGTAAAATCTCGTGACTGGGAACCATCGCCCACAACGGTGAGTGGTTTGTTACGATTTTTTTGCGCCAGGAATACACCAAACACCGCACCATAAGCGCCATTGGTTCGTACTCTTGGCCCATAAACGTTAAATAGGCGCAACGATATCACGGGCAGTTGATATAGCTTCCCCCAATGCAACACCAGTTCCTCACCCATAAACTTGGTTAAGGCATAGGGGTACTGCGGTTGAATAGGCGCCGTTTCGGGTGTGGGATACACATCAGGAATACCATAACAGGACGAAGATGCGGCATAAACAAAGCGCTTCACTGCCACATTTCTGGCGCACTCCAACACATTAATAGTACCCTGCACATTGGTAGCAAAATAATCCTGAGGCTGCTCAATTGAAGGGACGATGTCGGCCAACCCCGCCAAGTGTATCACCCAGTCAATGCCCTCAAAACAAGGTTGCAAACTGGCTAAGTCACGGATATCAACCTTTAAAAACTGAACACTATCATGCTCAAGGGCTGCCTCGATATTCTTAAGACGCCCTCCCATGAGGTTATCAACGATAATCACCTCATGATTGCGCTCTACTAATTGATCACATAAGTGGCTGCCAATAAACCCAGCCCCACCCGTTACCAGTACTTTCATCGATTATGTCTCATAACTTACTCATAAATTACTTATAGGCTGTTTATGGATCACTTGTGGATCACTTGTGAATCACTTGTGGATTACTGAAGGATTGCGCACTGCTAAATGAAATTGACGTGTGCAACGGGCTTATCGGTTAACTTATCTAGGTATCGGTTCACCTCGTCCATACGGCAATTACGCCGACAGTTGCTGATATCCAGGTCATTTTCTATAAAACAGACATTTTCCTGCCGCTTAGCACTTTGCCAAATGTGCTCAAATGTATTGTCGTTAATATTGCCGTATTCGAAGCGTTTATCGAGTAAATACGCACTACACCCATACACCGCACCATCGGCCATAACATAAGCCCAAAAATAGGGTGTCGCGTGGCATTTTCGATAACGCTGATCTTCATGCTCCAGGGATTTGTGGATGGCATGATTCCTAAAAATTAATTTAAAGGTGTCATTACTATAAGACTGTAATTTTTCACCTAACGCGGTATAGTCGTTGTAGTTGAGTTTTTCATATACTCGAGTATTACTGTAGAGATGCTGCGAGTATGGCTTTACCACCAGATAGTCCAATCCAATTTCATCCCGGCAAAGACTGGCTAATGTTTCTATCTCCGTGACATTCTCCGGCAACAGCAGTATCTGCGCTCCCAGAGTACAGCGATAGTGATTGTTGTTACGTTGTTGTACGAGAGTTTTCAGATTTTCAACCACCCGGTCAAAGTCACCAGGCTTGGTTTGATGAATAGCCGCGTAGGTGTTCGGTGTACCGGCGTTTAGGGACACCTTTATCCAGGATATATGAGGTAAGGCCTGCTCAACGAAATTATTACGCAAAACCGTTGCATTCGTGGTAAAGGAAACATCAATTCCCGCTTCGTGGCTCATTAAAACTAAGGATGTAATATCATTATGCAGCAGTGGTTCACCCTCGCCGGCAAACATAATGCTTTTAACCCCCAACTTCCCCATTTCCGCAAGACGCTGCTCCATAACATCGGTTTTAAGCCGGTTTGCTTTGTAGCCGATATAATCAACCGCACAAAATGTACAACGATGATTACACGCGCCCACCGGCGAAACTTCTACGTAAATAGGATAAACGTGCTTCGCTTTCTGCCAGTCACCCTTGACATCAAGCCATTGGGATACCCGCTGGGGATGATAGATTAACTTTTGACTATCGATACCAAATTTATCGGCCATGTACTTTTCCAGGCGTCGCAAATATATAGTGCGCGTAATATTCCTGTAAAAAATGCAATAGCTATGCCATTCATTCGTATGGAGTATCAGTTAGACAACGATAGGAGGATCAACACCGTGAACGAATGTGGTATATGAACCAGAAACCTGAATGACTAAATAACGAACTTATTTTTCACTTATTTTTATAAACGAATTTTTGCACGCTATTTTTCTACAGGCTACTTTATTATAAATTAGTAATGACGCAAAGCTTCGACCGGTTTCAGTCGAGCGGCCCTATGAGCAGGATAGTACCCGGAAATCAAACCGACAACGATTGAAACCACCACGGCGATAAACGCCATAATCCATGAAGGCCCGAAGGGAAAACCACTAAACCATGCGATCAGGTAGGTCACCACAACCCCGATGCTTAAACCAATCACACCGCCAATTGCGCTAACGGTAGTTGCTTCCATTAAAAACTGAAACAAAATATCGGTATTCTGAGCACCCAAGGATTTACGGATACCAATTTCCCGAGTCCGCTCAACGACCGAGGTGCTCATGATATTCATAATATTCATGCCACCAACCAATAATGAAATTCCGGCCCCCACCAGACCAATCAATGAAATACTTGCCAAGACCTGATCAGCCGTATCCATCCAGGCCTGCATACTTTCTAGTTTATACTCATATTTGTAGTTGTGACTGCGTTGCAACATGGTATTCAACTGCTCAAGCGCCAGCGCTGTCTGCTCCAGCTCATGGGCCTCTGCCTGGATAGTGTGTATATCCTTTACACCAAAATACGTTTGATATGAGGTGTATGGAATCAGCATTCTGCCATTGATATCATAACTGTCAGCACCGAGTTGACTGAGTAAATCACGGTTTTTTTCACCTAACACGCCTATTATTTGAAATTTCTTATCATTAAAACGAAAGGTTCGTCCCAACGGATTTACCGAGCCATACAAACTTCTGGCTGCTTTGGGCGAAATAATGGCGACGGCTTTTCGGCGCACAATATCATCTTTGCGAAAATTTCTCCCCGCCACTAAGCGGTCGTTGTTGATTCCAATATATTCAACATCCACCCCCTCTAAACTGGCGCTGAAAAAGTTATTCCCAGCTCTCACGGGCATAATATTGTCACGACTATAAACCAACGCAGTGGCACGCTTGATCGCCGGACAGCATTTTTTTGAAATTATGTGGTAATAATTGTCATTATCTATGCCACTACCCTGACGCACAGCCCTATTTGGGTCGTTATTGGCATTCCAGTTACGGTAGACCCAAACAGATTTTAAACCATAGGTTTTAAGTTCTTTATAAACATAATCATTAATACCATTGGTAATGGTGCCAACGGTCATCACCGATGCGATGCCGATTGCAATCCCCAATATACTCAAGATGGTGCGCAGTCTATTATCATGCAACGCATGAATGGCCTGGCCCATGACATCTTTATAAACGCCGATATGAATCATTTATTATTAATCTTTTTTATTCGCTCGATCGAAATTACGCACCAGGTTTTTCTGGTGATTAGTTTCGCTTTGGAGAGTTTCGCGTTGTTTGGTTTCCCAATGGGTAAACGTGATGAGGCGCATTAATCCTGTGTCACCGACGTGACAGAATCGCGAATGCTGACGACCCCACCATCTCGCACGTTCAGTACCCGTTGCGCATAACAGGCAATCTCATCTTCATGAGTTACCATAACAATGGTTTTTCCACTGGCATTTAACTGCTGAAATAAACGCATTACTTCCAGGCTGTTTTTCGAATCCAGCGCGCCGGTGGGCTCATCAGCAATGATAACATCCGGGTCATTGACAATTGCTCGCGCTATCGCAACCCGTTGTTGCTGCCCACCAGACAAATTAGCAGAAGTGTGTTCCGCACGATCCCTTAACCCCACAATATCCAACGCCGCGAGCACCCGGTTTTCACGTACCTGTGGGTCAATTCCCGCATATATCATCGGTAACTCCACATTACGCTGGGCACTGATTCGAGGGATTAAATTAAAGGATTGGAATATAAAGCCGAGATAGCGATTTCTTAACGCCGCCAGTTGCGAGTCAGTGGCATCTGCCACTGGAACCCCCGATAGCGTGTATTGACCGGAATCCGCCGTATCCAGGCAGCCGATAATATTCAATAACGTGGATTTACCAGAACCCGATGGCCCCATGATCGCCACAAATTCGCTTCTCCGAATATGCAACGAAATACGATTAAGCACAGGCACGGATGCCTGTCCAAGATAGTAAGTTTTACTTACATCCTGTAAATTGATCATCCGAAAATCATTCGTTGGACGGCAAAAACCTCTAAACCCATAGGATAGCTAATATAATAATAACAAAGGAATCAACTGAAAAATGGATTAAAATGGCAACTTCAGGTCAGTTATTTGACGAAATAACGACTCGGTCGCCTTCGTCAATTTTAAGACCATTTGCTAGGATGACACTTTGGCCGACACTGACACCTTGGCGAATTTCAACATGGGAAAAATCTTCAATCCCAGTTTCTACATTGACAAGGTTGACAAAATTATCGTCCACTACTGCCACGTAACTTTTACCATTGCGCATTATAATACTGCCATAAGGCACTTTTAAGGCACTTGGATTCCAGGCTGTGCGGATTTCGGCATCCACTTGCTGACCAAAACGCAGTGAAGGCGCATTACTACCCAAACTAACATAAACACTAACGGTATTGGCATTCCCCACATTACTGGTCGCTGCGGCCAAACGGGTCACGGACTCGGGCCAATTAAGCCCCGGAAATGCATCGCTGGAGATACTCACAGTCTGCCCCACGGCAATGCCTCCACTGTCTGCAGCATCCACTTGCACTTCTATTTCTCGCTGGCCTTGATCTACCAGGGTAAACAAAGTTTCTGATGGTACCACCCATTGCCCTACTTCAACATAGCGGGCCGTTATTGTCCCGGCAAAAGGTGCGACAATACGCGGATTTTCGAGGCTGAGTTTTGCAGTACGCACTTCTTCTTCGGCCACACTGTCTCTTGCCCTGGCAGAACGAAGCTCCACTTCAGCCTCTTCCACCAATTGCCTGGCCACCGCACCTTTGGAAAACGCCTGGCGTAATCGTTTTAGCGAACGTTCCGCCAATGCCACGTCCTCTTTGGCATTTTTATAGTTTGCTTCAGCGCGTTTAAGATTAATTTTTGCTTCTCTGTCATCCAGACGGGCCAGCAATTCCCCTTTTTTAACATTATCGCCCTCTTCAACATAAACGTTGGTCAGCCTGCCTGCAATAGAAGGGGTTAAGTCTACACGTAACTTACTCACAACTTTTCCAGGTACTGTAATCGACTGAAAGATTTCGCCCTGCTCAACACTGGCTGTTGTGACCTCGACACCACCTGAGAATAAATTACCGCCGAATTTAATCAGCGTAATTAACACAACGATAGCAACAATACTGATCAGCAGTTTTTTTAGTCCCCATAGCTCGACAATGGACGTCAAAAAAGACAATACACCTGAACTAGAGCGGTTACTGCGCAATTCGGTTTGCACTAACGGAAAGCGATCCATTTGCTGCAAAATATTAGTGTCAGATGACTGCTTTTGCTGCCCAAACAATTCCGAGGTGTGCACCGATTCTGGCGGGCGTGTATCAAGGTTGACGGCTTGCCGGGCGGCATCTGCAGCAACGGCACGCGCATTCGATGTCGGTTGCATGGGGTCAGAAACGTTACCAGGTACATTAACAGCCTCGTTCTGTTTCGGCTCCAAACCCAATGTTGCAGATGAATTCTTCTTCGCTTGTATTGCTTTAAGCCTTGCCTTGTGGAGCGCTATTAATTTTATTTTTTTGGCGGTAGCCGCTGCCTTGACCTTCTTCAGGACGGCAGGGTCAACAGGGCGTTTTGTGTTAACACCACCGATGTTTGCTTTGGACGCCACGACAGAGGCACTCTGGTTTCCAGGATTTACGTTTCCAGGATTTACGTTTCCAGGAGGTACGTTTCCAGGAGTTACGTTTACCACCTGCTTCCTCGCTTGGGCACCGCTGTTTTTTTCTGAGGACCTCGGCCTTCTCGTTACAGGCGTGGCCGCTGCAGTGTTTGCACCAGACAATCCCGCCGCTCTAGCGCTAACCGGGTTACCAGCGGTTGTAGAGCCACGTTTTTCTTTTACCTTAGCTTTCGCCGACGCACTGGCCGAAACCGATACCGGCTTCTTAATGGTGGGGATCACACGCGCAGCGGGCCTAACCTTAGTTGCAGGCCGAGGTGTCGGTGCACCTTCGTCACTTTCAATGGATGGCTCAGGATGCGGCACATCACGCGTTATCGCCCGTGCCAAAGTACGACGAGAATCGTCTTTAAGGATAATATTCTGAGAACTTGCTGGACTTAGCACCGGAACACTTTCGCCATTTTGCCCTTTGCTTTCCTGGCCAAAGGACACAATCATGCCGTTATCGGCGCTATTGTCGACCCTACCGGACTGGCGCATGTTAACGAACACTAATTTCCGGATATGCGCATCCAGTTCTTCACCATTGACGGGTTTTGTCATGATCTGGTTTGCACCAGCATCATAAACCTTCGATAACACACCGGTATCGGTTGCACCAGTAATGACGATAACAGGCATATCACTGACTTTTTTACTACCACTGGCGCGTAATGCTCTCACCAGATCATCGCCATCCATCCCCGTGGGCGACACTTTCAGATCGGTTAATAATAAATCATAATCCTGTTCGATCAACGCAATGAGAGCCGGTTCCGCAGACTCAAAATGATCAACAAGATACCCGTAAGGTTTTAGCATACGTTTTACAACGTACGCGGACGTGCGGCTATCATCCACATACACTAACCGAGGTGCACTGGCTTTCCCAGTCAACCCCGATGTCCGAGTATGATCTGCCCCCTTTGATCCACTACCTGTCATCCGACGAAATACCGTACTCACTAGCCCACAGCCCTGCTAAACTTCGATTCGGCAACAACACCCAGATTGACACGCAAGTTATTGTTTAACAATAACATATACATATTTACCGCCACCCATCCCCCACCACATATGCTCAAAATTTATACTTACAGATACCAAACATACATGGATATGACACTAAGTTTCAACACAAAATTTAATTATTGCATTACGACGAGCAATAACGGCACTAGAAGGTGCACCTGACAGAAAAGCTACGAGGCCCATAACTGCGCCTGAAGGAATATTCTGAAGCGAAATAGAGAATAATTCCAATGAACCCGAATGATACCCCAAAAATGGTGGTTCTAAAAAGCACTAATAAGTGATTATATATAATTGGTATTTATATTACGGTTATAAGATAATAACTTAATACACTAAATTACCGGGTTTATTGTCTATATTTTGTCCTTAATGAAACCTTAAACGCAGATAAAACGAAAGCAGCCCTAATGGTAATTAGGCTATCAGTGACACCAGCAATACAGCTTAAAGCGTCATTATCTATAAAACGTTCATGCAATAGGCTGATAAAAAAGACCGATAATCAAACAATTCATCCATGGCAAACCCAACGAACCACTCAACGACTTATTTATTTCCTACATTGGGAATTGCCGCTCTACTGGTAATCCTATTCCTGGCGGTCACCAGTAAATCAAATAACACACTGCCCGAGAACTGGACTGCACAATGGAAAACCTTACCCAGCTTTAAACACCCACGGCGCGCACTTTCCGCCGTCGCCGTCAATGATCATCTTTACGTTATCGGTGGTGTAGATCAATTCGGCAATTATGTTAAAACAGTGGAGTTCAGTAAAATTGAGCTTGATGGCACTATCTCTGGTTGGCAAACAACCAGCCCTTTAAACACAGGGCGGTTTTATCTCGATGCGGTCAGTGTTAACGGGTATCTATATGTACTTGGAGGCGGTATTGGTGAACTTGGCGCGGATAATGTGCCTGTGGCAACAGTTGAACGAGCACGCATATTGGCGAATGGCAATTTATCCCCATGGGAACAATTACCAACGATGCTCACACCACGCCGAGGATTAAAAGCCATTGCATGGAATGAACAAATCTACGCCACCGGCGGTTACAATGGTCTTTTCCTCAAATCCACGGAATCTGCCCGGTTGCATGTATCGGACGATAAGCCGCTCACCTGGCACTTGGAACCTCACGAAGCCACAGTGGATCGATATATACATTCAGCGGCAAATCATGGCAATTACCTTTACGTGCTCGGGGGCCATGTACAGCAAGCCGATAAAATGAGTTATGGCGATGTTGAAATGACTAAAATAAATGATGATGGCTCACTGAACGCATGGCACATTGAACGCAGTCGACTGCTCACCCCTCGCTTTATCGCGTCCGCATTTGCGCTGAATCACAAACTATACATCCTTGGTGGTCATAATGGGGGCGCACGCCTAAATAGCATTGAGTTTGCGCCTATTTTCAGCGATGGTCATATCGGGCAGTGGCAATTTACCACTCCCCTGAATGAGCAGCGCAGCGCCACGTCGGTTGCTGTTTTTAAAAATTTTATTTATGTACTCGGCGGTATGGGCACAGACGGTGTATTAAATTCCGTGGAAATGGCAATCCAGGCTAATAATGGTAGTCTCGGTAATTTGCAATAAACTATAAAGAAGATTAATATCGACTCTGGCAGAACTTATACCTTTATTGCTTTATTTGTGACCAAATAAAGCAATAAAACTTGCAATGCAGCGTATTGTTGTAGCAATATGTTAGCGTGCGGGGGGTCACAGGTTAGCACAGACTAATCAGTATTTTTATAATCTGGGAGACGTTAAAATGTTAGACGTATTGACGTATTTGGTTGGGGGTGTAAGCGCACTAGCAGTAGTGTTGCTGACGATTTTGATTTTTCAAATCTACAATGAAGACCATCCACTGAATCAAGACCGCACTGAATAACACGTTGTTAGCAACTTTGTTACCAAGTTATTATTTGTTACCAAGGTTGTTATTAGTTACCAAAGTCGTTGGTAACAAATGTAGCCAATTCAGTCTGATTGATCTAACGATTGATTAAAACAGTAGACATGTTGCAGTATTCCCCAAGTAAATACTACTTAGGTAATCACGACAAGCAGTCTACTTGCTAACCCCAAGAGCGACCACTAAGACGCTCTTGGGGTTTGGCGCGTTAACGCAATAGATAACAGGCTTAACTAACATTTCCATTAAACAACAGCCAATATAATAGTAACCAGTAAATAGTAACCAGTAAATAATAGTTATTAAAAATTGCGTTGAGCAATCGCCATAGTCAGGCCGTGTCCGGCAACCAAATTGACAATGACGCCCCTCCCAAGCCACTACTCACGGCGATCTTCAACTCACCCCCATAAATTTGTACGATATCCTGCACGATAGAAAGCCCAATGCCGTGCCCACTTATCCCCTGATCGGCGCGAACACCCCGCTGAACCACATGCTTCACCATTTCATCAGGCACCCCTGGGCCGTCGTCCTCAATTTGAATAATAATACCCGCGGTGTGCCTTATAGCATGCTGTTCCAATTTCGCAGATATGAGCACTCGCTTATGGCACCACTTAAACGCGTTATCCATTAAGTTGCCAATAATCTCCATCATGTCACCTTCATCGCCATGAAAAACAACATTGGCCGCCATGTGTTTTTCAACCGACACCGATTTATCAGCATAAACTTTGCTCAGGCTGTTAACGACCTTATCCACCATACTAAGCAAGATGATAGGAGCAAGCAGTGGCGACTGGCCAGCGGTTGCAGCCCGTTGCAATTGATATTCCGTAATTTGAACCATGCGATCCAATTGCTCCTGAATCGTCAACATGGTTTTATCTTTATGCTGGTGTTTGTCAACGGTACTCTGCAATACGGCTAAAGGCGTCTTTAAGCTATGCGCAAGATCCCCCAGGGTATGTCGATATCGTTCAAGGTGCTCCTGCTGATGCTCTAGCAAGGCATTAACGTTACCCGTTAATGCCTTTAACTCACCGGGGTATTCATGCTTTAAACGTAATTGCTTTCCGGATTCAATTGCTGATAGCTCCCCGGCAGCCTGATCCAGTGGTGCCAACCCCCAGCGCATAATAGCACCTTGCATCAACAGTAATAACAATGCCACACCCCCTAGTAATCCCCAGAGGTTGCGCTGATACTTAACGGCTCTTTTGTTATATTCTGCCAAATTTTCCGCAACACTGAAGGTATAAACATGCATCATCGATTTATCATCCCAGGCAATACCCAGGCTGTACATTGCGAAAGAATAATGGCTCCCCTCCAGATGCTCGTAAGAGAAATCACGTTCATTTCTGAACAAACGAATCTTATACGGAATCTTCACACCATTAGGCGTGGGTGAAGTCCATATTATGTTACCTTTGCTGTCTGCGATTTGGGCGTAACTATCAGGCTCCCAGGTTAAAAAACTGGTTTCTGGTACAATGTCCGGCATATAAACATTCGCCTCATCATCAATTGCTGCTAACGCAATTAACGCATAGACTTGTATCTCCAAACGCTTTTTCAAAGCCTCTTCTGAGCTAACATGATAGGCTCTGTCCAACGTAACACCGGCTAAACCAAAAAAAGCGGCTAGAATTGCACTTGCTGCAATTAATACTCTGGCATTTAAAGAAAGCATCAAAATACGACTGTATTATTCATTATATAATAGAGGACATTATATGATAGCGGAATACTCAGATACCTTATCGTTGCTTATACTGCCGGCTTTTCTTCGATATCATCGGGCGCTAACGCAAAACGGTATCCACGACCTCGTAAGGTTTCTATAGGCTTTATCGTATCATCCGGATCGATTTTCCGTCGCAGACGCCCAACGAATACTTCAATAACATTACTGTCTCGATCAAAGTCCTGATCATAAATATGCTCGGTAAGCTCGGCTTTTGACACGACCTCCCCCGAATGCAGCATCAAATACTCGAGTACTTTATATTCAAATGCGGTCAACTCTAATGGCTGGGAATTAACCGTGACCTGTTGTGTCGATGCATTGAGGATGACCGGACCACAGGCAATTACAGACTGCGACCAACCCGCAGCCCGGCGCAACAGGGCTTTAATGCGCGCCAGCAGCTCTTCAACATGAAAAGGTTTCACCAGGTAATCATCACCACCCGCCTCCAATCCTTCTACTTTATCTTGCCAGCGACTACGCGCGGTTAAAATCAATATCGGAAATTTTTTACCACTAGCGCGCAGCCCACGTATTAAGTCGATACCTGATAGCTCAGGCAAACCCAAATCAATAATAGCCACATCAATGGAAAATTCGGTACCAAAATAAAGCCCCTCCTCACCATCCGCCGCAGCATCGACGGCATATCCCTCTTCTTTTAAACGAACAACTAATTGCTCTCTTAAGTATTCTTCGTCTTCAACCACTAACACGCGCATAATAAACACCCAATATATGAAATTAACCCTTCGTTACGATATATCTGTTGCAGTACATTAGTTGCAGTACATTTGTTGCAGTACATTTGTTACGGTACATTTGTTATGGGACATTTGCTACAGTATATCGACGCATATGCCTTGCGCCTGTTCAAAAAATAAATAAACAAACACAAGCATACAACATTTTCTGCCCACTCAGTATCCCGCATGCGCCATTCACATAGCTGAACATTAAATGATCGACAACCAAATAACCGGTTAATATAGGAGTAACCACCTAATAATATTAGCACTTTCCAGTAACGGCGATGATCCGGGTGAACACCGACAAATAACCACTTTTAAACTAAGTGAAAACACCACACGCTTAACATAGCGGACAATACCACTACGGCATTTAGGATAAGTAATATTTCGGCAGTACTGGGGGCTAACTCAAAGGCATGAGGCATAAAAAAACGCCACTACCGGAACCGGTAATGGCGTTAAGTATTTTGGACAGAAGTTAACGTTATTATTATTTATCTGAAAATACGTGGATCTACAGAGTTAAAATGAAATCTACCAACTTCTCAATGTTTTCATCTGAAACACGCGGAGAGTAAGGAGGCATTGGCGCACCACCGGTAACAGACGCCCAATTTCCTTTACCGCCTTTTTGTACTTTAGAGATCAATAAAGCTTTAGCACCATCGGTGCCCTTATATTTAGCTGCAACATCGTTCCAGCCTGGACCAACCAATTTTTTATCTACACTATGACACGCTAGACATCCACTTTTTTTAGCAAGATCCATATCTGCAAAGCTTGCACTGGACATAACTAACGACATTACGCCGAATAACATCACAACTGATTTCATAAATCCTCCTCGATTTTCACAAATGCTCAGTGCTCACGTTACTAAACTAAAGCTGAATGAAACCTGAATAATACGCTAAATTTTCACGTTAAATCATCGAATTGGACAACAAACAGGACTTAAATGATGGACAACTATAAATAAACCGCTTATTCGACTATAGAAAACTAGACTATAGAAAACTAAACTGTAGAAAATTAAGCCGCAGAAAATTTCAGCATACAATCATGCTGAAACTCGTAACAAGAATACCTGAATGGATAGCACCGAACCACCTAGCTTGAGTGAACCTCAGTGGCGCCTTGATATGAATTTATATGGCTTACGGCAAGGAACCGTCGCGTTTATCATTAAAATGGGTTACATCATTACTCATAACCACTTCACCCTGGTGAATAGCACCTTCTGCAATAGCCAGCACTTTGCTTTTCAACACCCCTTTTACCCGCGCTGTTGATAAAATTTCAAGTTTTTCTTTTGCCCAAACTTCACCCTCTACTTCACCTGCGATCACGATACTCATTGCCACGAGTTTACCATGCCATTTTCCCGATTCGCCAATCACCAATGTACCATCCAAGTCACAGTCTCCTTCAACCGTACCCAGTACAATAGTATGCCCATTTCCGCTAATATTTCCTGATAATTTGGTTTGTTCGCCAACGCTAGTAGCAAACCCTTCGACGGTGTCCAGGGTACGCCGACCTTTACTACGACCTACGTTTATTTTTGGCTCTTTCATCGTTCAACCTTATATGTGCCAGCATGTATCAGCAAAACAGATGCACCCTCAACGCCCGCGCGCTAACGTCGCATCACCTGAGTTACCAACCAATCACCACAATCCGCGCCATCAGAATCTTAGTTAATTAAGCCCTGGGGCTTACCACTTAGTAAATTTGTTGTGTTCGGTACCGTGTTATTAACACAATGCATCAATAACTATTGTTAAATACATCTGTTAAATACATCGCCTGGTAAATACATTACCGTTGATAAATACAGTTTAGGTTGCCTCTGCCTATTCGCAAGTAATTTACGGCAGGGCCGTTAACGGCTATTGCTTAAGGCGCTGAAACACCAAACACGCGTTGGTACCGCCAAATCCAAAACTATTGGACATTACCGCATCAAGCTTGGCGTCATCTATGCGTTGCCGCGCAATCGGTAATGCCTCCGCAGCAGGGTCTAACGCTTTAATATTCGCTGACTCGCAAATAAAACCTGCCTCCATCATCAATAGCGAATAAATCGCTTCATTAACGCCAGCGGCACCCAAGGCATGACCGGTTAACGACTTGGTCGAACTTATCGCAGGCACGTCATCACTGAATACTTCGGTTATTGCCTCTAGTTCTTTAATATCACCAACGGGGGTACTCGTGCCATGAGCATTAATATAATTAATTGGAACGTCAACACCCTCCAGCGCCTGCCTCATGCAACGAACGGCACCTTCCCCCGATGGCTGCACCATATCAAACCCATCGGACGTGGCCCCGTACCCCACTAGCTCGCCATAAATTTTTGCACCGCGCTTCTGGGCGTGCTCCAATTCTTCCAATACAACAATTCCGCCACCACCAGAAATAACGAAACCATCGCGACTGGCATCGTAAGCCCGTGATGCTGTAGCGGGTGCATCATTATATCCGGCCGATAACGCACCCATGGCATCGAACAATACAGATAATGTCCAATGAACCTCTTCTCCACCCCCGGCAAAGACCACATCCTGTTTACCCATCTGAATCAGTTCATAGCCATTGCCAATGCAATGTGCGCTGGTGGAACATGCGGAGCTGATCGAATAGCTGACGCCTTTAATTTTAAAGGCGGTGGATAAACATGCTGACGTCGTGCTTCCCATGGTGCGAGGCACCATATATGGCCCCACTTTGCGCACTCCCCGGGAACGAAGCAGGTCAGCCGCAATAACGGTGTTTTCCGTCGACGCTCCGCCAGAGCCGGTAATTAACCCCGTTCTGTTGTTTGATACTTGCGGCAAATCCAACCCCGCATCGTCAATGGCCTGCTGCATGGCAACATAACTAAATGCAGCCGCATCCCCCATAAAACGACGAACTTTGCGGTTAATGAGCGCGCTGGTATCCAATTCTATAGGTCCATATACATGACTACGAAAACCTAACTCAGAATACTCTTCGCTATAGCTGATACCGGACTTGCACTGTTTCAATGAATCAAGGACTTCTTGCTTATTATTACCAATACTGGAAACAACGCCTAGCCCTGTTACGACAACACGTTTCAATTCTGTATCCTTTAGAAATTTTCTGTAGAGGTAAACAACCCGACTCTAAGATCTTTGGCGGCATAGATGGGACGGCCATCCACTTCCATCACTGCATCCGCAATCCCCATGACCAATCGCCGCATGATCACACGCTTCATATCAATACGATAGGTTACCAATTTGTCTTTTGGCGTTACCTGCCCAGTAAACTTTACCTCACCGGCACCCAGCGCTCTACCGCGCCCAGGCCCACCCATCCAGCCCAGGAAGAAACCGATGAGCTGCCACATAGCATCAACCCCCAAACAGCCAGGCATGACGGCATCACCATGAAAATGGCATTCAAAGAACCAAAGCTCTGGATTTATATCCAACTCGGCGATAACTTCACCTTTACCGTGGGTACCGCCATTTTCGTTAATTTCAACGATACGATCAAACATCAGCATCGGTGGTAAGGGTAACTGCGCATTTCCCGGCCCAAACAACTCTCCGCGACCACAGCGAATTAAATCCTCATGGGAATAACTACTATTTTTATACATTTATCTTTAACATATTGATGGTTAAGCGACGATTATTCTAATTATTATTTGTACATTTATTGATCAAATTAAGCGTATGCACGGTAGGCACCGCGCTAAACGCGTAACAGTATCATACTATGTGCACAATTGGGAACGAGGTGATAAAACAATATAAGTCTTAAATTGGTGTTTTGTAGCTTTAAATCCCCTCGCGTGAAGAATATCGGCGGCAAGAATAGTGATACACGTTACACACCACTGAATTATGCGCGCCAAACTAAATTATCGTTTTTTCGGCGTAATACTGGGATCGAGGGGATCGGAATTGGCATCTACCTCTTCCCCATCCCAATAACTGTCACCATCGGTGTCCACAAGCGTAGGGTCGGTAAAATGATCAATCACTTCTTCCGGGTCTGTTAAGCCATCAAAGTCGGTGTCTACACGTTGCTGGTCGGTATGATAGTCATTCAATTCACTGATATTCGATAATCCATCGCCGTCCAAATCAGATGAGTCAGGCACGCTGTCAGGGTCAGTGGGGTCGCTTTTATTATTAACCTCAACACCATCTAAAAAACCGTCCCCATCAGTATCAACAAGTAATGGGTTGGTAAAATGAAGCGTCACCTCCAAGCCATCATTAAGACCGTCAGTATCAGTGTCAACTCGCTGCGAATCGGTTCGGTAGACGACCGCTTCATCAATATCCGAGATTCCATCACCATCGGAATCAGACTTCACGTCCACAGCAAACACTATCGAGGTACTCGTGCACAACAACAGCATCGAATAAATTCGAAACAAACCACCTGCCCTTTGCGCGCACCAAATCACCTAATTAGTAAACTCCCTAGGGGGTGTTGACCAGTAGAAAGGCGGTCCTGCCGAGTCTGCGTTGTTCGTCGTTCATTTGGAATAACCAAACCTCTCTCCTCACGCCTTGCCTGGCGTTTTTTTAGATTCAACAGGACCGCCTTTCTAATGGTTAACACCCCGCAGCCATTAACTAACTTTTTTTACGGGTAACTTGCATTATATTTTGTAAGTGTTCAATTTTTGTTAAGGCAATACTAAGTTGATCAACATCAGATACTTCTATGGTAAATGTAAAGGTCGCCATATAAGTGTTTTTGTCCGTTTGAGAATTCATCGATAAGACGTTAAGACGGCTATTTGTCAACAGTGTGGTAATATCCCTTAGCAACCCCTGGCGATCAAACGCGGTAACGATAATATCCACCGGATAGGTTTTACGTGCCGGCGTAGTCCCCCAGGAAACAGAAATGATACGTTCCCGCTCCACATTATGTAACCTTAATACATTGGGGCAGTCACGACGATGAACCGTCACGCCTCTGCCACGTGTAATATAACCCACGATCGCATCATACGGTACCGGTTTGCAACAGAGGGCAGTATGAGTCAATAGATCCCCCACCCCCATTATCTGGACATTATCCGGAAAATCTTTTTGAGGTTTATGAATCCGTAGATTCAATGCGTCAACATCATCTGATGCAGGATCAGCAGCGGGGAATATCAACTCATTCACCGCATTGGCGACCTGTACCGTAGTAAGGTCACCGCGACCTAGCGCAGCGAAAAACCCATCCACCTTCTGGTAACTGAATTTATGCGCCACTTGCTCATATTGCACCTTTGAAATACCAAGACGATGCAGTTCGCGCTCAAATATAATGCGTCCTTCGTCAACATTTCTATCAAAATCCTGTTGCTTGAACCAATTGCGCACTTTAGCCCTGGTCCGCGAACATTTAATATAGCCTAAATGCGGATTCATCCAATCCCGACTCGGTTGACTATGTTTAGATGTCAGTATTTCAATTTGCTGGCCGTTTTTTAACTCGTACCCCATCGGCATAATTTTACCGTCGACTTTTGCTCCGCGATAGTGGTGTCCAACTTCCGTATGAACATAATAGGCAAAATCCAGGGTAGTCGCCCCTTTCGGTAAATCGACAATCTGACCTTTGGGCGTTAAAACGTAAACACGATCTTCGAAAATTTCCGCTTTAAACTGCTCAATAATGTCACCAGTATCCTCGTCTTTCAATTCCAGCAGTTGGCGCAACCAAGCCATTTTTTCCTGATACTTTACATCGTGCTTGCCACCTTCTTTGTAACCCCAGTGTGACGCGACACCATATTCCGAATGCTCATGCATTTCAAAAGTTCGGATCTGCACTTCGAGTGTTTTATTATTGGGGCCTATAACGGCAGTGTGCAATGACCGGTAATTATTTTCCTTGGGCGTTGCAATATAGTCATCGAATTCGCTACGTATAGGCCGCCATTTGTTATGCACAATCCCCAACACGGCGTAACAGTCCGCAACGCTACTTACCAACACCCGGGTAGCACGGACGTCAAAAAGCTCATTAAAACTAACGTTTTTCGCTTTCATTTTACGCCAAATACTGTAGATATGTTTTGGTCGACCGGTTACATCCGCTTGAATACACGCTCGATCAAGCTCGTTTTTCAATTCAATAATAATTTCCGCGATAAATTGCTCGCGATCGATTCGCCTCTCATCCAGCATACTGGCAATATGCTTATACGTCTCAGGTTCTAAATAGCGAAAACTAAGGTCTTCAAGCTCCCATTTAATTTGCCAAATACCAAGCCTGCTCGCCAACGGAGCAAAAATGTCTTTAGTCTCTGTTGCGATTTGTTTCTTTACATCATCGGCAACTAATTTCAATTTACGCATGGTGTAAAGACGCTCCGCGATTTTAATCAGAACAACGCGAATATCTTCGGCCAATGCCAACAACAGCTTTCTAACTCGCTCTACACTTTTGGTATCGGGTTTATCCTCGGCACTATGCACCTGGTGCGTATCGACAATACGCATTTTGTTAATGCCATTAATAAGGTGAGAGACGTCTTCCCCGAATTCCGCCGTGATATCCTCGCTAGACACATCACAGGATATCACCAGGTGATGCAACATTGTGGCGATCAGGGTATTGGTATCTACATGTAAACTCGCCAAAATCTCAGCAATCAGCAAGGAACGGGTTAACTCGGTATCACCCAGCATATCCTGCTGATGACTTATAAGACCGTCCATCTTGGCGTAGGCCTGGTGTAACAACGCTATTTCCGCTGCTGAACGATTAGCACCAATATGGGCTACCCAAGTATCAAAGTTGAAATTTTCGGCAGGAAAATGCGGTGTTTGATTGTTACTGATAGTAACCATAAACTAATCAACCCTGATTTCTTTCAAGCTATCCATCATATACCGTAAAAAACATACCGCAAAAATGGATGTAAAAATGAATACAATTATAATTCAACCGTGTCTCCGGAAAGATAACATCTGTCCAGAACCGTTTACTCCCTCCCGCCTAACGACGTTACTTAATGTGCTATTAGTGCTAATCAGAGGGAAATTCAGTTTATTTCGACTCCTTTTATCGGTAAATATTAGCGAAAATTTGGCAAAGATTAAAATTTAGCACAATTTTATATCCTGTCATTAGTCTATTGTTGCGCGAATATTGCGCTAACGTGGTTCAAACGCAGAGTGATGATCAGGGGATTATCGTAACAAAGAGGTGAGTTAAGCGCTGTTTCACGCCATTTTTAAGGATTATGCGGCCTACGGTCATTCATCAAGCCAGCCCCACTACACGCTTGTCATGCGCTCAAAAAAATCGTATCGCATTTAGCATTAATTATATTTTTAGTAGAAAGTTATATTTTTAGTGGAAAGTTATATTTTTGGTGAAAAGTTATACTTGTGATGGCAACTTATACTTGTGGTAGAGGTGGCATTTTGCAGGCTAAATGGACCAATTTAAAGATTTCACCAACCAGGAGGCAACTTATCGTGTATTATGATATTTTTATGGTTAATAGTGATATATCCGCCTTTACTCAAATCTTTCAGTATGCGGCTAACCATTTCACGGGACGCTCCAACCATACTGGCAAGATCACGTTGAGTTAATTTTTGATCAATAATCAAATCTTCATTAACTGGCTTTGCTAGCTCCAATAAAGTTCGTGCAACACGCCCGTACACGTCCATCAAGGCCAGGCTTTTTACATTCTCGGTTAAACTGCGCAGTCGACCAGATAACCCACGAATGACACGCAAGGCTAACTCACCATTCTTTGCCAAACAGTCCTCAAATGCAGATTTGGAAACCACCACTAACCTGCATTCCTCAATGGTCATTACCGTGGCCGATCTGGGTGCATCATCCAATAGGGCTAATTCACCAAAATACTCACCTTCACCCTGTATATTAATGATGATCTCTTTTCCTTCATCATCACTTAATAATACTTTAACTTTTCCGGACAAAATGACATACATAGAATCGGAAAGATCGCCTTCGGAAATTATGATGGTATTTTTATGATAGGTCCGCGTCGCGGCTAAGTTTGAGATCGCCTGAATATCAGCTTCAGGTAAATCTGAAAATAATGGCACGTTACGTAACAGCTTCTTTTTCTCCATTTTTTGATTCCATCGTGCAGATTAGGCAAAACCTCCCTTATCCAAGCACATAAATAATTGTATTAACAGGGAATTAATTGCATTTTATATAGGCATGGGATGACCAAAGAATACCGGTTTGCTTATTTTCCCTTTCAAATGGGGAAACTATATGTGAATATTTCACAAAGAACCAGTGAATCCGTTCATATACGGACAAAAATATCCCATCTACACTTCACTTCAAGACATATTAAGTTACTGTTCAGTTGAATTGCTCATATTTTGGGCCCGCATAAACAACACTGTCCATGTGCGTTGTGATGCCGCGACCAACTAGGTTTAACTACGAATGTTTCATTTGTTGAGATTAACTAATAATTATGAATAACCAGCAGCGTCCGATATAACAAAGTACCTGCGCGATTTTTAAGAAAATAAAACAAAGCAATCAGCTTAATTACTGCCAACGATCTGATATCAAAGGAGTAAACACAAATGGGCACACTATCTGGATTAGCCATCCCAAATGACATATCGCAACCAGTAGCAAACAATGCGCAGCTTACCTACCCAGCATTTACCTTAGATAATGCTGCGGAACAGTCAATCAAAGAATTCGTATTAGGTATGCACCTATTACAGCACTATATCGAACGTACCAATATCGATATGGATACGATTGCGTCGGACAATCTGCGCTTGTTGCATAACAACCTAAAACATCACACCAATTATAAATATTTGTTAAACCAATCAAGTTTGAACAGCGCCACTAGCCTGAACTGGCACTGGGCCCCCATCATTGGTAACGATGCTATCACTGCGGGACTGTTGTTTATTGGTAAAAATACAAGCATTTATCCTGAACAATATCGAAACAAAACCAACGTATTTAGCAACACCCCACATTCTCCGTTTGCCCCCCATGAGGAAAATGACGGTAGTTACCGTCTGTTTTTATCTATTTCAGGTAATTTGACGATTAAAAATGCAAAGAGAGTCAATAGCTTCCATAAAAGAAGCAGGGATGAAGTGCCCACTACATCAAAACGCAATGATAGCGTTGTTGCTAAACTAAAGAGTGGCGAAACATTTGTCGAAAAAAGAGTTGATAAAAGCGTTAAAAAACAAAGCCACTCCCCTATTAGCTGCCTGAAAACAGGGAAAGAACCTTGCACCCTATTATGTGTCTATCTATCCACGCCATAAGCTAATGGAAAAAACAGGAAACATAGCCGCGATTTACGAATAAGGGCTCTATGTGGGTTGAGGGCTCAATGTGAGCTGAGGACTGTCAGTGAAGTAAAGAACTTAAAAACGAACATAAGTTCTCAATGCGGTAACGAGGGCGCACCAATGGCCCCATCAAAACACCATCAATGTGAATCCGCTGGATTCTCACTATACACAATACTCTGATTACGACCTGCATTTTTAGCTTCATACAGCGCCTCATCTGCTATCGCAATTAATTCTGACGGTGAAGATGTTTCAACGGCAACCTTGCAGGCTATGCCCATGCTAATGGTAATAATACCGCACAATGGGGAGTACCCATGCGGAATTTCCAGAGATTCAACCGCATATCGTAGCGATTCGGCCATTCTAAGCGCGCCATTGGCGGTCGTATTGGGCAATATAACCGCAAATTCTTCACCACCGTACCTGGCCACTAAGTCCGCCGGTCGCTGTACCGCCTGCTGTAATGCCTGCGCCACTTTATGCAAACTATCATCACCCATTAAGTGACCATAGTTATCGTTATATAATTTAAAGTAATCGATATCAATTAAAATCAAAGAAAGCATTGTGCCTTCCCGCGCGGAACGCAAAAACTCTTTTTGGATAAAGCTGTCGAAACGTCGCCGATTAGCAATGCCAGTTAATCCATCCTGGCAACTCAATTTCTGCAATTCAGCGTTACTTCTTTTTAGTTGTTTTTGTAACTCACCCAAAGCGATGAAGGCCTGATCTCTTTCCAGTTGGGTTAAGTAATTTTTAGTATGTGCCCGAATTCGTGCAATCAATTCAATTTTGTCCGGCAACTTGACCAAGTAATCGCTAGCACCGCTTTCAAAGGCAAAACTTTTATCATTTGGATTTTCTTTCGTGGATAACACGATAATTGGAATATTGCTTGTCGCCTCATTTTGCCGATAGCTACTGACCAAGGTATAGCCGTCAATCTCAGGCATAATCAGGTCTTGCAGAATAATCGTCGGTTTAAGCTTAGTCGCCGTTTGAACCGCTTTGGCAGGATCTGAACAATAATGGAATTTAATGTCGATTTCCGACTGCAGCATACGTCGTATCCCCTCTGCAACCATAACTTGATCGTCTACCAACAAAACGACCGGCGTACCAAGTCGCTCTGGCACATCGTCGCTCACAACCTCTTCGGAAAAATTTCCCAAGCCCATGCTACTGCCCCCCGATAGATTAGTTCGTCCAACCCTTAGCCCGATCAACTCTTAGTCCGTACTCATTTTCCACAGCGCCACGCTACTGGAGTCTGTTGACCATTTAGGTTCATCACTGTCGCCCCTTGTCGAGCGAAAAAAGCGGCTCCGGCAGTGAGAAAACGCAATAATCAACAACCCCTAGGTGTTTGTTATTTTTGTACCACCAAAGTGCAGCCAGCTACCGTATAAAACACCGACATCGATATCAACTCTGTCCTTTAAAATCAACTCTGTCTTTTAAAATCAACTCTATTCTTCAAACGCCATATTGCCAGCCCTCGAACAGCTCGCCTTTAACGCATCAGCGATTCGATGAATGGGAAGAACGTCAATAACAGCACCTAATTCCAATGCCGCTTTAGGCATACCATACACCGTTGACGTACTCTCATCCTGCGCAATGGTGTAGGCTCCCTTGCTGCGCAGTTTCTGCATACCTAGTGCGCCATCGCTCCCCATCCCTGATAGCAGTACCGCGGTGACCGAATGCTTCCAATGCTGAGCCAAACTTTCATAAAACACATCCACTGACGGCCGGTAAGGCGTTCCAGAAGGTTCGGCACAATATTCGAGTGTTCCTGCCGGTGACATTACCAAATGCATGTTAGTTGCTGATAATAAAACTTTTCCGGGCGTGGGCATAGCCCCTGCTACGGTTAATTCAACCGGTAAGGCACTTTTCAGATTTAGCCATTGCGCCAGGCCGGGGGCAAACTCAGCATCCACATGCTGGATAATCAAAATCGGCGACCGAAAATCCTGAGGTAAATTAGATAGTAAACGCCCAAGCGCATCCGGTCCACCAGAAGAACAACCGATTGCAATAATATTTTTCTCAGGCCGTTTGTTCATCGGATTTAAGCACACATCAACCGCACCTACCCCTGCCACTTCTGGTTCTTTAGTGAGCACTTCAATGACACTGATCTTACGAAGTAAATTTTTTTCCGCCTGATGATAATTTATACTATTTACTATCGGGGTATTAACTGCATCCAAAGCGCCCGCGGCCAGTGCACCAAACACTATGTGAGATTGTTCTTCTATCGAGGCAGTCACAATCAAGATCGGACAGGGTGAAAACATCATTATATGATGAATGACAGCAACCCCCTCGGTATCTCGAATAAGTGGGTCAATCAACAGTAAGTCTGGCAAGTCGTTAAGACACCGGCGTTTCGCATCATTGCCGCTATCAGTACTCCAGGCAACTTCATGACAAAGACTGCCTGAAATAATCGTATTAAGCTGCTGTCTAACAGCCTTTTTGTTATTTAAAACGGCAATTCTCACGCATATGCCTCGCCAATCAAATCCTCAACCGCCTCAAACAAGGTTTCATCGTGAAAACTACCTTTTGTCAAATAATAATCAGCGCCTGCGTTCAACCCCCGCTGCCGATCATCCTGACGGTCTTTATACGAGACGATCATGATGGGTAGTGATTTGAGATGCGCATCCCGCTTGATCGAAACTACCAGCTCTATACCGTCCATTCGCGGCATATCAATATCCGTAATAACCAATTGATATTTTGTTCGCCGTACTGCATTCCAACCATCCATTCCATCAACCGCTACATCCACCCGGTATCCGTATGATTCCAATAACTGCCGTTCCACTTCCCTCACCGTCAATGAATCATCAACAACCAGTATCCGTTTACGTACTTTTGGACTCAATACATCGCGATACGGGGGCGGCGCCCCTAATTGGTTGTTATTTGCCATAGCGGCTATTGAGCGCACCAAATCATCAACGTCAATAACCAGTACCGGCGAGCCATCTTCGGTTAATGCAGCTGCACTGATATCCTGCACTTTACCCAGGCGTGTGTCCAATGCTTGTACTGACAACTCCCGTCGTCCGATTAACTGATCCACTACCACACCGTAGCGGTTGAGGTGATCACTAATAATCACCACGCTCAATTCATCCGTGGTGGCCGAAAACCCATCCAGCTCAAATACCTGTGCCGCCGAGACCAGTCCTACGTTACCTTTTTCTGAGGCAATATACTGACGCCCTTCGATTACCTTAACATCTTTCGGCGACACTTTAATGATCCGGTCAACTCGTGACAGCGGAAAAGCATAGGCCTCCCCGGAAACAATTACAGACAGCGTTGTAATCACAGACAAGGTTAATGGCAACTGCAAGGTAAATTTAAGTCCGTGGCCAGAGTTGTTGGTTAACCAGACCTTGCCGTGCATCTCCTGCACCAGGCTTCTGACGATATCCAAGCCAACACCTCGACCTGAATACTCAGTCACATGGGTCTTGGTGGTAAAATCAGGCAGAAATAAGAAATCCAGCAACTCTGATTCCGTTAAATTTTCCACCATCTCCCGGGTAACCAGTTCTCGTGCGATCACTTTTTCGCGCAACATATCCATACTAGCGCCAACGCCATCATCTTCAATAAGAATACTCAGCATACCACCACCATGACTGGCGGAAAGTACGATTTTCCCCTCAACAGCTTTATTACTAGCACGCCTAACATCCGGCAGTTCAATCCCATGATCAACCGCATTTCGCACCAAATGGGTTATTGGCGCTTTTATTTTCTCCAAAACATCACGGTCAACGGGAGTATCTGCCCCGTTAATCACCAGTTGAACACTTTTATTTAATGACCTTGCCATATCCCGGACCATGCGCTGCAAACCCTGCGTCGCATCAGCAAAAGGCCTCATACGACTGCCCACCACCTCGTTATACATTTTGACGGAAAGGTTGGAATTGCGTCGATCGTAATCGTCCAATTCAGTCAGGCGTTCTGACAGAATACTACGACAATCCGTCAATTTTTTTTCAGCTTCTGCAAATTGAAAACGTGAACGCTCTGACATGGCGTCAGCATCAAGGGACTCTTTCAATGACTCAAATACGCGAGTTAGTTCTGTTTGACGACGCTTTAATAACAACATGGAGTCAGTAAACGGGCGCAGCCAGGTGGACTCCACCAGAATTTCACTCGACAACCCCATAATACGCGTTAACGTATCGGCATTAATACGGATGACACGCTCTTCCACGACATCCGCAAACTGCCTAATAGGCAAACTATCCTGCGTATCAAAGTCCATGCCCGCACCATACTGAGATACTCCATCACCGAGACCGTCTGCCCCTGGCTCGCGTAACGGATGGTAGTCGCCCTGCTCACTGTTAAAACCATGCTCCAGCAACACAGCACAGAGCTGCCCCTCCAGACTGGCAATACTATCCTCCTGCGTGTCACGCCACACCTTGCTTTCGACTTCGGATAATTGGGAAACATTACCGATATAGTCAATTGCCTTTAGCAGTAAATCAACGTGTGCGCTGTTTAACGTAATAGTATTGCGTTGCGCAGCAACAAAACAGTCTTCCAGTAGATGAGCAAAACGAACAATAGCCTCCAACCCGGCGATGCGTGCCGCCCCCTTTAAAGAATGGGAAGCCCGCATTAACACCTCGAGCCGGGTTTCGGTATTAGCATCATTCTCAAGATCCAGTAAGCCTTGGGATAAAACGGCGACCTGATTTTCCGCTTCCATACGAAACAAATCATGCATGGACAACATGCTGACATCATTATTAAACCCATCCTTGTTACTCACCCAGGTGATCCTCAGCCGCTGAATATAAATGCTCAGCGTCAAGACACGCAATTGTTCGACTATTAATCTTTAACATACCAACAACTAGCATTGCTTTTTCAGCGGCAACGGATGCTGCCGCAGGCAATAAATCCTTTGCAGCATAATGCAGTATGCCGCCAATTTCGTTTACCGGAAACACAAAATCCCGACCCTTAATCGAGATGACAACAAAGCGCTCATAGATACTGCTATTTCTTACCACTTCCGCTGATTCTATGTCCACCCCCAGCAGGTACGACAACGAAAAACACAAACGAATCACCCCACTAACATTTACCACGCCCAAAATAAAATTACCGCTGTGATGTGGTATGTGGTGTACGCTACGGATCTGGGATACCTCCACAAAATATTCCGTGGACAAGGAGTACCAGTCATTATGCAAACGAAAGGTGATAACAGATTCAGTTGGCGAACTAGCTTCATCCGTTGTAACAGCCACTTCGCTCGTCCATTGCCTGACGTAATCCAACGGAACGTGTCGATCGAGCATTGAACGACCGGCTTTCCAGTAAACGCTGCAGTTGCGGCAATGTATAACCTCAGCAAGTTTATCGCATTTGGGGATTTCTCTTCCCCAAATGCCTTTCCGGTTCCAACAATCATCAATGTCGGTTTTATTCGAAATACTCATTACTGATGCACCTTAACGGATGTACCTTGATTGATATACTTTAATTGGAATCCTTTAACGGATATGCCTTAACATCCCAAAGGCGGTGATAAACAATGAGTGATCGAAACACATCAATCCAAACAATGCCAACATTAAGCTGTCTTAGGTCGATTATTGCGGCCTGCCACACGATCGGCGCGGCGTTGATAAGACTGCGCTGCCTCCGTATCACCACGCTTTGCAGCTAATACACTACACAACTGCAAAGCCTGCTCGTGGTTGGGATCGAGGTAAATAGCTTTTCGTAATAACCCCTCCGCCGCCGCACCATGATCGAGCGAGTTTTTAATCAACCCCATCACATAGTAGGCATGCGATGAATTTGGTGATTGCTGAAGAAATGCTTCACAGTGCAGCAACGCCTGTTCAAGCTCTCCCTCATTAACAAGGCGCTCTGCGGTTCGCAATGACAGCTTATTGGTTTTTCTTGCTTTGGCCGAATGGCTTTGTTTATTCTTACTTTGATAATCCTTGCTTTGATAATGCTGGGATTGATTTGTTGATCGGTTTGTTGTTTTTTCAGAGTGTTCCAGTATTATCTTTTCAAACGCTGCTTTATCTGAATCACCAGTTGGCAGTTTCGCTAGTTGCTCAAATACTTCCTGCCATTGATCCGGCACATTCGGCGGAATAACACTAGGTTTACTATCGGAATGCTTTAACGTCATCGCAGTTTTGTTAATAGCATCACGACTGGCAGCATCGCGCTTTTTAAACCCAAACGAACGGGGCGAATACAATCGCTCAAACATATTCCGCGGCGCAAGCGATGTTTCTGCATGCCCAAGAAACAACACCCCATTATCACTTAGTGAGCGGTGTAACTTGTCTATCGCGGCATGCTGCGTCTCGCGATCAAAATAAATCAACAAGTTCCGGCAAAATATAATATCGTAATAACACGTTTTAGGGCTCAATGGGCCAACGAGGATATTTCCCTGCTTGAAATCCACGCGATTTCGCACATCTGCTTTTAATCGATAATCAGCGCCTTCTTTCTCAAAGTATTTCTCCCGCAGAGTATCATCAACACCGCGAAATGAGTTTTTACAATAAATTGCACGCCTTGCCTTAACTAGCGCCCGTTTGCTAATATCCATGGCATCGATTTCAACATTATGCAGGGATATACCGGCACTCAACAATGTAATTACAATTGAGTACGCTTCCTCACCGGAGGCACACGGTACACTTAATATTCGAATGACTTCGTTTTTTAACAATTTCGTCTGCAGCGAATCTAAAAAGTAATCACGAACCGCATCGAAAGGTGTACTATTACGAAAAAACCAGGTTTCCGGTACCACAATCTCTTCAATAAATTCGCTCGCTTCCTGTGCATTTTCTAGCAGTAATTGGTAATAATCGTCGATACTGGACAATTTGAGACTGTTCAGTCGATGTTTTACTGCTCGTTCAATGCTCGAATCACCAATTGACGACGCATTCAGCCCGATAGATTGGCGCAGCAGTTTTTTTATATTAATGAGTGACATTGGATGCAGTCTGGGTTGATTCTGCCGTTGACGAATTAAATATCGTTTTCTGCATATCCTGGGAAATTAAATCGGTAATAATAATACGACGCACCGCGCCATCATCACTGGCAACCACCTCACCTAACTTGCCATAAACTTCATCATATAATCCGGTATTTACAAAATCCTTTTCTTCGAGGTACATCACCTCGGTAACCTTTTCTGCTAGCAAACCCAAGGTACGCCGCTCACTGCCCCCTGCCTGCAATACAATGAGTATGATTCGTGTACTTAACCGGACATCCGGTTTATGCCCTTCAAGCAACCGGGTTACATCAACAATAGGGATGGGCACCCCCTGGTAATTCAGTAACCCCACCAAATAATCTGGAGACTCCGGCACACGGCGCAACATCACCACCGGAATTACCGTAACAACCTCTTTAGCCGGTAAAACGTAGCGCTTGCTACCCGCATTAAATGGGAGATATAACATGTTATCATTTCAACCTATTTATACTAAAAAAGCTGACGGCATCAATAACCTACCCTGTAATAGTTTAACGTAAAGCAACCGCACAGCGTACTCATCTTTTACTGCATGATTTACCGCATAATTTACTGCAAAATCGCTTTACTTACCCTAAACTTGCTCACGCCGGCCTGTAACGCGTGGGCGGCACCGTTAAGATCATCAATTGCCGAGTTTGACTGCTTGATGGACACCACGGCCTGGTGGGCTGAATCATTCAATTGCAGCATGGCCTGCTTAATCTGCTGCGCTCCCTGTGACTGAAAGTGCATCCCCTGCTGCACATTTTCAAATCGAGGAGTTAAGGTTTGAACCTCTTCTATGATTTGCGCCAGTTGTGCGGCCACCTGGTTAACATCCTCAACGCTCCTTCGTATCTGGTCTGAAAATTTTTCCATACTAATGACACCAGAAGAAACCGCCGACTGCATTTCCTTAACCATTTGCTCAATATCCAGTGTGGCCACCGCTGTCTGGTCCGCCAACCGGCGAATTTCAGTGGCGACAACAGCGAAACCAAGCCCGTATTCCCCGGCTTTCTCTGCTTCAATGGCTGCGTTCAATGATAACAAATTGGTCTGATCAGCCACCTTGGTGATGGTTGTCACTACACTGTTTATATTAAGTGCTTTTTCATTTAAAACCTCAAACTTAGACGCAATCGACCCTGCCGCTTCCACAATTTGCTCCATATTGTGTTCCATACGTTCTAATTCGCCATGCCCCTCCGAGGCAGACTGTCGAGTACGATCGGCGACATTGGCGACCTCGTCAATATTATTAACCAATTCCGTGGAGGTTGCAGAGATTTGCGTTGCGGTAGCAGCAATTTCATTGGTGGTTTTCGCCTGCCCGGCAATCATGTTTTCCTGCTGTTTCGCCGTAGCAGCAATTTCGGTGGCAGACGAGGTAACCTGAATGCCGGAGCGCTGCACCTGGGAGACCAGTGCGTTAAGATTCGCGACCATGAGCTGCACCCCCTTGGCCAGTTTCCCAATCGCATCATTGCCCACAATATCAACGCTTCCCGTTAAATCGCCTTCGGCTGCTCGCGTCACCACCTCCAGCATTTTATCGACTTTTCGGGCAAGCGACTCAACCGTTTCCCGCTTTTCTTCGATCGACATATAAATATAATCGATCATTTCCTGAAGGCCCTTTGCTAATTCGCCCATCGAGCCTGCGCTCGATATCGCGATGCGCGAAGAAAAGTCACCTTCAGCCACCTTATTTACCACCCCCAACAAATGATCCACCTGCTGGCTTAACTCTCTCGCCGCACCGTACTCTCGTTCTGTAATTGCATTCACATTATCCGACATATTGTTAAACGATAACGCAAGCTGGCCAATTTCATCATTGGCAGACACCATTGCACGTACATCGTTATCGCCCTGGGCACGCTTATCCACCACAGCAATGAGACTTGTTAATGGGTTAATGACCCATTTTTTCAGCAACAAATTAATCAGAATAAGACCTGAAAGAAACAGGGCCAGATTAAACGCAATGGTCCCCCACAATACGTTGTTAACTGAGCGATCAACCGAGGCCAGCGAATAACTCACCCGAACCGCGCCATTAATACTGCCGCTGGGCACATTATGACATTGCAGACAATTAACGCCACGCGTGTTTTCAGTGGCTTTGAATGGACTCAACACAGTCAGCTGGCGCTGACCGGCATGTTCCTCAACCAACACAATCTGTTCACCCTGCAATGCCTGACGATCCAACTCATCAAGCGGTTCCTCTTCGGGATACCCTGGACCAAATTGATTTCGAACCGGCGCACCCCGTATAATCCTCGCGTCAATCACTTCCTTTCGCGCCAACATTTTGTTTCTCAATATACTGCGTTGCTCCATGGTGCCCGTTAGCATCATGGTATTAAGGCTATCGAAATACAAAGTGGTAATCTCTTTAACTTGGTTTTCTGCCGCCTCCATCAGGCGCTCGCTTTCCTGTTTAACAGCAAATGAGGTTACCAACAGCAACACCAGCAAGAATGTAAGACCGACGGTAATATTAACTTTGGTGCGAAGCGCCAGATGTTGTAGAAATGAAAGCCGAAAAACAAGTGCCACTCACTATTCTCCTAAAAGTACCTGTCCAGTTAAAAAAATAACTCGGGTGATCACTAACACCTTATCCCCCTCCCGCATGTGTCGTATTGTAACCTATCAATTATAATAGTTTTGCTTTTGTTCAGCAGATACCGGTGCCAAAGAAACTCCAGGCGCAAGCGAACAGCGACGGCCTATGCACTACATCCGGCATTTCCCAATACACTGCACCCCATGATAACGGTCTTGGACGGGTTCTAAATCGAAATGGTAGGCTTTTTGTCTACAAGGAAGCTGTGTTTCACGTATCAACGTGTCACAACACATTTATTATATTCATTAATTACCAGCCCTAGATTACCAACCCCAGATTGCCAGCCCTAGATTGCCAGCCCTAAACTACCAACCCCGGATCCCCCCGCCAATATATGCTGCTGTTATCAACCCAGGCTTTATTTACTGCATATATTCCGTAAAAATGCCTTATTAAAGATGCTAAGTCAACGTATTAATAGAGTTTATCTGTAAATACAACATATAACCAGACCACCTGCTGACACCCCTATTAATTCGATTAAATATTGACTGGCATTTTTATTGCTTAACACAAACCTAATGAAGGAGCGAAATCACTCATCCATTCCATACCCGAATACGTGAGCACCTGAATAGGTGCCTTTTACAAAAATGAACACAGCCTGCCCCGCCATTGACTAATTTTTATCATAAACGGCTATCCCGAAACGTTCTGTGCAAAGGTTTAGTCATCTCCTCTGTGATCGTGAGCATGGTAATCACATTGCATTATTTAAATATATTTCAGCGTAATGAATGGATTGCCTACGACTGGATGATAAAACAAAAAAGCGCAAAAACTCAAATTCCGCCCAATATCGCCATTGTATTAATAGATGATGCTTCGTTGCAATACATGGACCCACTGGTGGGACGGTGGCCCTGGCCACGCGCCATATTTGCAGACGTGATTGACTATATATCCAAAGGATCCCCCAAGGCAGTACTATTCGATCTACTCTTTGTTGAACAACAATCAAGCACAAACGCAACAGCAAAAGATGAGAACAGTGATAGGCAGTTATCGGCGTCAACACAAACGGCCCAACATATTTACCATGCCATGCAATTTATTGTGGACAATGAAGATGAGGTCAATAAAAGTGATTTAAACACGGCGTTACCGCAGGCATTTCCATCGCGGTTTGCATTACCACAATCCATCGAAACACCTCAAACAACCAATAGCACAAACTCATCTCACGACAATACACACACAAAATTAAATAATTTTCTCATCCCATACGACGGCCTGCACCAAGCAGCCAAAGGCATTGGAGTTGTATCCATTGATGAAGATGAAGATGGTGTGCTGCGCCGCACCGCATTAACTCATTTTTACCAAGGATTCTACTACCCCGCCTTATCCCTTGCCGCTTTAGTAGACAATAATCCGCTCTTACCCAATGCCTCAACAATATATCTGAAGAACCATCAACTTTTCGCCCACGATACCCCCATCCCCACTGATAGCAACGGCTACTTTTACATAAACATGCATGAACGGTTTGACACCTATTCAATGAGTGGCCTGTTAGCATCCATTGCATTACTCCACCAAGGGGAGGTGGAAAATCTGCTCATAGAACCGGATGAATTTAAAGGCAAGTATGTTTTTATCGGTGCCAGCGCGATTGGCCTACATGATTTAAAAATGACACCACTCTCTAAAAACCAACCCGGTGTAATGATTCACGCCTCAACCCTGGCAAATGTATTGCAAAATAACTTCCTGCACCCCCCACATTCAGTGACAACCCTGATATCGATCATCCTGGTTTCGCTATTCACCACTATCGGTATACTCAATAGCCGTTCTAACCGTATTAAAATACTACTTCCGTTATTGGGCATTACCAGTTTTTGGGTTTGGATCAACTGGCAGTTTAATAACAATCAAATCGTTCATATCATCCCTCCTCTGGTTAGCATCGCCTTATCCTGGACAGCAACGTACATTTATTTGCATTTCACCGAAGAAAAAGAAAAAAACAAAATTCGTAAAATGTTCTCCCAATACGTATCACCTGCGGCGTTAACCGTCATGGTCGATCAGTATAAAGATTATTCCTCTGCACACAGGGGAACAAAAGAGGAAGTCAGCATACTTTTTTCAGACATTCGCGGATTCACCACAATCTCCGAAAATATAGCACCAGAAGTTGTTGTTGAAATACTCAATTATTACTTTACCAACATGACCAATGCCGTACACGCTTATCACGGTACTATCGACAAATTCATTGGCGACGCCATTATGGCTGTTTGGGGTGCCCCCATTAAAACCAACAACCATGCCACTCTTGCCTTACAAGCAGCGTTAGACATGATCACGCAACTGGAAACCATCAACCAATGGCTAGCAGTACGGCAATATAATCCCATCGACATAGGCATTGGTATTAACAGCGGCGAGGTGATACTCGGAAGTATTGGCTCGGAACAAAAAGCGGATTACACCGTAATTGGCGATAATGTAAACCTGGCCTCACGCCTCGAAGGTGCGACGAAGGTGTACGGCTGCAAAATCATCATTTCAGAATACACCTATGCCCAAGTGGAAGACATCCCATGCATGGTTGTCGACCTAGTGCGCGTTAAAGGTCGACACAACCCTATAAAACTATATACCCCGGTAATAACGACAACGGCATCAGCTAAAACCGCCTCAGAAATCGCATTACATTCACAACAGGCATTTGACACCTACCTGAACCGTCGCTGGGAAGAGGCACTACAACAATACGCAGAGCTACCCAATCGCACCTTAGCCGAACTTTATGCACAGCGTTGCCAAGAATATTTACGTCACCCCCCTCCGGCTGACTGGGACGGCGTTTATTCAATCGCATCCAAATAAGCAGGCATACTGGTTACAGCAGCGTCGCAATTCGACTGAACGCTCACGCCTCACCATCATAACCAACTGATACTAAATATTATTTCAACGACAATGTGGCCGCAACAAAATACTCGCATTTGGACTACAGATTCATGCCCTGACGCCGATATGATCTATGGGACCATTGGTTATGAAATCATTGACGATGGAATCATTGGCTGATTACAACGCTTCACCCAAATCAACTCGCGCACAGCCAAACTCGCTAACTCAGTAATACTGAATTTGCATTACTACCATAGAGGTCATTATGAAAAATTCCGCATTTTTCATTACATCCGTCGTCGCATTGTTCTTGACGACAATGCTCCTAATCAATACGGCCTGGGCAGACAATACCCTCTATGTACAAAGCGCCAAAGCAAAGCTATTGGAATCACCATCATTTAAATCCAAATTACTCCACAATATTAAAAAAGGCACAAAGTTACAGATTGTCGAAACCGCAGAGCGATGGGTCAAGGTCAAACACAATGATCAATTAGGATGGATATCAAAATTATTACTATCGCCCACACCTCCCATACAAAAAGATTCAGTTTTATATCATCAAAAAAATAACGTTAACCAAAAAGCCAGGCGACGGGCGTCAAGCACCGCGACAGCGGCTGCCACCCGTGGTTTTCGCAGTGAACAGCATTCTCGCAGTAGCGATTTGGAACATGGTGACTACAACGCTCTTGAAAAAGTAGAGGCTATAAAAATAGAAGAAACAGAAATACGGGATTTTCATCAAAAAGGCATGAATAAATAACCTTAACACGGCCAGGGAAAGCCAAATGCAGCAACCACAACTAACAACCATACTTCACGCGTTCATTCTCGCTATTACCGTAATACCCACTTTATCCCTTGCCAACAACTTCCATACCCGACTACATCAAACTACCGGCAATGCCTTTTATACAACAGACATTGTTGCGGAAATTCAATTCGGCAAAAAGGTCGCCGCCAAAGTCCTTGGGCGAGAAACACTTTATGAAAACGAACAGCTTACCCGCTACATTAACCTTATTGGTAAAACCCTGGCCCTGCATTCCAAACGTAATGAACTTGAATTTCACTTTGCAGTATTGGACAAGCCAATACCCAACGCCTATTCAACACCGGGTGGTTACATATTTATCACCAAAGGTGCGATCGACGCAGCCAACAATGAAGCAGAGTTAGCCGCAGTTTTAGCGCATGAAATTGCACACATTACAGAACGACACATTGTCAGACAACTACGAATCCTGGGTTCCGAAAAAGCGCACATCGCCGGACTTGTACGTTTTCTCGGCGCTTCTGGTAACACAGCGCAAGTTGCCCTGACCCAATCCGTCGACAAAGCAGTATCATTACTATTTGAGACTGGCTATAACGTTGAGGATGAACTTGACGCGGATGCGGTCGCCATGATTCTGTTAGCTGAAACAGGGTACGACCCACTGTCTTTAAAACACTATCTTCACCGACTCGCGCAGCAGACAAAAGACACCGACCAGCAGCATCAAACACATCCATCCAATACACAACGCTTTACGCAGCTAAATAACATAATTAAAACGGAAAGACTTCACACGCTCGGTTACCCTCAACTTAGAGAACGTTTTATTAAGAACACCACAACATTGAAACGCTAATGGAACAAGCATGATAAAATTCTACGTTTTACTAAAAATATTAATCCCTAAATGGCGTCATCATCTCTTATTGGCCGCTTATTCAGGCTTGCTGAGTATACTATGCTACACCACAGCCATTGCTGATCAAAACCATTATAACAACCTACTAATCGGTGATCGCGCTGCCGGGCTTGGTGGAGCCTACACTGCGATTGCAGATGACCCTTCCGGATTATATTATAATCCAGCGGGCATCGTACACGCTCTTGGGAGCAATATCTCGGGTAGCATGAATGCGCTTCATATGACAACGACCACGTATAAAAATGCATTAGGCAACAACACAAACTGGAAACGGGAATCGAGCACCCTATTACCCAGTTTTTTTGGCGTATTCCAGCCTTTGGGTGCTGGAAAAATCGGGTTCTCCTACGCCGTGCTTGATTCAATGCAGGAAGACCAGGACCAAACTTTCACCAATATTGCTGGCGCAAAAAAAACCATTGACTCTTACACTATTAATTTCAACATCCAGGATATCGTCTACAACTTTGGGCCTTCTTATGCCTTCGAATACTCCGAACGATTGAGTTTTGGCATAACACTCTATGGGCATTCCCGTAAAAAAGAACAAATTATTCACGAGTTGATCGCCATCAACGCTGCTGATGGTGGTGATTTCGAGCAGGGTAGTCAATACCTGTCCATCGAGGAAACCGGGGTTCGACCAATACTAGGCGTTATGTGGTCACCCCGCGACAAATTCTCCTTGGGCGCCTCACTAAGCCGGACCTATATCCTGTCCTCGGATATTAACAAGCAGGAAACCTTCAAAGCCCAAGGACAATCCTCAATAGCATTAGCGCAAGTCCCATCGGATGAGAAAAGACAGCTCCCGCTAACCTTTACCCTGGGTGCCGCTTATTTTTACGACGCATCACTTTTACTATCCACAGACATCACGTTCTATGATAAAACTAACGATAACGTAACCGGTTACAGAGAGCGCGTATTTAATATTGCCCTTGGTGCTGAGTACTATATAGATTCAGAGCTGGCACTCAGGGCAGGCTTCTATACCAATAATGCAAATACCCCGACACTAAAATCAACCGGTGCAAACACCAGCCAACCAGAACATGTGGATTTGGCTGGCATGTCTTTCAGCACCAGCCACTTCACTCGAAATTCCGTGCTAACACTTGGTGCAATTTATAGCTGGGGGGATGGCGAAGCGCAATTGTTTGCGCCGGACACTAGTGACGGGAGTTACAACATACAGGAAGTCAAAATGAACAGTCTCACCCTATTTCTTTCGGGCACTTATTCATATTAAACATAAGGCATCAGCAATTCACCAGAACTTAGCGCTTAACAAGAGCCTCAAACTTAACAAGAAACAATGGCGATCAAACGCGTTTACTCCGATGACGAATGACTATTCAGCAAAGCCCGCAACTCCGGAAGACAGGAACCACAGTTAGTACCAGCCTGTAAGGTTTTTCCGATAGCCTCTACGGTCGTTAAAGCCTGCTTATCGATGGCATCCATAATCAAATTTTCACCCACCCCGAAACATGCACAAACAATTTTGCCCATATCACTTTGTTCTTTCGGTGGCTTCCCTGATATTATCGTTACCCGTTCTGCATCAGACACTACGTCGTTTTGAAACAGCTTAGCCAGCCACTGCCGTGATGGCAGCTCGTCTTTAGTTGATATAAAAATACAACTTTCTATACGATTACCGATAAAACGTACCCCTCGATAGCGGCTGGTACCATCAAAAAACTCCACCCAATTAACGTCTGTAGCAGACTGGCACAACAGTTTTCGTGCCCAAACGGCCCAATTATCAGGATGAACCTGCCCGGCGATTTCGTAACGGAAAAACTGATCACCAGCCACTCGTACCCAATAATTTGAATCTTTTACCGAAAGATCCCGGCGTGACAGAACAAAACCCTGCCACTTATATTCATAAGGACGCACTCGTACAGGAGTATGCTTAAATTCCGGCTGTCCGGACAACGGATCTAACGCTGGATTCACCAACGTACCAACGCGTGCATTACTGGCAAATTGCCCATTCCAATGCATGGGGATAAATACCTGCCCCGGCTGCTGCTCACCCGATACCTGCACACGCACCGTAATTTCGCCCCAACGACTATATACTGATGCCAGTCCACCGTTGATAAGCTGATAACGTACCGCATCATTAGCGTGTATTGCCAAGTATGGCTCGGGAGAATGGTCACCAAGCCGAGCCGCTTTGCCGGTTCGCGTCATAGTATGCCATTGGTCCCTGACGCGACCGGTGTTCAGAATTAAGGGGAAATTACCGTCCGGGGAATTTGCCGGCATTTTTGGCTCAATCGGTATAAACTGAGCTTTACCTGAGGGGGTAAAAAACTGGCCGTTGGAAAACATCCGAGATGTTCCTGAATAGGATACGGCACCTTTCGATGAAGTCTCATGACGCAAATTCACGGGCCATTGTATCGGCTGCAAATCGGCATAATCTTCCCCGGACAAAGTGCTTAATGCCGAAATACTAAAATCCCTTACCGTACTTACCGTACTTACCGTACTTACCGTACTTACCGTACTTACCGTACTTACCGTACTTACCGTAGCATTCGTTCCTTCATTCACGGCTTCAATACTGTTATCTACACCTGAAAGCGCTGCATGTTCCACAAAGATGTCATGAGCACTGCTATAATTAAAACCTTGGTGATATCCCATTGCTTTTGCAACATCACAAATAATACGCCAATCGGGCTTAGCCTCACCAGGTGTCGGTAAAAATACTCGTTGCCGAGACAGTCGCCTTTCCGAATTGGTCACAGTACCGTCTTTTTCACCCCATGTCAGCGCTGGAAGCAATACATCTGCCCATGCTGTCGTATCAGTATTGCGCATACAATCAGAAACCACCACCAATTCACAATCACGCAACGCGTTACGCACATGATCCGCATCGGGTAAACTTACCACTGGATTCGTTCCCATTATCCAGATTGCTTTGATTGCTCCGGAACCAACCGCATCAAACAGATCGACTGCGTTAAGGCCGGCTTTATCGGCAATCAAAGGTGATTGCCAAAACGTTTTCACCATTGCACGGTGCTGCGGATTGTCTAAGGCCAGATGCGCGGCCAGTTGATTTGCCAGACCACCGACTTCTCGCCCTCCCATCGCATTGGGCTGCCCGGTCAATGAAAACGGCCCCATGCCCGGACGTCCAATACGACCGGTTAACAGATGACAGTTTATAATAGCATTGATTTTATCAGTGCCGCTGGTGGACTGATTTACCCCTTGTGAAAACACGCTAACCACACGTTCCGTGCGCGCAAACAAGCGATAAAAATTAGCAATATCCAGCTGGGCCAAACCACAGGTTGCAGCAACACTGGCCGTATCTGGCGCGGTTTTCCTTGCTGCATCAATTGCCGCGGTGGCCCCTTGTGTAAAACCACTAACAAATAACGCATTAACTTCATCCACCTCATCGAGGTAGGCCAATAAACCATTAAATAAAACGGCATCCGTACCCGGTACCAACGCTAAATGCAGATCGGCTATATCACATGTGGCTGTCCGTCTTGGGTCAACAACCACGACATAAAGATCCGGGTTGTCTTTTTTAGCCTGAACAATACGTTGAAACAATACCGGATGGCACCAGGCCGCATTAGAACCGATTAACACTATGAGCTTGGCGCGTTCAAGGTCTTCATAACAACAAGGTACAGTATCAGAGCCAAAGGCTCGCTTTTGCGCAGCCACAACTGATGACATGCATAAACGGGAGTTGGTATCGATATTGGCTGAACCAATATAACCTTTCATTAATTTGTTCGCGACGTAGTAGTCTTCGGTAAGCAATTGCCCTGAAACATAGAACGCGACCGCTTCAGGGCCATCGTTGGAAATGACTTTCTGGAACCCCTCGGCCACAGTGCTAATAGCTCGTTCCCAGCTGGCGGGCTTGCCTTTGACTTCGGGGTATAACAAACGGCCGTTTAAATCAACGGTTTGACCCAGTGCAGCGCCTTTGGAGCACAATCGGCCAAAGTTAGAAGGATGATTGGAATCACCACGGATACTGACCAGCCCATCATCATGGCGTGTCGCAATTACACCACATCCGACACCACAATAAGGGCAAGTCGTATTTACAGTCGTTGTCATATATACCTCTAGCGTTTGAGATTTAGGTATTTATAGCACCTTTTTTTTTACCCATAGCGGTGCTACTTCTCCTTACATGGAGCCTGTCATACTGTGTCGTCACGCCTAATTACGGACAATTGTGACGCACCTCTAAACACCTAAATCTCAAACGTTACGTTACGGGTATATTCAAACACCGGATTACATTTTACCGCATATTCTACGACATTAGGATCGGGCCACACCTGACATAAATCAAACAACAATATATGTCGCCATAACACTGAGGCCCGTTATTAGTTACTAGCTTAGTTCTTAGTATCTAGCGACTAAGTATCTAGTAACTAGCGACTACGAACTAGCTATATATGGCAGGCTAGTGGTCCATGCGGGAAGTTCTGTTACTAAGGAGCACAGAGACATAATTTTCCGCATGGACCACTAGGTATATGTCATTGTAAAAACCAAGCCTATTGACTAAGCCTTTGAAAACACTGCCCGCCAACTGTTACGAAGAGTGGTTTTAACACCACGTGCTCTTAATTTTTGCCACTCACTTTTCACGTCACGAACGGCGCGTTCTTTTTGCAAATCATGATATTCAGTCTGAGGCAACACACCTACTTGCGGCATTTGTGCTAACCCTGTCTCGCGGGCATGCTCCTGAAACCCCTGATTTTTCCAGAAAAATGCCCCAGGCATGGTCGTAGGTATGACCAACACGTAAAATAGCGCACGACCAACTAACGACATCATAATAATCGACAACGTCATAAGCCCCCACACAATCAGGGCAACAACACCGTCAAACGCCGATAAAGCCAATACCGATACCACAACGATATTGATCGCTAATAACAGATTACGAGCAACATAGGTTTTACCAAATCGTGTTGTTTGCTCCTGCATCGAGGCAGCGGCCTCACCATCAGAGCGCTTCAGGTAACGCCCATGTGCTGCCAAGCCTATGGCTTCCAACACCAACCCTGCAACAATAAACAATGACATCGCCTGCATCAAACCGGCAAACGCCTGCTGTTGTGCAACAAGCACAATTGCATAAACAACACCAACACTAAGTGCGCCCAAGGTCAGCGTACTACCGTAGAAAGATGTCAGTACCTGCCAATGATTCCAAAATGGCCGTGCCTTAATACGATAAATTTTGTGCATGGCATATATAGCCACAGGACCAAATACTACAGCCCCCCAACCACATACCGTCTTGAGAAACACCGGCGCCCCTGCCCAAAGCCATGACAATAACCCAGGAAAGGAATCAAGCAGGCTATAAACCAGTAATAGATTAAAAAAGACGGCCACCGCCGCGACTTCACGGCTGACAGGTGAATACTTTAAATTATTAAACGCACGGTAAAATCGGTGGGGTTTACCCAAGTGCATAGTTGATAACGCCAATGCAAAGGTTTGCAGCCCCAATAAACCAAACAATAAGCTGGCTCGGGTTGCAGGATGCGCCTCGGCACTAAGCACCTCAAGACCAACCATTGGCCCAAGAAATAACAGCAAAAATGCACCAACAACGCCTTGAGTGACCAGGGTGAAAATAACCAATGGATCTTCCCGAGACCGAAGCTTACTTAAACTCCATTGCATGGGTTGTTTTTTTATCGTCGCCTTGACTTTATATTCACCCTGCCCTTGTTCATCGCGTTGATAACGAACCGGTGTAGTGTCCGTACGTATCATTTCCCGTGGTAGATTTTTCACCTGCTGGAAACGTATATTCGGATTGGTAATGTCTGGCGAAGGAAAACCGGGAAGCTGAATTTTAGCCTGCTCACGATGCTCCGGCGTGGATTCAATAACACCAAAATCCAGAGCGCCCCCCAGGCACGCAGCCGCACAAGCAGGTTTTAAACCCACTTCCAATCGATCCACGCACATATTGCACTTTGATACCTCACCTTTGACGGGATCAAGTTGTGGTGCATTATAAGGGCAGACCCAAGTGCAATAACCACAACCAAAGCAAATATCCGGGTCCTGGAGTACCGCGCCATATTCAGCAAATTTGGTGTAGGCCCTTGTGGGACAACCCTTGAGGCAAACGGGATCATCACAATGATTACAGGCCATGGAAATATTTAAACGGCGATAGGCAGGATAGCTGCCCCCTTCCACGTAACCTACCGAACGAAAACTAATATGTGCAGGCAAATCATTTTTTTCACTGCATGCTGCTTCACAGGCATGACAGCCGATACAATTATCTGCAGTGAAATGAAAACCGTGTTGTTTATAACGATTGGGATTATTACCAACACAGCTATCGCCATTGATATTTAAACTTTGCCCTGCCAACGAATCACTTTCATCAACAAGGTTGATATTCTTTCCCCATTTATTCTGCTGTGGTGTTTCCACATTCGGGATAAATGCGTAGCTTGGTTCGTCATCGCGCACTTCAAACATTAATTGTCCCCTGCCCCGGCTGATAATGCCTCAATTAATAGTAAATTCGTCATTTGTTTAAATTCAATCTCTCAACTAACGTGCTAATTATCTGTCGCTTACCACTTACTTACCTACTACTAATACTTGCCTGCTGCTAATTTTTCCGGCTACTAATGTTGCCTGCTAATAGGTACGCGCTGCTTTGTTCACAACAGCTGCTGCATCCTGTGCCGTAACAGACTCAATACGGACAGTACATTGTTTAAAAGCCGGTTGCCTTGAATGCGGATCAAGTAACCCCAGACTTAACCGATTAACGCACTCGTGGAAATGAAAGGGAATAAACACCATATTTGGCGGTACACGATGAGTGAGTTGAACCAACACCACAGCATCACCCCGACGAGAAATTAATCGCGCATATGTCATATGCTCTATACCCAGTTCATAGGCCGCATCAGGGTTCATTTCCATATATGGGGTTGGACTATACTTGTTTAAGTTACCAATTTTCCCAGTCCGTGTACGAGTATGAAAATGTTCCACCACCCGTCCGCTATTCAGCCAAAAGGGATACTCCTCGTCAGGCCGCTCGTTATTATCCACAAACGGCAACGGAATTAATTTAGCTTTGCCATCATCGTGGTTAAACTTACCATCGCTATACAAGCGCAGCGTTCCGTGTTCCGAATCAGCCTTCATGGGCCATTGAATGCCGCGATTTGCTTCGATTTTCTCATACGTCATTCCTGAAATATCCAAAAATCGCCCACTGGAAAGGTCTCGCATTTCGTCAAAGACCGCAGAGGCCGTTTCAGGAAACGTTATCTTTTCACCATTCTCAAATCGTTTCGCCATTTGGCTGAAAATCCATAAATCCGGCTTGGATTCTTTGTACGGCTTTAACACATTGCGCACCAAATTCACTCGACGCTCGGTGTTGGTCATCACACCTTCTTTTTCAGCCCAAATGGCTGCCGGGAAATAAGCATGAGCATACTCAGTGGTCTCAACATCGGAATAGGCATCCTGCACCACCATAAACTCAAGCTTCTCCAACGTCTTTCGAATACGCGCTGTATTCGCCATTGACGTCATTGGGTTCGTTGCTATCACCCACAAGCCCTTGATTTGCCCGGTTTCTATGGCTGGAAAAATATCGGTTTGAAACATTCCGCGTTTTTTGGGGAAAAACTCTGGGTCAATGCCCCAAAATTTAGCAATATCTTCCCGGTCTTGTTCTTTCTCCAGCGTACGATACCCTGGTAAGCCTGAACAGGATGACCATTCTCTCGTCCCCATGGCATTGCACTGCCCCGTAATCGACAAGCTTGTACCACCTGGTTTACCAATATTGCCCGTAATAAGGTTAAGATTATTAATACCAACAACACCATCTGAGCCATGTGTGCTTTGATTAATACCCATGGTCCAAATCGTCATTGCGGCGCCGGATTTGGCATATAACCGCGCAACGTTTCGAATGGTATCTTCATCAATGCCACAAACTTTCGCGGCGCTAACTGGGTCATATTGCGCCACGAGTTCTTCAAACGCCTGAGCACCCGAGGTATTGCTATCGATATAGGAGCGATCTTCCAATCCTTCATCCAGGATGACATGCGCCAAACTATTGAGTAGCACCAGATCGGTACCCGGGGTGATCGGCAAATGCATATCGGCCATTTGACCAAACATGGTCACACGGGGGTCAACTACAATGATCGGGAAATTACGCTTTTCTAACGCCTGTTTTAAACGCCAGTAAATAATGGGGTGTTGTTCGGGTAGATTGGAACCAAATGCTAATAAACAATCGGTATTCTCAAAATCATCATAACAGCCAGGCGGGCCATCTGACCCAAAAGACCGTTTATAACCTGAAACCGCAGACGCCATGCATAAAGTGGTGTTACCATCGTAATTGTTAGTACCAATGACACCACGCGCCAATTTACCCAGGGTGTAAAACTCTTCAGTCAGTATTTGCCCAGTTGATACTATAGCGAAACTATCACGCCCGTAGGTTTGCTGAATACGCTTTATCTCACTAGCGGTTCGATCAAAGGCGGCATCCCAGGTCGTTTCCTGGTAAGGCTCAAAAATTTTGTTGCGTAAAAGCGGCACACTGCCGCGGTTTGCCGAGGTAAAAAGCTCATGTTCAAAAATACCTTTTAAACATAACTTACCGCGATTTACGTCAGCCCCACCAACCCCTCTGGAGCTTATCCCATTTCCGTCTTTATCAACACCGACTTCAATGGAACATCCCGTAGAACAGTATCCACACGTGGTATAAACCCAATCCTTGATTTCATGTTGCGGCAGTTTAATGGGATTCTTTTTGGCTCGTCCGAATAACATTACTCCCCCCTTAGTTTTGCCTTATACAGCCAATGTTTTTAAACTGCTATGGCTTTAACTGACACATCACTAGGTCAGCAACGTCGGAAACAGTGCAACGAAACCTGCTACCACAAACCTGACCCAATGATGATAATGTTTTGCTGTTAACTTTAGCTGTTAATTTGCTGCCAAATTAAGGCGCTGCTAATTTGGTTTCAGCCCCAAAAACACTCTACCGTTTTCAACTTTAGTAGGATAGCTCGCGGCACAACCTTCATCAGGTGCAGCCGCTTCACCGGACTCTAAATCCAGCACCCAGTTATGTAACGGACAGGTCACCCGCTTACCGTGTACGATTCCCTGTGACAGAGGGCCACCTTTATGCGGGCAACTATCACGTAATGCGAATATTTCATCATTCGCAGTACGAAACACCCCGATGTTTCCGTTATTGGTTTCAACAACACGAGCACCCAATTGCGGAATATCGTTCACTGCGCCTACTTCGATCCAATTTTCTTGCGACATAAAACTCTCTTTAACAACGGTATTTAATGTATTAACTGCAACCTGGGTCCAACAACCATCATCCAGGCGATTGACCGTTTAAGTAACGACCGGCTAACCAACGCGCGTTAATGATTCAAACTCGTGTTTCTGAACACCTTCACTGGCACGTTCTGCCCAGGGGTCTTTTTGCACGTATTTTTGAGACTCTAGAAAACGTTCGTGAAGTAACGTCCGGTTTGCTGCATTATCAACAATATTTTCCTTCACATAACTCAGGCCAACCCGCTCAATCCACGGCGCAGTACGTTCAAGATAATGCGCCTGTTCACGGTAAAGCTGGGCAAAGGCGCAACTGTACTCAATGACCTCTTCTTCCGTTGCCACTTTACAGAGCAGGTCGGTAACACGCACTTTTATGCCGCCATTGCCACCCACGTGCAATTCGTAACCGGAATCCACACAAACCACCCCAAAATCCTTAATGGTTGCCTCGGCGCAGTTTCTGGGACAACCTGACACCGCAATTTTGTATTTGTGTGGCATCCAGGAACCCCAGGTGATTTCTTCCAGGCGAATCCCCAGCCCGGTGGAATCCTGGGTACCGAAACGACACCACTCACTACCAACACAGGTTTTAACCGTGCGTAACGCCTTGCCATAAGCATGACCGGAAACAAAACCAGCACTGTTTAAATCTGCCCACATGGGAGTCAACTGCTCCTTCTTAACGCCCAGTAAATCGATGCGTTGCCCCCCAGTCATTTTGACGGTAGGCACATTGTATTTCTCAGCCACATCGGCAATGGCGCGCAATTCCGACGGATTCGTCACGCCACCCCAGATACGAGGAACAACTGAATAAGTGCCATCTTTCTGGATATTGGCGTGCGCCCGCTCGTTAATAAAACGTGATTGCGGATCATCTTCTGCTTCGCCTGGAAAATAGGCCAGCGCGTAATAATTGAGTGCCGGTCTGCAAGCGGCGCAACCGTCAGGTGATTTCCACTTCAGATAATCCATGATCTTACGAATCGATGTTAACTTGTTTTCTTTAATTGCGGCCTGCACCTCATCATGCGAAAACTCCGTGCATTTACAAAGTGGCTTGGAATGCGGTGCCGCCGAATAGTCGCCTCCCAACGTAGATGCCAATATTTGTTCAACCAGGCCAGTACAGGAACCACATGAGCTTGACGCTTTAGTATGCGAACGAACATCATCCAGGGTAAATAAACCTTTTTTGGTAATGGCCGTGACGATATCACCTTTACAGACACCGTTACAACCGCACACTTCCATTTCATTACTCATGGCGGCTGCGGCATTTTGCCCACCGTGACCGGAATCCCCAAGATGGGCTTGACCAAACATAAGATGGTCGCGAATATCGCTGATATCTGTGTTATCACGCAACAATTGAAAGTACCAAGCACCATCAACCGTATCGCCGTACATAACAGACCCCTGAATTCGGTTGTCTTTTATGACGATTTTTTTATAAACACCTCGTGCAACATCCTTCATAATGATGTTTTCAGTGGTTTCGTCACCAACGAAATCACCGGCCGAAAACAAATCAATCCCCGTCACTTTAAGTTTCGTTGAAGTGATTGAACCTTCATAACGCGAATAACCCATGTGTGCCAGATGATTCGCACACACCTTGGCCTGCTCAAACAGCGGCGCCACCAAACCATAAGCTTGACCACGATGCTGAACGCATTCACCGACGGCGTAAACACGCGGATCATAAGTCTGCATGGTATCGTTCACCACTACACCACGTTCACAATGAATGCCCACTTTTTGTGCTAATGCAATATTAGGCTTGATACCCACGGCCATAACGACCAGATCCGCTGCGATTTCACTGCCATCGGCGAATTTGATCCCTGTAACATGCTTATCACCCAATATCTCAGCGGTACTGGCTTCCATTAAGAAATTTAACCCACGCTCTTCCAAAGAAGTACGCAGCATACTCCCCGCCTCAGAATCCAACTGACGTTCCATCAGCGTGTTTTGGATATGCACCACGGTAACATGCATACCTTGCAGCATCAGACCATTTGCGGCCTCCAGACCCAACAAACCGCCACCAATAACCACGGCGTTTTTGTATTGTTTCGACGCCGCCAACATGACATCCACATCCTGGATGTCACGAAAACTAATAACACCGTCCAGATCGTTTCCGGGAACAGGAATAATAAAAGGGTTAGAACCGGTAGCCAACAACAAGCGATCATATTCTGCAGTAGTGCCGTCAGAGGTAAAAACAGTCCGACCTCTCCGATCAATATCAACTATTTCTTTACCTTTGTGTAAGGTAATACCATGATCAAGATACCATTGGTCATCATTCAACATGATGTCGTCAACCGTTTTTTCACCCGCAAGCACTGGCGACAGGAGAATCCGGTTATAATTACCGTAAGGCTCAGCACCAAATACAGTAATTTCATATTTATCAGGTGCTATTTCCAATAACTCTTCCAGCGCGCGAACACCCGCCATACCGTTACCAATAAGCACCAGTTTTTCTTTCATATCGTTCCTTTCTTTCATTTTACAGCCAACCCCTTCACACACATGCTTGATACGCGTCATTGCGCTTGAAATTGCTCAATACGGATAACAACAATTTCTTTAATTATCCCCTTTAGCAAACATCGTGCCACCAAAAAAAAATCAAATTTTTATATTACAAAACAGTCGCTTACAAAGATATAATAATCAATATTTGAGCGCAATGACATCAACAATGCGCCAATTTGGTGCGATACTGCACCAATAGGAACCAGGCATCATTTTTCCACAACGAGAATCACAGATACAAACACAGCGCGCCTTCAACCCCCACTCACCTCCCTCATTGCTACACCCTTGAACACTAAACATGGCTTAATTAACTCACTCCTTCTTACAAAAAATCTCTCGACAGTGCCTCAGATGAGGGCAACTCAACTAACCACGCACCGTTAGTGTGCAGATAAACACCACAACTTGTGACAAGAAGACCTATAACCAATTGATTAACTTAATATTTTTACCAATTGGCATATCTTTTGTAATACGCATCACCCATTAACAAATTAAACTGTACTGACGTGCAAAGCTGCAATGTTGCAACGATAGCAACGAAAGGGGAATTCTTCAGATGTCTGCACCAAAACTCAAGTTATTATCCTTCACAGACAACATAAAAATATTACACCTAACCTGGGTTGCGTTTTTTATCACTTTTTTTGTCTGGTTTAATCATGCACCACTGCTGGTTGTGATTAAAGAATCACTGGGTTTCACTGACCAGGAAATTAAAACCTTATTGATTTTAAATGTAGCGCTCACTATCCCTGCCAGAATTATAGTCGGCATGCTGGTCGATAAGTACGGCCCCAAAATTCTATACACGGTACTACTCATCTTCGGCAGCATCCCCTGCTTCATGTTTGCCATGGCAGACAGTTTTGAAGAAATGGCCTTTGCCCGCTTTTTGTTGGGCGGTATTGGTGCAGGATTTGTCATCGGTATTCGACTCATCAGCGAATGGTTCTCAGCCAAACAAGTGGGGGTTGCCGAGGGTATTTACGGTGGCTGGGGTAACTTTGGGTCTGCCGCTGCGGCATTAAGCCTGCCCACTATTGCGTTGATGTTTGGCGGCGATGATGGCTGGCGATATGCTGTTGCATTAACCGGGGCCATTTCATTAGTGTACGCCTTTATTTTTTACAAAAACGTACACGATACTCCAAAGGGATCAACCTACTTCAAACCAAAAAAATTAGGCGCAATGGAAGTGACCAGCAAGGGCGATATGGTCTTTTATATCGTGATGCAACTTCCAATGTACCTGGCCCTGGCATTGCTGGCCTGGAAACTGTCACCTGCTGGCGTGAGTTTATTAAACCAGGTCACCGTCAACGTAATTTACACCAGCCTCACGCTGCTCTACATTTATAATGTACATAAAATTTACCAAATCAATAAAGAGCATCTCAAAGAACCGGTACCAGAAATTCATCGTTATAAATTCAAGCAAGTGGCGGTACTAAACCTGGCTTATCTAGTCACATTCGGCTCTGAACTTGCCGTGGTTTCCATGCTGCCATTGTTCTTCTATAACACCTTTGATATTTCAATGATAGCAGCAGGTATGCTCGCCTCGGCGTTTGCGTTTATGAACCTAATATCCCGACCCACGGGAGGTTTAATGAGTGATCGTATCGGCCGTAAAAAAAGTTTAACACTGTTCATCGGCGGATTAGCCGTAGGCTATTTTCTAATGAGCTTAATTGACTCAAGCTGGCCGCTGTATGGCGCAGTTGCCATTATCATGGTGTGCTCCTTTTTCGTACAGGCCGGCGAAGGTGCCGTATTTGCTGTCGTACCATTGGTAAAACGCCGGTTAACTGGGCAAGTGGCCGGTATGGCGGGTGCTTACGGCAATGTCGGGGCCGTTGTGTTTTTAACCGTCTTGTCACTGGTCTCACCTCAAACATTTTTCCTGGTGATCGCTTGCGCCGCCATTGTTACGCTAATTGCGGTACAATTTATGGATGAGCCAAAAGGTGCCATGGCCGAAGTACTGCCTGATGGCACTGTAAAAATGATCGAAGTTGAATAGCCTCTGTAGCTATTTAAGATTACGACTGATAGACTCCACACCAGTCTTTGCGGTTTTAAGAAAGACGGCAAAGACTGGTCTCAGGCGTCCTGTCACCAGCCCCACCAACATCAACGCCCGTTAAAAAACCGACAACGCTATGACCTCTTCTCTTACCGTAACAATTGGCCAACACTCAGATAAAGGCATTAAATCCGAAAATCAAGACTTTTACGGCGTTATTACTCCCAAGGAACCCCTGTTAAGCAACAAAGGCATCATTGCAGCAATAGCCGATGGCGTTAGCAGCAGCGAGGCTGGCAAACAGGCTAGCGAAGCCTGCGTAACCGGATTGTTAAGCGACTACTTATCAACCCCGGACTCATGGACCGTAAAAACATCCGGACAGAAAATACTGAGTGCATTAAATAGCTGGCTCTATAGCAAAGGCCACTATCTGGAAAGTGGCAAACCAAACATGGTGACCACCCTCAGCGCAATCGTGTTCAAATCCACCACCGCGCATATTTTTCACATAGGGGATTCGCGCATTTACAAACTCGAGGATAACAGCCTCGAGTGCCTTACCAATGACCATCGTATTTGGGTTTCCAGGGAAAAGAATTATTTAAACCGCGCAATGGGAATTGACATACACCTTGATATTGACTATCGCAGCTTTACACTCGATGCTGGTGATATATTTGTGCTAACAACAGATGGTGTCCATGACTATATTGATGATAAAAAAATAGCGTCTTTATTACTAAAAAATATCAATGATCTGGAGCAATCCTGCCAGGAAATAGTGTCCACGGCCCTGGCCAGCGGCAGCAAAGACAATGTAACGTGCCAAATAATACGCATCGATACGCTACCCAATTTAGACGCCAATGATGTGTATAAGGATCTAGCACAAAAACCCTTTCCGCCCGATCTTGAAAAAAACCAGATACTGGATGGCTATCGTATTATAAGCGAAATACATTCTAGCAAACGCACACAGGTCTATAAGGCCATTGATGTAGAGTCCAATCAAACGGTAGTACTAAAAACACCTTCGGTGAATTTTGAGGATAACCCTGCCTATATCGAAAATTTTGTAAGGGAAGAATGGATCGGCAAACGGCTTAACAACAAAAACGTAGTTAAAATATATGGTGCTGACCGCTCGCGGCAATTTTTATATTACGTTACCGAATACGTCAATGGTCCCACCCTGAGACAATGGATGAAAGAGCATCCCCAACCGGAAATTAAAGAAGCACGCGAATTGGTGAAACAAATAGCCGCCGGTTTACGTGCTTTTCACCGCCTGGAAATGCTGCATCAGGATTTAAAACCGGAAAATATAGTACTCAATAATGACGGCACGATTAAAATAGTCGACTTCGGTTCTACCAAAGTAGCAGGCATCGCCGAAATCAGCACTCCGATTGAACGCATTAATTTACTCGGCACAAGAAACTACACAGCGCCAGAATACTTATCGGGACAACCCGGTAGTAACCGATCAGATATATTTTCTCTGGGCATTATCACCTACGAGCTGTTAACCGGAAAACACCCCTACGGCAATGCCATGGAAAAAAGCGACCTTAAAGCGAAATCACCAACATTACGGTATCAACCCAGTTACCACTATAATGCGATGATCCCCATCTGGCTCGACAAAGCCATTCAAAAGGCGGTGGACCCAACCCCCAACCAACGCTACGAACTATTATCAGAGTTTATCAATGATATCAACAAGCCCAATGACACCTTTCTTAAGGAAAACCCTGTTCCCCTTATGGAGCGTGATCCTGTAAAATTTTGGCAAACGGTGAGCGTGATACTGGTTGCCAGTAACCTGGTACTTCTCTATTTTTTGTTCAATATGCCCTAAGCTTATACAAACCGTGATGCGTACCGCCACTGTTAGGTTAACATGATCAGCTGTTCCTGGCTCACATGCAACACTCGCAAAGGTGGCTAACTAAATAAAGTTAACTCAATCAGGTTAACAAACGGGGCCAACAAACCTAGGATATAAAAATCGAAGCAATCTCACCGTATGACCGGTAGGATTGAGATTGCTTCTTCACTCACTCAACAATTAGCCTACTTGTGGCCTCACTGAGCCCCGTACGGCGTCCCTCACCAATGCAAGTGCAATCGCCCTAAACGCTAATGGGTGAATGAAATGCAACCTTATTCCCCTCACTGTCCATAAACATGGCAATATAACCCACTTCATCGGACACTTTGGTCTTTGGCATAATCACTTTACCACCTGCACGCTCTACCCGTGATAACATATCCGAAAAGTCAGACCCACCATTTAAATACGCCAGCGTACCATCCGCAGATGGCTTGCTGTCATTATCGTGCTTCACACAACCGCCAACATTCTGACCTTCGTAGGGGAAAAATGCCATTTGACTTCCATCCATCTCCGTCAATGGTAATTCCTGACCCAGTACGGTGGAATAAAATGTGACGGCCCGTTTAAAATTAGCGGCCGGAATTTCAAACCAATTTATTGCATTCGCCATTCGTCTCTCCTTAATTTAGGATATGCGTTATGCACATCGATTAAAAAACCAAATGTACAGGACAAAAAATTTTGATCCAGTTAAAATAACCATAATTCGTAGATTTCTAAACAAGCAAAAAACCTTCATCTAGTTGTTTTTATTTACTATATATAAAACATTCGTAAATCTTTATGGCAAAACAACAACCTTTATTCGAGCTCATTAAATCACTGACGAAAGCTGAAAAACGGCACTTTAAGCTGTTCACATCGGGTAGCGGAAAACACAGTAATTACGTAAAGTTATTCGATGCGGTCGATAAGCAAACCAACTATGACGAACAGTTGATTAGACATCAATTCAGCGGACAGACTTTTATCCGTCAGCTACATGTTACCAAGAATTATTTATATCAATTAATTTTAAAAAGCCTGAGTAACTTTCATAACAACAGCACCGTAGATGCCATCCTTAGAGAACAATTGCAAGCGATTGACGTTCTGTACCGAAAAGAGCTACTCGACCATTGTGAGAAACACATAAACAAAGCGGAAAAACTAGCGCACCAATATGAAAAAAACACCATTCTACTAGAAATATTGGCATGGAAACGCAAATTATTATTATCACGTAATGCCACGCCGCACATCAAGACCGAAGTGGCAACGGTACTACAGCAGGAGCAAAATGCATTACAAAAAATTGAAACGGTAAACCGTTACTGGTCCTACATCATCAATATCTTCGACCGCAACTCCGGCAACTGCGATACCTTCAAAAACGATTTGTACCTCACCAATACAGACCACGCAGATACACTACAGGCCAAAACCCTGCTGTATCATATTCGCTACTCCGACAAGCTATTAAATCAAAACCACGAAGGTGCTGAGAAAGCGATCACACAGCTTATCGATTTATTCGAACAACACCCCGAGCGAATTCGTGAAGACCCGATGGCCTATATAACTGCTATTAACAATAAAGTTGCGCTACAACTACATCGCAAACAACAAGCGACAATACCCGCATTGTTAGCGAAAATTAGGTCAATACCCAAACAATACAAGCTGGACGAAAAACACCCCTTCACTGTCAGATCACTATTGCGGACTTATAACGTTGAGTTGGAAATGTACCGTGACACTCATCAGGCAGATTTAGGGATCGCATTAATAAAGAAAATTACGGCATTGTTGGATAAACATCGATCCACGATACCGCACGAATACACGTTACTTTTTAATTATCAATTTGCCTATTTGTACTTTTTACAACAAAATCACCAACAATCGTTGCAGTGGTTAAACACGCTGGCAAAACATAATATTCATGACACTAGAGAAGATATTTTAACGTTCGCTCGCCTATTAACACTCATTAATCATTTCGAGTTAAATCATATTGACGTCTTAAAGTATGCCGTAGACACCACCCGCCGCTTTCTCAAAAAGAAACGAGAGTTACATGAATACGAGAAAATATTGCTTAATTTTTTCAGTCAACTCAGTATTTCACCCAGCAATCGTTACCCACATTTATTTGCAACACTGAACACGACACTATTTAAACCCCAAAGCACCCTGGTATCCGAACACGTTTTGGATTACCTGGATTTCAAGCGCTGGATTGACATTAAGTTATCCCAACTAAATCACGACTAAATCGAAACTGAACTAATGGCGAACAGTCCATCGCTGCGGAAACGCAGTCCGGAATTATTTTTTCGGAAAACGGCCGTATTAAAATCGACGCATAAATATTAAATTTCATCTTCCTCTATTATTTCCCTCTCCGCGTTTCCCGCTGCAATCCACTCGGCAATACACGGCTGTTTCAAGATATTTTGAACATAGTCTTTTTCAATCCCAGCCAGGGGAATACTGTAACCTTCAAATCGGACTGCGATGGGCGCATACATGGCATCTGCGATCGAGTATTTACCAAACAGCCATTCTCCCCCACCACCAAATTCTGTCCGGCATTTACGCCAGAGTAACTTAATTCGTTCAATTTCGTCAGCGGCCTGCACCGAAAGTGTCATGTTTTGAAATTTTTTTCGACAGTTCATCGGCAGCTCATTCCTAACATTAACGAAACTGGAATGCATCTCTGCACTCACTGAGCGAGCTACCGCACGGGCCTTTTCGTCACTCGGCCAACCATTGGACATTAGATATTTTTCAGAGACATACTCAAGAATCGACAGCGAATCCCAGACCAACAAAGCACCATCTTGCAACACGGGAACCTTAAAATCAGAACCGTATTGAGCAAGCTGATCATTGGTGGTTTCAGTAAACAGAGGTATTCGCTTTTCTTCAAATTCAATTTGGTTTTGCTTCATAAAAACCCAAGGTCTGAGTGACCACGATGAATAGTTTTTATTACCAATGATCAAGGTTAACGTCGACATATACTTCCCCCGCAAAACGCTAATAAATTACATCAGGACTTATCCAATATAACAAACCGACAGCATGACTCGCCTTTGGCCATACACTCCAAATGATCAACGGCGGCACCATCAAGCACAGACGACATCAAGGCTAAATCCAATTCACATACCGTATTGAATTCTTCAGCCAGCTTATGAAACACACAATTACTGGCAATTATCTCATGCTGGCCAGCTTCACTTTTTCCTAATTGAGCCTCGTAACCCAGTTCGTACAGAATCGTTGTCAATTCAGCAACTCTGTCCGAAAGGCTGGTTTTATCACGCATTCGCCCCTTAAATTCATCCGCCAGGTGGCTCCCCAGTTCAGCGAGATAAAGAGTTAAGGTCTGCTCACCCATTTTTTCTTTGAGTAAACGAATCAATAGATTTGAAAACAATGCGTAGTGCCTGGGGAATAACTCCTTACCTTCGCCGGTCAGCGTGTAAATTTTACTCGGGCGCCCCCCTGTACTCGACATCGAGGTGTTTTTTACAAAACCATTCCCTTCCAGACTGGCAAGGTGTTGATTGACGGCATTACGCGAAATCGCCAGTTCGTTAGCCAGTTCATCAACGGTCAAACCCGCCGAACTGTGCAGCAGCGCTTTAAGTAAGGATTGTTGGCGTTGGCCAATAGTTGAAAGTAAGGGCATGGGCGAATTCTAACAAAAAAACACATCGAAATAACAATAAAAACATTTTTAACATATTTTTATTGTTAAAGTGACTTAAGTGCGGTATATTTTTTACATACAGGGTGAAGACCAATTTTTAATACATTAACCAAGGAACAAAATTATGCTTAGCTATGCTGTTGTTATATTTGCAATTACTGCCGTTGCCGGATTGATGCTTGCCGCAAAAGTCGTCACTGGCAAGCTGGCCTCATGGCCCGTATCGATTCTTCATGCTCTGCTGGGCGCAACCGGCCTGGTCATCTTAGGCGTTGCAGTACTACAGGGTACTAACTCCACCCAGATCACCGCCGCACTGGGCTTACTTGTTGTCGCCGCTGTAGGCGGATTTTTTCTTGCCTCTTATCACCTTCGTAAAAAAATAGCGCCAAAAGCCGTGGTAATTATTCATGCGGCGGTTGCCGTGGTCGGGTTTCTGACCTTGGTCAGCGCAGCGCTAAGCATTTAATAAAAAAATGAAAAAACGAACCCATCATCACCCGGTGCACCCAGCGCTGGTGCACTTTCCCATCGCATGTTGGACTCTGGCGACGATGGGTGACATAACCGGGTTATTATATGAGGGTGATATATGGTGGATCTCAGGGGTATTACTCACCATTGGCACACTAACCGCGGTATTTTCGATGTTAACCGGCTTGCTGGAAATAACAAAAATTGATGAGAATACTCCAGCGATGAAAATAGTGGACCTGCACATGAAGCTCACTATAATCACATGGTGCCTCTATGCCACCAGCCTGTTTATGCGCATGGATGCAGGCAATTTAGCAAAGCCCGGTTTGTTGGAAACCGGGCTTTCACTCACCGGTTTTGCGTTTCTTTGTGCCGCTGGCTGGTTTGGGGCGACCTTGGTCTATACCTACAAGGTGGGAGTAAAACGATAGGTGGGAGTAAAACGATAGGTGAGAGCAAAACATAGGTGAGAATAAAACATAGGTGAGAGTAAAACAATGAACGTGTGCAGTGGTCATCAATTAATGTCGCTTGCGCCCCATCAGCTCTTTTTAATAAACACTGATGTGACTTTTATCGCGCCAATGCCGTCAATTTTACAGTCGATATCGAGTTCGTCATCGCCATCAACCAGCCCCATGTTTTTGGCCTTAGTACCGACCTTAGTACCAACCTTAGTACCAACCTTAGTGCCGACCTTAACCACCGATGATAAGTCTTTAACTATTAAATCCATAGTCACAGTGACCGTACCACCATCGCACAGTGCATTGCCGTTGACGTCACGAATAACCAAGGTATTAGCGATGCTTTCAGGTTTTGTATCTTTAACCCATTTATAGGCACATTCGAGGCATACACATCGCCCCCTCTTCGCAAGTGTAGATAGAACCACGTTGCATGCAATCGGGTAAGCTGGTCATTCTAAAATAATTCCGCCACATAACGGGTAGATACCAATCATTGCCTGTTTAGCCAAGGTAAACACCACTAACCAATACCCACCAACCCATAACGATGAACCACGCCACCATCCGAGCGCGATTCATAATGAGCGATCAGGCATTGCCATGCAGGTGCACATCACGCTGGGGATAAGGAATGGTAATTCCAACCTCCTTAAAGGCATCCCAAATCGAAAACAAAAGCTGGGAGCGCACGTCGGCGCGACCAATAGCACCGCGGATACGTGTATGAAACTGCACCCGCAACATCAACGCAGAATCACCATATTCCCACAACAACACCTTATAGCCAGGGTCTTCCAGCACCGCAGGGTGCGCCTTTACAAGTTCCGAAATCAAATTCACCGCCTGATGCGGATCATCATCATAGCTAATCCCCACCATCAGCACCGTGCGCATAATGTCATCGCTACGAGTCCAGTTGGTAAAGGGTTTGGTAATCACCGAAGAGTTAGGAATAATGACTTCCTGATTATCAAAAGTCTTTACCGTTAGTGAGCGTATACCAATACGAGTGACCTCACCTTCATACTTGTCGACGTTAACCAAATCCGTTGTTGCCAGTGGACGCTCCACCAACAGCAATATTCCGCTGATAAAATTCACGACGATAGTCTGCATGCCAAAACCAATACCAACACCGAGGGCACCAGCAAATACCGTAAGAGCAGTCAGATCCAGGCCAATGATCTTCATAGCCAGCACCAACCCTAAAATCACAACCAGGTACTGAGTAAAGGTCGACAAACTATTACGGATACCCGGGTCCTGTACCCCGGTATATAACCAACGGTAGCTAACCTGTTTACTCCAGCCTGCCCCCCAAATTGCCACAAACAGCGCGAGCATGGCAAGCACGAGCGTCTTAAGTTTAATAACCGTGTCACCAATAGTGAACAAGCTGGAATCAAGCATTAGCGGCACAGCGCGCACCACCGGTGTCTGGGCATTCCAGTTATACAAATAAAACAACAACTGCGCTGCCGCCAACACCACCAACAGCAGGGTTACGCGATAAAACGGCCCAAGGATATATTGCTCCCAGTAAGGCGCTGATTCTGCATCGCGCCGCTCAAACCAACCTGCCGCCGCTTTTAATAAACCGCGTAGTATATTTCTCGTCAGGTGTACCCCTAAGCCCACTAGCATTAACCAACCCAGCCGCACAGCAATCGCAAGGGCAAGGTTGATGTAACCAGTTACACCAATTAAGGCACACAACACCAGTAACAGCGGCACAGCCAGGGTAAAACCACGCACCAGACGTGACTCCACATCGCCACGAACCCCATCCAGTAACAACATGCGTAAGTGAATCAACGGCAACGCAATCAGCAACAGGCACAACATAGACAAGCGGTCGATAGCATCTATAACGGCAGGAGACAGAGCCACAGTGTGTGCGGTAACCAATACCGCCACCAATACTACGGTCAAAATCACCACCCACCGGGTTTCCAACAATAATAAACGCGTCCGTCCCGAGTCTAGCTCCGGTGTAAACTCATCCAGCAAATTATTAATAAAGTCCAACGCAAAACGCACCACCGGCCACACCAGCACAGGTGCCATTAGCAACACAAGATCAGTCTGGTGCAGCTTGAGGATGAGTCCTGTCCCCAGTACCATCAATGGCAACAACAAACTCAGAAAGTTACGCTGTACTATTGCCAACGGTACCCAGGCAGCCGATTCCTCCGCGCCAGCACGCTCCTTCGCCGCAGCCAGTTGTCGCAACATAAAACGCCGTCCCTGCCAACCGATCCCCAACAATGCCACTAACAACAATACGCACAGCGCACGGGTACCGGGATCACTCTGCATAAAAGCATGAGCAACATTCAACACAGCCTGTTTCAAAGCGTATACCACTCGCAATGGCAAGGTCGCAAGATTACGGGCTAATTGACGCCACGACTCAGCATCCGGGGGTAATTCGCGCTGGATCAGTAATTCAGTACCGGCATTTTCCACCACAGCTAAGGCATATTCGTCACGGGCTGTTTGCACACGTTTAGCCAACGCGGCAATCGCCTCCAGCTGTTTGTTCGCGGCCGCAATCAACGTGTCAATAAGTGCAAGACGATCCGGCAGTGTAGTGTCAGTGCCGGTGGCACCCTGTTGACTCACAATTAAGCGTTGATCATAAAGTTGGCCGCGCTTCTGCTCCATCAACGCTTGCTGATGCAGCACTTTTTCCTGCATCTTGTCGATATTGCGTAACGCCGTTTTAAGCACCCGCACAGGTGTCGAGCGCGAACCACTAAACACCGCCAGGGATTGCAGTACTCGCTCCATCTGTATACGCACAATTTCCAACTGATGGAACTCCGCGTGCTCTTCCGCCACTAACGCTTGCAATTCCAACAAACGACGACGCGCCTTATCCTGGGGAACATCCTGGCTGAGCGGCGCCGCTTCACGCCGTGCCGCTGAAGCCTCAGCCAGTAATACATCAACCTTTCGCTGCAATTCATTACCAACACGACCCAACGACTGTCGGGTAGCATCCAGGTCTGGTAGCTCAAAGCGCGCCTGCAGCAGGTTTAAACGCTGTCGCGCCAATGCAGAACGGATTTCATAGCGGTTATGCAAACGCTCTAGCTTCTCAATTAAACCTTCAAGCAGCACCCGGCGTTGCCGATTATCCTGCAATTCGCTTTTCCACTGCGCCAGGTCTAGATTATCAGCTGCACTACGCAACACCTTGGTTTCTAAGTCGGCGATATCCCCAATCAATTGCTCCAAGGTGCTGCGCCGAGCCTTTAATCTCGTTGTCAATCCACTCTCGCGCGATGCCAGGGATGCCTGCTCCAGACGCGCTTCTTCCAGCAACGTTGGCGAAATATCCGCAGCATCAAGCGCCAGCTCCGCACGCTGCAAACGTTCCCGGTCTTTCAAAATTTCGCTCTCAATCTGCAACAACGCTTGACTTGCGTCTGTTTCTGCCCGCTGCAATCGCTGCAAATCACCTTCGCTTTGCGCTTGGGCATCAATCACAATAAGCAGCAGTAACCAGAACAGCGCAAATAAACTTTTCTTAAATAGCATTTTTATAATCTCTGACAATGGCAAACCCGACGGCATGTGAGGCGCAACCACTATTTTTTTCGACAAAATCGTTTGCCCACCGTCTACCCTTTACAAAAAACGCAAAACCCGACGGTGACAAGTGATAATAAAGGGGTACCTTGAGCAGCAACTATCATTTACTGCCGATGAGCGCAAGACTACCACAAAACCGACCACATTGGCCCGTGCAAGTGCTGCGCCGAACCACGATTATAGGTTACAGGAATATAGGTTACTGAAATACAGGTTACTGAAATACAGGTTGCTGGAATATATACCGGTAGTGTTTAGGGCATCGGCATGATTGAGCATCCTATTTGAAGGTACGTCCCATGGCTACGTTATAGTCCTTACAATAGACCTGCTCACGCATCCTTATCGCCTTCCTTAAAGAACTTACGTTTGCTGCCATGAAACAAGTAGGATACACGCTTAACACTTAAACACCATGGGTATCGTTATTTGGCGGTAAATGAATTAACCAGTATCGACGACACAGGCACTCAGCAAAATCTTCGCCCCACCAGCCACTGAAACGATGAAAAAAAGTCATCACAACACCACACACACAACATGACCTAACCGATCATCGGATACCGCAACGGACTCTCAGGCAAACGTGCAATAGTTTTCCATTCTGTCACCTGCCATATAATCGGTACCATTATCACGATAGGCAACCAATGAACTCTGCATGTATTTTGAAAACCCTTGTTGTTTTAATTCAAAGGTCGAAATCAAATCCAGCATCCACGTTGGCACGCAACCAATAAGGCATTTAAGCTCCAGCACCACTGATGCTTCGTTCATGCAATTCGGCGAATAAATATTTTCATTATCGTAACTAACCATGCGAGCATCAGGGACCAAATTGTAGTCGTCCTGTAAGCGATATTTCATGCAGATATCCATGGTTACTCTGGCGTATTCATCAACGGTGGAAATAAATGCTTTTCTTCTATACTGAGTGAATATTTTTGGTTCAATCGCATAATTGGTTGCCAATTGCAAAAAGAGTTTTCTATTCTCATTGTCTTTGACGTTACCCCCTTCACGGCGCTCAAAACCGGGGTCGACAAGCAATCCCGGCCACTCATCCTTTTGCGCCGTCGAACGAAACTTCCTACCGGTTGTACCTCTTTTTTGCTTTATTTCGAGAAAATAAGGTGGCTCCCCACGTTCACCGTAAAAACGGGCTCGCATATTAAATCGCCCATCGCGCCCCCATAATCGCTGTTTTAAAAACTCCATACCACGCGTATCAAAATACAAGCTGTTAACAAGGTAAAAATGATCAGATGAAATTGCCGAGTGATAATCCAAGTCGCAATACGCCTGCACAAATCGCGATATTGGTTCTATATAAGAAAATGGAACCGTATACTTAAACTCATGTCGATCAATCGTTGGGGGCAAACTAAACTTAATAGCCATTCTACTCTCCAATCAAACTAGGCAAATTCCGATGCAACACATTACGAAAAGGTTGCGCAATCAATTGTCCAGCCGTATACAAATATTCTATATAATGACGCATTACCAGTATATAAATATCCTGCAGTTTCTTCTGCTGTTTAAGTTGCGCTTGCTTCAAATCGAGCAACATTTTTGGGGTGGTACTTTCTGATAAGCTAAATGTCTGTTTTTCAATATCACCCAAATTTAATTGAACAATCGAATATTGATCGAACAACGACGTCAAGGTGATGACAACCGTTGCCCTGATTTGCATTGCCTTTCGCTCACTGTTATGTAATACCGTCTGCCTATAAAGCACGTCTTTTTCTCTACGCTGTTTACTTACACTATCACCACCAAAGGGTAAAGAATAACCCACCGTAATACTCCCGCCATTATTATTTTTATCTAGATATTCAAGTTCAACAAAACTAATACCCGATTTATTTTTTGCCCGATCGTGCAGCAGATCCTGTTTTGCAATACTCAAATCAAGCAAACGGCGCTTAACCTGCAAATTGTTATTCAATAAATGCAAGCGGTCTTCATACTCATTTAAGCTGTTTTTAATTTCCTCAATGGGTAACAGCCACTCAATGTCTGATGACAAAGAAAATTGAGTATCAGAGGAATCACCCCAGCGATGCTGGCTCACCATCGCCTTAAACTGATTGACGTAAATAGTTATCTGCGCGTCCTGGTGATTAACGTCCAGCTTTGTTTGGAGCAGCTCTGCTGGGTTAAACTCGCTGGTTTGAACCAATTGTTGTATAAGCGCCAATTTATTTTTGGTTAATGCCAAATACTCAACGGCATAATTTGCATCGTATTGCTGTTGCAAAACATCGATGAATACCAAATATTTTTCTTTCAAGGTATCGTTAAGTAAGCTACGGTACTCAACTGTATTTTGTTCATTATACAGTTCATATAAAGTGCGTTCAGCAGTATATAGCTCGCCCGGTTTTGGCTGCACACGTAAGGCATAGGCCTGTTCATTCTCGTTATTGTGTTTATAACGAACCTCAGCTTTATTAATCCATGACACCGATAAATCAGATTTAGCCACATCGGGCATTGGCATAATACGATCAACATCTTCAATTGCCGCCAATAACAAATACTCTATCTGAGGGGATGACAATACACTGCCGGGCAAAAACAGTAACATCATATAAACTACTGGAACTATAACACGCATAATTATTTCCTTACTCGTTAACGAATGGGGATTCCCGATCAACAAAAACAAACGTTGACTGCTTTTTAGCGCCGCGATCAAAAACAACAATCAGTTTTTTTCTCATTGGGTTCAGTGCCAATCCTTCAGCCTTAACATTAGGGAATACCGCCAATTTTTCTCGCTGATCATTCTCTATATCATATTCCCATAAATAACTAATTTTTTGATTATCTGACGCAAACTGTTCCCCACGGATTTTATCAGCCACACTTAACAACAACAGTTTATTGTCAATGAGCAGCATGTCAGACATAAACCCAGGCTGCCGGGTAAGCGGGTCCGATAAATCAATACTTTTCCATAACTTAATATTGGATTTTCCTTTCGAAAAAAGCGCGTTTACATCCGTAAAGGCCAGAATAACGGATCGACCCTCATCATTCAGTGGCTTTTTAACACCTAGGTAAAGCGTATTACCTATGACGGAATGGGCCTCAATATCCAGCGATTTATTATCTATTGCTGTCGCAATAAACATGGCCAATACTGGATCAACATCGCCCCTTTGACTGTATGCTGATAACACATCATACAAATCAACCGCAGCGTCAACAGAAAGACGCTGATCTTTTAGCAATAAGCGCACAAATTTCTGTCGTTTCAATTTATGCTTGCCTTGTTTATTGGTCGATAACGAACATGCGATATAGACGTAATGACCATCGCTACTAATACTTTCCATATCATCAATTTCCCCGATGCCGGTAATCGGTAATGTTGCAATAACGTCACCTTCCGAATTCATTTGGAATACAACCGGTGTTGCGCTAGACGTCTCATCACTAACAACAAAGTAGCTATTTGTCGGTTCTGACCAGACAAGCCCCGAAGCCTCAATATTTTCTGAATAGTTAATCTCACGACTTGATGTAATTAATTGTGGTGTTTCACCAACAAAAGCGGAACCACCACCGGGATATTCAGCGGCACTTAGCGGCGGGAATACCTGGTTAATTTTTTCTAACGCTAACGTCAACCACCCACCCATTGAATAAGATGGATTTAAGGAGACAACAACTTTTTCACCCAATAGTAAGCGGCTCTCTTCAGGCAGTCGAATAATCACCTCTCGCCCCCATGCGGTTACCCAACGATTACGTTTCAATCGCTCCGGAAACTCCACGATCCGCCGCCCCAGGCTTTCAACAACGGCCACAACCATCGCGTTATTGTTTTCAGCAGTATGGGATTTCACCCATACGTTGTCATTGACTCTAATTGTATTAAGGACCGTTTCATGAATATAACCTTTAATAAAGTTAGGTGATAAACTATGTAACGTTATTATGGGCTTGAACGGAGCAACTTGTTCCCCAGGTTTATATAGCACGCTACCAACACTGCCGGAAAATTTTGCTTTTACGACCAAATTATCCGCTTGACGCTGAAGCTCCCCCTTTCGTCCTTCTAACTCTGAAATTTGTGATATAACAGGGCGAGAATCAGATTTTAACTGCTCGACGAGATTGTCGATTTTCGCCTGCAATGACTTTTCAATATGATCACGCTCCATCCTTAAACCCGATAACTTAACATTCACGGGGCTGGAAGCACTGTTGATATTACCCGCATTCGAACCGGAGATTTCTGAGAGTAATTGCAAATTAAGTGAATACTGAGATTGCAAACTTTTAATCTTGGTGTCAATTTCCGCGAGCTTGGCTTGTTGTTGAGACCTCAGGCTGACGAGCTTGGCTTTTTTATCAGCAATAGATTGGCTGTTTCTTGCTTGCAGCTCAAGAATATTGTCTGCCAATACTGCTTGTTTCGCACGTAAATCCGGTCGACGTACTTCAAGCAACACATCATTTTCTGACACATGTTCGCCTTCCACGATAGGCACACTCAACACTTCAACGGGATATTGATAACTGATTGTTTGCTCTCGACTACCCGCAATGCCAAAAAATTGAGACGATGAGCCATTCAGGTTTAGCGCCAATAACACCAGCCCTAATAATGCAACAACCCAAACACCATAAAGAAGATTAATTCGTCTGTATTTTTGCAACTGAACATCCTGGTTTTTCGTGTCTTCTAACATGTTTGTCATCGCCATCTTTTAATATTTTTAAACCACAATCGATTTACTGATAATCACATATATTGCAGAATTACAAATCGACTGTCGCTTCCTGCATCATCAGGTTCACTTGTTGAATATTGTGTATGGATTTTAAATGCTGCAACAATTCATTGTACGACTTCCCTCGTCGCAGCTTAATGTGATAAGCATAATCCATTCGTCGACCTTGCTCTATTTCGCGCAATGTAATGAGTGAGAAAGCCTTACAATACCCCCTCATGACTGATTCAAGTTGTTTATTTTCAACATTTTCAGCCGGTAAATTAAAGCGCAGCATCCCATCAAAATAACGATTAGGCCCAAGGGGGGAATAATACATAACCAGGGCGACCAGCGAAAAACTCACCGTACCCAGTATGCCAACAACAAATGAAAAAGCACCGCAGGATATGCCTGCCGCCAACGAAGCAAACAAAAACAAAGTATCACGCGGGTCTTTGAAGTTAGTGCGAAAACGAATAATGGCCATGGCGGCCATAATCCCAAACCCCCGTGCGAGACTATCGCCAACGGCCTGAATTATCATCGCCGCTATAATGGCAATGAGTATCAGTGCCTGTACATAATTGCGGGAATACGACATTCCTCGATATGTCTTTTGATACACTACCGCAAGCAATGTTGAGAGCACAAAGGAAAGCAGAATAACGTAGGTTAAGGTCAACAGGCTTGCATTTTCAGCAGCAGATTGAACGGTGACGGAATCAAACATGGGTACATATCCTTAATTTATACGACGACAGTTGATGATAATCATTGACTGTCGTTATTGTGGGATAATGACCCAAAAATAGAAATACACTTTTGTTACCAAATCATGACACGATCATTACCAATTGATAATCTTTTCAAAACCCCCGTCTACCCATACGCACCACGTAGGATCATTTTTTTATGAGGGAGTATTTTAAACGTAGCACTGCAGGCAAGGTTAACGTAATACGACAAGTCAATAGCCGGGTACACATAAAGGCTTATTCACTGAAATGAAGGGACTAATAACGCGCTCATCAGGCATTATCACTACCGTTTTAATGGTAGGCAAGAGGGGGTGTTTATGGCGTTAAGGATTGGAAAGCCGATTGATAGGGTCTACGGGCACGTAGTCTCTTAATTGCAGTAAAAACCGTACGGGGCAAAACTACGCCCGATATACCCCTAGAGCTCGCAAGGTAAATTCGGCTGTTGCCCATAATTGTTGCTCGGATCGAACAACTTTCGACATCGTATTCAAGCCCATCAACAAATTTTGGATAGCTAATGCAAGTTCTTGGGTATTGTTGGAGGGCGACAACTCACCAAGACTGATGCTATGCGTTAATAAATTCTCCAACCTGGAGATACTCTGATTAATAAGATCTTCCATCATCGGCCCTAACGTATCATTAACGCCAACCAGTTCTGACACACAGTTCACCGCTAAACAACCACGGTGATCTGGGTCACTGGCAAGCGCGCGACACGCTTCTCTAAACACCTCACATAAAAGTGCAAGTGGACGCTTTGATTCTGCAAACCCACTGATAATACGGTCAGGACTGCTTTCAAAGTAACGTTGCAATGCCTCAACAAACAGGGCTTCGCGGCTCACAAACGTATTGTAAAAACTCGACCGGGTAATCCCTAGATTTTCTGAAATGGATTTTACCGAACAGGCCTCAAAACCCACCCGCCAGATTTCGTTCATTACCCACTCTACGGCCGCATCACGATCGAATTGTCTGGCTCTTCCCATTGTTGTCTCAGAGTTTGGTGAATACTCAATTTAAAATGTTAGTTAAAACCGTATATGGAATATTAACTTAGTACCGGCTTAACAAAAAATTGTACATATATGTACAATTCATCTATACTGAACATATTGTTCACTTATGTACATAATAATACAAAACGAGTGTTGTTACGAATCTAAATTAACAAACATTAAACACAATGGCCAAACGGAGCAGATACACATGACATTAAACCAACAAATCAGAAGCACAATACAGCAATTTCGCAACAGTCTCCCCCCCGAACTTAACACCTTAATCGAGCAAGGCGCCGGAGAAATTAGCGCTTTGGATATTATTGAGAATGCCCTTAACGTGGGAGATATTGCTCCCGACTTCAGCCTCAAGACTTACAAAGGGGAATCACGCAATTTAGCTGACTACCTTAAACAGGGCCCATTGGTGCTCACTTTCTACCGCGGTGCCTGGTGCCCCTACTGCAACCTACAGCTCGCCGCTTACAATGCCCGACTAGCGGAAATTAAACGCAGCGGCGCAACACTGGTCGCCGTTACCCCTGAACAACCCGACGGGGCTGCCGTGTTTCTAGCATCCGATGCTCCCCAAGAAGCCAAGGACTCGATCATCACCACTCCGGATTTTGACGTACTGCATGATAAGGCGAATCACCTTGCAAAGCAATTTGGTTTGCTATTCACGTTACCACAAGCGCATAAAAAACTATTCGAGATAATGAACCATGATATAGAGAAAGCCATTGGCGACGACAGCTACGCATTCCCAGACCCAAGCACCTATATTATTGCCACCAATGGCAGCATTCGATGGGCGTTTGTACCAAACAATTACCGTAAACGAGCCGAGCCCGATGAGATCATAAAACAACTTACTTTACTTACTAGCAAGCAGGAGAAAACGTTATGAGTGCATTTTTTGTTGCAACCGTTACGATTAAGGACGTAGACAAATTTCAAGAATATGCTGCTAAATCGAAGGCGACATTCGATTTATTTGACGCTGAAATTCTTATTAAAGGTAAATATCAAGACACATTAACCGGCAACGCAACTCACCAGACCGTTGCCATTGTTAAATTTAAAGATATGGACACCCTGGATAAATGGTACCAATCAGATGAGTACCAGGCACTAGCACCTTTACGGAACCAGGCCGCGGACATGACTATCACGAAATATGTCGTTCCTGTAGTATTGTGACAATAGGTATCGTGACAATAGGTATTGCGACAATGGTATCGTGACAATAGGTATCGTAATACTAAATATCGAGACCATCACCAACGCACACTCAATGCAGCACCCGATAAAACATCGTTAAATTACCGTTGACTCGCCGTGAACCGGAGAGAGTATCGCAACCAAAAACAACGCCCCCGAAAACAGGAGGCGTTGTTTTTTAACATACACCCTAACAAAAAATAACGCACTCCAAAACTTCTATCGCAAACGCATTGGGTATATAGTTCATTATGCATTATACGATGGTAGAAAATAATCACCCCATCGTTGGCCAAGTTTTTCAATACCCGCTTCGATAGAGGTCGCTGTAAGCATGCCATTGACATCCTGAATCAACCCCAACCTCAGCAGCTTATCTAGGGCATCATCAATTTCAAAATCAATGGCACAATCCCACTTGGTAAGCAGCCAACTTTCAATTTTCCGATCTAGCTCAACTTTTGACATGGGCACATCACTAATTAACAGAAAATAGTATGCCATGATAGCCTCTTTACATTCCTCTTCTTCAGCATCATCGACCAAGCGATGAAAAACACCCGCATTGTTATCCAGGTTTTTAAAATAGAGGTTTTGAGTCAGTGCCTGCATAAACCGCATTTTACGATTTTTAAAACTATTAAACTGTTTCCATAAGTAACCTGTAAGTGCGACCAAGCCTGCAGATAAAACCATAAGCGCTGTTTTGTTTAATTCGACGGGCTGACTGGTAAGCCCCAACCAAAACCCAAACAATGACCCCAATAACACCAAAGAAGCACCCAGTTTTGTCGTTAGCACTATTCCGCCGCTGACCACAGCGGGAATACCAATCAACAGCTTATCAAGTAGGCGCATGCGTACACACGTATTTGGAAACAACATTTCAAGATCAGCCTTAGGTACATTTTGAAACAACTTGAGCAATGAGGAACCCGGCTTACAGGACGGAAACTGACCCTTCGATGGCTCGTAATCCTCCTTAAAACGAATATACACCACCACACGTTCATAATGGGTAAACTCAATCGTTTTTGCTCCCAACCCCATCCACCGCGATACCGTTTCCTTGCGAATGGATTCACCACGGCAAAACAGCAGAACTTCTGAGAACTCATCGAAATTAACCTGAAGCCTAATCTTAAACAGAGAGGACTCTGTTAAGGCTTGATTGAGATCCGCCTTTGAAATGGGCTCATAATTAGCCTTTTGCAATAAGTTGCGCAATAAATCAGTGAAATTGAGACTGGAAATACGCGCCGTCTTCTCATACACACGCGTATCAGCATCAGGATCAATCGGAGCGTAACTATCCTTTAATGATTCACTAATCTGATGGAATTCAAAATGAAAAACACTGCCAATTATGTGGCACAGCTGACGAAAATCATCGTCTTGGCCACGTAACAACATATCCTGAAGACACATTTCAACAATGTCGTGCTTGCGGTATGGAATGAAGCGAAATTTCATTCCTGTTGCGTATCCCGTCATTGGCAATTACGATATAAAAACAAATAAATTAGGGGCTAACGTCGATTCAAGAAATACAAATCAGCCGTTTTGCCCCCACGTTAAGTCCCTCTGACAACAGCCAGGCCTTACAGATTATTGCCGACTAACCATTACGCCTTACTATTGAATCACAAAGCCTAACTACCAGTAGGCCGATAACGACTCTCAGCACCTTGCATTTTGTCACGACCTCGTTTAATCAACGCCTGACCTTCGCTAATTAGAGACTCTCCCTCAGAAATTCGAGCATTGCCGCGCTGAATAAGCTCTTTACCATCAGCGATTTGCGCTTCTCCATCTTCCCAGGCATTGGCAATTTTCCTTAGTTTTCCAGCCCGGACAGAAGCCGTCTCAGCTGAATCGATGCCTTGAGCCGTTTGTGAAAGGGCTTGATAGGCTTGACGATTAGTCTGTACCGCTGCGTTTCCAGACGCGATAGCTTGCTCGCCTTCGCGCAAGTTCGCCCGGCCTTTCTCCACTATTCTCCGCCCTTTCAGTACCAGTTTTTCTCCCTTGATAGACTCTTTTTTACCTTCATTCCACCGTTCTGCTATTTTAATTTGCGACTCGCCTTCGGCAAGTATACGATCACCAAACGTCGGCGGTTTTGTAGCACATCCTGAGATCCCCATAAATGCGACAATGAAGACAATAATCAATAATGTAAAAACAAGGTTTTTCATAAACTACCCTTTTAAACTGTTCATTAAACTAAAGCTTGAAATAATACCATTAAATCGCCACGTACCGCCGAGGACTAAGGCGACACGCTAACAATATTTAGCGACCTTATATAAAGACCTTAATTACCCGAGAAAAGTTACTTAATGAAAATTATTTTACGAAAGCTACTTTGCGAAAGTTATTATGCAAAAATCATCTGAGGTTTATATTTAGATTCTACGTGTTTTCGTTTTATACCGCTTTAGACTCATCACCATACCTCCAGGATTATACACCCTATCAACTTTCTAAGCGAATAGCCCAAACGTCGACAAATAATTTTCTATCGACTTTCGCGCAAATGATCGATTTGACCTGATTTCGTTTTTTTCAAACCGTAATGCAACAAAAATGTTGTTTTACTCTCCCTACGCTTGAGGCAAATAATGATTTGGCAAATATTAGCTTGGTAAAAGTAGGTTCTTTAAGAAAGGAAATAATAAGAGTACTCACTGGACGATTGCTCGGACCAACAGTATGCGCGAATGCCCCCCCCATGCGGTTGAGAGATCGTACTATTGAGGCTTAAATTTTAATCGTGACAGGTATAATAAGGCACAAGATAAGCAGGAAATTTAGCTTAAGCAAAAGTCATTATCGCCGTAATCAAAATATTAGCAACCAACAACGTAAATACACCAAACCCCAACCACATGACCTTTGAAATTGCCCTGCCCGCATTTACCCCTAAATCAGTACCCGAACCTTCCAATTGATACGAATACTTTCGCCCCAAAATCACTCCAGGCATAAAACACACAATACCCAAGATGAAAGCCAGCAACGATGTAGGCACCATCACTCCGATTAGGCCTGGCACATACATCCATGACGATATTTTAAGAAACTTAACCTGCTCATCGCTCATACCATTGTTTTGCATTGCATTCGCATGACCTGCTAACTCAAGTGCATTTTTACAGATAAAATATAACGCTAACACCAATAAAAAAACTGAAATCATTCCAACACACCCTTACTCAGCGGAGTCCGAATACCACTGACTGTCCACATCATCCACATCCACATCCACATCCACATCCACATCCACATCAATTTTAGCCAGTTTATTGCAACACTATTTGATTGGTGGCTCAATTGTCACACTATACGCTCTTCAATTAGCGCTTTAAGAAATGCTTTACTGCCCTCCCCCAAAACGAATGACCGGGAACAGCGCCAAGATGACACACCGGGGTCATCAAGTGATCATCAAGAGTCGGACAAGTATTGCACGACGTTAGTCAATTTTTCCTGTATTTCACGATTAGTAATACGCCCTGTTTCCAAATCAAAATTATCATAAAAACTAGGGATTGATAACGTTGCCTTCACATCCCCCGCAAAGTGTTTGGCTGACTTATGCGCCATTTCCAACACATTGCTTGCACCACCACGCCCCGGTGAAGTAGACAGCAACACCAGCGGTTTACCTTGAAAAACATCCCGACTAATTCGCGAACACCAATCAAATAAATTTTTATATGCCACAGAATAGGAGCCATTGTGCTCCGCGAATGAAATAATAACCGCATCACTATCGCCAATCTTTGACAAAAATTTACGTGCTAAATCCGGCTGCCCTAACTCCTTTTCTTTGTCCTCACTAAACATTGGAATTTCGTAATTATTCAAATCTACTATCTCTGCTTGCGCATTTTCAACCAATCCTGCGGCATAGGTAACCAACTTCTTATTGATAGACTGCTTGCTGCTGCTTGCTGCGAACGCTAATAGTTTCATGGCTTTTCTCTATTTTCTTTTGATTTTTTAATAAAATAAACCGGGCATATAACCTTATGAACGAACAGTGTACGCTCTGGAACACTCTGAAAATCAGCTGGAGTATATCACTGCAGCAATGGTAAACAAAGATGCCCCCTCCTCTCTCTGCTAATGCCGACACGATGAACTCAAGAAGATAAGGGACCTGTCAATCCCCATGTCAGTTGATAGTTGATTTATTTTACTATCAACGTAAACAAGGCAACCGACAAAAGAAGGCAAATCCTAACGCAAGAATAAGCATAAAAAAAGAGGGGATATATCGGTTTCTACCAAGCCGTCGTTGACGAACTGTTGGAATACCGCAAATCACGTTATAGCGGTGTATTTATAGCGGTGTACAATGGTTGCCGGGTTCGGATGGGGTCATTGCCTAGCAAAGCAATGACCCCCGCCCCCAATACCGGATTGTATAGCGGTGACACTTGCCACCCGTGAAATTAAGTCGTGGTCTATTGTAGCATCGAATATTGTAGCAACGTATATTGTAACATCGAATATTGTAACATCGTCTACTGTATCGGCATAATCGATAGCGTGTAGGGACTGCTCAGATCAAATACGCTGTCCGATAAAATACGAAGGTAATAAGTGCCCACTGCAACATTCGTACTCAACGTATGAGTAGCAGCACCACAACAACCGCCTGAACTTGCAACAACTTCTTCTAGTGAATTATAAAGTTGCATAAAACTAGTGGCGCTATTGTGTGCAACTGTGGCCTCAAAAAGACCAGATGACGTAACCGTAATTACAAAATAGTCTGCATCATTCATGGTATCCAGATACCCCTGCAGCACACCGTCACCCGTAACGGCGGTAGCCGTTGTAAAGGAATCATTTTCTTCATAAATGTCAGGGGTCGCGGTACCCAACACCGTCCCCGAAAAAGATAGTTTATACGGGGTCACTAAATCCACAACAGAATCGGACAACACTCGTATATAATAGACTCCTGGGTCCAATGAATAAGCAATACCATGATTCGCTGCACCACAGCATCCACCGGAACTTGCCACTACCTGGTTTAATGAATCGTATAAAGTTAAAAAACTAGTCGCTGAAGCATGCGATATATTGACACCCCAGTTGTCGCCGATCCGATATTAGGCATACTCAGTGCATAACAAAAAATCGCATTCAAGCACGCTACTCATACAGAAAATGGGATGTAAATCGAAGTGAGATTCGACTGAGGAATTGACAAAGCTAACCGTTAACTCAGTGATAAACATGAATATTGGGCAATCTGGCAAAGCAAAATAACCCCGGAGACGTCGCTCATTAACTGCTTTTTTAGTGCGATCGTTTAGAGTGAAATAATCAACCTATAAACCTTCAACCTAAATTCCGCAGTTGACCGCGCAAAACGTAGCTAACGCCATGAATACCATTAATTTCTACGTATTACCCTCTTCACTGTTTGAGTGAACACGCTACTAGCTGGTAATTAGCCATCTGTTCACCGGTTGCTATTATGACGATCAAAGTGATCAACCTCATTTATCTACGCCATATTAATCAATCCCAAAGAACGATGTTTTTATTTGCCGGGTCACGTTGTGCATTTGGTAAATAGGATAATATAAAGGTAAGACGCTATCTGCAATGTCCCCTAACGCGCACTCTCATAAAATCAAAACCTGATGGTATCGAGCCTCAATACGCCACGGCTTGTGGCATATTTTGCTTAAGCCATTTAGATAGAGCCTGGACGGCGGGCATGACCCCCTGACGCGAGGGCATTAGCAAGCTGATTTCAGCTTCTCCCGCCGTCCAATCCGGTAATACACGAACAAGCTGACCGGCTGCAACATCAGCGCGACAGGTATAACCAGGAAGAGCAACAACACCGAGCCCATCCCGAGCCGCCTGCTTCAAGGTACCCATGTCATCGCTACAAAGACGCGGCTTAAAAGGAATCGCCAATGTCGTATCATGCTCCTTACACAACGACCAAAAGCCCTGCTCTGGTTTCCAGCCAAGTTTGAGACCAGTATGTCCGCGCAAGTCATTTGGGACAGACGGGTTACCGGCGTGATCAAGATAGGCGGGTGCGGCAAATAAGTACCACGAGGTGAGCGCTAAACGCTGCTGAATCAGGCTTGAATCTGGCAACTGACCCGTATGCGCTCTTACCGCAAGATCAACACCATCTTCGACCAGGTCAACGGGCTGATTTGTTACCTGCTGGATGATGTCAATTTTCGGATTATCTGCTAGAAAGCGCGAGATCAAATCGAACAGGAGAAACTGAGCCATACCAACCGAACAGCTCAAACGAACTCGGCCTGACAGCTCATTTGTCTGCCGCTTCACTGCTGCTTCGGCGGCCTCCATATCATCGAGTAGCGCGCAGGCGTGTTTGTAAAATTCCTGTCCAACGTCCGTAACGGCAAATTGGCGCGACGTGCGCTGAATCAACCGGACGCCCAGGCGGGCTTCCAGTTGACTGATATGCCGGCTGAGCCGCGACTTGGGGACACCCAAAGCCCGACCTGCTGGGGAAAAACCGTTCTTTTCCACAACATGCACAAAGTAGAAATAATCATTGAAATCAATCATCTGAATCTACCTACCGGGTTAATATCGCCTCATCGTTCTAAATATAGCACAATGACTTCCATTTTTGCGCCTTTTCTTTTGTTATTGTTCCATTATTATATTTACATCAATAGATGGAGGTAAACACATGATGACTCAGAACCCAATTTTGGCACCTGCAACGGATCGCCAGCTAGACGTTACAAACCCAATCAAGGCTGACCCATTGAATATTGGAACCGGTTTCCAGGCACTCAGCTTTAAGCAGAAAGATTTTGCCGGACTGATGGACCCACTGGTTATGGTGGACCATTTCACAATGACCGAACCAACATTCGGCACCCACCCCCATGCGGGTATGTCTGCCGTATCAGTATTGTTCGAGGACAGCGAAGGACGATTCAATAACCGGGATTCCCTTGGCAATCATATCGACCTCTTGCCTGGCGACCTCTATTGGTTGATGGCTGGCCGTGGAGCCGTCCACAATGAAGCGCCGCTCCCAGGCTCAAAGACGCACGCTTTGCAGATTTTCATTAATTTGCCGGCTCGCCTGAAGCAAACCGCCCCCACGTCACTTCACGTGAAAGCAACGGAAATGCCTACACTTGAGGGGCAAGGCTATCGTGTCCGCGTCGTCCTTGGTGCCAGTAATGGTGTTGAAGGTACTCAATCGCCGACCCTACCATTGACCATTCTTGATGCAACACTGAAAGCAGGCGTAGCGTTTACCCACATTTTACCGGCTCAGCACACTATCTGGTTGCACCCTATCAGTGGCAGTGTGCAATGGTTGAATGGAAGCGCAGCCCTAACCGTCCCCGAAGGTAGCGCTATCGCGCTACGTAATAATGACGAAGCAATGCCTTTTTCAGTCCGCGCAACAACCGACAGCCAGTTCGTGCTTATTGAAGGCACGCCTATTGGAGAAAGCTTTATTCAGCGTGGACCTTTTGTCATGAGTAACACTGACGAGATCGAACGCGTAAGCGCCGACTATGCTGCTGGTCGTCTCGGCTCGGTCAAATGAATTTACGTCCGGCCGGAGCTTCCGACCTCATTATTGCCGATGCTTCCAGCTTAAGAATCGAAATTCTCGCAGATAACGCTCAACCAGCAGCCCGTTAAGACTATGAGACCTCGGAGATGGATTGGGTAACGTTAAGCAGGTCTAGGCCAATACCGTCACGCTGGCGGCAACGACCAGGGAATATAATTGTTCAGTTTCTAGATGGGCGTCGAGTCGACCGCTCGACGCCCATACACACCGAGAGGCATATCGGATATCAATAAAAGGCCTGCAAACAGATCGTAAAACAAGCACGAGCGCCTTAACAAGTTAAACGTTAGTCAAAGAGAGAATGTCATGAAAGAAAAACCTACCCCTGTTTCAGTACCATGCCACCAACCTGCAAAGTACAAAATGGCTACGCTACTCTATATTGGACTATTGGCACCGGTATATTTCATCCCGCCCGCCTTAAGTCTAATGTTCCCTGCGCAGCACTTCCTGGTCGCTGCTATTGCCATCGCTATTATCGTGCCGCTTATGGTGTACGCGATCATGCCTTTATTATCTCGTTTATTTGCGGGTTGGCTGCGTGCGCCTGATTTGTAAACCCTCGAAACAGCGCTACATGAAGTGATATTTTGAGTCGACATCTACAATTTTTCATCATCTCATTTCTGATGTGTTGCGCAATAAAGTGAACCAGGTTTATACGCATTCGTATTACGAGACAAGCAATCTGTATCCCTTAACGCTTGCATCCTACTAGCGTTCGATAGTTACTGACTCAGTTAACGGTTGATTTATTGGAATAGTATTATATCGACCGGTTTTTCCCGCCTATTTAACTAGCACCGACTCATATTTTTACATATTCACTACCCTGCGAAGGCAAGCTGTATTCAAGATAAAAATCGATATCTTTTGTTTCTCCCGAGTGGAGATGTATTAACACCTGAATAGTAAACATGCCCCATGTCCAAAAAGTTATCGAAAAATTATTGGGACGATTACTTGATTTTCTGATTTGCTTCTTGAAAGAGGGATGGAGCTTATATTCAACGTATTCCACTTCATCCAATTCTCTTTCTGTTGCCTCAAGCCATACGCCCAGGTGAAAGTGCTTTCTGCCATTCTCATTGAGCTGTTGGTATTTTATCTTTCCATCAATGCTTTTAATTACATTGCTTTTAATCTGGTATGGCATCAGAAACCTCTCCCGTCAATAACTGGCTGTAGTCCATCAATCCCGTCAACATCCTCCGGCAGAATATCATCGTCATCAATTTCTTCAGGAATACCGTACTCTAGGAATTGCATATTATCGAAGCTCAAACGCTTGCAAGCTTGCGTTGCAACATCTATAAATTGATCAGGGTCACTACAGGGGAGAGAAGTATACGAGCTTAGTTTGCTGCTCACTTTTGCAAGAAAGTTTTCGGGGCTTTCGATGGGCTTATTTGCACTTACCGTCCATAAGTATTGATAAAGATCAGATTGCAAATCTTCTAATAATTTGGAGCTTCGCCATGCCTCATTTGAGTTTGATTCCCATTGAAACACTTTATCCACGACAGCCAGCACACCGGTAACAAAACCACCAATACCCGTAAGGTACTTAGACGGGTCATCCCCCAAAAACGTTAAAGAAGATGCCCCCGTTAACACGCCGCTAAAAATCGTACCCCACTTTAAATAGTTTGCTCTCTCGCTAATGGATTTATGATCTGAACGATACGCTAACCGCCATCGCTCCATTTTTATCCAAGCCTCCTTTGCTCTTGCTTTGAGCGACGTAAACTCTTGAGCATTCATTGTATGTAATCCCCCTGTTTTATGCTAACCGCAAGCTTATTACCCGTAGCGATTACGCTTTAGATATTAATCGCACACCCTCTTCATCTCGTGGCCTCATTGTTGTCCGAGCATGTTGTTGTTCGGGCATGTTGTTGTCCGAGCATGTTGTTGTCCGAGCATGTTGTTGTTCGGGCATGTTGTTGTCCGAGCACGTTATCACTTGTTAGCCCCACACGCATAGCGGCAAGGCTATATTTTATTTTTTTTATTTAACATACTAAACAACTCAAAACCAAACCAATAATAGTTGGGGTGCTGTTCCGCGCTAACGTTATATCCGTACCCAAATCGTATCAGGCCATCCAGGAAGGAGAAGTTGACGCCAGCCCCCAACTCTATTGTTTCGTCGGCATCCTGATCCAGGTTAGCGGCGTGAACACCGACCCCCATATCCAGCCTTTCGAGAAAGCCCGGCGATTTAGTTCGGCTGCCATAGTGCCATTCTAAGGTCACGCCAACGTTAGGCTTAAACTCCTCTGAGCCAAAACCTTTTTCGCCCCGAACAAAAATCAAGTCGCTGGAGAAGCGGCGATGCCAATCCGTCAACACGGTTCGCGCCGTATAACTAATACGCTTTTCAGGTTGGTCGTATTGCGTTTTTCTAAAAAACCCCACGTCCAGCTCCACCATATCACCCGGAGTTATACCAGCCCGTCGTAAATCCACCTCGGCGGGTTCCAGCTTGTCCAGCGGCCTGGGGATGGCGCCAGGTTCTCCACGATCAAAGCGCTTGGAGAGAGCAAGTAACTTTTCCCCTTGAGAGACAAATCTATCATTGGATAAATAATCCAGCGCCACTTGGGCCCCGGGAACAGCAGCAGACATTGCAGTTACAAATGTAGTGAACCCCTGTTCAATTTTGCTTGATAACGTTTTTATCTGAGCCGATAACGCTGCATTTTGCTCAGCAAGCAATGCGTTAACCGCCAGTGATGCGTGAGTGCTAATACTGGCTATATGGTTAGGCCATTTTTTTATTCGCTCAGAAATAGTAGCCATGTCATTTTTGAGGTGCTTTATTGCATTCAAGTTACCCTTTAATTCCAACACCAGACTAATAGCATCCTTGTATTGGAGCCTGGCTTTGAGGGATTCTATGTCCTTTTTTAAGACTTTAATCGCTTGCACATCCTGCTTCAGGCTGTTCAGCTTGGTTGACAATGTCACCACATTTGTCTGCTGCGATTGATTGAGCGCTTGCTGAGTATTTTCATTGAATAACTGATCCCATTGCTCAGCCATCGCCTGCGCATGCTGCGACACGCTAGATAAACGTCGTTGTGCTTCCTTCGCCATACTGGAGAAAGACGTAGTAATCTCGCCGGCATTCTCCTTAATTCCTACAACTGCCGTTTTTACCGCTTGCGCACCATCGTATGCCGATCGCAACTGTTGCGCTTCGGCGTCAGTGGGTATGATTCCTAACCGGCTTAAGGGCTTTAAAGGGCGGCTTTGCAGATTATTGTATCCCTTGATTGATAAACCTTGTACATCACCCGTTTCAGGAACCAAATACGCACGCACAATCACTTCGTATTCGTCAACATCGTTCGCAAAACGCCGGGCCTCCTGGTGAAGCGTGTCTCGTATTGACATCAATATTTCAGCACGCAGTTCATTTGGACTTTTATTTTCCTCAACCGATCTGAGTGCCAACTGGGTGCTATCGACTTTTAACAGGCCGATCATTTCCTTAGTATTAAAAAATTGCTCCAGGGCAACTAGTTTTTTATCAAATGCAACGATTCGTCGTTGCCATTGATCAGTTTGGTGATTGTGATCAGCCGGTAAACTTGCCACTGTTTTGGTGATCTCGTGGTACTGCTCGGTGAGATGTGCAATTTCGTTCAGTGCTTTTTTCAGCAATTGCCATTCGTCACTCACACGAAGGCGCTGGGGGGTATCCGGTGTATCAAAGGACAGCCTCAGTACTGAGTTGGCGTCAACCTGTTGCGAAGGCTGGTCTGAGTGTACGAAAAATTCACCATCATGCGCACGCTCCATTACCTTCACGCTAATTCCTTGAAAATCTGCCTGCGCATTATTCGCCTGCAGTTGAGTCTCTGGCGTGTGACTACAGGCCTGAACCAACCCGAATGCTAGCAACAGGGACAGCACTTTCACCGAAAAACACAATGACTGAACGTCGCTCTTACATTTGATATCTTTTTTCATTTTTCGTGTTTTTACAATTGTTGGTCAGGATGGTTGTGGGCCGCTATGTTCTTGAGCCACTATGTTCTTGAGCCACTACGGTTTTGAGTCACTATAGCGCTCTCGCATCGGTAATGGCTTCAACCAGGACTAAAAAATCCCTTGCGTTTGATTTAGTCAGAGTTGCTTTAACCTCGTCTTGCCAGTCAAATACAACACCAACATGCTGTACCGGCACCTGAAATTCCTGGCGAGTTGGCTTGGCAAGGGATTGGGCCACACAATACACCCGCAACGCAGGTAACAAACGCTGAGCAGCCAATGCCAGTTTCCAGGCATTATCGCTTTGCTTGCCAATATAAACATAGGTAGAAAAATGAGGATTAATAAGCGCGTCTTTCAGTAGCTCGATACTTAAGGGTGGAAGTGTTTCTGCCATGGGGAATTCCTTATTATTCTAATCATTATAATTTTGCTATATAGACCCATGGCGATTAAAACTTAGATGTCAATAACACGCCCTCTTCATATACATGACGGCGTTATTGTCTTCGCAACAACCCATTTACTCGTCATTTCGCCCGGCCCTGAAATGAATATAACGTACTCTTAACACCTAAATAAACACCTAAGCCTCAAACGCTATGGATAAAGTCACAACAATAATAGAGGGAATCTCACAATAACGCTACTTTACAACACCTGATGCGTCTGAGCCGCATTAAACCGAGCATTATAAACCGAGCATTAAACCAAGATAGTACAAACGCAGTAGCATGGGTACGCCTGCCAAGTACTTCTGGCTGTTTATCACTGGATTGCCGTATTCTGATTTTGACTTACGCCGCTGAAAGTGATTTTATTACCTGGGTGTAACCATTGATCTGGTAAATTACTTCTCAAAATACCTCACAAAAGACTTTTTAACGAACAAGGGCAATCGCTCGGCGTCAATTAGGGGAGAAAAGCATGTTTAATCAAACGGGTTGGACGGTTCAAGGGGATGTTTATAACGTGGCTGGAAATCTCATCCTCAATAAAGACAGCAAACGTGATGATTTTTTGTCCAGTCTGGATGAAGTTAAGCGAGATGTCAGCGCACTCAAGTCCTTACCCGCTGAGGCAGAGCAACAGATTCAGACGCAATTGGCTGCTATCGTCGAAGCATCCAAGCAACCAATTGCACAAAAAGAAAGCATTCATTCGAAACTGGAAGGCGTTAAGTCGTCCCTTGAAGCCCTAAAGGATACCGCAGAAGGTGCCTGGGAACTTGCAAAAACCGTGGGTGCCATTGCAACATGGGTCACCAAATTTATGATATAAGCCATTAACCTTCATAAAACCGTATAGGTAAAACCGAAAAGTGACCGCGATGCAAACGGGTAATAATCCAAGACAAATAACACCTCCAAAGCCGCCACAAGGATTTTTTGCGCGGATATTGGGTATGCTCGGCGTTAATACCTGCCAAAATAGCAATTTTGATCAACAAAATTGGAACGTCCATGGAGATGTGCAAAATGTTGGGCAAATTACATACAACTACACCACGGAACTGCCGCCTGGGGAATTACCACAACCGGCTGAAATCCTGCCTTACCTTGCTAACCGGGATTTGCAGGCAGATTCGCTCGAACAATACACGGCAGGATTATTGGAAAAAAATAACCGCAAAGCCATTGTTTGCGTGATACCGGGCCCAGTTAATGAAATTCCGGTGGGATTCATACGCCGATGTGACCAGGTGTTATTACAGGAGCTATTGCTACTTTATAATCAGGACACTTCATTTCTTAACATTAATTTACAATGGCCACCCCATGAACTGAACGTCGCCGATCGCCTGTCACGATTACGAAGTGAGCTCTGTAAAAAACTCAAATTGAGATTAGGTGCCACAGAGCATGAGATTGTTGCTAAAATCAACGCAAAAATGAAACCTATAAGCTTCCGTAGTATCATCGACCCCAAAAAGTGGAATGAGGCCGAACAAACCTTAATACAGCAATGGATAGACTTTTTGCTAAACCTACCAGAGCTGGCACCTGAGCGTACTGTTTTTATGTTTCTGGGGCTGCATTATGATATAGCCTCATCCACTTCTCACAATAACAACAAAAACGACCGACGTAACGCACCAATAATACAAGAATCCTCAAAAACCAAACAAATGAAAACCTTTGTAAAAACCCTTAAAAACGAGCCGCGGGAAAACTTGATTTGCCTTTCAGAACTCAAACCACTCTCCAGCAATGACCTCAGTAAATGGGCCAGCAGCGTTTGCCCCGACGCTGTCAAAAATGCACAGGAAGGTCTGCTGGATGAAGGATTGCTGCAAGCCCACGCCATCAAACTATGCCCGGAAAACGCCAACAAACCCCTGGGAGATTTACTCGATGGTATGCGTAAAGCCTTATTAGCCGCTTGTCACCATCGACTTGTTACGATTAATAAATAAACAAATAAATAAACTAATAAAGTAATTAACAAACGAATAAATAAAGGAGATATTTGATGGCGGCAACCGAATCCAACGTGGCGGGTACCATTAACAATGCGCCATATTATTCCGGTGATCCGGTAAACCGTCAGCCCGAACGCTGGAAATCATTACCCTACTCACTGATTGACGAACTTAACAACCCCAAGGGATACCGCCCCGACAAAGGTTTAATCGACGCCGTCAACGTAGCCTTAACCCTGGGGCAACCCTTGCTGCTAACCGGTGAACCAGGTACCGGAAAAACCCAGCTGGCCTATAGCATTGCCTATGAGCTTGGTTTTGATACGCCCTATAAATTTGAAACCAAATCCACCACCGAGGGGCGCGACTTGTTTTATAGCTTTGACACCCTTGGGCGTTTTCATGCGGCTAGTCATAAGGATGAATCAATTGATCCTGTTAATTTCATTACCTACAACGCACTAGGTATGGCGATTATTCGCGCCAACCCCCAAGCGACCGTTGCCGACGTTTTACCGCCGACTTACGTACACCCATTAGAACAAAAACGCTCCATTGTACTCATCGATGAGGTCGACAAGGCACCACGGGAGGTGCCCAACGATATTTTAAACGAAATCGAATCTATGTATTTTCGAATCCCCGAACTGGGGCACCGGGAAGTCCGAGCGGAAACACAGTGGCAACCTGTGGTGATTATTACCAGTAATTCTGAAAAAGCGTTACCGGATGCGTTCCTACGCCGTTGTGTCTATTACAACATCCCGTTTCCCCCACGAGAACTATTACAGGAAATTTTAAATGAGCGGGTGGGCAAACGCCTTCATGGTTTTGGCAATTTACTGGATGAATTATTAGACCTGTTTTACTGGCTGCGCGAACCGCGCCAGGGCTTACAGAAAAAACCCGGTACAGCCGAAATATTAAGCTGGACCTTAGCCTTAGGCAGTAAAAACCCTGACCCTGCTACCTCGTTAAAAAAACAGAAAGACCTCATTACCGCCAGTTATCACGTATTGTTTAAAAACAAGGAAGACCATAAAAACGCCAATAAGCTCATCGATGAATGGGCCAAAACGTCCAGCCACCGCGTCAGCTGAAGCAATACCTCATCAGCGATACCTCATCAGCAACACTTCATCAGCAATATATGAGTCATGGAATAAACAAGATGCCAACTGCCCAACAGGCTGAGGTAGACGATTTATCGTTAATTTCACAGGAATTGCCAGCACTGCTGGAGGTTATGCGCCATGCGGGTTTCAGCATCAGCCCGGAACAAGTCATTAGTGTCTGCGATCTAATTGTCGCGGTGAATGTACAACCCGCTCGCCCCACAAACCTCTACGCCTATGCAGGCTTAATTGCACCACTTATTTGCCGCAGCGCCGAAGAACAGGCCCGCTTTCATGCTTTGTATGAAACCTGGCTACGACAACGGGGGAGCGCCCCACCCTCTGCCATTATTACACCACTGACACAAAATAAAGACGCCAATAAATGGGTCAACAAACAGCCAGACAACACCAATACCGAGGAAAAAGCAGTCGATCCTGCTTCGCTGCAAAAAAAGACGCGGCTATGGCCATTTGCGCTCATTGGGGTAATGGTTGTCATTGTAATTTATAGCTACTTGCAATACCTGCAACCTATTTTTAGCAAAGAAAAGCGGGTTGCACCTGAACAAAGCCGGGTAAGGCTTACTGAAAATAATACTAAAACCATTCCCCCCGCCATAGCACCGCCAATTGATACGCTAAACACACAACGACAGCAAACAATGCTCTCAGGCAGCATTGCCAATAATGAACGTATTTTTTCGGTCGCCAATAATGGCCAAATCTTTGCCACCGCCAGCGGCAGTGATGCTACCTTATGGGATGCCAAGACGGGTGCCATTATGGCAACGTTAACCGGGCATCAAGATCACATTCGCCACATCACACTCTCGGGTAACAACGAGCGTATACTGACCATTGCCGATGACAACTCGGCACGCCTCTGGGATGTGCAAACAGGACGTCAGCTGGCGCGCATGCAGCATAATAACAAAATAACCGCTGCAATGTTCTCACCCGATAACAATCAGGTTGTCACTGCCTCCTTGGATGGTAGCGCCCGCTTTTGGAGTGCAAAGAGTGGTGTGCAACAGACTCAAATAGCACTTAATTATGCGGTAAAAACAGCCGCCTATTCCCCCAACAGCAAATACCTCGCAATAGTGACCATTAGCACCCTGAGCTTATGGGAAACCACCAATGGGACGAAAATCGTGTCGATGTCCCTCAAAAAAACCAGTGACAATAACAATAACAACAACAGCAAAAGCAACAACCCATCCGGATTCAACGAAGTCACTGCAGCTGATGCGATTCGGTTTTCCCCCAACGGCAGGCAACTCATCCTGTCCGGGGCAGGCCAGGCGTTTGAGTTACGGGACGCGACCACCGCACAACTCATTCGCAGCATTAATACGGTAGGAATTGCGGACGGTATTGCCGACGATATGGCAAACAGGAATACCGAAGGTGGATTTGCTGATTTTTCGTCTGACAACAACAGCATTATTGGCACCACTCAGTACAATTCGCCATCACCAGGCAAAATCTGGGATTTACAAACCGGCAAAGTGATACGGCAATTAAAAAGCACACTAATAACACCTATTCAGTTTTCACCGGACGGACGTTACCTAACCGCCCCAAGCAATAAAGGTTATGTGCGTAGCTGGGATATCCGCAGTGGCGACATCGTTTTTGAACAAAAGCAAAACGACTCCGCCATCAACCAGGCATGGCCGACCATTTCTCAAAATGGCGGTGCAATTGCTTACTATTCGAGTGCGACTGAAATCCTTGCACCGCCACCATCCCCCTGGGAAGCACCCCGGGTACGCTTCACAGCGGCAGCCATCCCCGTCGTGATTGTAGTAATGTGGGCATTATGGTTGGCATGGCGCAAACACCTATGGTTGCAGCGCCGCTCTGCATTCGGCACCCCCACCATAAACGACCTCAAATTCGAATATGATGAACAGGAATTGTGGCATGGCGAATCGTTAAAACGTGGCTTACAACAGTTACGACGCCACCAAAATGCCCCCACGCACCGCCTCAACATACCAGCCAGCGTGGAAGCCACCGTCAGGCATGCCGGTTATTTCCAGGCGGTTTATGCAAACCGACCTGAACAGCCCGAATATTTGGTGCTAATTGATCATTTGCACGACGAAGATTATTTACGACAACTGGCCGATACCTGGGTATCGCGCATCCGACGTGAAGGCTTATTCGTTAATGTATTTTATTTTTATCAAGATCCGCGTATCTGTTATTACGAGAAGTCCGATGAACCTGTGTCTCTCATTGATTTGTCAGCACGCCATGAACACCATCGCTTACTAATTATTTCTGATGCCGCCGGGCTGTTCCACCCGATTAGCGGACACGCCCTGCCCTGGCTGTCCTTGCTGCAATCCTGGAAAAGCCGTGCCATTATCACCCACCGCACCGGTGATCGATGGGGGTACCAGGAACGAACATTAAATAATGCCGGTTTCGCCATTGTGCCATTAGATGAAGCAGGTTTAACCGTATTGGGAGAACATTTCAATCGCGACCAGATAGATAGCCTGAAATCACCCTCAGTATTGCGCCCTTGCCCGGCAAAACCACTGCCCGACCTGCTCGACGGGAATGATGAACGTTGGCTACACAATTCACCACCAACCCAAGAGGAACTGGCAGCACTGGTGTTATCGCTCCGCCAATACCTTGGTGATAGCGCCTATTTATTATTGTCCGCTTGCGCGGTTTATCCAAACCTCGACTGGAAACTAACTCTTTATCTTGACCGCGAGCTCAACCCAGGGATCTCACTGACAGAACCTCGGCATCAGCATTTATTGCGTTTATCCCGTCTGGTTTGGTTCCGACACGGTTACATGCCAGATTACTTTCGCCTATATTTAATACGAGGGCTCAATCCGCAAATAGAAAAAAACATTCGTCGGGTGTTGCATGAGCTACTTAAACAAGTACTAAGCACCTCACAGGAAGGTATTAATTTACCCCTTGCAACCGACAGCTCATCGCGCACACCAAGATGGTTGCGAGACTTCCTGCGAAGTGTGCCGGAAAACGATCCCCTTAACGATCACATTTTCGTTAGCACGCTGCGCGGTAATCAATTAAGTGTTGCCTTACCCCGCTTGCTCAACCAGTGGTTTCCGGGGCAGCTAACCATCATTAAGCGCGCCTTATGGTTCGTTGCTCTCTTGATAGCAGCGGGCTTGTCATTGCTTATTTTTACACTATGGCCCAATTGGTTCCCTGGTGCCCAATACCAGCCTCGCTATGAGGCCAACGTAAGCACCGTCTCACTATGGCCCGACACTCCCAAACAAACAGTGGACACCATGAGCACTGAAACCGCTCAGCAAACATCCATGAACGAAAAACCTGTGGATAATACACCACCGACCCAGACCTCAGATACGATGGCACCGACAACACCACGCAATACCTCTTTAAGTCTCGCCATATCAGAACAGCAACAACAAGCAGCCCCTTTACAAGAGAGCAATACTCCACAACCCAACACGACGGACATCAACACCAAAACAACAAAAACTGAAAAAGCCAAGCCTCAACAAACAATCCCAGCCACCGTCGCATCGGAACAACAACAACAACAACAGCAACAACAAGCCCCCCCAGTTCCAATAGCCGATGGTTCTGCAGCACCGATGACACCAAGCAAGACCACATTAAGTCTCGCCGTATCAGAACAGCAACAAGCACCCCCTCAGCAAGAGGCCAATGCTTCACAACCTAACACGACGGAAATAAAACCCACCACCACAACAACAACTGAAGAAACCCAGCCCCAACAAACAACGGTCGCTACGGAACAACCCCCCGTCACCAAACCACTGAGTATCGTTCAAATATCGATACCTTATACAGCGACCTATGCGGTTGAAAAATCTGGCATGGTCATCGCCAACGCCACACAAACCCTGACGCAACGTGGCAACAACGAATATAGCCTGGTGTTAACCGCTAAGGCCAAAGGTATTGTCAGCCTGTTTGTTAATAAAGAAAACGTGCAACGCACCGAGTGGACACAGGAAAACAATCGCATTATTCCGCAACGTTTTTACGAAAATACTGCCTCAAAAGGAAAAGAAACCAAGCTCAATTTTGATTGGACTGAAAAACGGGTTAAAGACCTGGGCGACGCCTCTTGGAGCCTGCCATTAGAACCCGGCATGGTGGACCCGCTCTTACTACAGCATGTATTAAGACGAGACGTGCAGGGGAACAATCAAACCTTCACCTATAAAGTACCTGACGATGGCAAAATCAAAAGCTACACCATTAAAATTATCGGCGAAGACACTATCGAAACCGCCATGGGTTCGTACGAAACCATTAAAGTAAGCAGTACCCGAAATAAGCGCACAACAACATTCTGGTTAGCAAAAACGCTACGATTTATCCCGGTGCGCATGGAGCAGGCAAAATCCGGTAACACAGAAAGCTCGATGGTCATCACGAGCGTTAAATTCGAGGAAAATACACCAGAACTGCGACAACAAACAACGCTAACGCCACCGACAGACCAAAAACAACAACCAACGCAACGGGACTTAATCAACCGAGCATGGCAAACCGACGTAGTGCCCTTTTATAACAGCAAGCTTAGAAATCGTTATCCATTGTCGAAAATCGCCACTGTTGAAGCAAGCATGGATGACTTCAACCAGTTTTTTGGCAATGATGGTATTTTAGATCGTTTTTTCCAGGAACACCTAAAAATTTATGTCTCCATTGACAAGACCTGGGAATGGAATAACCACGACAATCACGTTAAAAAGATGTCCACAAATGTACTAGACATATTTAGTTTTGCCGCCACAGTAAGGGAAGCATACTTCCCTAATAACGCTGATTCAGTATTATGGCAGTTTACGCTAAAGCCTGTTACGCTTGACCGTAGCGCTCGGGACGTTACCTTAACACTCGGCGCACAACAATTGGCGTATCAACATGGGCCAACTAAGCAATTCAGTATACAGTGGCCACCGCGTAACTCGATGGCGAATGTAGCGCTCAGCTTTACAACAATAAAAGGTGACAAAGAGGATAAAATATACCAGGGTACCTGGGCCTGGTTTAGATTACTGGATGATGCAGCAATCGGCGCCACAAAGACTAAAACCGTAAAAAAATCCTATCGAAGTTCCCGAAAAAAGAGCACCCTGGTTACCCCACTCACCTTTTCTGTAAAATGGTATAGCATCCAGTATGAACTAACATCGGCAGGCGATACAAGCCCCCTTAGTGTACCTGCATTGGCGGATTTTATATTCATGGATACGCTATAGTTAGAGAGTATTAGAGAGTGTTAGCGCGTGTCATCAATAATATGGCCATGCTCTCGCGCCTAAGGGAGGGGTAAATCCATTTTTCATCCAACGCCGCTATCGATCGCTTATGTAGAGCAACTACAGTAGAGCAACTGTACTTGCTCTACTGTAGTTGCTCTCGCAATGCCTTGCTATAAATAAAAAACGAGCATCGGCAGCACGCTCATATTCATTAACGACGCGCCCCAGACTCAAGTGTAATAGCTTAAACCTGGCCTTTTAAATAACGTTGTCGCTTTGTTTCGGGAAATTTCTCGATCGCATAACGCAACATGGTTCTCGGCATTTTCGCATAATATCGATGCAAAAATGCCTCTTCAACGGCAATATCACGTTTTCCAATCTCCCGTAACATCCAACCCACGGCTTTATGAATCAGGTCATGCTCATCGTGGAGCAATATTGTTGATAGCTTTAGAGTATCCTTGAACTGTCCTTGTTTTACCAGCGGAAAACTCGCCATAATGGCAATTCGACGATGCCATAGACTGGGTGATTTTACTAAATTATATAACGGCTGTTTGCCTTTAGTAAGCAAATACATGCCTACGATATTGGGTGCTGACAAGTCCACCAAGTCCCAACTGTTTACACGATCGATATGATGTAGGTAACACTCATATATTTCAGTACGTTTCTCCTCATCACCCTTATCAAACACCCGTACCATAAACAATAACGCCAGCAATCGCTCCTCGTGTATCGGTGAGGCCAATAGCGTTTTGATATGCTTTACGTTTGGGGCTTGTGCCGACTTAACGATATTTCGGATGGCTGGCATCCTAACGCCGATAAACTCATCCCCCTCGCCATACTCGCCAGGGCCAGTTTTAAAAAAACGCTGTTGGGATTGTGCATCGCGTGAATTGGCCAGTTTACGTAACATCACCTGCATCGGAATAAGTGCTGCTGTCCTGTTTTTTTTCATTGCTAGACTCAATACGTGCTAAATATTCCCTTAGCCAAAGGGTCTATAAAAAACTTATCTTAAGGTAGGGGCTGTTGACATTTGAGTTTCGTTACTATTGCACCCCGCCACCTTGTCACTCACTTGTCACTCACTAGTGCAATCACGATACGCGTCACATAATACCATAAGCAATCATTGTATTAGCCACTTTAATAAAACCCGCTATGTTAGCGCCTTTTAGATAATCAACATAACCATCATCTTCCTGACCAAACTCAACGCAACGCTCATGGATGTTAGACATAATCGTGCGCAAACGCTGGTCCAGGTCTTCGCGGGACCAGGATAACCGCATGCTGTTTTGAGTTAACTCCAGGCCCGACACCGCCACGCCACCCGCGTTGGCAGCCTTACTGGGCATAAACATTATTTTTGCCGCTTCGAACAGATCGATCCCATCTTGCTCTGTTGCCATGTTGGAGCCCTCCACGACAGCGATACACCCATTGGCCAATAAGGTGCTCGCGTCCCGTCGGTTAATTTCATTTTGAGTTGCACAGGGAAACGCCAGATCGCAGGGTACATTCCAAGGGCGCTCATTATGAACATATTCAGCACCAAAAACCTCAGCATAGGTCGACATGCGCCCTCGCTCCACATTTTTTAAATGTTTTATAAACTCAAGTTTCTCGTGATCAATGCCATTTTTATCATAGACATAACCCGTAGAATCCGACATGGTTACGACCTTAATACCCAACTCAATTAACTTTTCTGCTGTGTATTGTGCCACATTGCCAGAACCCGACACGGTGGCAGTAGAGCCATCAATAGTCTTGTTATGGTGCTTAAACATATCCTGCATTAAGTACACACAACCGTAACCGGTGGCTTCTGTCCTGATTAGGCTGCCACCAAATGCCAGCCCCTTACCCGTAATGGTGCCAGTAAACTGGTTGGAAATACGTTTGAACTGCCCAAACAAATAACTGATTTCCCGTGAGCCAACCCCCACATCACCGGCTGGAATATCGGTATAGCTACCGATATGACGCGACAACTCCGTCATAAAGGCCTGACAAAACCGCATCACTTCACGGTCTGTTTTGCCTTTTGGATTAAAATCAGCCCCACCTTTAGCCCCTCCCATGGGCAACCCTGTCAAACTGTTTTTAAAGGTTTGCTCAAAAGCCAAAAATTTTAGTATGCTTAAATTAACCTCATGATGGAAACGAATGCCACCCTTGTAAGGGCCAATCGCATTATTGTGCTGTACACGGTAGCCGCGATTAACCCGCACGTTACCTTTATCGTCTTCCCAACACACCCGAAACATCACAACACGGTCCGGCTCTGATAAACGCTCCATAATCCGGGCTTCTGAATAAATGGACTTGTTATCAATATAAGGAATAATATGGGATGCAACCTCATGAACTGCTTGATGAAATTCTAATTCACCAGGATTACGCCGTATTAACCCTGACATAAACTGCTCTAAACGTTGCTGCGCTGAATAAACCATGATGCCCTTTCCTTTGGAACTACATTGTGTTGCAAGCGTTATCGGCTTGGAACGATATCTTGTTTTTGTCGATTTATAAGGTGCTAATGTTCACAAATGAGGCTTCGATTGCCTCTCATAACCTATACCTATCGGCGCGCAGTAGGATTCCCTAATAGCCATACCTTAAAATCCTAAGTCACTGTTCTACAGGTACATTCATACCCCCTTGCGCCACGAACTGCGCTCAATTAAACATCACCCATTTGTTATGCTCACGTTCTGCACGACAAAATGCGGTACACCTTAAAAACGATTGCGCCGAGGCATGGACGTTCAGACAACGTGCCTTGCCCGAAATGACTATTCGTTAAATTCGGTAGAGTAAGCAGACATGTACAGCAGGGTAACGTGTTATAATGGCAACTGATTTCTGCAACATTTTTCCAGGCAGCCAATCATTACCAAATTCAATATACCCATAGGTCGAACACCGATTGCCGACAGAGATTCTACAAGACTAACTTCTGATGATCGAACAATTCTTCACTGACTTGGCGAAAAGTGTCTCCGTTAGCGTAGCAACGCAGCATAGCGCACTCATCGTGGCTGGCTTGAGTTATTTACTGTTAATGATGATCAGCCGAGTAGTGTCACGCGTTGCAATCAACACAAACGATAAAAACCTGTCTCCCCATTTTCCTCTCAAGACAAACCACGCGAGCAACCTGCCAGATACCTCACCGTTACCCGCCGAGCAAATCAAAGCCTTAAGCGATAAAAAAGATGAGTTGGGCCTCGCGCTGTTATGTGCGGTTTATCAACCGACGATTGATCAATTAAGCGCACTCTCCCGAGCATCGCCAAATCCCCCGTTAATAAACTATGAGACCCAACCTAACAATGCATTAGCTCATTATGCAATCCCCACCGCCCATACCAGCCTGATGAACTCACAGGACTTGCAATCTATCCGCGCACATGAAAAAAAGACCCATAAATTAATAAATAAAGATTTCATTAAGAGGTTTGGTGATCTTTTTTTTATGGAAAATTTTATTATGTACGAACATCTGTGCCGCGTTGGCAACAAGGTATTTTATATACCACCCAACAATGAGCTCCGAAAGCTCTTTGAAATGTTCTCTACCACAGGGGTTGCACTTCGAGGTAAATCGATTCCAATTGGTGAGCGTCTGCGAATTCTTGACCAGACCGAACTCCAGACAATTGCAAACAATTTGCGATTAGACAGAACGTTTAACACACTGGATCAGGCCATATCAATTCTGGCTAAACAACCTCAAACACCGGTTCATTTGGCGCAGCGGTACCATAGCGAGGATTTATTCCTGCTTAAACAGGAAAATTGGGATATAACAGCCATTGAAGAGGAGTGGTGCGCCTATAACGTTTATGCAAAAATACTGTGCGGTGAATCACCAACCCCCACATAACGCTTTGCCTTGAGCTCTTTACTCTGGGCTCTTTACGTTGAACTCTTTACCTTGAGCGCTTTGCATTGTTATTTTATGCCGACACCGCACGAATTTTTCTCGTTGCGAACACCCAGCACACCGCCCCCCTAATTGACCAAATAATATTCTTTTGGCTAGCGACTCCGGCCTGTCAGCGGCCCGCTGCCCTGCACGTTACCGCCCGTAGCATGTCCCTCTCGCACCACATCGAACGCCTAATTTATGTAGCCCGTTACAGAAAAGGCGTGTTATCTGGCAACACCGGCACATCCAACGGTTACCGTCACTCTATTCAGCCTCAGGCTTTTTCTGCAACAGCGTGCTTATCGACAGCTTCAATGTCGTCCATCACATCATTCCGGTCGCCATCCCCAGCCTTCGAGGCAGCATTTTTATTTTTGTTCTCTACCTTGCCTCCTGCATTATCAACGCTGGCAACACCATCTTTGGAACTGGCACTCATCCCCACACTTTTGGTGATGGCGGTCGATTCATCCTGAGCCATCGAGGTCAACAACAGGTCTTTAACTTTAGTGGTTTCTTCAATTTCAGCATTCAACTCTGTAATTTCTTCATTCAGCTCTGAAATTTTTGACTCTAATTTTTCAATTTCCATTATTAGCTGATCGCTGCGGTCTTCAATTTCAGTTTCCCGTTTTTGGGCATCAGAAACGATTTCATTGACCTGAATATTAGCGGATTCCAATGTTTTTCTTACGACAGTTACGACAATGTCTGAATTTACGTTAGGCAACTTACGCATCAATTCAATGGCATCTTGTATTCCATACCCACTGCGCGGCTGTCCGGTACGGCTACCCCCGTTGGCACCTTGGGAAAACGAACCAAATGAGTCGTTATCCTCACCCTCTTTATCAATGGCTGAACCGGCTTCGGCTACATCGGAGTACGAAGATAACTCAATGTCAAAATCACCTTCGTTTTTACGTTTACCAAATAGTCCCATAATCGTTATCCTCTTTCGCTTCCATTCTATGACGTGGAATTAGCTGTGGTTTAAGTATTCTATTTCTCGCTATATTTGATGGTATACCAAGCATGGTATTGCAGTAGGCGCTCACAAATCATAATATCAAAGTCCCCCCAGAAACTTTCAGCAGACTCATGCGCGTTCCCGCCTATTAAAACCCAAGTGAGCGCCATTGTGCAAATATTCTTTGTGGTATTTAGTTCATTTACATAACGAAAACAAAGTATTTAATACTTAAAAAACAAAAACTTAGATAGCTTCAGCCATATCGACAATAACGTACTTATGGGCGAGAATCAATTCATTAGTTGGGTTTTTGGGACCGCAGTGAGAAACAGGGGATATATTGATGATATGACGTACTACCAGTTCATTAACGAGCGTTAGTTAACAACATCCATTCAGAAGCAGCATCCATTGCTAGAATTTATTGATGAGAATTATATTATCATTGGAACGAATATCACCCGACGCGCCCCGTGCTCAACCGTTAACATCAGGGTTGCACCCAGCAAAAGGGGGGAACATCCATAGGCACTGCGCATCAAAAGCGTATAGCGTCACTTAACGACGCCGAAGAACAATGTTAAAGCGCCCGCTTAGCACGCCCTCGTTATTAGGGGCCGTAGAAGCGACATTTTTGGACGAGAGCTGGGTAGTAACCCGCTCGCGATCGGCCTGCGACAAACGCATCAACAACTGATCGTGCTGATTAAGCGACTGTCCTGCGAAATACAATTGAGTGATGAGTTCAACGTATTTATCTGCAAACACTTTAAAATGGATATGGGGCGGCCGAGTCCATATTGGGTTTACCGGATAAGAGCCGGGTATGATGGTTTTAAACTGATAGCGCCCTGATTCATCGGTGTTCATAACCCCCCAGCCCTGAAAGTTAGGATCGCTCGGCGATGGGTTATTTTTGTCTCTATGGTGGTTATATTTCCCCCAGGTGTTAGCCTGCCATATCTCCACGGTAGCCCCCGTAATAGGCTGACAATATTCGTCCATCACATCGCCACTAATAACAATAATCTGTCCGGAAGCAACGGATGATCGCCCCTCAATTTTTGTTAAATCGATATCATGTTCCTGACGCCGATTCGTTGGGTAAAACGGCCCCTCAACCTCCCGAGGCGTTATGCCGCAGGCTTCCTGGGAATCTTTGTCTGGTACTCCACTAACTGATACACCAGTTTTTTGCGCATTGGTATCACGCATGGCATAAAGCCTACCCGACATTGTGGCTGGAAGGCCTATTCCCACCATACCTTTAATCAAACCTTTAATTAACGTGCGACGCTTCATAATATTAACGAATATATTGAGTTATTTGTAATCTTATGTCAAATGCCCGCTTTATCATTAAAGCTAGCGAAACTATACTCTAATTGAACCAAAACTCTAATTGAACCAAAATTCTAATTGAACCAGAATTCTAATTGAACCAAACGATACTAATTGAACGATGCCCTAGTGGAATCGAGCGGGCGTAAGTCTGTAATAACAACATAATAGCGCCATAGGATTAGAGAAACCGACCTTAGAATAGTTCATTGTTAAACCAAGCTAACCCACATCACAAAAAATGCGCTTGATTCTCCATCAACGCCTGTTTTGTCAATACAAAAACACCATGGCCTCCCCTGTCAAATTCCGGCCAGATAAAAGGCACCTGCGGAAACTGCGATAATATGGCTTTATAACTGTTTCCAACTTCTACAACTAATAAACCGTGGTCGGTTAGGTAGTCGCCGGCGTTACGCAAAATTTGGCGCACGAGATCCAGGCCATCTATCCCCGCAGCCAGCGCCCCCTGTGGTTCATGTTTAAATTCCTCACTCAATCCGGCCATATCCTCGGCATCGACATACGGGGGGTTGGTGACGATAACATCAAATTTTTCAGTTGAGGGTAAATTCGCAAAGAGGTCCGAAGCAACTAATGTGACCTGCGATTCCACCTTATGACGAGCAACATTGTCTGCAGCCACATCCAAAGCATCACTAGAAATATCCGTCGCCACCACTGTTACCCCCGGAAACATGGCCGCCGTTGCAATTGCGATACAACCACTTCCCGTGCATAGGTCTAAGACGGTATGCATGTCGCTGGAGTCAACCCAAGGTTCAAACCCACTTTCCACTAACTCGGCGATGGGCGAGCGTGGTATCAACACCCGCTCATCAACGTAAAACGACAACCCACAAAACCATGCTTCATTGGTCAAATACGGCATGGGTTTACGGGTACTGACACGCTCACTTAACAATTTCACCGCTGCTTGACGCTCTGATAGTGTTAAACGTGAACTAATCATATAGGGCGGTATATTATGCGGCAAATGTAATACATAACGCACAATCGCAAATGCCTCATCCATAGCATTATCCGTTCCGTGACCAAACGTCAAACCGGAACTGGCGAACAAACTGCTACCCCAACGCACATAATCACCTATCGTAAAAAGCTCTTTTATAACGTCTTCCTGATTATCCATTACTGCCCCAACGTTTGATTGAAAAAATCGAAATAAATCCAGTTGCGGTATTATATGCCCATAGCGACTAAGAGCTAGGTGTCAATAGCACGCCCACTTTCATCCCATGACGGTGTTGAAATACCGCGCAATAGCCGAGCTATTACTTGTCATTTCGCCTAGCCATGCAATGAATATGACGTACTCTTAGCACCAAATCTCAAACGCTACGAGTATAGTACACCAAACATGACACACTTTACTTTCTGTTTAAATTACCTTAAATTTAGGCGCTTGCAGCTTGCAATAGATTTATTCATGCAGATATGTGTAACCTAGCGCGACAGCGGACAAACACGATAACTCACTGTAATCAATAACTAGTCGCTAAGCGACAATTAAGCAAACGATAGACAAGGCTATAAACAAATCGATAAACAAGGCAGCTAAATAAGCACATTATAACACTTACCCTTTGCTAAAAAACGCATATACCACCAAAAATCCTTAACGGGTATTTGACGATTTTAGGCTGATTGAGTAATTTCAACGATTCAGAGGCTGGAATACAGAAATTAGGCAATGACCCATAATCCGCCCAGGCGGCAATATCAGACCCAACCCAAGCAAACTACACAGGTAAATTAAACCCATGGCGCAATATATTTATACGATGAACGGTGTAGGCAAAGTTGTCCCTCCCAAACGCGAAATTCTAAAAAACATTTCCTTATCATTTTTTCCAGGTGCAAAAATAGGGGTACTGGGTCTCAATGGTTCGGGAAAATCCAGTCTTTTACGAATTATGGCGGGCATTGACAAAGAAATTATCGGTGAAGCCCGACCACAGCCAGGTATTAACATTGGTTATCTCTCCCAGGAACCGGAGTTAGACGCCACGAAAGACGTGCGTGGCAATGTTGAAGATGGCATACAGGAAACCAAAGGCCTGCTTGACCGCTTCAATGAAATAAGCATGAAGTTTGCCGAACCCATGAGCGACGATGAAATGACAGCACTGCTTGAGGAACAAGGCAAATTACAGGATGCCATTGATGCCGCTAACGGTTGGGAAATTGAACGCACACTTGATATTGCCGCTGATGCCCTTCGACTCCCCCCCTGGGATGCCGATGTAAGCAACTTATCCGGAGGGGAACGGCGTCGTGTGGCCTTATGCAAATTATTACTGTCAAAACCAGACATGCTGCTGTTAGACGAACCGACCAATCATCTGGATGCCGAATCCGTTGCCTGGTTGGAGCACTTTCTCCATGACTACCCCGGCACTGTGGTTGCTGTCACCCATGACCGCTACTTCCTCGATAATGTAGCAGGCTGGATTTTGGAACTTGACAGAGGTGAAGGTATTCCCTGGGAGGGTAACTATTCATCCTGGCTTGAACAAAAGGAGAAACGCCTGGAGTCTGAAGAAAAGCAGGAAAATGCTCGAATAAAAGCTATGAAAGCCGAATTGGAGTGGGTACGATCCAACCCCAAAGGCCGTCATGCTAAAAGTAAAGCACGACTTTCACGCTTTGAAGATTTAACGAAACAGGATTACGAAAAACGCAATCAGACAAATGAGTTATTTATCCCACCCGGCCCACGCCTGGGTGATTCCGTCATAGAAGCCAAGCAACTACAAAAGGGCTTCGGCGAGCACTTGTTAATAGAAAATTTATCGTTCAACCTACCGAGGGGGGGGATTGTTGGCGTCATTGGCCCCAATGGCGCAGGTAAAACCACCTTATTCCGAATGCTCACCAACAAGGATCAACCTGATGCCGGGGAGCTGCGCATAGGAGAGACCGTCAAAATCGCCTATGTCGATCAATCCCGCGATTCACTGGATGATAACAAAACCGCCTGGGAGGAAATTTCCGGTGGACATGACATAATGCAGGTTGGCGGTATGGAGCTAAACTCCAGGGCCTATGTCAGTCGCTTTAATTTTAAAGGAAGCGATCAGCAGAAAAAAACGGGGACCTTGTCTGGCGGTGAGCGTAACCGAGTACATCTTGCCAAACTACTTGCCGACGGGGGTAATTTGTTGTTACTTGATGAACCCACCAACGACCTTGACGTTGAAACCCTACGCGCATTGGAAGAGGCACTGCTCGATTTTCCTGGTTGTGTGGTCGTCATTTCGCATGATCGTTGGTTTTTAGACCGCATTGCCACCCATATTCTGGCATTCGAAGGCGATAGCCAAACCACCTGGTTCGAAGGTAATTATGCCGATTACGAAAAAGACCGTTCACGTCGACTAGGCGATAGCTCCAAACAACCAAAACGTATACATTACAAAAAATTTCAGTCCTAAACGAGCACACCATCAAGTAGCGCCCGCCGACGTTGACGGGCGCGCTTGAATCCAATTGAGGCTACGCAGGGCTGTAAGATGGCGAGCTGCACTAAAAAATGGTGAACCGGAAAACTCCGGCAACACCGCAAGGCCCGCTGCCCGACGAGAATTCGTAATGCACTGCACCACCAACGCCCTCACTGAAAACAAACAACCAACTTTTGGCTACCGATTAAATTCAGCATCACCAGTAACGCATCATCAGTAATAATTGTAAAGTGTAAATCAATGACAGCAACCCCTATGGCGACACTGCATTTGCCTTTTCGGTTTAATGATATTTACTCTATCTCTTCAAGCCTCATGGTGTAGCCATTAAAATACGCAGTGAGATCACTGTACCCCAGATCATCCGCCTCCATGTCATCATAAGAACCAGTCCAGTCCTCCGGTGATGGTACCGTTTCCGCCTGCAAACCGTACCAGGCATCGTATTCAAGCTCATCAATGTCGCCGCCAAAATACTGAATCTCAATGAGGTTATCATCATCATCGAGCGCTACAACTTCAAACAACCTGTCCTCTGAATCCCTATACCAGTTACTCACTATTGGAAAATGCTGTGAAGACATAACCGCCTCCTAACTGTTTAATGAATCATATTTGCTTAACAATGTTTGGATTTACAAATTATCTTTACCTTAAACAATTCGAATGTATCAACACTCGACATCCAGGCGTTACAAGCACTATTCTTGTCTTGCACTGCCTATCGACATACACTGACAAAAAAACAATGACGGATTAAAACGAACGCTTAGCACCCCGCTATCAGCACATGACGGGTTCACAGGAAAAGTATGCGCCAACATTAGTTGCATCAATACTACACCTATCGCAATAAAAACTTTATAACCCTAAAGTGCCAAAACAAGGGGGTAAATACGATGACATCATGCACGCCCAGCATTACCTATGATCGTCGTCATGTTTTTCAGGCCAATGTTAGTTGATGTCACTACTAGCTCACATCACTATTAGCTCAGTAGGTGTTGGCACAAAATACCCTTGCGCCCGGCTAATGGGTATAAACAACAAATGCAACGTTAAGACAGTACGGCTGTACTTATTAGTGATCTCCACATCTGACAGATAGGAGTCTTTGATACTTCTTACAAGATAGCAGCTAATTTTAATTAATATAGGCACACCCGCATTAAAACGGTCAAATATTTTATGCGCTTTGACAGCAACCTTTCACTGCAACATTAATAATGTTAGTTTTTCAACAAGATAATGAGGAATTCAAGATTGCGACGAGATAAACGCGGTATCATAGTTATTGAACAGTAGAAAACCAGAATAACACAAAGAATGCTATGGCAAAGTTCCCATATACTTTTAGCATATAAATTGCAAAAAAAATGCACCGACGCACGACCACCAACTGGCATGTAATTTGTGTCTGCATTTATCCGATTAACGACACCTAAGCCACTACCTACTCCATAACCACTGACTAAACCGTATTACGATTGATTTTCTGTCGGAAATACACCCGTCGATAAATACCGATCACCACGATCACATATAATGACAACAATAACCGCATTATTAACTTCCTGTGATAATTTTAACGCTGCTGCCACGGCGCCACCGGATGAAACACCCGCAAAAATACCTTCCTGCGCGGCTAACGCTCGCGTTGTGTTTTCGGCTTCCTCCTGAGTAATGTCAATGATACGGTCTACCCTACTTGGCTCAAATATCTTGGGCAAATATTCTTTAGGCCAGCGGCGAATACCGGGAATACTGGCACCTTCGGTGGGCTGAACACCAATGATGTTAACCTTAGGATTGCGCTCTTTTAAATAACTTGAGGTACCCATGATAGTTCCTGTGGTACCCATTGCACTGACAAAATGGGTAATTTTACCATCAGTATCACGCCATATCTCTTCCGCTGTGGCAACATAGTGTGCCCGAGGATTATCAGGGTTCGAAAATTGATCCAGAACTTTCCCTTTACCAGCCGCTTCCATATTTTTAGCTAAATCACGCGCCCCCTCCATGCCTTCAGCTTTTGTTACCAAAACAATTTCTGCGCCAAATGCCTTCATCACACCTCGACGTTCAGCGCTCATGTGTTCCGGCATAATTAACACCATTTGATAACCCTTAATCGCCGCGGCCATTGCCAGCGCGATACCCGTATTGCCACTGGTCGCCTCTATCAGACAATCCCCCGGACTGATATCCCCTCGCGCCTCCGCCTGGGCGATCATGCTCAAAGCAGGCCTGTCTTTAACAGAGCCGGCAGGATTGTTACCTTCCAATTTAACAGCGATCACATTATCGGTCTGCCCCGGTAAACGCTGTAACCTGGCTAATGGCGTGTTGCCCACAAATGCTTCTATTGTTGGTATTGTCATCGCAATTTATATTCCTTAATAACAAATATCGCTTGTAAAAATAACCATTATTAGTCCGTATATACCCGTGGTGTTATGAATTTAGGTTTACACCCCCATCACGAAGCGCGCCAATACCCGATGCTTGCTCTCAATGCCACGAGTTCTAAATAAGGGGCAACAGCACAAATAATCGCTCCCGGCCAGCTTAAAATAACGCCCCCACAACCAGCAAATGACCAAGACCAGTATCGCACGCAATACTATACCACTCAATCCTGCGCCCGATTAACCCCATGACTAAACCCATATATTCAATACCCCCCTAACATTGCTGGCCCTATGAATCACTAATGGGATGACTAATGGGTTGATAGTGGACAAGTTAACTGCACTCGATATTGGTTACTATTTAATACTCATTGCCGTAGTGCTGTATACTCGCTATTGTATGGCATAATAGCCAATTGACGGTGAGGGAGGACATTAATAAATCGCTAATATTATTCTTCGACTCACTTTACGCAAGCTTATACAAATTAATCGAATCACAAAATACTATAAATATTCAAATAGTTACAATGGCTTTACAAACCCAGCTTTTCGAATTTTTACATATACGTTTATATATGCCCTATGCACGCAGCAAGGCAAGACCCGCATAACGCATTATGATCAATTGGGACTTACAACGCCGACTGGTGGTGTTGACGTTATTACCATTAATGTTCGTCGCGTTCAGTTTAGCCATTATTTTCATAAGTAAACAAATCTCCGTCTTATCTGAATCAATGGCAACGCATGGCCATGCACTGGCCAGACACCTGGCGAACGCAAGCCGTCAAGGCCTCGGCAGCGGAAACCCCGACTCCCTCAAACCCCTCACCCTCTCCATCCTACAGGAACCCGATGTTACCGCAGTGACCATTACCGATAACGATGGTGCAGTCATTGTACGCTCATCAGCGAATAAGCCATCTTTTCAGGCACAAAATGCAAAATCAATCGCGCCCTACTTCAGCGATAGCCTCATCTTTATGCGCCCTATATTAACTAACGATGAAGTAGCACCGCAAGCCAAATTTAAATTGTCGGATTATCAGCAAAATTTCCCTCAGTCATTTTCTGACATAATAGACCCTCAGAATGTCACCGGCTGGGTAATCATTGAAATATCGCAAAAGAATAATCACCTGCAACAACGCACTGTCATTATCAAAGGATTGGCCATCACGCTGGCATTATTAATATTAGGCACCTTAATAATATTCCACATCAGCAGAAAAGTAACGGCCCCCATTTTCAACCTGGCCAACGCGGCGAATGAAATTGAAAAAGGAAATCTCGACATCCAGCTTGAACTCGAATCCAGTGGTGAACTGCTAATATTGGAACGCAGTATTAATAATATGGCGGAGTCACTCAGGCAATCACGCGATGAATTACAAAAACAAGTCGACCAAGCCACCGAAGACCTATTAAGCTCCATACAGGTTGTAGAACGGCAGAATAAGGAACTGGCTGAAACCCGCCAACAGGCATTGTTGGCAAGCCGCGTCAAATCAGAGTTTTTGGCTAATATGAGCCATGAAATCCGAACACCAATGAATGGTATCATTGGCTTTATAAAACTATTACACAATACCAACCTTTCACCTGAGCAGGTTGAGTATATAACAATAATTCAAAAATCCGCTAATAGCCTGCTATCCATTATTAATGACATCCTCGATATTTCAAAAATTGAAGCTGGAAAAGTAACATTAACCGGCGTTGAATACGACCTTCAAGACTGCATTGAAGAGGTCACATCCCTACTAGCCCCACTGGCCTATGAAAAAAATGTTAACCTTGTCTCGATGATATACAACGATGTACCACTGAGCCTAAAAGGTGATTCGGCCAAGCTCCGGCAAATTCTAACCAATCTTGTTAGCAACGCCATCAAATTTACCGAGATGGGTGATGTCGTTATACGCACCATGCTGGAAGACGAGACTAATGAAGACATCACCATTAAGACCATGGTATCTGATACGGGCATTGGTATTAATCAAAAAGATCAACAGCGTTTATTCCGGACCTTTGCGCAGGTCGACTCCTCGTCCACGCGGCGATTTGGCGGCACTGGACTTGGGCTAACCATATCCAAAACACTGGCTGAAATGATGGATGGAGAAATTGGTGTAGAAAGCAAGATCAATCAAGGTTCAACCTTTTGGTTCACCTTTACCCATGAAAAAATACAGACTAAACAACCCGAGCTTTCCGTTAGATCAGCAACTTCCTTAACTGGATACAGTATTTTATATTATGAATCGAACCAGGCGTCGCGATTAGCCATGCAGCATCTTATGGATAACCTAAAACTGAGTGTCGCCACCACCACAACGATGTCTGAATTACAACACCACATAGAGGTTTCCGAAAAAAACACCCCTTATGATTTAGTTATCCTGGGCTTATCACAACAGGAAATTCTACCTAACATACTTAACAGCCAAATTAAGGCGTTAAAAAAAATCACTCAATGCAATATGCTTGCACTTATCAACAGCGCTGATACCAAGGTTTTTTCCAGTGTTAGAAATAGCGGCATTACTGCATGTATCGCCAAGCCTGTAAAGCACGTTGAATTTTACGAAACCATGCGCAATCTATTAGCGCCGGACTCAACCATTTTGAATTTCTCACACCCCCCTCAGACTGAACTCGACAACGACCTATCCATCGCGCCTTCAAACACAACACAGACAACAACAGACCACGACTATCTACCACTGGCCGGTTATAAAATTCTTATTGCTGAAGACCAGGAAACCAATGCAAGGTTAATAGAACTTATTCTCGATCACGCCGGAGCCGATACCACGGTAGTGCAAAATGGTGATCTTGCATTCAAATCCGCCTCACAACAACAATATGATATTATTTTAATGGATATCCATATGCCGGTAATGAACGGTGTTGAGGCAACAGAAAATATTCGAGCCTTGAAAAATGATAATAGTAATACCCCAATTATTGCATTAACCGCCAATGCCATTGAGGAAGATAAAACCGTCTACATAAATGCAGGAATAAATGATGTTTTAATAAAACCCGTGGATGACAGTGAGTTATTTCGCATTATAACGTCGTATAAACCAGAACATAACGATAAACCGTTTAAAGAACAGTGCGCAGATGTGGCATCCCCCTTAACGGATGAAACCACCGACCCCATAGAAACAACAAATGAAGACGCGCAAAAGTCTTACATTGACTTAAGGCGGTATAAAAATAAAGAGCAATCAGATAAAAAAGAAAAACTCAAAAATGAGTTATTCCTAATGCTATTAAAGGAGTTGCCCGTCACCCGTGAAGCAATCAACAGCTCATTTGCAGCGAAACAATTTAAAATTTTAGGTGATCATGTACATAAACTTCATGGGGCCACCAGCTATGTCAACACGCCACAGCTTAAATCGGCCGTTGAAGACCTTGAAGTATCCATTAAGAAAAAACGTGATAGCAATGTTATCGAAACAAAAGTATCAACTGTTATTCAGGAAATAGATTTATTGTTAAACGAAGTGGAACAAGGCAAATAAACACAACGGCCTTTTCTCCCGCGTAGACTCACAGCATCATTTGTCGGGATGGTTCACATCAAGATTGGGAATACAATAACCACGTAGATACCGCAGAAAATCCTCCTGGAGCTTTGGGTGTTTAAGCGCGTATTCTATCGTCGCCTCCAAATACCCTAGCTTGCTGCCGCAATCGTATCGTTTGCCATGAAACTGGTAAGCCATGACAGGCTGGTCAGCCAACAGCTCATCAATTGCATCTGTTAACTGGATTTCGCCACCGGCACCTTTTTTTGTGGTTTCAAGGTAGGAAAATATTTCAGGGGTAAGTATATACCGACCAACAACAGCCAGGTTCGATGGTGCATCGGCTGGTTTTGGTTTTTCGACGATTGCCTCAATTTCACCCGTGCGATGATCAAGTGCCCCGGTTTTAACCATGCCGTACTTTTCCGTCTCATTTACGTCAATGAGTTGCACGCCTAAAATACTGCACTTATATTTATCATATTGCTCGGACATTTGTGACAAACAGCCATTCGCACTATCATCAATCAAATCATCCGCCAGGATGACTGCAAACGCTTCGTTACCTACAACATCTTTGGCGCACAAAACGGCATGCCCCAACCCCAGCGCCTCAGGCTGACGAATATAAACACAGCTTACCCCTTCGGGGAGTATGTTATGAACAATGGATAATAACTCGTGTTTATTACGTTTTTCGAGCTCAGCCTCAAGCTCATAATTTTTGTCAAAATGATCTTCGATCGCCCGCTTGCTACTGCTGGTAACGAAAATAAGCTGTTTAACTCCCGCTGCGATCGCTTCTTCAGCCGCATATTGTATTAACGGTTTATCAACGACGGGCAACATTTCCTTAGGATTGGCTTTAGTCGCCGGTAAAAAGCGCGTACCCAAACCCGCTACTGGAAAAACAGCTTTAGTTATCATAGTTCCTATGTCTCCGAAAATAATCTCAAACTATCTCATACCGTATACGGTATTGGCGCTAACCTGATCATCGGTTTATGCCAACTACGGAGGAAATCAAACCGCCCTCCCGCTAACACTCCACCTTCATTTATACGTACAATCGTCATTGAGTGAAAATATCACACCTACAAAATCGTTCAACCTAGAAACGTCGTTTGGCGCAAAAAAAGCAAAAAAGATATCGACGTACATAGTCCGTTCAAACACAACATGATCATCTGGTTGCTGATGAGCACATTTTTGAACAGGCCCGGTGTATTAAGGGCTTATATGGTCTTTCAGAATCCAACTGATTTTTCCAGGTTCAAAAAACAGTAAGCATCCGCAAGCGACAAAAAAAGGGCAATAAAGCCCTTTTTTTTATACATCATTAAATAATAACGCTAAGCGTCATCAACTGCTTTCATGCTCAGTCGAATACGGCCCTGCTTATCAATTTCAAGCACCTTGACCTTAATGGTATCGCCTTCTGACAATTTGTCGCTAACATTTTCTACCCGTTCGTTTGAAATTTGGGAGATGTGAACCAATCCGTCTTTACCCGGTAGTATTGTTACAAACGCGCCGAAGTCCATTAACTTCGAAACCCGGCCCTCATAAACAACGCCGACTTCGACATCAGCCGTTATTTGCTCTACGCGGCGCAGCGCTTCATCGCCTGCTGCACTGTCGACTGACGCAATTTTTACAGTGCCATCATCTTCAATATCAATACTAACGCCGGTTTCTTCTGTAATCGCTCTGATGGTAGCACCACCTTTGCCAATAACGTCACGAATCTTGTCGGGATGTATTTTTAGGGTAATATACCGAGGTGCAAACTCAGACATTTCCTGACGCGATTCGGCAATGACCTCGTTCATCTTCGACAAAATATGCAGCCGCCCGTCTTTAGCCTGGGTCAACGCTTTTTCCATGATATCACGCGTAATCCCGTCAATTTTGATATCCATCTGTAACGCGGTCACGCCCTTGCTTGTACCCGCCACTTTAAAATCCATATCACCAAGGTGATCTTCGTCACCCAATATGTCAGAAAGTACCGCAAAACCATTGTCTTCTTTGATTAAGCCCATCGCAATACCAGCAACCGGGGCGGCAATTGGCACACCAGCATCCATCAGTGACAAACTAGTGCCGCATACGGAGGCCATGGAGCTTGAACCATTCGACTCAGTAATCTCCGAGACTACCCGGATAGAGTAGGGAAACTCATTAACATCCGGCATCATTGCGACCACTCCCCGTTTTGCCAGTCGTCCGTGTCCTATTTCACGCCGTTTCGGACTCCCCACAAAACCGGTTTCCCCTACGCAGTAGGGTGGAAAATTGTAATGCAACATGAAGTGTTCTTTACGCTCTCCCTCAATGGCATCGATGTTTTGAGCATCACGCGCGGTACCCAGGGTGGTTACCACTATTGCCTGTGTTTCTCCACGGGTAAATAATGCTGACCCATGAGTACGGGGTAAAACACCAACTCTGATATTAATGGGCCGCACAGTGCTGTTATCACGGCCATCTATCCTTGGTTTACCTTCAATAATTCGACTTCTAACAATTTGTTTTTCTAATTTTTCAATGGTATTTTTGACAGTATCCGTATCATAACTGACTTGTGCGCCTTCGCTTTCTTCGGAACAAAGCTGATTAACTACATTGGCGCGAATTTCACCCAAACGAGTGTAGCGCGCTTGTTTTTCCTTTAATTGATACGCTTGATCAAAATCAGCGCTGGCCAGTTCCGCAACAGCCTTATTCACAGCCTCATCAGTCTGAGCCGCGCTCCACTGCCATTGTTCAGCGCCTGCTTCTTTAGTGAACTCAATAATCCCTTTGATCACTGTTTGCATTTGTTCATGGCCAAACACAACCGCACCCAACATAACATCTTCCGATAATTCGCTGGCTTCAGATTCCACCATCAATACCGCATTTTCAGTACCTGCAACGACCAAATCCAACTGACTGGTGGCTAACTGCGAAGCAGTGGGATTCAGCACATAAGCGTCATCGATATAACCTACTCTTGCTGCGCCAATAGGCCCATTAAATGGAACACCGGCAATCATTAGTGCCGCTGACGCCCCAATCAATGCTGGAATATCCGGGTCGATCTCAGGATCCAATGAAACCACGGTAGCAATAATTTGTACTTCGTTGGTAAAACCATTGGGGAATAATGGACGTAATGGCCGGTCGATAAGGCGACTTGTTAGGGTTTCTTTTTCGGAGGGTCGTCCCTCTCGCTTAAAAAAACCACCAGGAATTTTACCTGCTGAATAGGTGCGTTCCTGATAATTTACGGTTAGCGGGAAAAAATCACGTCCTTCCACTTCTTCTTTTACAGCGACAGCGGTTACCAAAACCACTGTATCGCCTACGCTTGCCATTACCGCGCCACTTGCCTGGCGAGCAATTTCGCCGGTCTCTAGCGTTACGGTTTGATCACCGAATTTAATTACTTTTTTTGTTGGGTTCACGTCAAGTTTTCCTCAAGGCCCTAGGCCTTTTTTAAGGTAGTAGTTTTAAAATGAAAGTTTAATGCTAACGCTATCATCGCTTACGCTACTCTAGGCAGGCGTATTACAGTGGACAACATGACTATACCCTGCTATTGCATCACAAACCGCTAATGATTTTATCTTTCAATTTATCTCGGGTGGCGTCGCAGACTAGCGACGTAATCCCAAGCGTGAAATAAGATCTCGGTAGCGATCAACATGTTTGTTTTTAAGATAGTCAAGCAACTTACGTCGCTTGCTAACCATCCGCAACAAACCCTGTCTTGAGTGATGATCATGCTTGTGTTCTTTAAAATGCTCGGATAAATCGTCAATACGCGCAGACAACAGCGCTACTTGAACTTCCGTAGATCCGGTATCCCCCGCAGCACGCTCATAACTTTTTACGACCTGGCCTTTTTGTTCGGCATTTAATGACATTGAAAACTCCTAAAATATGCTAACTTGTTTTTTGACTAATTCACACTACCTGACTAGAATCATTACAGGTCGGTGTATTCATAACTTCAACCCAGAATTGCAGCTGAGAATTGCAGCTGAGAATTGCAACCTAGAATAGCAACTCAGAATGCAACCCATATTACTCACTACTTCACTACCATTCGGTGACCGCTCTACTATTTATTGACACACCAATAATTGGCGTTATCAATGTACAAACACCACTATCAAACCGCGCATTCGATGTTGTACTGTATTACAACCGTTTTATGTAAATAACGTTATTCAAATAGCGCCAAAAACAACGGCGATACCACTTTGCTACGCTTGTCTGATCGGCCTGATTGACGACAAATACACACTTTGCCGACTTCATCACCTCGATCGCACATCGCCACGCTCAGCTTCAACGTAGCCAAATGCAACGAGTGGGCGAATTTTACCTCATTTTGGTATTAATCATCAAACGCTTAGGTGCAACACGCCCATCATCCAACATTACGCCAATACCGAGAAACTGAGACTGATTATTGTACAGCTTCAAATAACCGTTATTTTGCAGATTAGGCACGAAAACCGCCTGGCCCTGCTGAAGATAAAAAGCGGCTTCTTCGCTTAAGTGGACATCAGGCCAACCATCCAAACCAGACTCCATTGGCATTAATACGCTATCTAGCTCTGCTTCACCCTCACTAGCGCGTTCATTTAAGCGATCCAATGTCTGCATGTACCGTGTATTAAATGGCCCGGCCTGCAATCGCCTTAATGCGACAATATGTGCACCACAACCCAAGCTTTTTCCAATATCTTCAGCCAATGTGCGTATATAAGTACCTTTCGAGCATTGCACTTCTATTTCTAATACATTTTCATCGAAATTTATAAAATCCAATCGATGAATATTCACCGTCCGCGCTGCTCGCTCCACTTCAATGCCCTGGTGGGCAAGTTTATAAAGTGGTACGCCTTGTTGTTTTAGGGCCGAGTGCATGGGGGGAATTTGCTCAATCTCTCCCCGGTATTGAGAAAGCGCCTGCTCAATTTCACTCGCACCGATATCATTTACTGCTTGGATATCAACAACATTACCATCAGCATCAGCACTGTCTGTCGTCACACCAAGCTTACAGCTGGCGCGATATACCTTGTCCGCATCTAACAAATATTGACTTATTTTTGTGGCTTCGCCAAAACAGATGGGCAACAGACCGGTGGCTAGTGGATCTAAACTACCGGTATGCCCTGCTTTACGCGCATTATACAAACGCTTTACGAGTTGCAGTGCTTTATTCGATGTAATGCCCTGTGGTTTATCGAGCAACAGAATACCATTGACATCACGGCCCGGGTTCCGGCGTCCTTGACGCCTAGTTCGCCCATCACCATGACTATGGGAGTTCTGATCTTTACCACGGTCGTTTCCTGAGTTACCCAAGCCGTATCTCTATTTTGATTGACGTGGACCGATACCAATATTGACTAAGCCGGCTAATCGACATCACCAGGCTTATCCGACGCTACCGCCGCATCAATGAGGCTTGACATGCGAAGCGCATTTTCAATTGAGGTGTCATAATGAAATTGTAATTCAGGTGTGCTTCGTAGCTTTAAGCGTTTTGCGATTTCTCTGCGCAAAAAACCAGCGGCTTTGACTAACCCAGTGGTGGTGGACTTTCTTACATCCTCACCCCCCAGCACAGTGAAATAAACACGAGCATACTCGAGTTCTTTTGAAACCTGCACTGACGTAATCGTTACCATGCCCACGCGAGGGTCTTTTACGTTTTGTTGGATTATAACCGCAAGTTCGCGTTGAATTTGATCAGCAATCCGGTCAGTGCGGCTAAATTCCCGTGCCATTCTAATAAATACTCAAATATCGATTTAGTGTGTTAACTATAAGCTATCAACAAGTTAGTGCCTACAAGGTGCGTTGTACCTTCACCTGCTCATAAACCTCAATCTGGTCACCAGACTTAACGTCATTGTAATTTTTGACGCCAATCCCGCACTCTTTACCAGAGGCTACTTCCTGAACATCGTCCTTAAATCGGCGCAAGGATTCGAGCTCACCTTCGTAAATCACCACATTATCCCGTAATACACGAATAGGGTTATTACGTTTCACCGTACCATCCACAACCATACAGCCAGCAATAGCCCCTATCTTAGGCGATTTAAATACGTCGCGCACTTCAGCCAAACCGATGATTTCTTCTTTAAATTCCGGTTGGAGCATTCCTGATAAGGACTGTTTCACTTCCTCGATAACATCGTAAATAACACTGTAATAGTGTAAATCGATGCCTTCTTCCTCGATTGTGCGTTTCGCCACAGAATCCGCGCGCACATTAAAACCGATGATCACTGCATTTGAAGCGAGCGCAAGATTTACATCAGACTCATTAATTCCGCCCACACCACTGGCCACAATTTTAACTTTCACTTCATCAGTGGATAATTTCACCAACGAATCAGTTAACGCCTCTGCAGTACCCTGCACATCTGTCTTTAATACCAGATTTAAGCTATTGACCTTACCCTCTTCCATTTGGGTAAACATGTTTTCAAGTTTTGCTTCCTGCTGCTTGGCCAATTTGACATCTCTGAACTTACCCTGTCTAAACAAGGCAACTTCACGGGCTTTGCGCTCATCAGGAACAACCATGGCGTCATCACCGGCGGGCGGTGCCCCAGACAAGCCTAATATTTCCACTGGCATGGACGGTCCCGCTTCTGCCAATGGCTTGGAATTTTCATCCAATAAGGCGCGAACACGGCCGTATTCTTGGCCTGCCAGCAACACATCCCCTTTTCGTAGCGTACCGCTTTGAATAAGGACAGTCGCAACCGGTCCTCGACCTTTATCCAGACGGGATTCGATCACCACACCTCTCGCGGGAGCATCCTTTATAGCGGTTAATTCTAATAATTCACTTTGCAGTAACACAGCATCCAACAAGTCATCAACACCCTCGCCGGTTTTAGCAGAAACACCAATAAATTGCGTATCACCACCCCAGTCGTCAGGTACAACCTCTTGCGCCACCAGTTCTTGCTTGACTCTGTCCAGCTGAGCATCTTCTTTGTCGATTTTGTTAATCGCAACAACAATAGGTACCTCTGCCGCTTTAGCGTGCTGGATAGCCTCTTTGGTTTGCGGCATAACGCCATCATCGGCTGCTACCACCAAAATAACAATATCAGTCGCTTTAGCACCGCGCGCCCGCATGGCAGTAAATGCCGCGTGACCGGGGGTGTCTAAGAAGGTAACTTTACCCTTACTGGTATTTACCTGGTACGCACCAATGTGCTGGGTAATACCACCAGCCTCGCCATCGGCAACTTTAGACTTACGAATATAATCTAATAGTGACGTTTTACCATGATCAACATGCCCCATTATCGTGACAGCAGGTGCTCGGGTAACATACTCACCTTCGGAGGCAATTTCTTCAACCAAGGCATCTTCAATTGCGTCCGACTTTAACAGTTTGACCTTGTGTCCCATTTCTTCAACCACAATTGCGGCTGTTTCCTGATCGAGCACCTGGTTAATGGTGACCATGGAACCAAGCTTCATGAGTACTTTAATTAACTCAGCTGCTTTTACGCTCATTTTTTGAGCCAACTCAGCAACGGTCACTGTTTCCGGAATGGCCACATCACGAATAACGGGGGCCGTCGGCATTTCAAAGCCATGTACATTAGGCTTGGAAACCACCGATTTGGATTTTTTACGGCGGCCGGATTTGCTGGCTACAACATGGAGCTCTTGACGCCCGTATTTCGTTTCTTTACTGGCGCGGTCAGCTTTTACGCGTTTTGATTTCTTTTCATCACGCGCTGGCGGTTGTTTTGCTGTGCTGGCAGGAGGCTTTTCAGGGGCCTTCGCGACGACTTCTGGCTTACTTTTAACCACTATTTCTTCTTCGTATTCTGTACCTGATGCTTTGGCACCAGCCAAGTCTTTACCCGCTTGCTTGTCGCGTTTACCTTTCGCATCGCTGGCCTTTGCCTCTGCTCCAGAATGGGACTCGGCCGGCGTTGCAGGTATTGCCGCTGCGATTGCATCAACGGCATCCGGTTTTTCGTCGGCGGCAGGCGCTGAGGCTGTCACTGCTTCTGTCAGCTCCAGACCTTCCTCAGCGGTTATCTCAGGCACTGCAGGTTCAGCGATGCTACCTACAGATAAAGACTCCGCTAAATCCTCACTCACACCCGATTCGCCGGGCTGGGTACTTAGGACTTTTTGCTTTTCGCCGTCGATTTGTTTCTTTAAATCTTCCTTGGCTTTAATAAGCTTTTCTTTTTCAGCTTTTTCAGTCTTTAAGCGCTCGCTTTCTTCGGCCAGCACCACGCTTTTTTTAACGTAGGTGCGTTTCTTGCGTACTTCAACGCTAACCGTCTTAGAGCGACTACCACGACCACTGGCGGTTACTGACTGCCGTAACTCACTAACGCTTTTACGTTTTAACGTAATCTTGCTGGGTTCGGAATTACTCGTCCCTAGCTTAGTGCCATGTGTATCACGGAGAAAACTGAGCAATTGCGCTTTTTGGTCATCACTGACTGTTTCTTCGGGCGAAGTCATCGGTAAACCTGCCTTGCCTAATTGCATAAGCAAACGGTCCACCGGTACGCCAAGTACACTTGCAAGCTGTTTTACACTGACGCCTGCCATAGAGTTCCTCAAGTTATTAGCCTTGCTGTTCATCTGCAAACCAAGGGGCCCGAGCTGTCATTATCAGCTGAGCCGCTTTATCTTCATCTAGCCCTTCTACATCACGCAATTCATCTACCGATTGCTCTGCCAAATCTTCCATGGTTATAATACCCATCCCAGCCAACACGTATGCCAGGTGCGGTTCCATTCCTTCCATATTCAGCAAATCTTCTGCAGGTTCTGCGGATTCCAATTCTTCCTCTTGCGCCAACGCACGGGTTAATAGAACATCTTTGGCCCGATTGCGCAATTCTTCGACCATATCTTGATCAAATTCTTCTATTTCCAGCATTTCATTGAGCGGCACATAAGCCACTTCTTCGACGCTGCTATAGCCTTCCTGTACCAGAATAGAGGCAACTTCCTCGTCAACATCCAATTGTTCCATGAACAATTGTTGCGCAGCCTCCACCTCTTCTTCGCTTTTCTCTGCGGCCTGAGATTCGGACATTACGTTCAATTCCCATCCCGTCAACTCACTGGCCAGACGTACATTTTGCCCACCACGACCAATGGCCTGAGACAACTGATCGTCTTCGACTGCAATGTTCATGGATTGCATTTCTTCATCGACTACAATGGACACGACTTCCGCCGGGGACATGGCATTGATTACAAACTGAGCCGGATTTTCGTCCCATAAAATAATATCGACACGCTCATCAGCAATTTCGTTCGATACCGCTCTCACCCGAGATCCCCGCATTCCAACACAGGCACCAACCGGGTCAATTCTGGCATCGTTAGATTTTACCGCAATTTTCGCCCTTGAACCTGGGTCACGTGCAGCCCCCAGAATATCAAGCAGGCCTTCCCCAACTTCGGGCACTTCAAGCTTAAATAACTCGATCAACAATTCCGGCGCGGTACGACTAACAAATAGTTGTGGTCCTCGCGCTTCAGAGCGTACTTCTTTTAAATAACCGCGTATCCGGTCTCCCGGTCTCACCGCTTCACGTGGCACCATGTCCTCGCGAGGAATCAGCGCTTCAACATTTTCGCCAAGGTCGATGGTGACATTGCCTTTGTCGACCCGCTTCACCACACCCATAATCAACTCGCCCACCCGATCGGCAAATGCTTCAACTACGCGGGCGCGTTCCGCCTCACGCACTTTTTGCACGATAACCTGTTTGGCTGTCTGGGCAGCAATTCGTCCAAATTCCACGGACTCCATTGGCTCGTCAATATAGCTACCTACTTCAGCATCGGGATTCTGCTTAAGCGCCTCGCTAAGGAGAATTTGCTTATCGGGACACTCAAGCTCATCGGCGTCATCGGGCATAATTTCCCAACGACGAAACGTGTCATATTCGCCCGTGCTCTGATCTATTGCCACTCGGGCATCAATATCAGCACCACTTAGCTTCTTACTTGCCGTTGCCAATGCAGACTCTATTGCTTCAAAAATAGTTTGCCTACTGATGCCCTTTTCATTGGACACTGCATCAACAACAAGTAATATTTCTTTGTTGTTCATTTTAATATTGCCTCTTGATACCTTTCTCTTGATATCTCAACTTTTGATACCCTTCATACTCTTGGTATCTAAGTAACCCCAGTAGATATTTTATTGCAGCCCTGCTCTCGCTTGCTCAGCGCATCAAAGCTCAACAATTATTACGTGTAGCGGTTATATTTGAGCAACCAAATTTGCCTTGTCAATTTGACTTAACGACAGTTCCATTGCTGTTCCATCGACCTCAAGGACAATACCCTCTGCGGCCGCGTTATCATATTCAACATTACTGACTGTTTGAACCACTGCTGCTTGAACCACTTTTTCCTGCACCATAACTGCTTGAATAATGCCGCTAAACTTTCTTCGACCTTCAATCGGAACCACTAGGTACACAGTAGCCATCTCTCCGACAAAACGCTCAAAGTGAGCCAACGTAAATAAGGGCCTATCAAGCCCCGGAGAAGATACCTCTAAATTATAGTCGCCGCGTATGATATCTTCGACATCCAATAAACCGCTTACCTGATGGCTGACGCGCGCGCAGTCATCTGCAGTGATACCCGCGTCATTATCAATGTAAACACGCAATAACGAGTGTTTACCTTGCGCATGGTATTCGATACCCAGCAATTCATATCCTAGCGAATTGATCGCCGGCTCAACTAACTCGTGTACATTTGCCGGTGTCTTTCGCATCTACCCGTCCTAAATAAAAAATGGGCCAAAGGCCCACCTACAATACTACTTATCAAATTCTGCGGCATAGTATAAACCTTCGCCATGCAAAACGCCAAGCTTATTACACAGTTACAGTGGCTTCACATGAGTTAACATTCTTCTATTTATTACACATTTTTTCATAGCATTGAGAATGCCTTACATTCCATCGAGCTTATCTGATACCGTTCCAAGCAGTCACTATGCCAAAAAAAAAACCCCGGTAACCGAGGCTTTTATTATTTGTTGGTAGCGGGGGCTCGCAACCATCTTATCCTGCTTTTTCAAGCAACTGATCTGCCCGCACTTAAGAAAAACACCTTAACCTACTGATCTACTTGGATATATCTAAGTAAACAGGCTTGTTATTGCAGTGTTTTCTCCCAAGGCGACGGAGTATAGCAAAGGAGTTTGCATAATGGCAACCGATAAGAAAAAACTAACATCCCCTTTTTGTATGCGTTTCACCCATGAAGAGAGGAAAACACTGGAACTGGCTGCCGGAAATCGGCCATTAGCTGCTTATATAAGGTGGCTAATTTTTAAAGAAGAAATCCCCATGGCTAGGACGCGAGGTAAAAAACCGATTAAAGATCACGAAAAATTGGCAAAGCTTCTTGCCATGTTAGGGCAATCGCGCATTGCTTCCAATATTAACCAACTGGCTAAAGCTGCAAATACCGGCTCCCTGCCCGTCAATGATGAGATCACCCAAAGTCTCAATGAAGCAGTGGCAGCAATTAGATGGATGCGTGAGAACCTCATAAAAGCGATGGGATTGAAACCTCAAAGCGACAAAAAAATGGCGGATAGCAATGATCCTCAAGGCTAGTAAACGCGGTGGAGCCATGCAAATGGCGAAGCACCTCTTAAATGCAGAGCAAAATGAGCATGTTAATGTTTATGAGATTAGCGGTTTCATGGCAGATGATATCTCCGGTGCACTCAATGAAATCTACGCCATTAGCAAAGGCACTAAATGCACGCGCTTCATGTTCTCCATTTCATTATCTCCACCACAAACAGAAAAGGTACCGATTAGCGCTTTTGAGGATGCACTTACATCCGTCGAGAAAAAACTCAATATGGAAGGACAACCCCGCATAGTCGTCTTTCACGAGAAGGAAGGCAGACGCCATGCGCACGCTGTCTATTCCCGCATTGACGTGGAAAGCATGACAGCCATTGATCTTCCTTACTTCAAAAACAAATTGAAGGATATTTCAAAACGACTCTATTTGGATCACGGCTGGCAGTTGCCGAAAGGATTTATCGATAAAAATAATAGGAACCCGCTTAATTATACAAGGAGCGAGTGGCAACAAGCTGCTCGTACAGGTCAAAACCCCAAAGCCATAAAAGCCATTTTACAAGAATGCTGGGCGGTATCGGATAATAAGAAATCTTTTGAGAGCAGCTTGCAAGAAAACGGCTACTACCTTGCCAAAGGAGATAAACGTGGATATGTCGTTATTGATATGCATGGTGAGGTTTATTCCCTCACTCGCCAGCTTGGGCAGAAAAAGAAAGCTTTAGAGGAACGTTTGGGTAAAGCTGAAAACTTACCCTCTGTTTCAGAAACTAAAACCGCTATATCCAGTAAGCTTTCCACGTTATTCAAACGCTATACAAATGAATTAAATGCGCAGCATCAGAAAAAAATGCTACCCCTGCTTCGCGCCAAACAAACCATGACTAATGAGCACCGCGCTCTGCGCGAACAACTTGATATATTTCAAAAAGCACGCTGGCAAAAAGAAGAAATTCATCGCAGCCAAAGGATTAGAACCGGCTTCAAAGGAATATGGGATAAGCTAAACGGTAAATATTGGAAGCTGCGCCGTCTTAATGAAAAAGAGGCCTATCGCGCTTATATCCGTGACCAGCAACAACGCGAAGAGCTAATAAACAAACAGCTCACTGAACGCCAAAACTTACAGGCTAAAATGAACCTCTTGCGCAATAATCATGAACAAGAACGTATATCCCTAATCCGTGATTTATCCAATATCACCGTTACATCAAAGGACAAAATTCACGATCAATCCTTATCCAAAAAAGAGCTGAGTAAGGAACAACGAACTAAAAATATAACACCCAACTACCGGGATAGCCAAACCATGGAAGATAAAGATATCGACATGGAACCTGAGATTTAAGGAAAGGAAAAATCTATGCAACATTTGAAATGTGACATTTGCGGAAATTCCTATCATTGGAGTGAAGCGTTTTCTAAATTTGGTTTTAATGATGGTGATGGCGATATTAAAACACCACATATTGCAGAAGCTCTGGAATTTGCAGGCTACTATGTTAAATATTCGCGGTGGTCTCCACACAACACACTCATCTACTCCATCAAAAAAGATGGTATTGAATATATGCCCCGCGATAATCCAGAGTTTCGGATTGGCTACGATGATCCTTGCGAATACCTACCAATGGAAATTGTAGATTTACTAAATACAGAGTTTCCAACAACGTTGATCTTTGAACAACCCTAAGCCGCCATCAGATTACCAGAAGAAACTAGCGCCTCTTCATCCGTAAGACCAGTTACTCCGTAAATTGTTGCTATTACCTACTCTAGGTTGTGCATAAGCATAGCAAAAGCTTTATCCGAGTAGCTCAAGCTTGGTGAGTATGTGATTACTCACCCATATGCAAGCAGTAGAGGGCGTGCGCTTGGTTTTTGGTACTTGGGGGTAGCGGGAAACTACAGGACGTGCTCTACGGCGATATATGCAGATAGTTGGGTGCTGGGTACAGCACCAAATGACGGGCATAAAAAAGCCCCCGTTAGGGGGCTGAATATCGATTATATTAAACTAACTTATATAAATTTTCAGGGGCTTTTGATATTTTACCTGAGCTTTGTAAGTTAAAAATAAATTCTTCTACAGAATCAATTTCAAGGTCACTTTTATACACCGACCTTAAATAGTCAAATAAACGCCTAGCACAAAACAAAGTTGGCTTATCAAACTCCCTATCATTGTCAACAACAACTCCATTACTCAAACAAATAAAGTGTACGCCAAATCCATGTTTATGGAATGACCACTCCTGATTATTTAAAATAATAAAACCATCCTTCTCATTTACAGATAAGTACCCCGTTTTACTAACCTTTACGCCTGGGTATTTCTTTATAAATGCATCAAACAATGACGACTGCAAATATACATAATCTTCAATTGTTTCTATTGTTAGTTTTTCTCTTATATTCATCAAATTACCTTACAAGCCTTTCATAGCGACCTCAGCAGCACCTCTTATTAAATCATCAGCTTCAGCCTTAGATACCCTAACAACTATAATTCTAATTGCTTTGCCTAATTTACGTGCTGCCGCAGCACGATGGTGTCCATTTACTATATAATATCTCCCATTGATTTTTGCAACATGAATGGGCTCTAGATCTTTGCCATTCTTAATATCTTTTACATAATCTTTAATTCCACTAGGTCTAGGACTCTCAGTAGGTATTAAATTTTTAGGGTTAACCTCCTTAGTAGCGCGAGAGTTAGGTAAAATACGTTTACCGACTTTCTCACACCAACCCATTGCCTTCTTTGTGGCGTCTTTAATAGGTTTTTCAATCCATTTTTTACAAAATGGAACTAGCTTACAAAGTTTTCCTCCAATCAACCCCTCGGGATCAATGAATAGCACTGGATTTGCGCCAACATACCCGTAAGTATTTAAACCTCCCGCTAGACCTATAGGGTCGGAAGTTATGTAGCGTCCTGTAGCTGGGTCGTAATAGCGGTTCCAGTTGTAGTGGAGGTCGCTTTCTGCGTCGAAGTACTGACCAGCAAAGCGCAGGTTAACCGTAGCTGTACCCGAAGGCGCACCATTGCCGAAAGCGTCACTTAACCAGCTCCATACTTGTGTACCACTGGTGTTACTGGCGTAGCGAGGTGTGCCTAAATGGTCAGTGTGCAGGTAGGTTAATACGTCCGATGAGCTAACATCGTCGATCTGTGCTAACGGCTCACCATTCAAGTACACGTATTCAACAAGCAAGTCACCGCTTGCGTCATACTCACCATAAAGTAAACCACCTGCGCCGTAGACGTAATGGGTGGTGGTGCTACCCGCTACTTTCTTGGTGCGTTGGTTGTTGGCGTCATAGGTGTACGTGCCTACTGTGGTGCTGCTAATCGTGACGGTGGCAACCCTTCCCGCTTTATCGTAAGTGTATGAGCGGGTGCTATCATCCGTGTTACTGCCTACGGCGTTATGGGTGTAGCTGTCACTGCCGACACTTGAGAGAATGCTGCTAGTGCTTGGGTAAACGTAGCTTGTAGCATTCATGCTCAAACGGTTAGCAATGGCGTCATAGGTGTAGGTATCCGAGTTCTCGCCCGTGATGCGGTAGAGTGCATCTAGGGTGTAGGTGTCGGCTCCCTTAACCGTGATGTTACCGGCGTTATCGTAGGTGTAGCTATCGTTTAGCATCGTGCCTATGGTGCGGCTTGTCAGGCGGTGATTATTAGCAAACACATTAGTAAGTGTAACCCCATTGCCGTAGATCAGACTATCCATAGGACCATAAGCAAGATAACTTGCCGCGCTTGCAAGGGTAGTACTTACGGTATTGATATCCGCGCTAACGCTTGATACCAGAGCGTTGCCGTCAAGGGTATAGGTGATATCTCTACCGCTTGGCAATGTAATGCCGGTTAATATGCCGCTTGCGTCATAGCTGTAGCTTGTGGTGAAGACTAGGCTTGCCCGCGTGTCGGTTACACTGGTGAGTAAGCCTTTTGCATCATAGATATAATCGCGGGTGCCGCTCGCATCTGTAACGCTGCATAGCTTACCTTTGCTGTCACCGCAGCCCGTAACGCTGTCGTAGGTTAGTGTAACGTTTAGGCTGGTGTCTGCGGGGTAGGACGTGGTTAGCAAGCGGTTAAGCTCATCATAAGTGTAGTTGGTGACTACGCTGCTTGCGTCGGTTTGGCTCTTGATGTTGCCTGCCTTGTCGTGCGTGTAGGTAGTCGTGCCGGTGTCAGGGCTGGTCATGCTTGTGATGTCGCCAAACGCATTATACACATAGGTGGTGGCGTTGCTACGCGGGTCTGTGACGCTGGTGGTCTGGTCAAGATCGTTGATAGCGTTAGTGGTTACGCCGCTTAGTGTATCCGTTTGGCTTGTAAGGCGGTTCAACCCGTCAAAGGCGTAGGTCGTGGCGTTGCTATTCGGGTCTAAGGTGCTAGTCAGGTTGCTGTTATCATCATAGGCGTATGTTGTCTCATTACCCGGATGGTCACGGTCTGTGAGCTTGCGCGATAACTCGTCAAAGGTCTGATAATGGACATAGGTATTATCTCCGTACATTATCTTTTTCTTGGTCTCAAGCGTGATGTTGCCAGCGTTATCATAAAAGAACCAGTTTCCATTATCCGCATCACGGACAAGTCTCAAACGTCCGTTATCATTGTAGTAATACAATGTGTATGCGCCGTTTGGCTGGGTAATCTTTGTGATCGAGCCGTTATCATCATAGTCATAGGTGGTGGTGGCTGCATCCTTGGTGTTGGTCTTGAGGCGTCCGAGAGCGTCATAGGTCAGCGTGGTGATAATGCCGTTGGCATCTTTGAGCGTTAGCGGTCTGTCTGCGCTATCGAAGGTTAGCGTCTCACTGATATGACCGGCGGCGTTAGTGACTTTGGTTAAGCGGAAGTTACTGTCATAGTCATAGCTCGTGGTGTCTGTAACATCTGTGCGCGGGCCGTTAATGCTGGCTATGCGCCCGAGTAAAGGATTGCCGTTGCTATCCGTGGTGTCCGCCTTGTAGGTGTAGGTGGTAATACGGGTTTCACTGGTGGCGGTGTCGGTTACCGTTATAGTAGTAACTCTACCATCGCTATCATAGTCATAGTCCGTGGTCTTGCCGTTATCCGTGACTATATCGCGTAAGTGGAATACCGCATCATATGTGGTGGTGATTGTGCGCTCTGCTGTGCCGCCTGCATCTTGTGTCATCGATGTAGGTAAGCCACGCGCATCATTAACGTAAGTGGTGGTATTTCCTTTCCAATCAGTCTTAGAGGTCAGATAACCAAACTCGTCATAAGCATAAGACTTATTAGCCGCCGCGCAATTAGTCGAAGCCTGACCCGCTACGCTTACTATCTTGCGTACACCTTGGATAGTCTCGAATGTGTAAATCGTATCCTTACCCAACGCGTTAGTAACTGTCGTTGTATCATCTGAGTTATAAGCAACGGTAGCGTTATTAACCCCGCCTATATGCTCTGAAGATGTAGCGCGCCCTGTGCTGTCATAGGCATAGGTAGCTATGCGGATATTCTTTTCGTTTGTTATGCCGGTAAGCGCGTTAACAAAGCTTGTATCTTCATAGTGATAGGTGCGTACTTTTGTATCGGGCTTAGTGACAGTGCTTAGATTACCGTTACCATCATAAGCATAAGTGAATGTGCCCGATGGACTAGCCATAGTAGCTACACGGTTAGAACCATCATAAGTTAAAGTAATAGTGCTGCCGCCTTCGTCCGTAACGGTTTGTAATCGGTCGGAGACGTCATAACTCAAGTCAACGCTTTGAAGTCCACGCGCTTCTATACGTATTAGCTTTCCGCTCGTATCGTAATACTCGCGCCTATCATCTTCGGTGGTATAAAGGTAGCCCGTTAAAGTTGGCACGCTATCATAAATGCTTACAAGGCTTGAATTTATATCTTGATCAACAGCATACCAATCATTTGTAGTTGTGTCTTGGCGGAATAATATCATAGCACCACTACTATCTGTTATGTCCGCCGTGGCACTTTCTGGTGTTGTAATAACGTTTAAGCTACGGTCATAATTATGACGCCATAATTTGCCCAAGCTATCACTAGTCCATGTGCTATCACTGCGATAAATCCGAGTAAAAGCCAGTGAATTACTTGCGTAATCACTTTGCGTTTGTTGCTTAAAACCAAGAGCAAAGTTAATAGGATTGCCTGTAAGTTTACTACAAGCACCTGTAGAATTAGCTAGTGCAGAAATGGAATTAAAGCTATCAGGACTAGAGCCTGTGCTACCGCTCGAACCGCCATTGTTGGTAACGCTTCCGTTACTGCTTGTTGATGATGTTAAGCCACCGCTTGAACCTGCATATACGCTTTCTTTCACTGCATTTACATCTGGAAGTCCCATCTTATTAGCGTGCAAGGTGCGCTCACATCCGGGGAATATTCCAGACGCACTATAGCAGGTATAACCGGCGGGTTTTGTCCATTCAAATTCAGCCGTTATTGTTCCATCTAATACCGCAACATTTACATCTGTGTTATCCGGTTTTGTAAAAACTTCTACGCCAGCATTGCCGATTGTGTAACCATCAAGCCCTATACTAAAATAGACGCTCTTACCTTTCATGGTAATATTACCGCTTTGGCACACCTCACCATTAGCCGTATGAACTATAGAGCCGCCAATATCCATACTGTCATAATAGGCATTTTCGCCGCCGTAATTATAATCTTTATATTTAAGGTAGGTTTTATTAGTTCCGATCGTGCTATAAGGTGAGGTTAACTCGCTGCAATAAGTTACCGGAATGGTGGTTGTATCCGATGCGCTTCCACTTGGGTTCTCTAACAACACCAAATCAACAACGGAACCCCAACCCGTACCCGATACATTCGTTGAATTATATTCATAAGCTGATGCCACTATATTAAAGTTTGATATTGATGCACTTCCATCAAACGTAGCTTTTACCGGAATATCCAGCCATACCTCATTAACCGAAGCCGTTCCCGCTTGTGTGGTTTTTTCTGATACTGTCGTGCCAGGCATTTGTGTTAATTGGTGCTCACAAATAGAGGGAGTGTAATAAGCCTTAGCCTCGGTAAATGCTCCGTATCTATCCGACCAACCAGGGTTTGCGTAATTATACTGACGGCTTCCAGATTTTAAATCACATTCCGCTAACGCTAATGGTGTGTACAGCAAAAATAAGCCCATTGCACAAAGCAAAGAGCCAAATAATAGACGTCTTATATATTTACTATTTTTAAATTTATATCTATTCGATTTCATATTTGTCTACCTTTGGTATTTAATGTGAAATTACAAACCAAGACGACTACTATGGAGCGATTGAATATTAGGCAATGCAAAACTTCCATTATACCAAACTACTTGTTACAAGTAGCTTGCACTGAAAATATTTATATTTCGGTGGTGATTTTTTGTGCAGCAAAAAAGGCTCCGAAGAGCCTTATAATGTTAGAATTCATGCGCGTTAGTGACGATCAATTCATGTTCTATTTCTATGATTTCACCGTTGATTTTCATGTCCCGTGCGATGGCTTCATAGTCAATATAGTATTGGAGATTTTCAGGGATTTGGGTTGTCTCCTCGATTAGCTCTTGAGCGTAATCTTCTGCACTTCCATAGTGAAGACAAACCTCATCAAAGCGGGCTAATGCGTCATCCAGATTAAGAAAGTCCAGCAGAAAGCATAGCCTGGTTGCATCATCTGTTGTTAAATCTTCAAGTTCATCAAACCAGAGGGATATGTTGCCTTGATGAATATTGGCGGCTTTAAACAAGCTGGGTTCATGATCTTGCCCATCAATGAATTGTATTTCAACCTCTTCACATCCTTTGGTGTTTAGCTGCTCCATGCCACTGTCGAATTTTCCAATGCTGTCGAAGTAAAAGCCTGTGTGCTCTGTGGAATATGGTTGTGCGTAGAATTCGGTCATTGGTCTATCTCCTGTTCGTTAAATTGTGGCTACGCGATAGGCGTGGGTAACAGGAAGAACGGAATAGCCCAGAAACCTTCACTGGCGCGGCTCGCAGGCACGAGAACACGGGTGAAGGTTGGAGCCGTCAGGGAAGGCTTGCAGGTCTTACGCCCGCGCCTAAAGTTGCCACATTAAATTTCACAAACAGGAGATAGAGCAATGACTGCCCGCATAACTATATCCAGCAGGTAAGTTAAACCGACAGAAGAAAATACAAAAACGACTATGCGCAAAGCTCTATAAAGGATAATAAGGTTAAGATTCAAGTCATGATATATCTGGCTATACATAAACCCCGTAACGATGCATGACGACTATCAACAGGGTAATATTTCCTTCTGGTTTGAGAAACACTGAAGCCAGGATGATGTACCCAACAAGCCGTCATCTGCTCTACATCGTATCGATAAAGCAATGAATGCCTTACCTGGAGGTTAATTCCAATAATCTTGTGAAGTATTACGACAAACAAGCACGGTAATACGCTGCCCCATGATAAACCTGCGTGGCATATCTAATATTGCGACAAAAATACACATGCATCCATTGAAAATATCAGAAGAGAAATAGCATCAAGAATTCCCAATCCTTGAGGTTCTTTATTCCTTCTTCAAAGCTCTGGTGAGTGTGCGGGTGGATATACCAAGAGATTTGGCGAGGGAAGCAAGAGTTACATCCGGGTTATTGGTAAGTTGGTTTTTTGCCCATAATATTTGCTTACCGTTAAGTTTTTTCGGGCGACCCAGTATAGCACCACGTTTTTTTGCCGCAGCCATTCCAGCCTTGGTACGCTCTGATATAAGGCTACGCTCAAGCTCGGCAAAAGCATTACGAATTTGATACATACACTTACCCATCGGCGTGGTGGTATCGATCTGATCTGTCAGTGAGCGGAACTGAATATTCCGTTTCTCAAAATCTTCCAACACATCCAAAGCATGACGCAATGATCTGAACGCCCGATCCAGTTTCCATACCACCAATACATCGCCATCATTCAATTGCTCTAGCGCATCTTCAAACCCTTTACGATGTTCAGCCACCGCAGATACACCCTGATCTTTATAGATATGATCACAAGATGCCGCCTCCAGCGCATCAATTTGTAGATCAAGATGTTGTTCTTCTGTTGAAACACGAGCATAACCTATGATCAAGACTAAAGACTCCCTCATATATGCGTTCAAATGCCACGCGGGCTTACGGCGGACTTCCGCCGAGGACGCAGTCGCGTCCTTTGGTCGCACACGACAACCTAACTATCTGAATCAAATACAAGAATCTTTTTCATTCCAGATAATAGACAAAAAGGAACCTTTATGACCTCGCCTCATATCAAGTTGCATCGCCGAAGCAGCTCTACAGTAAACCCCTGAAACACCCGGTTATCCCTAAACGCACAATCGATCGAAAAACCTTATGGAAATACTACCAAAAGGGTTCCTTTTTGACCGTCGCAAAACTCTCCTTGAAGCACAAGAGCGCATGGTTTGACGACCAAGGTTTTGCACATTTTTGTGCTGCAAGTTTTCATTATTTTATTCAGGCAATCGTTATTAACATTGATAAGGAGGAGCGCAAAAATGCGTCTGTGGCACAATTTATTATGGGGTGGACGGGGCTTTCCGCCTTTGATCCTGGTTTTAACGTTAAGCGCCTGTGGTGGTAGTGGCTCGTCTGCACCCGATGATGGCGGTGGTGGAACCAAGCCACCGGATATCAAATTTACAGTCAGCGGCATAATTACGGGCAATGATGCAAACGTAACTCTATCGCTTAACAGCGTAGAAGAAATCTTCACCGGCTCGAACTTCACTTTCACAAATATGCTTGCAGCTAATGATCTTTACGCTGTTGCTTTCATCTCGTCTACTAATGATCAGGTTTGTGTAGTTACTAACGGAGCGGGAACTATCACCGCCAATGTCACTAATGTTGAAGTTACATGCACAAGTGAAATGACTATCTTGCGTTACAACGATGCGGGCATGGTTGGATCATTAGCAGTAGGAGATTATAACGGCGATGGTATGAGCGATCTCGCCTTTGGTATCAAAACCACATCCGCCCATGACACGGGCATAAATAATGACATGACGCGCTTTGTTTTTGGTACAGGCAATGGCGGATTTAACGGACTTATCGATATTGCAAATATCAATTCACGAACCAGCAAACGCGGAAATACTTCTGTAGCGGTTGATCTTAATAATGACAATATTGATGATTTTGCCTATAGCAATGATGTTCTGCAAGCCTATACAGGCAATAATACCAACACTCCGCAAGTTCTGTTTAACAGCCCTGAAAACTCAGGTGAGGCACTACATAGCTTCGATATAGATGGAAATGGTTTCAATGATTTTATCACTGCTCATGGGGGCAGCTCTAACCAAACCCAATTTGCTATTTATCACAATAATGGTGATGGAAGTTTTGCGGACGTCGTGAATTTCGGAAACTGGGCGTTTGATCCAGAGCTAACAGTATTTGGCGCGCGTGGCGTTCTCAACTTTAGCGTAAATGATTTTAATGGTGATGAAATAAAAGACGTTCTTGCTATTATTGATGCTTTTGGTTCAGGTAACACCTCTAGCAGTAGACTTAAATTAGCGCTCTATACTGGCAATTTAAATGGCGGCTTATCCCTGCCATCATCGGTCAATGATTTAGATAACGCCCTGTTTTTAGGTGGAGATGGTAGTAATCCAGCTTCCAAAGAGCTAGCCTCCGGTGACTTTGACGGTGATGGCGCCATTGATATAGCCATAACATCGACCACTGATTACCTTCAAGTCATGATCAATAATGGCAGCGGTAGTTTTACGGTAGCTCAGAAAATACTGGTTGGAACCAAACCTATTCATGTGCGCTCGACTGACTTTAATAATGACGGGCTGCTTGATCTGATTTCAGTTAATGATACGTCAAAAACGCTCGTTCTTTCTTACGGTAATGGCGATGGAACGTTTGGTGATAGTACTTCTAGCGTCGATAGTTGGATTAATATCCAGCTAGAAGGAAATATTGATCTGTATGATATGGATATAGCTGATTTTGATGGTGATGGCTATCTTGATATTGCCGTAATCGATAATGCATCAAGCTCACCGGATTTTGATCTCGGTTCCGGCTCGGTGCAAATCATCCGCTCTCCGGGTAAGTAACCATGAAAGAATATCAAAGAATTGACCTAAACGAAGCCCCGCAAGAAGTATTAGACGGGGTAGAAGAAGCTTGCCATCTTATTGCTGAAAGAATTTATAATCGTAAGCCACACCGATATAATTTCTTAATCCTGCTGAAACAAGAAGCAAACAGATGGATTAGTGAAGTGGGTGAACCCGCTTTAGGTAAACCATACACTAACCAAATGCGAGAAATATTCATATCCTTAACCTTAAAAACCCTGTCAGAGGCATTTGATCAATTATGGATAGCAATAATGAATAATCCTGTACCAACTAACATAAAGATAATTCGCTAATGAAATTAATAACATTGATCTGCGCAGTATTCTTGCCATTAAGTGCTTGGGCAGCACTAAGTCCCTATTTAGAAATAAGACAAGATTATAAAGCAGGGTTAGTCGGTTTTAATTTTCAAATTTATACCTATGAACATAGCCCTGAAACAAAATTGATGATTAATATTGATGCACAAGAAAATGAAGAAATAGAAAATATTATTTATAAATTTCAACGTGCGGGAATATCGTATCTAGCAGAAAACTATCTTGAACGTAATGAACTAAAATTCACATTAACTATTCCAGAATTGAAAGCAAAAGAGAAAATAGACTTTGCCATTCAATGGTCAAAAGCTTCACCGTATAAATATAGGGTTGATGCTATGTTAATTGATAAAACAGGAATTATTCAAAAAACTGAATATGTAGGCTATTCGTATATAGGTAATAAATCTCCTCAAAATCCCCCATACGAGTTTTATCAATTAATAGCTAAAGAGGTACTAATAAATCAATAACATCTCTGCTCACTCATGCGTATGATATGCATAGCCAATCACTCTTAACCTTGTATCCGTAAATTCTGGGGGAGATAAATCATCATAAATTATGTATGTCATTTTTGACAACCCATGGTAATTCACTGTATGTTAAAGATAGGGTAAAAGTAAAAACAACCATGGATAAATATATTGTCAGAAAAGCCTGAAGATATAGGACTGGATAACAAATCCCAAGCAGAGCGTGATCGAATTGACTTGAATCATGAAATTTCTGGCGAGTCTACTGGACGCATTCAGCGTTTCCTTTCTCAAAACTCACACGACATTTACGGCGAAAGCGAAAAGAAAAAGTCAGAGCGTGCGTATCGCACCATGCTTGATATGCTTTTAGCCGAAGATGCACAATATGCCGCGCTCTATTGTCAAGTTACAGAAAAATTGGATAGAGCTTATCAAGCAGTTGATCAGGCATTGATTGACATTAACCAACGCCTTGAAGCTTCCGATAGGAAACTTCAAATTTTACGTGAAAACGCGACTGAACTAGAAGATGGTACGAAAGTATTTCAATCTGAAAACGGTAGTATTTACACCGAAAATGGCAACCGCGTAAGTGATCAGATGGCAAAAAATTTGGAATTTTCTGAAAACGCACCGAGTTGGGAAGAATACAAAGAAGAAAAACAACGGCATGATGTCCTACTTCGCCAACAAAACGAAATAAATACCTATCAGGATGAGGTTTTAATCCCCGCCCGAAAACGCATGGATGATAAAGATAATCCACCTTCTATGGATGAATTGAAGGAAATTGAAAAAACCATTGAAACACAGATGCCGGATGTAGTTAAAACTAACTATCACAAAGGTGATCTAAGAGCTGAATCTCCTAACAATTTATCAGTTGCACATATACAAATTGAAGAAGCAGGAGTCGGCGCACCGAACATCAGCGCAGCATTTGATGCGGCACGGCTTGACATTCCTGATATCGGTTCACTGCCAACACTGGAAGTAGCCCCGGGGAGAACTCCCAGCTAAACTTTATTTATTTTTTGACTTTCCAACCTGAGGCAATAATTCACCACAATCACGTTTCAGTAAAGCAATCACGATGCTCGTGGGTGTGTGGTCGGGGTATTGTTTAAAGCTCTTTATGAGAAGTGCTTCCTTACGCTTCGGCTCCGCAAAAAGCCAGTTCCAGACACATTGCGCTTTTTTTTCATCATGTAAATAAACCATATGTCCAATAGCCGTATAAGTACCGGAATACCACCAATGCCGTTGCCCTTCCGAAAATTTAAGGAACTCGCTGTTTTTTAGTGATTCAGCTTGCACTACCTGCGCGCACAGTAAAATACTTAAGGATAGCCCTAAAAATATCCTTGATTTATTCATCAAAAAAGTCCCATATAAAAACGAACGTTTTTGTTAGGATTCAAGGAAATATTTTAAGGGCTGTGTGATATTGATATTTATTTCATTATTACAAAGACTTATAGATTCTGATATCAAATAGCAGTACGCCTTTAAGTGCGCAGACTTTAACGTTCGTTTTTGTCTAAGCTTTATGGAAATTATGTAAGTGAGATTTTGGAATGAAAAAATTAGGGTATATTCGCACCTCGACAGATAACCAACTAACCGACCGACAGCTTCACCAATTACGTAAAACATGTGATCAGGTTTTCGTTGAAGATGGTGTATCAGCGGTGAGAAAAAAACGTCCTATTTATGAACAAGTGATGCAAGAATTGAATGCGGGAGATGTGTTTGTGGTTTCATCATTAGACCGAGCCTTTAGGTCATCCATTGATGCATTGAGTGAGCTGGAAAACCTGCATCAACGGGGCATCCAGTTTCAATCTCTATCCCAGAATTTCGACACCACCACACCGGATGGTAAATTTCTTTATACGCTTGCAGCGGCTCTGGCAACATGGGAGAGAGAAATATTGTCCGTGCGCACCAAGGAAGGACTTAGGGCTGCAAAGCGACGTGGCAAAAAACTGGGTAGACCAAAAAAATTAAACGCCGAGCAAGTTGCACAAGCTCGCCATGAACTCGAAACTGATTTTTATTCCTCCATAACCGAACTCGCTGAATCCTTCCGCGTCCACGAACGAACCCTCATCCGCGCATTGGAAGAGTGATAGCTAATAAAAATTCAAATAATTAGCTCATACTTAAAATTAATAGCGGACATATACACTTTGGTAAACCCTAGAGAGTACCAGCAACGCGACGATAGAAAATCAAAAATATATGTGCATTACTCTATTCTGATAATTCAATATAGTGTTTCAAAACAATCAGCACTAGTTGATAATTCTTAATTCATCACAAATACGCTTCGCGCTCAATTTTGGAACTCTTGGATCCTGATCCAAATATATAAGAACACCACTCGCGTTACTTCTTAAGTATCTTACTAGCCTCATTCCTCTATAATTCACATTATTTTCTTCCAAATACCTTGAAATTCCCCATACACCCAGTCGATCACTCGCATTTCGTTCAAACAAATCTAGCTGCTGCAAATCACCCAATCCATACTGTAAAAGCAAAGACCAATTCCTTGCTAATTCTGATAAATTATCTTCTCCATAATACTCTATTGCCAACTGTGAGAGTGTAGCTAAACCATCTTGCAACTTATATCCAATAGTATGCCCAAGAATTTTGAGAGCATCATCAATTTCAATATTACAAAATTGTGCAATTTCTCCGTATGAATACCCACTCATCCAGCTATTAATGGCATATCTGATGAGTTCAGCATTTTCTTCAATTTGAAGTGTAGGCATTTCAATAATTTTCAATACTATTTCGTCCATCCAATTCTCATCAATTGGTGTGTCTAATGTCTGCCATTCAGACCTTTTAATTAATGCCAAAGTATTTATAAATTTCCAATATCGGGGAGATGACCCACTTTTCTTAAGAAGTTCCCAACTTTCACGCGGAACCTCCGCCTGTAAATGCCTGGTTCTGAGAACAAACACTTCTTTTATTCTGTCTTTTAAATCACCAGTGTCACAATATTGAAAAGCAAGTGTACGCTCAATCACGCTTTCAACATGTCGTTCAATTTCTTCTATGATTACTTCTGGCGGAATCAGGTCAATCAAAGCGATGTCGATTTTATCAATTATTTTCAGAAAATCGTCCCCTTGTGCTTCAAAAATTTCATTGCTTAGTTGAATATTAAGTCTAGAAACAGCGTCATTTAGACTTTTTATGAGTCTAAAAAGAGCACCTGATGCTGGTTCCATTAACAAATCTTTAAATACATTTTCAACATCAGCTCGCTCATCATTATTTGCAAAAATAATACGACCTCTAGTTTCCATACCTGCACGCCCGACACGTCCAACAATATTTTTTATGCTTCTATTTTCTATTGGATGTAAAAACTGCCCATCAAATCGCTTGATAGTATGAACGATAAGTGTACGAATCGGCAGATTAACCCCTTCCGCAAGTGTACTTGTACAGATAAGAATATTAATCGTTTCATTTTGAATAGCAATCTCCATCTCTCGTCTAATTTCTTGAGGCAAGTCACCATGATGAAAACCAATCCCATATTCTAAAAGTTTGGACAGCAAATAAAATTCACCAAACTGGAATTGAGCATATTCTAATAATGCTGGGAGATTACTGGATAAGGTTGGAAATTCTTGTGCAAGATTTACATTAAATTTACATAATTTTACTAGATTATTAGCCAGCCCTTGTACACCATTTTTTCCTTTCATGGTGGTAAATAAAGCAACGGAGCCATTCCTTCTTGCCTTTAATGCAGCAGCGCAAGCAAGAACTGTGGGTGATTTATAGCTACCTATTAGTTTTAGGCGACCACTGTCAGGATTAAGATATCTAAAATCATCTTTGACTAAGAAACTACGAAGGAAATAACTGCGTGGACGATCGTAAATAGTATTGAAGTCCAGCTGCCATGAACCAGAATCCTGCGTGGTAATAAAAGCAAAATCAACTTCTACAGGTTTGTAGTCAGATTTAGCCAGTGTGGCTGATACACCACCAAGCCAACCGTGTATTACATCGACATTCGGTAATATTGCGGAAATAAAAATGATTTTTCTATTATTATCGTCAGACATTTTAAATTTTGTAAGTAGAAGCTCGTATTGTAACCCTCTACTACTATCATCGATTAAATGCCCTTCATCACAAATAATGGTATCAAAGCTTGTCTCTAAATCAGGTAAACTCTGCACTAACGCGGTAAATTTCTCTGGTGTTATAATTAGTACATCCGCCGTTTCAGCAGTAGCACCCTCCGATTTTGTCGGTATATTTCCACCGTGACTTGCGACAACGCTAACACCAGCACTAACTAAACGTTTTGAAATACCTTCTTTTATTTCTGAAGCAAGCGCACGAAATGGGACAAGAAACAAAACTTTTTTACTACGACCTTTAACTTCATTGTAAATTATAATTTCACAAAGCGAGGTCTTTCCAGAAGATGTTGGCATTTGCATGCTATAAACTTCATCTGCATCACTTAAAATCCCACTATTAATAGCGGTCATCTGAGAGGGGAATAACTCCCATAAAGGAAATGCTGTAGTATTTACAAGAAAAGGTTGCCATATATCATAGCTGTAATTGGCTGCATTATTTTGTAGACAATCCCATATGTTAAATATTTCGAACCTAGCCAAACACTCCAAAGTTAGTTTAGCTACAATAAATAACCTCGGATCAGTTAATAACCCTTCCTGTATCTTGGTTTTAAAATAAAAAATTAATTCTTCAAAATTTATATCCTCAGTATAACTAATGCTTTCTAAAAACTTTTCTTCAAGCTCATTATTGCCATTTAACTGACGACGTAATAAGCCATATAAAAATTGTTCTTCTTGTGATATATCATCAAAGTTATTGATCTGTCTTGCTAAAAGTGTTGCGGTAGCTGGAAATTCCGCCAAGTAAAATACCGCTGAACAATAAAGAATATTTATTGTTCTATCTACACCCGTAAGATGTTTTGATGCAGCACTTCGGGAATATATCAACAGTGTTTTTGCAAGTTCCGATAAACTCTGTTGCTTAGTTTCAGAAGCTTCTATTCGTAGCGTATCAAATACAGATGATAATACTGCAATATAGAGATCGTCACTTCTATTTCTTACTTGATACCCTGCCCATAATTCTTCTGGTATTCCAAATTCAGTAGCACTTTCCCAAGATTCTATCTCTGCCATCATATTTCGAAGTTGACTAGCCATTAATCACCTCGCTAATAGCTTTAGAAAAAATCTGCTCGTATAAATCTTTAAGATTATCTATACCAAGTACTATAATCTCAAATTCATCATTCTGATCTGGTAATTCTATCGGCTTTACCAGTTCAGCATCTATATAGTTACGATCAATTATCGCTACTGCACGATAGCTTTTCTTATATTCCATCAGGCGGTCATCATTAAACCTAGTAATAAATTCTATGTCATCAGCATTCCCATGATCTATTGCCTTTTCTTTCAACCAAATTAGAGTTCTTGCCAACCGACCAGTTTTATCTGCATCATACCCTTTTATTGCATTTTCTATTGGCTTAGAATCTGAGCCTGTGGCTTTAGCTTTTGATTCGGCACATATAACAAAATCCATTTTTGAAGGACGGTCAGAAAACTTTCTATATAAAATAATTACATCTGAATGCGGCGTTGCCTTTTTTCTGTCTTGCTTGAATCTCCATTTTTTAATTTTTTTAATATCTTCATTTCTTTCGCTTCCCAGATAAAACAAAGTAAGGACTTCGCCAAAATCACCTGACATAACATTTCCAGTGTCTGGTAATTTATTCTGTAGTATTTCGGATGCAGAAAGACCTGTTTCATTCATTCTATTGGTCAGATCGCTGCCTGAGATATAGCAATCAGGTATTACATGGCTCATAAATTCTATAAGTTGAGAGCTTTTATCATCATCTAGAATGTGCGCCCTGACTTCCACGGAACCATCAGGCTTTTGATGTTCAGAAAACCAAGAAACTATATTTTTTTCATTAGGTATCGTCATTGTTATAGTTTTTCATCTCCGTATATAGTCATAGCAAATATAGAATGTAAAAATACATACCGTTACACCAGAGAAGTTATACTGATTTTAACCTATAACCTGCATTTCTTTCTTAAGTCAATTAACGAGTATATAATTTCTCTATTAACATATATAGAGAAATAAATTCCAATAATTACATATAATATCCATATCTAATCTGCGGCGTATCTGAATCTTTTAAATATTTCATAATCTCTCCAACCTTACGTGAACAACCAAGTGTAACCGGATACTTACCATCAAATTGGGTATTGTTCCAATTCATTTTAGTAAGCCCCAGAATTTCTTTGGCGATAAAATTAGGTGACTCCTCAGACTTAACAATTCTCAATTCAATCGGTTGAGGAACATAAAGCCCCGGATATGTCTGGTAATACCATACTGATCCTCTTGTATATAATATATGACGAACCTCATCTAACCCTGCAAGTGTTCCTCTATACGGGGGATAATTACCATTTCGGAATAAACGTAACTTAGAATCCATGACAGTAACAAAATCTACTGTGTCAATTCGCATATCACTTGCCGCTGATTCCAGACCTTCAATCTCTTCTTCAGTAAAATTTGATGATTTATGTACAACAACGCGAGCGGGAAATGTACTAAGAGCTACCCTATACTCGTTTAATGCAGCAGTCAGAAGGTCGTATGATTGCTGTGATGTAAGTCTTGGGGTTCGGTCATTTTTATTAATTTCTATTGGTGTACCCCTCAAAATTAGACCATTGCCCAATTCGTCAAATATTTGCGCTAAACTTGTATTTAATGACTGCCGATCTCTGCTACGATAAAAAGAAATGCCTACCGCACATGATGTTGCTTTAGAGGCATTTTGTTCTAATTTCCAAGGTATCGTTGATCCTGATTTATAATATAGAGCCGTGGAAAAATTCCAAGCCTTAGTAGCATCATCTTGTTGTCCAGCTACTTTTATTGGGTCAATAGAGTTTTGTCTAATAAGCTGTAACGGCTTTCCAAGATACATAGCTTTTGCTTTTAGTGCACGCCTAAAATTCAGCTCTTCATACCCTTGATCTTCACTTTCTAGAGTTTCCTCACTACTCCGATCTTCTGTAGAAATAACCTTGAACAAATTTTCGGGAATAACACATACGATAACGTCTACATGTCTGTTTTGCGCAAGAAATTTTATGTTTTCATAGTACTGTTCTATTGCCTTTTCTACACGCTCGGTTCTGTTCTTGATCTTAATAATGTCTTTAACATCAGAATTCTTAATTGTCCTTGCTAGATTGTCTGAAAACTCCATAGTAGCCCCGAACCCACTATTTTTACTAAACCCATAAAATGGCAACCTTAAATTTTCTTGCTTAACATCGGAAGGGACTGCAATTACACCACCGCATCTAATTATCCATTTACTCAGAAGATCAATACAAACAGAAGTACCGACACCTCCTATATAAAATTCTTTACGTCGAGTTGACTGTGTCTGATCGAAAACACCATATTCTGCTATTCCCCTTCGCGGACAAATATGGGTACCATTTGCGAAGAGAAGACGCGGTTCCAATAGATGTTCTATATTCATACTAGACTAAGCCTCTCTTGGAGAGTATCTTCATCCTCTGAAACAACCAGCGTCTCCCACAAATCCTCGTTTAGAAACCTACCACCATCTAATTGCAATACATGCCCAAATGTTAGTAAAGGGGTTTCATTAGTTTGCTGTGAAAATAGGTCATCTGAATCCAAATCTTTTAACCATGAACAAAGAAATCTAAATTGATCAAACACAGATCGGTTCATTTCCATACGTTTAAGACCACTAAGTAATTTATCTCCAAATTGTGACCGCTTATAGTTGTCACCATAACTAAAAAACCAATCTGGCGTTATTGACATATACCATTCTCCGCTGACAGTCAAAAAGTCTAAGGAAAATGCAAAATGTCTTACAGAGAGAATTTTATCCGGTTCTTTTGACCTAAATTTTCGTACAAAAACCGTTCTAGTGGATTTCTTCTGCCCCATCCATGATTCTGTTCTAGTATTATCAAGATCGTCCAATGGGAGAAATATAAAAACACCTTCTTTAAACTGCCAAAGCACACGATGTTTGTGCAATTTTTGTTGCATGCAAAACCTGAGCAAGGATTTAAATATGCGTTCGTGATCATGATCAATTGAATAATAATCAGCAGGACTAAACGGCTCAACGGTGCCTTCATCTATCAGAAAAGAATACGGATTGTCATGATTTTCTAGATTATGAAATGTAATAAGCCTGCCGCCACTAACCTCAAAATCTGACGGAACTACTTGCCCAATTCTTTTGATGTGTGCTCTTACGTGTTTTCTCTGATTACGAGGCTTCTTACCATTCTTGTTTTCTATCGCTTCTGGTAGTAATTCTGCAATATATAGTGTCTGAGGAAAATATAATTCGAGAAGATTGGCTGATAAAGTCTCCGATGGCTCAATTGGCGGATCAAAGTCTTTCTCCGCAAGCCCAACATCACAGCCTCTAGTGTAGGAACCAAGAACTTCGACAGCACGTTTCAAGTTTTGAGGCTTAGTATTGGCTGCCTTAGTTGCAAGATCAGTGAAATCAAGAATATCAGTTGATGCGTCGAATTCAATTTTTTTATTACTGACTTTATTAATGCTACTTTGTGAATAGCTCCCTTGCTTTCTTGTCAAGATATACACAATAAATCTGTCATACTTGCTATGCAAATTATGCTCAATGACCTTATGCAACGAATCCTTTATTTTTTCAAGTGTCTTCTCTGACGTGACCTGAATGGCTACTCGCGCACTATCATCGGCAAGGTCAATTCCGGGGAAATTCTTCTTTTCATCCGCATTAAGATTTCTAAGTTCATTAAAACCATAAATCTCCCTAAATAACCCACAAAATACATCTTCACATATTTTATTGATGTCAAAGTGTCCCATAGCCACCGATATCTCCAATTCTTGAGATAATTCTGCAAGCTCTTCGCGAAACTGATTAATAACCTCTAAATGTTTCAAACTCTATTTACCTATTCTAACGTCATATAATTTATGGCTACACTAAGTTCTAGCGCTTACTAATCTTCGTTATATGCTATATCCAGATATTTAAACCTTATATCATATAGGTTAAATGTAAAACGCAACCTTACACCCTGTGATTGATTACTCCAAATACCTGTTAACCAATTTCATATGTCCAAGATCACCCCAAAGAGATTTATTACCTACCACATAAAAATTCTGTTTAGCTCTGGAAACTGCTACATTCAATAAATTCACATTACTCGTTGCCCAATTTCGCGCACCATTTTGTGAAGGGTTGCACGCACCAAGCAACAATATTACAGCCTTTGATTCCCTACCTTGGAATGTATGTACGGTGCCAATATTACTAGCAACCCATATATTAGGGTCTTCAATACCATGAGACGCAAGACGATTCACTTCACTTCGCATACGCTGCCTCATTTTCTCAGCAACTATTCTAAATGGAGAAATTACGAAAATTTCTGGATCACATCCGAAATTCGAACAACCCTTCATTAACATTTCTGCAACAAACTCACCTTCTTCAGGACACCATTTTTCTTGCGCACTACCTTCAACATTAAACCAACGCGACTGCCCTCTAAACAACTCAGTGATATCTGAACTATCAGAAGCTGTCGCATGAACCATAAGTCCGTTATATGCAAGCTTATTTGAAATCATGAACATTGGATTTTCACAACGTCTGTGTACAAGTAAGGGAGTTCCAATTCTGATCTCACTTAAGTCACGCGGTATCGTCGTCCCGTATTGATTTGCCGCATCCGAAACCGTTTGAACGGATGCTTCTGGTGCCATCCAATGATCAGGGTCAACGCTCATATACCTTGATATTCCCTGAACAAGCGGTGGCGGCAAAGTTACAACAGGTTCTATCTGTAGTGGATCGCCCACTGATATTACTCTTTTTGCACGATATATTGCACCGATAGCCGCTTGCGGTGTTGCCTGCCCAGCTTCATCTATGAGCAACCAACCAATACTTTCTACTGGCAAATCTTTAAACATACGTCCCACAGATGCGAAGGCAGTAGAAATCACTGGCGTTAACAAAAAGGAACTAGACCATAAATGAGGCAACAAGGCTTGCTTATCATGCGGTAACTTTCCACCATTAAGACAGTAAAAATATGAGCCTAAGTTTTGACGTAGCTGTTTTGCCGATGCATCTATAAATGCTTTATGAAGTTTTATTGCTTCAACAAACACATCATCCCTAAGTCTTTGAGCCTCTTGTGTGAAATTTGGAGAAAAAACTTGTTGTTCCTCATGGGATAAATTCCAAAGCATTGGTGTAACCAGCTTTTCCCCACATAGATACGTCGCTTTTTCTAGCTGCGCCTTGGCTGATTCAAGCCTTTCCTCTAATGTGCTTTGTTTTGATGCTAATGTAGATAGATTATGTTTAACGTCACTCTTTCGGTCATCAAGTTTTTTTATATAGCCTTTTACATTTTCAAGTGCCTTACGCGCAAAGTTTAGAGTTGATAGCATTGTTTCATGGGCGATTTTCCATTCACGCCACTGCTGACGAACAAAGAGCTGTTTAATAAGACCGGGCTTTTTCTGTTTTGATGTATTTACTTCCGCTTTTGCTTTAGAAAACTCAATTTCTTTTCCATGCAACTCTTCCGTATATTGATTTTCTTCAACTTCGATACTTTCGAGGATTTCTTGTTCACCAGCTTGATCTCGAATAATGTGGGCGAGCCTCTCTTGCATCTCTTCTATAAGCTTTTTACATTCATAAGCTTTTTGAGCAATTACCGTTGTATTCTCGGCTTTTGTTAGCGCCTCCTTAAAGCGCTTCCGCGCGACTAACCACCTCTGTTTGGCTTCTTCCAAATCTGTTGGTGGATCACATTCTTCGATTACGCGTGGAATAATGGGATCGCCGTTGCCATCCAATTCATAGTCAACTTGTCCTGTGATTGATAAGAAATATTGCCTTAATCCCGACTCATTATCCCACCATGCTTTGTTGATGTAAGCACTTCTGTTACCAGAGTTTCCTAATACGGCTGCGATCAAACCCCAGCTATCATCTTCATTACCCGATAAAGCATTACTTACAGTTTTAAAATAATTAAGACCTCCTAAGTCTTCTGCAATTTGTGAACATTGGGGCAGCTCTCGGCTTACATTTTCTACAGCCTTATTATTAGTAGAAGCCACTACCATCTCATGACCTCTTAATGTCTCATCAAGTTTGTATAGATGTACAAAACCATTGCCAAGCTTCATTTGCCCAGAATGTTTAAACGCATCATCGGTATTTTTGAATGCCGATAACGCTTTAGCTCGCTCCACCACAACAGCAGCAACAACATCCCTTAGCAACGTAGTCTTACCTGTACCTGGTGGTCCGTTCACAGAGAAAAGACCACTATTTTTCAAATCTTGCATCGCAAGATTAACAGCAGTTTGCTGTAGCAGTACGAGTGGAAATCTACCCTTGCCCGGCCACCGACCTAAAGGCATGTTCTTCGGTTGAAGTGCCTCTTCAATATAAGACTTATCCTTAAGCACGTCATGTAAATGATGCGGCTTGGTTATACCCAGATACTGCGATAAAGCCTTACCAATAGCATTTGATTTCAAAGCCGCCTTTGCGCGCAGTAAATCATCAAGAAAGAAACTATTTAATAATGGTGGTTCTGGCTCACCTTTGTTGAAGTGTTGATACATACGAATGGCAAAAGATGGAGGAATTGTGTCTTTATCAGGAATACCACAATTCTTAACCAACCACTGAAAAACTTGCTCAGCCTTCAACAACGAAAAGGGTAAAACATGTCCATCTTTATCTTGCTCATAAATTATTTCTTCCAGCCCTTCCTTTAGTAGTGTTTCTGCTGTCTCCCAGTACTTTAACTCATTAAGATTGCCACCAAGTGCTCTGGCATATGCCCAACCAAAACTAGATAACGTCAACCCAGTTTCAGGTACAGGAACCCCTTTCTTATCCAAAAGAATAACACCCATAGAAGCCAAACCTCTAACTGAAGGGCGCTCAATTCGCTTATCCTGGTATTGTTTTAAAAGATTCTCTGCCGCCTGTTCGAGATTGATAGCCCCTAAATACACAGCGTAATAAAGCTGGTGCTTGGGACGTGACTTTTCTCCTTTTAGCCATGGCTCATTTCCCTTCTTCAAAAATGCAACTGATCCGTGACCTATTACTAAATCATTTGGCTTTTTATAGGTTTGAGGTGATAAAGCTTCTAATACCGTCCATGTATCAAGAATATCTTCAGGGCGATTATTAAGTGGTTTAGAAGTTATTTCTTCATTGGAATTTGCTACGATATCTACCGCATCAATTAATATTGACTGCCAGTCTATGGTTTTATGTTGACCAAGATCATAACTCTTAATTTTTGGTAATATACTTTGCTCTACAGAAGAGATAACTTCATTTTGATCACTACCACCATTCAGACTATTTTGTACTCGCCCAAGTAGTTTTTTTGCTCGCTGCGTAGAACGTTGATGAAGCTCCTCCTCCAACTCTTCCAATACAGCACAATCATCCCCTGCGCTGGAATATATACTCTCAAGATCGGTAATCTTGTGACTGAAATATTTTCGGTGAGCCATTATATGTTATCACTCTCTATGTTTTAAACATTAAAGATCATATTGTCACGAAAGAATACAATGTTGAGATGCAATGTCATTCAGCAAGTAAATTCATCTATTTTATGCTTAGCTATTATTCAAATCTATGTTGAAATTACCTTTTCAAGTTTGCGAAGAAGTTCATCACACGTACCTTCACCGGATTTATCAAGATTAAGTTCTCTCCATCTGACAGCAGGCAAATTCTTTATCCCATCAATGCCAAGTAATTTCCAATCAGGCTTGCGACTATAAAAAGAGCGCAAAAAAACTTTATGATCTTCAGGCATATTGCCAACAACATCGGCAATTAATTTTCTCCTAGCATCCAAAAGCCTATCTAGAGTTATACCCTCAGCAGTCATGCCTACAAAATTTTGCTCAAAATCTTGAGATATTTTTCTTAACACTGGATCAAGCAATGAATGGGGAGAATGGTCATGACTAATAAGGTAGACAATAAGAGCTATACGCAGATCATTAGTAATCCCTTCATTTTCTAACAATAAGTGAACATCGAACAAATCACGTGGATGCTGGCGATCAAGTGCGGCCATTATTTTACCTGCATAAATATCAGCAAAAGACAGGACATTGATTTCTGCGAAACCAAACTCTTCTTCGGTCTTCTGTGCAACTTGCATAATCACATGCTCATACACGCAGCCCCGAAGAACCGGTGTAACCTCAATCTTAATCTGAATGCGATCCTTCGTACGCACCACAAGTTTAGTAATTTCATTTTGTGTGCGCGGCGCAGACTCCGTTATATGAATATTATTATCTACTTTGCATATGCGCTCACCAATACGTTTCAACGCTGCATCAATATCGGATAACGATTTCTCACGCCCTGTTACAGGCAAATAAGTTAGATCAATATCAACCGACAAGCGTGGCATATTACGGATAAACAGATTAATAGCTGTACCACCTTTTAATGCAAAACAAGATTCCTTGGCCACATAAGGCAATGTTCTTATAAGCAATTCAACTTGTTTGCGGTAGATATTACTGAATGCCATTAAATTCCTCCGGCACCGTTATCTGGTATTTGGAATCAAACTTACCGCCTTTTACAAGCACACGCTTGCCTTTACCAAGGTCAATATTCTCTCGATTAATACGCTTAAGCCAACTATGCTGATGACGATCAGCAAAGAAAAAAAACAGGCGCTTAACTTTTATACTCTTGGTGATTTCCAGCAGAGATTGCATACGGTTAGGACTGAGATTAACCAACCCCTCCATGGTAACATCCGCTATATGAAAAGTTTCTTTTTGGGACAGTTCATCAAGTAGTTCGAGATAGGCACGCTCAGGCGTAGATATGACAAGCGGCCATTTCCACTGCCCCCAACGAATTATTCGTAACTCCCCATCCGATAAGGTTTCATCTTCGGATAATGTCCCTGTGAGTGAGAGCACATGAGATGGCAAATTGATTTTAGGTAAAAATCGTAGACGATTATGAAAAAAAAAATGTTCAATACCCAGCTTAAATACCCAAGCAGGTAATTTTTTATCACAGTAAAGATGAATAACTTTTTGTGATTGCGGTAAGTAATGGGCATATCCCTGCAACTCAAGCGCAGTACGACCACCAACAGAGACCGGAAATTCAAGCAAGGTTTGTAGCGAGATAACAACCTGCTCCCAACTCACCATACCACGTGGACGACGAAATACACTGCGTGCTGGTTGCTCCAACCATCCGGCAGAAACATACTGGCTACGTTGAGAACTATAATAGCCGCGCTGCTCTAACCATGACGCATCAACAAGCAAGCCTTCGGGTAAAGCTCTTTCCAATCGGTTTAACTTACTTCCATTTTGCGCATTCATAATGAATAAAATAGACTATTTTCAAACCATAGGCAAGTTTAAAATATGCCATTTATGCACAATTTAACTGTGCGTATAGGTGGATAGTTAAACCATAAATCTAGAGGATTTTAACCTCAATATAGCATCCAAGGAGTTATCCTTGGTCGCAATCCACTGGCGAAAGCAGTGGTCGGGATTGAACACCGAAATATTTACGGTATCCAAACGGCGGACGGTTGGTCGGTGGGATTGCACAAGGGAGAGCTGAAATCTCCCTTTGCTCGTTTCCAAGGGCGAAACCTTGGTCTGGGTTTTTAGGGGCACGAAGGCTCCTAAATCGATGGGGTGTCGGGGAGCACTGAAAGCGCCCTGACTGGCGATGGAACGACCAAACGTTTACTGGTGCAGCATCCGGCTCGATGCCGATGATGCGCCACCAAGCACTTAGTAAAAATATTGCCCATGTCTTACCGGGCAATATTTGAGGTTAGTGCGCCTCCTGAGGGTAGAGCGGACGGGGAAACGTCCCTCTCAAGATTCGGTTGGAGGACAAATTCGATAGAAATTTGTAATACAACCGACATCTTGCAGTCATCCTTAAGCTTCACCAATAGCGGAACTATTTTGCATCTGCTCACTTCACAGATGAACAAGCATTCATAGACGGATGACAGGGGTTTTCGATATCTGCCTCTAACATATATCTCTACCCTTTTTTCAATTATAGAATGCCGGTTCCCGTCATGCTTTTTTTTAAATTGAACCGCACAGAAATGATGCAACGCAAAATAATCACAAGGCGTTATGCTGCCTCGTGATTTTATCTAAGTAAGACTGACGATAATTTAAGCAAATAAATCGGTTTGAAATGACAACAAATCATCAATCAGAACCAGATGGGCAAAGTCATTATAGAGGTGACTATATTTAAGGCTCATACTCATGTGAATATTAGAGCAAAATGATTTCTTATCATGAGCTTGTTGCCCTGCCTCATCCAGCAAACGATATTCTCGTAGCTCACAGGCATATTTGCGATAAATTGCAAGATTAGAACGTAAATCGCCTAAAACCTCTTCCCTTAATGATCGCAGTAATGATGAACGCTGTGGCTCTGCTCTATCATCGGCTTTTTTGAATTCATCAAACCTGTAACTTTGATATTTATTCTTTTTAACGGTGGATAATATCGCCTTAGGTTTATGCACCTCACCACCAAGCCTGTAATACCAAATATGAGATGGTTCATACGTAGTTTCACCATATCCCATTAATTCCCGTATGTAATGAGTTGGTTTAGTGTCTTTTGAATTTTGAGTGTTCATATCATATTTCCTTTTACTTGTTTCAAGAACGGCTAATTCCGCCTTGTGACACGCCATAAGCCAGACAGGAAATAGGATCGCGTCCAATCATTTTGTGGGTGACTGTTAATGGCTGTTGGTGGTTTATCACCTCTACAGCCATTTATAGGTAAAATGATTTGAAGCGAACCGCCTGTCTGCTAGCGTTCACATAAAAGGCTGTAATTTATCGGCGGTATTGATGCAATAGGACTGCGTAAGTTACATGACCTGCCAAAACTCACAACGGTGCAGGACAAGAAAACTCAGACATTAAAATTATATGTGAGCACCAAGCTTGAAAAAATACTAGAACAAGAGAAAGATCAATAAAACGGCTATAGCCCAACTATAGTTGAGGATATTCGTACTTATTTTGGTTAGTTGTCAACAGATAATTGCTTAACAATGTTATTGTGGTCATTTTCAGATGCACGCTCCAATGCCGTAACTCCGCTTTTATTCGTAGCTTTAATATTGGCTCCTCGGTTCACTAATAGCTCCACTGTCTTGGTGTGGCCGTTTTGGCTTGCATACATGAGCGCAGTATTACCATGTCTATCAGCTGTATCAATAATATCAGATTTTCGATTAAGCAAGAGTTCCACTGTCTCACTATAGCCATTATGGCTGGCCAATATAAGCGCGTTTCTACCATCGCTGTCAGACAGATCGATATTGGCATTTCGATTGAGAAGGAGTTCCGCTGTTTCGGTGTACCCCCCCGAACAGGCGGATATTAGCGCAGTATTACTATATCTGTCAGGTATATCAACAATATCAGATTTTCGATTAAGCAAGAGTTCCACCGTCTCGGTATTGCCGTAATGGCTGGCCCATATTAGTGCGTTTCCACCATCGCTGTCAGTCGTATCTATAATATCGGCTTTCCAGTTGAGCAAGAGCTCCACCGTCTCAGTGTGGCCGGCTAAGCTAGCCCATATAAGTGCAGTTTTAGTTTCACTGTCGGGCATATCGATATCGGCTTTTCGGTTGAGTAAGAGCTCTACTGTCTCGGTAAGACCATGCCGACTAGCCCAAATTAGCGGGGTTCTGCCAAACGCGACTGGTGTATTGATGAAGATATCGGGTGTCTTGCTGAGGAGGAGTGCTACCATCTCGGTGCGACCGTACTTACTAGCTGAGACGAGCGCATTTCTAAAAATCTTGTCTCGCGTATCAATAATATCAGATTTCCAATTGAGCAGGAGTTCCACTGTCCTGGCATGTCCCTCTAAGCAGGCATATTCGAGTGCGCTTCGACCATCTTCGTCTATCGTATCAATAATATTAGGTTTACGGTTGAGCAGGAGTTCCACTGTCTTGGTGTGGCCAAACAGGCTGGCCCACATAATTGCCGTCGTACCTTCCCCGTCGGGCTTATCAATATCGGCATTTCGTTTAATCAGAAGCCCCACCACCTCGATTTGGCCGCTTGTACTGGCCCAGATTAGTGCGGTCTTACCATCCGCGTCAGGCATATTGATGATATTAGTTTTTTGGTTAAGGAGAAATTCCACCGTCTCTATGTGACCACACAGACTCGCAAGCATCAACGCATTTCTGCCTTCTGGGTCGGTTTTTTCTACACTTACGTCATAATCAATAATTAGAGATACTACGGTTTGAAGAAAACCATTTTCGGCTGCTATCAATAGTGGGTGCTCTCCATAATCGTTTGCGTTGTTTCGGTGATTTTTATCTAACAGTTCAAACATATCAGCTGGAATAATTGTTCTAGAATTGCTGAATTGGTTCGATATATCGAATAGTTGCATTGAGTAAATAGTCGAAAGATGTAATAAACGAGCATCTTCCATTTCATACAAGTCTGCTGATTCAATTTTATTTAGCAATGCATTGATAACCTTCATCGGGAAAATATTTTTGGTTTTATTGATCAATACTACAAGACCGGTATTAACAGCCCATCTCAATGGACGTGACCTTACGGCAGTCCCCCTGACATTAAAATAATCATCCTGATTTAATAGTAGCTCCTTAACCAACACCAGGAGCGGAGCATGAAAGTAAATATTGACCAGGTTTCAGACGCCTTCACCGATTG